>Ga0316209_1000021_pt1 | contig 400281 bp, 385 predicted proteins | sample 6monopyrite_MG_FD_204945 | JGI IMG/M metagenome (GOLD analysis project Ga0316209, IMG submission 204945) | Microbial mat bacterial communities from mineral coupon in-situ incubated in ocean water Damariscotta River, Maine, United States -... | ecosystem: Environmental > Aquatic > Marine >... | reverse complement strand
CGTTCAGCACTCGCTTTGGGTTTTGAGGATTTGGGTCTCATCTTCGTTCCTTCGTCACTACGACGAGACCCAAATCCTCCTTAAATCACAACCTCAAATCTGTGCCATAAGCGCTGACGGGGAACACTCTTGATGCTTTTCTGTGAGCTTCCAGAGGCGCTTCTCTTGGTGGTCTTTGAGCTGGCCTTGCTTCCGCATTTGGGTTTGCTTGGCCTTCATCACTTCGCTATCGATCCTGCTCCACACGACATGACAATGCCTGCGATCGCCTTTCTCATGAAAAACAACAGCACGCGGCTGTCCTTCAAGACCTAAGCGTTGTTCAACGCCGTCGATGGTGTCCATAAAGGTATCAGTTCCCACTTGCTCGGAAGAGGGCGGATTTAGGCTGAGCGAGAAGAGGTATTTCTGACAGCGTGTACCGCGCGCCGTTGCTTCCGCTTCCTTGAAAGCGGAAGAGAGATCATCTCCAGCAAATCCTGAAATTTCCTGCACGATGACGTGCTCATTTTCGGGGCTCATCAAATGGCGCGCTAGGTTTTGCCCGCCAGCCCTAGAGTTGCCAAAAAAGATCATGGCGATGGCTCCTGCAGGCCAAGCGCCTTGACGAGAGATTGGCGAATGAAGGCAATATCGTCCGCCGCATCTGCAATGGCTGCTTGTGTCTCATGCGGCAGCCCCAGCGTTCCGCTATGCGCTGCACGAGCCAGTTGGTTCAGATTGTTTGAAAGCTGAGAACGACCAAGCGCACCGAGCACACGACCCAGTTCTTCAAAATCCTTGATTGGGCGCTTGCCTCGCGTACGATGAGCAGCCGCTTCATCTCCAATGCAGCGTGCGCGAACATAGGCACTCAGCGTCAAGTCACCAGCCTTGCGCTCAAGCTCTGCACGTTCTTCATGGGTGAACCGCACAGACACAGGCTTGCCGTAGTCAGGCTTCTTCCGCTTGCTGTCAGCTGCACTATTGAAGCTATCGCGAACCGAACCAGTCATGGTTTCGGCCCATCATTTCCCTTCAAGTCAGAAGCTTTGAGATGGTCGTTCCATTGTGCTAAAGTATCAAAAAGCGCGTTCGAAGTCTCTCCTTCTAGGCGCACCAAATTCTCTTCGAATTTGGTTTTTGATTTCCGCAGCGCATCCGCGCCGCGGTCGCCCAGTCGGGCTGCCGACGTTGGCCTCACCCCACATCAATCCTCAGCTTGATCACGCCATCTTCACGGCTGTCGAACAGGCGATAGGCTTCAGTTCCCTCGCTAAGATCAAATTGGTGGCTGAACAGGCCGCTGGCTTTTACCCGGCCGCTTTGAACCATGGGCACAAGATGCTGCCACATATTCTGAACATCGCAGATCCCGCCTCGCACCGTCACATTCTTAAACATGATAAGCGGGAGCGGAAGCACGTCGTCTGGTTCCGGTATGCCAATAAAGCTCGCCGAGCCACCGCGCGATACCAAAGGAAGGACCGAGTTGATCGCGCCTTTCGCGCCGGATGCCTCAAACACCGACCCTGCGCCGATCCCGCCTGTTGCTTGCATGATTTGCGGTACCAAATCGGCGCCGGGGGCAAAGACTTCTGCGCCCAGCGCCGCCGCCATATCGCGGCGTGACTGCACCGGATCGATGGCGAGCACGCGCGCTGCACCCAGCGCAAAGGCCAATTCCACTCCGATAATTCCAATCGGACCAAGCCCCACGACCGCCACAGTTCCCCCCGGTTTTGGATCAGAACGGGTGAGGCCAAAATAAGCCGTCGCCATGCCATCGGTGAGCAGCAAAGATTGTTCATCGGTCAGACCATCGGTTGACAGCAATGTCTTGTCCGCATTGGGGACATTCACAAACTCTGCCTGTCCGCCTTCCAATCCTTTGCTGAGACCGAATGCGGTGGATTCGCGGCATTTGTTGGGCTGTCCGACCAAGCATTGCGCGCACATCCCGCACCCCGTGCCCCCAGCGGCGAGCACTTTGTCTCCGACTTTAAACCCGTGCACGTCTTTGCCCGCTTCAACCACTTCGCCGATGAATTCGTGGCCAACGCAGAAATGCGGAGTGTCTTCGCCGTACTGCGTATTTCCGATATGCGCGCCGTGATACATATGCAGGTCGCTGCCGCAGATCGAACAGGCGTTCACTTTTAGGATCGCACTGTTCGCGCCGCGCAATTCGGGATCGGGATAGCTTTCATAGCGAATGTCGCGCGGCCCGTTGAACACCAAAGCTTTCATGTGATTTCTCTCTTCCCGTTTGGCACGCACCTTTGCCAGAGAGGGCGCATTGGGCAAGTTTTAAACAAAACACTTGCCACTTGCATCAGTCCCTGAGAAATCTCGGCGTTCTGATGCTAGAGCTTCCATCCTATCATGCCATCGCCGCAATGGTCGTAACGGTCGGGATGTTCGTAGGCTTTGTCCGCGGGCGTATGTCGATCGAGATCGTGTCGCTGCTTACCATCGCGGTGATTGCGATTGGCCTCTACTTCTTTCCAATCGAAGGGGCGCGCCCAATTGATGGGCTTGCGCTCGCGTTCGGGGGCTTTGGTCACTATGCGCTGATCACGATTTGCGCGCTGATGATTATGGGCAGGGGCCTCGTGGTGACGGGCGCGTTGGAGCCGGCGGCTCGCATACTAGAGCGGATGTTCAAGTTTAATCTGCAATTTGGCTTGCTCGTCTCGCTGCTCATTGCGCTTATCCTGTCGATGTTCGTCAACAACACGCCGGTGTTGGTGTTGATGATCCCAATTTTCGCGGCACTCGCACAGCGCGGGGCAATGCCGACATCAAAGACATTGATGCCGCTCAACGCCGCCTCTTTGATCGGCGGATTGGCAACCACTATTGGCACGTCGACCAATATCCTTGTCGTTTCCATCGCGGTGGATTTGGGAATGCGCGAAATCGGCGTGTTCGATTTCACGCCAATTGTGCTGCTCGCGGCACTGGTCGCGCTGCCGTATATGTGGCTGGTCATGCCGCGCTTGCTCAATGACAATCGATCAGAGACGCAGGTGAATGATCGCCAGTTTCACACGCGGCTTCGCGTTGGCAACCAGTCGTTTTTAGCGGGCGAAGAGCTTGCATTGATTCAGGGGAAACTGCCCAAGGGCATCGAGTTTCACAATCCACCATCCGGGCCGATGCAACCGCTGCAACGTCTGCATATTTCGGGAAGTCACGTGGCGTTAGAAGACGCCACGCGAGAGCTAAAAGGTGAATTGGCGCCAAGCTGGGTCATGGACCGGATTAGACGTCAGGCTTCGTCAACGAGCCAGGACGTGTTGGCCGTTGAAATGACCGTGACGGCGGATTCGCGCCTGATTACGCGGACTTTGCCCACATCGGGCATCGCTGATCTCTATGGCGTCGCGGTGCTTGGTATCCATCGTCCAGAGCGTTTGTTGGGCGGGAGAGATCAATATTCCGACGGCGGCGACCTGCGCATCATCGAAGGCGATGTGCTGCTTGTGCAGGGGTTGGAAAGCGACCTTCAAGAATTTGCCCGCGCCGACAGTCTGCTCATGCTCGAAGGGGCGAGGGAATTGCCGCGCCGGTCGAAAGCGCTGTTGTCGGCTGCGATCATGGGCTTTGCCGTTATTACGGCAGCGACAGGATTGTTCCCGATTGCGATCTCGGCCTTGGCTGGCGCGATTTTGATGTTCGTCACTGGCTGTGTGAAATTTGACCGGGTGGGCCGGGCTTTATCGGGGCAGGTCATCGTGCTGGTCGCGGCCAGTATTGCGATTGGCCGGGTGATTGATGAAAGCGGGGCGGCCGATTGGTTGGGTCAGGCGCTGTCTATGGGGCTGGCCTATTTGCCTACGCCGCTGGTTTTGGCCGCAATTATGGCTTTTGTGACGGTGCTCACCAACTTTGCCTCCAACGCGACCGCTGCGACGGTGGGAACGCCAATCGCATTCAGCATTGCGGCGCAATTGGGCCTGCCGCCAGAGCCGCTGGTTCTGGCCGTCTTGTTCGGATGCAACCTGTGTTACGCGACCCCGATTGCCTATCAGACCAATATGCTGATCATGGCAGAGGGGCAATATGAGTTTGCCGATTATATCCGAACGGGTGTGCCGCTTGTGCTGTTAATGGTGACCACGCTGTCGGTGATACTGGTCTATTGGTATGGGCTTTGACCGCGCGGCGTATGGGTGCGGACCGCTTTCCTACAGGGACGCCCTGTGGCAATCAGCAGTGATGAACGCAGTCCGATCCAACGCCGCAGGCGCGAGGAAATTGCTCTCCGGATGGGGTGCGCATGAAACATCTCAAAAATATCACTCTGGACCGTGTAACATGCGGTCCATGTCTCGCTTAAGTGGCTGTAATCACAGCATACGGCGAGTTGGAATTGAACGAGGGGAAACGGTATGATTAAGCAGTTGATGGTCAAAGGGACCGCGTGCGCGGCGATGGCGCTTGTCTGGAGCGCGCCTGCTCTTGCAGACGGGCATATCGAAAGCGGGGACGACGGTCTTCGCGCTGCTGTTATGGAAGACATGCCCGGTCTGGTTGATCTGTATCAGGACCTGCACGCCAACCCCGAACTGAGCTTTCAAGAGTTCGAGACCGCAGCCAAATTGGCAGAGCGGGCAAGGACGTTGGGCTTTGAGGTCACTGAGGGCGTGGGGCAAACAGGCGTGGTTGCCGTGATGGAGAACGGCGAAGGGCCGACCGTCATGCTGCGCGCTGATATGGACGGTCTGCCCGTGATTGAGCAGACTGGATTGCCCTATGCCTCGACACGCACAGCGGTGCCGGCAAGCGGCGTGGAAACGGGCGTCATGCACGCCTGCGGTCACGACACGCATATGACGGCGTGGATTGGCACGGCGCAGCTGCTGGCCGAGCGCAAGGATGAATGGTCGGGCACGCTGGTCATGATCTTGCAACCCGCAGAGGAAACGGGCGAGGGCGCGTTGGCGATGCTGGAAGATGGCCTGTTCGAACGCTTTCCAAAGCCGGACTATGTGTTGGCCTTTCACGATGCTGCCGGCGCTCCGGCAGGGTTTATCGGCTATTCCAGCGGCTATGCGCTCGCGAATGTCGACAGCGTCGACGTGGTGATACCCGGCATCGGCGGACACGGCGCTTACCCGCACACCACCAAAGACCCGGTGGTGATCGGCGCGCACATTGTGACACGCCTGCAAACGCTGGTCAGCCGCGAGGTCAGCCCGCTTGATCCAGCTGTGGTGACTGTCGGCAGCTTCCGTGCAGGATCAAAGCACAACATCATCAGCGATGAAGCCCGGTTGCAAATCACCGTGCGCAGCTACACCGACGAAGTGCGCGCGCAATTGCTCGAAGGGATCGCGCGGATCGCTCGTGGAGAGGCGCTGGCGGCGGGAATGCCCGATGATCTGTTGCCCACGGTGACGGTGCAAGACCCCTACACACCGTCCACCTACAACACGCCTGAGTTCACAGAGCAGGTGATGGCTGGCCTGTCGGAGCGGTTTGAAGGCCGCGTGATGGAATCCCCCAGCGTGATGGGCGGAGAGGACTTTGGTCAATTCTACCGTGCAGACCCTGAGACTGTGGAATCGCTCATATTCTGGGTCGGCGGGGTACCGATGGAGCGGTACCAAGCCTCGCAGCGCGGCGAAGCGGAACTGGTTAGCTTGCATTCACCGTTTTGGGCGCCAGATGCGCCGGTTGTGATTGCAACGGCGACAGAAGCGCTAACAGCGGCAACGCTAGACCTGATGCCAATTACTGGCGGATAGGGCCCAAAGACAGTGACGGCCGCCGGTTGCGGGGCATGCCCCAACAACCGACGGCCGTATTCTCCTCCCCAGGAGAACTGGTTTCCTACTGCGCATCCGGCACGTAAGTGCCCAGGCGGTGGTGCAACGCATTGATCTTTGCGAGTTCGTCGCGGTCTTCTGTGCCGCGTGCATGGCTTTCCAAGGCACGACGAAGAAGCTTCATATCCGCCGTTGAAAGCAGTGCACGGGCGCGTGCGGGTTCACTGCCGGGTGTATCTGTATCGCTCATTATGTCTCTCCGTGGTCCAATTGCGGACAAGGTGATGATGGCCTCGCTAATGAAGGTCGGAATTGGTTCCCGCAAGGCCGCTTATTGCGTGTCCTCACGGGAACCCCTCTCCAACCCGATTAGGCGGCTGCGAATTGGTTCATGGTGTTGTCTTTGCCGCCCGCTTTCAAAGCGGCTTCACCGGCAAAGTACTCTTTGTGATCATCGCCCATGTCGCTGCCCGCCATGTTTTGGTGCTTAACGCATGCGATGCCTTGACGGATCTCTTCGCGTTGAACGTTCTTGACATAGCCGAGCATGGCTTGCTCACCGAAGTATTCACGCGCCAGATTGTCGGTCGACAAAGCGGCCGTGTGATACGTCGGCAGAGTGATGAGGTGGTGGAAGATGCCTGCATGCTTGGCTGCATCGGATTGGAACGTGCGGATCTTCTCATCAGCTTCGATGGCAAGTTCAGTGCCGTCGTAGTCGATGCTCATCAGGCCTGCACGGTCAAACGATGACACGTCTTTCCCAGCCGCTTCCCATGCGTCGAACACTTGTTGACGGAAATTCAGCGTCCAGTTGAACGAAGGCGAGTTGTTGTAAACAAGCTTCGCATTCGGGATCACTTCGCGAACACGGTTCACCATGCCAGCGATTTGATCAACATGCGGCTTTTCCGTTTCGATCCACAGCAAGTCAGCGCCGTTCTGAAGCGACGTGATGCAATCGAGAACGCAGCGATCTTCGCCTGTGCCCGATTTGAATTGGAACAGGTTCGAAGGCAGACGCTTTGGAGCCATCAACTTACCGTCGCGGCTGATGAAGACCTGACCATTGGTGATATTCGCCGGATCGACTTCATCGCAGTCGAGGAACGCGTTGTACTGGTCAGCCAGATCACCGGGCTCTTTCGAATAGGCGATCTGTTTCGTCAGGCCCGCGCCGAGCGAGTCGGTGCGAGCAACGATGATACCGTCTTCAACGCCCATTTCGAGGAACGCGTGACGGATGGCGCGGATTTTCTGCAGGAAGTCCTCATGCGGAACAGTAACCTTACCATCTTGGTGACCGCACTGCTTTTCGTCCGAAACTTGGTTTTCGATTTGCAGCGCACAGGCACCTGCTTCGATCATCTTTTTCGCCAGAAGATACGTCGCCTCAGCATTGCCGAAACCGGCATCGATATCCGCGATGATCGGAACTACGTGCGTCTCGTAATTGTCGATTTGGTTCTGAAGGTCCTTTGCCTTCACTTCGTCACCAGCATCGCGAGCAGCGTCGAGCGCGCGGAACAGGCCGCCCATTTCGCGGGCATCAGCTTGCTTCAGGAACGTGTAGAGTTCTTCGATCGTATCAGGAACGGTGGTTTTCTCATGCATGGATTGATCAGGCAGCGGGCCGAATTCACTGCGCAATGCAGCAACCATCCAACCCGACAGGTAGAGGTAGCGCTGTTTGGTTGTGCCAAAGTGCTTTTTGATCGAAATCATTTTTTGTTGTGCAATAAACCCGTGCCAGCAACCCAGTGACTGTGTGTAAGCCGCAGGATCTGCGTCATAGGCATCCATATCGGCGCGCATGATCTTTGCAGTGTACTTGGCAATGTCGAGGCCAGTAGGAAAACGGTTTTGGATCGCCATGCGCGCGGCGTTTTCCGCGTCGATCGCGCCCCAGCTTGGGCCGTTGGCCGTAATTAGCTGCTGCATTTGGGCGATGGTTGCTTGATAGGTCATTGTTGTCTCCGGGGTATTAGAGAGAGAAGGTATGACGCATTTTATGCAGTGTTGCGGCGCAGCATAACAGGAAAACTTACAAAATATCGTGTCTGTATCGCTACTTTTGCGGCAATCCTTGTGTAACGTTGTAAATTTAGTTACAAAGAACTTATGTCTGATAACGCTCTTCTTGCTGGTCCTTCACTGCGCCGTTTGCGCAAACGAGAAGGGCTCACCCAAGCCGTCATGGCCGCTTCACTTGGTATCAGTCCAAGTTACCTAAATTTGATCGAACGCAACCAGCGCCCGTTATCGGCGCGGGTTCTTGTCCAAGTTATCGAACGATATGACTTCGACCCTAGCTCGATCCGCGAAGACGAGACAATTGGCGGAATTGATGGATTGGCCCGGCGTATGGCGGACAAGCGCTTTGCCGACTTGGCCATTGACCGAGAGGAGCTGCTCGAATTTTTGGCTGCTGCTCCTCAGGCGGCTGCGGCGTTTGCTCGGCTATACGACAATTCAAACCCAGGTGAAGAGCGCAGCGAAGACCCAATTGGCGAAGCGCGCCAGGCAGCTGAGCGTTGGCAAAACCATTTTCCCGACCTCGATCGTGCAGCCGAAGAACTGGCTGATGAGCTGCGCCTTTCACGCGGCGATGTAAGTGTCGGCTTGATTGAGAGACTACGCGAAAAACACCGCCTTTCTGTTCGCGTCTTGCCAGCGGATATCATTCCGGGTCTTGTCCAACGGCTCGATTTGCACGCGCGACAATTGCAATTGTCGGAAATGCTGCCCGGTGCCGCACGGCGGTTCCAGATTGCTCGGCAAGTAGGCAGTCTGGAACACAGAGATGCCATTGAAACGCTCGTGGCAGGCGCAAATCTGTCTTCTCCTGAGGCCAGAGAACGCTTCCGTGATCATGTGACCGATTATCTCGCCGCTGCATTGTTAATGCCATACGGGCGGTTTTTGCGAGCCTGTGAACAAACGCAATATGACCTTGCTGTGCTTCAACGCCGCTTTGCGGTCAGCTTTGATCAAGTCGCGCAGCGGCTGACGACTCTCCAGAGGGTTGGTCAGCGCGGTCTACCGTTCTTTAGCGCCCGTTTCGGTCGCACTGGCCGGATGGTGCATTTCACAGCGGGAGCGAGCGGCGCGATCCATCCTCTGGACGGGGCGCGGTGGCCTGCTTGGGCGCCCTATGCCGCATTTGAAAGTCGAGGGACGATGCTGATGCAGGCCGTCACTTTCGGACAGGGTGAAGGCGCACCGCGGCACTGGTTCACCATTGCACGGACAATCGAAGTTGACGGGGCTGCGTGTTCCGCGAGGCGTTCTGTTGTCTTGGGGATTGAGGCTCGTTTTGCCGGGGACCTTGCTCACGCGCGCGGTGTATCGCTGGATGTGGCCGATGCGGTTCCGCTGGGCGTAGGATGCCCGCGTTGCGGCCGAGCGGATTGTTTGACGCCTGCACCAGCACGGCTAGCTGTTGCGTCAGAAGTGTAAACCGCGATTATTGCTGTGTTAACTTCGAAACTTCGCAGAAATGCGGGCGAAATTGGCGTTGTAAAGTTTACCGACACTTAAGCACTCGGGCTTAAAGGGTGGATTGCACGAAACTGTTATCCAAGGCGAAGCCCGCGCGATGATCCGCTTGTTTAAGCATTATATCCCCCATGCCGTGATGCTTCTCGGTTTGCTTGATTTTGCCCTATTGATGGTGGCGAGCGAGCTGGCATGGTTGGTGCGCGCAACCCAGATTGGAATGGATCCCGGTCCGATTGCCAACAGGTGGCTCCCGCTAGTCGGATCAGCCAGCGTTGTATGGCTCGCGATGATTTCAGTCGGTGTATACGGGCCTTACGCGCTGCGTTCTTTGAGGTTTGCGGGCGCTCGATTGTTGGTCGCGATCAGCTTGGGCATCATTGCCTTGGCCGCGTTGGACTGGATCTTGCCCGGCGAAACATTCTGGCGATCAACGCTTCTCTATTCGATGGGTTTTGCAATCCTCGTCCTTGTCGCGGATCGCTTGCTCCTTAACAGTTTCCTTGGATCATCTTCATTTCGCCGCCGCGTGATGGTGTTAGGTGCGGGCGACCGCGCACAGCGCTTGCGCGAACTGGGCGATAAGCCCGAAACCGGCTTTGCCATCGTATCCTATATCGCGATGGGAGAGCCTGAGCGCGCCGTGGAAGAGGCGATTCCGAGGGAGGCAATCCATGATCTCGGCCGTTTCGTCGAAAACCTAGGGGTTAGCGAAGTCGTGCTCGCGCTACAGGAGCGGCGCAATTCGTTGCCGCTCAACGATTTGCTAAGGATCAAAACCAAAGGCGTGCACGTCAATGATTTCTCTAGCTTTCTGGAACGGGAAACAGGACGAGTTGACCTCGATACAGTCAATCCAAGTTGGCTCATTTTCTCCGATGGATTTTCCAGCAGCCGTGTGTTGACCAGCGCGGTGAAGCGGATTTTTGACATCATGGCCAGCTTGCTGCTGCTCTTGGTTACTTTCCCCATCATCGCCGTCTTTGCCGTGATTGTGAAATTGGACAGCAAGGGGCCAGCCTTTTTCCGTCAACAACGCGTCGGGCTGTATGGTGAGACATTCTACCTCACCAAGCTGCGTTCTATGCGCACCGATGCAGAAAAGAATGGTGCGAAATGGGCCGAGGAGAACGACCCTCGTGTGACCCGCGTTGGACGTTTCATACGCAAGGTTCGCATTGATGAATTGCCCCAAACTTGGGCAGTCTTGAAAGGTCAGATGAGCTTTGTCGGGCCGCGGCCTGAAGTGCCCAAATTCGTCGATGACTTGCAAGAAGAAATCCCGTTCTATGGGGAGCGTCACATGGTCAAACCCGGCATTACTGGATGGGCACAGATCAATTACCCCTATGGCGCCTCGACCGAAGATAGCCGCAAGAAGCTCGAATACGATCTCTATTACGCTAAGAATTACACGCCGTTCCTCGACTTTGTAATCCTGTTGCAGACCGTGCGTGTTGTCCTGTGGCCGGAGGGTGCGCGGTAATGATCTCGCTTGGCGCCTTTGAACCTTATGTGATGCTAGCCGGCTACCTTGCTGGGGCGGTGATGAGCGCTGCCGCGGGGCTTTGGATTGCGCGTTTTGGTGACCGCGAGAGGCCCGACCGCAGCGCGGTTCTTATTGCCTGCGGGGCGATGGCTGTTTGGTGCGTGGTTTCGGTAACGTTTGCGCCAGGTGCACCGGCAATTGAGTTATCTGAGACGGCGCGCAATCTTGCGCTGATTGGAGTAATTTTCCGATTGTTTGCCGCCGATGGCCGTGACGAGAGCCTAAAGCCGACGCGGCCGGTTATCCTGTCCCTCGCGCTGGTCCAATTGATGCAGCCGGTCCTGCTTTTTGTGAACGCGCAGGCAGGCATGATCCCAGAGGTTGCGCAAATCCTTTTCGAAGTTGGCACCGTGCTCAATATGCTTGTTGCGATCGGTGCGTTGGTCCTGTTGCACAACCTTTACGCCGGGGCCGCTGCTTCCTCTCGCAAGCTGATCCGGTGGAGTTGGATCGGTTTGGCCGGCATATTCGCCTATGACCTCAACTTCTTTACCATCGCCTATCTCGGCGGCGGCTTCCCTCCTGTCTTGGTGGAAATGCGCGGTGTCATTCTAGGCGTTATGGCTTGCCTCATTGCGTGGGGCTCAAACTCCGACAATGCTGGATTGCAATTCCGTCCTTCGCGCGCGGTGACGTTCCAGACTTTGTCCTTGCTTTTGATCGGCAGCTACCTGTTGGTCATGGTGCTTGTAACCCGTTCGCTCGCTCTGCTGGGCGGGGATATCGCGCGTGCTAGTCAGGTTGTGTTTTTGGCGCTCGCTTGCGCGGCGGCGATCTTGTGGCTTCCATCTGAACGTCTGCGAGGATGGCTTCGTGTAAAAACGGTCAAACACCTGTTCCAGCACCGCTATGACTACCGTGAGGAATGGCTCCGTTTTACCCGCACTATTGGACGCGGATCGGGCGGAAATACAAGTCTTCATGCGAGCTTTCATGAGCGCGCCGTAAAAGCGATCGCTGATATCACAGACAGTCCTGCTGGATTGCTATTGGTGCCCAATGAAGAGGCCCAGTTGGAGCTAACCGCGCGTTGGAATTGGCCAACCATTGAAGTGCCAGCCGTGGCGGGTGATTTCGCCCTGTCGGGACTTTTGGAACAGCACAATCATATCCTTGACCTTGATGAGGTCCGAAGCGGTACAGATCATCATGGCGAATTATCCCATGTCCCAGAATGGATGACCGAAGCAGAAGATGCTTGGGCGGTTGTGCCGCTTATCCACTTCGACCGTCTAGTTGGCACCATCGTACTGGCGCGCCCGCGCGTTGAGCGCGGATTGGATTGGGAGGATTTTGATCTTCTGCGGGTCGTTGGCCAACAGCTGGCAAGTTACCTGGCCGAACAAGCGGGGCAGCAAGCATTGATGGATGCCACGCGTTTTGATGAGTTTAACCGCCGCATGGCGTTTGTCATGCATGACATCAAGAATTTGGCGAGCCAGATATCGCTGCTTTCTGGCAACGCCCAAAAGCATGCCGACAATCCCGATTTCCGAGCAGACATGCTGGTAACCTTGCGCAATTCGTCGGATAAATTGAACGCGTTGCTGGCGCGATTGAGCCGCTATGGTCCCGGTCAAACCAGCGAGATTCGCGGCGTTGAATTGTCGAAAATCGCGAGCAATATTTCTGAACGTTTCAAGTCAGTGCACACGGTTTCCGTCACCCGAGCGGATCCAGTCAATGTTTTGGCTGATCATGAAGGGTTGGAGCAGGCTCTCATTCACCTTGTCCAGAATGCAATTGATGCGAGCCAGCCCGATGGTCAGGTCTTCATTAGCGTTGCCGGTGATGGGCTCAGCGGTCAGATCGACATTGTGGATTCCGGTGAAGGTATGTCGCCTGAATTCGTTCGCAGCAGCCTTTTCAAGCCATTTGTGTCGTCCAAGCAGGGCGGCTTCGGGATTGGTGCATTCGAAGCACGCGAAATGATCAAAGCGATGGGAGGACGCGTCAACGTGGAATCTCGCGAAGGGGTTGGCACCCGATTCAGCATAACATTGCCTGTGCCCGAAGCGGCGAAACTGCTCGAAAAACGCGAGCAGATGCCAAGCGGAACGAACCAAAATCCAGACAAAAAAGAAGTCGCATAATGGCCGAAAAGAAACCCACCTTGCTCGTGATCGAAGATGATGAGGGCCTGCAGGCGCAGTTAAAATGGGCCTATGACGATTTCGAAGTCGTAATCGCGGGTGACCGAGATTGCGCGATCGCAGCGTTGCGGAGTGAGGCACCCGCAGTCGTGACCCTTGATCTTGGATTGCCACCTGATCCCGACGGCACCACAGAGGGTTTCGCCGTCCTTGACGCGATCATGGAATTGAAACCCGATACCAAAGTAATCGTCGCGAGCGGACACGGCGCGCGTGAGAGCGCGTTGCAGGCGATTGAGCGCGGGGCATATGATTTCTATCAAAAGCCTGTCGATATTGATGCGCTTGGCCTGATCGTTCGGCGCGCGTTCAATCTTCATGAAATCGAGGATGAAAACCGCCGTCTTGTCGCCAATGCAAGCGAGGACAAAACCGTCCTTGGTCGATTGATAACCGGCGCCCCGGAAATGGTGAAAGTTGCGCGGACAATTGAACGGGTCGCAAGCACCAGTGTTTCGGTCATGCTGTTGGGCGCAAGCGGGACCGGCAAGGAACTGCTCGCACAAGGCCTTCACGATGCCAGCAACCGTTCTGATAAACCCTTTGTGGCGATCAATTGTGCTGCGATTCCTGAAAACTTGCTGGAAAGCGAGTTGTTCGGTCACGAGAAAGGCGCGTTTACCGGTGCGGTCAAAACCACCGAGGGTAAGATCGAAAGCGCCAATGGCGGCACCTTGTTCCTTGACGAAGTCGGCGACATTCCGCTGCCGCTACAGGTCAAATTGCTGAGATTCCTGCAAGAGCGCACGATTGAACGGATTGGCGGACGCAAAACCATTGCGGTCGATACGCGCATTGTGTGTGCGACGCATCAAAACTTGGAATCAATGATCGGGGAAGGGACTTTCCGTGAGGATCTCTTCTACCGGCTAGCTGAAATCGTGGTGCGCATTCCGGGCCTATCTGAACGGCATGGCGACGCGGTGCTGCTGGGCAAGGCTTTCCTCAAGAGGTTCTCTATTGAGATGAACCCTACCGTGACCGGATTTGCGCCGGACGCGTTAACGGCAATCGATGGTCATGATTGGCCGGGCAACGTGCGCGAGTTGGAAAACAGAGTGAAGCGCGCGGTCATCATGGCGGATGGCAAATTGGTGAATGCCGGAGATCTCGATTTTGATGATGCTGAAGGGGAGGACAGCGAAGTTCTCAACCTTAAATCGGCGCGTGAACAATCGGATCGCCGTGTCATCCGTCACGCTTTGGCGCGAAGCGAGGGAAATATCTCCAGCACTGCCAAATTGCTCGGGATCAGCCGTCCGACGCTTTATGATTTGCTCAAACAGTATGATCTCCATGCGTAAGCTTCTGCCATTCTTTGGGGCTGTATTGCTCTCAAGCTGCACTGCCGCGGATAGGCCGAGCGGAAATTCTGCGCTGAGCGGCGATGCGGCGTTCCTTGAGCTTATCGAGGACGCTCGGATTGCGGTTGCCAATGGCGAGCTGGCTGAAGCAGGGCGTCTTTACGATCAAGCTCGCGATATTGAACCTGAAAATGCGGGGCTGTGGGTTGATATCGCCCGGCTGCGTTTTCGGGGCGGAGAACATCTGACCGCGATTGAGGCGGCCGATTATGCGCTGGAGCTTAGTCCGCAGTATGCACCGGCTTTATTGCTCCGCGCGCAACTCGTTCGGGATGCGAATGGTTTGGCCGAATCTCTCGTTTGGTTTGAAGCGGCTGCAATCGCTGATCCCCGCAACCCAGAGGTGCTGGCCGACTATGCCGCAACTTTGGGGGATTTGGGCCGGTATCAGGATATGCTCCTAGTTGTGCGAGAGCTGGCCGAATTTGCTCCCTCCTATCCTCAGGTCCATTACTTGCAGGCGGTTCTGGCGGCACGGGCCAATGACCCGGTTCTCGCAGGTACATTGCTCAATCGTAGCGGTCTGGCGAACAACGGTGTCCCGTCGGCTTTAATGCTCGATGCGGTGGTGCATCTGCAGCAGGGTGCGGCGGATACTGCGGCGGAAACACTGGAGCAATTGGCACTGCGCCAACCGGAAAACATGCGTGTTAGCGAGCTTTATGCACGATCCCTTTGGATTGGCGGCAGAGATCGGGCGATCGTTGATCAATTTGGTGAACGGGCGCAGCGTAAAGAAGCCTCTCCCTATCTTACGATGCTTGTCGGTCGCGCTTTGGAACGAATGGGAGAACGCGAACGCGCGATCCCATTTATCAAGGCCGCGCGCGAAGACAGAGATCGCAGCCGCATAGTCTTGAGTAGCACCGGTTCCATGCCCGATGCGACGGCGCAATTGCGGCGGCAAATCGCCAACGGTGATGATGCCGGTGCTAGACGCAATGCTGATCAACTGACCGATCGTTTTCCCTTGTCGGGGGATATGTATGCTCTGGCCGGGGATGTGCAGTTGGCAGGCGGTAATGCTCAGGAAGCTTTGGAACGCTACAGCGTCGCCGCTCAAGTTCGGCGCCCATGGCCGCTAACCCGCAAGATCATCGACGCGTATCGGTCATATGGCGATGATCTGGCAGCGGATGTCTTGCTTACTCGGTATATTGCCGGTGATCCTCAGAATACTGCGGCACTCTTCCTATTAGCAGAGCGCAGTGCGCAAGATGACGATTGGCTGCGAGTGGCTGTGCTGCTCGACACAGCGATTGAACTGGGTGCCGGCAATGATTTGGAGGTGCTAACTCTGAGAATTGTAGCGTCCGAAGGATTGGGGCGCGAAGAAGAGGCAGCCCGGTTCGAAAGACTGCGCGGTGAGCTTGCGCCCGGTTCTTTCGTAGCCGAGTAACGCGTTAAGGTTGGTCCTGAGACGCGCTGCCGCTCGACATTCCTGACTGAATTGGGCAGGGCGGCGCCACATGGTTTCCCGTCTATCCCTACTGGCTGATCCGATGATCGCAGTGCTGCTGATTGCGACAACGCTCGCCATTGTGGTGCCCGCGACCGGAGATGCGCGCGGTACGGCACAAATCATCTCAAACGCGGCGATTTTCGTGCTCTTTTTGGTCAATGGCATGCGCATAGCGCGTGGGGAGATTGCTCGCGGGCTTGCCAATTGGCGGTTCTTTTTGCCGTTGTTCTTGTGGGTGTTTGGGGCCATGCCCGCAATCGGATTGGGGCTGTCACATGTCGCAGCGATTTGGTTGCCGCCGATGGTTGCGCTTGGTTTCCTATTTCTCGGCACGCTTCCTTCTACAGTGCAGTCGGCAACTTCTTACACCAGCCTTGCGGGCGGCAATGTCGCGCTGTCGGTTGTTGGAGCGGCGCTGATTAACATCGCCGGTGTCTTTATTACCGCGCCCTTGTTTGCGGCACTTGCAGGGAGCGAGGCAGCCGATATTGGCAGCGAAACGATTGTTCGCATTGGCCTAATCCTAATCCTCCCGTTCATTATTGGTCAGGCGGTTCAAGGGTGGACCATAGATTGGCTGAGATCGCGCAAGAGCAAGGTCGCTTGGATTGATAGAATTGTGATTGGCACAGCGGTCTACGTCGCGTTTTCTGGTGCGGTGGAGCAAGGGCTGGGCAATATGTTTGGTGCCGCTGGTTGGGCGATCTTTACCGGGCTGCTGGTGATCTATTTGACTGTCGCCACTGGCGGAGCATGGGTAAGCGGGGGCGCGCTGTCGTTGCCGCGCGAAAATCGCATCGCGTTTGTGTTTGCAGGAGCGCAGAAAAGCGTCGCCATCGGCGCGCCATTGGCAGCGATCTTGTTTCCGGCGGACGTCGCAGGCTTCGTGATTGCGCCGCTGTTGTTATACCATCTGCTGCAATTGGTGGTAGCCGCGCCGTTTGCCACCATCCTCGCTAAGGGCACCATCCTTTCTAAGGGCAATGCAAGCGGTTAGCTTTTCGGCTGGTACGTTTGTTCTTCGCTGGGAAAGCTGCGATCACGAACTTCACTGGCGTATTTTGCGACCGTCTTGTCAATCATGCCTGCGATATCGTCATAGCGTTTCACAAAACGCGGCACGCGCTCAAACATACCCAGCATGTCTTCTGTCACGAGCACTTGTCCATCGCATTGGGCCGAGGCGCCAATGCCAATCACGGGGATTTCGAGCGACTTGGTGAGTGAAATTGCGATCGGTTCAATCACCCCTTCGGCGACCACGGCAAAGGCGCCTGCATCCTGCACCGCTTTGCCATCGCGCATGATTTTTTCATGCTCTTCCTGCGATCTTCCGCGCGCAGCATAACCGCCCAGTACATTGACCGCTTGGGGGGTGAGGCCGACATGCGCCATCACTGGGATGCCGCGGTTGGTTAGGAATGAAATGGTCTCTTCCATCGCTTCCCCGCCTTCCAATTTGACCGCTGCACATCCGGTGTCAGCCATGATTTTGGCTGCCACTTCAAAGGCTTTTTCGGGCGAGGCTTCATACGCACCAAACGGCATGTCGACGACGACGAGGCTGTGATAGCTGCCGCGCACAACCGCTGCGCCGTGATTGATCATCATGTCGACCGTGACGGGCAATGTGCTGTCGAGCCCATAGATCACCTGACCCAATGAATCTCCGACGAGCAATATATCGCAATGCGCATCGAGCAATTGTGCTTGTCGTGCGGTGTATGCGGTGAGCATCACCAATGGCTCTTTGGTGGCGCCGTCTTTCTTGCGGTCCCTAATGCGCGGAACCGTCAGCCTTTTGCGAGGCTTTGGTGTGGGTGTGGCGCGGCTGGTGCTCGTATCAAGCTGGAATGTTGTAGACATAGGCGAAGCATTTAGCGTCCCCCCTCAAATAAGGCAAAGTGTACAAGGTAGGTGTGGCCCCTTGGCGTGAGCGCTGTTTCGTTGCACTAAGGGCCAGGCATAGGGACAGGCGCGGCAATTGCTGCGCGATAAGAGGGTAATTTAAGACATGGTAGCATCCACCGGTTCGACCGCGCGTGAAGGTTGGTCATCGCGCAGTGCGTTTGTTTTGGCCGCCGTTGGTGCGGCGGTTGGTTTGGGCAATTTGGTCCGATTTCCTGCAGAAGCCGCCAACAATGGGGGGGGCGCCTTCGTCCTATTTTACATTGCCTGTATTCTGTTGATTGGCCTCCCCGTTCTGTTGTCTGAAACTTTGATTGGACGGCACGGTCAATCTAGCGCGGTGGAAAGCGTCAAACGGATGGCCGAGGAAAGCGGCGCTCCCAAATTTTGGAGCAATATCGCTGGTTTGGGCGTGGCTTCTGCGTTCCTTATTCTTGCCTTTTACTGCGTAATTGGCGGTTGGGTGCTCTACTATATCGGCTTGTTCACGGTGGATATTTTCCAATCTGGTGTGTCTGGCGGTGCTCTAACCTCCATGTCTGTTGATGAGATTAAGGACATCTTCCCCGCGCTTCAAAAAGATGGTTTCACGATGAGCGTGCTTGATGTGGTGTTTGTTTTGGCGACACTCGCATTTGTAGCGCGCGGCGTTTCTGGCGGGATTGAAAAAGCTTCTGTTTGGTTGATGCCAGCGTTCTTCTTCCTGTTGGCTGGAATTACGGTCTACGGCGCTTTCACTGGCGCATTTTTGGAGTCGCTTTCATACCTGTTCACATTTGATGCCTCCAAGCTAACTGGACCCGTTATGCTTGCTGCTGTTGGACAGGCATTCTTTTCGCTGTCGCTCGGTGTGGCCGGCATGATGACGTATGGCTCATATGTCGGACGTGACGTGAATCTTGCTAAGACTTCGGCCACGATTGCATTTGCAGACACATCAGTGGCTTTGATCGCAGGCCTTTGTATTTTCCCGATTGTCCTTGCGGCTGGGCTTTCATCGGACGGTGGCTTGGGCCTTATGTTTGATACGCTGCCTCACGCGTTCCAGTCGATGCCGTTTGGCACTGTAATTGGTTTGGCCTTTTTCGTTATGGTTGGCTTTGCAGCTCTTACCAGTTCCATCTCTTTGATGGAGGTGCCAACGGCCTGGGCTATTGACAAATTTGGTCTTGGCCGGGCTCCAACCGCGGTCATTGTTGCGATTGCGGCGGCGGCTTTGGGGGTTGTTTCCGCCTATTCTTTCAACTCGCTTTCTGGTTTTCATCCGTTGGGCTTTATTCCGTTGTTTGAAGGGGAAGCGGTCTTCTCTGCTTTGGACAGTGTGACAGCGAAGCTGTTGATGCCAATCGGAGCGCTGCTTGTGTCGATCTTTATCGGGTGGGTTGCAGACCGACGGTTGATTGATAACGAGAATGGCCTTGATGGCGGTCTGCATCTTTTCTGGCGCTTCTTGGTTCGTTGGCTTTGCCCTGTTGCACTAACGGCCATTTTGATCGTTGGAATTTTCCCGGAAATTTTGGGTAGCTAATCAACTTTCTCTATTGGGAGCGGTTGCGGTCAGAGATGGCCATTGCAATCGCTCTCCAATTGTGGAACATAATGGGAACAAATGAGGCTCGTCTGAGTCTCTCACGGTGTTCCTGATGAAAAGCTCTGTTCTTCCTTCCAGCGTGAAAGCGCCCGTTGCCCTTTCTGTACTCTCCCTTCCTGATGAAGGGGGCGAGAGGGTGCGTTTGTCTGCGAATGATAGTGTCGCCTCACCCAGTGATTTGGCGAAGGAAGGTCGGTGGAGGCCGGGTCTCTCAGATCAACCGCTGCACAGCGAGATTTTCGCAAACGCATCGGATGGCAGTGGAGCAGGGCTTGCACTGGCTTTGGCGCGTGATGCGCTGATGGTGGCGGGAAAAAACGTCGATCCCGCAGCCGAAGCGATGGATCGCCGTCAGGTCCTTTGGGTGCAAGATAAGCGCGCCATTGAGCTCAGCGGCAGACCTTATGCGCAAGGGCTGCCGCGTGACCTGCGTGATCGTTTGATCCATGTCGAAGCCGCCAGTGCACGGGATGCTCTGTTCGCGCTCGAAGAAGGGCTGCGGTGCCGCGATTTGGCCTGTGTGATTGGAGAGATTGTGGGCAATCCGCGTGCGCTCGATTTCACGGCGTCGCGCCGGCTGACCCTGACGGCTCAAAAACAAGGGATCGCGCTGTGGCTGGTGCGATTGGAGGCGGAGGCGAATTTGTCGTCGGCCCGGATGCGTTGGCGGGCACAATCGGCCCCGTCTGCAACGCCGCTTTGGAATGCGGATGCTCCTGGTGCGGCATCATGGAAAGCGGAGCTGTTCCGCGCGCGCAGCCACGTTCCGGGGAATTGGATTTTGAGCAATGAAGACGGACACCTCTCGGCACAAGGGGCGCAAAAGCCCGCTCAAAACTTCCGCACAACATTCGGAATTGGGCGTGCCGCCAATGCAATCGAAAACCTCCGGTCGCCGCATATTGGCCATCTGGTGCGCCCGACTGTCGGTCGATCGTTGGCGGCTGTCGCTCGGGTTTGAGGGTGGAACGTCGAATGTGGGAGAGGGCGAAGATGCAGATCCCACGGTCCTGATCACCGAAACGGCGCATGGCCCGCGCATTGATGCAGTGAATGATGCAGGCGTTCAGGCAGGCGCGCGGGTTCATATGATGCTGGCCGATGCACGCACGCTTTGCCCGCAGATCCAAACCGCTCCGGCTGATCCGGCAGGTGATCTTGCTTTTCTAGAGAAACTTGCCCTGTGGGCGCAGCGTTGGGGGCCGTGGAGCGCGCTTGATCCGCCGGACGGTGTGCTGGTCGATATTACGGCGGCGGCGCATTTATTGGGTGGGGAGAGGCGCTTGCTCGATGATGTCTATTCCGCCTTTGCAAAGCGGGGATTGGCGGTTCGCGCTGCGATTGCGCCCACGGCCGGTGCTGCCTGGGCGCTCGCACATTATGGGGCGCATTCCAGACCAGATTTACAGGGAACGCGCGCGATCATTGACCGGCAAGAGGACACAATGCGCCATCTTGCTGATTTGCCCGTTGCCGCGCTGCGCCTTGATGATGATGTTCTTACCGTGCTGCGCCGCTTGGGGCTTAAGCGGCTCGGTGATCTAGCCGATATTACAAAGGGTGCGATCACCCGGTCAGAAGCCGCCGCCAGAGACGCATTGCACCGCCGGTTTCGCAATCGCAAATCCCCTTCTGCCAATCCTTTGGTCCGGCTCGATCAATTGCTGGGCCGCGTGCCGGAGCCGCTGTTGCCGGTGGTGGCGCATACGATGCCACTGGTTCAACGCCGGTTGATGGAGCCGCTGCGTCACCGATCACTCCTCGATCAAGTTCTGGCCGATCTGGCCGCAGATATGGCGCGCGAATTGGAAGGGCGGGGCGAGGGCGCACGGCGGCTTGATCTGGGTTTGTGGCGGGTGGATGGTGAGGTCATTGTCCGCAGGCTGGAACTCGCCGCCGCGACGCGGGAGGCGGCGCATATCACCCGGCTGTTTGCTGAAAAGCTTGAAAATATTGAAGCAGGGTTTGGGATTGAGACGGTTCGTTTGCGCGCTAGCTGGGCCGAGCCGCTCGATATTGCGCAGAGCGACGTCGAAGAGGCGGCGGAGCGGCATGGGACTTCGCTTGCTGCGTGTCTTGACCGGTTGAGCGTGCGGCTTGGCCCGGATGCGGTGCGCCGCCCGGTGCCCCATGCCAGCCATCTGCCCGAACGTGCGCAAATATGGCAGGCGCCGCTTGTTTCCGTTCGGGCCGCACATGCTGCAGCAAAGCCTCAAGCTAGGCCATTAAAATTGTTGGATAGGGCCGAAAGGATCGCGGTCCTGTACGCATCGCCCGACGGTTACCCGCGGCGGTTCCGTTGGCGCGGAAATGTCCATGAAGTCGTTCGCGTTGAAGGGCCAGAGCGAATTGCACCGGAGTGGTGGCGGGAAAAATCAATCGTGCGACTACGCGATTATTACCGGATCGAAGATGGTGAAGGGCGACGCTATTGGATTTACCGCCACGGTATCACCGGAGATGGTCGGGGAGGTGAGCCAGATTGGTTTTTGCAGGGGCTGTCGGCGTGAAAATCCAATCGTCAGATAGTTAACCGTCGTTTACCGACCCGCTTAAGCTTTGTTTACAGATTTATGCGAAACAGGGTCTATGGAAAACTACACCACCAATCGCGGAGCTGAACGTCGGCCTCTGAGCCTGATGGTGAAAAGCCGTGTAAAATCGCGCGTCGCTTATGTCGATATGATCGATATTTCTGAAAGCGGGTGCAGGATCAAAGGCAGCAATGGCTTTGCCGAAGTGGGAGACCGCGTGACTATGAAAGTCGGTGGGATCAATGCGCCTCTTGGAAAAATCGTTTGGGTCGAAAGCCGCATAGCCGGCGTCGCATTTGAAGGTGAAATGCATGAGGCCGTGCTTGACCACCTGTGCGCTTTGAATGGTTCTGATATTCGACCTGAAAAACAACGCCTTAATAGAGTTTAGTGCCTTCGATTGCAGTCGGCATTAGCAACGAAAAGGGAGCCAAGCTAAGCTCAGCCCCCTTTTCTCTTACTGCAATTGCCAAATCAGTTTGCGCTGAAAGGCAATGAAGAGTGGTGCAGAACAATCTTCAGATCGCCCGCTTCGTCTTTTTCGTAAGCGAATGAATATTCCACCTTGGTTTCCTTACCATCGGTGCCAGTGAAGAAATAGTTGCCCATAGCCACTGCCATGCTGCCGTCGTCGTCGATCACTGTGCCGTTATTTTCCCAACGAACAGCAGTGTAAGGCGCGATTGCAAAGCCGCCATCTTCGGTGCCTTCGGTGCCGACGAAGTAGCTAAGAGCTTCTTCGGTTGTTTCGCGGAACTGATCTTCAGCAGCCAGAGTGGGCTTGAACAGGATCGTTGAATCGTCACCATACGCATAGAAGGTTTCAATGTGCTCAGCTGCGCGGGCACTGAAATCGCCTTCGTCGGTGAAGACCTGACCGATGGCGACAATGCCTTCGCCCCAGGCGACCTGAGCTGCTTCAACTTCTTCTGCGGTGATCGGGTTGGCTGTTGCTGTGTCTGTCTCTGTTACGGCGCTATCACAAGCGGCGAGAGTAAGGGCGCTGGCGCCGATCACTGAGACAATCATCAATTTGTTCATTTTATACTCCCTTGCGGAGAGCGCCGCGCGCCCCCCAGAAAATCAACGGCATTTGGTGCCGCAGGTTACGTCCGACATCACGAGCAGGATTGCTCGCCAGAGGGGCCCGGTCCGTGGTGTGATAATGTTTCACCTGAGGAGGGGTTCCCGTTTGATTGCACTATTTGCATTTGGAGATTCATGAATTGGAACATATACAGAACAAAAGGGATTCCAATGGCTCGAAGAATGCGCACACAGAGGTTCCAAAGCTTGCCGAACTGTTGCGTCAGACAGAAACGCAGCAGCATCGATCATGTGCGTGAAGTAGGAGCGATTGTCTACTCGCGACCGGTTTGGGAGCAGTTGAAGGCGGGTGGGTATTTGGAGCGGGAGCGGTGATATGCCCGACGCTCCGCTTACACCTGATAAACGCACGCTGGAGATTGATCCGGACCTGATCGAAGCCCCGCCGCGCGCGCCCTTTGTGGAATTGGGTCTGGTCAGCTGCTTCAGTTTTTTGCGCGGAGCGTCGGACGCGGTCGATCTTGTGATGACGGCACAGCGGCATGGCTATGATGCGATCGGGATCGCGGATGCGAACAGCTTTGCTGGCATCGTGCGGGTGCACACTGAGGCGGCGACGCTCAAATTACGCCCCGTGATTGGATGCCGGATTGAGACAGTCGAGGGGATAGCCTTCCTCGCCTATCCGACAGACCGTGCTGCCTATGGCCGCCTTTGCCGCTTGATCAGCTTGGGGCGAATGCAGACCCTATCAGGCGAATGGCAGGAAAAGGGGGTGTGCGAGATCAACCTGCCCATGCTGGCGGACCATAGCGAAGGCGTTCAATTGATCCTGATGCCGCCCGACGATCTGGAGGCGCAATTCACCATCCCGGCGTGGGCCAGCAATGTCATCGCGCTGGATGGCAGCGATCTCAACGGTTTGGTTTCTGGCGCTTTGCCGGACCTGTTGCCTCATCTCACACAGGGTTTGCCAACACTGCGCCACTGCGGCGCCAGTTACCTGTATCGCGGCGATGATGTTGCCCGGATCGACCGGCTCGATGCGTGGGCGCGGGCCAATGGTTTGGGTCTGCTCGCCACCAATGATGTGCATTATCACGCACCCGAGCGCCGCCCTTTGCACGATGTGATGACGGCGATTGCAAACAAGACGACCGTTGCGGAAGCAGGCCATTTGCTCGCCCCCAATTCCGAACGGCATTTCAAAAGTCCGGATGAAATGCGCCGTCTGTTCGCGCGCTGGCCGTATGCGATTGAAGCCGCGCGTGCAGTGGCCGATGCCTGCGATTTCAGCCTCGATGAACTGCGCTATGAATACCCAGAAGAAATCTATCCAGACGGTCAATCCCCGCAGGAATATTTGACGAGCGAAACATGGCGCGGGGCGGATCGGCGTTATCCCTCTGGGGTGCCGGACAGCGTGCGGGACACGATAAAGCGTGAGCTGGCCTTGATCGCAAAACTCGACCTTGCGCGCTATTTTCTCACCATCAAAGATATCGTCGATTTTGCCCGTGGCGTCGATCCGCCGATCTTGTGCCAAGGGCGCGGCTCTGCGGCCAATTCTGCCGTCTGCTACTGCCTTGAAATTACCAGCGTTGATCCGGCCAAGCACCAATTGCTGTTCGACCGTTTCATATCCGAAGAACGCAAAGAACCACCCGATATCGACGTCGATTTTGAACATGAGCGACGCGAAGAGGTGATCCAGCATATTTATGAGAAATACGGTCGTCACCGCGCTGGCCTGACCGCGACAGTCATTCATTACCGGCCGCGCATGGCGATCCGCGAGGTCGGCAAGGCGATGGGCTTGTCAGAGGATGTGACCAGCTCCTTTGCGCGTACAGTGTGGGGCGGGATGGGACGATCCATCGGAGAGGCGCATGTCGAAGATATCGGCATGGACCTCAGCGATCCGCATTTGCGCCGCGTTCTGAAACTGACCGAGCAAATGATCGGAATGCCGCGGCACCTGTCGCAACACGTCGGCGGCTTTATCCTGACGCAAGGCGCGCTGACTGAGACTGTGCCGATTGGCAATGGCGCCATGCCTGACCGCAGTTTTATTGAGTGGGACAAGGACGATATTGAGGCGCTCGGCATCCTTAAGGTCGATGTGTTGGCGCTGGGCATGCTGACTTGCATCAAGAAGTGCCTCGACTTGCTTAGCGCCCATCATGGCCGCGATCTTACGCTGGCCACAGTCCCGCGCGAGGACCCGGAAACTTATGCGATGCTGCGCAAGGGCGACTCGCTCGGGGTGTTTCAGGTGGAAAGCCGCGCGCAGATGAACATGTTGCCGCGCCTGCGCCCGCGCGAATTTTATGATCTTGTGATTCAGGTTGCGATTGTGCGTCCTGGCCCGATTCAGGGGGATATGGTGCACCCGTATCTCAAACGTCGCCGGGGTGCGGAGCCGGTGCAGATACCTGCGCCATCCCCGGCGCATGGGCCGCCCGATGAACTATCAAGCATTTTGGGGCGCACATTGGGTGTCCCGATCTTTCAAGAGCAGGCGATGAAGATTGCTCTGGATGCGGCCAAATTCAGCAGCCTTGAAGCCAACCGCCTGCGCAAAGCGATGGCGACATTCCGGTCGCGCGGGATGGTGCATGAATTGGAAGATCTGATGGTCGGTAAGATGGTGGCGCGCGGTTATGACGAAGACTTCTCCCAACGCTGTTTCAACCAGATTAAGGGCTTTGGCGAATATGGCTTTCCCGAAAGCCATGCGGCGTCTTTCGCGCATCTCGTCTATGTGTCGAGCTGGCTCAAATGCCACTTTCCAGCGGCCTTTGCTGCGGCATTGCTGAATTCTCAGCCGATGGGGTTTTACGCGCCAGCACAGATTGTCCGCGATGCACGGGAACACGGGGTTGAGGTTCTGCCAGCGGATGTGAACCACAGTGATTGGGATTGCACGTTGGAAGAGACGAGCGCAGCCGGTGATGCGAAAACGGGGCGTTTCGACCGCCATATCGCCCTGCGGCTTGGTCTGCGCCAGGTGGATGGTCTGCATGAACATATCGCAGCGCAATTGATCGCGGCGCGCGCCGATCATGGCGCATATGAAGACGTGACCCAATTGCGTGAACGCGCCGGACTGTCCCCAGCGCATATTGAACGGCTTGCCAGCGCGGATTGCTTTTCATCCATGCATTTGTCCCGGCGTCAGGCTCTATGGGACGCGCGCAGTTTGATTGCGGGGCCGGACCTGCCTTTGTTCCGGGCGGCGGATGAACGGGATGAAGGGGCGGAGCGGGCACAGACGAAGCTGCCTATCATGCCAATGTCTGAAGAAGTGGTCGCCGATTATCAAACCACCCGGCTAAGCCTAAAAGCGCACCCTCTGGCATTCCTGCGCCCGCAATTGGCAGAGCGCGGGTTTGTGCGGGCCTGCGATCTGCGAACCCGCAAATACCGCAGCATGGTTCAGGTCGCCGGAGTTGTCCTGATCCGGCAACGTCCGGGCAGCGCAAAGGGCGTGTGCTTTATCACTCTGGAGGATGAGACCGGTGTCGTGAACCTTGTCGTTTGGCCGGACCTTAAAGAGAAACAGCGCCGCGTGGTGATGGGCGCGCGGTTGATGGAAGTGCGCGGCCGGGTCGAGTATGACGACGAGGTGATCCATGTCATTGCCCAGCATATGAGCGATGCGAGTGACCAACTTTATGCGCTGTCCGATGATATGCTGAATGCGCCGACGGCACGCGCCGATCATGTCAGCGCGCCTCTGGCAGGGAGAAAGCCGCCCAGTCATAAGGCGGGCAAAGAGCCGCTGAAACCCCGCGATTTGATCGACGAACTGCCTAATGTCACTGGCCACCCGCGCAATCACCGGATCATTCCGAAATCACGCGACTTTCACTAGGGATCGGCGTTAGAAACCTCCTATGCCGCGTCGCTCACGAAAATCGAGATTACTCCGGATGAAAGGCCGCCTTATATTGGCCGCGCTCATTGTGCTGGCCGGTTTTGCCGGGTGGGTTTGGTTGGAGGAGCATCCGCAGCACAACCCGTTGGCAACGCTCGATTTGCGCGATCCAATCGGCATGGCGACAGCCACGAAATTGGCGAGGTTGCAAGATGACGTTGCCGCCTGCCACGCGGCCTTGGATCGAAGCGAGGTCGCCTATGTTGTTTTGCCAGCACAGGCTGACACATCGGGGGAGGGCGCCTGCGCGCGGCCCGACCGGACGCAGCTCACCGGTTTCCCCATCGCGCCGAGCAATCCGTCGCTGACGTGCCCTGTCGCCGCTGCGCTGGAATTGTGGCGGAGCAAGAGCGTCGCTCCGAATGCGAGAACCATCATGGGCAGCAATCTCGCCCGGATAGAACACTTGGGTGCGTTCAATTGCAGGCGAATGCGCGGCAGCGGTTCGAGCGGATGGAGCCAGCACGCGACAGCAAACGCGATCGATATAGCTGCCTTCGTCTTAGAAGATGGACGCCGAGTTAGTGTGCTGAACGATTGGGACCGGGATACTGACGAAGCTCGTTTTCTGCGCGCAGTCCGGGATGAGGCATGCGGCGTGTTCGCAACGGTCCTCTCGCCGGACTACAACTCCGCGCATGCCGATCATTTCCATTTGGATCAAACCGGCCGATGGAGCGGAGTTTGTCGCTAAATTGCTTCCAACGCATAGCCGGCTGAACGCACCGTACGGATCGGGTCTTTTGCCCCTTCGATCTCTATCGCTTTGCGAAGGCGGCGGATGTGAACATCGACCGTGCGCAGCTCAATATCTGACCCTGTGCCCCAAACACCATCGAGCAACTGACCGCGGCTGAAAACACGGCCTGGACTTTCCAAAAAGAATTTGAGCAGTCGGTATTCCGTTGGCCCCAATTGCAACGAATTCCCTCGGCGTTGAACTTTGTGTGCAACCGGGTCGAGTCTGATATCGCCAACCTCAATCGTTTCTCCTGCCAAGGCAGGGCGAATACGGCGCATTACCGCGGAAACCCGGGCGAGCAATTCGCGAGGGGAGAATGGCTTTGTTAAATAGTCATCAGCGCCCGTTTCCAATCCGCGAACCCGGTCATCTTCTGCTTCACGCGCAGTAAGCATGATGATCGGAACGTGTGCGGTTTCTTTTTCGCGGCGTAGGCGGCGGCACACTTCGATGCCGCTTGTTCCTTCGATCATCCAATCGAGAATGATAAGATCTGGTGGTTCCTCAGTTGCCAAGATTAGGGCTTCGTCACCGTCACCCGTGCAGCGGACGTCATAGCCTTCGTTCTGAAAACGATATTCTAGCAATTCGGAAAGGGCTGGATCATCTTCGACCAACAGCAACTTCGCAGCGGACATAGCACTCTCTCCCCATACCCGCCGTAATGACTCTTGCGAGGCGGACGTTCGTAGGCATGTTTCAATTGGGCTACAGTTTAATGAAATTGTAGCCCGCTAATTTACCACAGCCCATAAACAGGTGAATTCTGACGTCGTCGAGCGATGCTGTTACCGGTCTTCTTCGGGAGGATAGGTGCCGGTGGCCGCGAAGTGCACCATCTCTGCAACATTGGTGGCGTGATCGCCAATCCGTTCCAAATTGCGCGCCACGAACAGAAGGTGCGCCGCGCTCGAAATGGTCGCAGGATTTTCAACCATATGACTGACAAGGATGCGAAAAATGCTGTTGTAGAATGCATCCACCTTATCATCCGTGGCGATGACTTCACGAGCCAATCCGGGATCACGAGCGGCATAGGCTGTTAGAACATCGTGAACCATCTCGCCCGCAACCTCGCCCATTGCAGGCAGCAACGTTAGCGGTTCAAAGCGGTCACGACCTTCGATCTTTCCCACGCGCTTTGCGATGTTCTTCGAATAATCGCCAATGCGTTCAATCACACCGGCAATTTTCAGCGCGGCAATAACCTCACGAAGGTCATCAGCCATCGGTGCGCGCAGGGCGATCACCCGAATTGCAAGTTTGTCGACCTGAGTTTCCAACTCGTCCAGTTTCTTGTCGGCTTTGACGACCTTTTCAGCCCGTTTCGTGTCGCCCGCCACAAGCGATGCCAGCGCCTCTTCAATCGCCACTTCGGCAAGACCGCCCATCTCACCGATCAGGCCTCTCAGTCGAGTGATGTCTTCGTCGAACGCTTTAACTGTATGGTCTGTCATCTATCCGTACCGCCCAGTGATATAGTCTTTCGTCCGCTGCTCAATCGGTGTTGTGAAGATATCGGAAGTCCGTCCATACTCCACAATGCTGCCAAGGTGGAAAAACGCGGTGCGCTGCGAAACACGCGCCGCCTGCTGCATCGAATGTGTTACGATGACGATAGCATAGCGATCAGACAGTTCAGCAATAAGCTCTTCGATTTTTGCGGTCGCGATTGGATCAAGGGCTGAGCACGGCTCATCCATAAGAATAACTTCGGGATCGACCGCAATAGCGCGTGCGATACATAGCCGCTGTTGTTGCCCGCCCGAAAGCGCGGTTCCCGGATCGTTCAGGCGATCCTTGACTTCGTTCCACAAGCCGGCGCGACTTAAAGATTTTTCGACGATCTGGTCTAGATCATCTTTGTCATGGAATATCCCGTGGATCCGGGGGCCATATGCGATGTTCTCGTAAATCGATTTCGGAAACGGATTGGGCTTCTGAAAAACCATGCCGACACGGGCGCGCAGACGTACAACGTCCATCGCGCTTGAATAAATGTCCTCAGAATCGAGCTCAATCTTACCTTCGACGCGGGCTGATGGGATGGTGTCGTTCATCCGGTTCAGTGCGCGCAGAAATGTCGACTTACCGCAGCCTGATGGCCCGATAAATGCCGTCACATATTTTTCAGGGATTGAGATTGAAACATCGTCGATGGCTTTCTTGTCACCGTAATAAACCGAGACGCCTGTGGCGCTCATTTTGGCTTCGACGGTTTCAAGGTTGGGATGAATGACAGTCACCAGGTTTTCTCAAATTTATTGCGGAGATAGATCGCGAGGCCGTTCATCAAGAGCAGGAAGATCAGCAACACGATGATAGCGGCACTTGTTCTTTCAACAAATCCTCTGTCGATCTCATCGGACCATAGGAAAATTTGAACCGGCAGAACTGTAGCCGGTGATGTAAAACCGTCTGGCGGCGTTGCTACGAAAGCCCGCATGCCGATCATTAAGAGCGGCGCGGTTTCACCCAGCGCGCGGGCCATGCCGATAATCGTACCAGTCAAAATTCCGGGTAGCGCCAACGGCAGAACGTGGTGGAACACCACTTGCACCGGAGAAGCGCCAATCGCCAACGCACCGTCGCGAATTGAAGGAGGCACAGCCTTGATAGCATTGCGGCCCGTTATAACGATAACAGGCATCGTCATCAGGCCCAGTGTCATACCACCAATTAGCGGCGCGGACCGGTAGGTTGGAAATATGGACAGGAAGACAGCCAGACCCAGCAAGCCGAAGATAATCGAAGGAACAGCAGCCAGATTGTTAATCGACACCTCAAGGAAATCAGTCATCCGGTTCTTCGGTGCATATTCTTCGAGATAGAGCGCGGCCATAACCCCTATGGGAAAGGCAAGCACAAGCGTGATCAGCATTGTGAGCATGGAGCCCTTTAGCGCGCCCCAAATGCCTGCGAGCTGCGGATCAGTCGCATCGGAACGCTGCATAAAGCCGAAGTCGAAATTCTTGCTAAGATGTCCCCCTTCACTGAGACGATCGGCGAGTTCAATCATCTCCGGAGAGCCTTCATCCGCATAGCCTGCAGACAGGTCCGGTGATGCCGGCAAATTGAATTCTTCGGAGCGAAGCAAAAGAGAAGGGTCGACATAGATACGCTCAGCGACATCACGCCAAGCTTGCTGGTTCAGCTGCGCCGCGCCTTCAGCGCCAATCGATTGCTCGGCCGAAGCAGTGACAATGTCCTGTAATCCTTGCGTTTGCAGTGACCGCATTGCTTCGCCAAGGGTGACTTGTTCCTCAGGAAGTTGCAGGTCGCTTTGCGCAAAGTCGATTTCGACAGCCGCTTCAACGCGTTGAAAACCGCCGATACCATTGATCGTCATGTTGCCAAGTAACAGAGCCAAAACCGCGATTGAAAAGACAATCGATGCGAGGCCAAGGAGCTGGAATCGACGCTCTTTCGCGTAGCGGGCTTTCAGCCGCTTCTCGAACTTATCCGATCTTATCGCGTCGGAACCATGAAGGGCGGCAGAGCTACTCATATGCTTCGCGATACCTCTTAACGACACTGAGCGCGACGAAGTTGAGCGCCAGTGTAACCATGAACAGGACGAAGCCCAATGCAAATGCGCTTAAAGTGGCCGGATGATCGAAGCTTCCTTCCCCGGTCAGCATCGCCACAATTTGCACCGTTACAGTTGTCATAGCCTCTAAAGGGTTCCCCGATAGATTGGCAGCCGTGGAGGCGGCCATCACAACGATCATCGTTTCACCGATAGCTCGGCTGATTGCGAGCATTACGCCGCCGACGATTCCAGGCAGTGCGGCAGGAACTAGGACGAGTTTGATCGTCTCGGACGTTGTTGCTCCCATGGCGAGGCTGCCATCGCGCATGGCTTGCGGGACTGCTGCAATGCTGTCGTCGGCCATGGAAGACACAAATGGGATGATCATGACGCCCATCACGACACCAGCGGCAAGCGCGCTTTCGCTCGACGCATTGGCAAAACCGACCGCGATTGCAGCGTCGCGAATAATTGGTGCGACGGTCAAAGCGGCGAAATAACCATAAACAACCGTTGGAACACCCGCGAGAATTTCCAATGCCGGTTTCGTCCATGCACGCACGGTAGGATGCGCATATTGCGTTAAGTAGATTGCGCTCATCATGCCAATCGGAATGGCGACAATCATAGCGATGATCGCGCCGATCAGGATGGTCCCCCAGAAAAGGGGCACAGCGCCGTATCTGGTGGGGTCAGGGTTTTGAGGATTGGCCATCGGGTCGGGAGACCAAAAAGTGCCAAACAGGAAATCCGTGAACGGGACCATTTCGAAGAAACGGAAGGTTTCGAAAATAAGGCTGGCAAGAATGCCAAAGGTGCTGAAGACCGCGACGAGCGAAGCCAGGATCAAAAGCGCCATGATCGCTTTTTCGACCCGGTTTCTGGCCCCAAATTCCGGTTTAACCCGCAAATAGGACCATGCGCCGCCTGCTCCCGCAATAATGAGGGTCAGCACAATTCCGATCGATTGATAGCGCGCAATTGCATCGCTGAACGGAGTGATGAGGGGAATGGCCGCGCTATTCTGAGTGGTCGATATATCCCCTTGGGCGACAGCGCGGGCCTCTCTCAGAGCTTCAATTCGCGCGCTGTCAAACTGAGGGAGGGCCTCTGCGGCAGGGTGCGCCAAGACCGATTGGAGGACAAGGTTAGAGGATATGGAATCCCAAATCACAACAAACAGAATGGTTGGTACGAACACCCAAAGGGCAACGTACCAACCATGATAGACTGGTAAGCTCGCAAGTCTTCCGTCACCGGCCGCGCGCAAGCTCCATGCTCGACTACGCGCTGCCAGCCATCCTGCAAGGGCGAGGCCCAGAACCAGGAGAAAGGAAGAAGCCAGCGTCATACTCTAAGTCTCAGTTCTGTTATTTCAGTTCCGATCCATCGATCGTCGCCTGCTCATTAACGCCCGCGAGATTCGCAGCCATCACATCAGCTGGAGAAGCCACTAGGCCAATGCTGGCCAGAGGACCACCGCGCTCCCACATGGTTGTCCACTCATTCAGGTATTCAGCCAGTCCAGGGATTTGGCCGATATGCGCCTTTTTGACGTAGACAAAGAGGGGGCGAGCGCCCGGATAATCAAAGTTGGCGATGTTTTCATAGGTCGGTTCGACGCCGTTCATCGTGAGGCCCTGAACCTTGTCGGCGTTCTCTTCGAGATACGAATAGCCAAACACACCAACGGCGTTTTCGTTGCCTTCAATCTTCTGAACGATCAGGTTGTCTTGTTCGCCTTGATCGACATAGAGGCCGTCGGCCCGCACTTCGGTGCAGACTTGGTCGTAGCGATCTTCGTCGCTCTCTTCCAATTCGGCCATTGCTGGATCGCTGTTGCAACCAACCTCAAGGATCAATTCCTTAAGCGCGTCGCGCGTGCCGGAAGTGGTAGGCGGACCGTAAACAAGGATACCGATATCGGGCAGCGAGGGATCAACATCGGCCCAGGTTTGGTTTGTTTGTTCACCGCCATATGGGCTCTTGGCGAGGGCTTCATAGACGATCTGAGGGGTCAGGTTCATATCGATCCCCCCTTGCGCGGAGGCAAAGGCAATCCCGTCAAGGCCAACCTGTAGTTCGATCACGTCAGTAACGCCGTTTGCTTGGCAGTCTGCGAATTCCGATGCCTTCATCCGGCGCGATGCGTTCGCGGTGTCAGGCGTGCTGGGGCCAACGCCAGAGCAGAACAATTTCATGCCGCCGCCTGTGCCGGTCGATTCGATGATCGGTGAGGGTATGTCTGGGTTCGACCGTGACAGCGATTCCGCGACTGCTTTAGCAAACGGGAAAACCGTCGAAGAGCCGACAGCGCGAACCGAATCCCGCTCTTCGACCGTGCCGAGCTCGTCTGAGCAAGCGGCGAGGGCCAACGTTGGGGCAAGGACGACGAATATTGATTTACCGAGTTTCATTGTTTGTTCACTCCTGTTCGAGTTGAGTAGGCTCGTTAGCGATGGAAGTTTCGGATTTGTGACGAAATCGAAAAAGACTTATTTTGTCGGATCGATTTGATCGCCACCGGATGGAGAATTTAGAAATCGACTTGGGCACGGAGTCCAACGACGTGAACGTCGTAGGAAGAATTCCCGCTTGCTTCTGGCAAAACCGAATCGTCGTAAGAGAGCAATCCGTAGTTGAGCAGCAACCGGGTGTAGTCGGTGAACGTCCAGATCAATGACGCTTGCAGGCTTTCCTGAGTTCCCCCGATGATGCCTTCATCATTCAGATCAAGATAGTCATAGCGGAGGTTTACTTGCACCGCACCATTGCCACCTTCGCCGACTGGGTTTTGCGGCTTAACCCGGTCGAATGTCCCGATTTTGTAGCCACGACGATCCCCTTCGGTCAGGAACAGGCCGATCTCTGCCGACGCGCCAAGAAAAGAAGGATCTGCGAAACCCATCGGCCGATCGACTGATTGCGAGAAGCCTTCGAGTGCGATGTGAAATGGGCCGGCAATAGCTGCGGCTTCGAGGCCGATGCCGAGTTCGCTATCAGCGGAAAAACGGCCCGTACTGACGAAGCGATTGTCGGTGAAGTGAACAAGCGGGCGAGTGCGGTAACGGACCGTGCTACCGTCCCCAAGGTCGTTATAGTGAATGGAACCGCCAAAGTGCAGCTGTGTCGAACCTGCTGTCGGCGCGAACACGATTCGACCATCGAAACTGTTGTTGCCATTGGGCAAATCTTCGCTGTTGTCGGCAAACATGCCGGCCTGAACCAGAACGGTGTCGGTCTTATATTGCGCCGAAACACCGACCCGGCGTTCAAATCCAAACGCATCCGTCCAGGCAGAACGTTCAATGAAAGAGGTGTTCAAGCTGCTGGAGAGTTCTTCTAAGCCCTGGAAGGTGTTGTGCTGACCGGCTGAGAAGGTGAAGCCATCGTTTGCATAGGTAACGATGGCGTCGGTGAGAGCGACTTGGTTCTCGGCAAAGTCGGCCTCGACCTTGTAGCCGAAACCACCGGGAATTCTGCCAGAGACGCCGAGCCGTACTCGGCGGGCTTCGGCGTCAAAACCGCTATCTGCTCCAGTTGAACCGGGAGCGTCGACGTAACCGAAGTCCATATTGACCCGGCCGCGAGGTTTAAAGCTCCAACCATCAGAATTGGACACTTGAGGGGCACCCTTGAATTCGATTTCGGCGTCCGCTTCTCCAATCGAGTTGGCCGTTTGAGTCGAGACCTCTGCCGCGTCTCTCGCAGTCTGCGTGGTTTCAGCGAGCTCTCTTTCGAGGTCTTCAAGACGGTTCGAAAGTCGAACCAACTCGGAGCGCAGCAATTCGATTTCTTCAGAAGTTGCGGGAGCGGCCTGTGCGACTGCCTGAGTTGAGACCGTGCTGCTAAAAAGGACAGCGGTTACGGCCAGCGGTTTAAGAATTTGCATATTCATTCGAATCCCAAAAATCATCGGTTTCTGGGGGTGCCGAATATGACGAATATGTGACTCTAATGTGACTCAGACTAGACTAGTGTGACCCATATGTGACGTGCCCGCTTTGTCGGCTCAGTCATCTAGATGATTTTCTTTGGCAATTGGCAATCGGATTATAACATTGGTGCCGACACCAAGCTGGCTATCGATATCAAGACGTCCCCTGTGTCGCTCCACAATGTGCTTAACGATCGCGAGTCCCAGCCCGGTTCCGCCAGACGCTCTGCTTCTTCCGGGGTCGGTGCGATAAAAGCGGCGCGTCAGATGTGGAATTTGGTCGGGCGCAATACCTCCGCCCTTGTCGGAAACCGTAACGCGCGCCTCGCCGTTGCGTGACAGGTCGAGCGTTACCCGCACTGGGGAAATCTCGTCACCATATTTCAAAGCGTTGTCGACCAAGTTGCGAATAACCTGCTCGATCTGTTGCGGATCACCTTGGACCAATGGGTTGGCCGCAAATTCCAGGTCGACCATGTCGCCCCGGTCAGGGCCTGCCGCGTCCCGCGCAGCGCGTTCCACAATCGGTTGCAGTTTGACCATTTCGACGGGCAGCTCATTCTTGCCTGCTTCTACCCGGGAAAGGCTCATTAGGTCGCTGATCAGCGCCTGCATCCGCTGCGCCTCACGCTCAATAGTATCGAGGAACCGGCCCGTAGTGGACTCGTCGAGATCGTCTCCCGCTTCCTGCAAGGTTTCAACATAACCGATGATCGCCGACAGCGGCGTGCGCAGCTCGTGGCTGGCGTTGGCGACGAAGTCTGTATGCGCCCGGCTAATATCGGATTCTGTGGTCTGGCTGATAAACTCAATGACCGCCAAGTTCCTGCTCAAGGTTTGGCGGCTGATCTTCCAAATGTCATGCCTGCGCACAAGCCCGCGAATGATGGCCTGTCCAGCTTGCTCTCTCGCTAGCAAGGCGATGGCTTCGGGTTGGCGAAACACAACCCGCGCATCCTGCCCAATGATGTGACGCCCCAAAAGCTTGCGCGCGGCACGGTTGGCGCTGGCGATTGTATTCTTGTCCGTGACAAAAATCGGCGTTGAAGAATTCTCGGTCAGGTCGCGGATCGAATCCAACGAAAACTTCGTATTCGTGTCGGTAGTGGGTTTTGGGGAAGGCTGCGCAGAAATGACCAACAGGGAGCCGATCCACAGGATCAGAACCGAGAAAGCGATTACCGGATCGATATTGAGTGCGAGCAGGGCGACGAACGTCACCAGAGCGAGAAAAATACCCGTACGGGGAAGCGATTGCCACATGCTCATGGCTTCCCCTCTAACCTGAGACAGCGCAAGGTCAAACCTTGTCTGCACAGTTTTTGAGGTGTGGAGGGAAGTGGTGACCCCTACGGGAATCGAACCCGTGTTTCAGCCGTGAAAGGGCCGCGTCCTAACCGCTAGACGAAGGGGCCACGCTCAATTGCGAGAGCGCGCATCTAGGGGGGCGGGCGGAAGCGGTCAAGCCTGTACAGGCTGCTTTTTGGAAAAAATATTCCGCAGCCGATCAGACACCCCCGTTAATCGGCAAAGGCGGCGTCCTCTAAGTGCAGCTCTGCTGCGGGGCGAGGGCCCCAATCATCGATCTTCACACGGCCTGCCAGATGGAACAAACGTCCCTTGCTACGGTGAATTAGGGTTTGCGCCATTTCTGTCTCTGCAGCGCGAAATGCGATGCCCTTGAAGGATCGGCCATCGCCGCCTGCTGCGATAATGCGCAGATGGTCTTTGCCCACAATATCGGCTTTCACGATGCGCACCGGACCGACCGCAACCCGCGGAGCCGGCCAGCCCACACCGTAAGGACCAGCAGCCTCCAACGTGTTTACAAGGTCGGGTGTCAAACCGCCCGGTGCAAGCGATAGGTCCAGCTGCATACTCTGGCTAAGCCGCGCGCGCTCTACGTCTCGGGCGAGGCGGGTGTCGAGAAATTCGGTGAATTCGGCCAGCTTGTCATTGGGGATCGTCATCCCCGCCGCCATTGCATGGCCGCCGCCAGCGATCAGCAATTCTGCCTCTCGCGCCGCGATTATGGCGGCGCCAAGGTCAACGCCGCTGATCGATCGGCCCGAGCCTTTGCCGGTCCCCTCAGCTTCATCCATCGCGATCACGATAGATGGTTTGCCGGTCTTTTCTTTGATGCGTCCCGCAACGATGCCGATAACGCCCGGATGCCAACCGGTGCCGGAAAGGACTTGAACCGCCATATTGTGTTGGCCGTCCAATTGCGCTTCAGCCGCCTCTTGCACTTCGGCCTCGATGGCGCGGCGCTCTTCATTGAGGGCAGAGAGTTTTTCCGCGATTTCTCGCGCTTCGTCAGGATCTCGTGTCGTAAGCAGGCGCACGCCGAGCGTGGATTCGCCGATCCTGCCGCCTGCGTTGATGCGCGGGCCAAGAGCAAAGCCGAGGTCAGAGGCGATTGGCGCGCGTTTCAACCGGCTAGCATCCATGAGCGCGGCCATTCCAATCCGCTCTCGCCGGGCAAGGATCTTTAGCCCCTGGGCCACAAAGGCGCGGTTCAGGCCGTGCAGCGCAGCGACATCGGCGACCGTGCCCAACGCCACCAAGTCGAGCAGAGCCATCAAATCAGGTTCGTCCCGGTCCTTGAAAAAATCCTTCGTCCGCAAGGTGCGGACCAATGCGATCCCCAAAAGAAACGCGACGCCGACGGCCGCCAAGTGGCCGTGGCTTGCTGCTAGATCATTTTCGTCAAGCCGGTTGGGATTGACCAATGCGGCTGTTGGGGGAAGCTCGGCCGAACATTTGTGGTGATCGACCACGATTACGTCGACCCCCGCGTCACGCGCCATAGTGAGCGCCTCATGCGCCATCGCACCGCAATCGACGGTCACGATCAGGCTGGAGCCGTCTTGAGCAAGCTTCACAAGTGCCTCTCCGGTTGGGCCGTACCCTTCCAGAAGGCGGTCGGGGATGTAGTAGCCCGCTTCGACGCCAAGGCCTCTTAGTAGCTCGACCAACAATGCCGCGCTGGTCGCTCCGTCGACGTCGTAATCGCCGTAGATAGTAATGGTCTCTTTATCAGCGATTGCAGCCGCTATCCGCTCCGCAGCTCGCTCCATGTCGCGAAATTCAGATGGGTTGGGCAAGAATTCGCGCATTGTGGGTTTGGCATGTTTTTGCACCTCATCCACAGCGACGCCGCGCGTCATCAGCAATTGCGAAAGGATGTCTTGATCCATCGACGCAGGGCCTGACGCTGGACCATCTCCTAGGTCCATATTGCCGCCGCGCCATTGCCAGCTGCGCCCGGTGAATGATTTTGCGACGCCCAAAACGTGAGAAAGTGATCGTGTTGCCATATATGCCCGAATAGCGGATTGATCGATCACACAATAGGGACCAGCGCCAGTTAGGCACCGATTGGCCAATGTGTTGGGAACGATTTGTCGGACTGTTTAGTTCTGAGTTTTGTTTTAGGATGACGAAATGACGCAGACATTGCTGGTTATTTGGCACAGCCGGACCGGGGCAAGCCAAGCTATGGCGGCGGCAGCTGCCTCTCATCCGAATGCACGGCTTGTGAAAGCCTGCGATGTTTTATCCAGCGACTTTATGGCCGCATCCGGCTATCTTTTTGTCTGCCCAGAAAACCTCGGCGCTCTGAGTGGTCAAATGAAAGAGATGTTTGATATAAATTACTACCCTGTTTTGGGGCAAATCGAAGGGCGGCCCTATGCCTCCATCATTGCCGCCGGATCCGATGGTGAAGGAGCACAGCGCCAATTGGACCGTATAGCAACCGGTTGGCGCCTGCGCAGAATGACGGAGCCGAGGATCGTGAATTTTGCAGCACAAACTCCGGAAGCCATTCTAAGCACCAAAACTCCGTCAGAGACAGTGTTGTCAGAATGCCGAGAGTTGGGAGACGCTATGGTTGAAGGAATCTTAAGCGGTGTGCTCTAATTCCTTGCCAATAAATTTCTTTTTCTCGTTAATCGGGACTCGACGCTGATGGTAAATAACGTCAAGCTTTACGCCTTGGCCTTGGGGTGAGGGCCGCAATTTCGGGGCATGGAAGGGGTTGTAGGTAATCACTGAAACATCGGCTTCCGATGCGAATGGGCTTTATCTGCTGTTTGCTAAGGGCAAGCGGCCCGATCGTGCTGCAATTCGTGAATTCGTTGCAAGCCAACCTTCGGTAAACCTTTCTCATGATCCCGCGGATGATGCGGCGTTGCAATTGGTGGCCGCTGAGGGCGAATCAATCGAACGAGCGCCTCTGGCCGAAAGAGCCGCGACCGATGTCCAATGGCTTGAGCTCTTGCGCGATGGATTGATGTTCGATTTGTGCGGGTTATCAGCCGGAGACGCGATCCCATTTTCAACGATTGAGCACAAATTCGACCTTGAGAAAGTGCCGAGTGCGGCTCTGTATGAAGCGTTGAATCTAAGACCCGGACACCATTTGGCAGGGGGCGAACGTTCCATGCCGGTGGTCAAAGGAATGATCGCTTTAGCGCGAGACCTGGTTCATCATTTTGAAGATATCGATGCGATCGTCTGGCCGCCGTCATCTAGCGCGATTGGACCGCGTTTTTTTGAATCGATATCGACATCGTGGCTTGAAGGTGGGCCGTTTCCAGCACTGGGCTTAACTGCCTTTAAAGAAACCATAGATGGCGCAATTCAAAGCATAGGTTTAGATTTTTGGATTGATCAGGAACTAAGAATAGAACCGCCGCTCTCTTTAGATAGGGTCTCCGCAACTAGACTGGGTGTCAGGTTGGTGAATCAATTGATTTTGGTTGGCGGGATCGATGGCAGCGAACGCATTGTTGCGCCCGATGGGAATGTGTTGGTCATGCGCGCGTCGCGCAATGGAAAGTTTGTCAGGGTAGGGCGCGAATAGACTATGAATAGCAGAGGGTTACACACCTAAAACAATGCATTCGGAGCGTCTAACGATGGTGTTGAAGCGCAAGCGTGTCGCTTTTCGGGCGGTCAATCGGCCTGGCACACCTGAATATGATCCAGCCTTACAACGCCATCATCTGCTCCCACGACAGCTCCTATCTCGTCGTTGCTTTGGGACGTTGTTTGAAGCGATTGGGCGCGAGCTTATTGGATTTGATGACTTTCGTGCCAACGGGCTTTTGCTGCCGGCTACGAACGAGGGGAGCTTGCGGATCGGGATGCCGCTGCACCGTGGGCCGCATCGACAGTATAACGAATTGGTCATTGAACGCGTTGGGCAGATTGAGGGAAACTGGTCCAAATTGCGCGGATCCAACCCAGAGCTTGCTTTGGTCGAGGCACTGGACCGGCTAAGTCTGTTGCAGTCCGCATTGCGGCGGCGCTTGCTGAACAAGCGCCGCCGCCTAATTCTCAATCGCAAAGATCCTCTGGGGCAAGGCTTCGACTTTACAGAACTCGATGCGATGGCGGAGGAGCTGTGGAAAGCGACTTAACCCTAGGCTTAGACCCAAGGTGTGTAGTTCGTGTTGGCTTCCAGGTTTGCTTTGGCCGCATGGTACTCACGCTCCATCCGCGCAACCATGTCTTCAACAGTGCCAACCGATTTAACCGCGCCAACCCCTTGGCCAGAGCCCCAGATGTCTTTCCATGCTTTGGCTTTGGTGTTGCCGCCTGAGCCAAAGTTCATCTTGGATGGGTCGCTTGTCGGCAAATCGTCAGGGTCTAGGCCTGCTTTCTCAATCGAGGAGCGCAAGTAGTTGCCGTGAACGCCGGTGAACAGGTTGGAGTAGACAATCCCCTCAGCCGAACCATCCACGATCCCGTCTTTATAGGCTTGATCGGCATTCGCTTCTTCGGTCGCGATGAAGGCGCTGCCAGCATAGCCGAAGTCTGCGCCCATCGCCTGAGCAGCAAGGATCGACGCGCCGTTCGCGATGGAACCTGACAGCGCAACCAGCCCGTCGAACCATTCGCGAATTTCCTGCATCAAAGCGAAAGGCGACAGCGTGCCTGCATGGCCGCCTGCGCCCGCTGCAACCGGGATCAGGCCGTCTGCGCCTTTCTCAATCGCTTTATGAGCAAAGCGATTGTTGATCACGTCATGCATCGTCACGCCGCCCCAATTGCGAACGGCATCGAAGATCTCTGTGCGCGCGCCCAGTGATGTGATGACCATTGGAACTTGCCATTTCTCACATGTCACCATGTCGGCCATCACGCGGTCGTTCGACTTATGGACGATCTGGTTCACCGCATAGGGCGCAGCGGGCTTGTCAGGGTTCTCGCGGTTGTGCTTGGCCAGCTCTTCGGTGATTTGGTGCAGCCATTCATCAAGCAGCGATTGCGGCCGCGCATTAAGCGCGGGGAAGCTGCCGATAACCCCTGCCTTACACTGCGCAATCACCAATTCCGGACCGGATACGATGAACAGCGGTGATCCGATCAGAGGCAAGCGAAGGCGGTCAAATGGGGCGGGAAGGGGCATCAAGTTCTCTCCTAGTAGGCTTTTCACGCTCGATAGGTTGCAGATTGCAACTACGCAAGCAGGTCCTCAACGCCGTAGAAGCGTGATGCGTTCCCAGCATACAGGTCGGCCTTCTCGTCCGCGCTTACATCGGCGGTGATCCGTTTGAATGCATTCCACAACACAGGGTAGGTCGCACCCCAACGATCAACGGGATAGTTGCTTTCAAACATCGCCCGCTTCGTTCCGAACGCCTCGATACAAGTGTCGATGTAAGGCTTCCACTGACGCGCCAGTTCCTCTGAACCAACGCCCGCTGCAGGACCCGCTTCTGGCATGGCGCAATTGTGCATTGCCAGCCCGCCCAGCTTCACCATGACGTTCTCACACTTGCCTAGCTGCGTGATCGCCTCGCGCCACACGCCAAAGCGCTCCTCTAGCTTGCCGGTGTAGCTCGCCATGCCCAGCGGGGTGCCGCAATGGTCAAGGCAGATGGGCGTGTCGGGGAACGCGCGGGCAAGGTCGATCACATCACTGATCTGAGGCTCCAAGACCCATGCATCAAAGCTCATGCCCCGCTTACCAAGCTCGGCAAACCCTTCGCAGAAGGTCGCATCGCGGTACAGCTCCGGCGGGGCATGGAACGGAGGGCCAAGCACCTCGGGATCGGCATCCCATGCCCCCTGATGGCGGATGCCCTTGAAACGGCCCGGCGATGCGGCCCTAAGCGCATCGAGCACGTCCCCGGCCGCCGCGCCTTGTGTGAGGTCCGCATGGCCCACAATTCCTGCACAGGCGCGCAACGGACCATACAGCCCGCTCGCCGATTGCGCCGCGACCCCGTTCACAAACTCGACCTCGCCAACCGGCTTCAATGCATCGCCATAGGCAGCGTTGTAGAACGCGCCGCATTCCATGAAGACGGTGCCAACGACGTTGTGACCGCTCGTCACATCGGCGTGCAGATGATCAAACGTGTAATATGCCGCATCGACCAGCGTTTCGATGAAGCGATGCCGCGGCTGAGGGAACATCGGGATCATTGGGCGCAGATCCCACAGGTGGTGATGAGGGTCGATGATCGGTAGCTCAGGCTCCAGGATGGCTTCGGTCATATGCGCTTCTCTCTCCCAAGTCGCGTTGTGTCACTTGTGTGTGTTTTCATGGCTTTAGCCGAGACATGGACCGCATGTTACACGGTCCAGAGGGCAAAAGTGGGATGACCATAGAGCGGTTGCGGATCGGGGCAAGGCGGCGGGTAAAAAGGAGCGGTGCTTGGTGGGTAAATGGCATCGTTCGATCGTAGCAATCTGGCAGAGTGTAGGAAACATATGCCCACGCTCACTCAAACCGCTGGCATCAGTTCACGACCGTCTGGGGTGGTCGATGACCACCCTTTGGGTCCGTGAAACGGTCCAATGCGGCCGATTTACCCGAAAAGCCAACTGCTCTGCGAAGCCTGCTTTTCAAATTGCTTTTTGATTGACCCGCCGGGAAAGTTGCTCGGCGGTTTCCTTACGCTCGCTGTAACGGTCCAGCAGATAATCCTTGTTTTCGCGCGTCAGCAGAGTGAATTTCATCAGCTCTTCCATGACATCGACCATTCGGTCGTAGAACGGGGAGGGCTTCATGCGGTCATTGTTGTCAAATTCCAGAAACGCCTTCGGGGTGGAAGACTGGTTCGGAATAGTCAGCAACCGCATCCAGCGCCCAAGGATGCGCAACTGATTGACCGCGTTGAAACTTTGGGAACCGCCGCAGACTTGCATAACCGCCAGCGTCTTACCTTGTGTAGGCCGCACACCGCCAAGCGATAGCGGTATCCAGTCAATTTGCGTTTTCATGATGCCAGTCATCGCGCCGTGCCGCTCTGGCGAACACCAAACCATGCCTTCGCACCAGCTCACAAGATCGCGCAATTCCTGCACTTTGTGATGCGTGTCGTCTGCGTCATCCGGCAAGGGGAGGCCAGAAGGAGAATAGGTCCGCGTCTCCGCACCAAGCCGCTCTAGAATGCGCGCGGCTTCCTCGGTCATCAATCTGCTGAACGAGCGATCCCTCAAAGAGCCATAAAGCAGCAAAATACGCGGGGCATCATCTGCTCGGCCGCGCGAAAACAATTGGCCGGTGTCAATTGTTCTAAAATGTTGCTCTTCCAAGTTTGGTGTATCAGTCACTGCGATTACCCTGCGCATCGATCAACGGCGTTCCGTCCTCTTTTGTCATCGGACCGGGGGGAAGGTTTTCCAGCAAGTCGAGCACAGCTTCGCTGGGGCGGCAGAGCCGAACACCTTTTGACGAGCAGACAATCGGGCGATTGACCAGAACTGGGTGCTCTAGCATTGCATCCAGCAATGCCTCATCGCTGACAGACAGATCGAGCAAGCCCAGCTCTTCAGCCGGGGATTTGGTCGTTCGCAAAGCGGTGCGCGGTGTCAGGTCGGCAGCGGTGAACAGGCCCAGCAATTGCGATCTGGTCCAACCTGTTTTGAGGTATTCGACTATCACAGGCGCCTCTCCAGACGCTTCGATGATTGCCAGAACATTGCGCGACGTGCCGCAATCAGGATTGTGATGAATTACAATGCTCATTGCGGGCTCTCCTCCTTGGGAAACCAGTGCTTTGTTCGGTTGGCAAAGGCGACCAGCGACAGCATCACTGGCACTTCCACCAACACGCCCACAACCGTCGCAAGCGCAGCCCCCGATCCCAAACCGAACAGACTGATTGCAACTGCGACCGCGAGTTCAAAGAAGTTGGACGTGCCGATCAGCGCGCAAGGGGCCGCGACGCTGAATGGGATGCGCCACGCCTTCGCAGCGCCATAAGCAACGAAGAAAATGCCATAGGATTGGATGATCAAAGGAACAGCGATAAGCGCGATGATGAGCGGACGATCAAGAATGATTTCGCCCTGAAAACCGAACAACAGCACCACCGTCGTCAGAAGCCCGATCATCGAGAATGGCTGCACGCGAGCCTTGAAGCGGTCGACTGCGGCTTCGCCTCCATCTGCAACGAGTTTGCGGCGGGTCAGATATCCGGCCAAAAGCGGCAGCATGACATATAGGCCGACGGACAAAAGCAAGGTGTCCCACGGTACAACAATATCGGTCACACCGAGCAGAAATGCGACGATGGGTGCAAATGCGAAGACCATGATGACGTCGTTCACGCTGACCTGCACCAAAGTGTAAGTTGCATCCCCACGCGTCAGATTGGACCAAACGAATACCATTGCCGTGCAAGGTGCCGCACCGAGCAAGATGACGCCGGCAAGATAGGCTTGAGCATCGTCGGGTGGTATCAGATCGGCAAACAGGTAATTGAAAAACAACACGCCAAGCGCGGCCATCGTGAATGGTTTTATCAGCCAATTGACGATCAGCGTAACAACCAGCCCTTTCGGCTTGTCGCCGACTTGGCGCAGGGCTCCAAAATCCACACCGACCATCATCGGATAGACCATCACCCAGATCAGCACTGCGACCGGCAAATTGACAGAGGCAACCTCCAGCGCCGCAAGCGCGCCAAATACGCCGGGGAAGAGGTTGCCCAGCAACAGTCCGGCGGCAATGGAGAGCGCCACCCAAACGGAAAGCCAGCGTTCAAACGTTCCCAAGCCTGCGTCTGCGGGCAGCGATTTATCGCGTGATGCGGTGTTTTCAATCACAGGCAAGCTCATCGATTATTGGCTGACAAAGTTCAGGGCGGCCGCCGCAGCAATCTTCCATGAGGAATTCAAGCAGTCCGCGCATCCCGTCCATATCGGCGAAATAGCGAATGCCGCGCCCTTCGCGCTGGTTTCGGACCAAGCCGGATTGGGCGAGGATTGAGAGGTTAGCGGACATCGTATTTTGGCGCACATCAAGCGCGTCGCTTACTTGGCCTGCAAGCATACCCATTTCCCCGGCTTTGATCAGCAGCCGGAACACTTCGAGGCGTGTTGGCTGACTAAGCGCTGCAAAGGCGTCTAACGCTCTTTTCATATCCATATATCACGATGTATAGATATATAAATTGAGTGTCAAAGCCTGCTTTCTGCTAAAGGTCAGGTCCGAGCCAGTAGCCTCGCTTTGTGGACGTAAGTTCAAAACTTTGAGGAAAGTATCATCCAGCCACCGCGGAGTTCGCCGCGCTTAGAACGGCGCGCACGCTGGCGGTTGAGACATCTTCGTCAATGCCGCAGCCCCAGATGACACGTCCGCCGCTTTCGCATTTGAGGTACGCGGCGGCGCGGGCGTTGCGGCCCGATCCCAACGCGTGTTCAGTGTAGTCGAGCACTTTGATATCTAGGTCAAAGGCCGCCTCGAGCGTGCTGACCACGCTGGAGATAAGGCCATTGCCGCGTCCAGAGACGCTTTGCTCGCCGCCATCGACTGCGATTTTCCCGGCGAAGATGCGGGTTCCGTCGCTGGCGCGGCTTTCTTCGTAATCGACCAATTGGAAATATTTGTCCGGCGTTTGAACGTGGTAGGTTGCTTTGAAAGCGTCCCAAATGTCGGCTGCATTCAATTCGCGGCCCAATTCATCGGCCAATGTTTGCACCCGGCGGGAGAAGTCGGCCTGCATCGCTTTGGGCAGTTTCAAGCCTTGGTCCTGTTCCAGCACCCATGCAAATCCGCCTTTGCCGCTTTGTGAATTAACGCGGATGACGGCTTCGTAATTGCGGCCCAGATCGGCGGGGTCGATGGGGAGATAGGGCACGCGCCATGTCTCATCATTCTGTGTTCCGCGCGCCTCAAAACCTTTCTTAATTGCGTCTTGATGGCTGCCGGAAAACGCCGTGTAGACCAGCTCTCCGCCATAGGGGTGGCGTTGGTGAACGGGTAGGTTGTTGCAATACTCAACCGTCTCAATCACGCGGTCGATGTCGGAGAAATCAAGTTCAGGATCAACGCCTTGCGTGTAAAGATTGAGGCCCATTGTCACCAGACAGCAATTGCCCGTGCGCTCTCCATTGCCGAACAAGCATCCCTCAACCCGGTCTGCGCCGGCCATCAATCCGAGCTCCGCCGCCGCGACGCCGGTGCCCCGGTCGTTGTGAGTGTGGAGAGAGATCACGGCGTTTTCGCGGTTGGGCAGATTGCGGCAGAAATATTCGATCTGGTCCGCGTAAATGTTGGGGGTCGCGGCCTCGACCGTGGCGGGCAAGTTGAGAATGATCGGTCTATCCGGCGTCGGCTGCAGCACGTCCATGACCGCCTCGCACACTTCAATGCTGAAATCGATTTCAGCGGTTGAGAATGTCTCAGGCGAATATTGGAAATGCCAGTCCGTTTCGGGACGTTTGGCCGCTTCGTCGCGCATGACTTTCGCCCCGGCGATGGCGATTTCGCGCACTTCGTCTTTTGACATCCGGAACACGATGTCGCGCCACGCCGGGCTGACGGCATTGTACAGATGCACAATAGCGGTGCGCGCGCCCTCAAGGCTTTCAAAACTGGTTTTGATCAGGTCTTCGCGGCTCTGCGTCAGTACCTGTACCGTGACATCATCGGGGATCGCTCCCGATTTCACGAGGCCAGAGATAAAGTCGAATTCTGTCGCTCCCGCGCTGGGGAAGCCGACTTCGATTTCTTTGACGCCGATTTCGACCAGCAAGTCGAAAAACCGCCGCTTTTTCACTGCATCCATCGGATCAATGATTGATTGGTTTCCGTCGCGCAGATCGGTCGAAAGCCAGCGCGGTGCATGATCGATAACGCGCGAAGGCCAGGTGCGATCGGGCAGATCGATCTGAGGAAAAGCTTGGTACTTTGTGGAAGGCTGTTTCAGCATGGGGCTAGCTCGTACTTATAAATATGACTTGCGAGAAAGTGAGTGTTTCTAACCCTTGGACGCGTCACCCATTGGGTGTGGGCCGCGCCGGTCTTTCGCGCAAAGCCCTTACCGCGCCCAAGGGCGCATAAGTCGTAGTAGTAGGAACTTGTTGTTAGCCATGGGTGCATTCTTTGCCGATTATTGCGCGCGGCGCAAGCCGGGTGAGGGTTTCCACCCAGAAACATTATTTTTGCCGAAAATTGTGATCACCGTGTAACCAATGATTGCAAAGCGGCGAATTGGTCGATGTTACCGGCATATGGGCAATAGGCAGTCCGCCGGAACACCCCGTTTTTATCAGGAGGAATACCCCATGAAGAAATCAATTTTTGCCCCAATCTCTGCAATCGCTCTGATTGCTACTCTCGCCGCTTGCGGCACCGAAGCTGCGCCAGAAGGTGACAGCATGGTCGCCGAAGCCACCGAAACTGGATTGTTCGCTGATTTGGGCGGTGACGCCACTGGCCCAGTGTTCCGTGCGGCGAAAGCCGACACGCTTGCTGTTTCTGGCTACGACGTGGTCAGCTATTTCGTTGGTGATGGCGTTCCAGTGGTCGGTAACGAAGACCTTACCGTTCGTTACGAAGGGTTCGATTATCGTTTCGCTAGCGAAGAGAACGCAAACGCCTTTATCGAAGAGCCTGGCAAGTACGCTCCTGCATATGGCGGATATTGCGCATGGGCCATTGCCGCGAATGATGCGCTGGCACCGGGCGATCCCGAAATTTACGAGATCGTCGATGGCACGCTCTACCTAAACTTCAGCACCGATGTTCAAGGGCGCTGGCAGGCGGACATCCCTGGCTTTATCGAAGCTGGTGATGTGAATTACCCAACGCACTCTGCCGATGAACATTATCAGGATTAATCTGGTTTAACCTCAGCAGGTTATTTTTAGACCCCGTCGCTCGCAAGAGCGGCGGGGTCTTTAACGTGTGCTTGAACCGCGCCTTATATTGAGACCGTATTCAAGATCGCTTTACCCGCAGCGCGCGTCGCGGATGATTCCTTGAACGTCGAGCATGATGTTTAGGCGCGGATTGGTGACATCGGGGCGGATGTAACCGCTTCCCGCTTCGATAAAGCGCACATCGGCGGCGCCCGCAGCTGCGCTCATAATGTTGGCGCGGGTCGCATCATCGGCGAGACGGCCCATATACGGACCCATCTTATTGGCGTTGCAGGTCGCGCTGGCGGGATCGGTCGCGGTTCCCGGAGCGAAGGCTCCCGGCGCAGCGTCGGTGCGTGGAGGCGCGACGGTTGGCGCTGGCGGAGCGTAAGTTTCCTGAGCAACCGGAGTGGGGACCACAGCCTCGACCGGAGCGCTGCCGTTGATGCGCGCAGCGAATTCATCAGCCTCGCTGGCGGCGTCTGGCGTTCCGGCCCCGCTGCATGCGGTCATTGCGAGCAGCGCAGGCAGAGATACATGAAAAAATCGCGCGTTCATGGTCATTCTCGTTGGTTCAATTGCTTTTGGACCCGCTAAGGCCCCATTTGGGTTGCAAGATTATTACAGCGCAGCAGAAACTCAACACCTGTCGTGCAGCCGGTGGCGCAATCGGTCACTGGTTAGTTGATCAATGCGGGTTACGCCCATCAACCTCATGCCGCGCTCAATTTCATCTTTGAGAATGGAAAGCGCGCGTTCAACGCCGTCTTGTCCCGCCGCAGCTAGGGCGTAGAGGTAGAGGCGTCCGCCTGATGCCGCGCTCGCCCCGGTGCACATGGCTTTCAATGCGTGGGTGCCGCGCCGGACGCCGCCGTCGCAGATGATCTCTATCTCGCCGCCGACCGCATCAACGATCTCTGGCAATTGGTCATAGGGCGCGCGGCTGCCGTCCAATTGGCGTCCGCCATGGTTTGAAATCATAATCGCATCCGCGCCAATATCGACGGCGCGCCGGGCATCGCCTGCGCTCATCACCCCTTTGAGGACGAATTTGCCGCCCCATTGTTGTTTGATCGCGGCGGCGGTGTCCCAATCCATCGAGGTGTCGAGCATCGTGTTGAAATATTCCGCAATGCTCACCGCCTTGCTCGACCCCTCTGACACATGCGTGTCGAGATTGGGCAGGCTGAATTTCTCTTTCAATAGATAGTCCAGCGTCCACCTCGGCCGCGTGGCATAGCTCCAGATGCTCGCCGGGGTAAAACGGGGCGGGGTGGTGAAACCGCTGCGCAAACACCGCTCCCGCTTACCCGATACAATCGTGTCGACTGTCAGCGCGAGCGCATCAAAACCGGATGCCTGACACCGCTCAATCATATTGGTGTTGAGGCCGGTGTCCTTGTGAACATACAATTGGAACAGTTTGGGTCCGCTGGTCAGCCGGGCAATCTCTTCGATGCTGCGTGTCGCAAGGCTGGAGATACCAAACCACAGGCCAAACTTTTCGGCAGCTTTCGCAACCGCGGTCTCTCCCTGCCAATGAAAGGCGCGTTGGACCGCTGTTGGGGACAACATTAAGGGCAGGGCGCTTTTGCGGCCAAGGATTGTGGTCGATGTGTCGATGTCGGCCACACCTGCCAAGACGTCTGGGACCAAATCGGTGCTGTCAAAGCTCGATGTGTTGCGCGCCTTTGTGATCTCATCATCGGCAGCGCCGTCGATATAATCAAACACCGGGAAAGGCAGGCGCGCTTTGGCAAGCCGGCGGAAATCATCGATATTGTGACAGTCGTTTAACCGCATTGCCCTCATTCCATCTTTGCTCGGCAACCCCTGACGGATTGCGTGATTGGTGTCGAGAGTTTGGGCAGCATCGTCAGCATTTTCGCAGGGGCGATGAAGCCGCAGCAAATTTTTTTAGGTCACCTGTCACCAAACCGGGCAACCGCGCGAACTGCATAATATGCGCGGCCACTTGGCGGCTCTTAGGAACCCCGGACCGGTTCATTGCCCCCTTTATGGTGGGCCGGTTCTAACCCCTGACGCCCCCCATCTGAGTGCAAGCCGAGTGGTCGCCGCACGACGATATTTTTGGAGAACCCCGATGAAACTTAAACCCCTGATTCTTGCGACGGCTGCGTTTGGTGCCGCCGTAATTGCACCAATCGCTTTGACCACACCCGCGCAAGCCGATGGCGGCGTGTTCGTAGGAGTGGAAGGCAGCACAGTGGCCCTCAGCGGTTATGACACTGTAAGCTATTTCCAAGGCAACGGTTCGCCCGTTCTTGGCAGTGCGCGTTTCATGGTTGAACATGACGGCGCCGAATTCCACTTTTCGAGCCAAGCGAACGCCGATTTGTTCGAAGAGAACCCAGATCGTTACGCCCCACAATATGGCGGTCACTGCGCCTGGGCGATGAGCCGCGGCTCGTTCGCGCCGGGTGATCCAACCCTGTACAAAATCCACGGCGGAAAGCTTTATCTGAACTTCAACCGCGATGTTCAATCGACGTGGCTTGGCGATATCGATGGCTTCATTGCGAAATCCGACCCGGCATGGACGAACGTCCCTGAGGGAAAGCGTTTCGGCGACTAAGATTGACCAGCTTGGCGTCTCGGAATTCTGACCAGCGTGTTGGCCAGCGACTCCCTGACCCCCCTATGACCTGGCCTGATGGGTCGGCCAGATATTCCGGGGCGCCATTAATCAGACATCACCCCAACTGCCCCTGACTTTAACCCCCTAAATATCCCCTTGGAGAGGAACAAATTATGACTCAGAAAATGAACCTTGCGAAATTGATGATGGTTGCTGGCGGCTTGGCTGCGGCCACAGCGGGCGCTCCAGCATTGGCAGACGCACCATGCGGCCCAAGCGGCTATTCCGCGCCGCGTTCGATCGACACCAGTTCGGCAGAACGCCGCGCAAACCGCGAAGCCCGCCGTCAAGCGCGCGCTCAACGTGAAGCAGCTTGTGCAGCCGCGTCGTGTGCTGCTGCAGGCTGTGCTGCAAGCGCCTGCGCTGCATCGGCCTGCGCCGCGTCTTCATGTGAAGCTTCGGCCTGTTCCGCTTCGGCCTGTTCCGCTTCGGCATGCGCCGCATCTTCATGTGAAGCTTCGGCCTGCGCTCCAAGCGCATGCGCCGCATCAGCTTGTGCACCCGCTGCCTGACGGGTGCACACTTGGGCGTGGCTAGGGGCCGTTCCTCCTAGTGTTTCTGGTCACGCCCTTTTTCGCAGCGGTCAGCGATCCATTCGGCTGCTGCGATCAGGCAAACCCTAGGGTCGCATTCCGTGCCAATAAATATTGCAGCTTCCCCAAACTCTTTGAGCCGTTCCCTGCGGCCCACCTGCAAGCGTTTTGGCACGGCGAAATCAACGGCTGCCCGCGAAGGAGAGGACCTTTCGCGGGCAGCTTTCGTTTCTGAACTCGTTTGTTTTGCGAAGCCGGTCAGCAGCCGCGATCGGCGACGCTAAATCTCTCGGCCAATTCGTTCATCGTATAGCTTTGAGGGATATCATCCCTCGGACAAGTGCGATAATTCGGGTCTTGCGCCAGGCACCCTTCGCCGCAGACCATGTGCGCGGTCGCGGTTTCATGGTCGACATGCCACAACCGCCCGCCCGGCGTGGCAACATAGCCATCCATGCCGGTTGCAATATCGCTTTGAATATCGACCAGCGAGGGGACCTCGCCGTCATAGTCGGAAGAGTGCGACCCGTGGGTATGAAAGCTGGCGATGGGGACCATGCCGGGCTCATCGAAATAGGCGATGTCGCAGCTCGCTTCATCTCCGGCGTTCGGACGCGAAACGCCAAGCTCACGGTTGCTGGTTTCAAATATGATGCCGCACAGCTCCAAATCTTCGGCGAATGACCGCGATTGGAGCGCGCCCAGCTCTTGCTGTGCGAAGCTTTGGACCTCTGCTTGCGGAACAACCGCGACCAAGCCGTCGGTGCCTTTCACATTCATGTAAGCGCGCGCGACGATCACCACCCAAGCGATGCCAATCAGGAGAAAGGCAATCTTGGTTGCGTTAAAAGGGGTTGTGGACGGTTTCATGGTCCACAACCCTTTGGATTTAGTTCTTCGACTTGTCGACCAGCTTGTTTGCGCTGATCCACGGCATCATGGCGCGCAGCTCTGCGCCGGTTTTCTCAATCGGATGCGCTTCTGCACGCTTGCGCGCGGCTTTCAGCTCAGGTTGGCCTGCGCGGTTATCGAGAACAAAGTCCTTCACAAAGCGGCCAGATTGAATGTCATCGAGGACGCGCTTCATTTCCGCCTTGGTTTCATCGGTGATGATGCGCGGGCCGGTGGTGATGTCGCCATATTCGGCGGTGTTGCTGATCGAATAGCGCATGTTGGCGATGCCGCCTTCATAGAGCAGATCGACGATCAGCTTGGTTTCGTGGAGGCATTCGAAATAGGCCATTTCGGGCGCGTAGCCTGCTTCGGTCAGGGTTTCGAAACCGGCTTGGATCAGGTGGGTGATGCCGCCGCACAGAACGGCTTGCTCACCGAAAAGATCGGTTTCGCATTCTTCGCGGAAATTGGTTTCGATGATGCCTGAGCGGCCGCCGCCAACGCCGCTGGCATAGGCGAGGGCAACGTCGTGCGCGCTGCCGCTGGCATCTTGATGGATCGCAATTAGGCAAGGGACACCGCCGCCGCGTTGGTATTCGCTGCGCACGGTGTGGCCGGGGCCTTTTGGCGCGATCATAATGACGTCAATATCGGCAGGCGGTTCGATTAAGCCAAAGTGCACGTTAAGGCCGTGCGCAAAGGCGAGCGCGCTGCCCGGCTTCATATTGCCAGCAAGGTCGTTTTCCCAAATGCCCGCCTGATGCTCATCCGGGGCAAGGATCATGAGGATATCGGCCCATTTTGCCGCCTCGGTGTTGGACAGGACTTTAAATCCAGCTTCTTCGGCCTTTTGCGCGGTGGCTGAGCCCTCGCGAAGGGCAATCGCGACATCGGCAACGCCGCTGTCGCGCAGGTTTTGCGCGTGAGCGTGGCCCTGCGAACCATAACCGACGATGGCGATCTTCTTGGATTTGACTAGGCCGAGATCGGCGTCGGCGTCGTAATAGACTTTCATGGGTTTTCCCTTTGGTTTGTATTGTATCTGAATTTCAAAACTGTGTGAGCGGTTCAGCTGCCGCCTGCGCCCCGCATCATGCCAACCACGCCCGAACGGCCCACAGAGACGAGGCCAAGTTCGCGCATCAGCACGATGAAACTGTCGATCTTGTCCGGTGCCCCGGTCAATTCGAAAACGAAGCTGGATGTGGTTGTGTCGACCACATTGGCGCGGAAATGCTGTGCGATGCGAAGGGCTTCGACCCGCGATTCCCCTTTGCCCGCGACCTTGATAAGCGCCAGTTCGCGTTCGACATGCGGGCCAGCGGCAGTGAGATCGGTGACCTTGTGAACCGGTACCAACCGTTCCAACTGCGCTTCGATTTGGTCGATGACTTCGGGCGGACCGTTGGTGACGATCGTGATCCGACTGGTCGCATGATCATCTGAGATGTCGGCAACGGTAAGGCTGTCGATATTATACCCGCGCGCGGTGAACAGGCCGGTGATCTTGGCCAGAATGCCCGGTTCATTATCGACCGTTACGGTAAGGACGTGCCGTTCGGTTTCGGCGTTTTTGATTTTCATGGGTCTGGTTTTCCTTGGGCGGGGCGCGGTTTAAACGAGCGCCTTCGCTTCATCATCCATCGTTCCGTCGACTTGATCGCCATAGAGCAGCATTTCGGTGTGCGCCGCGCCTGATGGGATCATCGGCAGGCAATTCGCATCCTGTGCCACGCAGCAGTCAACGATCACTGGGCCATCATGCTCGATCATGGCGAGAATGCCTGCGTCCAAATCTGCCTCATCCGTGATGCGGATGCCCTTCCACCCATACGCTTCGCCCAGCGCCACGAAATCGGGCAGGCTGTCGGAGTAAGAATTGGAATAGCGGCTTTCATAGGTCAGTTCCTGCCATTGGCGGACCATGCCCATATATTCGTTGTTGAGGATGAAAATCTTCACCGGCAGGCGGAATTGAGAGGCGGTGCCGAGCTCCTGAATATTCATCTGGATTGACGCTTCACCGGCGATGTCGATCACCAGAGCATCGGGGTGGCCCAATTGCGCGCCGATGGCCGCAGGCAGGCCGTAGCCCATGGTGCCCAGACCGCCGCTGGTCAGCCATTTGTTCGGCTTCTCGAACCCAAAATACTGCGCCGCCCACATCTGATGCTGGCCCACCTCGGTTGAGATGATCGGGCTTTTTTCATGGGTGAGGGCGTGGAGGCGTTCAATTGCCTTTTGCGGCATGATCGCGGACGGGTCTTTTTTGGAGCGTTGGGGATAGGCGAGGCATTCGCGCGCGCGCCACCCCGCAATCCGCGCCTTCCATTCGCCAAGGTCGCGCGCCTCGCGCGTTCCCCATGTCTCTATCATCTGGCCAAGCACTGTCGCGCAATCGCCGATAATACCCAGATCGACCGTCACGTTCTTGTTGATGGATGAACGGTCGATGTCGATGTGGATTTTCTTGGAATCGGGAGAGAACGCATCGAGGCGGCCCGTAACCCGGTCATCAAAGCGCGCCCCGATACAGACCATCACATCGGCCTTGTTCATCGCCATATTGGCTTCGTATGTGCCGTGCATCCCCAGCATTCCGAGCCAATCGGGATGTTCGCTGGGGAACGCGCCAAGGCCCATCAATGTCGATGTGACGGGCGCGCTGGTGATATCCTGCAACTGGCGCAACAAATGCGTCGCCTCTGGCCCGGAATTGATAACCCCGCCGCCGGTGTAAAGGATTGGCCGCTCTGCGCTCGCGAGCATTTCTACAGCTTCAATAATGTGCTCCGGCGCGCCAGCCAATTGCGGCGCATAACGGTGCGCCGCTGTCAGCTTGGCCGGGCGGCTTTCCGATGGAATGGCGATCTGCACATCTTTGGGAATGTCGATAACTACCGGACCGGGGCGGCCGGTGGTGGCGATGCGGAATGCTTCTTCGATCGTTGCGGTCAGGTCGGCGGGGTCTTTGACCAGATAATTGTGTTTTGTGCAGTGGCGCGTGATGCCAACGGTGTCGGCCTCTTGAAACGCGTCTGTGCCGATCAAGGCGGTTGGAACCTGACCAGTGATGACGACCAACGGAATTGAATCCATCCATGCGTCAGCAATGCCGGTCACGGCGTTGGTTGCGCCGGGACCAGACGTGACAAGGACAACGCCGGGTTTGCCGGTCGCGCGGGCATATCCTTCGGCAGCATGGGCTGCACCGGCCTCGTGCCGGACGAGAATGTGGCGAATGCGCTCATCGCCGAAAAGCTCATCGTAAATGGGCAAGACTGCGCCGCCGGGATAGCCGAAGACATATTCGACCCCCTGCTTAACCAGGCTTTCCATCAACAAGGCGGCTCCTGAAAGCTTCGCCACTTCACATTCTCCTAAAATTCAAATTCCCAAGAAAAAGGCCCGAAGCGAATGTTCGCGTCGGGCCGATTTAGGATTTTTCGTATTCGAAGCGCCCTAGATCAACCCATTTCCCGTACAAGAATGACGATAATCATGATCAAAAAGGACCTTCACCCATTAATTGCGACGCTACGGATAGCGAGATTTCAGAACAGAACCAAGTGCGACCTGAAGGGCCGTCTTGATTGCTCGCTAGTGGTTACAATCTAACGCGTCAACCATTAATGTTGTAATAATGATGCAAAAATGCTGTCGATCTCGATATTTTTGGATTCTACTTGTGGCCAATCGTCCGGCGTTTGGTTGCGCAGCCATGTAAATTGCCGTTTCGCATATTGCCGCGTCGCCTGCGCGCCTGCGGCAATCGTGTCCTCGCGCGATACGCCATCGCGGATCATCGCGGTGATCTCTGGCACGCCAATGGCCCGCATAACCGGGAGGTCGGAGGCAAGGCCGCGCTCAAGCAGTGCCTCAACTTCTTCCACCGCGCCGCCATCCAGCATCTGTTCAAAGCGCGCATCGCAGCGATCATAAACCCATTGCCGCTCTGGCATCATAACCAGCGGGTGGAGCGATACCTCTTCGCCAATGCCGCCTGTCTTTGCCTGTTGCCAATCGCCCAAGGTAACGCCGGTAGACCGTTTCACCTCCAGCGCGCGTGCGATCCGCTGTGTGTCGCCGGGGTTAAGATCGGCGGCGCGCACCGGGTCTTCGATCATCAGCGCGGCGTAGGCGGTTTCCACCTCCATTGCGCGCACGACTTCACGGACTTCTGGCGCAATTGGGGGGATTGGCGCGATCCCTTCGATCAAGATTTTGAGATACATGCCTGTGCCGCCGACAAGGATCGGCACGCTGCTTGCTGCGTGGCATTCGGCGATCTCTTCCTTTGCCCGCGCGGCCCAATCGGCGGCAGAACAAGCATCGGCCCCGTCCCATGAACCGAACAATCGATGCTCAATGCCGCCCATTTCCTCTTCGGTGGGGCGGGCAGAGAGGACCTGCAAATCGGCATAGACTTGCGCGCTGTCGGCGTTGATGACGACAGCGCTTCGGTCTTGTTTAGCCAAGGCCTGAGCGAGGCTTACCGCACATGCGCTCTTGCCGCTCGCGGTTGGCCCTGCAATGAGCGCCAGTGGCTGCGCAGAAGCAGCCTGATCGGGAGATTTTTTTGTGTTCATCGCGCGTCTGATAGCAGACCCTAACTCGGATGGAATGGGTGATCTTGAAGCACGCATCGCGCCATTGAGCCGCGCGCTCGCTCATACCGATTCCTGTCCGCATTATGACACGGCGCAATTCCTCGATCTGGATCAACCAGTTTTGGAGCTCCGATGGAATTTTGATGACATCGGAGTGATATCCAACATTCTGGATGTTCACTTCCCCGATTGCGATTCCCTTATCACCGACCAAGAGATCGCGGTGCCGCGGCTGTTTGTGTCGGACATGGATTCGACCATGATTGGACAGGAATGCATTGATGAGCTCGCCGATTTTGCGGGTTTGAAGGCGCAAATTTCCGACATTACAGAGCGCGCGATGCAGGGTGAATTGGACTTTGAAGATGCGCTTCGCGAACGTGTTGCGCTACTCGAAGGGTTGGAGGAAAGCGCAATAGGCCGCTGTTTGGATGAGCGAATTACGCCTACGCCCGGCGCAAAGGTGCTGTGCGAAACGTTAAAGGCGCATGGCTGCCGCAATGTTTTGGTGACCGGCGGTTTTCATCACTTTGGCGATGTTGTGGGTGAGCAACTTGGGTTTGACCGGGTGGTGGGCAACCGGCTCGAAGTCATGGGCGGCAAACTCACCGGCGCACTCGATGGTTCCATTACCGATGCGAGCACCAAAAAAGCAGTGTTGCTGGAAGAGGCCGCTAAGATTGGCGGGGATGTGCACACTCTCGCAACCGGCGACGGGGCGAATGACATTCCGATGATCCAGGCCGCGACTTATGGCTTTGCATATCGCGCCAAACCAAAGGCGCGCGCAGCCGCTAATGGACGGATCGAGCACGGCGATCTTACCGCGATTTTGCACCTGGTCGGCATTGATCGAAGCGACTGGGCAGAGGCTTAACGGGCAAGCGCCCATAATACTAAGGCGAGCATTTACAAAAATGTAAGCGATTTTCGGTAGCAGCCGGCATTCGAATTTAGACCCCCGAATCCATTTGCCCAAAGGCCCCGACGATCATGCAACGTATCGCCGATTACACCATGCAATATTCTACAGATGGCACCGTCTTGCTGCATCCTGATCGCCCAGAGGCGCGTTATTCGCTGCCGCGCGCGGTCAAAAACTTCCGGTTGTTGATGAAAGACAAGGAGAACACGGGCCTCGTCTTCAAAATTTATGAAGCGCTTCCTCCGCGGTCTTTTATGCCGCGGGTGCAAAACCTTGCTCAGTCCGACCTTGGCGAATTCTTGCGTCAGACAGAGCGGGACCTGCCTGAAATCCTTGACGATCACGCCGCGCTGCGCCGGACGCCGAAGGGCAGCCTTGCCCACGCATATTGCGATTTCATGGAGAGCGAAGGTTTAACAGCAGCCGGTCTTGTTGCGGAAGCAGAGAGCATTGGCCGCCCGAAATATGACGATATGGCCCAATGGTTCGGCGATCGTTCGCGCGATTTGCACGATATGTTCCATGTCCTAACCGGATATGGCCGCGATGCGCTGGGCGAACAATGCGTGCTGCTTTTCACCCATGGCCAAAGCCCAAGCCACGGTCACTTGCTGATCGGTTATGCTGGTTCGCTCAACATCAAGATGCAGGTGAAGGGCAGCAATGCCCCGATTATGGGCGCCGTCCAACAAGCGCGGCGCACCGGTAGAGGCTCTCCGCGCCTTATCGAACAACCTGTTCGTGAACTGCTTAAACAGCCGGTCGACCGGTTGCGCGATGCCTTGAATATACCAGAACCAACGGTTTACCGTGAGTGCCACAAAATCTGGGCATCGGAGGGGATTGACCCTTACAATCTGCTCACTCCCGATAATGAGAGCGGAGAATTGGTTTCGGCCTAAAGCCAGCTGGCGATTTGGGATAGCGGCTTCTTTTTGAGGGCATGGGCGGGGACGGTGGCGTCTTCGCTCGGTCTGCCCACAACCACAATCATCAATGGCTTTTCCCATTCCGGCCGCTCGCAAGCGTCGCGCAGGAATCCCATGGGTGATGGCGTGTGGGTTAGGGTGGCAAGGCCGGCTTCGTGCAATGTCGCGATCAGCATCCCGCAGGCAATCCCCACGCTTTCATTGACGTAATAATTCTGTGTTTTTCCGTTTTCCTCAATGCCGCCTTTGCGCTGAGCGAAGACAACGATCAGGTAGGGCGCCGTTTCCAAAAACGGTTTTTCGTCGTCGGTGCCCAATTCTTTAAGCGCGCCGAGCCATTCGTCGCTTGCTTTGGGATCGTCCCCATCGGCACCATAAAACCGGCGTTCTTCCGCTTCGGCGGCTTCTCGGATTGCTCGCTTTTTTTCCGCGCTTTCCACCACAGCAAAATGCCACGGTTGATGGTTTGCTCCGTTGGGCGCGGTGCCGGCGGCCTCGATGGCTGCCTCAATCGCTGCGCGCGGGACCGGCGCGTCGGTGAAATATCGACAGGTCCGGCGTTCTTTCAACGAATCGCGGAGTTTGCATGCGCGCGCGACACTTTCGTCATCGGGCAACTGAGTCAGGGCATAGGGTTTGGTTTCGTGGTCTTGCATTGGGCTCTATTGCCATACTGTGCGGACAAGGGAAGGGTGCCGTTACGAAACCGGTGGTTGACGGCTTACTGACACTAATGTAAGTTTCAAAACATGAACTCAAATCGAGTCGCTTTTTTTGGAGGTATTGATGGCAATTCTTGATCTACCATTGGTCGCAAATGATCGCGATATGGTTGGTTTTCGTCCGTTTAAGGCGTTGCACCATTTCAAGAATCTCATCGCCGATAAAGAAGACACCAAACAGGTCTTCTACATTGTCGAAGCCCTGAAAGGGCGCAAACCGTTCGATCAGGCAAAAGCGTTTATCCAATCGGATAAGGGCCGAGACTTTATGATCCGTGAAGATGGCAATCCGATTTCTGAAAAATTGGATGACCACGCCGCTTGGGCCGATTGCGGTCCCGAGACTTTGGCCCATCACTACATCAGCTTTATGGAGCGAGAAGGGCTAACCGCAGCCGGATTGGCCGAAGAAAGTTATGATTGGCGTCCGCGCGAAGAACGTCCCGAGGATCAGGTGGAATGGTATTTGTGCCGTCTGCGCGACACGCATGATCTTTTCCATGTTTTGACGTCCTATGGCCGCGATGCCTTGGGCGAAGCCGCGCTGCTTGGCTTTAGCTATGAGCAAAACCAGAACCTTGGCGTGAAATTCATCGCCTATGCTGCCGCGCGTCAGATCAAGAAAGTGTCTGGCACAAAGGCGCCGATCTACGCCGCGATTAAAGAAGGCCGCGCTTTGGGTAAAGCGGCGGCAAAACTGGCGCACATGGATGTTGAAAAGGTCATGCGCGAAGATATCAATGATGTCCGTGCGCGGCTGAATATTGGTGAACCGGTGGTCTATCGTGAATGCCTGCGTATTCTCGAAAGCGAAGGCAACACAGAAGCGGAATTGCTGGCCCCTCAGGCGGCTTAAATATTCGCCCGCCATTTTTTCGCCCGCTAGACCGCCATCATCTGGCAATCGCCGTAATCAACCATCAGGTGCCATAGCGCGCCGATCCCAAACGCGCGCGCCCACCAGCGCGGGATGAGTAGCATTGCGGCGAATACCAAGGCGGCTTCCCAACCGTGCAGCAGATGAAAGCCGATGCTGCATCTGTTTGGGTCGAACATCGGTGTCGCCAGCAGGTGGTCGAGATCGATGAGATTTGCCGCAGCGATTACAGCCCCTGCGCGCAGCCAATCCCGCCGCCATATTACCCAAGCAATCGCAAACGGCACCAACCAATGCCCGCCGTAGTGCAGAATATGTTGGAGCGTTTCTATCCGCCCATCCAATCGGCAAAGAAGCCGTCATGCGCGGCCCGCATTTCGGATAGGTGCACGCCAAGCAAGCTGTCGCCGCCGACGGTTCCGATGCGGGTGAAGCCAACCATTTCGGCCTCGTCGATCTCGGGACCTTCTGCGGCGACCGCGTTAAAGGCATCGACCTTGTCGGGGGAAACCGTGACGACATAGCGCGCCTGATCTTCTCCGAACCACCATTGTGCGGCGGTGTAGGCATCACTGGCCGCAACCTCAGCTCCGAGCCCGCCAGACATGGCCATTTCAGCAAGCGCGACCGCAAGGCCGCCATCGGAAAGGTCATGAACTGCACTTAAAAGCCTGCCTTCGATAAGCTTACGCACAATATGACCCGCACCCAGCTCTAGCGCCAAGTTTACCGGCGGCGCGCGTCCGGCGTCGAGGCCTTTTACGATGTCGAGCCACAGCGATTTGCCCAAATGCGAGCGGGTTGGGTCAGGCTTGGCCCAAAATTCCGGCGCGATCAGATAGATGGCATCGCCTTCAGATTTGAACGCAGGTGTCACCATCGTCGATGCATCGTCGATCAAACCAACGCCGCCGATCGCAGGCGTTGGCAGGATCGCGCTGCCGCCGCCGGTTGCTTTGGATTCGTTGTAAAGTGAGACATTGCCCGACACGATCGGGAAATCGAGCGCGCGGCACGCATCGCCCATGCCTTCAAGAGCATGGACAAATTGCGCCATGATCTCGGGCCGCTGCGGGTTCGCAAAGTTCAGACAATTGGTCACCGCCAACGGCCTCGCGCCGACCGCGCACAGGTTGCGGTATGCTTCTGCGATGGCCTGTTTGCCGCCTTCATATGGATTGGCATGAACATAGCGCGGGGTGCAATCTGTGCTCATGGCGAGCGCTTTGTCGGTGCCATGCACGCGCACAACGGCAGCATCGCCGCCGGTTTGCAGCGTGTCGCCCATCACTTGGCTATCATATTGTTCGGCAATCCAGCGGCGGGAAGCCAGCGCCGGGGAGGCCAGCATCGTGAGCAAGTCAGCGCCTGGATCTTCGCAAGTCGGCGTGTGGTCGAGCGGCGTGATCTCAGCCCAGGCCTTATATTCCTTCAAGGACAAATAGGGGCGATCGTATTCGGGTGCATCCGCAGCGAGGGGGCCAAGCGGGATATCGCACACCACTTCGCCGTCAAATTCGAGCACCATGTGCCGTGTATCGGTCACTTCGCCGATAATCGCGAAGTCCAATTCCCATTTTTCAAAGATCGCCTGAGCCATGGCTTCTTTGCCGGGCTTTAGAACCATGAGCATCCGCTCCTGGCTTTCAGACAGCATCATTTCGTATGGAGTCATTCCCGTTTCGCGGCACGGCACTTTGTTCATATCCAGCCGGATGCCGGCCTTGCCATTGGTGGCCATTTCCACGCTGGAGGATGTCAGGCCCGCCGCGCCCATATCCTGAATCGCGACAATCGCATCGGTCGCCATCAGCTCGAGACAGGCTTCGATCAGCAGCTTTTCCGTAAATGGATCGCCGACTTGAACGGTGGGCCGCTTGGCTTCGGCGTCTTCTTCGAAATCCGCGCTGGCCATGGTGGCCCCGTGGATGCCGTCACGTCCGGTTTTTGATCCAACATAGACGATCGGATTGCCAACGCCTGTGGCCGCTGAATAGAAAATTTTATCCGTGTCAGCGACGCCAACGGTCATCGCGTTCACTAGGATGTTGCCGTCATAGGCCGGGTGAAAATTTGTCTCTCCGCCAACAGTCGGCACGCCGACGCAATTGCCGTAACCACCGATTCCCGCGACCACGCCTTGGACAAGGTGCTTCATCTTTGGGTGATCGGGGCGGCCAAATCGCAGCGCATTCATATTCGCCACCGGGCGCGCGCCCATCGTGAAGACATCGCGCAAAATCCCGCCAACGCCGGTTGCTGCGCCCTGATACGGTTCAATGTAAGATGGGTGGTTGTGGCTCTCCATCTTGAAGATGGCTGCCTGCCCCTTACCATCAGGGCCTTCGCCGATATCGATGATCCCCGCATTTTCACCCGGACCGCAAATGACCCAAGGGGCTTCGGTCGGCAGCTTCTTGAGATGAAGGCGCGACGATTTGTAGCTGCAATGCTCGGACCACATGACCGAAAAGATGCCCAGCTCAACCAGATTGGGCGTGCGGCCAAGGCCGCTGAGCACGCGCCTATATTCTTCGGGAGACAGGCCGTGCTGTTCGACGACCTCTGGGGTGATTTCGGGGTTGTGTTCGCTCATGCGAGCACCCCATAAATTACAGGCTCGCCGCCGCCAACCCGCCGCGCTGAGTAAAATAGCGGTTCTCCCCGACCCACACGGCAAATCCGGTCAAAATTCCGAATGCGAGCAGCGATTGGGCATAAACCATGATGTTTGCCTCTGTCGGAGGAGGCGCGAACCAATTGATCGCTTGGAACAGGAAAAGCGCGCCGATGAGAACCATCGGTTGAATTGCCGGTCCGCGTGAACGTCTGAGGTAATACAAAATGGCGGCCAAGGTGATGCCTATTTCCAAAGGCATGGCAATCTCTGGGTGGTTCCAAAGGCCAAGGCCGTAAGTTTTGCCGGTGCCTGCCAAAGTCAGATCGGGCGCATGGGTCAACCAATCGAGCGCCCAATGCGACGCCACGACTAGAGCGGTGAGGAAACCAGCAAAGGTATCCTTGTGCCAAACGGCGATCACCATTCCGAACGTGATCGCGAACGCTGCGGTCCCGGCTAAACTGTGGGTGAAGGGCATATAATACAGATCAAATGGGACCATCACCGTCGCATCGGGGTCGATCCGCATTTTTTCCACTCCAATCATCGCGAGTGCGAAAAAGGCCCAATCTACCAATTGTGCCGCGACGAAATAGGTGCCCAGCTTTGGTCCGCGCGAATAGGCGGCCGCCGCGACAAAGGCAGGAGCAAAGTGACCGATAAACATGAATAGGTGCCCCGTTTTATCCTTTGTCCGCCAGCGTGTGATCCGTTGGCTTGTTTGTTAGCCTTAAAGTTAACCAGGTGACGATAGCTGACGTTGAGCCAGTCGCAAACGCGCCCCACGCAATGTCCACAATCGTGATCTTAGTCGACCAAACTTTAAAGACCGCTTGGCTGGTTAGATCGAAAGTTGCGTAACACAGTGCGCCCAATAGCACGCCATTAAGTAAGGCCGCGGACACTTTACCGCTGTTTAGGCCAGGCCGAATCGCAAACCACAATGTGCCCGCGAGGTAGATGAGGTAAAACGCGCCCGCCGCGACGGGATTGAAACTGTCGGCCATAATCTCGCCGATGCTGGGTTCATACAGATTGGGTCCCGCCCAATTGAGCCACATCGCATCCAGCGCCCCAAAGATTAGGGCCGCCAATGTCGCGGCGATAATCCATTTCATAGCTTACCCGTGTTTTGCCCTGTGCGCAGCCTTGACCGGGCGGGCGCTCAGCGTCAATGCTCAGACCCATGGATCAGGGAAACAGTTCCGCCCAGACGGGCGCCGACATCGCGAACATGACATTTGAACAGGCTCTGATTGCGCTTGAAGAGATCGTGCAGCAATTGGAGCGCGGTGATGTGCCGCTCGATCAATCAATTGATCTGTACTCACGCGGAGAGGAATTGCGCGCCGCGTGTCAAAAGCGGCTCGACAATGCACAGGCGCGGATAGAGAAGATTGTGGCCGGAGCGGACGGGGCGCCTTCGGGCACGGCTCCGCTCGATGGGGCTGACTAAAATGCCCAACGACACAAATGTCGTCGGGATCAAAGGCGATATCCTAGAAGACGGTCTGAAGCGCGTGCAGCGAGAGATCGATTCGGTATTTGATGCATTCCTACCCGCACCCAATGACACCAGCGCGCGTTTGGTAGAGGCAATGCGCTACGCCGCGATTGGCGGGGGCAAACGGGTGCGCCCGCTTCTTGTCGTCAGCACCGCAGACTTGTTTGGCGTTGATCGCACCGCTGCCTTGCGTGCAGGCGCGGCATTAGAGGCGATCCATGTCTATTCGCTGATCCATGATGATCTGCCGTGCATGGACGACGATGACCTTCGCCATGGCAAACCGACCGTGCATAAGGCCTATGATGAGGCAACCGCAGTTCTTGCCGGCGATGCGCTGCATGCACTGGCGTTTGAGATTCTCGCCGACCAAGGCACCAGTTCCGACCCCTTTGTGCGGAGCGAATTGATCGCCACTCTAGCCACAGCCAGCGGCATGAATGGGATGGCGGGCGGTCAAATCATGGATATGGTCGCGGATGAAGAGGGGGTTGATTACGATCTCCACACCATCACCCGGCTGCAACAATTGAAAACCGGCGCATTGCTCGCCGCGAGCGTTGAAATGGGTGCGATCCTTGGCAAAATTCCGCCTGAGGGACGGACGCATTTGCGGGCCTATTCGCGCGACATTGGGCTGGCGTTTCAGATTGCCGACGACCTTTTGGATGTAGAAGGCGATGCAGAACTCGCCGGCAAAGCGCTGCGCAAGGACACCGAGCAGGGCAAGCAAACATTCGTAACATTGATGGGCGTGGACAAAGCGCGCGAACAGGCGCGGGCCTTGGTCGATCAAGCCATCGCCCATCTCGCGAGCCACGGCAGTGAAGCGGATATGCTGCGCGCGCTGGCCCGGTTTATTGTTGAGCGGGATCGGTGAGACGCGGTTGCATTGGTCTGGTCGTTGCATCTGCGGTAAGTGTGCTAGCCTTGATGATCGGATGGCCCCTCTACTGGCAACACAGGCATCTCAACGAACTCCATGATCCTGTTGCGCAGAAAGAGTTGCTGGCCGAGAATTTTGAAGGCTTTCAATGTAACGACGCGACGGTGCTAGAAGTCTTGGAACCGGAGTGGCAGTACTTCAACGGAGGTGTACGCTTTGCGATGTCGGAGCCATGTCGGACTGAACTTTTGGCTCGTGCAAAGAGATCTACGCGGTTTAGGTCGTATTTTGATGAGAATTGCTTCTCGCGGGATGGGAGCGGCACAGGATTTGAACTCTGCATCGAAAATAACAGCGTCTACTTCGGCGCGATAAGGGTAGGCTAAGAGGGCTGATACAATGAGCAAGCGCATCGGGATTTACCCCGGAACATTCGATCCGATCACGTTGGGCCATGCCGATATCATTCGGCGCGGGTCCAAGTTGGTCGATCACCTTATCATTGGGGTTACGACCAACCCTTCGAAAAATCCCATGTTCTCAACCGAAGAGCGCTTTACCATGGTGGAGCGCGAAGTGGCTCAGATGGGTCTCGATAATGTCGAGGTGGTTGGGTTTAACGCGTTGCTGGTCAAATTCGCTCAAAAACAAGGCGCCAATGTGATCATTCGCGGTCTGCGCGCTGTGGCTGACTTTGAATACGAGTATCAAATGGCGGGCATGAACCAACAGCTCGACGACGATATTGAAACCGTCTTCCTTATGGCCGACGTCTCGCTTCAACCGATTGCATCGAAACTGGTGAAAGAAATTGCTCTTTATGGCGGTGATATCACACCGTTCGTTAGCCCGCCGGTTTGCACCGAAGTGAATGAGCGGGTTGAGGAAATCGGCCGCAAGGGCGATTATTGACCTCGCATCCCGGCGAAAGCGAATTGTCGATGGTGTGCAGATCATTCATTGAAGTGTCAGGCTGTGCCCGTTAGAGGCGAAAACATGAAAATTTCGATGGTAAAGAACACATTCGGTCCGCTCGCTGCCTTGGCGTTGCTGGCTGCTCCTTCCGCCGCTTTTGCGCAAACCGACGAAGGCGACCAAGACACGTCCGGTGATGAGGCTGCTGCTGCCGCGCCGGTGGACACGCGGACCTATCCACCGATCAGTTTTGACCAAAGCGAAAAGCCTGAAAACATTTGGGTGCTCGACCTTTCCAATGGTGAGCGGGTGAAAATCCGGCTTATGGAAGAATGGGCCCCGGCGCATGTTGAACGGATCAAGACGCTGACCGCGCAAGGGTTTTACGATGGTGTCGTTTTTCACCGCGTGATTGACGGATTTATGGCGCAAGGCGGCGATCCGACTGGCACAGGGCAAGGCGGATCTGAGCTCCCAGACCTCAATGAAGAATTCAATCCGATGCCGCATGTTCGCGGCTCGCTTGCGATGGCCCGCGCCACGGAAGAAAACAGCGCGAACAGCCAGTTCTTTATCGTGTTCTATCCCCGCTTTAGCCTCGACAAGCGCTACACCAATATTGGCCGAGTGATCGACAATATGGGCGGGGTGGATACGATCAATCGCGGTGAACCACCTCAGGACCCGACCCGTATTCTTCAAGCATCATTTGCGAACGAGAATCGCCCCGTTCCCGCTCCTACGGCACCCGTTGCGCAGCCGGTTCAGGATATCACGGCGGATCTGCTGAACGCGCCGCTGCCTTAAACCCGTTTTAAGCGGCTATCTTTCGACCAATTCTGGCGGTAGGCGCGCTTTATGCGTGTTGACCTGTTTGACTTTGACCTTCCGCAAGACCGGATAGCCTTACGGCCTGTGCGTCCGCGTGATGCGGCACGGATGCTTGTGGTGCGCGGTGATAGTGAGCCATTCGGCGATCGGGGCGTGGCCGAATTGCCAGATATTTTGCAGCCCGGCGATGTGCTGGTTTTCAACGATACACGGGTGATCCCGGCACAATTGGAGGGGCGCCGCGCGGGCGGCGAGGCCAAGATTGGCGCAACCCTGCATAAACGCATCGATCTTCGCCGGTGGCAGGCCTTTGTTCGCAATGCAAAGCGCGTGAAAATCGGCGATCAATTGGTCTTTGGCGGCGGCGTAACTGCGATCGCCCAAGAGCGTCACGGCGACGGTTCAATCACCCTGATGTTTGAGGGTGAGGAACCGGTCGAAGTGTTGTTGGACCGGGCAGGGACGATGCCATTGCCGCCGTACATTGCGCAAAAGCGCGGCGTCGATGCGCAGGACCTGTCAGATTATCAAACTATGTTCGCTGTTGAAGATGGCGCCGTTGCTGCGCCAACCGCATCGCTGCATTTCACCGACACATTGGTCGCGGCTCTGGATGCGCGCGGTGTCACGCGCGAAACACTGACGTTGCATGTTGGCGCGGGGACGTTTTTGCCCGTGAAGGCAGATGATACCGATGACCATGCGATGCATTCAGAATTTGGATGCATCACTGCAGACACCGCTGCGCGCTTAAACGCAGCAAAGGAAGCCGGCGGACGAATCATTGCCGTTGGGACGACGTCATTGCGGTTGCTGGAAAGCGCGGCAGGCGATGATGGCAAGGTGCATGAATTTGCCGGTGACACAGACATATTCATCACGCCGGGGTATTCATTCCGCTTCGTTGATGGGTTGATGACCAATTTCCACTTGCCGAAATCGACATTGATGATGTTAGTCAGCGCGATGATGGGCCGCGACCGTATGATGGCTGCCTATGCTCACGCCATTGCTAACGAATATCGGTTCTATTCTTATGGCGATTCTAGCCTCCTCTTGCCGGAAAGGCCGCGCGTATGACGGACCAACCTATCTTGAAAATCGAAGGCCTGACCAAGGTTTACTCCAGCCCTAAAGGACCCGGAGTGAAGGCGCTGGACGGGGTTGATCTGGAAATTCGCAAAGGTGAGATATTTGCTTTGCTGGGTCCAAACGGCGCGGGGAAGACCACTCTAATCGGTGCGGTTTGCGGTCTGGTTCGGCCCACTGGCGGTACAATCAAGGCGTTTGGGCACGACTTAAACAGCGACTGGCGCAGGGCCCGTGCGCGGATTGGATTGGTCCCGCAAGAGCTCAGCACCGACATGTTCGAAACGGTCGAACGCGCCGCCTCCTATTCGCGCGGATTGTTTGGTCGTGCGCCAGATAAGGAGCGCATTGCCGAAATTCTCAAAAGCCTCTCTCTTTATGAAAAGCGTGACAGCCAAATTCGCGAATTGTCAGGCGGAATGAAGCGCCGGGTTCTGATTGCAAAGGCGCTTGCGCATGAACCCGAGCTGTTGTTCCTCGATGAACCAACCGCCGGTGTTGATGTCGAATTGCGCAAGGGTATGTGGGAACAAATTGGCGCTCTGCGTAAAGCGGGCACAACGGTTATCCTGACGACGCATTATATCGAAGAGGCCGAATTGATGGCGGACCGGGTAGGGATTATCCGAGGCGGGCGTATTCTGATGGTCGATGACAAAGACGCCATGATGCAGCGGATGGGGACGACAGAGGCGGTCATTGAATTGACCGAGCCGCTTTCAGCATTGCCCGATGCAATCGCGGCCTTTCCCGTGACGTTAACCGAAGACGGCCTCCGATTGTGCTTCCGCGGGGGCGCCGTTTCATCAGAGGGCTCCGCCAGCGGCAGCGAAGAAGTCGCCGCTCTTACCAAGGCGTTGATCGCGGCGGGCGTGGATTATCGCGGGATTGATGTGCACGATTCTTCACTCGAAGACATTTTTGTTGATCTCGTCAGTGAAGGAGGGGCCGCGTAATGGCATTCAAGCTGCACTTTAACGCCCGCGGTGCGTGGTCGATTTACCAACGCGAATTGATGCGCGCGATGCGCACCGCGTTTCAATCGATCCTGTCGCCGGTGCTCACCACATCTCTGTACTTCATCGTATTTGGCACAGTCATCGGTGCGCGCATGGAGCCAATTGACGGCGTGGCATATGGAGCCTTCATCATACCGGGTTTGTTGATGCTGACATTGCTGGGGGAAACCACGAGCAATTCCAGTTTCGGGATTTATATGCCCCGCTTTACCGGCACGATTTATGAGCTGCTTTCGGCGCCTGTCGGAGTGGCGGAAACCTTGATCGGATTTGTGGGGGCTGCTGCTACGAAGGGTCTGATACTTGCGGGGATTATCTTGGGCACGGCGACGTTTTTTGTCGATTACGAGATCGTCCACCCCATCTACGCCATTGGTTTCATCATGTTGGTGACGGCGAGCTTTTCGCTGTTTGGTTTTATTCTGGGTATCTGGGCGGATAGTTTTGAAAAACTCGGGATTATCCCGCTACTTATCCTGACCCCGCTGACTTTCTTGGGCGGCACCTTCTATTCCATTGATGAACTGCCAGAGCCGTGGAATGCTGTTGCATTGGCCAATCCAATCGCGTTCTTAGTAAGCGGCTTGCGCTGGACGTTTTATGGCACGTCGGATGTTTCGATTTATGTGTCTTTGGGGCTGACGCTGGGTTTCTTGGCGCTTTGCACCGCGGTTATTGCCTTTATCTTTAAGACCGGATGGCGGCTCAGAGAATGAACGACCCAGCAGCTGAACGTTTCAAATTTTCGTTGAATGCAACTGATGGGCGCGCGCGCACGGGCGTGATCGAAATGAAGCGCGGCGAAATCCGCACGCCTGCATTTATGCCCGTCGGCACGGCGGCGACGGTTAAGGCGATGAAGCCCGAAGCGGTGCGCGCATTGGGCGCGGACATCATTTTGGGCAACACCTATCACCTTATGCTTCGCCCCGGAGCAGAGCGGGTTGCGCGGCTTGGCGGTTTGCATAAGTTTATGAATTGGGACCGGCCGATCCTAACCGACAGCGGCGGTTATCAGGTGATGAGCCTGTCTGACCTCAACAAACTCACCGAAGAAGGCGTCGAGTTTCGCAGTCATCTTGATGGGTCGAAGCATATGCTGACGCCAGAACGCTCAATGGAAATTCAGCGGCTGCTTGGCTCTGATATTGTGATGGCGTTTGACGAATGCCCGCGTTCAGACCGTCCGCGTGATGAAATCGCGGCGAGCATGGAAATGTCGATGCGCTGGGCAAAGCGAAGCCGAGAAAGTTTTGACAGCGGCGAAGAGCATGCAGAGCGCGCGGCTCTGTTTGGCATTCAGCAAGGGTCACTGGACGAAGAATTGCGCGCCATCAGCGCCCAAAAGCTGATCGATATTGGGTTTGACGGATACGCCGTGGGCGGGCTTGCCGTGGGAGAGGGGCAGGAAGCGATGTTCGACGTGCTCGACTATGCCCCTGATCAATTGCCAAAGGATCGTCCGCGCTATCTGATGGGTGTGGGCAAGCCAGATGATTTGGTCGGCGCGGTGGAGCGCGGGATCGATATGTTCGATTGCGTTCTGCCCACCCGGTCGGGCCGCAATGGTCAGGCCTTTACGTGGAATGGCCCCATCAATCTGCGCAATGCCCGGCACGCAGAAGACACAGGACCGCTGGATGAGCGGTGCGCATGCCCGACATGCTCCAAATATTCGCGCGCCTATTTGCATCATCTAATCAAAAGCGGCGAGATTTTGGGCGCAATGTTGGCCACAGAACACAATCTGGCGTTCTACCAATCCTTGATGGCTGCGATGCGTGATGCCATTGCAAATGCGCGTTTTGGTGCCTTTGCTTCAGACTTTAGAAGAGATTACTTGCGCACTTAGCCTTTGACACTTGGCCCGGACCCAATATGCTGAACTTCGCAGTCAATGGGGTCCATATTAATGAAATTGTTCGCAAATCGCGGCGCAGGCACAATTGCTTGTGCGCTCGCCGTTACCATGTCGCTATCTTTGATGACTGGATTCTATGCCCCGCAAGTGTCGGCCCAAGAAGCTGAAGAATTTCCCTTAGATGAGGCGCGCATTACCGCCGAACGGTTTGGGATCCGCTCCTCCGTTCTGGATATCAGCCTTTCTCCATCAGGAACCAAGGTTGCGTGGATTGCACCCGGCCCAAACCACACCGAAATTTTGAACGTCTTTGACCTCAACGGGACCGAAGGCATCCAGCGTGTCGCCTCCAACACTGAGAGAATCGGCACCATGACTCGGTGCGAATGGGCGACGGATGATCGGCTGCTGTGCGAAGTGTATGGCGTTGCAAGGTCGGGCGATGGGATATTGCTGCCATTCACGCGTATGTTTGCGATCAATGGCGATGGGACCGATCCAGACAGCATCACCCGCAGCCGCACAGCGCGCCAAACCCGCTTCAATCAAGATGGCGGCGATATTGTTGCGCTGGATGTGGCCGGCGACGAAGGGTCCATCCTGATCACGCGCAATTACATCGAAGAAAATACGATGGGCACGCGTATGGCCAGCACCAAAGAGGGGCTGGGGGTTGACCGGTTGAACATCAATTCTGGCCGCACACGCGTTGAGGAACGTCCAGATGAAAATGCCTCTTTTTACGTCGCTGACGAGAACGGCAGCGTCCGACTAAAAGTGCGCTCACTCACCGATGCTCGCGGATTTTTGACCGGAGAGCGGGTTTATATGGTTCGGGCCCCTGGCGAAAACAATTGGCAGCGTTTGGGCGACATTTCGATGAATGGCTCGCCAGTCGATGGGTTCAGGCCGGTTGCGGTGGATGCAACGCGCAATGTCATTTTCGCCTATGTCACAATTGATGGATACCGTTCCGTCATAGAGATCGCTCTTGATGGAAGCCGCGAGGCAAGAATTGTGGCCAGCCGTGACGATGTCGATGTAAGCAGTTTGATCCGTATTGGCCGCCAACGCCGCGTCGTTGGGGTCAGTTTTGCGACTGAAAAACGTTCGGTCCAATACCTGGATGAAGAATTGGCAGAGATCGCCAGCGCATTGGGCGAGGCCTTGCCGAACCAACCATTGGTTAGCATCGCCGGAGCAAGCTCAGACGAGCGCAAATTGTTGATCATTGCATCGTCCGACACGGATGCCGGAACAGTCTACCTCTACGACAAAGACACGCGCAGCCTCGAAGTGCTCTTGGCCATGCGTGATGCATTGGTCGATCAACCAATGGGGCAAATGCAGCCCGTTTCTTATCCAGCCTCTGATGGCACGTTGATACCGGGTTATCTGACGTTGCCGCCGGGGTCTGACGGAACCAATTTGCCTGCGATCGTGCTGCCTCACGGGGGTCCAGCGGCGCGTGACTTTTGGGGTTTTGATTGGCTCGTTCAATTCTTCACCGCGCGCGGATACGCCGTGCTGCAGCCCAATTACCGCGGATCGTCGGGTTATGGCGAAGCGTGGTTTGGCCGCAACGGGTATCAGGCATGGGATGTCGCCATCGGTGACGTGAATGACGCCGGGCGCTGGCTCATTTCGCAAGGAATTGCCAATCCCGATCAATTGGCCATCGTGGGGTGGTCATATGGGGGATATGCCGCGCTGCAATCTCAAGTCGTCGAACCAGAATTATATAAAGCGGTCGTTGCAATCGCTCCGGTTACAGATCTGGAATTCCTCCGCGATGAGGCGCGCGCTTACACCAATTTCCGGTTCCGCGACCGGCAGTTGGGGCAGGGGCCGCATATCGCCGCCGGCAGCCCTCAACGGCACGCCGAAGGCTTCTTGGCGCCCGTTGCATTGTTCCACGGAACGCTCGACGTAAATGTCAGCGTGCGTCATTCGCAGGCGATGGCCGATGCGTTGGAAGACGAGGGCAAAGATGTGACCTATATTGAGTTCGATCAGCTCCAACACTCGTTGGATGATAGCAAGGCCCGGTCTGACATGCTGTCCGAGATTGACCGCTTTTTGAACGCTGCATTGGCGCGATAAGGGGATTGGTTTGGATTGATCGCGGCCAAGGGCGCTTAGGCACTCGACAAACGGTCCGCATCAGGCCAAATCGCGCGCATGACTGATATTCCGGCCAAAGCTCCTGAAAATTGCGATTCTATGATCGAGGTCCGCGTTGGCGTTGATGCCACGGATCGCGAATTGGTGGCTCTTTTGGAGAAGCGGTTCGGCTATATGCGTGCAGCTGCCCGGATAAAGCCAACGCGTGACGCGGTCCGTGATGAAGAGCGCAAAGCGTCGGTCATCAACGCCGCCGTCGCAGATGCCACGGCGCGCGGTGTCCCCGGCGATGTCATTGGTGATATCTGGGAGCGGCTCGTCGAAGGTTCGATCGCTTATGAAATGATCGAATGGGAGCGCATCCGCGCCCGATAGCGTTCACCACGAGATAGGTTTCGGCAATCCACAAACAAAAAGGGCGGCCCCGCAGGACCGCCCTTTTGCTATTTTTGTATGGTCGCGGATTAGCGCGAGTAGAATTCGACCACGAGGTTCGGTTCCATTGTGACCGGGTAGGGCACTTCGTCGAGTTTAGGCACTCGGCTGAAAGCGACCTTGTCGTTGCCTTCTGGAACAACATAGTCAGGAATTTCACGCTCTGGCAGGCTTTGAGCTTCGATGACGAGAGCCATTTCCTTGGCCTTGCTGCCCAGGCTGATGACATCGCCAACGTCGATGCGGCGGCTTGCGATGTTGCATTTAACACCGTTCACATAGATGTGGCCGTGGCTCACGATCTGACGTGCAGAGAAGATTGTTGGCGCAAACTTGGCGCGGTACACGATCATGTCCAGACGGCGCTCAAGCAGGCCGATCAGGTTTTGACCCGTGTCACCCTTCAAGCGAGTGGCGTCTTTATAGGTCGAACGGAATTGCTTCTCCGTCACGTCGCCATAATAGCCTTTGAGCTTTTGCTTGGCGCGCAGCTGCAGGCCAAAGTCGCTCATCTTACTCTTACGACGCTGACCGTGTTGGCCAGGACCGTAAGAACGCTTGTTCACTGGTGAATTTGGACGACCCCAGATGTTTTCGCCCATCCGGCGGTCGAGTTTGTACTTGGCGCTTTTGCGCTTTGACATAAGTCTTTCCTTCAATTTTGCGGGTTGGCCAATTGCCAACCGTTGAACCCGGCATCGCACCGTAAGAGCTGTTGTCTCTTACGCGGCTACCGCTTCACCGGGGTGCGGAGCCAATTGCGAAGGCGCGCCATTAGCCAGCGCCGCAGCGCCAGTCAAGGCTTGTTCGCCCTAAACTCGTGCCGGATTACCGGCGATTGTTGAGATCGCGCCAGCCTTGCTGTGTCAGGCACACGCGCGATTTGCGGCGGCTTGAGGCATCGAGGCGGATCTTGCGGCAGATGCGGGCTTCTTCTTCTGGCTCTTCGACAGCCTCTGGCTCGGCTGCAGGAGCGGTTGAAGCAGGGGTTTCTGGCGTAACAGGAGCGGGTGCTGTTTCGGCTTCGACCGGCATTTGCGCGGTCACAGCTGCAGGCGTTTCGGTGCTTTCTTGAGCGGGTTCACTGGCAAAAGCAGCGCCAGCGAGCAGTGGCGCGGCGAATACAAACGAAGCGGCAGCCGCAAGGCGCGGAAGAGGGAGTGTCATCAAAATTCTCGCATAATTGGCAAAGAGGGTGCGCAATGGCTAGCGAGGCTGAGGACGCGTGTCCATAGCCTAACGACAAACTGCATTTCCTGAAGCTATTCCGAGACTTCCTCGTCCCTAGGCCCGCGTTCAATCGTGCTCAAAATCCCCCGCAGAGTGCGTATTTCCAGATGATTCCAGCCCGGTTTTGTAAGAACATTGCGCAAAGTGCGCGCTGTGGCTTCGCGTCGGGGTTCCGGAAGGAAGTATCCGCGCGGGTCAAGCAGCCGTTCAAAATGCCCGACCAAGCCGTCCAACTCACTTTGCGGGGCGGGCGGAAGCCATTCGTCTTCTGCCGTGGGTTGAACCAATGCGCTGATATCGGCGGTCAATTCTGTGCCGATCCGCGACCATTCATAGGCGACCAAGATCACCGCTTGCGCAAGGTTGAGCGAGCCGAATTCGGGATTGATCGGAACGGTCAGGATGTGCCGAGCAAGGGCAACATCCTCCGTTGCCAATCCCGATGCCTCCCGGCCAAAAATCACTGCATGGCGGCCCGGCTGCGTATGCATAAGCCGCGCGGCGCCGTCCGGGCCAACCACCGGCTTTTGAACCCCGCGTTTGCGCACGGTTGTGGCATAGACGTGTTCGCAGTCGGCTAAGGCCTCAGCGGTTGTGTCGAAAATTTTCGCTTGGTCCAGCACGATATCCGCGCCGGCGGCCGATGGACCTGCGGACGGATTGGGCCAGCCATCGCGCGGGGCCACGATGCGCATTTCGGTTAGGCCGAAGTTGAGCATCGCACGAGCGGCTTTGCCGATGTTCTCGCCCAATTGCGGACGGATCAGGACGATGATGGGTTTGTTGGCCTGTGCCACTCTGGCTCAATCTCTCGCCGCATCCACGACGGTGCTGGCAAACTCTTTAAAGTCACGCGCTTCGGAAAAGTCCCGATAGACGCTGGCAAAACGGATGTAAGCGACGCTGTCGATCTGTTTCAATCCGTCCATCACCATTTCGCCAATTCGGGCAGAAGGGATTTCGGGTTCGCCAGCGGTTTCAACCTGGCGTTGAATGCCGGAAATCAGCTGGTCGATCCGTTCCTGCTCGACCCCGCGCTTTCGGCAAGCCAGCGCGACCGATTGCTCTAGTTTTGATCGGTCAAATGTCTCACTGCGCCCCCCCGATTTTACAATCGTGACCTCGCGCAATTGCACCCGTTCAAAGGTGGTGACGCGCGCGCCGCATGATCCGCACTGCCGCCGCCGCCGGATCGCGGTGGCATCCTCAGTCGGACGGCTGTCCTTTACCTGAGTGTCGTCATTGGCACAGAACGGACAGCGCATGGAGGAAGCTTATTTCCGGATCGCGTGATGCAAAGCGAGGCCGGCACCAGCCACAAGCCCAGCAGCCAAACCAATGCCGGGAAGAACCACGCCAGCGACCGCGCCAACAGCGGCGGCTTTCAACACCGGCTTTGTCGAATCGTGATCGAAGCCATCCTTGATCATCAGCGACAATTCATCGCGGGTGTCTTGGACCCAGTCCTTTTCTTTCTTCTTTCCCATTGCTTCCTCGCTCTTGCTTGGTGTGTCGTCGTTCACAATTACAGCGCCATTTTTCATTAGCTTGGTCATAGCGCGCTTTTCTCGCTGATAGTCAATTTACCATTCTGGGTAGACAGGGAAATTGTTGCAAAGGTCTGAAACCCGGCGGCGCACGCGTTCTTCGACTTGGGCGTTGCCTTCCGGACCGTTGTTCGAGAGGCCTTCAACCACTTCCGCGATCAGTTTGCCGATCTCGCGAAATTCAACAGGGCCAAAACCGCGCGTGGTGCCTGCCGGGGTGCCAAGCCGGATGCCGCTGGTGATGAATGGAGAGCGCGTGTCAAACGGGATGCCGTTCTTGTTGCAAGTGAGCCATGCCCGGTCGAGGCCTTTTTCCGCGTCTTTGCCCGTTACGTTCTTGGCAGTCAGATCAACCAACATTGAGTGGTTGTCCGTTCCGCCCGAAACAATCCGCAGGCCGTTTTCTTCAAGGCTCGCGGCAAGCGCGCGCGCATTTTCGACAATGCGGTGAGCGTAGGTTTTGAACTCAGGCGTCAACGCTTCTCGGAAAGCGACGGCTTTGGCCGCGATGACGTGCATGAGAGGGCCACCCTGAAGGCCAGGGAACACCGCCATATTGAGCGGTTTTGTGAACTTCTCATCGTTCCAAAGAATGATTCCCGAACGCGGTCCGCGAAGGCTTTTGTGCGTGGTTGATGTCACGATGTCGCATTGCGGGAAGGGCGAGGGGTGCGCGCCGCCGGCAACCAAGCCAGAAATATGGCTCATGTCGCACAGCAGGATTGCACCCACTTCGTCGGCGATTTTGCGGAACGCATCAAAATCCCAAATTCGCGAATAGGCGGTGCCGCCGCAAATGATGATCTTTGGCTTGTGTTCACGCGCGGTCGCGGCAACCGCGTCCATGTCGATCAATTCTTCGCCTTCGGTCACGCCGTAGCTGACCGGATTGAACCATTTGCCCGACATATTGACCGGTGAACCGTGGGTAAGGTGCCCGCCAGAATTCAGGTCGAGCCCCATGAACGTATCGCCCGGCTCGAGCAGAGCGAGGAATACGGCTTGGTTCATCTGGCTGCCGCTGTTCGGTTGAACATTGGCAAAATTGCATCCAAACAATTGCTTGGCGCGGTCAATGGCCAACGTTTCGACGACATCGGCATAGTCGCAGCCGCCGTAGTACCGCTTTCCCGGATAGCCTTCTGCGTATTTGTTGGTGAACACGCTGCCGGTGGCTTCAAGCACGGCTTTCGACGCGATGTTCTCGCTCGCGATCAGCTCAATTTTGTCCTGCTGACGCTTTAACTCGCTGCCGATTGCAGCGGCGATCTCTGGATCAGCGGTCGCAAGATCATCGTTCCAGAATCCATCCATCGGGCTTGTAACATCGGAAGGCTGTGTGCTCATTGGTGCGTCTCGATATGATCGGTTTGAACAGGTGGATGGCCGAGCTTTGCGACCCGGCGTTGATGACGGCCAGCAGGGTCGTTCGCGTCGGCGAATTCCGTGCTGATAAAGGTAGCTACGCAAGACTTTGCCATTTCGATGCCGGTCAAGCGCGCGCCAAGGGCAATGCAGTTCGCATTGTTGTGTTCGCGCGCCAAAGCGGCAGACAGCGGCTCTGACACCAAAGCGCAGCGGACCGCTTTGTTGCGGTTTGCGCTGATCGAAATGCCGATTCCTGACCCGCACAGAGCGACTCCAAATTCGACGGTGCCATCGGCGATGACTCCGGCTAACTTGTAACCGTAATCAGGATAATCGACGCTTTCCCCGGCATCAGGGCCGAGATCAGCGACTTCGTGGCCTTCGTCCATCAACCATTCGGCCAGTTCGGCTTTCATGTCTGTGGCGGCGTGATCGGAAGCTATGGCAATACGCATGGGGATGTCTTTAATGAGGCACGCGGCTTGGTGCCACCCCGCGAATGAGGCTTTTCGACGTGTCTTGCGCGCATTTCGACCATTTTGCGCGATTTTGGGACAAATGCCGGGCCGTAAGCCTCTTGTGCAGAATCGCGGCATGTTTCATCTTTGCGGCCTCAATCGTCTCTTTAAGTTTGTCACACAGGTTTCGCGGCCATGCGTTCTGCCCTTTTTGCATTTCTGATTGCGTGTTTGGCTTTGCCGAGTTGGAACGGTTTGGCCGCCGATCCGGGAACTGAGGCACAGCGTGTCTCCGGCCCGTCTTCGGTGGACAGCGGGTACGGCGCGGTCGCCATCTCAATCCGAAGCGAGCTGTATTTGGACGATCCGATCCAGGTCTATTTCCTGCGGGAAGGGGGCAATATTGCCAATGACGGCGATGTTGTCCGGTTTCAGCGCAAGCAAGGCTTTTTCGCGTTTGGCAATGACACCGCGGAATACAAAGTCCGTACATTCCAATTGCGCGCTGGCACTTACCGTCTTGTAGCGCATGGGATGAACTGCGCCAAAGTGCCCGCGATCAACGAGCGGTGCATTGTGGAAGAGCCTGGCATTTTCGGCTCGCTTGAGCTTTCCCGCCCTAGCCGAGGATACGCGAATGAGGCGCCAACATTTGAGGTTCGCGAAGGGGCGATCACCTATGCTGGCGATTTTGCTCTAACCGCGCGCAACACGATTGAATGGTCGCAAATCCCAGTTAGCGAATTGGAGCGTACGCGCAGCCGATTTCGCCGGATGCCGATTGCACCAGAACCGATTGTGCCAGAAGATTTTCTTTTGAAATATGGTCTAAACGCGCGGAGTTATGAGGATGATGCCGGTCGCCGGTATTGATTAACCTGAATCAACTGCAGGCTATTTCTCTTGCTTCTTCAGTGTTTTACGCAGCCACTTCCATAGGGCCTCGATTTCCTTGGCGGCTTTTCCCTCTGGGTCCAGCTCAGCCGCGGTTTCGCCTTTGGCCGATGATCGGTGAAAGGCCGCCCGGTCACCCAATTCAACGGGGCACATTTTTAGCCCCATGTCTTTGGCTGTGCTGCGAGCCTCTTCGCTCAAAAGTGTCGCGCCAGATGGTACAGAATTGAGCACCACAAACGCCGGTTTCTTTGCAAAGGAGACGAGCTCTGCAATGGGTTCGAGCGCGTGAAGGTCAAAAGCGCGCGGCTTGGTTGGGATTAGGACAATGTCCGCGGCCTTGATCGCTTCGCGCGCGGCGGCGTCAGCATGCGGAGGCGTGTCGATCACGATGAAATCAACACCGTTCTTTGCCGCGCTGTCGATGGTTCGGCCCAGACGAGCTGGCGGCGCGGTTACCACGACCGGCAGGAAATCCCCGCGCCAATCCCCCCACGCAGCCGCGGTCGCTTGCGGATCAGTATCGATCACACAGCTTTCATTCTTGGCCTGAGCAGCGCGTGTGGCGAGGTTCACCGCAAGCGTGGTCTTACCCGATCCGCCCTTTTGGCTGACGATGGCGATGACCTTGGGTGATGGAGATGGCACTGTTTGCGGGCTTTCCGTTTGTGATGCGGGGCCGTTTGCCGCGCCTTATTCCTGCGCTTCGACGTAGGCTTGGATATCATCCATCAGTTCAGGGACCTTGCCCATAACCAATGTCATTGTCTCATTCATATATTCTTGATTCGCGGCCGCGAAAGCTGGGTGAAACAGAACATCGTTGGACCGCGTCATGAATGCCCCTCCGCTGGGAGTGGAAACAAAATCGCGAATATCGCGCAGTTCGTTTTCGCTGAACGTGTCGGCATAAGCCACCGCCCATGCGTCCATCAGGCTGGGAATGCGCGAACGCAAGATGGCGTCTGTTTCGACCGAGATGCGATCCTGCCAAGCGACGAGGATTTCCATCGCGCCGTCGTCAGGAATTGTGCCCTGCAAAGACTGAAGCGTTTGGGCTTTCATCTGATCTGCAACCTTTTGGAACATCTCAACTTGAGTGTCTTCGGGGAAGCCAATGTCCAGAATTTCCTGAGCCAATTCCAAGCGGGTTTCTGCTCTGTCCGACACTGCGGTGTCGTTGCCGCTGGTTGCGTCTTGAGCCGCCAGTGGTGCCGCCGCGAGCATTGCAGCGCCGGCACCGACAGAGAGATAGAGCCGCCTGATCATCACTGATCCAAGAACGAACGCATTTTGCGCGAGCGGCTTGGATGCTTCAGCTTGCGCAGTGCCTTTGCTTCGATTTGACGAATACGTTCGCGCGTCACGCTGAATTGTTGGCCCACTTCTTCCAAAGTGTGGTCGGTGTTCATGCCGATGCCGAAACGCATACGCAAAACGCGCTCTTCACGCGGGGTGAGCGATGCGAGAACGCGGGTGACGGTTTCTTTCAGGTTGGCTTGGATCGCGGCATCCACTGGGATGATCGCGTTCTTATCCTCAATGAAGTCGCCCAGATGCGAATCTTCCTCATCACCGATCGGCGTTTCGAGGCTGATTGGCTCTTTGGCGATTTTCATCACCTTGCGCACTTTTTCCAAAGGCATGGACAGGCGACCTGCCATCTCCTCTGGGGTAGGCTCGCGGCCTTCTTCGTGTAGGAATTGACGGCTTGTGCGGACCAGTTTGTTGATCGTCTCGATCATATGGACCGGGATGCGGATTGTCCGGGCCTGATCCGCGATTGAACGCGTGATCGCCTGACGGATCCACCATGTTGCATAGGTCGAAAATTTGTAACCGCGGCGGTATTCAAATTTATCAACCGCCTTCATCAGGCCGATGTTACCTTCTTGAATAAGATCAAGGAATTGCAGGCCGCGGTTGGTGTATTTCTTGGCGATGGAAATCACGAGGCGCAGGTTCGCCTCGACCATTTCTTTCTTCGCGATGCGCGCTTCACGCTCGCCTTTTTGCACCATGTTCACGATGCGCCGGAATTCAGGCAGCGCCATGCCAGTGTTCGCGGCAATATCCGAAATTTCGGTGCGGATGCGGTCGATTGGATCGGCTTCTTTATCCGCGAAGGCTTTCCATTTTTTGTCCTGCTTGGCGTTGGCCTTGATCCACGCGTCGTCCATCTCGCTGCCGACATAGGATTTGAGGAAATCGATCCGCTTGATCTTATGCCGCTCCGCAAGGCGCAGCATCTGGCCGCCCAATGCGGTCAGGCGGCGATTGAACGCATAGAGATTGTCGACCAGAAATTCGATCTTGGTCGCGTGGAATTGCATGCTTTCCACTTCGGCGGTGAGTTCTTCGCCGAGCTTTTCGTATTTGTTCTCTTTCGCCTTGGGAAACTCGCCCCCGGCGGCCAGAGTGTCGACGCGCTCTGCTTGAAGTTTTTCAAAGGTTTTGAAAAGCTTGGTGATGCGCGCAAAACGTTCAATCGCGTCGGGTTTAAGTGCGGCTTCCATCTGGGCGAGGGAAAGGGTGTTGTCTTCCTCTTCCTCCTCTTCCTTCTTGGCTTCGCCGCCTTCGCCTTCTTCTGCGTCTATGTCTTCGCTGTCGGAGTCGTCTTCGTCATCGTCGCGAATGGTCGGACCGGCGGTTTCTTCCGAAATCTCGCCGTCATCGCCTTCGTTTTCTTCCTCCATCTTGTCAGGTGGAGGCTCCTTGGAAAGCATTGCGTCAAGATCGAGGATTTCACGAAGCTGCATGTCTTCGTTGTTGAGCGCTTCGGACCATTGGATGATCGCGTGGAATGTGATCGGGCTTTGGCACAGACCCATGATCATCATGTCGCGGCCGGATTCGATCCGCTTCGCAATGGCAATTTCGCCTTCGCGGCTGAGCAGTTCGACCGCGCCCATTTCGCGCAAGTACATGCGGACCGGATCATCGGTGCGGCCATCGGCGGCGGTCTTTTTAACAACTGGGGCCTTGGCGTCTTTTTTCGCCGCGCCCTTTTTGTCGCCAACATCGATTTCTTCGACTTCGGCCTCTTGTTCCGCTTCGGCCTCTGCCTCTTCGTCATTTTCGACGATTTGCACACCCATTTCCGAAATCGCGGTTTGAATGTCCTCGATCTGATCGGAATTCATATCGCTGGGCAAAGCAGAGTTGAGCTCATCATAGGTGATGTAGCCCTTCTTCTTTGCCTTGGTCATGAGCTTCTTCACCGACGCCTCATTGAGGTCGATCAATGGAGCATCATCCTTATCAGCGGTTTTTGCAGTTGAAGCCATAAAGTATAGTCAATCTGTTGCTTGGTTTGGGATTGATCGGGCGCCTCTAACGCGGCCAATCAATCTTCACCATAGTTAATCCCGAACCAGCTAATGCGAGAGCCGGCCTAATCCTGTGTCGCCGGTGAACCGGCCTTTCGCCTACCGAACGCTTTTAGACGTTCGTCAACTGTCGTGAGCTGCTGTCTGAGCCGCGCCTGTTCCGCAAATGACCCTTCTGGATCAACGTCGAAACGAGCGACAGTTGCCGCCATAGCGGATTCGAGCGCTGGTTTTTGGGCCAGCAACGACACAGCTTCGGCCAGTTCCTCGCGCGCTTCACCGGGGGATGTGCCTTCTCGTAGAAAGGCGTAACGTTGGTCTTCCGGTGGGGCAGGATAGCCTTGCACGTCTGATATGGCCTTTGTGCCCTGCGAATCAAGCGTTTCTGACAGCTCTATCAGCGATTCAATTGCAGGCGCGGCATTTGGGTCGAGTTTTGCGAGCCTCGACAGGGCCTCTGCGTGGCGCGAAATTTCGCCCGGATGGCGGACCAAACCGGCGATCACGGCCGACAAAAATGTCGCACGTTGTCCCCCAGACATGGCCCGGGTCAGAACATCGCGCGCACCTTGGCCAAGTGTTCGCGGCACCGCGTTTTGCGGTCTCCACGGACCCCGTTGAGGTTGCTGACGCTGGTTGTTGCGGTTTTCTCGCGGAGGATACGCGAAGGCGGAAAAGCGATCGAGCAATTCGCGGCGATACAGCGCTTTGATATCGCCATCCTCAATCGTATCGACGTGCTCCATCAGGCGCGCCTTTAGGCCCGCTTTGGCTTCTGGGCTGTCCAATGGCTTTGCTTCGCTCTCAAAATCCCACAATGTATCGAGCAGACTTCGTGGCGCGCTAAGCAGTTTTTCCATTGCGTCTGGCCCCTGATCATTGATCAGATCATCGGGATCAAGCCCGCTCGGCAAGCGGACAATGGACAGCGAACGCATCGGAGCCAGCATGGGCAGTGCGCGGGTGACAGCGCGCATCGCTGCCTTTTGCCCAGCGGCATCACCGTCGAAGCACAAGATCGGAACCTCAACCATACGCCACAACAATTCGAGCTGCATTTCAGTAAGTGCAGTGCCCAATGGCGCCACCGCATCGGCAAAGCCAGCCTGCGCCAAAGCGACAACGTCCATATACCCTTCGACCACGACAACGCGGCCCGATTGCCGCGAAGTAGGTGCGGCGCGGTGGAGGTTGTAAAGCGTGCGCCCCTTATCAAACAGAGGCGTGTCGGGAGAATTGAGGTATTTTGCGACCCCATCGCGTTTGGCAAGAATGCGCCCGCCAAACGCGATTACCCGCCCGCGTGCGTCCTGTATCGGCAGCATGACCCGCCCACGAAAACGGTCGTACATCGTGCCGTCGTCGGTTTTGATCCGCATGCCGGTTTCGACCAACATCTGGTCGTCAAAACGGGACATAGCCCCTTTGAGAGCCTGCTTGTTTTCAGGCGCGTAGCCAAATCCAAACTCGCGCAAAGTCTCCGGTTTTAGCCCGCGATTGTTGAGGTAGCTCAGCGCCTCTCGCCCTTCGCCGCCGCGCAGATTGCTCACAAACCAATCCTGCGCTTCGGTCGTGACATCGACCAGTTCGGCGCGTTTTTCCGCTCGCTTGGCGGCAACCGGGTCCGGGGCGGGGACCTCCATTCCGGCTTCGGCGGCCAATTCCTTGATCGCGTCAATAAAGGACAGGCCGCGCTGTTCGGTCATCCAGCTTATTACATCACCATGCGCGCCGCAGCCAAAGCAGTGATAAAACTGCTTTTGATCGTTCACATAGAAACTGGGCGTTTTTTCGTCATGGAAAGGGCAGCAGGCAGACCATTCGCGCCCTTTTTTGACGAGCTTTTCCGTGCGCATGATCACGGTTGATAGCGTGATCCGCGCGCGCAGTTCGTCTTTCCATTGCGGGGTGATGGCCATGGCGGCCTTATGCCTCGGGTATTCGGTCGCTGTCGAGTATCTTCAAGCCTAAGCCTGTGGTTGGTCGGTGGAGCGCCGCACTCACCCTGTCATCGCGGGGAAAATTCTGCGTAAGTTTGCAGCAAATGGCGGCAGCATCACTTCTCCAAACCAGTCGGGTGAAATTGCTAAGGTCTCCTCCATCGCAGCGCGAAATGAGGCGAACCCTTCCATCTCTTCATGAAGCAATAAACTGCCATCGGAAACCCAAATTTCGAGGCAGATTAGATCGGTCGTCAGTTCATCGCGCTTAAACGCATCTATACCTTCGATCTGTGCCCATGGGATCGAATGAGACCTCTCCGCCTCAGTACATTCGAAACCGGTTTTAGTTAGCTCAATTTTCGGCACGTTGCGGGGCTTGGTCGCCCAAAATCTATCTAACAAATTACTCAGCATCAGCTAAGCGCGGCTTTTACCAGCCCGCTTGCCAATTTCCCGTCAAGCACGGCGCCGTGGCGCGATTTCAATTCGCCCATGACTTTACCCATATCTTTCATGCTGTCCGCGCCGACTTCTGCCTTAATCGTTTCGATTGCGGCTTTGGTTTCGGCTTCGCTCATCATTTGGGGCAAAAACCCCTCGATCACGCTGAGCTCACTCTTTTCCTTCGCCGCCAATTCATCGCGGCCGCCGGTTTCGTACATCTCAATCGATTCGCGGCGCTGTTTGGCCATTTTCTGTAAGACGCTAGTCACCATTGCATCGTCATCGATTTCTTTGCTGTTGGTGCGCTCTTCGATGTCGCGATCTTTGATTTTGGCCGAAATCTGGCGAAGTGTCGCGGTGCGTTCCTTCTCTTTGGCTTTCATCGCGGTGATGGTGGCGGCTTTAATATCGTCTCTGATCATGACTAAAATGAACTTTGCTGTGGATGGAGTGGTATGGGAACGCGCCATAACGCATGAATGAGGCCGCGCCTAGGTTGACGCGCGCCTGCACCCTCTCTAGCCGATGGGTCTTAGCGACATTGCTGCCAAAACCATTTTAACGGAGTGCCCCCATGGCCCCATCCGCCACTATTCCTGCGCAACCCAAAGATGCGACCGGATGCGTTGTTTTGGCCGATGGGACGGTCATTTGGGGCAAAGGCTTTGGCGCGGTCGGCGAGGCTGTCGGTGAGGTGTGTTTCAACACCGCTATGACTGGCTATCAAGAAGTGATGACCGATCCGTCTTACGCGGCGCAGATCGTGACCTTCACATTCCCGCATATCGGCAATGTTGGCGCCAATGTCGAAGACAGCGAAGGCGATGTCGAATCCGCCGTCGGATGTATCGTGCGCGAAGACGTGACGCAGCCATCCAATTTCCGCAGCATGGAACGCTTTACCGAATGGATGGAACGCAATGGCAAGATCGGCCTGTCGGGTGTGGACACTCGCGCACTGACCCGCCGCATCCGCAAAAGCGGCGCACCCAACGCGGTGATTGCGCATTCACCCGAGGGCAAGTTCGACATTGGGTCTATGATTGCGCGTGCGCAAGAATGGGCCGGGCTCGAAGGGATGGACCTAGCGGTCCGCGTCACCCGGGAAAATCAGGAAAGCTGGGAAGGCGGGTATTGGCGTCTGGGCCATGGCTATGGCCGCGCCGCGCATGATGCGACCCCGCATGTCGTAGCGATCGATTTTGGCGCGAAAGACAACATTTTTCGCAATCTGGTGCGCGCGGGCGCAAAGGTGACGGTTGTGCCCGCAAAGACGCCGCTGGATGCGATTATGGCTTTGAAGCCGGACGGCGTGTTCCTCTCCAACGGTCCCGGCGATCCGGCGGCCACGGGTGACTATGCCGTGCCGGTTATTCAGGCGCTGCTAGAGGCGGATATGCCGATCTTTGGTATTTGTCTGGGCCATCAAATGCTCGCCCTGGCTGCGGGCGCAAAAACGATAAAAATGCACCAAGGGCACCGCGGCGCCAACCACCCGGTTCAGCGCGTGGGCGAGAGCTGGGGGGACACCAGTGGTCTGGTTGAGATCACCAGCATGAACCACGGTTTTGCCGTCGATGCAGACACTTTGCCGGACACGGTCGAGCAAACGCATGTGAGCCTGTTCGACGGCTCCAATTGCGGGATCGCGGTGAAGGGCAAAAAGGCGTTCGGCGTGCAATATCACCCAGAGGCATCGCCGGGACCGCAGGACAGTTTTTACTTGTTTGAGAAATTCGTTGGGGGGCTGGCGTGAAAAAGCGTTATTGCCTTCTTCCTATCACCGCCCTCACGCTTCTCCCCGCGTGCTCTTTGTTCGAGGACAAAGATCCGCGCGAAGGCGCCGAAGCGCTCGATGCCTGTGTTCAGCGCGTGTCCAAGGACGCGCTCGACATCACAGCCCAAGACGGCGCGATGTTCGTGCCGACGTTCACATACGACATAACCAAGGTCAGCCTTGAGGACTTACAAGAACTGACCGTAGCCGGGAGCGATGAAACCGCGGGTTCGCGCAACATGGCGGCCACCAACGAAACCTCGACTGCGGTTGCGCAATTCATGGAAGAGCCTGTCGACGAGAAAGGCGCGTTCTTTATGGGCCGCGATCCGGCGCTCTACCGGGTGCGCGGCGGACCGGTTGTGTTTGAGCAGATCATTCCCTCCGGATGCGAACGCCAGAAATCAGGAATGCGGCTCACCTCATACTCGGCCAAAATGTTCGAAGTTGCCGCAGAAAACGAAGCCACCAGTCTTACCGGCTCTGAAGATCAGAGCGAGAATGAGAACACCAACTGATGCCACAACGCACCGACATATCCTCCATCCTCGTCATTGGCGCTGGTCCGATCATCATCGGTCAGGCGTGCGAGTTCGATTATTCGGGCACTCAGGCGATTAAGGCGCTGAAGGAGGAGGGCTACCGCGTTATCCTGGTCAACAGCAATCCGGCGACGATCATGACCGATCCGGAATTTGCCGATGCGACCTATATCGAACCGATCACGCCCGAAATCGTTGCAAAGATTATCGCGAAGGAAAAACCCGACGCGCTGTTGCCGACAATGGGCGGTCAGACGGCGCTTAACTGCGCCTTGGCCTTGGATGCGGATGGGACGCTGGCCAAATACGGCGTTGAGATGATTGGGGCCAAAGCGGACGCGATCGACAAGGCGGAAAACCGCCAACGGTTTCGTGATGCGATGGATTCCATTGGTCTGGAAAGCGCCCGCAGCGGTGTTGCAAACACTGTCGAAGAAGCCCGCGAAGTCTTGGAGCGTACGGGCCTGCCTTCGATTATCCGCCCGTCGTTCACGTTGGGCGGAACCGGCGGCGGCATTGCCTATAATAAGGCTGAGTTTGAAAAGATCGTGCGCGACGGGCTCGATGCCTCGCCAACGACCGAGGTATTGATCGAGGAATCGCTGCTTGGGTGGAAAGAGTATGAGATGGAGGTCGTCCGCGACAAGGCGGACAATTGCATCATCATCTGCTCTATCGAAAACGTCGATCCTATGGGCGTGCACACGGGGGATTCGATCACGGTTGCCCCTGCGTTGACGCTGACCGACAAAGAATATCAAATCATGCGCACGGCCAGCCTGAACGTGCTGCGCGAAATTGGTGTCGAGACAGGCGGCTCCAACGTCCAATTCGCGGTGAACCCCAAAGACGGGCGGCTCATTGTGATTGAGATGAACCCGCGCGTATCGCGTTCTTCCGCACTGGCATCGAAAGCCACCGGTTTCCCCATCGCCCGTGTCGCGGCGAAATTGGCGGTGGGCTACACTCTGGATGAGATCACGAATGAGATCACCGGGGCAACGCCCGCCAGCTTTGAACCGACCATCGATTATGTCGTGACCAAGATCCCGCGTTTTGCGTTTGAGAAATTCAAGGGCGCGGAATCGGGCCTTTCGACCGCGATGAAATCCGTTGGCGAAGTCATGGCGATCGGACGCAACTTTCAGGAATCCTTGCAAAAAGCATTGCGCGGTCTTGAAACAGGCCTTGATGGGTTTAACCGCGTCACCGAATTGGAAGGCGTCCAACGCGATGTCATCAACGCCGCCATTTCGCGCCGGACACCGGACCGGCTTTTGCAGGTCGGTCAGGCGTTCCGCGAAGGGTTGAGCGTCGAGGACATTCAAAACGTCACCGGCTATGATCCGTGGTTCCTGCGTCAGATCGAAGCGATCATCGAAGCGGAGACTCAGGTGTCCACGGATGGACTGCCAAACGATGCCGCGGGTTTGCGGCGACTTAAATCCATGGGCTTTTCTGACAAAAGGCTGGCGACATTGGCCGTGCGTTCGGTGGGCGTTGCGGGCGGCATGGCGGAAACGCAGGCAAAGCGTTCCGGCTTGCTCCACGATGCGCTTCAGGCGATGGCGGGCGCGACCAGCGAGGATGAAGTGCGCGAGCTGCGCCGTAAGCTGGGCGTTTTGCCCGTGTTCAAACGGATCGACAGCTGCGCCGCCGAATTCGAGGCGATCACGCCTTATATGTACTCGACCTACGAAGCGCCCAGCTTTGGTGAGGCAGAGTGCGAAGCGGAACCCAGCGAGCGCAAGAAGATTGTCATCCTTGGCGGCGGTCCAAACCGGATCGGGCAGGGGATCGAGTTCGATTATTGCTGTGTCCACGCCTGTTTTGCCTTGGCAGAGCAGGGTTACGAAACGATCATGGTCAATTGCAATCCAGAAACCGTTTCGACCGATTATGACACATCGGACCGGCTGTATTTTGAACCTCTGACAGCCGAAGACGTGCTCGAAATCCTGCGCGTGGAACAGCAAGCGGGCGAACTTGTCGGTGTTATCGTCCAATTCGGCGGTCAAACACCGCTCAAATTGGCGCAGGCTTTGGAGGATGAAGGCATCCCGATCCTTGGCACGTCGCCTGATGCGATTGACCATGCCGAAGACCGCGAACGGTTTGCCAAACTGGTCGATCAACTCGGCTTAAAACAACCCGACAACGGCATCGCCTACACCCGCGATGAAGCCGCCGCTGTGGCTGCGCGGATTGGTTATCCCGTCCTACTCCGCCCGTCATTTGTGCTCGGCGGCCGTGCGATGGAGATTGTCGATTCTGAAGCGCAATTGGATGATTACATCAAGACGGCGGTGAATGTGTCGGGGGAAAGCCCCGTTCTGGTCGATCAATACCTGCGCGATGCGATTGAATGCGATGTCGATGCCCTATGTGATGGCGACGAAGTGCGCATCGCGGGCGTCATGCAGCATATTGAAGAAGCCGGGGTGCATTCGGGCGACAGCGCCTGCACCTTGCCCGCTTATTCTTTGTCACAGGACATTATCGACGAAATGGAGCGCCAAGCCGAAGCCTTGGCCTTTGCGCTTAAAGTGCGCGGCCTGATGAATGTGCAATTCGCGGTGAAAGACGGCGAGGTTTACCTCATCGAAGTCAATCCCCGTGCAAGTCGCACCGTGCCGTTTGTGGCCAAAGCGATCGGGCAACAGGTCGCAAAAATCGCCTCTCGTGTGATGGCAGGCGAAAAACTGGCCGATTTCGAACCGTTCAAACGCGACCTCGATTACATGGCGGTTAAGGAAGCGGTGTTCCCATTCAGCCGCTTCCCAGGCGCCGATCCGGTCCTGACCCCGGAAATGAAATCGACCGGCGAAGTGATGGGTATCGACACAAATTTTGAAGCGGCCTTCTTCAAATCCCAGCTTGGCGCCGGGATGGTCCTGCCGCGCGAAGGCACCGTGTTTGTCTCTGTTAAGAATTCAGATAAGCCGGTGATTGTGCCCGCCGTGAAAAACCTGATCGATCAAGGTTTTCGCATTATCGCCACATCGGGGACGCAAAAATATCTGGTGGAACAAGGGCTTGCGGTTGAGGTGGTCAATAAGGTTGCCGAAGGGCAGCCGCATATTGTCGACAAAATCATCGATGGCGAGGTCGCCTTGATCTTCAATTCGACCGAAGGGTGGCAGTCGCTTTTGGACAGCAAATCGATCCGCGCTACGGCCCTGGAAAAGAAGGTTCCGTATTACACAACCGCCGCGGCATCATGCGCCGCAGCAGCCGCTATTGCGGCAATTACACCGGCTCAACTTGAAGTCCGCTCATTGCAGGACTATTATAACTGAGAACTAACCTAGTCCCTCCCGACAATCTGATGGTTTTGGGCTCGCCTCCTTGGAAGCGGCCACAGTGTAAATGACTGTCATCACACGGGCGGGGACGATAGAAACGAAAGACACGACCATGGTAAAGGTTCCGATGCTGGCCGAAGGATATGAGCGTCTGATGGACGATCTAAAGGCGCTGCGTGACGAACGCCCAAGGATTGTTGATGCGATCGAAGAAGCTCGTGCGCATGGCGATTTGTCGGAAAACGCCGAATACCACGCTGCAAAAGAGCGTCAGGGTCAGGTCGAGGCGATGATTGGCGATATCGAAAGCAAGGTGAGCCGCGCGCAAATCATCGACCCGACAACATTGACCGGCGACAAGGTCGTGTTCGGATCGACGGTCACATTGCTTGATGATGATGATAAGCCGATCAAATATCAGATCGTCGGTGAGACAGAGGCGGATGCCGCTTCGGGCCGCATCTCTTTCAGCTCGCCCTTGGCGCGCGCGATGATCGGGAAACAGGTCGAAGAAGAGATCGAAGTGACAGTCCCGTCAGGCGACAAGTTCTACCTCGTCGAAAAGATCGAATTTATCTAAAGAACGATGGAAAACCCTTTATGATTAGAGGGTTTTCTCCATCGCGAAATTATGGATCATTACAGGTCCGTTTGGCCCCTCGACCTCAAACTCTCGGCGGTGCGTAACCGCGTATCCTGCGCGTTCGAAGGCTGGGCGTGCCAATTCACTGGCTTCGGTGAAGAGCCGGGCCGCCCCGTCTTGCAACGCGCTGTCCTCTGCCACCGATAACAATTTGTTCGCAAGGCCCCGGCGCGTGTGGTCCGGATGGCAATAGAGCATATCGAGGTGCGATCCGTTTTCGGTGGGCGGCTCTATCAAGGAATAGGCGACCGGCGCATCATGATTATCCACCGCCACGAATATTTGGTGCCGTTGTGCGGCGCGCTCCAAAAAACGATCCGGTCCAGGGTGCCGCGAGGCCCATGCATCCACCTGTTCGGCAGAATATCGTGCCGCGCCAACCGAACGGATGGCGGCCAGAGTTAACCCTGCCAGCGCGGTAGCGTCACTCGATCGGAATAGGCGCAGTGAATAAGTCATTGTATTTCAACGCTGGGTCGGCGCGAACCGGCCCAAAATCCGGATCAAGCGTCAGGCGTCAGCAATTTGTGGATGTGGACCACAACATACTTCATTTCCGCATCATCAACGGTCCGTTGTGCCTGAGCGCGCCACGCGTCAACGGCGTCTTCATAGGCGCTGAAGACACCGACAACATGCAGACTTTCAGGGTCCTGAAAATCGTGGCCGCGTGGGTCTTTCACTTTGCCTCCCATTACGAGGTGGAGGCGTTGTTCTGGGGTGGTTTCTTCCATGTCATCAATCCTTGGAAAAGCTGGGTGCTAAAAATTGTCGCGCGCATGCTAGCGCTGCATAGCGCGCCATGTAGCGTACCGCGCGGCGATGACAAGCCGCGTGGTACCCCGCTTTCACTTGTGCACGACCTTAGTTTGAGACGCGGTCGGTCAAATCACGCACGGCGCGTTCTGCGCGGCGGCGGGTGCGGCGCGTGGCGGCCTTTGTTCTGTCTGCCGCAGTTCCAGCAGCATAGCTTGCCTCACGGCGCAATTTGCGTGCTTTGGCTGCGGCGCTGTCGCTGATATCTTCTGCGGTGTCTTTGCCATTGCGCGCCGTGTCCATCGCGTCATCAATCAGCTTAAGTCCGTAGGCAACCAAAGCGTCTGCTATCAAAGCGCCAAAAGCAGTTCCGCGCTTCTTTGCTGCACTGCCGACGCTGCTTGCTGCGCCTTTTGCCGCACCTTTGGCGGCGTCCGCGGCTCCGCCAACGGCTCCCACGGCACTTGTCGCTGCGCCTTTGGCAGCTCGGCGGCCCGGCTTCGTCATAGATCCGACGACTATTCCCACCAATATCGCGCCGCCCAAGACGGTTAGCGGATTTTGCTTCACATATTCGGTCGCGGCGCCCGCGGCTTCCTGCGCCTGATCTGCCAAAGTGCGTTCGGCGATACGGCGCTCGCTAGCCTCGATCTTGGCGCGCAAGTCATCGCGCTTGTCGCTGGATTGGTTGGTAGGGGTGGGGAGGTCACTGCTCATCATCGTCTCCGGGGGAAGGGGTATCAGCGGTTGCGGGCGGGCTTATGGGGTCATCGGATTGGGCTGGCTCTGCTATGCTCTCATCATCAAATTCCGCGTCATCTTGGCCATCTTCTTCAAAAACCGACAGGCCGAGAATTTCCAAGATTGGCTCTCGGGCCAACCACAAAAGCACAGCTCCAATTAGGATTGCAATAATGCCGCGTTTGTCGTCCGAATGCGTTTTCGCCACTTCAAAGACATCCTTGGCCCCGTCGCCGATCCGGCCGCCAACGCGGTCCGCAACACCTTTGGCAGAAAAGCTGGTCCGAGCGTGGGTGATGTCCGCCATGATCACGGCGCGCGCGCTGTCGCGCAAAGCGCGGTCTTGAACAAATTGATCATCAAGTTTGATCATGCGCCGCCTTCTTTGCTGTCTGCATCTTTAGGTGCCGCAAAAATCGCCGCGATCAATTGGCCGCGCCGCATTGCGATCCATCCTAGCAGTGCGACAAGGACGAAGAGCGAGCCGACGACAACAGCAATCGCGCCCCAGATGGTCATGATTGGGGCGAGTGCGATGACTAGGCCGACTGCAAGGGCGAGGAACGCGATGTTAAGGAGGATCAAGGCAACCAGCGCGCAGGCAATCGCAATGCCAATGCTCTTTCCGGCAAGTTTCGCGCGGGTTTTCTGAAAAGCGACCTCTGCTTCGAAATAGGTGCGCCCATCATCGATGAGCGCGCCCAACTCCTCAGTCAGGGATTCTTCATAGACGGGAGGTGCGCCATCATCATGGGAACCAGAAACAGGGGAGCCGGTGGCGTCTGGAGCATCGGCATCCGGCTGCCGTTCGTTGTCATCCATTCAAAGGCCCCCGAGCCTGGCGCATGCGCGCAAACGCATGCGCCAAGATTTTAGTCGTTCGATCCGCGGAACAGGCGAGCGAGCAAGAAACCGGCAACCGCGGCAATACCCACGGCCACGGCCGGGCTTTTGCGCACCATGTTGCGGGCATCATCACCCAATTCTTCGACGCTTTTCGCTTCCAGTTTTGCCGATGTTTCAGCCAATGTACGCGAAGCGGAACGAGCATAGTCGCCGTATTCTTCGCCAAAGCGGTCATCGATTTGTTCTGCGGTGTCGCTCACCACTTTGCCAAGCGATGAGATACCATCGGATACTGCGGATTTGCCCTCTGTGGCCAATTCGCTGGCACGAGTGCGCGCCTTGTCACCGTAAACCTTGGCGTCATTCATCAAATCGTCTCCTCGGCTCTTGGCCTGATCGCGGTATTCTTCTGCGCGGCTGCCTGCTTCTGTGCGCAATGCCATCGCGCCTGCCTTTGCTTCCTCAAGGGCAGCATTAAAGCGACTTTTTGCCTCAACAGTGCCGGCTGCCTCTGTCGCGGGCTTCGCTGTTGCACCGGTTTTCTTAGGCGCCGCTTTCTTTGCCGCAGGTTTGGCGGTTGTTTTGGGCGCTGCGCGTTTGGTGGTGCGCTTCGCTACGGGTTTCGCTGCGGTCTTTGCAGGTGTCTTTGTGGTTTTGATTTCAGCCATGGTTACTCTTTGCCCTTCATTCGCGCGCATTTCCAGTAGGAAAGCACGCCAGTGTGATATGATAATTTTACGCGGCTTGCGCCGCATGGTTCCGGAGAATAGGGGTTGCCAGAACCAACGGAGCCGGAGTTTCGACCTTTCGGTTTTAAACCCGGTGTCTTACTGACATAGCACACTTTCCTGCCGGAGACAAACATGACCGCCATTATTGACCTTCACGCGCGCGAAATTCTCGACAGCCGCGGCAATCCCACCGTCGAAGTGGACGTTCTGCTCGACGACGGTAGCTTTGGCCGGGCGGCGGTGCCCTCGGGCGCGTCAACTGGCGCTCACGAAGCGGTTGAATTGCGCGATGGAGATGCAGGCCGGTACAAGGGCAAAGGGGTTCTGAAAGCGGTCGAAGCGGTGAATACTGAGATGCGCGATCTGCTGATCGGTGCGTTTGATGCTGAAGATCAGCGCGATGTCGATTTGTCGCTTATTGCTTTGGACGGCACCCCGAACAAAGCGCGTCTCGGCGCAAATGGCATTCTGGGCGTCAGCTTGGCTGTGGCAAAAGCGGCCGCAAACGCGCGCGGTCTGCCGCTCTATTCTTATCTTGGCGGCGTTTCGGCGCATATGCTCCCGGTTCCCATGATGAACATCATCAACGGCGGTGAGCACGCCGACAACCCGATCGACATCCAAGAATTCATGATCATGCCGGTCGGCGCTCCAGATATTGCTGAGGCTGTTCGGTGGGGCAGCGAAGTGTTCCACACTTTGAAAAAGGGGCTGGGCGACAAGGGACTGGCCACCAGCGTGGGCGATGAGGGCGGCTTTGCACCGAATTTGGCAAGCACGCGCGCTGCGCTCGATTTCATCATGGCATCGGTTGAGCAGGCCGGTTTCAAGCCAGGCGAAGACATCGTGCTGGCTCTCGATTGTGCGGCGACCGAATATTACCGTGACGGCAAATACGAAATTTCCGGAGAGGGATTGAGCTTGGGCGGCGGCGAAATGGCCGATTACCTCGCGAAACTCTGTGATGATTATCCAATCCGCTCCATCGAAGACGGCATGGATGAAGACGATTTTGAAGGCTGGGCAGCCTTGACCAAGGCCATCGGAGACAAGGTGCAATTGGTTGGCGATGATCTGTTCGTGACCAATCCCGACCGTCTTGCCGATGGCATCGAAAAGGGATTGGCGAATTCATTGTTGGTGAAGGTCAATCAAATCGGCACGTTGACCGAAACATTGGCCGCGGTCGATATGGCAACCCGCGCGCGCTACACTTCGGTAATGAGCCACCGTTCGGGCGAAACCGAAGACGCCACTATCGCTGATCTGGCTGTGGCGACCAATTGCGGTCAGATCAAAACTGGCTCACTCGCTCGTTCAGACAGGCTTGCAAAATACAACCAGCTAATCCGGATTGAAGAAGAGCTGGGCGACAGCGCTGCGTATGCAGGCCGCGGCTGTTTTGGTGCGTTGTCGGCGTAGGTCACTTCAAATGCCGAGCCTGCCCAGGGGTGCTTGAGGACAGGCTCGGCCTCTGAAGGGTGCGGGGCGGCTAGGTAAAGGTCCCCGTACCGGAAAAATACTTGTCCATTGCGGCGATGCCGCGATCTGTAAGGCGCACCAGCACACGGCGTTGGTCTTCGGGATCGTGTTCGCGCAGGACGAGTTCGTTCTCTGCCAAAACCCCGAGCCAACGCAGCCCTGTGGTTGGCGGGGCGGCTGAACCTATGCAAGCGCTCGACACCGACACCGGCTTGCCCTCGGCATGGGCGATGTAGAGGTCCAAGAGAATATCCCACGCAGGTTCGCCAAATAGTTCGGCATTCCCGAAAAGTGCGGTCCTGCGGCGGCGCTTATCGTAAACCTGTCGCGCGACTTCGGCATTGGCGATGCGCCTCGCTTGTATATCGGCAAAGCCGATCCTGCGATCATTTTGGCTGGCGTCATGCGGACGCGTGGATGATTTGGCTTCAAACCAGCCCTCGTTTGCGTGGCGAATCGAAGGGGCATTTGGAGCAAGACCAGCGCTGGTGTTTGTGCGAGCGTCGCCGCGGCGCAATTCCCCTGCGATTGAAGCCAATTGGTCCGCCAAGAGATCGAGGTCGAGGTCCTCATTTCCCGTGTCGGCCATGTCATGAAAGCGTATGCCGGTTATCAGCCGTCCATCTTTCAGCTTATTCATGCGCGGTTCCTCCTCACACGCGGTGAGATTGGAGCCCACATTGTCATCACCATGACCAATCCAGAACGCCCGGTAAGCCCAATACCGGTCCGCCTTTCAAAACACGCTCGCGCCTGTTTGCCAGATAGGATGCTGGTTAACGCCAAGACGGTCTCCGATTGAGGACACACGCCAGAATGGCTGATCACATGATCGTTGTTGCCCCAACTCCGTGTTAGGCCAACGCATCCAAGCTGCCCATTACGGAAAAGCCCGTATTCTCGCCGAAGGTGGTATTAAGGTACTGAAAAAACGTTTTTAAATTCTAGTCTAGTGCATGATCTCGGGAGTCGCCCGGTCCTCGAGTACCACCAGATCGGCATTGTCCGCATCCGGCCAGCCGATTGCCTCAAGGTTGCTCGTCAATTGTTCTATCGCTGCGTTAACATGGATGGCAGCGATGCCAGCGCCCAGCATATCAAGCCGCTTCAATGTGCACTGAAGCGTTTTGCGGCAATCCTGCAGCTCAAGCGTTTCACTTATCGATAGATTAATCACGAGAAATTCCAGTCCAGCGCGACCCGGTAATTGGGATTGTTTGTTGCTGGAGCCTTGATAGGCCGGACTTATGAATTCCTACATCAGGGGAAACACGTAGTTTTGGGCTGAATCTGGCTATTTCCTCAATTTTTTACCTATCGGTCAAACCGCTTCGCCAGTTTCAGCAGCGACAGTGCAGCTTTGGCCGCTTCGCCGCCTTTGTCTTTTTGCTTGGGATCGGCTCGGACCAGAGCCTGTTCGTCATTCTCAACCGTCAGAATGCCGTTGCCGATCGCAATGCCATCCATTGTTAGGGCCATAATCGCCCGCGCGCTTTCGCCTGCGACAATTTCGAAATGATAGGTTTCGCCGCGAATGACGACGCCGATCGCTACAAAACCATCATATTCGCCGCTGTCGGCCGCCAATGTGATGGCGCCGGGTATCTCTAACGCGCCGGGAACTGTGAGAACCTCTGTCTCATGCCCTTCGGCCTCCAACGCTGCCTTTGCACCAGCGACGAGCATGTCGTTGAGTGCGGCATAGAAACGGGCTTCGACGATAAGGAATTTGGCCATCGGGGTTACTCCGGAATTGATTTGTGGTCGGTGATCGTGATGCCGTACCCGTCGAGCGCGACGAGATCGGGCCGGGAGTTCGACAGCAAGACCATGTCATGCACACCCAGATCAGCGAGGATCTGACTGCCGATGCCAATATTGCGGATCTCTTCATCCTGCGACCATTCACCGCTTGCGCCAACCCGCTGGGTCAAAATCACGATGATGCCAGAACCATGATCGCCAATCACGTCCATCGCGCGCTGTAGAGTGCGCTTACGCGGGCCCGGCGCACCCAGAATATCATCAAAGACAGAGATCGGGTGGACACGGGCCAGAGTGGGCTCACCCTCTGTGACGTGCCCTTTTTGCAGAACGTACGCTTCGCTGTTCGCAACGCGGTCACGATAGGTGATCAGGCGCCATTGCCCGCCATAATCGCTTTCAAAACTGCGTTCGCCAAGTCGCTCAACCAAGTGATCGTTGCGCATCCGATATGCGATAAGGTCGCGGATCGTACCGATTTTGAGATCGTGTTTACGGGCAAAGGTGACGAGATCTTCAAGCCGGGCCATCGTCCCGTCTTCGTTCATGATTTCGCAGATCACGCCGCTGGGGTTCAGCCCTGCCAGACGCGAAATGTCGACGGCCGCCTCTGTATGACCGGCGCGAACCAAGGTCCCGCCATTGCGTGCGGTCAGAGGGAAGACGTGGCCGGGGGTGACGATATCATCGGCTCCCTTTGTGGCATCAATAGCAACTGAGATTGTGCGCGCGCGGTCGGCGGCGGAGATCCCTGTGGTGACGCCCTCTTTTGCCTCGATTGAGATTGTGAAAGCGGTTTGCATGCTTTCTTTGTTGTTGCGGCTCATCGGTTCAAGGCCGAGTTGATCCACCCGCGCTTTATCCAAAGCCAAGCAGATTAGGCCTCTGCCGTGGGTCGCCATGAAATTCACCGCGGCCGGAGTCGCCATTTGTGCCGGGATAATGAGGTCGCCTTCGTTCTCTCGGTCCTCATCGTCAACCAGGATGTACATCCGGCCGTTACGGGCCTCGTCGATAATCTCCTCAATCCCGACCAAAACCGGGCGATCATCATTTGCATCGAGGAAGCTTTCGAGTTTTGCGAGCGTTTCGGCGGTGGGGTTCCAGTCCGGCTCGGCGGCTTCGCGCAAAGTGTTGGCATGCAGACCAGCAGCGCGGGCCAAGCCGGCTTTGGTCATCTCGCCGCTATCGATGAGATCGCGGACGCGTGTGATGATGGATGTGCTCATTCAGTCCAGATATCACATCGCAGTGTGATGGCAAGCTATCTAATGTGTTATTTGCTGTGATCACAAAGGAGGGTAGGTGACCGCCGCCGACCTGTTTAAACACGAAAAGGGGGATGGTGGACGCACCAGGGTTCGAACCTGGGACCCGCTGATTAAGAGTCAGCTGCTCTACCAACTGAGCTATGCGTCCGTGCCGGAACATTTTCCGGAGTGCGATTGGGAAGGGCGAAAGAACCACACGATCCGAATCACGTCAGGGGCATATAGCGCCCCGGTATAGGATGGAAAGCAATTATGCCGCCGCTTTGTCGCTTGCATCGCTGTCGGAAGTGGTCGCTTTGCGATTTGCGGTCTCAATCAAGCGTTCAAGTGTTTCGCTAAGAAGCTGTTCGGCGTCATGGTCCAATCGGATCACCGATTCGAAAGCATCGCTTATGTTGTGGTCGATGGTAACGATTCCCGCTTGCTCCAACTCTGTGACAACGGTCAGCGCTTGCGGCTGAGTCAGTTCACAGATCTTGTGCAATTGGCGCAGTGTGGTGATGTTGCCTTCGGCCCGATGGCGCGCCAACGCCTTTGTCATTTGGACCATTTGCGACATTTGTTTTGATTGAGCGACCGGTTTGCTGGGCGCATCGGCACGCGTCCGCTTCCAAGCGGTTAAACTGCGACAAACACGATGTTTTGCATTCCGAAAACGGATCATTGGGGCTCTCAAATTCAATAAAATTCGGGTGCCTGACGGCAGCCAACGCCATTTGGGGGGAGCGCGGACACCGTCAGGACTTGAGTGATCAACAATCATGCCGATTGGTTCAGCTTTGCGACCCGAACACTCGAGCTCCTCAGAGCCTGCGCCGCATATCGCTCACGCTTACGTTCACGGAAAGTCGCCCAATTGGGGGACTTATGGTAACAAAACGTATCATGCAGCGTTTTTTCGATCAGATTGACGCCTTGACCGACATTGGCGCGGTGCTTCGATTTGCCCGCGAAACCTGCTGGGCTCAGGGTGTAGTTCGCATGGGTTACCATGTGGCGCCGCTGTTTGATGAACCCGCATCTCAATCAACGGCGGTCTACACTGCAGGATATAGCCCAGAGTGGCTTGCGCTTTATGAGCAGCAAGAATTTCAAAAATCGGACCCCATTCCTAACCGCGTCATGCGGCATGGCGCGATGATGACTTGGCATGAGGCAATGATGGCCGCTCCAAATACGAAGGAGAACGAAGCCTACTTTTCCGAAATGCGGCGGTTTGGCCTGGTGCATGGATTTGGCATTCCGGTGTTTGGGCCGGGTGGGCGCGATGCATATTGCGCGTTCGATTTTGATCGGCCGGTGTCAGAAATTGACGGCACGGCCTTGGGTACAGTGCGCAGTGTCGCGCAGGCTTGCCACCAGCGGATTTGCGTATTGTTGGATGAAAGCGCGCAAATCCCAGCTTTATCCGAACGCGAAATTGAGGTTCTGACATGGACTGCGCGGGGCAAGTCAGTAAGCGCGATTGCAACAATTCTCGGCCTGTCGCCGGATACGGTGAAGACCTATTCCAAACGCATTTATACCAAGCTGGACGTGACTGATCGTGTGGGCGCGGTCGTTAAAGCGCTCCGCATGGGATTGGTCCAAATCTAACTAGACAGACCACCACGCGGCGCATTGCGGTTCCAACGGTTGACCATCATCAACGCGCCAATGCATATCATATTGGTCATCATTGATGACCCGCCATGGCTCATAAACGGCAGCGGAATACCCACAACCGGCGCCATGCCCATGACCATGAGCAGGTTCACAGCGATGTAGAAGAAGATCGTCGCAACCATTCCAGCCGCGAGGAGGTTGGAGAAGCGATCCCGGCTGTCGCGCGCGACACCCAGCCCCCAACGCAATATGATGCTAAAGACGGCAAGGACGAACAATCCGCCGACCAATCCCCATTCTTCAGCCATGGTGGCAAAGACGAAATCGGTGTGCGGTTCGGGCAGGTATTGCAGATGGCTTTGTGATCCGTTGTTGAACCCTTTGCCGAACAATCCGCCCGATCCGATTGCGATTTTGGATTGTGCAATGTGGTATCCGGCGCCCAGTGCATCCGCTTCTGGATTAAACATCGTGAGCACGCGGCGTTGCTGATAATCTTGAAGACCGAAGAAGAACACGATTGGTGCTGCCGCAATTGCGGCCCCGCCTGCTGCGATGAACCAGCGCAAAGGGAGGCCGGCGAGCAGCATCACAACGCCCCCGCCAAATACAATGGCCAGCGATGTTCCAAGATCAGGTTGGAGCAACACGAGCCCAACCGGAAGGCCGATCATTGCGCCCGGAATGACAAGCGCGCGCCAGGTCGCAATCATTCCAACTGGAAGCGACGCAAAATAATGGGCCAAAGTCACAACGATGACGGGCTTCATCAACTCAGACGGCTGCAAGTCCATAAATCCAAGGTCGAGCCAGCGCTGGCTCCCACCGCGCACTTGGCCAAGCACTTCGACTGCCAACAGCATCAAAAAGACTATGATGAACGCGGGGTAGGTCATGAACCGCACGAAATTGCGAGGCAGCGAGGCGATGACCGCGGCCATCACCATAAACACGCCAAACCGAATGAGGTGGGATGAAGCGTATGGGTCCATCGACCCGCCTGCTGCCGAGTACAGCACAGCCGCGCCAAAGGCGACGAGCAAGTACAATGGTATGAGCATCGACCATGGTTGCCGCGCGATGGGGTATGGAATGATGCTGCTTCGTGCGCTTTGCATCAGTTTGACCCTGCCGGAGTAGGGGCAGTTGCGGGGGTGGCTGCTGGAGTTATGGCCGCTGGCAATTCGGTGGGGGTCGGCACACCGGTAGGGTTCTCATCTGGGCGAGGCGCCACAAATTCATCGGCGATTTCTTCTGATTGTTGAGCAGCCACCCGTGCCTCTGCTTCAACCCGGTCGAAAATGTCTTCATCGCGGCGGGGAGGGGGCGCAACGGTTGCGCCGCGCTCTGCCGCATAAGCAGCATAGTTTTTCTCAAGCCGTTCCTGCGCCGTGCCGCCCCATTGCCGTTCCAATGACTTAAGAGCATCTAGGCCCTTTTGCGGGTCGAACATGAATGTCATCACATCGCGCGCAATGGGATAGGCTGATCCCGATCCGCCGCCGTGTTCGATCACAACTGCACCGGCATAACGCGGGTTCTCTGTAGGGGCGAAAAAGGTGAAGAGGCCGTGGTCGCGGTATTTCCACGGTCCGCTGCGACCATCTGAAACACTAAGCGAGACGACCTGAGCCGTACCGGTTTTGCCAGCAATTTGAACATCCGGAATCGGAAGCCGCGCACGGCGCGCCGTGCCTGCGCCATTGACGACATTGCTCATCGCCTGACGGATATAGCCAATTTCATCACTCTTAAAATTATAGCTGAGCGGTGTGGGAGCAGCGCTGTCCATGATCAGACGTGGGTTGAGGCGGCGTCCCGTGGCGAGCCGTGCGCTCATAACTGCTAGCTGCAGTGGACTGGCGAGGTAATACCCCTGTCCGATAGAGGCGTTGACCGTGTCAAAGGGCTGCCATTCGCGCCCGAATTTGTTGAATTTCCAATCCGGCGTTGGCACCGTGCCATAGAATTGGCTGGTCACAGGCAGCGGGAATTCCTGACCCATACCGAGGTCTTTGGCCATCGCCGCGACCGCATCAAAGCCAACAGCTTGCGCAAAATGGTAGAAATAGCTGTCACAGCTTAGCGCGATAGCTTTGTCCATATCCACGACGCCGTGGTTGGAGTGGCAGTTAAAGAAGCGGTTTCCGATCCGCCGACCGCCGCCGCAAACAATCGTATCGGTTGGTTTCACTCCGGCCTTCAAAAATGCCATGCTATGCATTGGCTTGACGGTGGAGCCGGGTGGGTAGAGCCCCTTAAGCACTTTGTTGCGAAGCGGGACACGGCGATCTTCGCGCAGCATGGCGTATTCGACACTGCCGATGCCGTCGGAAAAGCTGTTCGGGTCAAAGCTTGGCATACTGGCCATGCACAGCAGATCGCCGGTCAGGCAATCCATCACTACGACCGACCCACTTTCGAGGCCGATCCGGCGCGCAGCGTAGTCTTGGAGCGGTCCATCAATGGTCAACCGCACAGGATCGCCTTGGATGTCGTCACGGGTTTCCAGATCGCGGACAATGCGCCCGCCTGCGGTCACTTCGACCCGGCGCGCACCGGGGACCCCGCGCAGCTCCTGTTCGAATTGTTTCTCAAGCCCGTCTTTGCCGATTTTGTGGCCCGGCGTGATGAGGATTGGGTTGCGGTCTTCCTCATACTCTTCGGCATTTGCGGGGCCGACATAGCCAATCAGGTGGCCGACGCTGGAGGCGGTGGGGTAGAAGCGGGAGAAGCCACGCTGCGGCACAACGCCCTGCAAATCGGGCAACCGAACGCTAAGCGCAGCGAATTTCTCATAGTCCAGACCGCTGGCGACCTCGATAGGGGCAAATCCGCGAGATGCAGCGACTTCGGTTTTGAGGTCAGCGATCCGGTCCGGTTCCAATCCCAATAAACCGCCTAGCTGATCGAGGGTGGCATCGGGATCGGCCAAACGTTCGGGTATAACATCGACGCGAAAATCGGCGCGGTTGGAGGCAAGGGGGGCACCATCGCGGTCGAGGATCCAACCTCTGCGAGGGGGGATCAGAGTGAGATTTACCCGGTTGCTTTCGGATTCTAGCCGGTATTTCTCATTCTCGGCGATCGCCAAATAGCCCATCCGCGTTGCGAGCAGCATACCAACACCGTATTGCAGCCCACCAACAACAAAGGTTCGGCGGTCAAAGGTGTTCTTTAGCGTGGACGCCGTGACGACGGGGCCTCGGTTTTTTGGGCGCCTTTTTGCGTCGCTGTTTAAACTGAAAAACCGCTTCATCCGATCCTCCGCGAACGGGACAAACGGAACCGGTCAAGCCACGCGATAAATCGCGCCAAAAGGGGATAGAGGAGCACGCTAAACAGGACCTGTGGCAGCGCAGCCACCACCATAAACCCTGTCATCGTCGCTCCCGATACCGCCATAGCGGCGAAGATATAGAGCACGATGGCTTGACCGGCGGTGAACCAATCCTGCCAAAACCCGCGCCATGGAAATCGCGTTTCGATCAATTCCAGCGCAATCATTGTGAGCGACCAAAGCAGGAGTGCGCTGCCGAACGGCTGCCCGCTGAACAAATCATCAAACGCGCCCAGAGGCACGCCGACCCAAAGCGGAAATAGTCCGGGGCGCATCACGCGCCAGCTCAGAAAAATGAGAAAACCCAGCGGCGGTGCGACCGGCATGACATCGGCCATTATCCAGATCGGCAACAACGATCCAAGCATGATCGAGGCGTAAGGGACTGTGTTTGCGCGCCACGGAGATGTAACGCGGTTTATTCCCCCGCGGCCATAGGCCCGGCGGTGAACTGGTGTGGCAAGCCGATCGATCACTCGCCCTGTGTCCCATCCAATTCTTGATCGTTCAAGGGATCTTGCTCGCGAACACCCGAGGCCTCGACCGCTAACGGTTCATAGATTGGTTCGACAGAAACATAGTTGGTCGCCGAAGGCTCCGCGATAAGACGCGCGATCCCGCCATCTGAGGTTTTCTCGCTCAAGACGGCCACAGCAACACCGGGGCGGTAATATCCGCCAGCGCCGCTTGTGACAAAGACATCGCCGATTTCAAGCGGGTTGAGACCCAGATTGATCAATCGAATCCGCAGCAGGCCATCGCCGCGACCTTCGGCAAATGCGACGGTCTGGTCCGATGCTCTGCGCACAGGCAGAACGCTTTCGCTATCGGTGAGCAATAGGACGCGCGAGGACCCCCGAGATGTCTCGAGAACTCGGCCAATTACGCCGCGTTCCGAATGGACCGGCATGCCAATATCAACGCCGCTGCTTTTGCCAACGCCAATATAGGCAAAGCGGCGAGCGCTCGTCGCGCTGGAGCCAACCAAGCGCGCTGATACGACGGGTTCGACGTCCGCGTCTGCTAACCCCAAAAGCGCTTTCAATCGCTGGTTTTCGGATTCGACCGCTTGCGCTTCCGCCAAACGGATACGGGCAATCTCAACTTCTCTGCGTAGCTCAGCGTTCTGGCTACCTGCGTTCCAATATCCTGTTACCGTGTCCCACGCGTTGTTCCCGCCGGCACGGGCCGTGGCGGGCACTTCGCCAACTGGCGCCGCGATAACATCGGTGGCCGCGCCGCGTAGTGGTTGAAACAGGGATGGCTGCCACAGAGAAATCGCCAAAAGGCCAAGCCCGGCGAGGGCGCCAAGCGTCGCCAACAGATATCCGGTAAAGACCGAATATTGCTGCTTTTTCGAAAAGCCCGATCGACGCGATGATGGCGGCGCCATGGGTTTGTCCAGTCCTAGTTGTTCTAACTCCCGCGCGTGTATCTGCGTGGAACGAGGTTTAAGCGGTCATCAAGACGCCGCGATAAATCGGATCTTCCATCGCCCGGCCCGTGCCGATCGCAACGCAGGTCAATGGATCTTCGGCGATGGATACGGGCAGGCCAGTTTCTTCGCGAAGATGCTCGTCCAAACGGCGGATCAATGCGCCGCCGCCGGTCAAAACGATCCCTTGGTCAACAATGTCGGCGGCCAATTCCGGCGCGGTGTTCTCAAGAGCGATGCGAACGCCTTCGACGATAGCGCCGATGGGTTCAGACAACGCCTCTGCCACGTGCGCTTGATTGATTGTGATTTCTTTGGGCACGCCGTTCACAAGGTCACGGCCTTTCAAAGTGATGCTTTCGCCCGCGCCGTCTTCCGGGATCATGGCAATGCCGTAATCCTTCTTAATGCGTTCAGCGGTGGCATCACCGATCAGCAGATTGTGGTGCCTGCGGACATAGGAGACGATAGCCTCGTCCATTTTGTCACCGCCGGTACGGACCGAAGTGGTGTAGGCCAGTCCGCGCAGCGATAGAACGGCGACCTCAGTTGTGCCCCCGCCAATGTCGACGACCATCGATCCGACAGGTTCGGTAACCGGCATGTCTGCACCAATAGCAGCGGCCATTGGCTCAAGGATAAGGTGCACTTCAGAAGCGCCTGCATTGGATGCGGCGTCGCGAATGGCGCGCTTTTCAACTGAGGTTGATCCCGATGGCACACAAATCACGATTTCAGGATAGCGGAACAGATTGCGTTTGCCGTGGACCTTGCGGATGAAGTGCTTGATCATCTCCTCGGCAATTTCGATGTCGGCAATAACGCCGTCACGCAGCGGGCGAATGGCTTCGATGGAATCGGGCGTTTTGCCCATCATCATTTTCGCATCATCGCCCACGGCTTTGACGCGCTTAATTCCGTTGATTGTTTCAATCGCGACAACCGATGGTTCATCAAGGACGATCCCTTGATCCTGCACATACACCAGAGTGTTGGCGGTCCCCAGGTCGATGGCCATGTTCTGAGACCCGAATTTGAACAGATTGGCAAAGAAGCTCATTTTTATGTTTTTCCGTAGCGAGATCGTGTTTGCGGTGTTCCTCTGGAGTCAGCCGGTGCCCGCAATTGATCCCAAAATTGACAAGACCCGTGACGCCTAGCGAAACCTTGTCAAAAAGGCCAAAATTTTCGTTGATGGGATTGGTTATTTTCCCCCGTAGCACTCGAATTTGCGGCGTGTGCAGGCTAGCATACGACAAATGCCCCAAATTCGCCGCCTTCCCAATGCTCTTGTCAACCGAATTGCCGCCGGTGAAGTGGTCGAACGCCCTGCTGCGGCGCTTAAAGAGCTAGTTGAGAACGCAATCGATGCTGGCGCTTCGCGAATCGCTGTTGCGCTGACCGATGGCGGATTGACACGTTTGGAAGTGACCGATGATGGTTGCGGGATGAGCCCCGATGACATGGCTCTTGCGCTGGAACGGCACGCAACATCGAAATTGCCCGATGAAGCAATTGAAATGGTGACGACCCTTGGCTTTCGCGGTGAAGCCTTGCCATCCATCGCCAGTGTCGCCCGAATGACGATCGAAAGCCGGGTTGCCGGGGCGCAAGATGGCTGGCGCCGTATCGTCGATCATGGCGAACTGATTGAGGATGGCCCGGCGGCTCTGCCAGTTGGCACACGCATTCGGGTGGAGCAGATTTTTGCGCAAGTGCCCGCGCGGCGCAAATTCCTGCGCACCCCGCGCAGCGAATATATCGCGTGCCTCGATATCGTGCGGCGCCTTGCAATGGCGCGGCCGGATATTGCTTTCACGATGGAAAACGGCGCTGAGGGAAAGAGCCGCAAGGCTTTGAGCACTCAAGCGGATGAGGGGCTTGCAACGCGGGTTTCGCAGATCGTGGCGCGCGAACTTAAGGACAATGCGGTGGAGATTGAGCTGGAGCGGGAAACGCCGCACGGCATGATGCGCCTCACTGGCCTTGCTGGATTGCCGACCTACAATCGCGGGGTCGCCGATCACCAATATCTGTTTGTGAATGGCCGCCCGGTGAAGGATCGTTTGCTGACCGGGGCAGTGCGCGGGGCCTATTCCGATATGCTTGCGCGGGATAGGCACGCGGTGCTTGCGCTGTTCCTGGAGGTGCCGCCGCAGGATGTGGATGTGAACGTCCACCCGGCCAAGACAGAGGTGCGCTTTCGCGACGCCGCCCATGTGCGCGGCTTTATCGTATCGGGCCTGCGCAAGGCCTTGGCAACCGGTGACAGGCGCAGTGCGCAAGGCCCAGACCGCGCGGCGATGGAGCGCTGGCAGCAGGAGCCCCAAGGGACAGAGACTCAGGCTCCAGCGATGCGTTCCATTTTTGAAGGGCGCGAATGGTCGCAGCAGCAGAGTGCAGCGCCGTCGCATGTCGCCGAATCGCACGTGGATTGGAGAGCGCCGCAAGAGGCACCGCGCACCGATGCCGCTTTGCCGCAAGGCCGCGCCGAAGAGGCCGCACCTCTGCCGCAAGACGCTTCGCAATATCCGCTGGGCATTGCGCGCGGTCAGGTTGCGAACACTTATATCGTGGCAGAGAGCGCCGATGGCCTAATCCTGGTCGATCAACACGCCGCGCACGAACGCCTTGTTTTGGAACGGTTGAAAGCCGCCGGAGCGGAAGAGGCAGTGACCCGATCTCAGGCGCTGCTGGTCCCGGACGTGGTCGAAATGGATGAGGCGGATTGCGACCGGTTGGAAGACGCAGCGGAAGGCCTCGCGCGCTTTGGCTTAACGGTTGAGCGGTTCGGCCCCGCAGCAATGCTGGTGCGCGCCGTTCCTTCGGCCATAGCAAAGGCAGACAGCGGGAAATTGCTCCAAGACTTGGCCGACGACATCGCCAAACATGGAAAGCAAGAGGACAGCGGATCGTTGCTGCTCTCCGAAAAGCTCGATTTGGTGCTCGCGACAATGGCCTGCCACGGATCGGTGCGGGCAGGGCGCGTGCTCAACGTCACAGAAATGAACGCCCTGCTGCGCGAAATGGAAGCGACCCCGCGGTCAGGTCAATGCAACCACGGGCGTCCCACTTGGGTGAAGCTGGGCATGGACGATGTTGAGAAGCTTTTTGGGCGGCATTGATGGGCGTTTTGAACGTCGGCAAACGGCTCACCTGTGAACAGCGCCATTCAAACCAAGTCAATTGTTAGGATCGAGCGCCAATCGCGAGGATCAATAAGATTAAGGATCCCGTGCAGGCAATTGTGCGCACGTGGTTCCAAACGGTCCACCTTGCCCGATACAATGACCACATCTCGGCCCCGCTAGGACCTTTTGCTTCGGTGGATTCCAGCTGATTGTTAAGTGGAACATTGCCCGCAATCGTGACGATGAACATACCCAAGATGTAAAGGCCAGCTCCCATCAGCACCCACCTCGCGCCCAGCGTTGACGGCTCGATCAACGCCAGCACAACGAGCGCTACAGAAGCGAGCGAGCTTGCGAAGAAGATCGGGAGAAAAAGCGACTTAACGATGATGCGGTTGATTGATTGCATTGCAAGCATTCCCGCCGGAGCTTCAATTTCATCCAACGATTTCATGACAAACACTGAAAACGTAAAATACACTCCGGCCATAATCCCCGCTGAAATGGCACTAAACCATAACAGTCCGTCAATTATCACTTCCATGCGATCCTCCGGCTTCAAATGTTGCTCTACGCCAGTCTAGCAAAGGCAATATTCAGCGCCAACATCTGATAAGCTGCTCATCAGTTAACCGGCCCCAGTAGCGGAAGTAACGCAAGCTCCAACAGAGCTTCAAATTTGGCCGCATGATTGTGCGGTTTTGGTGCATTGACCGCTTTTTTCGCATCAGCTTCCCCGCCGAAATCGATGCCGGTTTCAAACGCATTCGTTGCTGAAAGTATGATAACTCCTTTTGAAGGCGGCGGAGAGCTTGGCCGCAGCACCTATTGCAAACACCGATGCGAATTGACGTTTTTTTGACGGTGCCGCTTATTGCTGTTGCCTCCGTGCGCTGCGATTGTCGATCTCTCTAGGCCGCTCTTTGCGCGCTTAGCTGTTTGGGGTTTGGGGACAGTTATGAATTTTTCGAATGGTTCTTCGGTGGCACCGGTAACCTCCGGTGCGCGGATCGGTGAATTGGATGTCTTGCGCGGGTTTGCATTGCTCGGCGTGTTAACCGTCAACATCTCATACTGGCTCACGTATCCGTGGTTTGCGACCGAAGTTCAGGCAGATGCGTTGATTGTAACGAGCAGCGACATAAACGCTCAATTTCTTGTGCGTTGGTTGGGCGGGGACAAGGCAAATACCTTATTCGCCTTTCTCTTCGGTGTGGGCTTCTGGGTCCAGATGGAACGCCTCGAAGCGCGGGGCGGCAATTTCCAACGGATTTATCTGCGCCGGCTATTCGTCCTGCTTGCGTTTGGCACTGTGCACCTGCTCTTCTTTTGGCCGTTTGACATCCTTCACCTTTATGCTCTGGCTGGCTTCCTGCTCTTGGCGCTGCGCCGGGTTAGTGACCGTGTGCTGTTGGCGCTTGGGCTGGTTTTGGCATTCGCAGCGCGACCCGTTCTAAGTACCCTTTTTGATGAAATGGGTGTGACCGGACCCGCGATCAAAGCAATCATGAACGACACTGTGATCCAGAGCAGATACGAAGAAACATCCTTGATTGACCTGTCTGGGCGCTTCTTTGAAGTTAGCACGCTTGGCTGGATCGGCGGCGGACTGATTGTCTCTTGGCTTTTCTACGCCTTGGGCCGTTTCTTGCTCGGTGCCTACGTTGCACGCCGCGGATGGATTCAGCGCAGCGAAGAATTGCTGGCCGGATGGCGATTGTGTGCACTGATCTGCTTGCCGTTGGGCTTGGCGGGACAATTCCTCGCCACCGCTATCGATCTTGAAACGTGGGCTTGGGCAGAGCAACTCGCTTGGGCCGAAAGCTGGGTCCATTACCCAACCGTACCGATTATCGCCGCAGGGTATGTGGCCGGGCTGATCGTGATTTTTCACTCATGGGCAAAACCGCTCGCGCTGGTGTTTGCCCCAGTTGGACGGATGGCGCTGACGAACTACGTTATGCAAAGCTTTATCATTGGTTTCCTCGCCTATAAGGCGGCGGGCGGACCAGCTCTGGCCGGGAATACGGGGCCTGCTTTGCTGGCTTATATTGCCCTAGCCATATTTGCAGCACAGACGGTTTTCTCGCACATTTGGTTGGCTAAATTCGCCTATGGACCATTGGAATGGGCGTGGCGCGCTTTGACCTATGGCGAAGCGCCAAAGATGCGGCGAGGCAGCGTTGCGGTCTAACGATCCGAATCTATAGAGCGCGCTTTAGACGTTAAACTTGAACAGCATTATATCGCCGTCTTGAACGTCGTAATCCTTGCCCTCTTGGCGCATTTTGCCGGCTTCTTTCGCGCCCGCTTCACCGTTCAGTTCGATAAAGTCGTCATAGGCAATCGTCTCTGCGCGAATGAAGCCTTTTTCGAAGTCTGTGTGGATCTCACCGGCCGCTTGGGGGGCTTTTGCGCCTGCGGGGAAGGTCCATGCGCGGGCTTCTTTTGGTCCAACGGTGAAGAAAGTCTGGAGGCCCAGCAATGTGTAGCCAGCGCGGATCACGCGGGTCAGGCCGCTTTCGGTTAGGCCCAGCTCGGTAAGGTATTCCGCGCGGTCTTCCATCGGCATTTCGACCAACTCTGATTCAATCGCGGCGGACACAACGACTGCCTGCGCACCGTCTGCCTCTGCCTTGGCGAAGACTTTGGCGGTGAGGTCATTGCCTTCTGCGGCGTCTTCTTCGGCCACATTGCAGACATACAAGATCGGTTTTGCCGTCAGCAATTGCGCCTGAGCGAACAAACGCTCTTCTTCTTCGCCTTCGGGAACGGTCAGCCGGGCGGGCTTTCCGTCTTTCAGGAGTTCGAGCGCTTGGCCGAGCACGCTGGCGAGCGCCTTGGCTTCTTTGTCGCCGCTTTTGCCGCGTTTCTCTGCGTTTGCGACGCGCTTCTCGAGACTTTCGAGGTCTGAGAGCATCAATTCGGTTTCCACCACTTCGGCGTCCGCGATTGGGTCGACGTGGTTGGAGACGTGCTGAATATCGTCGTCTTCAAAACAGCGCAGAACATGCACAATCGCATCAACCTCGCGGATGTTGCCGAGGAATTGGTTGCCCAGACCTTCGCCCGCGCTCGCGCCTTTGACGAGGCCAGCAATGTCGACGAAGCCAAGCTGTGTCGGGATGACTTTTGCGCTGGCCGCGATCGCAGCGATTTTGTCCAAACGCTCATCAGGAACAGCGACTTGGCCAACATTGGGCTCAATCGTGCAGAACGGATAGTTCGCTGCCTGCGCGGCCTGCGTCTCTGTCAGAGCATTGAACAAAGTGGACTTACCAACATTGGGCAGTCCCACGATCCCGCAACGGAAACCCATGGCTGTGTGCTTTCTTTAGAATTGAATTGCGCGCGCTCTAACGCCCGCCGTGCGGCTTGACCAGTCAGACGTTGTGAACATCCTTGATCCACGGGCCGAATGGGCTGGCACCAAGCCAATTGACCTGAACCTGAGCGGTGAGGGTGTTGATCGCGATCTGAGGCTTGCTGCCGGGATGGACCGCTTTGCGAAGAGGCCGTGTGCCCGCTGGCATCGCAATCAATTCGGCCATTGCGCGCGGCACATCCATTGGATCGGTTGACCCGCCGCCGGTGCGCTGTCCCAGCCGGGAAACAAGCGCAGGATAGCCGGAGGTGTGAGTGCCATCAGAGCGTTCGAGTAAGGCCGCAGAATTGGTGTTCGCGTTGGACCAGATCATCGTCGGATAACCGCCCGGCTCCACAATCGACACATCAACACCATGCGGGACCAGCTCATACGCCAGCCCTTCGCTCAATGCCTCCAGCGCAAATTTGCTGGGCGAATACATACCGTAAGATGGCGCGATCACGCGGCCCAATTGCGATGTTATGTTGATAATATGGCCGCTGCGCGCGGAGCGCATGCTGGGCAGAACCGCACGGATCATCCGCTGAGCACCAAAGACATTGGTGTCAAAGGTTAGCTGTGTGGCTTCCATATCTTGTATTTCGATGGGTCCGCCAAACGAAATACCGGCGTTGTTGATCAGCACGTCGATCGGACCGCCGTTGATTTCCATCGCTTGGGCAACGCCGGATGCGACCTGATCATCGGACAGAACGTCGATTTCGATGACATGCAGATCAAGGTTCTCTTCAGAGGCAAGGGCGCGCAATTCGCTGGCTTCGGTGCGGGGTAAGTTGCGCATAGTGGCAAAGACACGCGCGCCTTCGCGGGCGTAATGCTCGGCGGCGAGGCGTCCAAACCCGGTTGAGCAGCCCGTGATCAAGATGCTTTTGCCCGCAATGTTGGGCTTGGCTGTGACCGTGTCTTGTGCCGTGACGGCTGCTCCAGCAGTCAGAACGGTGGTTGCGGCGGCTCCGGCAAGCAAGGTGCGGCGGTTGATCTGTGGCATATTGTGTCTCTTTCTCGCAGTGAGCGGGTAATTAGTCGGGCTGCATCCGCAACGCATAGGCGTTCATAAAACGGGCGTCGTCGCCCTTGGCAAGCCATTCGGCCTCCGCGCCGACCGCACCCAGCATTGCGACCAGGCCGTCTTGTTCGGATTTGGAGTAATTCCCCAGCACATGGCTGTGCACGCGGTCTTTATGGCCGGGGTGGCCGATGCCGAGCCGGATGCGGCGGAAATCGGGCCCAAGATGTTTGTCGATTGAACGCAGGCCGTTGTGCCCGGCGTGACCGCCGCCGTGTTTTACCTTTACCCGGAACGGATCAATGTCGAGCTCATCATGAAAAACGGTCAGCGCGTCTGTATCCAGTTTATAGAACCGCATGGCTTCACCCACGCTGCGCCCGCTTTCATTCATAAATGTCGCTGGTTTGAGCAGCAGAATTTTGTGCGTTCCAATGCGCCCCTCCTGAACCCAGCCCGAAAACTTTTTCTGAATGGGGCCAAAGCCATGCATGTCGGCAATGACGTCTAGCGCCATATAGCCAATATTGTGCCGGTGCATCGCATAACGCGGTCCGGGATTTCCAAGGCCTGTCCAGATTTGCATAGCGGGGTTTCTAGAGATCATTTCCAATCGGGCAACACCGCGATCAGATAAAGCGCGGATCGGGTTTGATCGGCAACAGCCGGGAATCGGCCACAGCGGCGGTACGATGAGCGGTAACCAGCTGCGCTTCTGGGTCAGAGGCAAAGGACAAAAAGGACGCTTTGCTGGTTTGCCGAACAAGCATGGCTATATCCCACGTTTCGTCCTGTGGACCGATTAGGAAATTTTCTGCCGAACCGAGAAAGAGCAGCTCTCCGCCCGTTTCCTTCAAAAGCGGTTCTATCCCTTTTACATAGAGGGCATAGGCACCCGCCCCGTCGATTCCGCCCTCGGGCGCGATTTGCGGCGCATGGGAATAATCGGCTCGTTCGCGCAGGCGGATCAAGTTGAGCATGACCACAGGTCCTGTTTCGGGCGATCCAAAGAACCGACCGGCCGCTTCCGGATTAACGTCAATGTAGACAGGGGATTTGTGGTGGTCTGACATATGTGATGCCTCTTAAATGACAAAAACGCCGGAACTGGTTTCCCAGCTCCGGCGTCCTTGGTGATCGTTGGAATGGAAAAGTCCGGCTTATTCGCCGCCTTCTTCCTCTTCGCTCTTCTGGGAAGTCGCTTCGACTGCATCTGCTGCAATCTCTTCGCCTTCTTCCTCTTCCTCGTCGCTCCGTTTCAGAGCCGATGGAGCAACCAGAGTTGCGATGGTATAGTCGCGATCGGTGATCGCGCTTTTGCTGCCCGCTGGAAGTTTGATTTCGCTGATGTGCAGCGAATCGCCAACTTCCTTGCCGGTGACGTCGATTTCGATCTCGCCTGGGATCTTGTCATTTTCACAGACCAGCTCAAGCTCGTGACGGACCACGTTAAGAACGCCGCCTTTCTTAAGGCCGGGCGAATCTTCTTCGTTGATGAAGACAACAGGGACGCTCACTTCGATTTTGCCGCCCTTTGCGAGGCGGAAGAAATCGGCGTGGGTCGGGCGGTCAGAGACCGGGTGCAGAGCGACATCTTTTGGAATGGCACGGATTGTGTCTTTGCCAATTTCGATTTGCACGATGGAGTTCATGAAGTGACCAGTCATCAGCTGACGGACCAGTTCCTTTTCCTCAACGTGGATCGTGATGGGTTCTTCCTTACCGCCGTAAATAACAGCGGGGATCCGACCTTCGCGGCGAAGTGCACGGGAGGCTCCCTTGCCTGCCCGTTCGCGCGTTTCAGCCGGCAGTGTGAGAGCGTCGCTCATAACAGTAGCCTTTCGAAATATGTTTCAAGTGTTTTCGGCGCGCCGCCTCCAGGGATGACCAGAACGTCGAAGCGCGGGCACATAACGGTTACGGGCGAAAACTCAACTATAAAGTGAGAGCAGGTGCCGCCTATTCGGCGCGGCGAACGGTGTAACCTTGCTCCTCCAGCATGGCAGCCAAGCCATCGGGGCCGATCAAATGGGCTGCTCCCACTGCGATGAGCGGCTTTCCGCTGTCTTCCAAATGTTTGACAAGTATCGGAAACCATTTGTTGTTTCGGTCAACCAACAGCGCATCACGCAATTCGGGATCGGCCATTATGCCGGTCGTTGTGACTGCTTCCAACGCGGCGTCATCACCGTTGAGCCATGCGCGGGTTAAATGGCCGTGATTGCCGCGCGAGGCGTTCCATTCCTCGATTGTCCCTTCGAGCAAGGCGCGCTGATCTTCCTCTGCCAGCCCATCGAAAATGCCCAATTGCATGCGCGCCACTTCAAACCCGAAAGCCCGCCGGTCGTCAAACCGGGACAGAACATAGCGGTCCACGCCATTGCGCGGCTCCCCTACGGCTCCCACCCGTGCCAGCAGCAACGCTGCGCCCCATGTTTCGGTGTTGTTGAATTGTTCGGAAGATATGCCAGATATCTCAGCCAATTCCATCAGCGGCTCAGCAAACTCGGGATTCACCCGATCAACCAATGGCCCAATGTTGGGAGTTGTCGAAATGTCTCGAAACGTTTCGGCAATGTCTGAACCAGAGCGAAGATCAACCACCTCGACAACGACGCGGTCTGCATCGCGGATGGCATCGTCAATCGAGGATGTGCGCCACTGTGTGCCATCAGGCAAAGCATGGATCGTACCCAGCATCCACCCTTCAACCCCGCCGAAGCTGTTGGTGATTTCATAGAATGGCGGATTGGGTTCGCCATCGTCGGTGTGAATAATGTCGTCAGATGCAGGCTCGCCCCCGCTGCATGCTGCGAGCAACAGAATGCAAACGGAGGCGAGGATCGGCTTGAGAGAGTGCACTGATTAGGCGCCTAGTTATTGAACGCGGGTTGTTTCGATTTCCCGCTCAGCAAGGTAGTCTTGAACGCTGCGTTCGCCCGCAAGGTGTCCTGCGCCAACAGCGATGAACACGGTGCCCGGGGTGCTTTCCAAACGCGCCTCAATCCATTGTGCCCAATTGGCGTTGCGACTGTAAAGCAGCGCTTCGGCAAAGGCTTCGTCTTCCATGTTCTCGTTCATGATCTTGGCGAGGCCGTCGGCATCTCCTTCGACCCATTCGGCGACCATATTGTCGAGCATTGCTGCGGTTTCGCCAACGCCTTCGGCGGCGGCCATCATGAATTCGATCTGTTGGTCCTGAGGCAGACCATCAAACAGTCCGAGTTGAAATTCAGATGTTTCTAAAGCGTCCTGCGGCGTGTCGCCAGCTTTCGAAAGGATAACCTTATCGACGCCGGCTTGAAGGTCGTAACCTTGTTGCAGCAGCGGCAAAACGCCCAGGGTTAGCCCTGCCATCCACGGTTCAAACGCGTCAAAGGCTTGGACAGGGACGCCCAATCCGGCGAGCGCTGCTTCGTAAGTTGCGGTCTGTTCCTCGGTTAAAAGTGTGCGCAGCTGGGTGCCATCTGCAGACATGCCTTTTTCGAGCGCGAGCTGCTGCATGGCTGCTTCGCTTGCCGGATCCATGCGGATTTCGGTGACCACCGTATCCGAAGAGCTCAGGGCAGCATCAATTTCTGCGTCATACCAAACCAGGTCGCCGGGAAGGGCGTGTACGGTTCCGAACAAATAAATCGTGGTGTCTTCGTCCGCGACTTTCCAAAGGGCAGGGCCTTCAGGACCGCTGGGAAGCGGGGCCGCCGTTTCTGCAGCGGCAGTCTCTGCGTGGTGATCGGGGTGAGCATCAGCGAGCGCGGGCGAGGCCGCCAGCATCGCCAGCGTGGCAACCGAGGCGGCGCAAATCGACTTGAATGAATGGGTCATAGAAACTCTCCGTATGGTGTAGGTGTATGTGTGAATTGAAAAAGGAAATTGAAGGGCTTACTCGCCGAGCCGCGCTATTCTCCGCGTTTATATGTCCAGATCGCGGAAAACACGGTGAGCACGATGATGTACATCACCATCGGGTCTTGAACTGGAACCACTCCGGCGCGTTGCAGCATCCACCATGCCGGTCCAGCGATTGAGTAAAAATAGAACGATCCCAACAGTCCCGCCGTGATTGCTGCACGCTCATGTTCATCGGCGCTCTTTTGCCAGTGATAACACGCGTAGATCATGCCGGCGACATAGAGCACGGCTGAACCAATGCCGAGGATAGGAGGCAAGGGCGAGTTGCTGAACATATGGGCTTGTGACATGTCGAAACCGCTTGAAAGCGTTGAGACATAGAACAGAAGCGCCATAAGGCCGCCGAAAGCCATCGACATAATCAAAACGCGCTGCGATTTCTTAGTGCTCGGAGCAACAGGTTCATCGGTTTTGGATCCGATGTTGAACGTTTTGACCCACAACAATGTGATCACAACAATGACCAACGCCGATCCCAATCCAAGGCTTGCCTCTTGCCACCCTTGGAGGTGTGCAAAGGCCCCTTGCTGTGCGCCGATCATCGTGAACAAACCGCCCAGATAAAGCACCGCGCAAAGCCCGATTTTGATCATCCGGCTTACCGGTGATGGCTCGTTTGCGCCTTCGTCTATTGCGTTGGTATCAGTTGGATTGGTCATGGAAAATCTCTTCAATTGGCATGTCGAACAGCCGCGATATGCGAAAGGCGAGCGGGAGGGAGGGATCGTGTTTGCCGGTTTCAATGGCGTTGACGGCCTGACGCGATACGTCGAGTTGGAGGGCAAGATGCGCCTGGCTCCAATCGCGTTCAGCGCGCAGGACTTTGAGGCGGTTTTTCATTTCTGGTCCAAATAGTCATATCAACCTTCCGATATGTCAGGTTGCCCTTACTTTATGTCGTGATTCGCTGACGATATCAATAACACCTGACATATCGTCGCGCCTTCTTGACCATAAACCGCAGAACCATGCGGGTTTGGTGGGTGCAAATTTGTGGGATGCTGCGCTGCGGCATTGACGCTGAAAGGGTCATAAGCCATGGCCGCGAGCATGGAATCAGAGGTAAAAACCGCTCCGCACGAATCGCAATCTCCGCCGCTTCCAGCGCGCGACCCGTCCCGTTCGTTTCAGGACATGATCCTGACGCTGCATGATTTCTGGGCGGCGAATGGCTGCGTTATCTTGCAACCTTATGACATGCGCATGGGGGCGGGCACGTTTCACACTGCGACAACCCTGCGCGCGCTCGGCCCGGAGCCGTGGAACGCCGCCTTTGTTCAGCCATGCCGCCGTCCCACCGATGGCCGTTATGGTGAGAACCCGAACCGGCTCCAGCATTATTACCAATATCAGGTGATCCTGAAACCATCGCCGAGTGACATTCAGGAGCTTTACCTCAAAAGCCTCGCTGCGATTGGCATTGACCCGCTCAAACACGACATCCGCTTTGTCGAAGACGACTGGGAATCGCCCACACTTGGCGCATGGGGATTGGGCTGGGAGGTTTGGTGCGATGGGATGGAAGTCACCCAGTTCACCTATTTCCAGCAGATGGGCGGCTTTGACTGCAAACCGGTCGCGGGCGAACTTACCTACGGGCTCGAACGGCTCGCGATGTATATTCAAGGCGTCGACAGCGTTTACGATCTGGCGTTCAATCAACACGGCGTCAGTTACGGCGACGTGTTCCTCGAAAACGAAAAGCAAATGTCGAAGTGGAATTTTGAGGTTGCAGAGACAGACGCTCTGTTTGACCTGTTCACCAAGGCTGAGGCGGAGTGCCGCAACGCGCTGGTCCATGATGTGCCGATTGCCGCCTATGAACAAGCGGTAGAGGCGTCCCACATTTTCAACCTGCTCCAGGCGCGCGGCGTAATCAGTGTGCAGGAACGCGCCAGCTATATGGGCAGAGTGCGCGAACTGGCGCGCGGATCGTGCGAGAAATATGCGGAGCTAAAGGCACCCGAATGGGCCGAGAAATACCCGGAATGGAGCCTCATCTAATGGCTGATTTCCTTTTAGAATTGCGCTGTGAAGAGATCCCGGCGCGGATGCAAAAAGGTGCACGCGGGGAGCTGGAAAAGCTGTTTCGGCGTGAGATGGACGCTGCTGGCGTTGCGGCGGGCGACCTCACCATCTGGTCCACCCCGCGCCGTTTGGCCTTGACCGCGCGCGGGCTTCCGCTCGCAACCGAGGCTGTGCGCGATGAGGCGAAGGGGCCGCCGGTTGGCGCTCCCGATCAGGCGGTCGATGGGTTCTGCCGCAAGAACGGCGTTGATCGCAGCGCATTGGAAGTGCGCGAGGTAAAGGGCCGCGAGACATATTTTGCGGTGATTGAGAAACCGGGTCAGGCGGTTGCCGATCTGCTGGCCGCAGCGATCCCTTCGATTATTCGCGATTTCAGCTGGCCCAAATCCATGCGCTGGGGCGAAGCGTCGATCAGCAGTGAGAGCCTGAAATGGGTGCGCCCGATGTCGGGCATTATCGCGCTGCTTGATGGCGAGATCGTGCCATGCATGACCGATGGGTTTGAAAGCGGGCGGACGACTGTGGGCCACAGGTTCCATTCCTCCGGCGAAATCACAATCGCGGGCGCGGATGATTACGCCGCGAAACTGCGCGATGCCCATGTCATCGTCGATCACGAAGAACGCGAAGCCATCGTCCGTGAAGGCGCGCGCAAGGCTGCGCAGGACGCTGGGCTAGTGCTGGTCGAAGACGAAGGATTGGTGGTTGAAAACGCCGGCCTGACCGAATGGCCGGTGCCTCTGCTGGGCCGGTTCGAGGATGATTTCCTCGACGTGCCGCCAGAGACGATCCAGCTTACCGCGCGGGTGAACCAGAAGTATTTCGTTTGCGAAGACGGTGATGGCAAACTCGCCAACGCATTCATCTGCACCGCCAATATTGCGGCGGATGACCCCGCCGTGGTGGTCGATGGCAACCGCAAGGTTTTGGCCGCACGGCTCGCCGATGCGCGCTTCTTTTGGGAATTGGACCAGAAGAAAACGCTGGCCGAGCACGCCAAGGGGCTGGAGCGGATTACGTTCCATGAAAAACTTGGCACGGTGTCCGATAAGGTCGACCGGGTGGCGAAATTGGCGCGCTGGCTGGTTGAATCTGATATCGTCACCCCAGCGAAAGCTGGGGTCTCAAACGGCAGTGCTCAGACGCCCGAGATGCCAGCTTTCGCTGGCATGACGAAGGAAGAATTGGCCGACCTCACGGAAACAGCGGCGCGCCTGTGCAAGGCCGACCTTGTCACCGAAATGGTTGGCGAGTTTCCTGAGCTGCAAGGCCTGATGGGCGGATATTACGCCGCCAAAGAAGGTCTGCCGGTCGAAGTGTCAGAGGCTATCCGCGATCATTACAAGCCGGTAGGGCAGGGCGATGATGTGCCGACCGCTCCGGTGACGGTGGCGGTTTCACTGGCGGATAAGTTGGATACAATTTCACAGTTCTTCTTGATTGATGAAGCACCAACTGGATCAAAAGATCCGTTTGCTTTGAGGCGTGCGGCAATTTCCGTCATTTTGCTCCTAACTCGAAACGACGTCCGGATGCGTATGGAAAGCGCATTACTTGCGGCAGTAAATGATGATTTCGACAAATTTGAAAAGGTCTTTTTCGGACATACCGAAAAGGGTCTTGGTGACTTCTTCGCAGACCGCCTAAAAGTCCAACAACGCGAAGCAGGCGTTCGCCACGACCTCATCGACGCGGTGTTTGCGCTTGGCGGCGAAGACGATCTTGTCCGGCTCCTCGCCCGCGTAAAAGCCCTCCAAGCCTTCATCGAAACCGACAACGGCACGAACCTACTCGCAGGCTACAAACGCGCCGCGAACATCTTGAAAAAAGAGAAGTGGGAAGCGCCAGAAAACCCGTCGGGTAAAGACCTTTCCTACTCGCCGGAAAACTCAGAGAAGGCTCTCATCGATGCTCTGTCTGATGCTGCGCCCAAGGCGGCGGCGGCTGTTTCTGAAGAGCGGTTTGAGGATGCGATGGCCGCGCTGGCGACTTTGCGCGGGCCTATCGATGCTTTCTTTGAGGATGTGACGGTCAATGACGATGATCCAGCCAAGCGCGAGGCGCGTCTCAACCTCTTGTCCCGCTTTACCAGCGCGGTTGGCAATGTCGCCGATTTCAGCCGGATCGAAGGCTGAGGCGGAGGCTAACATTTTGGCACGTATGGCACCGCAAATTTCTGTTCTAGGACCGTGTAACATGCGGTCCATGTCTCTGATAACACCTCCCTCACTCACAGCCTCAAAAGGGCCCTCTCAATGAGCAATACGGTCTACACCTTCGGCGGAAACGCCCCTCACACCGACGCCCGTCAAAAGGACAAGACGGTCACCGGGGGCAAGGGCGCGAACCTTGCGGAAATGGCGAGCATTGGCCTGCCGGTGCCGCCGGGCTTTACCATCACGACCGAAGAAAGCGTACGCTACCTGCGCGAGGGCGCGGACTTCAGCGATGCCTTGCGCGCAGACGTGGCCACCGCGCTGACCCACATTGAGGGCGCGGTTGGCAAGAGCCTTGGTGATGCGGCCGACCCGCTGCTGGTGTCGGTGCGATCAGGCGCGCGGGTGTCGATGCCGGGGATGATGGACACGGTGCTGAACCTAGGCCTGAACGATGCGACAGTTGAGGGATTGGCCACAACCTCCGGCGATGAACGCTTTGCATGGGACAGCTACCGCCGCTTCATCCAGATGTACTCAGACGTGGTGCTGGGCCTTGATCATGGCTTGTTCGAAGAAGCGTTGGAGATCACCAAGGAAGACCAAGGCTTCTACGCCGACACCGAGCTGTCGGCCGATGACTGGCGCGGCATCGTCGCTGAGTTCAAAGACATCGTAGAGCAGGAGTGGGGCAAGCCATTCCCGCAAGACGTGACCGAGCAGCTGTGGGGCGCGATTGCCGCTGTGTTTGACAGTTGGGACAGCGACCGGGCGAAGGTCTATCGCCGCCTCAACGACATCCCCGCCGATTGGGGCACTGCGGTCAACGTACAGGCGATGGTGTTCGGCAATATGGGTGATACCAGCGCCACCGGCGTTGCCTTCACCCGCGATCCGGCAACCGGCACGCGCGCCTATTACGGTGAGTATCTGATCAACGCCCAAGGTGAAGACGTCGTCGCGGGCATCCGTACGCCGCAATACCTCACGGCCGCTGCGCGTGAGGCGGCGGGGGCAAAGCCGCTGTCGATGGAAGAGGCGATGCCGGATGCGTATGGCGAGCTGGCCCGCGTGTTCGACCTGCTAGAGTCGCATTACCGCGACATGCAGGACATTGAGTTCACCGTGGAACGCGGGAAGCTGTGGATGCTGCAAACCCGTTCGGGCAAGCGCACGGCCAAGGCGGCGCTGAAGATGGCAGTGGACATGGTCGGTGAAGAGCTGATCGACAAACGTGAGGCGGTGCGCCGGGTTGACCCGATGGCGCTCGACCAATTGCTGCACCCGACGCTTGATCCCGATGCACCGCGCAATGTGCTGACCACTGGACTGCCGGCCTCGCCTGGCGCAGCGGCGGGCAAGATTGTGCTCGACGCCGATACCGCAGAGCAATGGGCGGGGCGCGGCGACAAGGTTGTGCTGGTGCGGGTGGAAACCAGCCCAGAGGACATCCACGGCATGCACGCGGCACAAGGCATCCTGACTGCACGCGGCGGCATGACCAGCCACGCGGCGGTGGTGGCGCGCGGGATGGGGCGTCCTTGTGTTTCAGGCGCAAATGGCGTGTCGATTGACCGCGACGGGCGCACGTTGCGCATCGGCGATATGGAATTGAAAGAGGGTGATGAGATCACTCTTGATGGGGCCAAAGGTGAGGTCATGCTAGGCATTGTGCCCACCGTGGAGCCCGAATTGGTCGGCGACTTTGGCACTCTGATGGAGTGGGCTGACGAGCTGCGCCGGATGCGCGTGCGCACCAACGCAGAGACGCCCGCAGACTGCAAAATGGCGCGGCAGTTTGGGGCAGAAGGCATCGGCCTTTGCCGGACAGAACACATGTTCTTCGATGCGTCGCGCATCAGCGCGGTGCGCCAGATGATCCTTGCTGACGATGAAGCCGGACGGCGCAAGGCACTGGCGCAGTTGCTGCCGGAACAGCGCGCAGACTTTACCGCTATCTTTGAGGTGATGACCGGCCTGCCGTGCACGATCCGCTTGCTCGATCCGCCTTTGCACGAGTTCCTGCCAACGCGGGATGAGGAGTTTGCGGACCTAGCCGATGCGACTGGTCTGGGTGTTGATCACCTCAAACGGCGCGCGGATGAACTGCACGAGTTCAATCCGATGTTGGGTCACCGTGGGTGCCGGCTTGGGATCACTTACCCTGAAATCTACGAGATGCAGGCACGCGCCATTTTCGAGGCGGCCTGCGATGTACAGGCGGCATCAGGCGAGGCGCCTTTGCCCGAAATCATGGTTCCTCTGGTGGCGACGCGTAAAGAGCTTTCGATCTTGCGCACCTTGGTTGAACGCGTTGCGGATGAAGTGTTCGCAGAAAAGGGCATGCGGGTGGAATACCTCGTTGGCACCATGATCGAACTGCCGCGCGCTGCCTTGATGGCGGGTGAAATTGCGCATGAAGGTGCGTTCTTCAGCTTTGGCACAAATGACCTAACCCAAACCACGCTTGGTGTGTCGCGCGATGATTCCGCTCGGTTCTTGGCACCGTATGTCGATCAAGGCATCTTCCCACGCGATCCGTTCGTCAGCCTCGACATTGACGGGGTTGGACAGCTGGTCGAGCTTGCCGCCGAACGGGGCAGGGCCACCCGAGCCGACATCAAATTGGGCATTTGCGGCGAACACGGCGGCGATCCGGCCAGCATCGCATTCTGCGAACAAGTTGGTCTCGATTACGTTAGCGCATCGCCATACCGGGTGCCCATCGCTCGGCTTGCTGCGGCGCAGGCTGCTCTAGCTGCCAGCGAGTGATCGGCGGCCCGTAAGGGTGATGATTTCGAAGGTTTCGGAGACCTTGCCGTCTGCGTCTGCTTGATCGAGGAAAGCTGAGCGCGCTCGGGTAAGGGCGGCTTTGCTGAGCGGCGACGCGGTGTCCGAAAGGGCGTTGGTGAGGCCCTGTTCCCGCAAGTCCTTCACCAACCTGTCGAGCGAGGAATAGCGCGCTGTCAGCCGGTGCGTGTCGACAACCGGGTCTTTCCAGCCAGCCCGCTGCAATAGGCCAGGCGCCGCTCGCGGATCGACAAGAGGGTGCATACGCGCAGCGGGCCGGTCGCCATCCGCCGCGAGCATAGCGCTGCGCAATTGGGGAAGGCTGCCGCCGCCGACAAAACTGGCGATCATCATGCCGCCGGGCGTGAGGGCATTGCGCATATGGATCAACGCACCGGGCAGATCATTGACCCCATCAAGCAGTCCCAAAACGGCGATGAAGTCGAACCCAGATTGAGGGTAGGGTTGCTCCAAATCGAAAGCAAAGTGGTCGAAATACCCCACAATATCAGCGAGCATGACTTGGCCGCCGTGCTCCGCGAACTTGCGACCAAGCTGCATGCTTGTATCGCCCAATATCAGTGAGCACGCCGGTTCATGGCGAACGAAGGCGAGCCTCTCGATTATGTCATCAACCGCTTCGTCCAATACAAAACTGGCTTGTCCATCCCGCTTGCCCGTCAACATCCGCCTGCGCCGTTGATGGGCGCGGGCGGGCGAGAATATGGTGGGGACTTTGGACGGGGTCGGACTCATGGTTCGCTCCACTGCCGCGCTTGCACCGGGCGCGCAAGGGGTGCAGGTTCGAATTCATGGGTCGCAGGTCGCAACTTGGCGCAATCGTAAAGGACGGTTTGAAACCGATCGTTGATCTGGTTTACCCGCCACGATGCCCCGTTTGCGGGGATGCGTTGGCACAGCAAGACGGGCTGTGCCCAGAATGCTGGAGCGAACTCGAAATTCCAGGTGAGCCAGCGTGCAGCACCTGCCAGAGACCGATGGGCAGCCCCGCAGTCTCCAAATTCGAGCAGTGCTTTGCTTGCATCAACGACCCCCCGCGTCATTCCGGTGTGATCGCGGCAACGATATATAACGATGCATCGCGCAAGCTGATCTTGTCCTATAAACATGGCGGAAAGATTGCTCTTGCCCCGCTCTTGGGGCGATTGCTCTCCGCCAGAATTCCGCCACCTTCCGACGGCGATCGAAATGCGCTGCTTATCCCGGTTCCGCTGCACCGCTGGCGCATATGGAAACGCGGGTTCAATCAGGCTGCAATGCTTGCAACCGATCTTGCCAAACGCGGAAATGGAGATTTGCTTGTGGACGGGCTTTTGCGCCGCAAGTCCACTCCCAGTTTGGGAGGGTTGGGTCAGGAGCAACGCAGGAGCGCGTTGGAAGGTGCAATTGTCGCACGCCAAAACGCGCGGTCTAAAATTGCAGGCCGTGCAGTGATCCTTGTCGACGATGTGCTTACAAGCGGTGCGACAAGCGCGGCTTGCGTCGATGCCTTGTTGGAAGCTGGGGCGGCATCTGTGCGTTTGGCGTGTTTTGCAAGAGTGGTGCATGGCCGTGGCATCAGCGCTTAAGCAGGCACTGGTCTAGCCCAAAAAGCGAAACGCCCGAGGTCATTACGACCCCGGGCGCCACGTGACGAAATGGTCTGGAACCGCTCATAAAGAGCTCAGATGGCGACCCCCTAACTTCGCCATCAGGATCCTATCCCTCATCGTTCAATCGATCACTCCAACACCCCGCTGTTGGCTCTGATCAATCACCCCCTGAACCTGGCGTCTTAATGACACCTTGTCTGGTGGTCGAGCGTTTGCACACTCAATGGAAGCGTTGTTCCATTCCTCTTACCGATGGTGAAGCGTAAACGCCGCAATACGTACATTTTGACGGGCATCTGTGGTTATCCTGCAACAACCTGTCGCAAGGGGTGAACCGCCCACCGCGCAAAAGTGCTAGGCAAGCCCCATTAGGAGAAGTTTGTGACCGATTCCCCGACTGAAAAGCCAAAGTCATCAGCGACGGCGCTTTCAACCACAGAGCGCGAGCAGGGTACGCAATTCGCTCCCAAATTCGATTCTGCGGGATTGCTAAGCGCGATCGTGATCGATTCTGAGAGCAAAGACGTGCTGGTCTTGGCCTTTATGAATGAGAAAGCGCTGGCCAAGACGCGGGCGACGGGCAAGGTGCATTTCTGGTCCCGTTCACGCAGTTCACTTTGGTTGAAGGGTGAGACTTCGGGCAACTATCTTATGGTTGAAGAGATTTGGGTGGATTGCGACCAAGACGCATTGGTCATCCACGCCACGCCCGCTGGGCCAACGTGTCATACAGGGGCGCAGAGTTGCTTTTATCGCAAACTCGATTTGGCGGCAGCCGACCCTGCCGCTCTCGTAAAGGTCAAGACTTGACGCTCACGTAAAGGTAAGGCATATGATCGCTTATGGCTACCGCATCCGATCAAAAAACCGACCTTTCTTCTGGTCCAATGGGCAACCAGCGCCGCAACGGTGCACACCTCGATCGCCCTGACAAACTCAGCCGCGAACAATATTCGATTTCCGATCTAACTTCGGAATTTGAATGCACCGCCCGCGCCTTGCGTTTTTACGAAGACGAAGGGTTGATCAGTCCGGCTCGGGTTGGATTGACCCGCGTCTATTCAAAACGCGATCGCACCCGGCTTGCGTGGATTATGCGAGCCAAGAACGTGGGCTTTAGCCTGACTGAAATTCGCGAAATGATTGACCTTTACGACCTTGATGATGGCCGCGTTGAACAGCGCCGGGTTACGGTTGAGAAATGCAAAGAGCACATTGCGAAGCTCAAGGCGCAGCGCGCCGACATCGATTCGTCGATCAAAGAACTCACTGGTTTTGTTCGCGAGATTGAAGAACTCGATCTGGGTTGAACAACCAAATTTACACCGCTTTAGATTTTAAGTTCAGAAGGGGACCCCCTCATGCCAACCTATACCGCACCAACCCGTGACACCCGTTTTGTCGTCAATGAAATGCTCGACCTGGCAAGCTACGGCAATCTTCCGGGCTTTGAGAACGCGACCCCGGACATGATCGAAACGGTCGTGAATGAAGCGGGCAAGTTCTGTTCTGAAGTGCTGGCGCCGATCAACCAAATTGGCGATGAGCAAGGCTGTACGCGTCACGAAGACGGCTCTGTCACCACGCCAGACGGTTTCAAAGAGGCGTATGAAGCCTATGTCGAAAGCGGTTGGGGCACGATCTCCAAGGCCGAGGAATTCGGCGGGCAGGGGCTTCCCCACGTACTTGGCTTTGTAGTCGAAGAATTCACCGCCACTGCTAACCAAGCGTTTGGTATGTATCCCGGCCTTACCAATGGCGCATCCGCCGCGATTGAAGCAGCTGGATCGCAAGAGCAAAAAGAGACCTATCTGCCGAAAATGATCTCTGGCGAGTGGTCAGGCACGATGAACCTGACAGAGCCGCATTGCGGGACTGATCTCGGGATGATCCGCACCAAAGCGGAGCCAAATGCCGATGGTTCCTACGCCATCACAGGCACCAAAATCTTCATCTCTGCCGGTGAGCACGACCTGACCAGCAACATCATACACTTGGTGCTTGCAAAGACACCGGGCGCTCCAGACAGTTCAAAGGGTATCTCACTCTTCATCGTCCCGAAGTTCATTCTCGACGAAAACGGCGAACCGGGTGAACGCAATGGTGTGACTTGCGGCTCGATCGAAAAGAAGATGGGTATCCACGGCAACGCGACATGCGTGCTCAACTATGACGGCGCGACCGGATATATGGTTGGCGAAGAGAACAAGGGTCTCGCCGCAATGTTCGTGATGATGAACGCGGCACGTTTGGGTGTTGGGATGCAAGGACTTGCGCAAGCAGAAGTGTCCTACCAAAACGCCGTAACTTACGCGCTAGATCGCCGACAGGGCCGCGCCCTTACCGGACCAGCGGATAAGGAAGCGCAGGCCGATCCGATCTTCGTTCACCCCGATGTGCGCCGTATGTTGATGGATGCGAAAGTGTTCAACGAAGGCATGCGCGCGCTGTGCCTGTGGGGTGCGCTTCAGGTCGATCTGACCCACAAAGCCCAAACCGAAGAAGAACGTCAGATGGCTGACGACCTTATCGGTCTCATGACCCCTGTCATCAAAGGCTACGGCACGGACAAGGGTTACGACATCGCCAACAATATGCAGCAGGTTTATGGCGGCCACGGCTATGTGAGCGAATGGGGCATGGAGCAATTTGTGCGCGATAGCCGGATTGCCATGATCTACGAAGGCACCAACGGCGTTCAAGCCATGGACCTTTGCGGACGTAAACTCGCCAGCAAAGGCGGCCGCGCTGTACAAGCGTTCTTTAAGATGATCGACGATGAAATCGCTTCGGCGAAATCGGATGAGGCGCTCGCACCTCTCGCTGAAAAGCTTGATAAAGCCCTCGGCGAGCAGAAAGCCGCGACTATGTGGTTCATGCAGAATGCGATGGCCAACCCGAACCATCTGGGTGCCGGTGCGCACCACTATATGCACATTATGGGCATCGTCACACTTGGCTTCTTCTGGCTCAAAATGGCCAAAGTTGCTTCCGCCGCCCTGGCTGAGGGTACTGAGGACAAAGCGTTCTATGATGCAAAAATGACGTCTGCGTCCTATTATGCAGAGCGGTTTTTGCCCGATGCAGGGGCTCTGCGACGCAAGCTTGAAGCGGGCAGCGACCATATGATGGCGCTTTCCGAGGATGCTTTCGCGACCGCAGCCTGACGGGTTATCCGGTTCGTCATGTAAGAGAGGCCCGGTTCTGGGGGGAACCGGGCCTCTTTCTATTCTTGATCGATTTGCGGTCTAAAGTTCACCGCGCTCCGCCCGTGCGTAGGCTTCTTCCCAATCGCTCAAATTGTTCTTTGCATCGGTCACAAACTGGCTGCGCCGAACATAACGCAATGTTCCCGCCGCGATCCATTTGCCCGGGACAGCCAATGGTCGTTCCACTTGGCACAGGAGCACAATCCGTGTTTCATTTGTGTCATTGCGCACTTCGTGTTCGTAGGTGTCGTCAAAGATGATCCATTCGCCTTCGTCCCAATGCAAGCGTTGATCATCAACCTGCATCCAGCATTTTTCGCGATCTCTTGGAACCGATAGGCCAAGGTGCCCGGTAACGAATGCCTTGGTAACCCCGCGATGGGGCACAATCACCGCGCCGGGCGCCAAGATTGAAAAGAAAGCAGAATTGAGCCCTGGCACGGCTTTGATGAGTTCAGCCGTCCTGGGAGCACGGGCGAGGTTTCCCGCTTCATGGTGCCCGTATCCAATAAGGAAAAAGCTTCGCCAAGAATCGTTTTTCATGAGCCGGCGGTGGTCGGGTGAAATTTCTCTGAGCGGAGGAATCGCGTCGCGATGCTCAAAGACCGCAAGGCCTTCCTGCTGAATTTCACGCCAATGGTTTTTGAAAGGCTCGGTCCAGTCAAACTCTTTGGAGTTGAGCACAGGATCGTTTGGAATAAGAGAGCTGCGGGCGATCACACGGTTTGCGGTGTGTCGCTGCTTTTTTGCAAATCGGTAATGCAATGGACGATTCCGATCATTCGAAATCAATCCAAACGCATTCGACCAGCCCATAGCTGCCTCCGTTCAGTTGCATCACATGATGACCGAAAACAGCGCAGTCTACTTGCATAAATTGGACAAATTTAGCGTCACTCTTGGTGGCAAAGGCCCCGCCGATTTTGTCCATTGTGGCAGACTATCGGCGGGGCTCTATACCGTCTTGCGTTACTCGACTGGCAAGAAGTCAGGGACCGAAAGATACCGTTCGCCAGTGTCGTAATTAAAGCCAAGCACTCGGCTATCCGCCGGCAATTCAGGCAGTTTCTTTGCGATTGCGGCCAAAGTCGCACCGCTCGAGATGCCGATCAGCATGCCTTCTTCGGCGGCCGCACGGCGTGCCATTTCTTTGGCCGCTCCGGCGTCCACTGTGATGGCGCCGTCAATTGCGCTGGTGTGGAGGTTGCCGGGAATGAAGCCCGCACCGATCCCTTGGATGGGGTGAGGGCCAGGCTCGCCGCCATTGATAACGGGAGAGGCTTCGGGCTCCACAGCGTAGGCTTTAAACCCGCTCCAATGTTCCTTAAGCGCCTCGGCGCAGCCGGTGAGGTGGCCTCCGGTTCCAACACCTGTGATCATCACATCAACCGGACTGTCGGCGAAATCTGACAGGATCTCTTGAGCCGTCGTGCGAGCGTGCACAGCAGGGTTCGCGCCATTGTCAAACTGGCTCGGCATCCATGCCCCGTCGGTCGTTTCCACAATCTCAGTTGCCCGGCCAATCGCGCCCTTCATGCCCTTTTCCTTGGGCGTTAGGTCAAACGTCGCGCCATAGGCGAGCATCAACCGGCGCCGCTCTATCGACATCGATTCCGGCATAACCAGAACGAGCTTGTAGCCTTTGACCGCTGCAACCATCGCAAGACCGATGCCGGTGTTACCGCTGGTCGGCTCCACGATTGTGCCGCCGGGCTTTAACATGCCTTTTTCTTCTGCATCTTCAACCATGGCCAGCGCGATCCGGTCCTTGATAGATCCGCCTGGGTTGGAGCGCTCTGATTTCAGCCACACTTCGTGATTGGGGAATAGGCGCGACAGCCGAATATGCGGCGTGTTGCCGATGGTTTCTAGAATACTTGCAGCTTTCATATCGGGCCTCTCCGGAGTTTCTATTTCAAGGTTTCTAACACGTTTTCGGGCGATTCGAAGGTCTTCGTTGTTCGTAGCACTGGGAATATTCGGCTCCAGAGCAAAACGGTTACAAGCGCTCCTGCCCCGCCGGCTACGATCGCTCCGACGGGGCCGATCACATATGCGAGGCTGCCAGAGAATGCGTCACCGCCTTCGTTTGAGGCGCTGATCGTCATCATGCTGACAGATGAAACGCGCCCCCTTTTGTCATCGGGTGTGTGCAATTGAATGAGCGATTGCCGGACATAGACGCTGAACATGTCTGCGCCGCCGATCACAAAGAGCATGGCGAGGCTAAGCGGTAAGCTGGTCGACAGACCAAAGGCGATTGTCGCAACGCCAAACACCGCGACCGCGCTGAGCATCTTTGGCCCAACTTGGGTTCGAAGAGGTCTGAATGAGAAGAATATCGCGGTTACCAGCGCACCAGCAGGTGTCGCAGCAGCGAGCATAGCAAGGCCATTTTCCCCTACTTGCAGAATATCGCGCGCGAAAACCGGAATGAGCGAATTGGCTCCGGCCAAGAATACGGCGAAGAGGTCGAGGGTGATCGCGCTCAAAACTATCTTATTCTTCACGACATAGCGCAGCCCATCAACGATTGCGCCGATGGGGCGTTGATCTTTGCGCATTGCAGGTTGGGGAACTTTGCCGACCAAGGCCAAAGCGATTCCGGCAATCACGAATAATCCGGCGGCCACGGCATAGGGAAGGGCGGGTGTGTAGGCATACAGCAGCGCACCAATGGCGGGCCCGACGAGCATCCCGACTTGCCAAGATATCGACGAAAGGGCGATGGCAGTGGGCAGAATCGTTTTTGGCACCAGATTGGGCGAAAGGGCCGATAATGCCGGTCCCGCGAACCCGCGAGCAATCCCGAGCACAATGGCGATTGCAAAGAGGAGGGGTAGCGTCACCACTCCGGCCCAGCTGGACCAGGCGAGCGCCGCAGCACAACCCAGCTGCATCGCGATAGTGATCAGGCCAAGCATCCGGCGATCGAACCGGTCTGCGGCCAATCCGCTAAACGGTGTCAGAATGAACAAAGGCAGGAATTGCAACAGCCCGATGATGGCTAGAGTGCCCGAACCCTCAGCCATGTTCATCCCGCTATCGCGGGCGAGGTTATAGGCCTGCCATTGGATCACAATCAGCATGGCGTATTGCGCCAGCGTCACGGCCAATCGGCACACCCAATAGGCGCGGAAATTGTGGATTTGAAACGGGTGGGTTGGTTCAGATACAGTCACGCCTTAGCCCATGGCAGGCGCAATCGGACCTGCCAAGTCAAGGCATTCTATTCAATTCAAAAGCGTGAGTTAGATTAGCGGTCCCGGCGCAGGCGCGGGTTTGGCTGAAGCGTGTCGATAATTGCAACGAAATCATCGAGGCGGATGATCCGTTCAAATTGGAAACCAGCGCGTTCATCGCGCGTCCAAATGACATAAGCTTCGATCCGGCCAACCACAGGAAGGCGGATGATAACCCGGTCGCCGCGATCAAGTTTGCCAGCGTCGTCGACCATAAATCCATGTGCGGAAATATTGCAGACGTGCAGGTTGAGATCGCCGTGGGCGAAATGTTCAACGATAACCGGAAAATCCACCGGGTGACGCGCCGCGCGACGCAAATCTGTTACGCTTAAACTTGCTCCGGCAGACACAGTCCACATCCTCCACTAGATCACCGTTCCGGACACAATCCGGTGGTTCACCCCTAATGCCGGGTAAAGGCTGATAATTCGTAAAGTTTTGTCGCAGCGGCGTACTTCGATGAGGGAACTGGCCCCAGAATGCGCACGAATTATCGCGTGATGAGCCCGTGCTTCTTCTTGCCCAAGCTCAATTTCAAAGGTTCACCGTCATGCGCGATAACTACGTATCCGGGGTCTAGGATCGTGTCCCCTTCGATCTTAACTGCGCCCTCTGCAATCTTACGCTTGGCTTCCTTGTTAGACGCGGTGAAGCCAATGTCGGTCAACACCGCGCCCAGTCGCATACCCGCCGATCCAACGCAGAGCGTCGGCAAATCCTCACCAGCTCCGCCGCCAGTGAAGGTGTCGCGCGCCGTTGCTGCAGCAGCCACCGCGGCGTCTTCACCCCGGACCAATTTCGTCACTTCATTGGCGAGAATGACTTTGCCATCGTTGATCTCTGCGCCTTCAAGCGCCTCAATCCGTGCAATCTCATCAAGCGGAAGATCGGTGAACAGCCGCAAGAACCTGCCCACATCGCGGTCATCGGTGTTGCGCCAATATTGCCAGAAGTCATAGGCGGGCAACTGTTCTTCATTAAGCCACACCGCGCCGTCGACCGATTTGCCCATCTTCGCGCCGTCAGCCCGTGTGATGAGCGGCGCAGTAAAGCCATAAACCTCGCGCCCGTCTATCCGGCGGTTCAGTTCAATCCCGTTGACAATGTTGCCCCATTGATCGCTGCCGCCCAATTGCAGCCGGCAATCATAATCGCGCGCCAGAACCAGGTAATCATAGGCCTGCATGATCATGTAGTTGAATTCGAGGAAGCTGAGCGGTTGCTCCCGATCGAGCCTAGTCTTCACCGAATCGAAACTGAGCATTCTGTTGATGGTAAAATGCGGGCCGACATCGCGCAGCAATTCGATATAGCCAAGTTTGCTGAGCCAATCGTCGTTGTTGATGAGGATCGCGCCGCTTTCGCTTTCGTCGAAGCGCAGGACCCGCTCAAAGCTGCCTTTGATCGAGGCAATGTTGCTGGCGAGCCGTTCATCGGTGAGCATTTGGCGCGTTTCATCTTTGCCCGACGGATCGCCGACCTTCGCCGTGCCGCCGCCCATAATTACGATCGGACGGTGCCCTGATTGCTGCAACCGGCGCAGCAACATGATCGAGGCGAGATTGCCGATATGAAGCGATGGTGCGGTGGGGTCGAACCCGACATAGCCGGTAATAACCTGCTTTTTAGCAAGCGCATCAAGAGCGCCCGCATCGGTGATTTGGTGCAGGTGGCCACGCGCCTCCAAAAGGCGCAGCAAATCGGATTCGTAAGTGCTCATGACAAGGCGCTTAACAGTGTGTGCGGGCTGCTTCTAGTGGCCTTGCGTCAATCACTTGCGACTGCTGCTAAGCTGAGCGATAGAAGCCGCATGAAACCGCTTATGCTTCATCAGTCATGCGGCCTCGGCCCGATCAAGGCTGTAACCGCCAATATCCGCTCCACACCGACGGGATGCGCCGCGGAATTCCGCCTTGATGGCGGGGTCGATGCGATCACTTTGCCGCCCGATGGACCCTCTGTTCGCACGGATGATTTGTGGAAGACGACGTGCTTTGAAATATTCTGGCAGCCAATTGGCGGGAGTTGGTACCGCGAATTCAATCTGTCGCCTTCGGGCCGGTGGGCCGCGTATGACTTTGATGCGTTTCGCGAAGGGATGCGCGATGCGCCAGTGGATGCCATTTCATTGAGCTGCGGCCATGCAGCTGCAAATGGGCAGGGCGAGCTAGTCTTGAAGGCCAACATCTCCGCCGAATTGGCTGCCCCGGCGCAAGTTGCCCTGAATGCGATTGTTGAACACGCGGATGGCTCATTGCAATTCTGGGCCTTGGCATTTGGCCCCGGCAAGGCGGAGTTTCATTCCGAAGCGTGCCGCCAGATGATCGTAGAGCGGGACTAAACCCCAGGTAGGCGCAAAAGCAATTGCGTTTGGCGTCGTGCTGTTCCACTTCGCTCTCTATGACATCATCTGTGAAATTCGGAATCGACCGGCTGCTTGCTGATCCTGCTTTGCTCAAAGAGCTGGAGGGACGCCGCGTCGGCCTTGTCGCGCACCCGGCCAGCGTTACGCAGGATCTGACGCATACGCTGGACGCGTTGATCGTGGCCGGCGTCAATGTGGCCAGCGCCTTTGGCCCGCAACACGGGCTTAAGGGTGATAAGCAAGACAATATGGTCGAAACCTCGGACGAGGTGGACCCGCATTACGGCATTCCGATCTTCTCGCTTTACGGCGAAGTGCGCCGCCCAACCGGACAGATGATGTCGAGCGCGGATGTGTTCCTGTTCGACCTTCAGGACCTTGGCTGCCGGATCTACACCTTTGTAACCACCTTGCTCTACCTTCTTGAAGAGGCGGAAAAAGTTGGGAAAGAAGTGTGGGTTCTGGATCGCCCCAATCCCGCTGGTCGCCCGGTTGAGGGAACCATGCTTATTCCCGGACATGAAAGCTTTGTGGGCGCAGCGCCGATGCCGATGCGGCACGGGCTGACATTGGGGGAAATGGGCCACTGGTTCGTCGATCACTTTGACTTGGATGTGACTTACAAAGTGGTGGCGATGGAGGGTTGGCGGCCTGGCGCCGGAACGGACGCAGTCGGCAGCGGCTATGGCTGGCCTGCTGACCGCATCTGGATCAACCCAAGCCCGAATGCCGCCAGTGTGAACATGGCGCGATGTTATGCTGGGACCGTGATGATCGAAGGCGCCACCGTGTCAGAGGGCCGCGGGACCACGCGGCCATTGGAGGTCCTGTTCGGCGCGCCCGATATCGACGCCAAAGCGGTGATGGCGGAAATGATGGCTTTCGCGCCGGAATGGTGCAGCGGCGTGCGCGTTCGCGATTGCTGGTTTGAACCGACTTTCCACAAACACGCAGGAAAGCTGTGTAACGCTCTGATGTTACACGCAGAAGGGCCTTCGTACGATCACGCGAACTTCCAGCCATGGCGGCTGCAGGCGCTGGCGTTCAAGGCCATTCGGCGGCTGTATCCGGACTATGAGTTGTGGCGAGGGAAAGACTTCAAATACGAATACACCAATGATGTGCTGGCGATTGATGTGATCAACGGCGGGCCTTCACTGCGTGAATGGGTCGATGATGCCGGGGCAGGGCCGGACGCTCTCGATGCGCTGGCGTCGCATGATGAGCTGGCTTGGGCGCAAGCGGTGCGCGAACATGTGATCTATTGATGCAATCAAGATTTAAGGAGTTTCCAAAGCAACCAGTTATCGCCTGACCGTAGCTCCATACGCAACTCGAACAGTCACCGCGCGTCCCTCTTCATCGAATTGCATTTCGACCATTCTGCCTTTGCCAGCATCGTGGTGGGTACACCTTACGAATGAAAGCCAAGTGGGTTCGCGCCCCAATGATTCCGCCGCCCTATTCCATCTGCAATCAGACAGAAGGGAAAGTTCCTCAATTTGCGTTTGGTTGAGCGGGATAATGCCATTTAGCGTTGGATCCTCACCGCGCCGTACAGCGCGCACTAATCGGTTCAACTGTTGCCGCGCGCTGGGTAAATCATCCGAATTCAAGGCATTTGCGGTCGGGCCAAGCGCACCGGGTAGCGGGTCGATGTAGATACGGACCAACTCGCTTTCGCCTTCACTAACCGCGACGCGGTGAACGAATGCTCCGTCGGCAGATTCACACCGAAAGTCGACTTGAAGATAGTCCCGAGTGCTGCTCTCACTCAGTGACGGTGTGCAGCCCGTAAGGTCTGGCAAGTCTTCATCATCTTCCGCCGCACTAGCTTCCACTCCGGGCAGAAGGTACGGGTTTTCGCCCTCATGAAGAGCTTCAACTGCAGCCTCGACAACGGGCAAATTGAGGCTTCCAGCTAAGAGTAGAGCTAAGATCATATTGCCACTCAACAACCGAACCCCTCAATGCCCTTGCTTACGGCTAAGCTCGCGCATTGCATCGTCCAAGCCATCCAGCGTCAGGCCGTACATCCGGTCGTTCACCAGTTCTTTCATCATCTTGGTCGATTGCGAATAGCCCCATTGTTTTTCGGGCACGGGGTTTAGCCACACGGTCGCGGGGTAGGTGTCGGTGACGCGTTTCATCCACGCAACGCCGGCTTCTTCGTTCATATGCTCGACACTGCCGCCAGCATGGGTGATTTCATACGGGCTCATTGCAGCATCACCGACGAAGATCACTTTGTAATCGTGGCCGTATTTGTGCAGCACATCCCATGTCCTTGTGCGTTCCTGCCAGCGTCGCTTGTTGTCCTTCCACACCCCTTCGTAAAGGCAGTTGTGGAAGTAGAAGAATTCAAGGTTTTTAAACTCCGCGGTCGCGGCGCTGAACAATTCTTCGACCAGTTTGATGAAGGGGTCCATTGACCCGCCCACATCGAGGAACAACAGCAGTTTCACCGCATTGCGGCGTTCGGCGCGCATGTGAATGTCGAGCCAGCCTTGCTTTGCTGTGCCATCAATCGTCGCGTCCAGATCCAGCTGATCCTGTGCCCCTTCGCGCGCAAATCGGCGCAACCGGCGCAGGGCCATTTTGATGTTGCGGGTGCCAAGTTCTTTGGTGTTGTCGAGGTTTTTAAACTCGCGCTTTTCCCAGACTTTGATCGCGCGCTTATGTTTGCTTTCGCCGCCGATGCGCACGCCTTCGGGGTTGTAGCCGGAATTGCCAAACGGGGATTTGCCCCCGGTGCCGATCCATTTGTTCCCGCCTTCATGGCGTTTTTCCTGCTCGGCCAGACGTTCTTTCAGCGTCTCCATGATTTTGTCCCAATCGCCCAGCGATTCAATCTCGGCCATTTCCTCTTCGGATAGGAACTTTTCGGCAACCGCTTTGAGCCAATCTTCGGGGATGTCGACCGGGTTTTGCCCGTAATCGGTCATGATCCCTTTGAACACTTTGTGGAACACCTGATCGAATTTATCGAGCATCCCTTCGTCTTTCACAAAGGTCGCGCGGCTGAGGTAATAGAATGCCTCAGGCGTCTGTTCGATGACGTCTTTATCGAGCGCCTCAAGCAGGGTCAGATGTTCTTTGAAACTCGCGCCAATGCCAGATTCGCGCAGCTCGTCCATAAAGTTGAAAAACATGGCCCGTTTCTAACTCTGAACTGCGTATCTTACCACCCCCTTCAAAGTGTGAGTGCGGGCGTGAAAAACCGCCAATCAGGGGAACTGCTTAAAGGTTCGCTAACCATATTGGAGCTACAGCCTCGGCATACAGGGGAACGAGCTAACCAATGAAGCCTATCACAATCGCAACCGCCGACGCATCGGCTCTGGACAAGATACCCGAGAAATGCGGGGCTGTTACTGTTGGTTGCTCCGACGTTGCGGGCGTACTCGAAGCGGTTATCCGATCATCTGAAGTCTTGCGCGAAGAACACGAAGCATTGCGCGGGACTGTGACAGCACTCGAAGCGGATCAGACCAAGGTTTCCGAAGCCAGTGATGAGGCGCGGCTTTTGTCAGAGCGCGCAATAGAGCGGCTAGGCGAGGGCACGTCGCTGATCCAATCATCGCTTGGGCAAATCGGTTCATTGCTTGAACTGGTCGACACCCTTGGGCAGCATGTCACAAGTTTCTCTGCTGCTATGGAGCAAGTCCGGCGCAGCGCCCAAGATATTGAAGATATTGCGGAAACGACCAATATCCTTGCGCTGAATGCCACAATTGAGGCGATGCGTGCGGGCGAAGCGGGCCGCACCTTTGCCGTGGTTGCAAGCGAGGTAAAAAGCCTTGCGAATGACACACGCAAAGCGACCGTAGAGATCGCTTCGACCATCGACGCGCTTGGCGAAGAGGCCAGCACCGTTATCGGCCGCATCGAAGATGGCGCAGAAGCGAGCGGGGAGGCCAAAGAGTCTGTCGCGCGCATCGAAAGCACCATTTTCAGCGTCGGAGAATTGGTTGAAGAGGTCGACAAACAGAACGATGTTATCGCCCGTTCAACCGGCACAATCAGCGGCCATGTCGATGCCGTGCAGCAAGTTCTCACGAGTTATGATGAGGCGGCGCGTGCCAATGAAGATCAACTTCAAGGTGCGCACAGCCAGATGGAAGAGCTCGATCTAACCGCGAGCGAAATGTTCGATTCCCTGGTTCAGGCCGGTCTTTGCCCGCAAGACAGCGTAATGGTGGAGCGGGCTCAAGAACTGGCGCGCGAAGCTGCGTCCAAAGCGGAAGCAGCCATTGCACAGGGCGAGATTTCTCAGGCGCAATTCTTTGACCAAAACTACCGCTCGATTGAGGGGAGCAAACCGCCACGCTTCACAACTGGGTTAAGCGATTGGGCTGATCGCAATTGGCAACCGATGCTCGACGCGGCGGCCAATGCCGACGAGCAGGTGCTCGCCGCTGCTTGCACGGATACAAAGGGCTTCCTGCCAACCCATCTAAGCGCGATGTCGAAGGCGCCCACCGGTGACCTTGCCCATGATACCAAATATTGCCGCAATGGGCGCATCTTGCTCGAGGCAATCGATAAACGCGCCAAACAAAGCACCGCGCCATATATGATGGCTGTCTACCGCCAAGAAGGCGACGGGCAACAATATGTGGTCCTGCGCAACGTCTACATACCGCTGTTTATCAACGGACGGCGCTGGGGCGATTTTGAGTTTGCGTATAGCGCTTAAGGTATTGAACCCTAATCGTTCGTGACGCTGCTTTCTGGTGGCGTCAAAAGCGATATGTTGGTTTCATCATCCCCAAGGGGCCGGCTTACCTGAGCAAGTCCGGGAAATCGGTAAACCGCGTCCGCTGCCTGTTGCACACTGGGCAACCCTACAAATGGGCGGTGGACATTTGTGTTCAGGCCGTCTGCAGACTGCACCCTGTACACCTCTACCGCGCTTTCTCCACCTGGCTCCGCACCGTAGAGCGACTTTGCAAAGACCGAGAATCCAGAGCCCGCATCACCAATAGCGGTATAGTAGCTGTCGACGCTCTCATTCAGTCTGTAGATGTTAAGCTGATCTCGTCTTTGCCCCTGCCTACAATACACACTCTGCGCTGGCGCGCCTTCGACATTGTCATCTAGACGCGCTGCTGCAACCGAAATGCTCGCTTCTACCGCTAGCGCAATATCCCCTTTCGGGTCATTATAAGGTATCGCTTGGCCGGCTGTCATAGCGGTTTGACATTCTTCAATGAAATAGGCTTGGTCGCTGTCTAGCCCTTCCATCTTTGGAAGGCTGCGCTCTATGTCGCGCCGTAATGCATCCATTTCAATTACGGTTAGAGTTCGAGAACTGATCCGCACTTTAACCAACCATTCGCCAGCCCGGTACATGGACAATGCCGTACTGCGGAAATTGCCGTCAACGGCCAGTACCGCGAACATCCCAGATTCTGCGACGCCCCCAGTGGGCGCGAATGTGCCGATTTTCATTCGATCCAGATCCACAGAGCCATATTGCTCTGCGGCACCGATGGGAATTAATGCTCGATCGAACCACACTGCGGTGTCTGGATTTCCGGGTCGGTAGATGTAGATCGATAGGATAGTTTGACTGCTATCGTCGAAGTATTGGCTCACAACATTGGTTTGTCGCTCTTCGAATTGGCTGATACCATCGCGCTCGAAACCGCCAATACGCGACGGGAACACCATCGACGTCCAATCGTGCGCCCAATCCTTGTCTGCCGGGACTGCCAGCTCAGGAATGTCTTGTGCGGATGCGGAGCCGACGCCGGCCACACCCACCAAGGCAAGTGAACCTAAAGCAGCGATGCCTTTTGCTGACAATTTGCGGATTCTAGATGACATTATGCGACCCCTCCCAATGACCGGGAGAGAGCATAACCTGCCAAATTATCAGTGCAAGCGCCGCGACTTAGGTCGGGTTGCGCCGAGCCATGAACGCCAGACGTTCGAACATCATCACATCCTGCTCATTCTTAAGCAGCGCACCGTGCAGCGGCGGGATCGCGCTGTTCGGGTTTGCGTCTTGCAGCACATCAAGCGGCATATCTTCGTTCAAAAGCAGCTTCAGCCAATCGAGCAATTCGCTGGTAGAAGGCTTTTTCTTAAGACCGGGTACGTCGCGCAATTCGTAGAAGATATCCATCGCCTTCTTCACCAGCGTTTTTTGAATGCCGGGATAGTGCACGTCGATGATCGACTGCATCGTGTCGCGATCAGGGAACTTGATGTAGTGGAAGAAACAGCGGCGCAGGAATGCGTCGGGCAATTCTTTCTCATTGTTCGATGTGATGACCACAATTGGACGCTCTTTGGCTTCGATACGCTCTTGCGTTTCGTAAACGTCAAAGCTCATCCGATCGAGTTCCTGAAGCAAATCGTTCGGGAATTCGATGTCGGCCTTGTCGATTTCATCGATGAGCAAAACAGGCAGCTGTTCAGAGGTAAATGCCTCCCACAATTTGCCCTTTTTGATGTAGTTGCGAATGTCATGGACACGCTCTTCGCCAAGCTGGCCATCGCGCAGGCGCGCAACAGCGTCATATTCATACAGGCCTTGCTGCGCCTTGGTGGTGGATTTGATGTTCCACTCAATCAAAGGAGCGCCCACAGCCTTTGCAATTTCATGCGCCAAAACCGTTTTGCCTGTGCCGGGCTCACCTTTGACGAGCAACGGACGCCGCAGTGTGACGGCGGCGTTTACGGCGACCTTTAGATCCTCGGTTGCGATGTAATCGCTGGTGCCTTCAAAACGCTGCTGTTCGGACGTCTGGTCGCTCATGGGTTTCCCTTCAAAACGTATATTTACTTGCGTCGATACGGGGACATAGCGAGCCTTGCAAGTGCCAGAAAGCGGGTCTTGCCATGCGGGCGCTATTTATTGAGATAGGTTTTGGATGCGCTGGGCAATTCCCTCAAGAATATTGGGGGCAAGGTTCGCATCTGGGTTGCTCCAACTCATCACCAAAGCGTAATCGCGGCCGTCATCGTCTGTGAGCAACCAAGTTAGGTTGAGGACACCCGGTTCCGACCCGCCTTTGTATCCGGAATAGGCCCACAATTCGCGGGTGGCGGGCAGCATGGATGGGTTGATCCCCATTATGTCAAACGCGAGCGGATCGGCGGTTTCGCGCATAAACCGAAAGAGGTTCACCAGATCGCCGCTGTTGCCAAACCATTCGACATTGATCGCTTTGGGTCCATCGGCAAAGGCGCCCCCAATTTCGGACAAGGTGACCGGTGTGTCTTCGATCTGAGCGAGGATTTCAGCGCGTAAATCAGCATCGCCGCCAGCATACGTATCGAGCCGCGCGCTTGGCCCGCCCTTGAGGAGGAACAGTTCGCGGGTGGTCATAAACGGATTGTTTCGCGCCGGATCACTGTGACCACTCTCGACCAAGGTTTGAAAGACAGCCTCTCTACCAAGCACCGCGATCAGTTGGTCGGTCGCTGTGTTGTCGCTGATTGAGATCATCAGGCTGGCGAGAGTTTGCAAAGTGACCGGTGAACCTTGCGGCCAGTCTTGCATCATGCCGCTGGGGAAGCTTGTCACATCAAGCGTGACCACATCGTCCCAAGAGCGTTCGCCCTGTGCGACGTCACGCGCAAGAGCGGCCAGCACGTAGAGTTTGAACGTAGAGCCGAGGGGCATCTGTGCATCTGAGTTAACCGATATCGTGGGTGCGCCGCCATCCAGTGGCCCGAACCAAACGCTAACATCACCGGGTAGGTCGGCGAGGGAGGCGGAGATTTTATCCGCGCTGTCATCGATAGTGTCAAAAGTACGGAAGACCAATTCACTGACACGGTTTTCGTCAGTGGGATCAATGGCTATGCCGCCGCGCGCAACGGCGCGTTCCATACGGATGTCCAATCCAGCCCGCGTATCATTTACCGGATTGAGCCCTTCAACCGACATTGCAGCGCCGTGTTCAGCCGTCCATTGATCGACGGTGGCAACCAACAATTCCGTGGGAACCGCCGCTAGGAACCCTTCAGTAAATACGTCTTCAGCCTCGATCTCTCCGTTGAAGAATAAGACGATCTGTTCGGAACGCATTTCGAGGGCGGTCTGCTCCGAAGCGGCCTCGATAGACGAAGCAGTGTCTTGGCCAAATGCTGGCAATGCCCCAAAGAATATGGGTGCCACCAACATTGCGGCCAATGCGCGCTTTGCAATGGCACGCGTCATCGAAAGGGACATTAGGCTTCTCCAAAAGAATTCGGCTTTTCGGTACAAGGTCTCTGCGCTTTTCGTCATGCCCCCTTTAGTCGGTGCGTTGACGGATTTCTTACATTGCCGCAGAAATTTTATTGCTGGGCCTAAATACGGGTGATCGCTCCAAGGCACGTCAGAGCAAAGAATACAGCGAGCATAATCACAGTGGCGATCTTCCAGCCACTGCCCGCTACGTTCATACCGCGCCGCCAAGTCCAGACACCGATTGTAACCGAGGCGGCTGCGGCTAGGATGATGACGAACCATCCGCTCATTGAACTCAGCGCGAGAGACGCAAAGCTGGTGAAGAATATTTGCACAAACAAAGCGCCCGTAAACCAAACAATCGGCACGGGACGATATTTGCCATCAGGTATTTCCCAGTCGGGGAGAGATAGATCGGGCCTCGAAATGCGGCGGTCGCCGTAAACGATGTCTTCTTTGCGGGGGTCTTTATAATCAGGCATCGATCATATCGCGGTCCATTTCGCCCGCACGGTTTTGGATGAAGTTGAACCGGTGCTCTGGATTGCGGCCCATCAATTGATCGACCAGCTCCTTAACGCCAGCGCGCTGTTCAAATTCGACCGGAAGTGTGATGCGCACCAGCGAGCGTGTGTCCGGGTTCATGGTGGTTTCGCGCAGCTGCCCCGGGTTCATTTCGCCCAGACCCTTAAACCGCCCCACTTCGACCTTTTTACCCTTGAACACGGTTGCCTCCAATTCGGCGCGATGCGCGTCGTCGCGGGCATAGCGGCTCTCTTTGCCTGATGTGAGACGGTAAAGCGGCGGCTGTGCCAGATAGAGCGCGCCGGTGCGCACAACGTCAGGCATTTCTTGAAAGAAGAACGTCATAAGCAAGGTTGCGATGTGCGCGCCATCAACGTCGGCGTCGGTCATGATGATAATGCGGTCATAGCGCAGGTCTTGCGCATCGCATTCTTTGCGAGTCCCGCAGCCCATCGCGAGAGTAAGGTCGGCGATTTCGCTGTTTGCGCGGATCTTGTCTGCGGTGGCGCTGGCCACATTGAGAATTTTGCCCCGAATGGGCAGGATCGCCTGAGTTTTGCGGTCCCGCGCCTGTTTCGCGCTGCCTCCCGCTGAGTCCCCTTCGACGATAAAGAGCTCGGTTTCGCGGTCCCCTTCGCCGGAGCAATCGGTGAGCTTGCCCGGCAGCCGCAATTTCTTGGCATTGGTCGCCGTCTTGCGCTTGATCTCGCGTTCTTGTTTCCGGCGCAGACGTTCGTCCATCCGCTCCATCACTTCGCCAAGCAGCGCCTTGCCCCGGTCCATATTGTCGGTGAGGAAGTGATCGAAATGATCCCGAACGGCGTTTTCAACCAGACGGGCAGCCTCGGGCGAGGTCAGCCGGTCTTTGGTCTGCGATTGGAATTGCGGGTCGCGAATAAAGACCGAGAGCATGACTTCGCCGCCGGTCATGATATCGTCGGCGGTGATGTCTTTAGCTTTCTTTGCGCCTGTCAATTCCCCGAAAGCCCGCAAAGCCTTGGTCAGCGCCCCACGCAAACCCTGTTCGTGGGTGCCACCGTCTGGAGTTGGCACGGTGTTACAATACCAGCTGGTCGAACCGTCCGAATAAAGCGGCCATGCAATTGCCCATTCAACCCGTCCCATGGATTGACCCTTATCCTCTGGGAAGTCCTGATTGCCTGCGAAAACCTGGGCGGTAACACATTCCCGCCCGCCAATTTGTTCGGCCAAGTGATCGGCAAGCCCGCCGGGGAATTTGAACACAGCTTCTGCTGGGACATCTTCGCTGACGAGGCTTTCTGCGCATTTCCAGCGGATTTCGACGCCGGCAAACAGATACGCTTTTGACCGGGCGAGTTTGAACAAGCGCTGCGGTTTGAACTGACGGTCACCGAAAATCTCTGTGTCGGGCGTAAAGCTGACTGTGGTGCCGCGCCGATTGGGCGCTGCGCCAATCACTTCGATTTTGCCAAGCGTTTGGCCTTTAGAGAATTCCTGCGCGTATAATTGCTTGTCACGGGCGACTTCGACCCGGGTGTCCGACGACAAAGCGTTGACCACGCTAACCCCGACACCGTGAAGGCCGCCACTGGTCGCATAGGCCTTGCCGGAGAATTTACCGCCAGAGTGCAGCGTCGAGAGAATGACCTCTAGCGTCGATTTTCCGGGAAATTTGGGGTGTTCATCGACCGGAATACCCCGGCCATTGTCCGAAACATGCAGGCGGTTGCCCTCATCAAGGCGCATTTCAATTCGGCTTGCATGACCCGCCACAGCCTCATCCATCGCATTGTCGAGCACTTCGGCAGCCAGATGGTGCAGGGCGCGATCATCGGTTCCGCCAATATACATACCGGGGCGGCGGCGCACCGGCTCAAGCCCTTCGAGGACTTCGATGGAGGAGCTATCGTAATCGCCGCTTGAGGTCGGCGTGTTTTCAAACAGATCATCGGACATGCATCCGATATGGCGCGCCCTGTGCTTCGTCACAAGACGCGTTGCATCCCTTTTGCGCCGTTATTCAGTCTTCAAAGCTGGAAGGGGCCGCATCCACGGCGACAACCTGGTCACCGCGTACTTCGCGCACTTCCAAGGCGCGCTCTGCAATTCCGCCGCGATTGAAACGAAACGGTCCGTCAACGCCCAGGAAACCGCCGCTGTCATACATTTGACTGACAGGGAAGTTGCTGCCGACCCGCCAATCACGCGCAATCCGCAATGTCAAAAGGACCGAGTCATAACCCAAAGTGGCAATCCGGTAAGGCCGGGTGCCAAAGCGCGCCTCATAACTTTCGGCAAAACGGCGAAAGCGGCGGTCGGAAACCGCAGAGAACAACGCACCATTGACGGCGCTTGACCGGGTAAGAGTGGACTCGCCGCTCCACAATTCCGTGCCAAGAATGCGTGTTCCTTCGGCGCCATCGCTGCGCAATTCACCCGCAGCTTGCACGCCAAGACGGGCGCCGTCTGCAATGAGAACCGTGTCATATCCGCCGCGGGTGCGCAGCCGCTGAGCCGCGCCGACGATGGAGGTGTTGCCGCGCGCGTATCGTTCAAAGCCGACCAAGCTGCCCCCATAATCCAGCAAGGAATTCTGCAAGGCATTGTACGAACGTTGGCCGTAGTCACCTTCGGGCAAGAGTGCGCCAAAGCTGTTTGAACCGTTTGCTCGCGCATATTGAATGGACCGGCGGATCGATTGTTCTGGGATATGCCCCATGATGAATACATCCGCGCTGGCGACGGTGGCATCGTTGCTAAATCCGATCACCGGTACATTTGCCGGCCGAGCAGCCGCCTGAACCGCAGGCACATTGTCGGCCAGTAGCGGGCCAAGGATTAAGCGGTTGCCATCTGCAATTGCCTGACGCGCGGCAGAAGCAGCGCCGCGAGAGGTGTCATACGTTGTGATGCGCAGATTGCCCGCATTTGTGTCTAGCAGCGCCATAGTGGTGGCATTGGCAAGCGATTGGCCCACTTCTGCCGTTGTGCCAGACATTGGGACAAGCAAAGCGACCCGGTGACGTTCTGAATCGGTCGGTAGCGCTGTCGCGCTTGGCTCTGGTGTAGGCGCCGGAGGCGGGGCGGTGGAGACGGTTTCTGTCTTTGGTACAAGCTGACACCCGCTGAGCAGCAATGCTGTCCCTGCGATGGTGAGCGTGCGCCTATTTAGTGTTTCACCAACCGCGCGCATCCAATCGACGCGAAAAACTGGTTTTGCCGTTAGCTTCATTCTTGCCGACCCCTGATCGCTGCTCCATGAACGCTTACGTGAACACGCAAGCCTCTGAACCAGTCCTTTATGAACCTCTTGAACCGGGTCTCTATATTGTCGCAACGCCGATTGGCAATCTTGGCGACGTAACGAGGCGGGCGGTCGACGTGTTGCAGCGATGTGCCATTATCGCGTGCGAAGACACGCGCGTAACGGGCAAATTGCTCAAAGCGATCGACGTTTCCACGCGGATGCAGCGGTATGATGACCACGCATCGGCCGAAACACGGGCATGGTTGCTTGATACCGCGCGCAGCGAAGCGGTTGCGCTGGTCAGCGATGCGGGCACCCCGCTGATATCAGATCCGGGCTATCGTCTGGTAAGAGAAGCGCACGGCGCAGGTGTGCCTGTGACCACTATTCCGGGTGCCAGCGCCGTCATCGCCGGGCTAACACTGTCTGGCCTGCCGAACGATCGGTTTATGTTTGCTGGGTTTTTGCCCGTAAAGGACAAGGCGCGCCGAGATGTTCTGGATGAATTGGGCGGGGTCGAAACCACGCTTATCTTCTATGAAACAGGCCCTCGGTTGGAGCGGTCGCTGCGCATGATCGCAGAAATGTGGCCGAGCCGAGAGATTGCTGTCGCGCGGGAATTGACCAAGCTTCACGAAGAATGCCGGCGCGGGACAGCTGGCGACTTGGCACAGCATTATGGCGCGCACCCTCCCAAAGGAGAGATTGTGCTGCTTATCGGTCCGCCGGTTGAGGAAGCCTGCACAGCCGATCCCGATGAATTGCTGAAAGAGGCGCTGCTGGATGCGAGTGCCAGCAAGGCCGCTGGTAAAGTCGCGAAGATCACCGGGTTGGACCGCCAAACGCTCTATGCCCGCGCTGTTGAACTGAAATCGCAATGACAAAAGACGGGACCGCAAAACGCGAAGTAGCCGAGCGTAAAGGCCGAGAGGGAGAGGCTCAGGCCGCGCAGTGGTTGATGCAACAAGGGTGGACCATCGCCGCAGAACGAGTGAAGACCAAGCTTGGCGAAATTGATCTGATCGCGCGCAAACCCGGCATGGTTGCGTTTGTCGAAGTCAAATGGCGCAAACGCGCCGCGGATTTAGCCACTGCCATCGATGAACGCAGGTTGGCCCGCGTTGCGGCAGCGGTCGAAGTGGTCGCTCACGAATACGCCGCCGATGGCGAAGATTTGCGGATTGACGTGATCCTACTTGCACCCGGCACTCCGCCTCGCCACATCGCCAATGCTTGGCAGCCTTAGGAAACAAACAAATGTCACTTAAAATCGCCGTCCAGATGGACCCCATCGAAGACATCAACATCAAAGGCGACAGCTCGTTTGCCCTGATGCTCTCAGCGCAGGAGCGCGGGCATGAGGTTTTCGAATACCACGTCGAAAGCCTGACGCTCGACGCCGATGATCGTCTGTTTGCGCAAGGGTATCCGGTTAAGGTTCAGCGGGTGGAGGGCGATCACTTTGAAAAGGGTGAGGCCGTTCGGCTCGATCTGGGCAAGGATATTGATGTCATACTGATGCGTCAGGACCCTCCGTTTCACATGGGCTATATCACCGCGACACATCTGCTGGAGCGGATTAAGGACGAGACGTTGGTGGTTAACGACCCGGCCAGCGTCCGCAACGCTCCTGAAAAAGTGATGGTGCTGGATTTCCGGCAATATATGCCGCCCACTCTAGTCACGCGCAGCGTTGATGAGGTGCGCCGGTTCATGGCTGAACACGGCGCGGTGGTGGTGAAACCGATCCACGGCAATGGCGGCAAAGCGATCTTTCGCGTGCCCGCCGATGGCGACAACCTGACGGCCCTGTTCGAAGTGTTCAACCAAACATGGCCCGAACCGCATATGGTCCAACCCTACCTCCCCGAAGTGGCAGAAGGCGACAAACGCATCGTCCTAATCGACGGCGAAGTCGCAGGCGCGATCAACCGCATTCCGGGGGAGGGTGAGTTCCGCTCCAACCTAGCGATGGGCGGCAGTGCAGAGCCAACTGGCCTAACTGCGCGCGAGCAGGAGATTTGCGATGCGATGGGGCCGGAACTCAAGCGGCTCGGCCTGACATTCGTCGGCATCGATGTGATCGGCGGCAAATGGCTGACCGAAATCAATGTGACATCGCCGACGGGAATTGTGGCGATTGATGCGTTCAATGGCACGGATACGGCGGGAATGATTTGGGACGCTATTGAGGGGCGTTTGAAGGTTTGAGGCCGCTTTTGGGCGTTAGCTGTAAAGTTTGGACTGTCGGTTTATGGGGGTGGGAGCGGACATTCGAGTTTGTGGGCAAAATTGCGACTAAGTTCCGATTGTACCAGCTTGAAAACCATGGTCGGAAACACCATCTTGAAATCATCGAGGGTTCTTCTACGTGCGCCTCTTCGACTGAGAGACATTTGCGCTCCCGCATTGGGGAGAAAGCAAATTGGGCTTCAATAAGCTTCTTTACAATCATCAGATAGCCTTGATGAATATCGCGTCGACCACTCATGCTGATAGCGAGCACAGCAATGTTGATCGTTGTGAACAACTGCTCCGGACGGCGCGGAAGAAGCTGGGCGTTGCGCAGTATCCTGTCGCCAGCACGTCAACCAGCGATCTCCAACCTCCTCAGTCAACGCGCACAAGGAACCTCACATGACATCAACTATCGAAAAGCGGACCACACCGGGCCGAGGTTGTGGGGTCTTTGCCCTAAAATCATTCGAGTGCGGCGACCCTCTTTATGTTGGCGTACTTGATGACATTCCGATCCAGAACCACTCTCATGCATCTCAGATAGGAAAAGCAAAGTTCGGTTTTCACAAGGGACTAAGCTCCATATTCAATCATTCCTGTGATCCGAATTGCGGCATTCGTATCAATGAAACTGGGGGTCACGATATCATCGCAATGCGTCACATCTCAGCTGAAGATGAAGCAACCTATGACTATGCTATGCGCAACTACCGCATCGAGCACTTCTCCGCCGCTTGCTCTTGCGGTTCAGCGAATTGCCGCAAGACAATTACCGGTTGGAAAGATCTGCCGCAGCAACGCAAAGACGATTACACGGGCTTTGTGGCGCCCTACTTGATTGAAATGGATTGTGAAAAGAAAGCTCTGAAGGATTGAGAGATTTAGATTTCCAATCCAACGAACGAGCGCGAGATCACCCGCTACGGTCCTTTGAATTGGATCTCAGGTAACGAAAGATCCCGATGCCCAAACCGATGAGCATGAGTATGAGCAACGTTGTCAGTCCATAGATTACCAAATGCCTTATCAGCATTCTGTGGCGCTCTCATCATTTGCTTCATCGGCAAATTGACGGGCAAATTCGGTGTCTTCCTTGCTCAATGGAGTTGATTTCTCAGCCTCGCGTTCTTCTGCACGCAAAGCTTCTTCACCCCATGCCGCTGCTGCTGTAGCTGCTATCTTGCGGCGATTGGCCAATTGTTCGCTCACGGACAAGTCCAGTTGACGCGCCTGTTCAGCACGACATTGTGCTGCGGTCAGGCGCATCCGACCATCACTTCCCACGTCCAGTCTTCATGTGTTCTAGTCCGGGAATGACCCCAGCTTTCTGTGACGGGTTCGACGCGTTAGTTTTGACTTTCTCCGCCTTGGGCTTGCGGATTTCACGCTTAGATTTTCTTTGTGATTTGGCCATTTGGGCTTCCCTTAAGTTTTGTTCACGGGATGCCAAATCTGGGCAGCCTCATGAAATCGCTCATGTCGGTCTGTCGAACGTCCGGACATTGCGATTGCTAATTCTGCCTCCGGAAAGCCAATCAAATGGATTTTGATCGTGGAGAGGCACCGTCAGACAGTGTTCCGGCTAGTGGCCGCAACGACGTATGTTGAATATGGGGCATGATCCCGTGATTGTAAGGCCAGTCCGATTGGCGTCATGCGTCGCTGGGTGTTGCTGGACTGAGAATGGGTCAAACAATGGCCGGCCGGAATGAGGGTGGAATGTTCGCGTTCCTGCATGCGGAGTGCGGAGCTTTCAGAATTTGGATCGAACCCAGAGCCCTGTGCGCGCATGCCCGTTCCGACCATAGTAATCACTTCGTCTCATACCCATATTGATACAATCGCTGACTTGTACATGTAGGCTCAAGCGACTGAGAGACTTCGTGCTCCCGCTTACGAGACGAGGATAACTCATGAAACAAGATACTTTCCTTCCGCGCTGCCATCCACACATGCTTGGCGAAGACGGAAGCGTTGACCCAGCTAAGTGTGAAGCTTTGGCTGCCGACATGGCAGACCTTCGAGAAATGGGTATCATTCTCACCTTGGTCGGAAGCTACACCGTCGGTGCATACCACTACACAAACCTTTCAGATGCCCTGGCTCAATCGCGCCGTCATAGTCTCAGCACCAAGAAAGAAGCCCCCGCCGACTAGCGGCGAGGGCTATAGTTGGAGATCAAAGAACCTAAGCTCCATGATCCCTCGTATCGCCACTTCGCAGACGCGGCCTGCATTTCGTGAGTCCCTGAAGTTTGTTGCGACTGGAAGAGCGGAAGAGCCGCTATACCTCTGATCTGGCTTTCGCTCGCTAGTCGTTCAGCCTACCAGTGGCGGACAAGCCTGCATTTTGCCTCCAGGCAGCTATTCGCTTGGCGTAATATTCGACGAGATCGAAGTGAGATTCTTGATCCGTCTTGGAGTGTGAGCGCTCAGCGTTCATCAATGCGAGTTGGTGATCGAAAAGCAGTCGGTTCAAGGTCATGGCGCGGCCCTCTGTTAATGGCACAGAAGCGAAGACCGGGAGCATTAGCCCCCGGCCACGCTACACATTCAGCCCTGTTGTTGGCTTGCCTGTTCCTTCTGGCTGTCACCCTGTTGATGCTGCAAATTCACGGCATGCTTCTTGCCGCCATCAACTTCGCTTGTCTCATAGCTGAAGCGTTGGTCGACCTTGGGCACCTCAGCCTCTTGTTGCAGGTCTGACTTCTGGAATCGAAGTGCGTCTCCGCCCTTTTCAGGGGTGATCGAGCCAGTGCCTACGCTGCTGTCGTAGCTCTTGATCTTGCCGTAATGTGTCATTGAGATAGTCCTTCTTTTCGCGCAGGCGCTCAAAAGCGACCGCTTGTGCGCGGGCTAGGAGGCGGAAGTGAAAGAAGGGAGGGCGCAAACTCGGCCCTCAGGACCGTCAAATACGACTGGTAGCTGACTGTTAGATGGTAGTTAGGGTTGCTGGATGCAAGCTAGCCGGTGCAATATACTTTCAGCGCTAGCAACGGCTGCAAATGGGTCGTAAGCCGACAGTCTGCTTTCGGAACACAATCACCCCTTCTTCGCCCTCGGATGCGCCTTGCGGTAATGCTCCAGCAAACTTGCTGCATCGACCTTGGTGTAGATCTGCGTCGAACCCAATGACGCGTGTCCCAACAATTCTTGCAAACTGCGCAAATCCGCGCCCGCGCCGAGTAAATGCGTTGCGAAGGAATGCCGCAGAGCGTGCGGTGTGGCGGTGTCGGGCAATCCTAGCGCGCTGCGCGCTTTTGCCATCGCCTTTTGCACCATGCCTTGCGACAGCGACCCGCCCTTCGCGCCTCGAAACAGAGACTCATCAGGGGGCAGGGGCCACGGGCACGCCTTGGCGTATTCTGCCACCGCCTCACGCGTGATGGGCAGGATTGGGACGAGCCGCTGTTTGCCGCCTTTCCCGGTCACTTGCAGGGTCTCACCCAGGCTCGCATCGCGTCCCTGAAGCGAGAGCGCCTCCGCAATCCGCAAACCAGATCCGTACATCAACAGCAAAACCGCACGGTCGCGTGCGCCGACCCAATCCTCACTCGCAGTGCCATCGATTAATTCCGCTATATTCACAGCCTCATCTGGCGTGACGGGGCGGGGCAGGCCTTTCTTTATACGAGGGCCGCGCAGGCGAGGGGCCGAAGGATCGGGATCACCGCTTTGGCTGCGGGCAAAGGCGATCAAGGCCTTAAGCGCGGAAAGCTCGCGCGCAGCGCTGGCGTTGGATAGCCCTTCGGCGCGGCGCGCGGCGAGATGGGCGCGCAGGTCGTGCGCTTCTACCGCGGCGAGGTCGCTCCAGCTTGCTAAATCGCGGGCATGGATGATGCGCTGCGCCGCTGAGACATAGGCGCGCACTGTGTGCGGACTGCGCCGCAGGGCATCGGTCAGGTGGGCACGCCATGCCGCGATGATATCAGAGGCGGACGCGCTGCCGGTCATGCCTGAACCAATTCGTCGGCCACCAATTCGCCAAGGACCGCGTCGAGCACAGGACGACCTGCCTCGGTCACGCCTATTGCGCTCCCGTCGGACCACATCATTTCTATGCCAACCAAGTGATCCAATTTATCACTTTTAATCAATGAATTGTGCGTGGTACCGAATCGCGTTTCGAACCCGCGAAGGTCAATCCCTTCACGCAGCCGCAAGCCCATCAAAAGCGCCTCAGACGCTTGCTCATTTACCGGCAGGTGGCGTTGCTCGGCTATGCCGTGCCCACGATCACCGACCGCGCTTAGGAAGTTCTCTGGCTTCTTGTGCCGCACAGTCGCAAATCCGCCCCGCCTGCCATGAGCACCGGGGCCAATGCCCGCGTAATCCTGATACCGCCAATAGGTGAGGTTGTGGCGGCTTTCCTCGCCGATCTTCGCATGATTGCTCGTCTCATAGGCGGGCATGCCAGCGCCCAGCGTCATCGCCTGCGTCAATTGAAACAATTCGGCGGCGGTGTCATCATTCAGAGGCTCAAATACACCGCGCCGGACATCGGTGGCGAAGCGCGTGCCGGGCTCAATCGTCAATTGATACAGCGATAGATGCGCAGTCCCAAAGCCAAGCGCGCGCGACAATTGCGCCTCCCACAGTTCAGGCGTCTGGTCAGGCAGGGCGTAGATGAGGTCGAAATTCACCCGCGCAAAGTGCTTTTGCGCCACATCCAACGCGCCCAGCGCCTCCTGCGCGCCGTGCAATCGTCCCAGCCATTGCAGGACCGTGTCATCCAATGACTGGACACCCAGTGACACTCGGTTGATCCCAGCGGATGCCAAGGCGGAAAAATTGCGCGCTTCGACCGATGACGGGTTGGCCTCCAGAGTGATCTCAATATCCTGCGCAAAGCCCCACAAATGCACCGCTTCGGCCAACAAACGCGCCACCAATTGCGGCGGCATTAAAGACGGCGTTCCGCCGCCGAAGAATATGGATGACAGCGGTTCTCCGCCTGCCACCTCAGCCTCCGCGCGCATATCGGCCAGCAAAGCGCCTTCCCACGCCGCCACATCAACCGAGGCGCGGACATGCGAATTGAAATCGCAATAGGGGCACTTCTTCGCGCAAAAGGGCCAATGAATGTAAAGAGCGCGGGCCAAGGTCGGTTTTCAATCTTTCTTTAAAGCTAGTCGCGCAAACCTGTAGGCCATGAATATTCGCCCGACAATTCTGAGCGTGATCGCAGCCGTGGGCATTGCTGTGTCTGGTGTGGCCCCAGTTGGCGCGCAAAGCGGCGATGCGCCGCATGAACGCGCATGGCTTGCGGCGCACAATGCCGAACGGGCCGAATTTGGTGTGGTGCCGCTGCGTTGGAATCCTGACCTCGCATCGGAGGCAGCGGTATGGGCGATGAATTTGGCGCGCGAGAACGTCTTGCGTCACGCCTCCGTTCAAGAGCGCAGTGGGCGCGGCGAAAACCTTTGGATGGGTACCGCTGGATATTACAGCCCGGCCGATATGATCAGCCACTTTGCCAGTGAAAAACAATATTTCCGAGCTGGCCAATTTCCCAATGTCTCACATACCGGCAATTGGGCCGATGTTGGTCATTACACTCAGATTGTATGGGCCGAGACGCGCGAAGTGGGATGCGCTGCTGTGCGCAATCAATATTCTGATGTGCTGGTGTGCCGGTATTGGCCCGCGGGTAATATTCGCGGAACAGTGATCGCGCCTACTCAAACTCGGCGCTAAACTCCAAATTGATCCGCTACCAATTTCGCAAATGCATCGGCGCGGTGGCTGATGCTGTGCTTTTCTGCCGGGTCAATTTCAGCAAATGTTTGTTCGCGGCCATTCGGGATAAAGACTGGGTCATAGCCAAAGCCCATTTCGCCGCGTGGCGGCCAAGTCAACGAGCCGGGGCATTGCCCCTCGTAAACGGCGCTTTCGCCATCGGGCCAAGCGAGCGCGAGAACACAATGAAACGCTGCGCCGCGCGGTGTGGCGGGACCAGTTTGTTGAATCTGCCCTTCAACCTTGCCCATGGCCATATACCAATCCCGGCCAGGCTCACCTTCGAACCATTGCCGTTCGGCCCAATCGGCGGTGTAAACACCGGGGCGTCCGCCCAGTGCATCAACCGAAAGTCCGCTGTCATCAGCGAGCGCCGCCAGACCGGAAGCCTCCGCCGCGGCGCGCGCTTTGATCAGGGCGTTCTCGGCAAAGGTCTTGCCCGTTTCTGCTGGCTCAGGAAGACCCAGCGATCCGGCGGAAATGCATTTCATTCCATAAGGATCGAGCAGCGCCGAAATCTCTTTCAGCTTGCCAGCATTGTGGGTCGCGATGACAAGTGATCCGCCGCCGAGTTTGCGTGTCATTTCCCAAGCCTGTTTTGAATGGTGGAGGCATTTTCTATCCGGCAGTCAGCGAGGGCCATGGCCCGAAAACCTATATAGCCCTCGCTGTAGCTGACCGGTTCCATCGCTTACGCTTTGGTTGAGCTCAATTGAGCCGCAAAGATATCGTCACACCCCATCCGGGCCAAGCGCAAGAGCCGCAAAAGCCCTTCTTCATCATACGTCGCGCCTTCCGCCGTCGCTTGAACTTCGGCAATTTGCCCGCCTTCGATCAGGACAAAGTTTGCATCGGCATCGGCGTCGCTGTCTTCTGGATAATCGAGATCGAGAACCGGCGTGCCTTTGTATATCCCGCAAGAGATTGCGGCCACTTGCGCTGTGATCGGGTCATCCTTGATCGCGCCCGATTCCATCAACGAATTCACAGCGAGACGCAAAGCGATCCAAGCGCCCGAGATAGACGCGGTGCGGGTGCCGCCGTCAGCTTGAATGACGTCGCAATCCAAGGTGATTTGGCGCTCACCCAATCTCTTGAGGTCAACCACTGCGCGCAAAGACCGCCCGATAAGGCGCTGAATTTCTTGGGTCCGGCCCGATTGCTTACCGCGTGCGGCTTCCCGGCTGCCGCGGGTGTGCGTCGCGCGGGGAAGCATAGAATATTCGCCAGTGACCCAGCCTTCGCCCTTACCGCGCAGCCAAGGCGGGATGCGTTCTTCGACGCTGGCTGTGCACAGCACACGTGTGTCGCCAAAGCTGATCAGGCATGATCCTTCCGCGTGTTTGGTGAAGCCGGTTTCGATAGAGATGGCGCGCATTTCGTCGGGCGCGCGTCCTGAAGGGCGCATAAAATTTCCTTTTCGAGTCGAGTGTTGATCGGTGGTGTGGCGGGGAAGAGACTTCGGGGCAAGGCTTCGTGTCGTCTTGGGCTTGGCTAGTCCCGCCCAAAAGCTTATCTGCACATCTATGACGTCCGCGCCGATTGCCGAATTGACCGACCGCGCCCGCGATATTTTTCGCCGGGTGGTGGAAGAATATATCGACAACGGCCAACCTGTCGGCTCGAAGACATTGGCGGCTGATACAGGTCTTAATCTTTCCCCGGCCTCAATCCGATCAGTGCTTGCCGATTTGGAAAGTGCAGGGCTGCTGGCTGCGCCGCACACCAGCGCGGGGCGGCTCCCAACAGATGCGGGATTGCGTATTTTCGTTGATGGCATGATGCGCGTAGCTGAACCATCGTCAACAGAGCGCGCGCAAATCGAAGCGCGCCTGCCAGAGAGCGGTCCGGTCGAACATGCCCTGCAACAAACCAGCGCTTTGCTGTCCGAATTGTCGGGCGCGGCGGGCATGGTGATGGTGCCAACGAACGAGCAGAAATTGTCGCAGTTTAGCCTCGTTGCTCTGGGACAGGGACGCGCGCTGGCCGTCTTAGTGGGCGAGGATGGCGGCGTCGAAAACCGAGTTATCGACATTGATACGAGCAGCGCCGGATCGCTTGAGGCGGCGAGCAATTACATATCTGCGCGACTTGCCGGGCGCACTTTGGCACAGGCATCCCAGGCAATGCACGCAGAGATCAAAGCGGGGCAGAGCCAATTGGACGATGCCAGCCGCGATCTGGTGACGCGCGGATTGGCCGTTTGGAGCGAGGATGCGGGCAGACGCCCTGTTCTTATCGTACGCGGTGCGGCCAATCTCCTCGACGAAACTGCGATGGGCGATATTGAACGGGTTCGATCGCTGCTCGAAGACCTAGAAGACAAGCAATCGGTGTCCGCTCTGCTAGAAAGCGCAAAAGAAGCCGATGCGACGCGCATTTTTATCGGCAGCGAAAACCGCCTGTTTGGCCTTTCGGGGTCATCCGTGATCGCTTCGCCTTATCGCGATATGGAAGGGCGCGTCGTTGGCGTGTTGGGAGTTATCGGCCCGACACGGTTGAACTATGCGCGCGTGGTCCCCATGATTGATCTCACAGCGCGGTCGCTTGGCCGCGCACTGGGTAAGCTCACAGTTTAAGCGGAAAACCAAAACACATGATCGACAATGATAAGCCGCAAAGCGATGCGGCAGCAGAAGAATTGAAAGGCGTTCCGAAGGAGTTCCTCGACGATGACGCGGGTGATGGCGATTGCGAAGCGTCATCGGACAACGCTCTTGCCGAAGCGCTCGAAAACATGCGCGGCGAAGTCGAAGCGGCGAAGCAAGATGTGCTCTATGCCAAAGCGGAATCGCAAAATGTGCGGCGCCGGGCCGAAAAAGACATCGCCGATGCGCGCAATTATGCGACCACCGGCTTTGCCCGAGATATCCTTAGCGTGGCCGACAATCTATCGCGCGCGATCGAAGCGATCCCCGATAGCCTGCGCGAAGACGAAAAGATGAAAGGCCTTGTGGTCGGCATCGAAGCCACTCAGCGTGAGTTGGAGAAGGTCTTCAAACAGAACGGCATCGAACGCGTCGCAGCCATGGGCCTGCCGCTCGATCCCAATCAGCATCAGGCGATGATGGAAGTGCCTTCGGCGGATCACGAACCGGGCACTGTTATTCAGGAAATGCAGGCCGGTTGGATGATCAAAGACCGGCTGCTGCGCCCAGCGATGGTGGGTGTGTCGAAAAAGCCGGATTGATCGATTAACGCGGCAATTTTGCCAGCGTTGGACTCTATGGTACTACCTTTTCCTTAAGGCCGCACAGAGGGCCTATGGGTCGCACAGATGTTTGGTCATTCTGATGCGGGGGAAATCATGAAAGTTGCAAAGGTAATTGGCGGCGGCTGCTTGGGCCTAATTGTGCTTTTCGGACTAATTATGGGCGTCGTATTCTACGCCACCAGCGGGATTACAGATACCGCGGATGATTTCTTCGCAGCCGTTCGAGACGGCGACTACGAAGCCGCTCAAGGGTATACAACTCAGCGGCTCCAAGAGCAGACATCGACCGACGACTTGCGCGAATTTGTTGAAGACAAAGGCCTAACCAATGTTGTCGATACCAGTTGGTCCAACCGTTCTATTAAGAATAACACGGGCGAACTTACGGGCACGGCGGAAACCGGCAGCGGCGGCACGATCCCAATGACGATCTTGTTTGTGTCAGAGGGAGACGAGTGGCGCATTGATGGCTTTGACGTACAAAGCTCGGGATTGTCCGTAGGTCCGTCTCGGCGCCCGGATACGGTGCAACCCGGCAAATAAACCGCATCTTCGATGGGCAACCAACCCCAGACGATGGCAGTTCACCCAAAGTCGGGCAGCGGGCTTGCCTCGATATCCGCGATCAGTTGAGCATTCATCGCTGCCTTATTGGCACCAAATGCACCCATGTTGAGCGCCTTTAGCTCGCCCAATATCTTTGCCAGCAATGCGTCCACGTCTTCGGCGGCTGCTACGTGGTCGAAATAGCCGACTTCGCGGGCCTCATGCGGCGTGAACATTTGCGATGTCGCAACCGCTTTGCGACCCGTGGAGTTGAGCCGCGCCGCGCCCAATATCATTGGGTAAATCGGCAAAGCCATGCCAATGGCGCTTTCATTCATGCCGGTAATGAACTCGCCATCTGTCCCGATCGCGCGGTCGGAGGCGAGCATAAGGAATGCGCCCATCGGATAAGCGTGCCCTTCGCACAATGTCACAACCGGGGCAGGGTGGCGCAAGATGGCGAGGATCGCGTCTTTGCCCGCTTGCAATTGGGCGGTGGCAATTTCTGGCCCCGCGCCGAACCCTTTTAAATCGAAGCCGGCGGAGAAAATCCCCTTGCGCCCGCGGATCACAACCGGCGCAAAATCGCCTGCACATTCAGCCAGTTTTGCCACCAGACCGTCGAGCTTTTCTTTATTGAGCGCATTCACTTTGCCATCGTCGAGGACAAGGATGTGAGCGCCATTTTCTTGGGTGTGAGTGATCATCGCGAGGTTTCCTGTGCTGCAAAGTGGTTGTGCTGTGCCCTCTATTAAGCACGCAGCGGATGCGTTTTGCCATCCCTCAATTGTGGGTGCCGCTACGGCGCGCGGCCTCGGGGTCGTGAAATTCTTGCGGACAATCCGCATTCGATATGCCTACGCGGTCTTATGCAGGTTCCAAACACCGCCGGGTGTGTTAGGTCATGCTCGACTGATCGGTGGTCAATTCTCCGGTTATCAAGGTTTTTGGGGTGATTAACGGGAGGGCTTTTTGATGATTAAGAAGACTATTGCATTTGGCGCATTCGCACTGGCAGCGGCGGGTATGACCGCCAGCGGTTCAGCGCAGGATATCTTGGCAGACCCGATCTCCGACACTGTATATCTTGAGGCAGGCTTTGTTCCTGATCCAACAGTCGTAAACGTCATTTCGGGCGGAACCATCGACGTGAGCACGGTCGTTTCGGAGTGCTCGGGATACATCTCCGATGCGCCCGATGTCCGTTTGACATTCAGTGCAAGCAATTCGGCCACGGCCAGCCCGCTGTATATCCACGCCATTTCGGATGAAGACACGACATTGGTGATCAACGCACCGGATGGCCAATGGTATTGCAACGACGATGGCTCTGAGGGTCTGAATCCACTCGTCGTTTTTGGTCCCGCCCAGTCTGGCAATTACGAAATCTGGATTGGCTCGTATGAAGAGGGCGCATACAACGATGCGACGTTGAGCATCTCGGAAATTGACGGCGAGTAAGAACGCCTAACAATTGGTTTGGGGAAGGGCGGCACCGGCGGGTGTCGCCTTTTCTTTTGCAAGACCAGATCGGGGTGGTTTGCGCACAAACCCGTTACAAAGTCGCGCCTTCGAAACGGACAAGCATGTCATAGGCCGACTTATCTGCGATCCCTGCGATCCGGCCTCCATGTCGCAACCAGAATGCGTGCTTCACAATCTCGGCCTGTTGCTCAATCCCATAGGCAGTGAAGGGCTGGCCGGGCTTCAAACTGTACTGATAGCGGCAAAAAGGATGGCGGTTGAGCAAAAGGTACCATCCGCCTTGCCGCTGTGTTTGCCAGACATGTGTCAGTTCGTGGATTAAAAGCCCCTGACGCTCTAAGTCTTGCTGCGAAAAATCATCGCAATATGCGGCGCCTTTGGGATGAAAATGAACATGGCCGCGCGGGGCCATGGTGATGCGCTTTGGTTGAAAGGGAAACCATTTGCGCCGCCGCAATTGCACCGCGCCATAATCAATCGCATCGCCAAAAACACTGCGCGCAATGGCAACTTCGCCGGGGGTAAGATGACGCTCCCCACCGACCGGGCAGGCGTGAAGCCCGCCCGCCGGTGCAGGAGCGCCGCTCACATCAGGCGAAGCATCGCTCAGCGTTCGTCGCCTGCGGCGCGAATTTCGGCATCAAACTTATGGCGAGCACCGCCGGATATATTCAAAGTCACCTCCGCAGTTCCGCCGGGTTCGAACCCTTCGCCCAATTCGAACACCATGATGTGCAGCCCGCCTGGCTCAAAAGTCTTCGCTTCCCCCGCAGGCAAGGCAATCGGTCCTGCTTCTGCCATCGTCATTTCAAAATTGTATTCCATCATGTCATGGACGGTCGCACTGGCTGCGCCTTCGACCGATGCGCCGCTGATCGAGACACCGCGTTCACCATTGTAGACAACGTCAAAATAAACGGCCGCGGGATTCCCTTCGACCGGCGGTAGGACGAGGCGAGCATCCGTAACCTCTAAGCCAGGCACCACGCCTTCGGGCGGAGCGACGGTTTCCGCCTCTTGCTCACACCCGCTCAATGCTAGGCCCATTGCCACCGCAAAACTCATTGCAATTCGTTTCATATCTGTCCCCGTTTTGGTTGTGAGTGCCTGTTTGGGCATTTAAAAAAGATGTCCCGTCTGTGGAAAGGATGAAAAACTAGGGCAGTGGGCTTCTTGTGCCAAGCGAAACCGCACCTATATCCGCCTCATATTCGAGCCGCCAAACGGTTTCGCCCGAAGGTTAATTCCGCAGGGGAAACGCATAGCGCGGTGTCCAACAACGATCCAATGGATGGAAAAATAATGAGTAAAGTAATCGGTATCGATCTCGGCACGACCAACAGCTGCGTTGCTGTTATGGATGGCGGCAAGCCAAAAGTTATCGAAAATTCCGAAGGCGCACGCACCACGCCCTCGATCGTCGCCTTCACAAAAGACAGTGAGCGTTTGATCGGGCAACCTGCAAAACGCCAAGCCGTCACCAACCCGGACAACACACTTTTCGCGATTAAGCGTTTGATCGGCCGCCGGTTCGACGATCCGCTGACCAAGAAAGACATGGAACTCGTCCCTTACTCCATCGTCAAAGGCAAAAACGGCGATGCATGGGTCGAATCCGGTGATGAACAATATTCACCGTCACAGATTTCCGCTTTCATCCTGCAAAAGATGAAAGAAACCGCTGAGAGCTATCTTGGCGAAACAGTTGAGCAAGCGGTCATTACCGTCCCTGCATATTTTAACGATGCACAGCGTCAGGCGACAAAAGACGCCGGACAAATCGCGGGCCTCGAAGTTCTGCGTATCATCAACGAGCCAACTGCTGCGGCGCTGGCATACGGCATGGACAAAGACGACGGCAAAACCATCGCGGTTTACGACCTTGGCGGCGGTACATTCGACGTTTCGGTCCTTGAGATTGGTGACGGCGTCTTTGAAGTGAAATCGACCAATGGCGACACATTCCTTGGCGGTGAAGATTTCGACAACACCATCGTTGAATGGCTGGCCGAACAGTTCCAGAAAAAGGAAAACATGGACCTGAAGACGGATAAGCTTGCGCTGCAACGTCTTAAGGAGGCCGCGGAAAAGGCAAAGATCGAGCTTTCCAGCTCGGCCACGACCGAAGTGAATCTGCCGTTCATCACCGCGCGCATGGAAGGTGGTTCGTCCACTCCGTTGCACCTTGTTGAAACAATCAGCCGCTCTGACCTTGAAAAGATGGTTGGCGCGCTCATTACTCGCACTCTTGAGCCTTGCAAAAAAGCTCTTTCCGATGCGGGCGTGAGCAAAAACGAAATTGACGAAGTGATCTTGGTGGGCGGTATGACCCGCATGCCTAAGGTTCGCGAAGTGGTTGAGAAGTTCTTCGAAGCCAAGCCGCACACCGGCGTGAACCCTGATGAAGTTGTTGCCATGGGCGCAGCCATTCAAGCGGGCGTTCTTCAGGGCGACGTTAAAGACGTTCTGCTGCTCGACGTGACACCATTGTCGCTGGGTATTGAAACTGCTGGCGGCATTTTCACGCGGATGATTGATCGCAACACGACGATCCCGACTAAGAAGACGCAGACATTTTCGACATTTGAAGACAATCAGCAGGCCGTGACCATCAAAGTGATGCAGGGCGAGCGTGAAATGGCGACGGACAATAAGCTGCTTGGCAATTTCGATCTGGTTGGTATCCCGCCAGCACCACGCGGTGTTCCCCAAATCGAAGTTGGCTTCGATATTGATGCCAACGGCATCGTTTCGGTTATCGCCAAAGACAAAGGTACCGGCAAAGAGCAGACCATAAAGATCCAAGCGTCTGGCGGTTTGAACGATGCTGACATCGATCAGATGGTTCAGGACGCTGAGAAATTCGCGGAAGAAGACAAGAAACGCCGCGAATCTGCCGAAGCGCGCAACCAAGCCGACAGCCTTGTCCACGCTACTGAAAAGCAGCTGGAAGAGAATGGCGACAAGGTTGATGCTGAAACCAAGACGGCGGTCGAAGAAGCGCTTGCCGCTGCGAAGACCGCACTTGAAGGCGACGACGCCGATGACATCAACGCCAAGGCTCAGGAATTGACGCAGGCTGCCATGAAAATGGGCGAACAAATCTATAAGCAGGAGCAAGAAGCCTCTGCTGATGGAGCCGATGCCGCTGGTGCAGAAGCCGCAGCCGAAGAAGACGCCGACGAAGAGGTCGTCGATGCGGAATTCTCCGAAGTCGACGGCGCCGGTGATGGTGCCGGTGATGGCGACTCCGACGGCGATAAGAAGGCCTAAGCGATATAACCCTCTGCCACCCCGTCACTTGCGCAAGTCGTTAGTGGCGGGGAGGTGTGAAAGGTACCACAATGGCCGCCACACAAATCGATTATTACCAGACGCTGTCGGTGTCCCGCGATGCGGATGCCGGTACGCTCAAAAGCGCCTATCGCAAATTGGCTATGAAACATCACCCGGACCGCAATCCGGGCGATGCTGAGGCTGAAGCGCAGTTCAAGGCGTGCAATGAGGCTTATGAGTGTCTCAAAGACCCTCAAAAACGCGCTGCCTATGACCGGTTCGGTCACGAGGCCTATACCCAAGGCGCAGCCGGCGGCGGCGGCGGAGGTTTTGGCGGCCGCGGCGGGCAGGGTGACTTTGGCGATATTGGCGATATTTTTGAAACCATTTTCGGCAGCGCCTTTGGCGGCGGCGGCGGAATGGGCGGCGGACACCAACAACAACGTCGCGGCGCGGATCTGCGTTTTGATATGCAGGTTTCGCTCGACGAAGCGTTCAATGGAAAATCCACCGAAATAGAAATCGAAGTCTCGCAAAGCTGCGACACCTGCGATGGCTCTGGCGCATCGCCGGGCACCTCAGAGCGCACCTGTAACCTATGCCACGGCGCAGGCGCGGTGCGCGCGAAACAAGGGCTGTTCGTGGTGGAGCGCCCATGCCCCACTTGCGGCGGACGGGGCCAAGTTATCGAAGACCCTTGCGGTGAATGCCGCGGGGAAGGGCGCGTGGACAAGGAACAATTGCTGGCTGTCGACATCCCACCGGGCGTCGATACTGGAACTCGCATCCGTCTGTCTGGCAAAGGCGAAGCCGGACAGCGCGGCGCAGCACCGGGTGATCTTTACATCTTCATCCACGTCAAACCCCACGAATTGTTTGAACGTGAAGGGACCACGCTGGCGGCCCGTGTGCCGGTTAGCTTTACGACCGCAGCTTTGGGCGGCAGTGTCGACATCCCCGACCTTGATGGATCAACCAACACGGTCGAAATTCCCACTGGAATCCAATCGGGCAAGCAATTGCGCGTGCGCGGTGCCGGTATGCCGGTTCTGCAAGGACGCGGCCGCGGGGACATGGTGGTCGAAATTCAGGTGGAAACGCCGACGAAACTCAGCCGCAAACAGAAAGAAATCCTCCAGCAATTCCGAGAGACGGAAACGGGCGACGAATGCCCAGCAAGCAAGGGATTTTTTAGCAAGTTGAAAGACGCGTTCAGCACTTAAGCCGCTGATAAGTCTTGCCTCGACAGGTTTGATTTGTGGGCGTAATCCTTTTGCAAAAGAGGAGAACCCCAATGAACCGTCTTACCGCATTGCCGCTAATTACTGCGTTACCAATGCTTGCATCATCAGCACTCGCTCCTGCTGCTCTTGCGCAAGGCAATTTCGATAGCGTCGAAATAACGACTGAGGAGATCGCACCCGGCGTCGCGGTTCTGTTCGGTGCTGGCGGGAATATCGGGGTAAGCCACGGCGAAGATGCTACCGTCATTATCGACGATCAATTCGCGCCTTTGTCAGGCAAAATCGAACGGGCAATCGCCAATCTTGGTGCGACGCCGGTCAAATATGTCGTCAACACGCATTGGCATTTTGACCACACCGGCGGCAATGAACATTTTGGCGGAACCGGCGCGACAATCTTCGCCCACGACAATGTTCGTGTGCGGATGCAATCGGGCGGAACCGCAGCGGGGAATGTGACGCCGCCCGCTGCGCCAGAGGCGTTGCCGGTTGTCACCTATGCGCAAGGGATGCGGTTCCACCTCAATGGTGACACGATCAATCTGATGTATCTGGGCGGCGGACACACCGACGGCGATTGCGTGGTGATTTGGGAAGAGGACAACGTCATCCATATGGGTGATCTGTATTTCAACATCCCGGGCTATCCCTTCATCGACACCAATTCTGGCGGCAATGTCTACAATGCGATGCGCGCGCTCGATATTGTCATTGCCACGATTGATGATGAGACAAAGGTCATTCCTGGCCACGGGCCAATGTCGAACAAGGTCGAACTGGCTGAATTCCGTGCCGTAATAGGCGAAGCGGTATCGCGTGTGGACGCGCTGAGAGCGTCGGGGATGACATTGGAAGAGGCCGTTGCCTCTGCGCCTCTTGCTGACATTGATCGGGGCGAGGGTGGCTTCATCGACGCCGATTCATTCGTCACAGCAATTTGGAACAGTGCGGCGGACTAAAAGTCAGGCGAATTTCTCGGCAATCTCCAGCCTAAGCCGGTCGATCAACTCTATTTTGCATCGGCCAGCTTCAGCTTCTTCGTCAAGGATCGCGCAGAACGCGGCATGTTTGGCGGCGCGGATGGTGCTGCTTTCCAATCCGCTTTCGACAGTCGAGGCAACCAGATCGACCATCCGCTCCGCCCCATGAAGACGGCCCCAGATGTAGTCGTTTTCCCGGTACGCCCGGCTGAAGAAGGCACCGAAATTATAGAATTCAATGCCGCGCAAAGTTGCTTTTGTTCCCCCTTCGCGGATCGACAGCGCGTCATCGGGCGATATGCGATCGATCTTTACCGCATGATACTCGCCCAAACTCTCCCGCTGTGTAAGGGGCAGCGTCGCGACATCGTAAAACGGAAATCCAAGATAGGTTAGAAGCATTCTTCGCTTCAGGTTTTTGGGCATATCTTGCAATGCATCAGCAAGCATCTCTTCGGCTTTTAGATCGGTCTGGGTCAGCACGCGCTTATCGGCAAGATAATCAAGCACCGCGCCCGGTTCAGCCAAGGCATTGCAGGCCAACCCGCAAAAATCCTCGCCGGTCTGAGTTCTTAGGATAGAAGCATCATCGGCTCTGCGATAAAGCGCCAGAATGTCGTAGATTTTCTCCCGCGCGATATCGAGTGCATCATCCGGAATCTCTGGATCGACTTCCCAATCCCTCGACAAGCGGCGAGCAAGCAACTGCAGCCGCCGCATACGAAACGCGATGTCATGGTCCCGGAAAAACTCGATAGCTTGGGCGTTCGCACCGCCGCCTTCTTCGGTGAGCGTTTCCAAGCCGCGCGCCTCTAGCTCGCGCCGAAATGCATCTGCAATTGGCGTGTGATCGGTCAACGCCAGTTCGGGTGCAGCCTCATATGTAAGCCGTGCGAGCCGATCGATGATCGCGCTGTATTTGGTGTAAGCATAGGCTCCGAAAGCGTAACCTGCGCGTTCAGCTGCTGCGTTATGCGCGCGTTCGCGCCAGTTTTCGAGCCGCTTTGGAGTCGGACTATCCATGAAGAATGTGAGGCCGAAAAGCTTTTCAACCGCACGGTCAATCTCTGGACGAAGACCCATCACAATGCGGCGCAGGCGCTGCGCATCATTCGATTGCTTCTCAATCCGTTCCAGATCGTCACGGATCGGTTGTTCGCGCGGGATGGTGGAGAGCGAGCCGAAGATCGCGCCGAACCAGCCCACCTCTGGGGTTTCTTCCTCCGGGGTGGAATCGATAGGATCAGATCGGTCGGGCCGAGGATCTATATAGACCACCCGGCGATCCACTTCGCGCTGGGATGAACGTGCCTGCATCGCCTTTAGCGCCGCACCAAAGGGTGCATTGACCAGAACGGAGCCATCAATAAGAGCGGCGCGGTCCAGCGTCCCATCGCGCATATGCACCGGCATGATGCGCGTCAGAAAACTGGCACGGCTTTCCCATTGCTGATCGCTTGCCGCTGCGAGCTTGTCTATTTCAGCCAGGACCATCGGCGGGAAAGCGCCAGGAAAGCTCGCCGTGGATCTGGCTGCCAAAACAAGCTCAAATGGATTTGCAAGGCTATGGCCAGCCTCAAACGGTGTTGAACTGCGAAAGTCGATTGGCAGCCGGTGCTCAGTTTCCTGAATAACCGGAGGCGAATTCAACCGCAGCATTTCGGGGTGCCCGCGAAAATCAGTAGCCGTCACCAGCAAGTCGATCGGATGATGCGGGGGCAACAGGGGTGTACCAGACGGCGTTTTGGCCATGCTCTGCAACGCTTCAAAAAGCATTGAGGAAAAGCGAGATCCCGAGAACGGCGGGCTAAACCAGCGGCCACGAACGAATTGGGATACTTTGTGACGAACCTCTTCGCGCGTTTCGGGAGAGACGCTTTCGGTAACGGCATTGCCGGGACGCCGCAGGAACCAGTCCGCAATCGGCTGTGCCCAAATCTTGGCATAGCGCCAAACGGGCTGCGCATCGGGATCAGTTAGCTCGCTGACATCGGCGTTCTCAAGCCAAAGGTCGGTGAGAGGCTCCAGCGATTGACCCGAATGGATCGCTTGAGCAAGGAACACCGCGTTGATGCCGCCGGCGCTGGCCCCGGTCAGGATATCGGGTAGGACCCGCAGTCGGAGCTGCTTTTCGCGCTCTATTTGAGCCAGCAAATCGCGATACACCGCCGCGACACCGGTCAGGTCATCGCCATTCCCGCTGTGATAGGCACGGCTTGCACGGGCGAGGTGCCAGACCTCTTTGGTGACCCCGTGCATATACACGGCCAGGCTGACGCCGCCGTAACATACAAGAGCAAGGCGAAGTTCCTTTTGCCGCATGCCACACAATTGGCGATTAATGCTGCGAAACGCAATTGCGTTCTGCAAATGTTCTGCATATAAAACGGGGATGGCAAAGACAAAACGGCGATATGTGTGTTCCAATTGCTCAGCGGTTAGCCCGCGTTGGCAAGGACAGTGCGGCGAGTGCGGCGAATGGAACACGCTAAGCGAAGACGCGCCAGCGACCGTTTTCTCGCAAAAACATGATTTATCAAGCGGCGGGCGCGGCATCGAATTTGTCGCGCTAAACCAACCAACCGAGCTGCCCGTTCGCAAATCCACCGGACTGGCCGAGTTTGATCGCGCGCTAGGCGGGGGAATCGTCCCGGGGTCGGCGGTCTTGATGGGCGGCGATCCGGGGATTGGGAAATCGACTTTGCTGTTGCAGACTGCGGCCACGATTGCGCGCGGGGGCAACGATGTTGTTTATGTCAGCGGAGAAGAAGCGGCAGGTCAGGTCCGTTTGCGGGCAAAGCGGTTGGGCGTCGCCGACGCGCCGATCCGGTTCGCATCTGACACCTCGGTGCGCGATATCCTGACGACATTGGGGCAGGGGACACCGCCCGGATTGCTGGTGATTGATTCGATCCAAACAATGCATTCCGACACAATCGAGGGGGCACCCGGGTCGGTCAGCCAAGTGCGCGGCTGCGCGCTGGAGTTGATCCGGTATGCCAAAGCGAGCGGATGCGCTCTGATGCTGGTCGGCCATGTCACCAAAGATGGCAGCATCGCCGGGCCGCGTGTGCTGGAACATATGGTTGATGTGGTGATGAGCTTTGAAGGCGAGCGCAGCCATCAATATCGTATTCTTAGGGCGCTCAAAAACCGCTTTGGTGCAGTTGACGAAATTGGCGTGTTCTCAATGGAAACCGGCGGGCTTGAGGAAGTCGCGAACCCTTCGTTGTTGTTCCTGTCAGGCCGCGACAATCCCTTGGCGGGCAGTTCGGTGTTTCCCGCATTGGAAGGGACGCGGCCGGTGCTTGTCGAAATTCAGGCGCTGATCGTGAAATTGCAATCGGGAGCGACGCCGCGCCGGGCGGTGGTCGGCTGGGACAACGGACGGCTTGCGATGCTGTTGGCTGTGCTGGAATCGCGATGCGGGCTAAACTTCTCCTCGGCAGAGGTTTACCTCAACATCGCTGGTGGATACCGGCTGACCGATCCAGCGGCGGATTTGGCCGTTGCGGCTGCGCTGGTCTCGGCGCTGGCGGATAAACCACTTAGGGACAAATCGGTATGGTTCGGCGAGGTGTCATTGGCCGGAGAAATCCGTCCGATCGCGCATTCCGACCTGCGATTGCGCGAATCTGCAAAGCTTGGGTTCACGCGCGGCTACGGGCCATCGGACGGCAAGACCGGTTCGTCGAAGCTTGAATATTGTTCGGTGAATGGTTTGGCCAATCTCGTTGACCAAGTGATGGGGAGCGCATAATTCATCATTCGGTATGACGGGTTTTGATATTATCGTTCTGATTATTGTCGCTGTGGCGGCAATCGGCGGCTTTATGCGCGGATTGGTGCAGGAGGTGCTCAGCCTTGCTGCGTGGATATTGGCGGCATTTTCAGTCTATTATCTGCACGGCCCGCTGACAGAATTTCTCCGAGATTTTTACGACGCAGAGCCCGCGACATCCATTCTGTCCTTCACGCTGCTTTTGCTCATTCCCTATGCCGCGATGAAATTGATTGCGGGCAATGTCGGCGAAGCATCGCGCGGATCAATCCTTGGTCCGATTGACCGCGTTCTTGGTTTCGGCTTTGGCGCGGTTAAGGGCGCGCTGATTGTCGTCTTTGCGTTCTCGGTCCTTGTTCTTGGTTTTGATACGGTTTGGGGCTTCAAAGGGCGGCCCGACTGGATCACACAAGCACGGACCTATCCCGCTGCTGATGCATTCTCACGTGAGCTGGTTGCTATGATTGCAGATCGACGTGCAGAATTACTCGGGCAGGAAGAGGAAGAGGCTGCGCAGTGACGCAGTCCGCCGAGGGGAATGCGAAACCCCGGTCGGCAAAGCTCTATACCCCGCGACTTTTGGCGCTGTCGGCGGGGCTTGCCGAATTCCCGCTTGTTTCCCGCTACGAATTTAATGCTGAGGCACGCTCGCGCACCTGTGGAAGCTCCATAAAAATCGGGTTTGATTGCAGCGCCGATGACCGCGTTGACCGGATTGGAATGCAGGTCACAGCCTGCGCAATCGGTCAAAGCTCCGCCGCGATCTTGGCCCAGTCCGCCAAAGGACGTGGTAAGGGTGAATTTCAAACTATGTGCGATGCCATTGATGCGTGGCTGAAAGGTGAGGGCGCGGCGCCCGACTGGCCTGGATTTGATGCGTTGGAGCCAGCCCTGGATCATGCCGGGCGACATGGCGCTCTGATGCTCCCATGGCGGGCCGCAGCCGAGGCCCTATCAACAGGGACGGTTTCATCCTGACCGCCCTCTCGCTAAGGCAGGGAATACAGGATAGGAATTCCCGCTAGAACGTTCAAAAATGGCCGAATTGCGGGACAAATAAAAACGGGGACACATGACGAGTTCAGCGACAGAAGCGGAAATTTTGGCCGCGCGTGAGCCATCTGCGAAAGAAATCCGCCTTGTGGTAGGTGCTTCAAGCGCGGGTACCATTTTCGAATGGTACGACTTCTTCATTTACGGAACGCTCGCATTGGTCCTCCAGGGCGCGTTTTACGATGTTGATGACCCAACCCTCGGCTTGCTGCTTGTCTGGTCAACATTTGCGGTTGGCTTTGCCTTCCGTCCTATTGGGGCGGTACTTTTCGGGTTTCTCGGCGACAAATTGGGGCGCAAATACACCTTTATCGTCACAGTGACGTTGATGGGGATCGCGACAGCGGGCGTCGGCCTTATTCCCACGGTAGAACAGCTTAGGACCAGTTACGGCGAGGAATATGTATTCATCGCGCCGATGATAGTGATCTTCCTTCGTGTGCTTCAAGGGCTTGCGCTGGGCGGCGAATATGGCGGAGCGGCGATCTATGTTGCCGAACACGCTCCGCCGGAACAACGCGGGTTTTACACCAGCTTTATTCAGGCAAGCGTGGCGGGCGGATTTGTGCTGTCGATTATTGTTGTGCTGCTGTGCCGCTGGATCATTCCCGAGGACTCTTTCAACGATTGGGGCTGGCGTGTGCCGTTCCTGCTGTCGATCTTGCTGCTTGCGATATCGCTGTGGATGCGGATCAAATTGTCCGAAAGTCCAGTGTTTAAGGCAATGAAAGAAGCTGGTGAAACCGCTGGCAACCCGTTCGTGGAAAGCTTCACTTATCCCGGAAATCCAAAGCGGATTTTTGTGGCGCTGTTTGGGGTGGCGGGCATTTTGACGACGATTTGGTACACGGCGTTTTTCTCCAGCCTTTCGTTCCTAAAAGTGGACATGCGGCTTGATGAATTGACCGTAGAATTGATCATGCTCACCGCCGGTCTGATTTCGCTCAGCTTCTTTATCGTCGTGGGCAAATGGTCAGACCGCATCGGCCGTAAGAGGCCGATTATTATCGGCGCGCTCGCGTCTCTGGTGCTGCTCTTCCCGATCTTTTGGTTCATGGGCAGTTTGGCCAATCCGGGCCTTGCGGAGGCGGCGGAACGCACCCCGGTTGTTGTGACCGGCGAAGAGTGCGTCACAGATCCGTTCGCCAAACTGTTTGATCGTCAGCAAACCGACTGCGGCAAACTGCTTGGCACGCTTACCTCCAGCGGTGTTTCCTACAGCGTCGTGGCCGGTGACACGCTTGGCGTATCAGTGGGAGGAGAAACTGTGGCGATCGGGGATGATTGGCTGTCGGACAACGCTGCGCGGACTGAAGGGCTTCAAACCGCGCTTACTGCGTCAGGTTTTGACTTTTCCCGTCAGGTCCCGCCGATGATCAACATTATCGGAATTGTCGCGGCATTGCTGCTTCTCGGGGTTCTTTCCGCTCTGACCTATGGCTCTGTTGCGGCGCTGCTATCGGAGATGTTCCCTGCACGCATTCGGTATTCTTCCATGTCGATCCCGTATCATATCGGGGCCGGGTATCTGGGCGGATTTTTGCCGCTCATTTCAGGAATAATCGTTGCGAGCACAGGCAATGTCTATTCAGGCCTGTGGTACACTTGGGGCGTTGTAGCCTTTGGTGTCGTGGTCGCATGGTGGGGCCTTTCGGGTGGTCCACCGAAAGATTTCGAGGATGACGTTGTCTGATATCTCCGCGCCGGAGCCGACACTACGGCTGCGGATAGACACCGATGCATTGGCTTCGAATTGGCGGGCGCTTGATAGTTTGTCTGGCGCGGCGTCAGCTGGGGCGGCGATAAAGGCAGAATGCTATGGGCTGGGCATAGATGGCTGCTTGCCCGCTTTGCGAGATGCCGGAGCGCAGCAATTTTTCGTCGCGCATTGGAGCGAAGTGCCAGCGGTCTTGCCCCATGTTCCAGCGCGGCAAATTGCGGTCCTTCATGGGCCGATGCGCAGCGCAGACGTCGATTTTGCACGAGCGACCGGCACAGTGCCCGTTATCAACTCGCTTGAACAAGCGCAGCGTTGGACCGGCGGCGGGGGCGGTGCGTGTCACCTTATGATCGACACTGGGATAAACCGTTTGGGTGTTGCTCCCGATCAATTGAGCGACCCAGCGATCGCCGCGCTCGATGTGAATATCGCAATGAGCCATTTGGCGAATGCTGACGAAGACAGTCCGATGAATGCTCGTCAACTGGCCGCGTTCCAGCATTGCCTTACGCAAGTGGATCACAAATCGGCCAGCCTTGCGAACAGCGCGGGAATTGGGCTCGGCACTCAGTACGCCTTTGACATGACACGGCCGGGTCTTGCTCTGTATGGCGGAGTTCCGCGCAAGAGCATGGCCAGTGCCATTAAGCAGGCCGCGCATATTGACGCTGCGATCATCCAAACACGGGACCTGAAAGCGGGCGACGCGGTCGGCTACAACGGTGAATTTGTGGCCGAAAAACCCATGCGCGTTGGCACCGTTTCATTGGGCTATGCCGATGGTTTTCTGCGCGCGCGCGGGCCGGGCGCTGCGTTGGTTCACGGTGATGCCAAACTGCCTTTGCTGGGCAAAGTTTCGATGGATATGATCGTAATAGACCTGACCAGTGCCCCCAATTTGCAAGAAGGTGATTGGACGCAGGTTCCCTTTGACCTAACCGATGCTGCGCAGCAAAGTTCTGTTTCTCAATATGAATTGCTGACAGTAATTGGGCGCCGGCTGCGTCCGTAATCCAGTTTTATCCGCACTTGCGAACATCCAGCGCGCCTTTGTGTTGCGCTGCACATTGTGCAGATGCTAAGATACATAAAAATACATTCGGGAGCCAAACTATGGCACGCAAGTCCAACGACCATTCTGCCGACGTTTCATCGGACACCACCATCATCAAGAAATACGCCAATCGGCGGCTCTATAACACGGCATCATCAAGCTATATTACGCTTGAAGACTTGGCCGCGATGGTGCGTGAGAATGTCGAATTTGCCGTGTTCGACGCAAAGTCGGGCGAGGACATCACCCATTCGATCCTGACCCAAATCATCATGGATGAAGAGAGCAATGGAGGCAAAATGCTTCCGGTCAGTTTCCTGCGTCAATTGATCGGAATGTATGGCAATTCCATGCAATCACTGATGCCGTCTTACCTTGAAGCGAGCATGACGAATTTCCGTGAAAATCAGGGGAAAATTCGGGAAGCCTTTGAAAAGGGCATGAGCAACAATCCACTGGCCGCGATCCATGAAACAAACATGGCAATGATGCGCGCAGCGGCCGAAACGCTTATCCCGGGCGCAAGCAGCCTGACCGGCGGCAAAAGCGCGGCGAAAAAGCAGGAAGCCTCTGTCAAACCGGACCAAGCCGATGAGCTTGCCGCGATGCGCGAACAAATGGCATCAATGCAAAAGAAGCTGGACGAATTGGGCAAATAAAGCCACGCGGTCCGGCAACACAAAAACACCGGATTGGACAGGAAATATCGTGGCAGACACCGGCTCAAACATTCGGCACGCGCTCAATGTGCAGCGCGCTGACGACTTTGCCAAATGGTACCAAGAAGTAATCAGCGCCGCCGACCTTGCAGAGGAATCGGGCGTGCGCGGATGCATGGTGATAAAGCCTTGGGGTTACGGCATTTGGGAACGCGTTCAGCGATTGATGGATGACCGGATCAAAGCCGCCGGGGTCCAAAACACATATTTCCCGATCTTCATTCCCCTTGCCAATTTTGAACGTGAAGCAGAGCACGTCGAAGGGTTCGCCAAGGAAATGGCGGTCGTCACCCATCACCGCCTGATCGCGGGTAAAGACGGCGGCTTGATCCCCGATCCCGAAGCGAAGCTGGAAGAGCCTTTGGTGGTTCGCCCAACGTCAGAAACTATCATCGGCGATGCGATGGCGCGCTGGATCCAATCGTGGCGCAACCTTCCGCTTAAAATCAACCAATGGGGCAATGTCGTGCGGTGGGAAATGCGCACGCGGATGTTCCTGCGCACCAGCGAGTTTCTTTGGCAGGAGGGGCACACCGCCCATGCCAACAAAGACGAAGCGCTGGAAGAAACGCACCGCGCGCTGGAAATGTACCGCGCCTGTGTCGAAGAAGACCTCGCTATGCCGGTGGTTGCCGGTGAAAAGCCAGAGAATGAGCGTTTTCCTGGTGCGGATGAGACATGGTCGATTGAAGCCATGATGCAAGACGGCAAGGCGCTTCAAGCGGGGACCTCGCATTACCTCGGCACCAATTTCGCCACCGCCGCCGGCATTCAATATCAGGACCGCGAAGGTACACAGCAGCATTGCCATACGACCAGCTGGGGTACATCCACGCGCCTGATCGGCGGGGTTGTGATGACCCACGGCGATGACGATGGCCTGCGCGTGCCGCCGCGCATTGCACCGCATCAAATCATCATCCTACCGATGTTGCGTGAAAAGCCAGAGGATGAGGCTGTTCTTACCTATTGCGAAGAGATTGAAGCGTCTCTGCGCGGGATTTCTGCATGCGGTGAGCCGGTTCGCATTTTGCTCGACAAAAGCCCCGGTAAAGCGACGGCAAAGCGTTGGGATTGGGTGCGCAAAGGCGCGCCGGTGATCGTAGAGGTCGGCCCGCGCGACATGGAAAAGGGCAACGTGGCCATGCTCCGCCGCGACCATTTGTGGAACGCAGATAACGGCAAGCCCGCCATGCAGTTCATTTCCCGCGAGGAATTGGCAAAAGGCGCTTCGGCATTGCTCGAAGACATTCAAAACAACATCTTTGACGAAGCCAAAGCCCGACGCGATGCCAACATCACGCGCGGTCTGATCGGTTGGCATGATGTCGTGAATTTCTACCGCAAGGGCGGCAAATATCCGGGCTGGGTCGAGGTCCAATGGGCCAAGCCAACCGGGGCTGCGCTGGAAGAGGTGGTCGAGCAGCTCAAAGGTGAAAAACTCACCATTCGCAATGTACCGCTTGGCAGCGATGCTGCGGACGGCACTTGCATCTTCACCGGCGAACCAGCGGTGGAGCGGATATTGCTGGCGCGCGCTTATTGATTTGGGTCTATTGATTTGGGTCTATTGATTTGGGTGGCGAGCGGCTGCAACAAGTGTAGGCATGATCAAACGCCTCGCTTTGCCCGTCACCGGTGCCGCCGCCTTTATCGCAGCTACACTTGCTGCCCCTCTTTCGGCTGATGACCATTCGGAAACGTCCCCGGACGCATCCTCTGATCCCGGCCTAGAGGTTTCCGAAGAGCGCCTGCGCAGCGATATGGACACGATTGTCGCGTTCGGCACGCGCCATACGCTTTCAACCCAGACCGATCCCAATCGCGGTATCGGCGCGGCGGTCAATTGGGCGCTGGATGAATTTGGACAGATGAGCGCGGCGTGTGACAGATGCCTTGATGTGCAGGCCGTTGGCCGTGTTGTCGAACCCGACGGCCGCCGCATTCCCGAACCGACCTTGATCCGCAATGCGGTCGCGATCCAGCGCGGAACCGAGCGCCCGAACGAAGTGATCATTGTACAAGGGCACTATGACAGCCGCGTAACCGATCCGCTGAATGGAACCGATGATGCACCCGGCGCGAATGACGATGGATCAGGCAGCGTCATGGTTCTGGAAGCCGCGCGCATCCTGTCTCAGCGCGAATATCCCTCAACCATTGTCTACGCGCTACTGACCGGCGAGGAACAGGGCCTTTATGGCGCCGGTATCTTGGCCGATTGGGTTGGCGAACAGGGCATGACGGTGAAGGCCGTGCTCAATAACGATATGATCGGTAATTCGTGCGGGTCAGATGGATATTGCGAACCCGATGTCGTGCGCGTCTTTTCCGAAGGGTTGCGCGCCGATTCCACGCCGCGTCTACGCGCTCTGCAACGCCGTTTTGGCGGGGAGAACGATTCACCGGGGCGCAATCTGTCGCGCTGGCTTACCAATCTTGCCGCCGAATATCCCGATGGGATGCAAGTGCGCCAGATTTGGCGGACCGACCGGATGGGGCGGGGCGGGGATCAAATCCCGTTCCTTGATCGCGGCTATCCAGCGGTTCGTGTGACCGTGGCGGTGGAGGATTACGAGCACCAGCATCAGGACCTGCGCGTCGAAGACGGCGTGACATACGGCGATACGGTGGATGAGCTCGACTTTGAATATTTGACCCGCGCCAGCGTGCTGAATGTGCGGGCACTCCATCGTCTTGCGAATGCACCCATGCCGCCGAGTGTGACCGCCGATGCAGCGGTGCGGGTGGATACCGAGGTAAAGTGGGTGGTCCCGACAGGAGCGCGTCAGTTTTTGGTGGTCACTCGGCGCACAAATGAATCCGATTGGACGGTCGATAAGATCGTGGTTTACGTCGGAAGAGCACACGAGGCCAATCCATCACGAATGGAGGGTGAAGAACGATCGATCGTGCTTGATAAACGCGGCGATGATTGGCTGTTCGGCGTCCAAGCTTGCAACGGCGAATATTGCTCCCCCGTTTCAACCGCAGTTCCCGGCGGCGCGTTTGAACCGGTGGAGCAGCCAGAGTCCGCGGCGGAGTAATCACTTCCCACTGTCCGGGCGAACGGGTAGGGCGCGACTATGGTCAAATACTCCCCCAAATACCCACAGGGTATGCCCACGGCAAAACAAGTTCTTAGCTTCATTCAGGACAGCGATGGTCCTGCGGGTAAGCGCGAGATTGCCAAAGCCTTTGGCCTGAAAGGGCAGGAGAAGATCGCGCTCAAACGGCTGCTGAAAGACATGGCAGAAGAAGGGCTGATTGACGGTAAGAAGACCGCCTATCACCGGATGGGCGGGGTGCCGAAAGTCACCGTGCTGCGCGTCATCGACATCGAAGATGGCGAGCCTGTGGCAATACCCGACAATTGGTCGCCCGATGCGGGTGCTGAGCCGCCGCGTTTGACCATGCGCGAGCTTAAAGGACCAAAAGGCAAATCCAGCCCGGCGCGGCGCGGACCGGCGCTCAAACGCGGCGACCGTGTTCTGTCGCGCACCGAAGAACGCGGTAGCGGCTGGATCGCCTATCCGATCAAAAAACTGCCCGCCCGCACCGAAGGGTTGATGGGCGTGGTCGAAATTGATGGCAGCGGAAAAGCGTGGCTGGCCCCGGTCGACAAACGCATCCGCCGCTCATCCCCTATCAGCGATGTTGGAGAGGCGGAAGAAGGCCAATTGGTCTTTGCGGAACGGACCGGCAAGTCTGAACGATCCGGCCTCAAGGTCATTGACGTGATCGGCGATCCGCTTGCGCCGAAAAGTTTCAGCCTGATCGCGATTGCGAAACACGGCATCCCGCACACATTCCCCGACGAAGTGAATGCCGAGGCCGGGGATGCGGTCGAACTGACCTTGTCCGACAGCAAACGCGAAGACCTGCGGCACCTACCGATCGTGGCCATCGACCCCGCCGACGCGCGCGATCATGATGATGCGATTTGGGCCGAATCTGACGGTGAGGGCGGGTTCAACGCTCTGGTCGCGATTGCCGATGTGTCATTTTATGTGCGCCCCGGATCGGCGCTTGACCGGGAGGCGCGCAAGCGGGGGAACTCGGTGTATTTCCCGGATCGCGTGGTGCCGATGCTGCCAGAGATATTGTCGGCTGATGTGTGCTCCTTGCGCGAAAACGAAGACCGCGCAGCTATGGCGTGCCATCTGCACATCAACGCCGATGGCCAAATTTCCAAACACCGTTTTACCCGCGCGACCGTGCGCATCCACCACAACATTGCCTATGAAGATGCTCAGGCAGCGGTGGATGCCGGCCAAAACGGAAAGGCGCCGCCTGAATACCTCTCGAACCTTTGGGCAGCGTGGAAACTGCTCGCGGATGCGCGGGCGAAACGTGATCCGCTGGAACTGGACCTGCCCGAACGGCGGGTGATGCTGAACGATCAGGGGCAGATTACCGAGATTGCCGTGCGCGAACGGCTTGATGCGCACCGCGTGGTTGAAGATTTCATGATCGCCGCAAATGTCGCCGCCGCCAAAGCGCTTGAGGCGAAAACGTCGCCAGTAGTCTACCGCGTGCACGACACGCCGAGCCGGGAAAAACTGATCGCTTTGCGCGAATATATGGGCACCATGGGCAAAAAGGTGGCGATGGGGCAAGTGATCACGCCGACGCTCTTCAACAGACTCCTTAAAGACGTCAGCGAAGATTCTGAAAAAGCACAGGTTATGGAAGCCGTGCTGCGCACTCAGATGCAAGCTTTCTATGGTCCAGCCAATGGCGGTCACTTTGGACTAGCGCTGGGTTCCTACGCCCACTTTACCTCGCCCATTCGCCGCTATGCCGACTTGCTCGTGCACCGCGCTTTGGTCGATGCTTACAAGCTCGAACAGCCTGCCCCCAATGTCGATCTGCCCGAACGCACCGGCCTTTCGGACAAGGACCGGGCAAGCTTGCAAGAGATATGCGACGCAATCAGCCAGACAGAGCGCCGCGCGATGGAAGCCGAACGAGATACCATCGACCGCTATGTTGCCGCGTGGCTTTCGGGCCGCGTTGGCGAAGTGTTCGACACCCGGATCACCGGGGTTCAAGGGTTCGGCTTTTTTGCCACGATCGTTGGCCTTGGCGGAGACGGGCTGGTCCCGATCTCAACTTTGGGTGATGAATATTTCCGCCATGATGAGGCCGCGCAATCGTTAATCGGGGAAAACAGCGGGACGACCTATTCCGCTGGCGACCGGCTCAAGCTCAAGCTGGCGGAATCCAACGCCCTTACTGGCGCGCTTAAATTTGTGCCTGTGGATGCGGATGGCAATGCGATTGAAACGCGTGGAGGCCGTGATGACCGGAACCGCGCAAGAGGGGCAAGGCCGGGTGGGCCTCCTAAAAAAGCGGGGAAATACGGCGCGGGCAAACGCGGCAGGCCCGGAAACATCCGTCATCAAGGGCGGCGGAGAAAGTAATCGGCCGCCTAAGCCTCGTGGTCGCTGTCTTTCTCGTCGTAATCGTGCGGGATCACATACAACGGGCAAGGTAAGCTGCCCGCATGGGCTGCAAAGTGGGTGACCAGCGGTCCCGGATTGCCGCTTTTCGCCGCGCCCAAAACTAGGGCTGCGACCTCATCATGACTCTCTAGAAATTCGCTGACGACCTTTTGCCCGTTACCGATCTTCACCGAAATTGTCGGCATAATGCCGCTTTCCGCCAAGAGATTGCCCGCGACACCGTGAGCGAGCACTTCGGCCCGGTCACGGGCTTCCTGTTCGATGGTCGCTTGGACCCCGCCAAAGGCGCTAAAGTTCTGCTGTGCGACAAGAGCGAGGATATGCACCGCTCCGCTGGTCTGCACCGCGCGCCGTGCTACATAACGCATAGCCGCTCGCGCTTCGTCGCTTTCGTCGATGATGACCAAAAATGTGCGCATCGCGTACCCTTTGTTTCGCTCAGATATCCCGGCAAAACCCGTAAAAGGCAAGAGTAGCCCAAAATAGGCAGGTCATTGGGCGTCTGAAGACTTGCCCCAAACGCGACACGGGTTAAAGCCGTTCTAAAGGGCAATTAGGCTCGAATGCCGTAACGGAGTTTTGCAAGTATCATGGCCATCGAAATCAAGATGCCCGCGCTTTCGCCAACGATGGAGGAGGGAACCCTCTCAAAGTGGCTCGTGAAAGTTGGTGATAGCGTCCAATCGGGCGACATTATGGCTGAGATTGAGACCGACAAAGCGACGATGGAATTTGAAGCCGTCGACGAAGGAACCATCGCCGCGCTTGTGATTGACGAAGGGTCCGAAAACGTTGCGGTTGGCGCGGTTATCGCGATGCTCGCCGAAGACGGCGAAGATGTCGCCGATGTGAGCGTCCCGGCGGCGGGTCCGGCACCTGCTGCTGCGCCCGCTCCAAACCCAGCGCCTGCGCCAGCCCCAGCACCTGCACCGGCTGCCGCGAGCGGTCCAGCTGCCTCTCCCACGGCAAAACGCCTTGCCGATGCGAATGGCATTGACCTTTCCCAGATCGAAGGCACTGGCCCGAAAGGGAAGATTACCAAAGGCGACGTGGAGACAGCCATCGAAGCGGGAGGCGGGACGGCAGCCGCGCCTGCGCCAACTGCGCCAGCGCCAGCCTCATCCGGCGGACGGGTTGTAGCATCCCCCTTGGCAAAGCGAATCGCAGAGCAAAAGGGCGTTGATCTCGCCAGTGTCGCCGGCAGCGGGCCAAATGGCCGCATCGTTAAATCTGATGTTGAGAACTTCACGCCCGCCGCAGCCGCTGCGGCCAGCGCGCCAGCAGCTGCGTCTGCAACAGCGCCGTCAGCACCCGCGGCGGCGCCAGCCAACGAATATGACGCACCGTTTGAGACCCAGAAACTGGGCAATGTTCGCAAGGTTATCGCGCGCCGTCTGACCGAAGCGAAACAGACCGTTCCGCACATTTACCTCACCGTGGATGTCCGGCTCGATGCGCTGCTCACGCTGCGCAAACAGCTCAACGCATCGTTAGAGGCGGACGGGGTAAAGCTTTCGGTCAACGACCTGATTATCAAAGCGCTCGCCCGCGCGCTGCAACGAGAGCCGCAGTGCAACGTATCCTATCAAGGCGACGTGATGCACCAATACACGCGCCAAGACGTGTCGGTCGCTGTGGCCGCGCCGACCGGCCTGATCACTCCGATCATCCGCGATGCGGGCCGCAAGGGTCTGTCGGAAATTTCGCAGGAAATGAAAGAGCTCGCCGGAAAAGCGCGCGAAGGCAAATTGCAGCCGCACGAATACCAAGGCGGCACCGTTTCGCTGTCAAACCTTGGCATGTTCGGCACCAAACAGTTCGACGCGGTTATCAACCCGCCACAGGGGATGATCCTGGCTGTTGGTGCCGGTGAACAGCGCCCATATGTCGTCGACGGTGCATTGGGCGTGGCGACGGTGATGAGCGTCACAGGCAGTTTTGATCACCGCGCCATTGACGGGGTGGACGGGGCCAAACTGCTCGACCAATTCCGCAGCCTGATCGAAAACCCAATGGGGCTGGTTGTGTGAAAATTCGACTGAGATACGTTGTTGTTGCGGCAATCGCGCTCTTCATTGCGTTGCTTTATAACGGCTACAGAATGGCCGAGACTAAAGATGCGATAGAACGGGTTACCAGCGTTTCAGACACCGGATCGGATGTGTCGTTTGACCAAACATTAGAGGTGCCGTCTCAACCCGCATTCGGCGTCGACGCGCGCCCTGTGCGCATTGGACTGGACGGCGCAGATTTTGACGCTTGCGGGTCCTTTGGGACGATCACCGGGCTTGATCCCGATGGCGATAATTTCCTATCCGTGCGCGCGGCGCCAACCACCAATGCAGAGGAACTAGACCGACTTGACAGCGGCACCGGCGTATCAATGTGCGAACGCGCGGACGGCTGGATCGGGATTGTCTACCAAGGTTCAGGCGCGGCAGGAACAGATTGCGGCGTCGGATCTCCGGTCGATAGAGAGCGTGATTACAACGGGGCCTGCCGTTCCGGTTGGATCAGCGAGCGCTTCGTTGAATTGATCGCGGGTTAGGTCGGAATTTTGGCACGATTGCTCACACTTTTTGCGAATTTTGTTGGCATTGCGATTGCCGGATCACTCGCGGCGTGGGCGACGGTTGTTGCCATTTTTGCTTTTGAACAAGCAGACAAGCCCGTCACTGACATATGGATTGAGGTCTATATGGCCATGTTCTGGGTCGGGCTCGCTGGGAATTTTGTTGTGGGATTGCCTGTGGCGGTTTTGGTCTATGTGCTCGCGCGCAAACATTTGGTGCAAGCCCCGGCAACTTTGGCGACAATTTCCGTGTTGGCCGGAGTGATGTTGATTTTGGCAAGCTTTGTGATCGGAGACACCCGCGGGGCTTTGATCTTTGGCTTACCAGCATTTGCCTCTGCGATAACTTTTGGCGCGGCGGGGTATCTGCTCTTGATCCGGCCTCAGCGGCCACGTGGGAATGCTTTGAATGTCTGACGCAAAACTCATGATCCGCGCAACCGCCATGCCGACTGACCTTAACCCCTATGGCGGGGTGTTTGGCGGTTGGTTGATGGCGCAAATGGCGCTGGGCGGGGGTGCATTGGCGAGCCGGGTTGGCCGCGGCAAGGCGGTCGTGGTCCATGCGACCGACTTCACATTTCCCGGCGCAATGGCGGTCGGTGATGAGCTGTCCGTTTATGCCGAGATTATCGCCACAGGAAAGACATCGCTCACCATCCTAACTCAGGGCATCGCACGCGAACGCGGCGGCGAGCAGACGACCAAAGTGTCGCAAGGGACGTTTAAATTCGTCATGCTTGATGAGAACGACAAACCGCGGCCTGTGGGAGACACTTATGTCTGAACACTGCGCGGGCCGCTGTCCTACAGACGCAAACCTATGCCATACGGTTGGCATGATGCTGGCGCGGTTATTTTCGATTTTTCCCTCTGCTTCTCGGGGCCTGAATGACGCTCCGACCCTTGATAAATTCTCTTCCCAGGACCGTGTAACATCCGGTCCATGTTACACTGTTACAGGAACTCCAAATGGCTAATCCATCATATGACGTCATCGTGCTTGGCTCCGGTCCGGGCGGCTATGTCGCGGCGATTCGCTGCGCGCAATTGGGTTTGAAGACCGCGATTGTAGAGCGCGAGAACCTCGGCGGGATATGCCTCAATTGGGGCTGTATCCCGACAAAAGCGCTGTTGCGGTCTGCTGAGATCAAGCACTACATGGATCAAGCGGCGAGTTACGGGTTGAAGGTGGCCGGCACGATTGAGGCGGATTTGGACGCCATCGTAAAGCGCAGCCGGGGCGTGGCGAAACAGCTCAATCAGGGCATCGGCCACCTGATGAAGAAGAACAAGATCACTGTGCATATGGGGGAGGGGACGCTGACAGGTCCGACCTCGATGACGGTAAAGACCGATAAGGGCACAGAGGCGCTTTCGGCCAAACACGTCATCGTCGCAACCGGAGCGCGGGCGCGCGACCTGCCGTTTGCGCCGGCTGATGGAAAGCGCGTCTGGACATACCGCCATGCGATGGTCCCACCCGAAATGCCAAGCAAGCTGCTGGTGATCGGATCGGGCGCTATTGGGATCGAGTTTGCCAGCTTCTACAACGACATGGGAGTCGATGTGACCGTGGTGGAGATGCTCGACCGCGTGGTCCCGGTTGAGGATACCGATGTATCGACCTTCCTGCAAAAGAGCCTGACCAAGCAAGGCATCACGATCATGACCGGCGCCGGTGTGGAAGGGCTGAAACCGCACGCAAAGGGCGTGACCGCGACGATCAAAGATAGCAAAGGCTCTGTCGCCACGACAGAATTCAGCCATGTCATCACCGCCATTGGCATCGTGCCCAACACTGAGAGCATCGGTCTTGAAACGCTGGCGGATATGGACCGCGGCTTTATCCAGATCGATCCGTATGGCCGAACCAAGTCTGCTGGCCTTTGGGCCATCGGCGATTGCACACCGGGGCCATGGCTAGCGCATAAGGCAAGCCACGAGGGTGTGACCTGCGCAGAAGCCATCGCGCAGGAATTGGGCAACGCGGAGGTGCACCCGCACCCGCTAAACCGCGATGCAATTCCGGGCTGTACCTATTGCCATCCGCAAATCGCCAGCGTCGGAAAGACCGAAGCGGCTGCGAAAGAGGCCGGCTACGATGTCAAAGTGGGCAACTTCCCCTTCATCGGCAACGGCAAAGCCATTGCGCTGGGCGAGGCTGAGGGCTTCATCAAAACGGTCTTTGATGCGAAGACAGGCGAGCTGCTTGGCGCTCACATGATCGGGGCGGAAGTGACCGAGCTGATCCAAGGCTACACCGTTGGCAAGGTGCTTGAGACGACAGAGGCGGAGCTCATGCAAACGGTCTTCCCCCATCCGACCCTGTCCGAGATGATGCACGAAAGCGTCCTCGACGCTTTTGGCCGCGCGATTCACTTCTGATGAGTGTTGGTGGACCTGAGGCGGAAAACCCGTTCCTCACCAAAGAGGACCTAATCGCGCATCTGAAAGGAACCATGTTCCCAAAGGGCAAAGGATTTGCACCGTCATTGGTTATGTGGGGTGACCCGCATGGTGAAACGGTGGATGTCGACACGCTAGCGCATTTGCCCCCGCATGATGCGGAAGAACCAGAGCGAGACAACGAGGGCTGAAGTGTGTGGCGGACAGGGTGGGATTCGAACCCACGGTGGGCTTGCACCCACGCTGGTTTTCAAGACCAGTGCATTCAACCGCTCTGCCACCTGTCCGCGACAAGAAGGCCGATTAGCGATGCAATTGCCGCTTGTCACTACCAGATAAGGATTAGACGAAAAGACAATGGCAAAAGGCACTCATGATTACGCTGCTGACCCGCGCAACGAAACGGTCCTGATCAACGTTAACGGCGATCTGGTCCCAAGGGCACAGGCAAGCATTTCGGTGTTTGACAGCGGTTTCATGCTGGGTGACGGCGTTTGGGAGGGGCTTAGGCTGCATCGCGGTAAAATCGCCTTTGCCGATGCCCATATGGACCGCCTGTATGAAGGAGCCAAAGCCATTGCGATGGACATTGGCCTAACCCGAGACGAGCTGATCGCTCGAATTGATGCAACCGTCGATGGCAACGCAATGCGCAATCAAGAGGGCGTGCATATGCGTCTGATGGTAACTCGCGGGATTCGCTCAACTCCGTATCAGGACCCGCGTGTTGTCATCAGCGATGCAACCATCGTGATCATACCGGAGTACAAAGCACCGCTGCCTTCGACGATCGAGTCCGGCATCCGGCTGTTCACGGTCCATGTTCGGCGCGGCGATCCGGCAGTCCAGGATCAAAAGCTAAACTCACACTCAAAACTCAACTGCATCACCGCCTGCATCCAAGCGACACAGGCCGGCGCAGATGAAGCGTTGATGCTTGACCCCCACGGCTTTGTGGCCACTTGCAATTCCACGCACTTCTTCATCGTGCGAAAAGGGGAAGTGTGGACCTCTAGCGGGGACTACTGTCTTGGCGGGATCACCCGGTCGAATGTCATTCAGGCGTGCAAAGAGGCAGGCATTCCAGTGTTTGAACGCAACTTCTCTCTGACCGATGTATACGGCGCGGATGAGGCGTTTGTAACTGGGACCTTTGCTGGGGTTGTGCCCGTGACAGAGGTCGATGGCCGGGCACTCACCGACGGGCGCGGTCCAATGGTCAAACGGCTTCAGGGGCTTTACCGCGATCTCATGGATAGAGACTGCGCATGACGATCCGCATCGCCATGTGGTCCGGCCCGCGCAACCTTTCGACTGCGATGATGCGCAGCTTCTCTAGCCGCGCCGATACCTATGTGAGCGATGAGCCATTCTATGGCGCCTATCTTAAGGCAACTGGCGATCCTCAACCGATGGCAGACGCCATCATTACTGACATGGATTGCGACTGGAACAGCATCACCACCGCCCAAAATGGGGATGGACCTGGCGGGAAAACAATCTGGTATCAAAAGCATATGCCGCATCATATGGAAGGGCCGATCACAATCCGGGACTTTCCCGATACCCGCCACGCTTTTTTGATCCGTGATCCAATCCGCGTCGCGGCCAGCTATGCCAACAAGCGAACCGCCATACGCCCAGACCATTTGGGCACTGCGCGCCAGCGTGATTATTTCGAGATGGAAGCGGACCGATTGGGCCATGCGCCGCCGGTGATCGATAGCGCCGCAGTGCTTGGGAACGCGGAAGGAATCCTCAGCAAGCTATGCCACGCACTTGATATTGCATGGGATCCGTCGATGCTCGCTTGGAAAAAGGGCGCGCATCCACAAGACGGCATTTGGGGATCGCACTGGTACGATGCGGTGAACGCCTCAACCGGATTTGGCAAAGCGCCCGGCCCATTGCCAAAACTGGACGAAGCCTATCAGAAAACGGTTGATGCGTGCGCAGATGACTATGAGTTTATGCGCAAATATGCGATTAAAGCGTGATTAAAGGGCGATTGGAAAACACCGCTCACATTCAATTCAGATCACCTGTGAGATGACCACATTATGCCCATGAACCGCCTCTTCTCTGTTGCAACACTTGCGCTTGCAGCCATCGCTCTTGGCAGCGTCACCGCTCCTTCGGCAACACATGCGCAAGTCGTCGCAAGTGACGGGATTGCGTTTGATGCCTATCTGGAACTGTTAAAGGCTCGCGCCCGCGCCGAAGGGGTTAGCGAGGCTACGCTGAACCGAATGACGGCTGGCCTAACGCCAAACGCGCGCGTTGTTCAGCTTGATCGGGGGCAGCCTGGCCGTCCAACCCGGCGCGGCTATCCGGCGATGGCTCCTTACATTCGCACCCACGTGAATTCAGCGCGTATTGCCGGCGGGCGCAGCGTCTATCGCGGAAACAGCGCCGAATTACGCCGGGCGGAGCGTGATTACGGCGTACCTGCAGAGATCATCGTTGCGATTTTTGGTCATGAAACCAGCTATGGCCGAATTCGCGGCAATTTCGATCTTTCCCGCAGCTTGGCAACGCTGGCTTGGGAAGGGCGGCGGCGCGACTTGTTTGCGGGCGAATGGGTCGCTTTGATGAAAGTCGCTGATCGCGGCTATTCGCGTCAGGAATTGGTTGGCAGTTTCGCCGGGGCTTTCGGAAACCCGCAGTTCCTTCCGTCGGTCTATCTGCGTCTTGCCGCAGATGGAGACGGAGACGGTCGCGCCAACATTTTCAGCAACCGCGCTGATACATTCGCTTCAATTGCAAACTATTTTAAAGACGCCGGATGGCGCACTGGTCAGCCATGGGGTGTACGCGCCGCTGTACCGCGCGGGTTTGATGTCGATGCCCATCGCACGCAGCTCGTCTCGCCGGTTTGTTCGCGCGTTCATGAACGGCACAGCCAATGGAAAACGGTCGAAGAATGGCGTGCATTGGGCGTTCAACCCCAACGCGCATTGCCGGACGAAACACTCACCTCCCTGTTCCAGCCCGACGGTCCCGGCGAACCAGCATGGCTCCTCACAGGCAATTACCGCGTTATCCTCGAATACAATTGCTCAAACTACTACGCGATGAGCGTTGGACTGCTTGCTGACGAAATCGTGAACTAAGCCCGGGTCCCCTCTCGCATCTTGGGCGGGCGGGGCCTATGGCTATCCCTGTGATGACGGCCGCTTACAGAATTTACCACGCCCTACATCGGTTGCGCATTGTGCGCGCCGCATTGGTGTTGGTTTGGACCTCTTTGTTCTGCGCATCTTTATCAGCCCAAAACCAGCCCGCGCCGATTTCTGAAGAAGACGTTCCAATCGCCGTTCTGGTCGACATTACCAGCGGCCAAGTGCTGTTCTCGCGCGATGCTGATCGCCGATTTGTGCCTGCATCGATTACAAAGACGATGACGATTTACCACGCCTTTGAGTTGATCGAAGAAGGTACGTTGTCCCCGTCGCAAATGATGACAATGCCGGATGAGACCTGGCGTGAGTGGAACGGTGAAGGGTCCACAATGTGGATCAACGCAGGCGATCAAGTGTCAGTGGACGATCTGTTGACTGGCATCGCCAATATCTCAGCCAATGACGGCGCGATCATGTTGGCCCAAGGGCATTCTGGAACCGTTGCCAATTGGGTTGCCGAAATGAACGGGCGCGCACGCGACCTTCGCATGACCAACAGCCATTTTGGAACCCCCAACGGTTGGCCAGACGAAGGTTTTACCTTCACCACAGCAAATGACTTGGTAATCTTGGCTGAGGCAATGGTGACGCGGCATCCGGAGAAATTCGGGCGCTATATCGGGCTGCCCGGATTTAGGTACAACGGTATTGAGCAGCCCAATCATGATCCCATGATTGGCCGATTGGATGGAGCCGATGGGATCAAGACGGGCTACACCAATGAGGCAGGCTTTGGATATTTGGGCACGGCAAAGCGGGATGGGCAAAGGCTGGTCCTAGTGGTCGCCGGGGTAGGCAGGAACGCAGTCCGCGCGCGGTCGGCCCGTGCTTTGATGGAATGGGGTTTCACTGCATTTGAGCGGAAACGATTGCTGGGGCCTGGGAAATCCGTTGGTTCAGCTCGTGTCCAAGGGGGCAGTTTGCGCGCGGTGGATCTCGTGACCGATCGAGCTATTTTTGTGAACGTGCCCCGCGGTCAGGCAGAAAGCACCCGTGTATCCATCGAGTATGATGGCCCCTTGCGTGCGCCATTCAATGCTGGGGACGAAGTCGCAACTTTGGTAATCGACGTTCCCAATATGGAATCCGCCCGGGTCCCTCTGTTGGCAGCCGATGCCGTGTCCGAGGCTGGTCTTTTTACAAGGATATTCAACGGGATCGCGGGGTGGTTTTCATGACTGGTCCTTTAGGCAATGGGCGCTTTATCGCCTTTGAAGGGGGTGAGGGGACCGGCAAATCGACCCAAAGCCAATTGCTAGCCAAGGCGCTGCGCGACAAAGGCAAAAGCGTTGAAGTTACCCGCGAACCGGGCGGAACTGACGGGGCAGAGGCCATCCGTGAACTGCTGCTCCACCCGCCGGGACCGGGCTGGAACGCTCAATCTGAGGCTCTTCTGTTCGCAGCCGCCCGCGCCGACCACGTTGCGCGCCTTATACGCCCAGCCATCGCCGCTGGCACATGGGTTGTTTGCGATCGCTTTGTCGATTCTAGCCGCGCCTATCAGGGCGGGGCAGGGGGATTGGGCGATGACGCCATTCGCGCGTTGCACGATTTTGGTAGCGCGGGTCTTCGCCCAGATTGCACGATCTTGCTGGAGGTTGATGAAAAGCGCCTAACGGAGCGATTGGCCGCGCGCGACGGCGAGATTAGCGATGCAATTGGCGGGCGCAGCGCGGAATACCACCGCGCCGTTGCCCAACGTTTCCGCGAGCTGGCGGAGAAAGACCCGGCGGGCTTTCGCATTGTCGATGGAATGGGTGCGCCTGAAGAGGTTCATTCACGCATAATGGCAGCGCTCGCTTCGGTCTTGGACACATGATGGATGGTTCGCAGATAGATTGGCCCAACCACACCGCAGCATGGCGGGAATGGCGCACTGCCATGAGCGGCACGCGGATGCATCATGGCTGGATCCTTGCGGGCAAAAGCGGCCTTGGCAAACACGATTTCGCAATGGCAGCCGCGCGCGAATTGGTGTCAGAGGATGGCATTCCTCAGCCTACCGGTAACCACCCAGACATCATCGTTCTGACCTATGGCGCCAAAAATGACAAAGAGGCCCGCGCGCAGGCTGAGGGTAAGAAGTTTGAGCTCGCCCGAAGTATCCGGGTTGATCAAATTCGGGCCATGCAAAAAAGGCTGAACACACGCCCTACTTTGGGGTCGCGCCGTGTGGTTATTGTCGACCCTGCCGATGATATGGAAGTGAGCGCTTCCAACGCTTTGCTGAAAAGCCTCGAAGAGCCGCCTAAGGGCACATTTTTCTTACTCGTAACCCATCGACCAGCCCGCTTGCTGCCTACAATTCGTTCTCGGTGCCGCTTGCTACGGTTTCCAATCCTCACAAGCGGGCAACTGGAGATGATGCTTGAGACGTCCGGCGCGGTAGGCGGCGGAAGCTCTGCACAGGCGGCCATCCGTGCCGCGGAGGGTTCCTACGGCGCAGCCTTGCGATTTGCAGAGCAGGACTTGGCCCCCATCGGTGAATTGATTTCGGCGATTTTGAAACAGGGTGATCCGAATTTAACGGCGCGTGCCAACCTTGCGCAATTGATCGGTCCGCGCGCAGATAGGGCCCGCTTGCAGGCGGTGATGGAGCTGGCTCAATCCATCGTGGCGGACTTTGCGCGGACAACCCAAAACCCCTCTCAACGCGCCGCATTGGTTGATGTGCACGCCGAATTGGTGACATTGGCGGCGCAGGCCACCAGCTACAATTTTGACACCGGATTGCTCACACTCGAAATCGGCACCTTGCTCATGCGCTCTGCCACCGCTAGCGACCACGCCCATGGCTGATATCGACACCTCTCCTTTCTACATCACGACCGCGATCAATTACCCCAATGGCCGCCCGCATATTGGGCACGCCTACGAAGGGATCGCGGCTGATGTCATCGCCCGGTTCCAAAGGTTGCGGGGGCGCACGGTCCGTTTTCAAACGGGCACAGATGAGCACGGGCTCAAAATGGCGCGCAAGGCGGAGGAACAGGGCCGCACTCCGCGCGACTTGGCCGATGAAATGTCGGGTTATTTCCGCGAAATGGACGACGCGCTCAACATCGGTTTTGACCGTTTCATCCGCACAGTGGAACCCGAACACCACCGCGCCAGTCAAGCCATCTGGGCACGAATGGAAGCCGCCGGTGATCTGTACCTTGACCGGTACGAAGGTTGGTATTCTGTCCGTGATGAAGCCTATTACGACGAAAGCGAATTGAAGGAAGGCGCGGATGGCGCCAAGCTTTCTCCGCAAGACACGCCGGTCGAATGGACCGTTGAAGAAAGTTGGTTTTTCCGGCTCTCGAAATATCAAGAGCCGCTGCTCGAATTGCTCAAAACACCCGGCTTTCTAGAACCGGCGAGCCGCCGCAACGAAATGATCGCTTTTGTCGAAGGGGGCCTGCGCGACCTATCGGTCAGCCGCACCAGTTTCGATTGGGGCGTGAAAGTGCCGGGCTCAGACAATCACGTGATGTATGTCTGGGTCGATGCCCTGACCAATTATCTGACCGGCCTTGGCTTTCCGGATGAGACTGAGGAAATGGCCCAATTCTGGCCAGCATCTCTGCACCTGATTGGCAAAGACATCGTCCGTTTTCACACGGTATATTGGCCGGCGTTTTTGATGAGCGCAAAGCTGCCTGTGCCAAAGGCAGTTTTTGGGCATGGTTTCCTGCTCAACCGCGGGCAAAAGGAATCCAAATCGCTCGGCAATGTCACCGACCCGCTGGCTTTGGCCGAGGAATTTGGGGTCGACAATCTGCGCTATTTCCTGATGCGCGAAGTCGCCTTTGGTCAGGACGGGTCGTATTCGGCAGAAGCCATCGTAACGCGGACCAATGCGGAACTGGCCAACAGTTTCGGCAATCTGGCACAGCGCACTTTGTCCATGATCGCGAAGAATATGGACGGGGCACTTGAGGCGTTTGATCCTTCGGCGGTTGACGCGCAGCTTATCGATCAAATTCACAAAGCCTGCGCGAAAGAGCTTCCAGCGGAATTTGAAAAGCTCACGTTCTCTGCCGGCATCGATGCGTGGATCAAGGCGGTCTACGCCTGCAATCAATACGTCGATGAACAGGCGCCATGGGCTCTAAAAAAGACCAACCCTGAGCGGATGAAAGCGGTCCTTCAAACGATCTTTGTGGTGCTGCGCGATCTTGCCATCGCTATCCAACCGATTGTCCCTGAAAAAGCCGCGTCGCTGCTCGATGCTCTGGGGATTCCGACGGGTGAGCGAACATTTGCAGCATTGGAAGATCGCGATTGGTTTGCGCGCCATGTCGAAAGTGGCTTCACTGTTGGGAAACCGACCCCGATCTTCCCGCGCCTTGATATGCCAGAGGATGCTGCTGCCTGATGCTGATCGATAGCCACTGCCACTTGGAATATAAGGGCCTTGTTGAGGATCAACTTGGTGTGCTGTCGCGTGCGCGTGAGGCTGGCGTTGGGGCGTTTCTCAACATTTCGACCAAGCAATCGGAATGGGAGCAAGTCGTTGGCACCGCAAACCGCGAAACTGACGTGTTCGCCAGCGTGGGCATCCACCCACACGAAGCCGATGGGCACGAAGATTTAGGGCAGGGCGTCCTATACGCCGCCACCGAGAACCCCCGCGTAATCGCCATCGGAGAAACGGGCCTCGACTATTTCTACGAACATTCTGACCGCGCGGTTCAGGCAAAATTGTTCCGTATGCATATTCAAGTCGCGCGCGAGACCGGATTGCCAGTCATCATCCACACACGCGATGCCGAAGACGATACATATCAAATATTGAGCGAAGAGATGGAAAAAGGCGCCTTCCCGGCGCTTATCCATTGCTTCACCGCTTCGGCTGAATTTGGGCGCAAAGTGCTCGATCTCGGGCTCACAATCTCGATCTCAGGCATTGTGACTTTTAAGAACGCCAAGGATTTGCAAGCAGCAGCAAAGGACATCCCTTCGGACCGCTTGCTGGTGGAGACTGATAGCCCCTTCCTTGCGCCAGTGCCCCACCGCGGTAGACCGTGTGAGCCTGCGTTTGTTGCCGACACGGCCCGGTTTATGGCGCAGCTTCGCGGTGTTGAACCCGAACTCTTGGCCGAGCAAACCACGCAAAACTTTACAACACTCTTCACAAAGGCGGCGTTGTGAAGGTCATCATGCTCGGATCGGGCACGTCGACCGGCGTGCCGCGTGTCGGGGGAGAAGATGGCACAGGCGATTGGGGGGATTGCGATCCCAATGAACCGCGCAACCGCCGCAGCAGAGTATCCATCATCGTTGAAAGCGATGAAGGCAAACGGCTGCTTATCGACACCTCATCGGACTGCCGCGCGCAGTTATTAGCGAATAAAATCAAATCTTTGGACGGTGTTTTTTGGACGCATGATCATGCCGATCATTGCCACGGGATCGATGATTTACGAGTGATGCGTTACGGGCGAGGGGGGCCAATTCCCTCCTATGCGCATACCGAAACCGTCAGGCGTCTGCGGCAGCGTTTTGGTTATGTTTTTGCCGGCCAAGAGGGTTATCCAACAATCTGCTCAATTGACACGTTGGACCGGCTTCGAATGATTGCCGGCTTTGGTGTTGAATGGTGTCAAATGGCTCATGGACCAGGCGAGACGACCGGTTTTCGCTTCGAAGCCGATGGCAAGTCCATTGCCTATGCCACAGATTTTAGTGAGATTTCGGATGAAATGGTCGAGACTTTTGAAGATGTCGACATACTTGTGACCGATTGTTTACGGCGCGATCCGCATCCCACACACGCTCATCTGGCGATGGCGATTGAGCTTGGTGAACGCACTAGAGCAAAACAGGTTGTCTTGAGCCATTTGGATAAGAGCATGGATTACCAATCGCTGTGCTCAGAGGTTCCTGACAATGTTACGGTTGGTTACGATGGCTTGGAGATGATTGCATGACCGAAGGTATGATTTTGTCGATAGTCCTGATGGTGGGAACGCTGTTCCTGTTCGGAAGCTCATATGTCGGGATGCGGCAAAGTTGGGGCAAAACTGCAAAGCTAGCTGCAATTTGGTTCGCGATCATAACTGGGTTGGTGCTTTTTGCAGAGCTGTTTGATCTTCGTTTGCCGAACTAGAACCTAAGTCAGGCTGCTCTAGATTTAACATAATATATATTATCAACCTGATACATAGCGCTTCGGGCTAGAGGGAAAATGATGCCGAATTCCGCCCCAACCACCCAAATGGAACGTCTATTGGAGATCATGGCAAGGCTTCGCGATCCTACCAGCGGTTGCGAATGGGATCGCGCGCAAAACTTCAAAACGATTGCACCGTACACGATCGAAGAAGCCTACGAAGTCTCTGACGCGATTGAACGGGACGATATGGCCGAACTTCAATCAGAACTCGGCGACTTGTTATTCCAGACCGTCTTTCATGCTCAAATGGCTGAAGAAGCAGGCCTATTCAATTTTGAGGATGTTGCCCGTTCAATCAGCGATAAGATGGAAGCGCGCCATCCGCACATATTCGGCAATGAAGACGGCGTGATGGATGGCAAGCGTTGGGAGGACTTGAAGGCCAAAGAACGTCAAAACGCTGGATCAGCCAGCGCAATGGACGGCGTCGCCCAGGCGTTACCCGCTCTCATGCGGTCGGAAAAACTACAAAAAAGAGCCGCCCGTGTCGGTTTTGAATGGCACGACATAAAGGGCCCCAAAGAAAAGCTAGAAGAGGAACTCGCCGAACTCGAAGAAGCAGAGGATGATGAACGCTTGATCGAATCGGGAGATGTTCTTTTCGTGGCGGTCAATATTGTTCGGCGATACGGCGTTGATGCAGAACAAGCCCTCAAAGCGTCCAATGCCAAATTTGAGAGGCGGTTCCGGCAGATGGAAGAGCTCGCCACAAACGATGGAAAAGCATTCGATACGTTGGATTTGGACAGTCAAGAAGCCTATTGGCAGCGCGTAAAAAAGGCTGAATGAACTTGAGGTCGGCTGCTTAAAGGCTTGAATATTGACCCAATTCTTTTGGATTCAGTCGAACGATCAATCGGCGCAGAGGGCCATCCTCCCCCTCGCCTGCGTCTTCATCCTCAAGCACATCGCCATGCGCGTGCAACCATGCAATCCGTCGTCCATCCGTGACTGGCAAGGTGACGCTGACTTCGGTGGCTTTCGCGGTTAGCATATCGGCGATCTTTGCCGCGAATTCATCGACGCCGGATCCTGTGACAGCAGAAACAAGCACAGCTTCATGACCGCTTGCGGCTTCGTACAATTCGGCGGCCCGGTCTTCATCAATTAGGTCGGCTTTATTCCACACCTCTAAGATCGGAATGTCGCTTTCCCCAGTCTCGCGGTCCACCACATCGAGATCGGCGAGCACATCCAAAACCTGCTTTTTCTGCGCGGCATGAGCAGGGTTTGCCATATCACGCACATGGCAAATGATGTCCGCTCCCGTAACCTCTTCTAATGTTGCACGAAAAGCGGCGACGAGCTGCGTTGGAAGGTCAGAAATAAAGCCCACTGTGTCGGACAGAATGGCTTTTTCGACGCCCGGTAAAGTGATGGCGCGCATGGTTGGATCCAGGGTGGCAAAGAGCAGATCCTCGGCCATGACTTCGGCGCCGGTCAAACGGTTGAATAAAGTGGATTTACCCGCATTGGTGTAACCAACCAATGCAATAACCGGCCAAGGCGCCCTTCCCCGGCGCTGGCGGTGCAAAGTTCGCGTCTTTCGAACCTGTTCCAATTCACGCCGGAGCCGCCCCATCCTTTGACGGATCATTCGGCGGTCAGCCTCAATCTGAGTCTCACCAGGCCCGCCCAAGAAGCCAAATCCGCCGCGTTGGCGTTCAAGGTGTGTCCAGCTGCGAACCAATCGGCTTTGTTGGTAGTCTAGGTGGGCAAGTTCGACCTGCAATCGCCCTTCGGCAGTCGCGGCGCGCTCACCAAATATTTCTAAGATAAGCCCGGTACGATCAATCACTTTACGCTTTAGGCGATCTTCGAGATTGCGTTGCTGGATCGGCGACAAAGCGCCATCGACCACGACCAATTCGCACTCATATTGCTCACACCAAGTCGCAATATTCTCAACCTGGCCAGACCCGAACAGAGTGTTTGGCTGCATCTGCCTTACCGGCAAAACAGTCGAATGTTCGATCACCACACCGATGGCGAGCGCCAGACCTTCGGCCTCTGCCAACCTCTCATTGGCGTCAAGGTCATAGGATAAGCTTCTGATATCCGGGCATAGAACAAGGGCCCGCGCGCCGCGGGTTACCTCATCCATCAAGTCATCATCAAAGCTCAGTAGTCGGTCCCGAAATCGTCTTCACCGTTTTCTGGCACGTCTTCACCTTCGTCGGAAAGGTCCACAGGGCTAGCGGGCTGAATCGTCGAAACGGCGTGTTTATACGCCAATTGCACCGCCCCATCACGCTCAAGCAGCATGCAGAACAAATCATATGCAGCGATGCGCCCCTGAAGCATGACACCATTTACAAGGAACATTGTAACCTGAACCCCGGCATCACTGACTCGGCTAAGGAACACGTCTTGCAACATCCGCTGTTTGCGGGCGGCATCACGATTACCGAACTGCTCAGCATCAACAGGTCCGCCAGGCATAATCGTCGAGATGGCGTGCTTATACACCAATTGTGATTGCCCATCCCGGCGCAATAGTATCGAGAAATTGTCAAACCACGTGACAATCCCTTGAAGTTTAACGCCTTTTACAAGGAACATCGTGACCGGAGTCTTGTTCTTGCGCAGCAGGTTTAAGAACGCATCTTGCAAACTACCCTGCTTCGAGGCTGGACGTGAAGAACTGCGATTGCCTGAACCGACATCCGGAGCGTCCGAAACATCGACAGATGGTTCGCTAACCGGTGTAGTACGGGGGCGCGGAGAGAGAGTTCGCCCATTGGACATATTAATGCTCCTGTTTATTGGCGGCCGTTCTTACGGCTCACGCATGACATAATGGCGACTGGAGCGATTGCCTGCAATGGGAGAATTCTAAAAAGCGCCGGCTTAGGCTTTTCGGTCCAGATCGCGTCTATCTGCCATTCCCAAAAGCTTAAGCTTTCGGTGAAGCGCGGAACGCTCCATGCCGATAAACGTCGCGGTCTTCGAAATGTTGCCGGAAAAACGGCGGATTTGAATGGTGAGATATTCCCGTTCAAAGCTCTCTCTTGCCTCGCGAAGAGGTGCACCCATCATCGCAGAAAGGCCCTGTCCGGATGCCGCCAGAGGTCCTCCGGTGATTTCTGCCGGCAACATATCCGTTTCCACGATGGTAAGCCGGTCGCGCGGTGTCATAATAATTGTGCGCTCCACGACATTGCGCAATTGGCGAACATTTCCCGGCCAATCATAGGCCTGTAACGCCGCCATGGCTTCTTCGGAGATTTCGGGCGGCGGAATGCCCTGATCGCTCGAATAGCGGGTGAAAAAGTGTTCTGCGAGCGATGGAATGTCATCGCGGCGTTCCGCCAACGAAGGGATCGACACCGGCACAACATTGAGACGGTAAAACAGATCTTCGCGAAAACGCTTTTCCTCCATTTCCACCGCCAGATCGCGTGTCGTTGAGGAAACCACCCTAACGTCCACACCGATTTGCCGGGTGCCGCCAACACGAACAAAGCTCTGCTCTGTCAAAACGCGAAGGATCCGGGCCTGTGTCGAAAGCGGCATATCGGCCACTTCATCGAGGTAGAGCGTGCCGCCATCTGCCATTTCGAGCAAACCAGGACGAACCTGTTTGCCGTCAGCCTCCTCACCAAACAATTCCTGCTCAAACCGCTCTGGGGTAATTCGCGCAGAATTGACCAACACAAAGGCGTTTTCAGAGCGATTGCTCCACGCGTGCAGCATCCTTGCCGCGACTTCCTTACCTGCGCCGGCGGGACCGGATATCAGCACACGGCTACCGGTATTTGCAACCCGCTTTAACGTCGCGCGCACTGCATTGATGGCGGCAGAATTGCCGGTGAAATCCACGCTGCCCCAGCTTGATCCGCGCAACTGCGAATTCTCACGCCTCAACCGCTCCGTTTCCGTCGCGCGTTCTACCAGCAGCAAAAGACGCTCAGCTTCAAATGGCTTTTCGATAAAGTCCATGGCGCCGCGGCTAACGGCGGACACAGCGGTATCGATATTCCCGTGACCGGAGAATATGATTACCGGTACATCGGGCTCGCGCACCTTAATCGCGTCTAAAGTTTCAAGACCGTCCATCTCACTGCCATGCAACCACACGTCGAGCAGCACGACGCTCGGTCGGCGCTCATCAATTGCGGCCAGCGCAGTGGTGCTGTCGGCGGCGGTACGGCACGAATACCCTTCATCGCCAAGAACGCCGGCGACCAGTTCGCGGATGTCGCGTTCATCATCTACTATCAGAATGTCGAGGGCCATATGCCTCTCCTTGAGGGGGAACTATTATTGGGGGTCGTCATCAGCTTGCTTCGCTCTCGGAAGGCTCTGGGTTACGGGCAAAACGCAAGGTGACAATTGTGCCTGCTCCTTCACCCTCGCCGCCGCTAGCAAAGTTCATATCGCCGCCATGTTCGTCCACGATCTTGTTCACGATCGCGAGGCCAAGGCCGGTGCCTTTTTCGCGGGTTGTCACATAGGGTTCGACAATGCGTTCGCGATCGCTTGGAAGGCCAATGCCGTTGTCCTCCACCATGATCGCAATGCGTGTCCCGTGGTCTTCAATCGTGACCCCGATGGCTCCGGTGTAGCCTTCTTCGGCGTCCTGCGCCCGGGCCTCAACCGCTTCGACCGCGTTCTTCAGAACATTGGTCATCGCTTGCCCGACTTGATGTCGGTCACATTGGATATGGCGCTCCGACAAATCATCGGTTGAAACGGCGAAGGCAATGCTCGGGTGTGCGACTTCTTGAAGGAAGACTGCTTGCCGGACCAGATCAACGGCGTCTTCTGAACGGAAAACAGGTTTTGGGAGCCTCGCAAAGCTTGAGAATTCGTCGACCATTTTGCGCAGATCGCCGACTTGCCGAACAATGGTGCTGGTCAATTCGTCGAACAATTCGCCGTCTTCGGCTTCAACTTGTTTGCGATAGCGGCGCTTGAGACGCTCTGTTGCCAGTTGGATCGGCGTCAGCGGGTTCTTGATCTCGTGCGCTATTCGGCGCGCAACGTCTGACCACGCGGCCTGCCGCTGATCGATCAATTGTCTTGTTATGTCTTCGAATGTGATGACGTGTCCGCTGCTGCCCGGGGCAACTTTCACAGCTAAAGTGAGCAATTCGCCGCCTTTTGCATGCGTAACAATTGCGCGCTCGGTTCCTTCGCGAACCATCTGGCAAATCTCAGGGGAAAGCTCCGAAAGTGATTGGCCGCTTAAGTCGCCTCCGCCGAGTAAAGCCTGCGCCGAATTGTTCATCAGCAAGACACGGCTTTCATCGTCAACCGAGATAATCCCGGCGGTAACCGATTCCAAAACCGCTTCCATAAAGGCCCGGCGATCGTCGATCTGACGATTGGCACTGACCAGATCATCTGTTTGCTTTTCCAGCTGCGACGTCATGCGATTGAACGCGCGGTTCAACAGGCCAATTTCGTCGGCCCCGGTCCGCCCTTCCAATCTGAGGGCAAAATTGCCCTGCCCTACTTTACGAGCGGCCCCGACCAAGTCGGTCAAAGGTTCCACCTGACGATCGGCAAAGCGCAGGGCAAACCATACTGCGATCCCGACAAGCAGGAGGCTCATCGCCACCAATGCGATGTTAAACCGCAATTGAAGCGAGCGCGCGTCTCGTGTCAAAGTGTCATAAGCCACCGCAATCGCTTGCGCATTTTCCCACTGATTGAACATTGATTCTTCGGTGGTCCGGGCATTGTAGAGATAGACGCCGGCCTCCCTATCAATCGGCGCTACGGCGGCGATCCGTTGAGGGCTGCCCTCAACCACAACAAACACTCCCGCATCCAATTGGGGTAGCGCATCGGCGGTAAATTCTAATGGCCGGTTATCTTCGATCAAGTTGAGGATAGCTGCGGTGCGCATTGATCCATCATCGAGCCGTTGCAGAACCGCGCTTTCAGAGATTTGGCGCCCTTGCGCCTGCACAGCATAGAATTCGGGGAAATGGGGATCGGCAATCGGAACGCGTTCTAGAATGGCCCGCATATCGCTGGCCATAATGATCGTTTCTTCCTCTACCTCTCGCTGGTTTGCGTCGTAATAACTCTGCGCGAGATCATTCGCATTTTCCATCAGCCCGCGTGAATCGTCCGAGAACCAAAAGTCCACACCGGTCTGGAACAAGAACGCGGCAAATCCCGCCACCAACAAAGTTGGGACAGCCGCCACCATCGAGAAAAAGAACACCAAACGGACATGCAAACGCGCGGTGCTGCCGGCGGCCCGTCCCATAGCAACTCTTCGTCCAATTAGGACTAGGATCGCCATGGCGGGTACCAGCACTGCCACCAAGAGCAGCGAAACCTGCATCGCTGGCAGAACCTCTGGATCATCTGGCGCATCTGAATAGGCCATATAATTGGTCACAACCGCGATAATCAGAGTGATAATTGATAAGGCTTCAAGCCAGCGAAATATGTTCGCACGCCGCGACGCCACAACAAAACGTCGCCACCAGCGCGGCGCCTGTTGGGGAGATTGCGAGGAGGCATCGGGCACAGCGTTGCTTGCTCCTTCCCCTAACGGGCTCACACCAGTTGCAATCGGTCCATCCATTGATGCTCAGTTACAACGCCAGTGTTGCATTCATGCAAGCCCAAAGTGACATTTTAGACGCAGAACTGCGTTAGAGCGGTCTTGCAAAGCGATCAGGCTCAATTTTTAGCTCGGTTATCCGTTTGCGCAGAGTGTTCCGGTTGATGCCGAGCACCTTTGCGGCCCTCAATTGATTGCCGCCGGTTTGGCCCAATACATGCTCAATCAAAGGCTTTTCGAAAGCCGCCAATGCGTTGGCATAAACCGTTCCCGCAGGAGGCTCCTCTTGCACAAGCCAGATGTTGAGCGCCGCCCCTATTCCTGCGTCGCCAGCCTCTTGCCCTTCGGGGTTGAACGGAGCTTCCTCACCCAAAATCTCATCAAGGCTATCTGCCTCAATGAAATCCTCACGCGACATCAGAGCTAGGCGATAGATCACATTGCGCAGTTCACGCACGTTGCCGCGCCAATTGCGCTGTTCCAAATTCTCGATTGCTGACGGGGTTAGCTGACGCCGCGGAAGGCCATCTTCGGCAGCCTGAACAAGAAAATGCTGGGCCAAAACGTCAACATCTTCGCGCCGATCGCGCAGCGGGGGCAAAGGAATGGGCACCACATTCAGACGGTAGAACAAATCCTCTCGAAATTTCCCCGCCGCAATCATCGGGGCCAAATCGCGGTTTGTTGCTGCAATAATTCTTACGTTTACCGCGATCTCTTGGCGGCCGCCGACGCGGCGTATCCGGCCCGATTGAAGAGCTCGAAGCAATCGTGTTTGAGCCTCCGCCGGCATATCGCCGATCTCATCAAGGAACAGAGTTCCGCCGTTCGCTTGTTCGAATTTACCGATCGCCTGGGCAACCGCTCCGGTGAAGGCGCCTTTTTCGTGGCCGAACAATTCGCTTTCCACCAGATCTTGAGGAATTGCGGCGGTGTTCACCGCGACAAAGGGCCCTGTACGGCGATTGCCCAATTGATGGATCGCTTCTGCAACGAGCTCTTTGCCGGTGCCGCTTTCCCCTGTCACCAACACGGTAAGATCATTGCGCAAAACGCGCGTGATCATCCGATAGACACCCTGCATCGCGGGGCTACGGCCAACCAGTGGCATGCCGTCGCCTTCACTTTGCGGGGTGTTGTCGACCGTGGCTTCGCGGTTGCCAGCGGCCTGGCATACGGCACGGACCAATTCGTCCAAATCGAATGGCTTGGGGAAATACTCAAATGCGTCGCTATCGCTGGCCCGAACAGCAGTATCGAGCGTATTTTGTGCAGAAAGCACAATGATCGGCATATCTGGAGCGGTTTCGCGCAATTCGCCCAAGCTGGCGAGCCCGTCGCCATCTTCGAGCATTACATCGGTGAGCATCACATCAAACGGTTTGTCGTTTGCTAATGCCTCACTTAAATTCGCGTCACGGACGTTGATTGAGGAGCAATGCACAATTGTGAAGCCCTCATCTTCCAATGCAGCAATAATGACAGTCGCAATTGCAACGTCATCTTCGACCAAAAGGATAGTACCCGGCATATATACGTCCTAATCCTGACCCGGCTTTGCCATGGGCAAGTGCAGTCGAAAATGTGTCAATCCCGCGCGTGCATCGCGCTCGTGACTGATGCTGCCGTTCATGTCGCGCACCAGTTTGCGAACCAAGGCAAGCCCAAGACCTTGACCCGATTGTTTCGATGAAACGAACGGTTCGAACACACGGTCGCGCATAGCGGGATCGATGCCCGGACCATTGTCACTCACTGTCACTTCGATAGGCAATCGGACCGCGCGGCCAAAACGTATGGCGCTAAAAGCAAGACCGCTGACGAACCGAGTTTTGACCGTGATCTTTCCAGTGCCGCCGTTGCCAGCGGCATCGCGAGCGTTTGAGATTAGGTTGATCAGAACCTGCTCCAGCGCGTCACGGTTCGCTAGGACAGGTGGGAGAGACGGGTCGAATTCTTCATGAATTTCAACCGAATTTGTGCTGCCTGCACGCACGGTCGCGATCGCGGAACGGACCGATTCGTGCGGATTGCATGGCGCCGCAACTTCGGTGCTGGTGGCCCCCAACAATTGCATCCGATCAATCAACCTAGCGATACGGTCGACCTCATCAGTGATCATCCGTGCGAGTTTCTTATCCTTCAACGGCAGCTTGCGCGCGGCCAACTGCCCTGCCCCGCGGATCGCAGCCAGTGGGTTCTTGATTTCATGCGCGAGAATTGACGGCGCGCCTTGTGCGGCTGTCAATTCTTCTTCGCCTCCGGTCTCTTCATGCCCGACCTGCGATAGAGTCACGACCCGCCAACCGGGAAAGCTGCCCAAAGGCGAAACGGTCAAATTGACCCGTGTGTCCTGTGCGCTTGCATTGATCTTGATATCCCTCGCTACAAGCGCGGCATCAATGATGCTGAGGCGCGCCTCGACCCTTGGATCAAGCGGGCCGATTATCTCCAGCAAAGATTTGCCAACAAGTCGCTTCGCGCTGACCCCAATCATGTTTTCAGCCGCATGGTTGGCTTCAACAATCAGAGCGTTTTGATCCACCAACAAAAGAGGAAAGACCAGCCCGGCAATTTGAGCGTCAGCGTCTGGCCGGGACGGATCAAAACTGGCTATGTCGCCTCTGGTCGGTATGCCCTTGCTGGCCATCGTTAGGCCGCTTTCGCCGGAATATCCGATTGCACATTGGCATCAGAACGACGTCCCAGGAAAGGAGCATAAAACCGCTCGATCTCGCCCAAAACTTGATCAGGATCGTCGATTGAATTGGCCATGTTCCTGAAATCGGCTGAGCCGTGCATCCCTTTGGTGTACCAACCAATGTGTTTGCGCGCGATCTTTGATCCAACATCGCGGCCATAGTGGTCCAGCATACGATTGTAGTGCTCGACCAAGACCGCGTATTGTTCATCAAAATCGGGTGTCGCAATGCACTCACCCGTGCGCCACCAGTGCATCACTTGGCCGAGCAGCCACGGCTTTCCATAGGCCCCGCGCCCGATCATCAAACCATCTGCGCCCGATTGCTCCAACGCTTTCGCCGCATCGGCGATAGTGCAGATGTCGCCGTTGACGATGACAGGAATGGACACCGCCTCTTTCACCTTGGCGATAAAGGACCAGTCCGCTTCGCCTTTATACATTTGGTTGCGGGTTCGTCCGTGTACCGTGATCATCTTTACACCGAGGTCTTCGGCAATCCGGGCCAGTTCGGGCGCATTGAGGCTTTGGTGGTCCCAACCCATGCGCATTTTGACCGTCACTGGCACATCAACCGCGTTAACGGTGGCTTCCATCAATTTGGTCGCCAAAGGAACCTCACGCATCAGTGCCGATCCAGCCAACTGCCCCACAACTTTCCGGACGGGACAACCGAAATTGATATCGATGATCGCCGCGCCGTTGCCTTCTTGAAGCTTCGCTGCCTCACCCATGCTTTCAGGGTCGCATCCCACCAACTGCATCGACACGGGCTCTTCGGTTTCGTCCCAAGCGGTTTTCTGAACCGACTGCCGGGTTTCGCGGATGGCCGCCTCGCTTGCCACCATTTCTGTAACGTTCAGACCCGAACCATAGCGCCGCACCAACGTGCGAAACGGCATATCGGTCACACCCGTCATCGGGGCCAGCACGACAGGGTCTGCGATCGTCTCTGGCCCAATTTGAATGGGCTTTAGCGGTGGAGGGGTTTGAATGTCTGTCATGAAGGGATTTGCCTAAATATTGGGCAGGCGCATAGTGGATTGCGATTTCCCCGTCCAGACCTTAAGCGCACGTCCCTATGGACGCAAAATCCTCTCTGCCCGCTTTTGCGGCAATCATCGTCGCTGCTGGCAAGGGTCTGCGTGTCGGCGGAGATGTGGCAAAACAGTTCCGTGAATGGCGCGGACGTTCATTGCTCGCGCACTCGGCAGAGACATTGATTAAGGCCGGAGCTGATCCCGTGCTTGTTGTGATCTCTGAAGGATCAGAGGATGCGGCGAATGAGGCTTTGTCCGGACTTTCCGGCTTCTCATTTGTGACGGGCGGCGCAACCCGCCATGATTCTGTCCGGGCGGGACTTGAGGCGCTGACAAACATAATGCCTGAACGCGTTTTGATCCATGATGCCGCGCGGCCAGATTTGCCGATTGCTGTCGTTGAGCGGCTTTTGGAAGCGTTGGCGCAGCACCACGGAGCGATACCCACCCTGCCCGTGGTTGATAGCCTAGCCGTAGCCAGCGTTGACGAAACCATGGCCGGTAAGGCCGAACGCGAAACTCTGCGCAGGGTTCAAACGCCGCAAGCATTTCGATATCCGGACATCCTGGCGGCTCATCGCGCATGGCCTGGGCCAACAAACGCCGGTGACGATGCGCAAGTGTTGACCGAGGCCGCCACCGGAACCAGCGCAGCCATCGCCCGTTCAGTTGCTCTGGTCCATGGGGACGAGCGTCTCAAGAAAATCACCTTTGCAGAGGATTTGATGGAAGCAACAAGGCCAGCCCCCTACCGCGTCGGACAAGGTTTCGACGTTCACCGCCTCGTCAGCGGGGAAGAATTGTGGCTGTGCGGCGTAAAGCTTGACCACGATAAGGGTCTTTCAGGACATTCGGACGCCGATGTTGCCCTTCACGCGATTACCGACGCGGTGTTGGGCGGTATCGGAGACGGCGATATCGGAACGCATTTCCCACCGAGTGACCAGCAATGGGCAGGCGCGCGATCTGGCCAGTTTCTTGAGCACGCAGTCAATCTGGCTCGCAAAGCAGGATATGTGATCGGGAACATTGATCTGACGATAATCTGCGAAGAACCGAAAATTGGCCCGCATCGTCCGGCTATGCGAACAGAAGTCGCGAACCTGACCTCCCTCGATGAAGGCGCCGTTAGTATCAAAGCAACCACCACTGAAAAACTTGGCTTTACCGGTCGCGGCGAAGGTATCGCCGCGCAAGCCATCGTTGGACTTCACGCTATTTGACAATACTCGGCGCGCTCGCCCGCTCCGCCTAACTCAAAGGATCTTCTCTTATGAAACGCAGTCCATTTGTAGCTCTTACTTCCCCACTTGCCTTGGCGGTCCTCACAACACCGGCCGTTGCTCAGGAACGTGACCTTGATCCTGTAAAGGTAGAAGCTGCCGCTCGCTATGCCCTGCCATTCGCATTTGAGGGATACGTGAGCCGTTGCTCCACGGCGCTTTCATCTGATGGCTATATTGCCGTAAATTCGCCCCGCTTGAGCGAAAAATTCTCTGATGGCGCAGGGAATTCTTGGCCTGAAGCAAAGGAGTTGATGATGGAGCTCGCGCGCGAGGAAGCAGGCGAGATGTCGTCGATCTTTGATATGCTCGATGATGAAAGCTTGAGACCTTTCGTCGATGGGATGATCGAAGGCTTAGTGGCGCAGGAAATGAAGGTAGAAGATTGCGGCACGGTTGAGCGAGCGTTGGAAATTCTCGACCCTCTCCCTGCTGATAATGTGGCGGCCCTCGCCGGGTTTTTGGTTGAAATGGGTTTGAATGAAGATGACGGTTCACAGGACGCTGAACAGTGAGCATGTATTTGATTCCAGACGACATCGCAGAACTGGCCGCGCGTGTGGTTGCAGAGAACGCTGAGGCGGGGCGCAAAGTTGTTACCGCAGAAAGCTGCACCGGGGGATTGGTTGCCGGAGCGATTACAGAAATCGCAGGATCATCATCGGTCCTTGATCGCGGATTTGTGACCTATTCAAACGAATCGAAGATGGAAGCCTTGGGCGTAGCTCAGGACATCATCGAAACCTTTGGTGCGGTGTCCATCGCCTGTGTCTGGGCCATGGCCATCGGCGCATTGGAACGATCGAACGCCGATGTTGCCGTAGCAATTAGCGGCGTCGCGGGCCCCGGCGGCGGAACGCAATTAAAGCCCGTCGGCACCGTTGTCTTTGCCCGCGTCACCCGCAATTCAGAAGGCGAGCCTGAGGGCGAGTCTAAATTCTTTGAAGGGGGCGACGGCCCAGAAGGCCGCGCATCTATTCGGCATCAGGCAACGATTTGCGCGCTGGAATTGTTACTGCCGTAAAGCTCGTCTGCACGTTTCTCAAACGCTTCGACCATTTTGCGAAAGGCGCGGTCAAAATACTGCCCAGCGAGCGATTGAAACACGCGGTTTTTAAACTGAAAATCGACGGCAAAATCGATCTCACATGACCGTTCGTCAACTTCGCGAAAGGTCCAAACATTGTCGAGATCGGACAGTGGACCGTCGATGTAATGAACTGCGATCTGGCACGGTCTGGTCTTAGCCACACGCGACGTGAAGCTTTCGCGGAGCGACTTAAAACCGACCACCATATCTGCAACCATCTCGGTCTCGCTGTCCGAACGAACGCGGGTTGCAACAACCCAGGGCAGGAATTGGTTGTACCGCTTCACATCAGCCACAAGGTCGAACATTTGCGCCGCGCTATAGGGCAGCCTGCGGGTTTCGCGGATACCAACCATTAGGCGACGATGCGGTCACGCTTACGAAGTTTTTCCTCGCGTGCGGCCTTCATAACGGCAAAATCATCACCGGCGTGATAGCTGGAGCGAGTCAGCGGACTGGAGGCGACCTGCAAGAAGCCTTTTGCGCGCGCGATCGAGCCGTATGCATCAAACCCTTTTGGAGGAACGAATTCCTCAACCTTGGCGTGTTTCGGCGTTGGCTGGAGATACTGGCCCATGGTCATAAAATCGACCTCTGCACAGCGCATGTCATCCATCACCTGATGCACTTCGAGGCGCTGTTCGCCCAATCCCAGCATGATCCCTGATTTGGTAAAGATCAGCGGATTGTGCGCCTTCACTTCCTCCAACAAGCGGAGTGAAGCGTAGTAACGCGCGCCGGGCCGGATTGTGGGATACAAGCGCGGGACGGTTTCCAAATTGTGGTTGAAGACATCCGGACCAGCTTCGCAAATCGCCTCAATCGCGGGACGCATCTTGCCGCGAAAATCCGGGGTCAAAATTTCAATCGTTGTGTCAGGCGTGTTGCGGCGCAGAGCCTCAATCACCTTCACAAATTGCGATGCTCCGCCATCGGGCAAATCGTCGCGATCAACGCTGGTTATGACGATGTGATTTAGCCCCATCTTCGCCGCAGCAATCGCGGTGTTTTCCGGCTCCATCGGGTCAACCGCCTTCGGCATCCCCGTTTTGACATTACAAAACGCGCACGCCCGCGTGCACACATCGCCAAGAATCATCACAGTCGCGTGCTTCTTGTCCCAGCACTCGCCGATATTCGGGCACGCCGCCTCTTCGCAAACCGTGTTAAGGTTGAGCTCTCGCATCAATTTGCGCGTGTCATTGTACCCTTGGCTAACCGGAGCGCGGACACGAATCCAATCAGGTTTACGCTGACGTGGTGGACGGCCTTCTTCGGGAGCGGCTTTGGGGGCATTCGTGAGATCGTTCATGGCGCTTCATCTAGGCTTCCCCTGCGTCAGTCGCAAGCGCAAGCGGGCTCACAATCGTGACGATTGGGAACTCAAAGGCTGCACGTGGTGTTGCATGGGGTGCAATTCACTATTTTGAACGGGGCAATTTGTGCCCGATTCCGCTATTCAGACCTTCACGTCGTTTTTGGTGGAGGCAATTGAGAAATCAATGGCAATCACCGTGAATATGATTGGCCTTAAAAAGCGTCAGCAGCCTCGACAAAGCATTTTTTTTGACAATAGCTGCGGATGATATGGCAATGGCTCTTGCCGAAGCGCTTGGCCCTATGTTTACAAACCTCGGCTTCATCCTATCGATTTGGGATGACCAAGAGACCAGGGGAGAGCGTTTCTCATAAAACGCCCATCCCGAAAGCGATTGTGGAAGGCTAGAGAAATGCCAGAATATGCTGAATTACTGGAGGGCTATCGCCGCTTCCGCAAAGGTGTCTATCCGCGCCAACGCGAACGTTTTGACCAAACAGCTGCCGAAGGCCAAAATCCAAAAGTGATGATCATTGGCTGCAGTGACAGCCGGGTCGATCCCGCGCAGATATTTGACGTGGATCCCGGCGAAATTTTTGTTGTCCGCAATGTCGCTGCCCTGGTCCCACCGTTTGAAACAAAACCTGGTCTTCATGGGGTCTCAGCAGCGGTCGAATTCGCGGTTCAGATGTTGGAAATTAAACAGGTCGTGGTGATGGGTCACGGACGGTGCGGCGGTTGCGCGGCGGCTTTGACGCAGAATTTCAATTCCAAACCCTTGGGCGAAGGCGGCTTTGTCGCCGATTGGATCAACCTGCTGAGCGAAGCCAGAGCGCCAGTCGCCCGCAAACATGGAACCGCCGGCCGCAAAGCGGAGCTGGCAATGGAATTTGCCGCAATCCGCCAGAGCCTCGAAAACCTGCGGACTTTTCCGTGGATTGATGAAAAGGAACGCGGCGGAAAACTGAAACTGCGCGGCGCACACTTTTCTATCAGCGAAGGGATATTGTATTCGCTCGATGAAGAAACCGGTGCGTTTCTGCCGGAGGATTGATTGCTTGCCCTGCCCTCTCCACGTGCCCATGTAGTGGAGTATGGCTGATACAAACCTCAAGAACATCGCCCTGCTAATTGACGCAGACAACACCACGCCGGACGGAATCGATCCGGTACTCACCGTTATGGCCGAGCTTGGCCAGGTGAACATTCGCCGAGCCTACGGCAATTTTGCCAAAGCGAATTTAAAGAAATGGGGCGAGCTGACCAACAAATACGGCATCCGCCCGCAACAACAATTTGACGTGTCAAAAGGGAAAAACGCCACTGATATGGCGATGACAATCGATGCGATCGATTTGCTGTATCAGGGCAAAGTCGACGGTTTTGGCATTATGACATCGGACAGCGATTTCACCCCACTTGTTACTCGCCTGCGCCAAGACGGCATTGTCGTTTACGGCTTTGGCGAAGCCAAGACACCGCAAGCATTTAAGTCGGTTTGCACCCGGTTCATCGACATAAGGCAGTTGATCGCCAACACCGAAGCGGACCGGTCGGGCGGTGACAAAGCCGAAAAACCCGCCGTTATCGGCGCGCTTGATAGCGACCTATTGGAACTCATCACGGCCGCCTATTCAGAGGCGAAGCGAGATGAAAAAGGGTTCGCAAAGCTTCAGCAGGTTGGCCAAATCGCCGGCAACAGATCCAGCTTTGACGTGCGCAATTACGGTTTTAAGAGCCTGTCCGAATTGTTTGCCTCTCTGGAGAATTTCGGAGTTGAGCGAAGGCAGGACAACCAGGTTTACGTGCGCCGACTTCGTTAGAACACGGCCAACAGACAAAGAAAAAGGCACCGGAACAATGTCCCGGTGCCTCTCCTTCATTCGATGCGAGACGATTTACATCATCGCTGGAGCAGCCGGTGCCGGTGGCGGTGTAGCAACGGCAGCTGCTTCAAGTTGGTTTGCGTAAGCCGTCCAAAGCTTGGCAACTGAAAGACGGTTGCCAGTGATCTGACTGAACGTCTCACGCGCAGCAGCATAATCGCCCAACTCAACCTGAGCGATGCCCAAACGGTTCAGCGCCATTTGCGTATCAACGCCTGGCATACCCAACGCACGCTGATAGAATGTCGCGGCTTTGGCATACTCATTATAGCTCAGGAAAGCAGCACCAGCGGCAAGCACAGTGCGGAACCCGGCTGATTCCGCCATCGCATCCCGTTCAAGCGCAGGAAGATCGGCGCGGTCGCTCGCGATCCGTCCGTTTGCGATCCCGAGCGATTCCGTAATGAACAGATTGTCGCTGGAGATCACGCCTGACGCGGTGCCCTCTTCGATAACGTCCTTCACTTCGCGTGGGAGACGGCGGGGATCAGCTGCTTCGACGTAATAATCGTAGTCGGATTCGTCCTGAAGAGCATCAACACGCCGGCTCAAACGGAACAAATCAAGGATCTCCGTCCGGTCAAAAGTGTTCAGATTGCGCGTCACGTTGATCGCTTCGCGCCAATTTTCCGCAGTTGGATAATCGCCAACCCACATTGACGCAAAATCATAAACGGCTGGCACCACTTCGTTTTGGTAGGAAACGGCAACACCGCGGCGATACCATTGTTCCGGCACGGCTTGTCCGGCAGCCTTACGCTCTGCGATGATCTGAGTTAGATAATCGAAACCAGCCTGTAACTCGTTCGAGCTGAAGAAGTTTTCAGCCATCGTGATCTTCAGATCAGAAAGCGAGATCGCCTCAGTGGTAAAATTGTACTGGATCGCGCCTTGGAGATAACGACGCGCTTTGGCGTAGTCGTTCTGCTCATTGGCGAGCTGATACGCGATGAAATTGTATCGGCCGGTCTGCTCAATCGGAATTTTGCCACTGGCGAGCATGAATTCCATCCCGCGCAGCTGCAGACTGCGATCCGACGCGCCAATCCCTGCGTTGTAAATCAAACCGCCACCAGCGATTTTCTCATCGTTGGTTGTCAAAGTAGGGATCAAAGCCTCAATTTGCGGCATTAGCGCAGCAACGTTAGCGCCCTCGGCTTTCAATGCCTCATCAAGAGGCACGTAGGCGGCGCGAAATTCATCGGTGTAGCCACCGCCATCGGCTTCCTCAGTTGCGTCCCGATCACGGTCACGGTTGCGCTGGGCGCTGGCTTCGGCGGGGATAACAGCTGCCGCGACAACGGCGGTGCCTGTTGCCAAAGCCAAAGCAAGTGCCAGCGACGAAGAGCGGCCTTTGGTTAAAAGGGAAATCATTGGGGGAACCTCCTAAGTATCGTGTCGCCGCGAATGGAAAGCCGCGTTGACGGAATAGATGTATGGCTGGCCATTGAACGAATGGGCCGCCATTTGCAATTCGTTCTAGGCCAAGCGGGCTGAACGAGGATTGAATGGCGCGTATCATTGGTTCACTCCCGCGTAATAATCGAACAGCAATGCCTTTGGATTACCCCCAAGATGCCGGCATGGTCGGCAGGTGTGGAAAAAGAACGGTTTGCAGCCCTTTTGTTTCCTCTGATGAGTGGCGCTTCCCCCTTCAAACGCCTAGATTGAAGATCACCAAAAGCATTCTTAACAACAACAGAAACGGCCGCCCCTTTGAGCGACGACAGCGACATTCTCGACCCCACTCCCCCCGCGCCGCAACCGGCACCCGGAGGAGAGTACGAACGCATCGATATCGTCGATGAGATGAAGACGAGCTATCTCGATTACGCAATGAGCGTGATCGTTAGCCGCGCTCTTCCCGATGTGCGCGACGGTTTGAAACCGGTTCACCGCAGAATCCTGTTTGCCAGCAAGCAGGGCAATTTTGTCGCGGGCCGACCGTTTGTAAAAAGCGCCAAGATTGTCGGCGATGTGATGGGCGATTTTCACCCTCACGGTGACAGCGCAATTTACGACGCTCTCGCCCGCCTAACACAGCCATGGTCCATGCGTGTACCGCTGATCGATGGTCAGGGTAACTTTGGTTCGATGGATCCCGATCCGCCGGCCTCGATGCGTTACACAGAGGCGCGATTGGCACGGGTGGCGGACACACTGCTCGATGACCTCGACAAAGACACCGTTGATTTCGTTGAAAACTACGATGGCCGCAAACAAGAACCGTCGGTTCTGCCTGCTCGCTTCCCCAATCTGCTCGTCAATGGCGCAGGCGGGATCGCGGTCGGTATGGCGACCAATGTGCCGCCGCACAATCTGGGCGAAGTGCTCGATGGCTGCCTTGCTTACATGGACAATCCGGCGATCACGTCGGAGGAACTTATCGAGCACATTCCGGGCCCTGATTTCCCCACGGCTCCTCTAATCCTTGGCACGAGCGGCGCAAAAGCGGCCTACACCACCGGACGCGGATCAATCCTGATGCGGTGCCGTCACGAAATAGAGACGCGGCGCGGAGACCGCGAAAGCATCGTCTTCACATCCATTCCCTATCAAGTCGGTAAAGCTGGATTGGTTGAGAAAATCGCCGACGCGGCCAAGGAAAAGCGGATTGAAGGCATCGCCGACATTCGCGATGAAAGCTCCCGCATTGGTGTGCGCGTGGTGATCGACCTAAAACGCGATGCCACCGCCGAAGTCGTGCTGAACCAGATTTGGCGGCACACCCCAGCGCAATCGTCTTTCCCTGCGAATATGCTCGCAATCCGGGGCGGCCGGCCAGAAACGCTGATGCTGCGGGACTTCATTCAGGCGTTCATCTCTTTCCGCGAAGAAGTCATCACGCGCCGGACCAAGTTTGAGCTCGCCAAAGCACGCGACCGCGCGCACATTTTGCTCGGCCTGGTAATCGCGGTGTCAAACCTTGATGAAGTGGTCGCGATCATTCGCGGCGCGCCGAATCCGGCCACCGCGCGCGAACGCTTGCTCACCAAAGAATGGCCGATTGGCGATATTGCGCAATATATCCAACTGGTCGAAGCGATTGAGCCAAGCGCCGATCAAGAAGGGGGCACCTACCGCCTTTCTGAACGTCAGGTCCGTGCGATTCTTGAACTGCGCCTGCACCGCCTCACCGCGATGGGCCGCGATGAAATTGGCGATGAGCTCGCTGAACTTGCCAGCAAGATTGAAGAATATCTCGCAATCCTTGGCGACCGAGTGAAACTCTACGCGGTGATGCGCGAAGAGCTTGAGGAAATTCGCGCAACTTACGCAACGCCGCGGATGTCCGAGATTGCCCCTGCGTGGGATGGATTGGACGACGAAGACCTGATCGAACGCGACGATATGGTCGTTACGGTCACACTCGATGGCTACATAAAACGCACCCCGCTTTCCACGTTCCGCGCGCAAAATCGCGGCGGCAAAGGGCGCGCGGGCATGTCGACTAAGGATGAGGATGCGATTGCGGAAATGTTCGTCACTTCGACGCACAATCCCGTCTTGTTCTTCTCCACCGCCGGCAAGGTTTACCGCCTCAAAGTGTGGAAACTGCCAGAAGGCAGTCCCGCGACGCGAGGGCGGCCTATCGTCAATTTGTTGCCGTCACTCGATGATGGCGAGACGATACGGACGGTTCTGCCACTACCCGAAGACGAATCCGAATGGGGCGCCCTTTCGGTCGTGTTCGCGACCGCAAAAGGCAGTGTCCGCCGCAATGCGATGGATGCCTTCACCAACATTCCATCGAACGGCAAGTTTGCCATGAAGTTCGATGAAACCAGCGAAGACAAGCTGATCGGAGTGGCGCTGCTATCCGCCGGCGATGATGTTTTGTTGGCGAGCCGTCAGGGTAAAGCCATCCGCTTTGCAGGCGAAGATGTGCGTGAATTCACCTCCCGCACATCCACCGGTGTGCGCGGAATGAAATTCAAGGAAGCGGGTGACGAAGTTGTGTCACTGTCAATCCTTGCTGGCGGGTCTGCCACACCGGAGGAACGCGACGCATATCTGAAGGTCGCTCCGTGGAAAGCGGATGACGATGCTCCGGCGCTTGGAGAAGATCACGCAGCCATGGCGCAGGAGGAGCAATTCATCCTGACCGTTTGCGCCAATGGTTATGGCAAAGTGTCCAGCGCCTATGAATACAGGCGTGCCGGCCGCGGCGGCATGGGCATCACCAACATCGACAACATCGCTCGCAATGGACCGGTTGTGGCCAGCTTCCCGGTCGAAAGGGGGCAGCAATTGATGCTGGTCACCGATCAGGCCAAATTGATCCGCATGGGTTTGGAATCGCTGCGCGTGATCGGCCGTAACTCCGCCGGTGTGCGTTTGTTTGATGTCGGTAAGAAAGAAACCATCGTCAGTGCGGTAAAGATCGACGAAACCGAGGAGCCTGAAAATGAGGCAGAAGAAGCGGTTGTTGAGGAAATGGTCGAACGGCGCGGTGGCGGCGATGAAACCGCACCTGACACCACTCCTCAGACTGACAAGGATATTGGCGAGGAACCGCCTGAATAATGGGCTACGAATGAGGCACGCCGAATGACATTCAAGGTTGAGGCCAGCGGACAATCCTGCGGTGCCCGGGTCACTGGGTGTGATCTTTCTGGCGACCTCAACCCTGAATTGCTGCGGGACATTCGCAGCGCATGGCTAGAGCATAAAGTCCTCGCCATCGCGGGGTCGGGCATGGATGATGACGCGCTCGAACGCTTTACTGCGGCAATGGGCGGGTTTGGCGAAGACCCATTCTTTGAGCCTATTGCTGGTCGCGAGAATATTGCCTCTATCGTGCGGGAAGCCGACGAAACCTCGCCTCTTTTTGCAGAAAACTGGCATTCGGATTGGAGCTTTTTGCCGAAGCCGCCATCTGGCACGTGCTTGTTGGCCGTTGAGATTCCCCCCGTTGGCGGTGACACCCTATTCTGCAACCAAACCGCAGCCTTCGCCGCTCTCCCACAGGCGCGCAAAGAGGAGCTTCGCCGCATCAATGGCGTGCATTCGGCAAGCCGCGGGTATGCGCCCGATGGGCTTTATGGCGACAATGACAAGGACCGATCCATGGCGATCCGGCCCAGCGAAGCCGCGCGTGCGACACAAGTTCACCCAATCGTCCAAACCCATCCAGAAACAGACGAAGAATCCCTGTTCTGCTCGGTCAGCTACACCGTCGGCATCGAAGGGATGAGCGACACACAGGCGATGGAACTGATCATGGAACTGCACCAATGGTCAGAGCGTGAAGAATTTCTCTACCGCCACCGCTGGGAACCGGGGATGCTGGTGATGTGGGACAATCGCTGCGTCAATCACAAGGCGACCGGCGGATATGAAGGCCATCGGCGCGAGCTGCACAGAACGACCATCGCCGCCTAAATAGGTTGCTGGCGTTACCGTTCGGGCCGAGCGCCCTGCCCTGCATCCCACAACAATGTCTGAACAACGCCGGTCGCGATCATCAATTGTCCGGCGTAATAAAGCGGCCAAACGAGCAGGTCGGGCAATACCCCAAGATCGACCGAGCCCATGCGGCTAAAGATCAACCAGTCGCTGATAACAAACAGCACGGCGCCGATCCCAACGCGGTATCGCGGAAAGCGGCTGGTCCATGCGGCAGCTGCCATCAATCCCAATGTGATTGCGTAGATCGCCACCTCGACCTGACCGCTGAGGAAATAGGAAACAAGCGGAACAACGATCACAAGCCCCAGCGCAAGCATACGCTGGCTCCAAACGGTGCGGTCCCGCCTATTGCGCATATAAAGCGCGATTGCCGCCAAATGAGAGGCCGCGAACAGCGCCCCGCCCGCGACGAAATTGATCTCCAGCGCCATATCTGCAGCAGACGACAGCGCCATCACAAGGGCAAGGATCAATCCGTCAGGTCCGATGAGGCCACGTGTCCGGCGCAATGCATAGACCGCCAGTAAGCCGACGCCGGTCCCTTTGAGCAGCATCAGCCACACACCGCCAATTGGATTGTCGTGCAAAAAGTAGAATGCAATGGCCGCCACCACACTCAACAACAGCCAAGGGCGGTGCTCGATCAATGCCCGCTTCACCATTCGCCTTGCTCCTCAGCCGCTATAGGCCTTGCTGTTCCTTGCCCGCGCAATTATCGCGCACGCCATGACCAATACCAACACCAATCATGATGTCCATATCATCGGCGGCGGCCTAGCCGGATCAGAGGCGGCATGGCAACTCGCACAGCGCGGCGTCAAAGTGCGCCTTTCCGAAATGCGTGGATCGGGTGAGCAAACTCCGGCGCATCAAACCGACGGACTGGCGGAACTGGTGTGTTCAAACTCGTTTCGCTCTGACGATGACACGAAAAACGCCGTCGGCTTGCTTCATCATGAAATGCGCGAAATGGACAGCTTGGTCATGCGCGCAGGCGAAGTTGCCCGGGTGCCTGCAGGCAGCGCGATGGCAGTTGACCGTGATGTGTTTTCCGCAGAGGTGGAAAAGGCGCTGAACCGGCATCCCAATGTGACCGTGGTGAGGGAGCGGATTGATGCCCTGCCCTCAGATGGTCTGACGATTGTCGCCACCGGACCATTGACCGCACAATCGCTGGCCGAGAGCATCGTTTCCGCAACCGGCGAAGAACGGCTCGCATTCTTTGATGCCATCGCCCCGATCATTCACCGCGACAGCATCGATATGTCCAAATGCTGGATACAATCGCGCTGGAACAAGCGGACCGAGGCGTCGAATGAAGACGGCGACTATATCAATTGCCCCATGACAAAGGAGCAATACCTCGCGTTCCACACGGCCTTGGTTGAAGGCGACAAAACCGAGTTTAAGGAATGGGAGAAGGACACGCCCTATTTCGATGGCTGTATGCCAATCGAAGTGATGGCGGCCCGCGGGGTTGAGACTTTGCGCTACGGCCCGATGAAGGGCGTGGGCCTCGACAATCCATACGACACCAATGAAGAATTTCCCGAGGGGCGCTGGCCCTATGCCGTGGTGCAGCTGCGCCAGGACAACAAGCTGGGCACCTTGTGGAATATGGTCGGGTTTCAGACGAAGCTGAAATACGGCGCGCAGGCAGATTTGTTTCGCACAATTCCGGGTTTGGAAAATGCCGAATTCGCGCGGCTTGGCGGCCTGCACCGCAACACTTTCCTTAATTCGCCGCAGGTACTCGACCGTCAATTACGCCTGAACGCAGCGCCTCACATCCGCTTTGCGGGGCAAGTTACCGGGTGTGAAGGCTATGTCGAAAGTTCGGCCATTGGTCTGGTCGCTGGGATGATGACGGCGGCGGAATTGGCTGGCGAAGATTGGGCTCCGCTCCCCGCGTCTACGGCATTGGGCGCTTTGCTCACTCACATCACTGGTGACGCCGAAGCCGCTACATTCCAACCAATGAACGTCAATTTCGGCCTGTTCCCACCTTTGCATGAGGTGAAGAAGAAACAGCGCAAGGAAGCCTACACCTCGCGTGGGAAGGCCGATTTGCAGGAATGGCTATCTGGGCGAAATGGCGCGCACGCGGCGGTTTAAGATCCTGCCCTAACACCGACAGGCGGGCGCGGACGGACGAGAGCGCGGAGCGCTGGTTGCGAATTCGGCCTGTGTCAGTTCTTGATTGCCATCGGCGTCCATGCCTTCAAACCGTTCTGATGTGCGGACCGCCCACTCCTCAAAAGTCAGCAAATTGTTGCCGTCTGTGTCCAGCTTTCTGAAGGCATCCGATCGGCTTGAGAGCATTTCATTGCGCGTGATGATCCGATCGCGGTCACGGTCATAGCGATAGAAACGGCGCTCTTCACGGCTCAATTCACTCGCTTCGGGCGGCGCGGGACCCGTCAGATCGCCGGGGTCCACTTCTGGAAGGATTTCGGGTTCTTCGGGTAACGCTTCTTCTTGTTCCGGCGGAGGGGGGGCATTCGTTTCAATCTGCGCGCGGGCCTGCCACCAGAATACACCCACGCCAGCTAGAATGAGACCAACGAACACTCCGAGTATTGTTTGACGCATCTTGTTCCTCACGACCGATCCGAACGAAAGGAATACACACATTCACTTACCGAAGATAGCGGCTCTTGTTGCGAGTAGTGATGCGCCCCGCCCCTCCATCAATGGCCTGGCTCCGCGGTCCAAAGCGCGTGCGCCCAGCGCGCCCAACACTGCCAACCCGCGCGCGGTTCGGGGCAGACGCTTACGAGACGCCTGTTGCGACTGGCCCAGCTCAATCATCAATGCGCGTTCTTCGTCCAATGTCACTTTCGCGGCCATATCGGCAAAGGCCCAAACCAATGCGGCAGCTTCCCACGCGGGTTCGGGAGCGTGAACAGCCGATAGAGCCGCAATAAATCCAGCGGACCGCCCCTTGGCAAAGCCCACCGCATCATCCTCACCCATCGGAGCGGGAGCCAGCATATGCTCCCAGCCATCAACAAGAGCGATCAATTCAGGCTCGCGTCCCTCCCAATGCCGCCCAATACCATCAAGCACCACATCGCCGCTTGGCCGCTCACCAATGGGGTTATTGAGCATATCTCGCCACCAGGCGAGCCGCATTTGGCCCAGCATTGGTTCGGTTGTGGCGGCAATTATTCGCGCCAAGCGCGCATCGAGCTCAAAGAATATCCTTAACGCGCCGCGCACATTCGGCCGCGTATGAGCCAAAGCGATTTGCACCTCAGGGGACAAGATTTCGTCAGGAGAGCCAGTCATCAGAGGCGCTCTCAGCCTTAGAATCCCATCGAATGTCAAGCACGCCGTGCCATTTGGCGTCACTGGATCAATCTGCATAGGAGAGGTTAAAGCAATGAAGGCACGGTAACATCTTGTTTACCACGCTGCTTTGGAATCCCCTTACCTACCTTGGGCTATCAGGCTCTTCTGTAATTGAGAGTCCGCACTATCGTGTGCCGGATTTGACCTGAGGAAGCGGACCTATGGGCCACAATATCAACGCTGGTAAATCGTTCCTTCGCACGATTGCGAAAGACCCGGCAGCAAACACGATTGCGATCGCCGCAGCTAGCCTCGTTCCATTGATGGCAATGGTCGGCGGCGGTGTTGATGCGAGCCGGTATTATATGACCGAGACCCGCCTTCAGGCCGCCTGCGATGCCGGCGCCCTTGCCGCTCGCCGCGCGATGGATGAAGATGTTTTCTCCAACGAGCACAAGCAAGTCGGCCTCAACTTTTTCGACCAGAACTATCCCGATGGCACGTTCGGATTGGACGGTTTGACCCGCAATTACACCGCCACCACCGAAGGCACAGTCAATGGCACCGCGACCGGGACTTTGCCCACCAGCATCATGGGCGCGTTTGGTTATAACGAGTTCAACTTGTCGGTTGATTGCTCCGCCGAAATCAACATCTCAAACACCGACATTATGTTCGTCCTCGACGTCACCGGTTCAATGGCCTGGCAGCCAAATGGATCCAATTGCGGAGTTTCGGGCGGCAAATGGGTTGAATGTGCCGATTCCAGAATTGGCGCTCTGCGTGAATCCGTCCTGACGTTCTACGACACGGTGGATGCCGCCACGTCGGCCAGCGCCCAAATTCGCTACGGGATCGTTCCCTACTCAAACCAAGTCAATGTTGGCAGCTCGCTCAATCAAAGCTGGATGAAGACCAATCACACATATCAATCGCGCGAGGCGGATTGGGACATCTCATACACATACACGCCTGCGGGATACACCTATGTCCGCACCGGCGATGGCTACAATTGGGATTACCAAGGCCGCATTGAAACGAACGATTACGATGTCACATACAATGAATGCGTGGACATCGCTTTCAATCAACCTCGCGATGAAATTTTCGTATCAGCCGATCCGGGCGGATTTACGCAAGTCTCGCAAACGGGAACTGACCCACGGATAACACAATACACCGGGCCAGTGACGTATGCGCAACAAACATTTGACGGCGGCACATATTACGGCAGCGGCCGTTGCCAGTTGTTTTTTCAAGAATATGAATATCTCGCCCAATCCGACATCACCCTTACCGAAGGCCGGGTGGAAACCCGCGAATTCTTCTGGGCCTATCGTCCGGTAGAATGGAATGTTGCATCAGTTTACAGCACCGGTTCCGTGTCGCTTCCGACTGGATGGGAAGAAGCCGACGAAACCCATTCTTGGAATGGGTGTATCGAAGAAGCGAGCACCGTTGCTGCATCGGTTTGGGACCCTGTCCCAGCTGGAGCGTATGACCTCGACATCGATCTTGTCCCAAGCTCCGATAATGAGCGTTGGGCTCCGATGATGACAACGCTTGAACATTATCGTTACGGCGATGGCGGCGGGGCTTGGACAACGTCAGACGTTACCGGTTCAACCGAAGATAAGACCCATCCTAGCGACACGTGCCCCAAGGCTGCGCGAAAACTGGCGCCGTTTGACAATCGCAGTGACTTAGAAAGCTGGGTTACGAAAGCGAATGGCTTTGAAGCCAATGGTGCGACGTATCACGATTTTGGAATGATTTGGGGCGCTCGCTTCATTTCACCCGATGGTATTTTCGCCTCTGAGAATGAAACCGCTCCAAACGGCGACGCGATTTCACGTCACATCGTATTTATGACCGATGGTGAACAGTCGACAAGTACTAGCATTTACGGCCTCTACGGGATGGAATGGTGGGACCGGCGTGTTACCACCGATGCCTCGGCGGCCAACATGGCAAACAACCACGCCGAACGTTTCCAAGCGGCGTGCCGTGCGGCGCGCAACAAGAACATCTCTGTTTGGGTGGTCGCATTTGGCACCAGCTTGTCGCAAAACCTGATCGATTGCGCGACGCCGGGCCGGGCCTATTCGGCTTCCGACTCAGATGCGCTTGATGCAGCTTTCCGCGAGATTGCTGAGAAGATCGCAGCATTGAGGCTCACAGCATGATGCGCTTTAAATTTCTTCGCTCGCTATCCCGGAACAAGGATGGTGCGACGCTGACCGAATTTGGTTTCGTCGCACCGGTCCTGATCCTGATGATCATGGGCATTTTCGATATGGCGCACACGCAATACACTTCTGCATTGGTGCATGGTGCCATGCAAAAAGCAGGGCGCGACCTTACTTTAGAAAGCGCCGGAAGCTTGGAATCGACGATTGATGCCCGCGTGGTCGACAGTGTCAGCGCCGTCGTGCCGGCCAACGCGACGGTTACGCTGGAAAAACTTTCGCACTTCGAATTTGAAGATATCGGGGAAGCGGAAGAGTTTACCGATGAGGGCACGTTGGACGGCATTTGCAACAACGGCGAACCGTTTGTTGACGCCAATCAAAACGGCCAATGGGATGCCGATCGAGGCGCCGCTGGCATTGGCGGCGCACGCGATGCCGTTCTTTACACCGCGGTTGTCACTTATCCGCGCCTGTTCCCGATGTATGGCCTGGCTGGCCTTCCTCAAGAAGTTACGGTTCGCGCCTCAACCGTTCTTCGCAACCAGCCCTACGCCCAACAAGATGAAACCGTTGTAACCGGGAATTGCATCTGATGATTAGCAAGACAATCCGATCCGCCAAAAGCAAGCTATGTCGGCTGCGTTCAATTGGCCATGACAATTCCGCTGTCGCCATGGTTGAATTCGCCTTTAGCGCGCCGATTGTCTTGGGCCTCGGCCTGCTCGGCACAGAAACCGCCTATTTCACCATCACCCATATGCAGGTGAGCCAGATTGCCATGCAGGTGGCCGACAACGCATCGCGCGTTGGCGAAAATGACATTCTGGTGTCGCGCAAAGTTTATGAGGACGACGTCAACAGCACATTTGTTGGCGCTGAAAAACTTGGCGATAGCTACGCGATTTTTGACCAAGGCCGCATCATCCTCTCCAGCCTTCAACAAAACAGCGACGGCGGGCAATGGATCGCGTGGCAACGGTGCCGCGGGGCGAAAAATTATGCTTCGACCTATGGTACCGAAGGGGACGGGGCGAGCGGAACCAGCTTTCCCGGCATGGGCGAGGCAGCAAACCGGATCACTGCAAGTTCAGGCACGGCGGTTATGTTTGTTGAAGTGTCCTATACCTACGAACCGATCACACCGTTCGAGTTTTATGGTGATACCGAGATATCTTACACTGCGGCGTTTAACGTCCGTGACAGCCGGGATCTGACACGATTGTATCAGACCAATCCAGTGTCACCGGTGGCAAGCTGCAACACGTTTTCTGCTGATCGGCCTTCCTGAATTGGCCGTTTGACCGGCTCAATCACGGACCAAAACTTAGAGGGGCGCTGATTTCAGCGCCCCTCTTTTGTATCAAACGTAGCAAACCTTCTTCACCGCTTCGACGATCCTAGGCGGGTCGATCAAAGCGAGTTTTTCAAGGTTGGCAGCATACGGCAGCGGCACATCTTCGTTGCAAACCCGCATGACGGGCGCATCGAGATCGTCGAAACCTTCCTCCATACAAATCGCAATGATTTCACTTGCAATAGAGCAAGTCGGCCAGCCTTCTTCGGCAATGACCAAACGGTTGGTCTTCTTCAGGCTGTCGAGCACCGCTTGTTTGTCCAGCGGACGCAGCGTGCGAAGATCGATGACTTCGGCGTCTATGCCTTCAGCCGCGAGTGTTTGGGCCGCTTCCAATGCCATGCCGACACCTATTGAGTAGGTTACGATTGTCGCATCGCTTCCTTCGCGCATGATCCGCGCTTTGCCGATGGGCAAGACGTAATCATCCATGTCCGGCACGTCGAAACTGCGCCCGTAAACCAGCTCATTTTCGAGGAAGACAACCGGATCTTCTGACCGAATGGCCGCCTTCATCAATCCCTTTGCATCGGCCGCATCATACGGCGCGATCACGATCAACCCGGGCACGCTGGCGTACCACGGACCATAGTTCTGGCTGTGCTGAGCACCAACACGGCTGGCCGCGCCGTTTGGACCCCGAAATACGATCGGACAGCGCATTTGGCCGCCGCTCATATAATTGGTCTTCGCCGCAGAGTTCACGATGTGGTCAATCGCCTGCATCGCAAAGTTGAAGGTCATGAATTCGACGATCGGCTTCAATCCGCCCATCGCCGCGCCGCTGCCAATACCGGCAAAGCCGTATTCGGTGATCGGCGTGTCGATAACGCGTTTTGGTCCGAATTCTTCGAGCAGGCCCTGTGTGACCTTATACGCGCCCTGATATTCGGCGACTTCTTCGCCCATAACAAACACACGCCGGTCGGCCCGCATTTCCTCCGCCATCGCGTCGCGCAAAGCTTCTCGCACTTGTGTGCTGGCAAAGCTGGTGCCCGCCGGGATGCTGGGATCAGCGGCAAGGATTGGTGCCGCTACCGGAGCGGGAGCGGGAGTGGGAGCCGGGGTTGGAGCTGGAGCTGGAGCCGGAGCAGGTGCTGGCGTATCGGCAGGCGCAGAAGCCTCCTCCCCTTCCCCAGACATTTCCGCAATCACCGCGCCCACGGCCACGTTCTCCGTCCCCTCTGCGACGAGGATCTTCGTCAGAACCCCGTCGTCAATGGCTTCGAATTCCATCGTCGCTTTGTCGGTTTCAATCTCGGCAATGATATCGCCGGGCTCAATCGTATCGCCTTCGGCTTTGAGCCATTTGGCGAGCGTGCCTTCTTCCATAGTCGGAGAAAGCGCGGGCATTTTGAGTTCGATAGCCATCAGTATTTCTCCACCAGAATCTCGGTGTAGAGCTCAGATGGCTCCGGCTCAGGTGAACTTTCTGCAAAGTCTGCCGCTTCGGTCACTATTTTACGAATGCCTTTGTCAATAGCTTTGAGGTCGGCTTCGTCATGGCCCGCTTCGACCAATGTCTTTTTAAGCCGCTCAATCGGATCATGGTGTTCGCGCTGCTCCTGCACTTCTTCCCGGGTGCGGTATTTGGCTGGATCCGACATGGAATGCCCGCGGTACCGGTAGGTGTTAAGCTCCATCAAAACGGGGCCTTTGCCTTCGCGCACGTGTTTGAACGCAACTTCTGCCGCAGCGCGCACTTCGAGGACATTCATCCCGTCCACATCAATGCCCGGGATGCGGAACGCGGTGCCGCGGCGGTGGAAACGGGTTTCCGCCGATGATCGCGAGCTGGCGGTGCCCATCGCATATTGGTTGTCTTCAACGACAAACACTATTGGCAAATTCCAAAGCGCTGCCATGTTGAATGTTTCGTACACTTGACCCTGGTTGGCCGCGCCATCCCCGAAATAGGCGAGGCATAGCCCGCCGTCTTCGTTGTATTGATGCGCAAGCGCGAGCCCCCCGCCCAGCGCAACCTGTGCGCCAACAATACCGTGGCCGCCGTAAAACTTATGTTCGGTGCTGAACATATGCATAGAGCCGCCCTTGCCCTTTGAAATGCCGGCTTCGCGGCCGGTCAATTCCGCCATGATCACCTTTGGATCAATGCCGTAAGCAAGCATATGTCCGTGGTCGCGGTAGCCCGTAATCACGCTGTCTTTGTCGCTGTCCAAGGCAGATTGGAGGCCGATGGCGACCGCTTCTTGTCCGATATAGAGGTGGCAAAAGCCGCCGATCAAACCGAGGCCGTAAAGCTGGCCCGCTTTCTCCTCAAATCGGCGGATGAGCAGCATCTGGCGATAAAATTCGAGCATTTGCTCGTCGTTTGCGTTGAAGCTTTTCGCAGCTTCGAACTCTTCCTGGAGCGAATGCAGAATGAAGTCTGGGTCATCAGACGGCGCTGCGGCCTCGGCACTTGCTGGTGTTGTTGTCGCACGCTTTGGCGCAGCACGTTTTGCTGGCGCCTTTCTGGCTGCGGGTTTCTTCGCCAAAATTTGATCCCTTCTCTAGGCGTGGCGCGCTGTCCGGGGAGGAGGGGGTGCGCGCCAACTGACAGAGGCCGCTATAGGCGCGTATTCCAGCGTTACGCAACGGAAAGCGGAGTTTTCGCTGCGTAATTACCATAAGGGTTAAAAATAGGATTTTGGTCAACCAAATGGCCCGCAATTGAGCAGGTTAGCGGCTCTATTGCTCGTCCAATGTGATCACAATCTCATCCGGGTGAATAACACCCAGATCTTCACGGATCAGCTCGCTAACCAAATCGGGATCGGCACCATTGGGATCCAGCAACTCAACCCGGTTGCGCAGCGCATCCCGTTCTTCAGTCAGCATCGCGATGCGGGCTTTGCGTTGTTCCAAAGCTTCGCCGTTTTCAGCCCAAGCGAGAAGTCCGGTAGGACCGGCAATTGCGGCCACGGTCAAAGCAACCAACAGCACGAGCGCGAACGCTTGCTTGGTATGCTCCTTTGGTGGCTTGTGCATGATTGTGTCCCTCGATTTGGTGCACACAGAATCATAGTTAACTCTTCGCATCAAGAAAAATGCGCCATTTCGTGCAAATTTCCCTAGTTTTGAGGCATAACCGAGCCGCAAAAGCTGCATTGCGGCGCTATTGGGTGATAACTTATGATGTCGCCGCCCTTTCCCCTTTGTCAGAACAGGCGCACCCCGCGTACCGGTTGGCCCAACCAACGATTGCTCAAATAGAAGGAATATCTTCTCTACATGATTGAAACTCTAATCGATCAAATCAAATCCATGGCGGACGGCTTCGTCGCGGCGATCCCGGCATTGGTGATTGCGATAATCGTCATTCTGATCACAGCCATCATCGCCAAATTCGCGACAAACATCAGCGGTCGGATTATCAGCAAGGCCGACTTGCGGCCATCGTTAAGCAATCTGTTCGACACTTTGGTGCGGCTGGGCGTTTGGCTCACCGGCTTAATGATCGCGGGCATCGTGGTCTTTCCAAGTTTCAGCCCATCAAGCCTTATCGCGGGCCTTGGTATTGGCGCAGTTGCGATTGGATTTGCGTTTCAAGATTTCTTTGAAAACTTCATCTCCGGCGTGATGATCATGCTGCGTGATAAGATGCAGATCGGTGATGTCATCAAGACCGGCGGCATCCACGGCACAATTGAGTTCATCAGCCTGCGCGAAAGCCACATCCGAGCGTTTTCCGGTGAGCTGCACATTCTGCCCAATTCGCAATTGTTCAAAGATCCTGTCGAAATTGTGACCGATCAGAAACAGCGCCGTTTCGAGGTCGTAATTGGCGTTGCATATGACACCGATCTCGACCGGGCGAGCGAAGTCATTCGCACTGCATTGGAAGGGTGCGACCTCATCAACAAGGACAAGGAAATATACGTCCTGGCCGATGCGTTCAGCTCAAGTTCCGTCGATTTTGTTGTGCGCTGGTGGGCGGCATCTTCCGGCGCGGAATCAGCCCTCAACCGCGATCAAGCGGTCCGCGCGATCAAAAGCGGATTGGACCAGGCCGGGATTGAAATCCCATTCCCCTATGTCACCCACACTTTCAAAGAAAACGTTCCCGTCGAGCCGGTGGCAAGCGACGACGACGGCGATCGAGCCTAAATTTCAGCCAATGTACGAGCCAAGCAAAGCGGGAACGTGGTCAATCAGTTTTTCCATGCTACTGATCCTGCACAACAGGAGACAATGCCATGCAGATTCTCAAGACTGACCTCGCCCGCTTCGCAGCCATCCCAGATTATCCGTTCGCCGAAAACTGGGCTGATATTGATCTTGGCGGGGGTCATTCCGGCCGGATGCATTACATTGATGAAGGTCCAAAGGACGCGCCAGCGGTGTTGCTGTTCCATGGCGAGCCAAGCTGGAGCTTCCTCTATCGTAAGATGATACCCGTTCTGCTCGGCGCTGGTTTCCGCTGCCTCGCGCCCGACCTCATCGGATTTGGCAAGAGCGACAAGCCAGATGAAATCGGCTTTTACACATACGACCGTCATGTCAGTTGGCTAAAACAATGGCGCAACACAGTGTGCCCTCAGCCCGCCGCGCTGTTCTGTCAGGACTGGGGCGGGTTGCTCGGACTGCGGATGGTGGGTGAGGAGCCTGAGCGGTTCACTTGTGTCGTCGCCAGCAACACATTCCTTCCAACAGGCGGGACCCCATCACCCGCATTTCTGGCTTGGCGCGAATTCGCCAAGAGTTCGCCAGAATTTCAGATTGGTGAATTGCTGCAACGGGCCACCGCGACGGATCGTTCACCAGAAGAAGTGGCCGCCTATGACGCGCCCTTCCCCGACGAACCAAGCAAGGCGGGTGCACGCGCGTTCCCTCAGCTTGTTCCGGTCGAAGATGGGATGGACGGCATCGCCCAAAACATCGCAGCGTGGGAAGGACTGGCCGCTTTTGACAAGCCGTTCCTTACACTGTTTGGCGAAGACGATCCCGTTACAGGCGGGCTCGCGCAACCTTTGATCGACCGCATCGCAGGCGCCGCAGGGATGCCGCACGCAATGTTGTCCACTTGCGGCCATTTTTGTCAGGAAGATCGGCCGGCTGAACTGGCACAAGGCGTCATCGACACAGCCAAAAAGGCAGGCGTGCTCTGACCAATCCTGCGACCGCATCCGGCCAACAAGTCGCTGGCGAAAATGCACCAGCATTGCTGAGCCGAGGTCAGGAATATGCCCTGGCGGTGACTGTCGCGATTGTCACCGCCAATGCGTATTACATACACCCTATCATCGGCGAAGTTGCGCGCAGTTTTGGCGTAAGCGATGCGCAAATCGGGGTCGTTCCGGCGCTCAATCAATTGGCATTGGCAATAGGCATTTTGCTGCTGCTTCCGCTGGGTGATCGCTATTCAAACCGCGCGCTGTGCATCGCCTTTGTGATTGCCCAATGTGTGTTTATGTTCGCAATGGCTCTTTCGGAGGGTTTTGTCGGCTTTACGATCGCTTCCACCGCGCTCGGCTTTGTTACCATTGCCCCCTATTTGATTCCGGCTTTCGCATCCAAACGGGTGGCGCCGGAAAGGCTTGGCCAAGTTACGGCGTTGCTGACGGCGGGCGTCATCTTTGGCATTTTGGTCGCACGGGTCGGCGCTGGGATAATCGCGGAGCAATATGGTTGGCGCACCGTATATTGGTGTGCGTTTGGCCTGATGGTGGTGGTCACCGCGCTTTTGCCCGTTACCCTGAAAAGCGAAGGAGGCAGCCGAACACCGCGGGGATCGCAAGGGTCCTATGCCTCGCTGCTTGCGTCGGTATTCGCCCTTGCCAAATCGCACCGCGACATGATGATCTCTGCTCTCATTCAGGCGCTCAATTTCGCTTCTTTCACCGCGACATGGTTGGCATTGGCTTTGCACCTTACCAGCGATGCGATGGGCTACGGCGTCGACACGGTCGGCTACCTCGCCGGGATTGCAGCGATCAGCATCTTCTCCACGCCGCGCCTTGGCCGCTGGGCTGACAAAGTTGGAGCGCGGCGCGCGCGGGTTATTTCCGCAGTCGTGCAATTGGCCGGGGTCACATTGATGTACCCTTTGGGTTGGAGCGTTTGGACGGTCATGATCCCAATGGTGCTAATCAATATTGTTGGGCCATCAATTGATGTGACTGGGCGGATGACATTCCTGTCGTTGGAGCCGGCGATCCGGACCCGCCTTACCACAACCTATATCGTGATTATGTTTTTGGGCGGCGCGGTGGGAAGCATCCTAGGCACAGCGGTTTACGATTTTGGCGGTTGGGCCGGAACATGCGCCCTACTTATGGCGATTTCAGTCGGTGTTTTGGGGCTATCTTGGCGGGCACAGCGCAGTTGGACAAACCGCGCAGAGGCCTGAGGTACTGTTGGAAAGCGTGTCCTCGACAGGATTCGAACCTGTGGCCTCCGGATTAGGAATCCGATGCTCTATCCACCTGAGCTACGAGGACTACACAGCCCCAATAGCACCGAAGTCTTTTCGATCAATTCAGTTTGTCTGGCGGAGCGACGGGAAATGGCAATGCGGCAACTTCGACGCCCTCCTCGGCCAGTGATTGTGCTTCTTCGAGGCTTGCCTGGCCGTGGATCGGTTTGTCATCGGTTTCGCCGTAATGCATGGCGCGCGATTGCGCTGCGAAATCCTTCCCAACCCATGTGCTATTCTCAAGCGCCTTCTTCTGCGCCTTTGCCAGCACCTTGAGCGCTTTTTGCACTTCAGCCGGCATTGGAGTGTTCGAAACAGGTTTTGCATCAGCAGGCGGAGCAGGTGGAGCGGCGGCGGCAATCTCCTGTGCTTCAGAAGGTGCGATGTGTTCGGCTGCGCGGTCTCGGGTGTTACCCTTGGCGCCAACCGCAGGCGCCATCACAGCTTTGCTGACGCTATCCGACCCGCATTCCGGGCACGTTACAAGGCCGCGCGCTGATTGCTGTTCATAGTCCGAAGAGGACCCGAACCACCCTTCGAACCGGTGTCCGTCATCACATTGAAGATCAAAAACAATCATCGGCGGCTAATTGGGGATTTTGCGGCGATTGGCAAGGCTGGGAATTTGCGCGCGCACTTCGGCAATGCGGTCAAGATTGATGTCGCAAAAGGCAAGTCCCGGAGCGCCGCCTCCCATATCGAGAAGCACTTCGCCCCATGGGTCCACAACCAATGAATGCCCATAAGTTTCGCGCCCATCCGCGTGTTTGCCCACTTGGGCGGCAGCGATGACGAATGCCTGCGCTTCGATGGCCCTAGCGCGTAGCAGAACATGCCAATGCGCTTTGCCAGTTGGAACGGTAAAGGCGGCGGGGATTGAGATCACATCGCATTCTCGGCGACCCAGTTCTTCGAACAAGGCGGGAAAGCGCATGTCGTAACAGATGGCCAAACCAAGCCGTCCGACAGGCGTATCCTCCACGCTAACGGCCGCATCACCGGGGCGATAGGCTCCGCTTTCTCGCCACGCCTCGCCGGTCGACAATTCCACATCGAACATGTGAATTTTGTCATAAATTGCAGGGTCAACTGCCCCCGGACAATTGCGATCAAAATACATCGCGCGGTTTGCCCAGCGCTTGTCATCGCCATCCATGGACAACCGAACAGGCATGGACCCCAGCGCGATGTCGATGCCAAATTCCATCGCACAATTTGTCAGGCGTTCTGCGACCTCGTCTGGACCGCTGCTTTCAATCCAATCCGCTGCACGCCCTCGGTCGCGATCCAACAGAATGGACATTTCTGGGGTGAACAGGGCCTCAGCGCCTTCATCCGATGCTGCTCTTGCCGCCTTTTCAATAGCGAAAAGGTTCGCCTCAGGATCAATGCCCGAATTCATCTGAAGAACGGCGATTTTGGGCATTAGAGAGCCTTAGCCTGCCAGCAATGCGTCAAGCTTGCCAGACGCTTCAAGCGCAGCCAGTTCATCCGAACCGCCGACATGGGTGTCGCCAATAAATATCTGCGGCACGGTGCGCGCTTGTGGTGCGCGGGCGATCATTTCCTCGCGCTTTGGCCCGCCCATCGTTATGTCATAGACGGTGAAATCAACGCCTTTGGATGACAGCAGGTGTTTGGCGCGGACGCAGAATGGGCAATAGAGCTTGCTGTAAACATCAATTTTTGGCGCGGTCATCATGTGATCCTGTCATTGTGATATTTGGGTCATATTTGGCGCATCGGCGGTGCAAACAACCTCTTGAAAGCGCCTGTCTTCACCCTAACTAATGTGTGTCGGCCCGTTCCGCCAGTCTTGGGGAACACATAATGGTCGGCGCCAGTGGGCGCTGCATGAGGCAGGCCCGCATTGAAACACAGATTGCTCACACAAGAGGATTTGAAACTATGTCACGCACTGACTTTACCCCCTATCGCCGCAGCACCGTTGGTTTTGACCGTCTTTTCGATATGCTCGAAAATCAGGCGCGCGCGAATTCGGGCGACAATTACCCCCCCTTCAACATCTCCAAGAGCGGCGAAGACAATTACCGCATCGTCCTTGCCGTTGCCGGTTTTCGCCCGCAGGATATTGATATCACTGCGCAGGCGAACTTGCTGACGGTCCAAGGCAAGAAACGCGATGATATCGATGATGGATCGCAATTGCTGCACGTCGGGATCGCCAACCGCGGTTTTGAGCGGCGGTTTGAACTTGCTGATTATGTCCGCGTTGCCAACGCTGATCTGGCTGATGGATTGCTCGTCATCGATCTGGTGCGCGAAGTGCCAGACGCAATGAAGCCAAAGAAGATTGCCGTGAACGGTATCGGAACCGAAGGCGCTACCCTTACTGCGGTTCCGTCAGATACAGACGGCGAAGAGTCTGACGATCCTTCCGCAAACGCGGCTTAATTTCAACGAAAACTGATGATCAATAGTGGGGGCGGTCCTTGCGGACCTGCCCCCGCGACTTGCGCCGCCTCGTCTAGCCCTGACCGTCCGGGTCGCAGAAGACGGTCAAATCCAGCGCGAGCTTGGATGCAGCCAAATTTATCAGGGTAACAACCCTGAAAGCCGCATAACTCAAAATCTCTGTTGCCCCCCAATTGTCCTCAATAAGTTGGATGTTTTGATCCAGTACGTTCGCACCCCTGCGAATGAACCCTTATGAAAACTATAGGCTAACGCTGCGTAAGCCGCATTTAAGGCAGCTACGCAAGAGATAATTGTCACACTTGTACAAACACGACATATTCTGTTCGGTAAATCGCATTATCCGAAATACTACGCAAGGCTGGTATCTCCTAGGGATCGCCGCCTAAACGGATTTCGGATCACACCAGTCGCGATTGTTCCAACGCAGCGGCAACAAAGCCAGCGAACAAGGGATGCGGATCAAATGGCCGTGATTTCAATTCTGGGTGGAATTGCACGCCAATAAACCACGGATGGTCGGGCCGTTCCACAATTTCCGGAAGCAAGCCGTCGGGCGACATTCCCGAAAAGACCAATCCCTGTTTTTCCAGCGGCTCGATATACGCCGCGTTCACCTCATACCGGTGACGGTGGCGTTCAGAAATCGTCGTCGCCCCGCCGTAAATGCGAGACGTGTGGCTGTTTGCGGACAGCTTTGCTTCATACGCGCCGAGACGCATGGTCCCGCCGAGGTCCCCGCCCTCTTCGCGTTGCTCAATGCCCTCTTTGCTCATCCATTCAGTGATGATGCCAACGACCGGTTCCGTCGTTTCGCCGAATTCGGTCGAAGAGGCTTTATCGTAACCAGCCTCCCTTGCGCTTTCCACGCAGGCCATTTGCATACCAAGACAGATGCCAAAGAATGGGACGTTACGGGTGCGGGCAAAGCGCACGCTGGCGATCTTACCTTCGCTGCCGCGTTCACCAAAGCCGCCAGGGACGAGAATACCGTGCATCGGTTCAAGCGCGGAGACGATGTCGCTTTCGCTGCCTTCAAAAACTTCGGCATCAATCCACTTGATGTTGACCTTGACCCGGTTCGCCATGCCGCCATGGACCAGCGCTTCGTTCAGGCTCTTATACGCATCAGGCAGACCGACATATTTGCCAACCACGCCGATTGTCACTTCGCCTTCTGGGTGGAAATAACGATCGGTCACGTCTGCCCAACCGTTCAAATCGGGTTCGGGTGCGTCGGTGATGCCAAATCCGCGTAAGACTTCTGCATCGAGGCCTTCGCGGTGATATTGCAGCGGAACCGAATAGATCGACGGCGCGTCCAAGGCCGGGATCACCGATTCTTTGCGCACATTGCAGAAATTGGCGATTTTCTGGCGTTCGCCATCGGGAATGGGATGCTCCGCCCGGCACAGCAGCACATCAGGCTTAATCCCAAGACTGGCGAGTTCGCGCACGGAATGCTGCGTTGGCTTGGTTTTTAACTCACCCGCAGCCGCGATATAGGGGACCAAGGTGACATGAACGCTGAGCGTTTGCAGCGGCTCCAGATCGTTCCGCAGCTGGCGGATCGCCTCCATAAAGGGCAGCGATTCGATGTCGCCCACAGTGCCGCCAATTTCGCACAGGATGAAATCGAGGTCTTCTTGATCGTCGAGCGCAAATTCTTTGATCGCGTCGGTCACATGCGGGATCACCTGCACGGTTGCGCCCAAATAATCGCCCCGGCGCTCCTTCGCGATGATGTCGCGGTAGACGCGGCCAGAGGTGATGTTATCGCTTTGCCGAGCGGAAACGCCTGTAAATCGTTCGTAGTGGCCCAGATCGAGGTCAGTTTCCGCCCCATCATCAGTCACATAGACCTCGCCATGCTGATACGGGCTCATCGTGCCGGGATCGACGTTCAGATAGGGGTCGAATTTACGAATACGCACCTTGTACCCGCGCGCTTGTAGAAGCGCAGCGAGACTTGCTGCCATGAGACCTTTGCCGAGCGAGGAGACCACGCCGCCGGTGATAAAAATGTACCGCGCCATGGGAGCCAAGCCTTAAGGGTGTGAACGGATTCGGGGCAAGCAAATTGCGCGTACAAACCGCCGCAATCCACAAGCGTGATTGAAATTGTGCTCTGGCGGGGGTCAATTGCCCCGGCCAAACCCAACAAATTACTGGTCGAGCAAGTCGCCGTCGGCAGGAGCAGCAGCGTCTGTTTCAGCGCCGTCTGTAGGCGTATCGAGCAAGTCACCGCCGATCGGCGCGTCCAACAGGTCGTCTGCGACAGGTGCCTCAACATCACGGTTAAGCGTCGAGTCCACATCCGACACGCTCGCTTCGCTGACCGCAAGGGCTGCCAAAGTAATCGACAGCACAACAAACGCGACCGCGAGCCACTTTGTCGACCGTGTCAGGAAATCAGCGGCACCACGTGCGCCCAAGGCACCAGACGGATTGCCGCCAATGCCAAGGCCGCCGCCCTCTGATCGCTGCATCAAAACAACGCCAACAAGCGCCGCAGCCACAATGGTCTGAATCACGGTAAGGATAATGAACAGCGACATGAACTTCTTCTAATCAAGAGATTGGATGCAGCGCACTTAGGCATCCCAAGGCGCAGAGGCAAGTGAGCCGGTGCAGGCAATGCGCGAAAGCTTAGCCCTCTTCCGCATCACCAGCGGCAAGAGCAATGCCCATAAAGCTATCGGCGGTAAGGCTGGCCCCGCCCACCAAAGCCCCGCCAACATCGGTCACGGCCAAAATTTCGCCAGCGTTTTCAGGCTTTACCGAGCCGCCGTACAAGATTCGAACCTCTGAACCCTCTTCCTCACCGAAAAGCGAGATCAGCAATTTGCGGATTGCACCATGCATTTCGGCAATGTCTTCTGTGGTTGCCGTTTTACCCGTCCCAATCGCCCAAATAGGCTCATATGCGATGGTTAGTTTTTCCGCAGCGCCTTCGATATTTTCGGGCAAGGACGCTTTGAGTTGTTTTTTCACGAAGGCCACTGCCCGGCCAGAATCGCGCGTTTTCTCGCTTTCGCCGCAGCACATGATGACCCGGAGGCCAGCGTTAAATGCTGCTTGAGCCTTCGCTTGAACCAATGCGTCGTTCTCGGCCTGTGCCTGGCGCCGTTCACTGTGACCAAGGATAACAAACTTTGCGCCTGCGTCGGCAAGCATCGTGGCTGAAATCTCGCCTGTGTGCGCACCGCTTTCCTGATCGTGGCAATCCTGAGCGCCGACAACAATCTGTTCCGCCTCGCGGTGAACAGGGTGGATGAGCGTGTAAGGCGGCGCAATCGCAACCTCCACTTTCATGTGGCGCTGGGCGGCACGGTCGATCGCGCGCGCTTCGGATAGCATGGCGCGGGTGCCATGCATCTTCCAGTTTCCAACGATATAGGGCCGCAGGGGCATCATAGTATCCTGAATTCAAGAGGGGTGTATTTGATTCTTACGAATTGATTCTTGCGCCCATGTAGGGTCACGGGGCGGCGTCCGCTAGCTGAGGTAAATAGTTTAGTCAAAAGCTTCGCCAACCTGTTGCCGCGAGGTCGCAGGGCGGATAAAGCGCCTTCGTTGTTTCGATCATCTGGTGCACCCCCGTCTTATCACAGGTAGGATCACTAGCAGTTCGAGGCGCAGCAAACACCATTGTCCCTGCGGATATCCTCAGAGCAATGACCTAACACGATTACGAATTCCGGGAAGAGCTTCACCATGATTTCGATGTTTCGCAACTTTTTTCAGTCGAAGATCGGACTGCCCATATTCATCCTCTTCTTGGTGGTTGTGGCGTTGGCCTTTGCGGCCAGTGATATTTCGGGGTCGTCGACTTTTGGCGGGCTTACGGGCGATGACAAGGTCGCGGTTGTGGGCGGCGAAGGTCTTTCCAATGCCGAAATCCAAGCGGCGGCAAACAACGCCCTGCGTCAGGAACGTCAGGAAAATCCGCGCCTAACGATGCCGGAATTTGTTGCCGGCGGCGGATTAGAGGGTGAGCTTGAGCTCTTCATTGACCGTTACGCCATGGGCATGTTCGCGCAGGATCACGGCCTGCGTGCGGGTGAAAACCTAGTGAACAGTGAAATACTCAAAATCGGGGCATTTCTCGATTTTAACGGCGACTTTGATCAAGACGCCTATGAACGCGCGCTGCGCGATCAAAACCTGACCGATGCAATTTTGCGCCGGGATATTGGCGATGGCATGCTTGCACAGCAGGTCTTGCGCCCTGCTCTTGCCAAAACAGAAATGCCCAGAGCAATGGCGCGCCAATACGCTGCCCTCGCTTTGGAACGCCGCATTGGTGAAATTGGCCTTATCCCCAGCACAGCTTTCGCTCCGGAAGAAGACCCCAGTGATGAACAATTGTCGGGCTTTTATTCTGAGAACCGCGAAGATTATGTCTTGCCAGAACGCCGGACAATTCGTTTCACCGGTTTTAGCGCGGCCAACATCGACGCCGATATCACCCCCACTCCAGCACAAATCGCAGAACGTTTCGAAGAAAATGCCGCGCAATATGCAGCCTCTGAACTGCGCGGAATTAGCTCGTTCGTCGTTCCAACCGAAGCGGGCGCCAATGCATTGGTGGAACGCATCCGCGGCGGAGTATCTTTAGAAGCAGCAGCGGCAGAGGCCAATTTCCAAGTCACGCCAAGCGAAGCGGTGGACCAAGAAGCGATGGCCGCAGCGACCAGCTTTGACCTCGCTGAAAAAGTTTTTGCCGGTGAAGAAGGAACCGTTGTTGAACCCGCCCAAGGCAGCTTCGGTTTTGTAATCGCGCGCATCGACACCATTGAACGCATCGCCGCACGCTCACTCGCCGATGTAAGCGATGAAATCGCTACCCAGCTGCAAACAGAAGCGCGCGAGCAGGCTCTCATTGATATGAGCGACCAAATCGAAGACATGGTCGACGGCGGAACATCTCTGACCGACGTCGCGACGCAGTACGACCTAGAGGTCAATGTGATCGAAGACGTGCTTGCCGATGGACGCCAGTTCGGGTCTTTTGAACAAGGCATCAGCCCGCAATTGCGACCGATTGTTCAGGCCGCCTTCCAAATGGACGAAAGCAGCCCTCAGCTCACTCAGTTGGTGCCGGGTGCACAATTCCTGATTTTCGACGTGGCCGACATCATCGAAAGCAGCGCGCCTCCTTTGGAAGAAGTGCGCGAAGAATTGACATTCTCTTGGCGTCGTTCCGAAGGGAATAAAATGGCCGGCGAGGCGGCTGATCGCATCCTCGCCGCAGTTCGCGGGGGTGAAACATTGCGTGATGCAATGCGGGCCGAGAACTCAGAATTGAACCAGATTGAAAACATCGATCTAAGCCGGCGTGAATTGCTCGCCGACCAAAACCAGCGCGTCCCCGCACCGCTAGTGTTGATGTTCTCTATGGCCAGCAACTCGGTCAAGGCTTTGGAAGAAGCCAACAATCTGGGTTGGTTTGTCGTCCATTTGGACCGGATCGAATCCGATCCCGTCGAAGACAACAGCGATCTGGTCGAAGCCACACAGAGCCAATTCGGCAATGTGCTGGCGTCAGAATACAATCTGCAATTGTCGCGTGCGATCCGGGCCGAAGTGGGCGTGGAGCGCAACGAAGAAGCAATTGAGGCGCTGCGTAAGTCGCTTGCCGGCGAAAGCTGAGCCAGCGCCCGCAATGCATATGATCGAAGCGTGACCGAGACAGCCAGACCCTTCCCCATGGGGTTAGAGAATGCCGCCAACGCCGCAGAGGCTCTGGCTTCGGGATTGCCTGCGCTCGTGTGGCGCAAGGTCGTCGCCGATAGCGACACGCCGGTTGGTGCCGCACGGCGATTGATTGAGCCGGGCCGAGGAGATTTCCTGCTCGAATCGGTCGAAGGCGGCGAGGTGCGCGGGCGTTACAGCCTACTTGGCCTTGACCCCGATCTGGTGTTTCGTGCGAGCGAGAGCAGCGCAGCGATCAACCACACTTGGAAAACCGACAAAGAGGCGTTTTTGCCATGCAAAGGCGACGCCATGACAGAGCTTCGCGCGCTGGCTGACCGCTGCCGCATCGATGTGCCCGATGCATTGCCACCTGCCCTCGCCTGTCTCGTCGGCTATTTCGGGTATGAGACAATAGGGCTTGTCGAAGACCTGCCGCGCGCTGCGCCGAGCGATTTGTCTTTGCCAGATATGTTGTTTGTGCGCCCGACAGTGATCCTTGTGTTCGATGGCCTGTCGGATGAACTCTTCTGTATCGCGCCGATCTGGAAAGCGGCCGACCCTTTGGCAGGCATTGAGCTGGCAGCGGAGCGGATTGACGAAACGCTGCGCGCTTTGACGCAGCCCCGCCCGGCTCAACCGCGTGCACCTGCAAATATGGCCGAGCCAGAGCTTACCCCGGTTATTGCGCCAGAGGACTACAAATCTCTCGCTCTCAAGGCGAAAGACTATATTCTGGCGGGAGACATCTTTCAGGTCGTCTTGGCCCAGCGCTTTACCTGCCCGTTCGAATTGCCGCCAATCGAACTCTATCGCAGTTTGCGCCGAGTAAACCCTTCACCGTTCCTGTACTTCCTCGACTTGCCCGGCTTTGCCATCGTCGGGTCCAGTCCGGAAATACTGGTTCGAGTGCGCGATGATGAAGTGACCATCCGCCCAATCGCAGGCACCCGGCCAAGAGGCGCAAACCGGTTGGAGGACGACGCGAACGAAGCGAGCCTGCTCGCCGATCCAAAAGAATGCGCCGAACATTTGATGCTGCTCGATTTAGGCCGCAATGATGTTGGCCGTGTGGCGGCGCGCGGCAGCGTCGAAGTGACCGACAGCTTCACCGTCGAACGCTATAGCCACGTCATGCACATCGTCAGCAATGTGATCGGCGAATTGGCCGACGATAAAGACGCGATCGACGCGCTGTTCGCTGGCTTTCCCGCTGGCACAGTGTCGGGAGCGCCCAAGATTCGCGCTTGCGAGATCATCGCCGAATTGGAACCGGAAACGCGCGGCGCTTATGCTGGCGGGGTCGGCTATTTCGCGCCCGACGGGTCGGTCGATTCCTGCATTGTCCTGCGAACCGCCGTCGTCAAAGATGGCACCATGCACGTCCAAGCGGGCGCCGGTATCGTTGCCGACAGCGATCCCGATTACGAACTTGCTGAATGCCGCGCGAAAGCCGGCGCCCTTATCGCTGCTGCGCGCGAAGCCGTTCGTGTTGCGAGTGAGCCGGGGTTTGGCCAATGACACTCCAGTTTAGATGAGCACCGCGATGAACACGAAGCGCACACCATTCTTCCTCGCCGCTGCGGCCATTCTGACTTTGGCGGCTTGCGATGCTCAACCGGCAGGCGAACCCGTCGTTCGCGCCGAATTGGGCGAAGCGGTCGAAAGCATGCCGTCTGAAAGCACGGCTGGCGCGGGCGAAGACGCATTGGCCGCTGACTCGACCGGACCGTGCGTAGCCACCGAGTTTGAAGGCGTTGCTTTAACCCACTGCACCGCCGATCCCGCATTGCACAGCATCAGCGCCGATCTCGCCCCATCCAGCGGGAGCAATTTTGGCACCATCGAAGGCTGGGCTGCGGGCCGCAATGAGAGCGACATCGCCTTTGTTATGAACGCAGGGATGTATGGCGACGACCTTAGGGCAGTTGGATATTTCGTCCGCAATTCCGACCGTTTGGTGGAACTTGATCGCGGCGATGGCAGCGGAAATTTTTACTTGAAACCCAACGGGGTGTTCTTTGGCAGCAATGGCCAATGGCGCATTTTGGATAGCGACACGTTCCTGCGCACAGTCGGCGATCGGCCGCAATTTGGTACGCAATCGGGTCCGATGCTGGTCCTGAACGGCGAGTTGCACCCGGAAATTCAGGACAACGGGCCGTCTAAGGCAATTCGCAACGGTGTTGGCGTGGACGCATCGGGTAAGGCGCATTTTGTGATCTCCAACGCTCCTTTGTCCTTTGGCCAACTCGCCCGGTTCTTCCGCGATGAACTGGAGGTTCCCAACGCTCTGTTTCTCGACGGCAATATTTCCTCACTATGGGACCCGGCCACAGGACGCATGGATGGCCGCCGTGTTGGTCCGTTGTTGGTGGTAAAGGTGAAGTGATGACGAACTCGAACATGCTCTCCTACGAACGCAAGCTCTATCCCGAAATTGAGCCCTATGAGACCGGAATGCTCGATGTCGGAGACGGGCATCAGCTCTATTATGAACGCTGCGGCACGCCCGGTGCGAAACCGGCGGTGTTCCTGCACGGCGGGCCCGGCGGCGGCATGTCGCCCAGCCACCGCCGCCAATGGGACCCTGAACTTTACGACGTGCTGCTGTTTGACCAGCGCGGCTGCGGACAATCGCTGCCCTTTGCCGAGATTGAAAACAACGACACATGGCGGATCGTCACGGATATTGAGCGTTTGCGCGAAATGTGCGGGCATGATGCATGGCAAGTGTTCGGCGGCAGCTGGGGCGCGACCCTTGCGCTTGCCTATTCTGAGGCTCACCCGGACCGCACGACAGAGATCATCTTGCGCGGCGTATTCCTTGCCCGGCAAAAGGAAAAAGGCTGGCTCTACCGCTTTGGCGCGAGCGAAATCATGGCCGAACAATGGGACCAATTCACCGGCCTCATCCCAGAAGATGAACGCGGCGACCTGGTCAAAGCATACTATGCCCGCTTAACCAGCGACGATAAGGCAACGCGGCTTGCGGCGGCGAAGGAATGGTCGCTGTGGGAAGGGTCGGTGGCGACCTTGCTGCCCAACGAAGACCTGCTGGCCGAATTCGAAGACCCATCAAAGGCGCTGCCGTTTGCGCGGATTTGCGCGCGGTTCTTCCTAGAGGATTTCTTCCTTGAAGAGGCACAATTGGTTAAAGACGCGCTCAAGATCGCGCATATCCCGATGATTATCGTTCAGGGCCGCCATGACATCTGCACCCCGCCCGGCGCGGCCTGGGAGATCAAAAAGGCTCTGCCGAATGCGGAATTGTGGATCGTCCACGATGCCGGTCACAGCGCCGGCGAACCCGGAATTATCGATGGTCTGGTGCGCGCAACGGACAAATTGGCGGGCAAGACATGACCAACCCACCCGACATTCTCGTCATCGACAATTACGACAGCTTCACCTTCAATCTGGTCCATTACCTGATGGAATTGGGCGCGAATGTGCGGGTTGAACGCAACGATGCGATCACCGCCAGTGAAGCGACCGCGACCGGCGCAAAAGGCATGCTGATTTCCCCCGGACCTTGTACCCCCAACGAAGCGGGGATCAGCCTCGATCTGGTTGCGGCCTGTGCGGACAGCGAAACGCCCTTGCTCGGCGTGTGTTTGGGGCACCAATCCATCGGTCAACATTTCGGCGGCACCGTCACGCGCGGCGGATTGATGCATGGCAAAACCTCTCCGGTAACGCATGATGGAACGGGCGTTTTCGCAGGGCTGCCCTCCCCATACACCGCGACCCGCTATCACAGTTTGGAAGTGGTTGATGTGCCGCCCGTGTTGATCGCCAACGCTCATGCGGAGACGCCCGGTGTTGACACCTCCAGCGTTATGGGATTCCGTCACGAAAGCCTGCCCATTCACGGGGTGCAGTTCCATCCCGAAAGTATTGCGACCGATCACGGCCACGCCTTGCTCGCCAATTTCCTGAAAATCTGCGGCGTCGATGCGCGGCTGCCCGAAAGAGTAACTGCATGAGCGTTCTGCCTGACATCACAAAGCCGCTGAGCGAAACGGAGGCAGAGACGGCCTTTGGCATTTTGCTCGATGGCACACCCAGCGAAGACGAAATTGAACAATTCCTGATCGACCTATCTGCGCGCGGCGAAACCTCGAATGAGATCGCGGGCGCGGCGCGGGCATTGCGCGCCCGCTTAATCCCGATTGATGCGCCCGAAGGATCAATCGATGTCTGCGGCACAGGCGGCGATGGGCACCACACACTTAATGTCTCCACCGCAGTCAGTCTGGTCGTGGCCGCTTGCGGAGTGCCTGTGGCCAAACATGGCAACCGCGCGGCGTCTTCAAAGGCGGGCGCTGCCGATACACTCGAAGCCCTTGGTCTTGATATGGATGCGGCTGGGAACACGGCGGAAAAGACGCTGAGCGAGCTGGGCATTTGTTTCCTTTTTGCCAAAAACCATCATCCCGCGATGGGCCGAATTCAACCGATCCGCACCAAAATCGGCAAACGGACGATCTTCAATCTGATGGGTCCACTGTCCAATCCCGCGCGGGTTAAAAGCCAGTTGATCGGGATCGCGCGCCCTGCCTATGTTCCGATTTATGCGGGCGCTTTGGCGAAATTGGGCACGGGCCGATCGCTGATAATATCCGGCGATGAAGGTCTTGATGAATTGAGCCTGGCGGGCGGCAATGAAGTCGCGGTTGTCACCGGCAACGCATTTGAGATGCAACGCATTCACCCCGATGATGCTGGGCTGTCCACCGCCCCGATTGAAGCCATTCGCGGCGATGATGCGGTTCATAATGCCGCCGCGTTAAAGGCGCTGCTTTTGGGGGCACCCGGCCCATACCGCGACGCGGTCTTGTTCAACGCAGCGGGCGCATTGCGGGTCGCGAACAAGGGCAATGAGTGGGCCGACCGCGTGGAAATGGCGGGCGAAGCGATTGATAGCGGGCGTGCGAAACAACTGCTCGAAAACTGGATCGACATGGCCGTATGAACAGGCTTGACGAAATTTGCGAAGCCAAACGCGGCGAGGTTGCTGCGCGCAAAGCTGCGACGTCTGCGGCGCAGCTGGAAACGCGAGCAAGCGAACAAAGCGGCGTGCGCGGGTTTGAGGCTGCTTTGCGCGGCGCCAGCGACACCGGATTTGGCCTGATCGCGGAGATTAAGAAGGCCAGCCCGTCTAAGGGTTTGATCCGCGCAGACTTTCGCCCCTCCGACCACGCGGCCGCCTATCAGGCGGGCGGCGCGACGTGCCTCTCCGTCCTTACCGATGCGCCCTATTTTCAGGGGCATGAGGATTATCTTATCGAAGCGCGCGCAGCCTGCGATCTGCCGGTTCTGCGCAAGGACTTCATGGTCGATCCATGGCAGTGCCTAGAGGCGCGTGCGATGGGGGCAGATGCGATCCTGATTATCGTCGCCGCGCTAGAGGACGGCCAGATGCGCGAAATCGAATCCGCCGCGCGCGGTTCCAGCATGGATGTCTTGATTGAAGTGCATGATGAGGCAGAGATGGAGCGCGCATTGACGCATTTGTCTTCGCAATTGATTGGTGTGAACAACCGCGATTTGAAGACGTTCACGACCTCGCTCAAAACAACCGAACGGCTCGCGCCGATGGTCCCGGAAAGCGCGTTGATCGTGGGGGAAAGCGGAATTGCAAGCCATGATGATTGCGTCCGCCTTTCAAAGAGCGGGGTGAACACTTTCCTTGTCGGGGAAGGCCTGATGCGCGCGGACGATGTTGCCGCCGCGACGCGGGCGCTGCTGAACGGATAGCCTCATCAAAAGCCGCACTGTCCTACTTCGGCGCGGTATGCCAATGATGCGATTATGAGCTTTACGCCCCTCACAACTGACGCCAAAACCACCGCAATTCAGGCGGGGCGTTGTTTGCCCCTTGGACCGTGTAACATGCGGTCCATGTCTCTGGTTATCTGCGTTGCAAGTCTTCACTGCAATGGGCGCTAAGGAATTGAGTATGAACGGTTTAACCCATCTTGGCGAAGACGGTGCGGCCCGCATGGTCGATGTAGGAGCAAAGGCCGAAACACACCGCGTTGCCATCGCCTCGGGACGGATCACCATGTCGGCAGAGGCGCTGTGTGCGATCCGCGAAGGGGACGCGCCAAAAGGCGACGTGCTGGGCACCGCGCGCCTAGCCGGGATCATGGCAGCGAAACGGACCGGCGACCTGATCCCGCTGTGCCACCCGCTGGGATTGGAGGCGGTCACGGTGGAGTTCGCCTTCGAAGACCGAGCCATTCGGGCGACAGCGACAGCCTCTTTGACTGGCAAAACGGGGGTCGAGATGGAGGCGATGGTGGCCGCATCCACCGCGCTCCTCACCATATACGACATGGCCAAGGCGATCGACAAAGGCATGGTGATAGACGGCGTGCATCTGATCGAGAAGCGTGGCGGCAAGTCGGGCACTTGGACCGCAAAGGACACGGGGCACAGCCTTTGAGCGCCCTGCTCTCTTTGGAGGAAGCGCAAGAACGCTTGCTCGCACTGGCTCCTGAAACCGCCATCGTCGAAACCGACGTTCGGGCGGCTCTTAACCGCCATCTTGCCCAAAACCTGACCGCAGATCGCACGCAGCCTGCCGCCGATCTCTCCGCCATGGATGGCTATGCGATTTGCGGCGATGGTCCGTGGACACAGGTTGGTGAAAGCAAGGCTGGCACACCTTTCGACGGTGCCTTGGCCAGCGGGCAATGCACCCGCATCTCAACCGGCGCGCATATGCCAAAGGGCAGCGACAGAGTGCTGATCCAAGAGAACGCCGCCGTCGATGGTACCTCGGTGTCTATGGCACCGGGCGAACAGTTTCCCGAGGCCCAGCGCCACGTCCGGGCCGCCGGGTTCGACTTTGCAGCAGGCGATACCGTGCTCACGGCAGGAACGCGTATGGGCCCGGCACAGATCGCTCTGGCCCTGTCCTCTGGTCATGACACCGTGCCGCATCGGCGCGCTCCGCTGGTATCGGTGCTTGATAGCGGTTCGGAACTGGTCCGCAGCGCAGCGGATTGCAAACCGCACCAAATCCCGGCCAGCAACGGCGCGATGATCGCCGCTATGCTGCACCCGCTCGTGGGCGAAACACAGAACCTTGGCCCCGTCGCGGACGACTTGGATGCGCTGGCCTCGGCGTTGGAGCGCGCGGAGGGCGACATTCTGGTCACATCCGGCGGCGCTTCGGTCGGGGACCACGATCTGATGCAGGATGCGTTGAAAGCATGGGGCGCACGCATCGACTTTTGGAAGGTCGCCATTAAGCCGGGAAAACCGCTGCTTGTCGCGGTCCGTGACGCGGACCATGGACCAAAGGTGATCCTTGGCCTGCCCGGCAACCCAGTTTCAAGCTTTGTGACTGTATTCCTGTTTGCGCTGCCGCTGGTACGGGCATCAATGGGCAACCCCAATCCCCTGCCAACGACATCCATCGCCACAGCGGAAGAGCCTCTGCCAGCTGTCGGACCACGGCGTGAGTTCCTGCGCGGGATCACTGGAGGCGGCAAAGCGCGCCGCGCCGCTTCTCAGGACTCCAGCGCGTTGCGGGCACTGGCCTCTGCGAACTGCCTGATCGACAGGCCCGCCAGATCGCCTGAGGTTGCGGTTGGCGATCCAATCATGGTGTATAACCTCGAAAATGGCTGAAACACGTGGGTTTGCGGGAAACACGCGCTTGACTTGATCCAATAGGTTGCCTACTTGTTCCGCATTCGTTCACTATCTTGGTGTGCGGAACATGCCCTGAACGCACCGTGACCAATGTAACATTGGGGTGTGTCTGGGGACGACACGTTTGGCGCTGCGCGGGTCTCTGTGAAGGGACAAGCATGGCAGTGCGCCTTAGGGAGTTTGCCCATGCTGACGGCAAAGCAACACGAATTGATCCGCTTCATTCAAGAGCGGCTTGAAGACACCGGCATTTCACCGAGTTTTGAAGAAATGAAGGAAGCTCTCGATCTAAAGAGCAAGTCAGGCGTTCACCGCCTGATCTCGGCGTTGGAGGAACGCGGGTTCATTCGGCGGTTGCCCAATCGGGCGCGCGCATTGGAAGTGATCAAAATGCCCGAAGATGCAACCCCGGCGTCGCGTGCGACTAGGGCTGCGAATGACGCAGTTGGCGCGTTGGCGAAACCTGCGATGGCTGCGCCGCAGCCAGCCAATGATGTGATTGAGATTCCGCTTCACGGCCGCATTGCCGCTGGTGCTCCTATTGAGGCGTTGGAAGGGCAAACCTCGCTCCCGGTGCCTGCCGCATTGCTTGGTCCGGGCGAGCATTATGCGTTGGAAGTGTCAGGCGATTCCATGGTTGAGGCCGGCATCTTTGACGGCGACTTCGCTCTAGTCCGCCGGACCGACAGCGCGCGCGATGGAGAGATTGTCGTGGCGCTGGTGCGCGGCGAAGAAGCAACGCTCAAATACCTCCATAAAGACAGCGGGATGGTCCGTCTTGATCCTGCGAATGCCGCCTATGATCCGCAGGTTTACGGCGCAGAAGAGGTGCAAGTCCAAGGCAAGCTGGCTGGCTTGCTCCGGCGTTACCATTGAACCGGTGACTGTGCGGGGAGCGGCGGTTTCTCAATCGCTCTCCCCGTGCCACCACCCATGCTGCCCCTGCCCTGCTGCCACTTCTATGATGGCTTGATTGGTTAGATCAATCGATAGGCCGCCGCTTCGCTCCAACATATTGCGGTCCGCTTTCAACCACCGCGGGTTACATGAATAGGGCAGGTACCGATCGGCTACGACAATGTCCGCCCGCTCACACGCTGCAGCCAGCGCGCGCTCTTCGACCTGCTCCCGGTTGCGCGCCAGCAAGAGCGACCAATCCCGGCCGCCTCTGTTGAGTGTAATGACACAGAATTCGGATGAGCATTGTGCCCCATCCCATTCGGCAAGCGGCACAGGGTCGCTGGTAACGCTAGAGAGTTCGAGCAAGTTGTCACGAGAGTAGGATGACCGGCTGTTGCGTAGCGAGAGCAGACGGCGGCTGCCATCTTCGGCTGTCATAGTGATCCCGACATGACGCCCCTCTCGCCCGATCAAAACATCGGGAATAGGCGTCATAAGCAATAACCCAGTTGCCGCAGCAGCGGGCACAAAACCGAGCAAACGCGCCCTCCCTTTCCACAGGGCGAGCCACAGTCCGCCCAGAGCGAAAAGCGCAATCGTCACTCCACTCATCTGAGGCATCAACTTCACCGCCCCTGGTTGAGCCGACGTGAAATGCGCGACGCCAAGCAGGATGTTGAGCGAGGTTTCAACAGCCCACCAAAATGGCTTTCCAAGTCCTACCAAATCAAACGCCAATCCAGCAGCAATCATCGGCATGGAAACGAACGTAACAAGCGGGATCGCAAAGACATTAGCAACCGCTCCGTAGAGGCCCGCCCGGTGAAAATGGAAGAGCACGACCGGCATAAGAGCAATCTCAATCACGAGGCCCGTTATGAATAGCATCGCTACATTGCGCCCGCCCCTTGCATACCAAGCCTCCTCGCGCGGTGCCAAGAATGACTTGACCGGAGCACTGGTATGCAGCGCCACAATAGCCAGCACTGCGGCAAAGCTCATTTGAAAGCTCGGACCGATCACGCTTTCCGGCCATAACAACAAGACGAATATGGCGGCCACTGCGACCATCCTAAGCGACAATGCATCGCGCCCCATCGCCAATGCGATCAAGACAAGCATCGCCGCTACGCAGCTTCGAACAGTTGGTACCTGGGCGCCAGTCAACAGGGTGTAGCCTACCCCTGACATTGCTCCGGCCGCTGCGGCCAAAACGGGCAATCGCACTCGCAAAGCCAATCCGGGCAGCAGCGCGAGCAGTTTGATTGCAACAAAATAGGTGGCGGCAATAACGGCGCTGACATGAAGCCCGCTGATCGCCAGCAAATGCGTTAACCCGGCATCCCGCATGGCATCCTCATCCGCCTCATCAATTGCGCCGCGATCCCCGCTGGCAAAGGCCGCAGCGATCGTGCCGGCGGAACCGTCTACGCGTTCGCGCACATGGGCCGACAACGCGCGTTGAACGGAGGCAATTCCGCTTGTTTCTGGGGCGGACTCGACAATCTCAATCTCCCCGACAAGGCTGCCTGTTGCGGAGAGCCCCTTGAACCAGGCAGCACGCGCGAAATCATAGGCACCCGGCAACATTGGACTTGCAGGCGGCATCAACCGGACCCTTAGCCGCACGACAGCGCCTTCTGATAATGCGTCAGCATGATAATCAGCGACGGCTGCTGCGGCATCTTCGAGCGGAACATTGACGCGGATCTTGCGCCCTTCCCCTGTCTCAGGATCGCGAACTGCCATGGTTAGGCGGATGCGATCGTCTGCCGGTTGATCAGTGCGCTCCAAGACATAGCCTTGCACACGTTCAACAGTCGGCCTTTCGATCGCCGATGCCCCCACGACCTCTGAACGAACCCAAATCACCGCCACACCGGCGACAAAGATCAAGGAGCAAGCGATGAGAGCCTGGCGCAGTTGATCGCGTTCCGGCCTATCCCGCCAAGTGGCAATGGCAAACAGAGCAACAAACAGCCCTGCCCCCATCACCGCCAGCCAATGCCAAGGCGTCTTAAGCGCGAACCACGTTAAAATGCCCGCAGCAAAAGCCACCGCAAGCCACGGGGCCCGGTCGAAACCGGCGCCAGCCAAAAACCGCTCTGCATTGGCGAAGATTGCACCCGACACGCTGGACAATCCCCCGCCCCTTTGCCACAGGCGCGGTGAGACCTTGCGAGGCCTAGGCGGATCGATCCTCGCAGCAGTGCCGCTGTTTTCGGGATCGCCCGCAATCGGAATAATCGGCGTGTCAGCCATTGGCCAGTTCCCCTTGGGCCCATTTGCGTGGGTAAGGCCGGGTTCGAAGCGCTAAGTGAATAGGAAATAACAGCTTATGGCAAGCCCAGTCGCGCAAACGGTCGTCACGCGTTTTGCTCCCTCGCCAACCGGATTTCTGCATATTGGCGGCGCGCGCACCGCTTTGTTCAACTGGCTGTACGCTCGTCACAATGGCGGCAAAGCCTTGCTGCGGATCGAAGACACCGACAAGAAGCGCTCCACTCAAGAAGCGATCGACGCGATCATCGACGGCCTCGATTGGCTCGGCTTGGAATATGATGACGCTCCGACATTTCAGTCGGATCGGGCCGAACGTCACGCCGAAGTCGCTCATAAATTGCTTGAGGCCGGACACGCGTACAAATGCTTTGCAACGCCCGAAGAGCTCAGCGAAATGCGCGAGCAGCAGCGCGCCAACAAGGAGCCGCTGCTCTATGATCTGCGCTGGCGCGACCGCGATCCTGCCGAAGCGCCCGAGGGCGCGCCATTCACCGTTCGATTGAAAACACCAACCGATGGTGTGGCGACCATCCGTGATGAGGTCCAAGGTGATGTTTCGGTCAAGAACACTGAATTGGACGATTACATCATCCTGCGCGCTGACGGGACGCCGACATATATGCTCGCCGCGGTGGTTGATGATCACGATATTGGCGTCACGCACGTTGTGCGCGGAGACGATCATTTGAACAACGCATTTCGCCAATTGCCGATCTATCATGCGATGGATTCGATCGAGGGCGGTTGGCCAGAGCCGGTTTACGCGCACATCCCCTTGATCCACGGGTCAGATGGCGCGAAGCTATCGAAACGCCACGGCGCTTTGGGTGTCGAGGCTTACCGAGATGAAATGGGAATTTTGCCGGACGCTTTGTTCAACTACCTGCTTCGCCTTGGATGGGGGCACGGGGATCGTGAGGAAGTGACGCGCGCCGAAGCCATTGAATTGTTTGACCTGTCTGGTGTCGGAAAAAGCCCATCGCGCTTCGATCTGAAAAAATTGGAGAGCTTTAACGGGCACTACATTCGCGAAATGAATGATGCTTTGCTCGCTCCTTTGGTGGCAAAAAGGATGGATGGCTCGCCCGATCTCGATCTTTTGACCCGCGCGATGCCAGTCCTTAAAACCCGCGCTAAGAACCTCGACGAACTGGCTGATGGCGCTGGATTTTTGTTCGTTACACAACCAATGGAAATGACGGACAAAGCGGCAAAATTCCTCGACGATGATGGCAGATCGCGACTTAACGCCATTTCAGACGCGCTTGGAGCCGAAAAAAACTGGACATTCGAGGCTCTCGAAGCCACTACGAAATCGCTTGCGGAAGAACTCGAATTGGGATTTGGCAAGCTGGCACAGCCAATGCGCGCTGCGCTCACTGGGACAACAACGTCACCGGGAATTTTCGATGTTCTTGTCCTTTTGGGACGGGAAGAATCTTTGGCACGGCTGAACGCGCAAGCTGCGTAAAGCCGCCGCCAGAAGCAATATTGGGCAGGAGACACCCCTTGGCAGACAAGCAAGCCAAACTCGAAATTGATGGACAAACACACGAGTTTCCCATCCTCGAAGGCAGCACCGGGCCCGACGTGGTCGATATTCGCAAGCTTTATGGCGCAACCGGCAAATTCACATTTGATCCGGGCTATAAATCAACGGCCAGCTGCGAGAGCGCGCTAACCTACATCGATGGCAATGAAGGCATCCTGCTGCACCGCGGTTATCCGATTGGTCAGCTGGCCGAACATTCCAGCTTTATGGAAACCTCCTATCTCTTGCTCAACGGCGAATTGCCTAACAGTGATGAGCTCGCTGATTTCAACCATACGATCACACGGCACACCATGCTGCACGATCAGTTGCGTCAATTCTATCAAGGTTTCCGCCGCGACGCGCACCCGATGGCGATTATGTGCGGCGTGGTCGGTGCATTGTCAGCGTTTTACCATGACAGCACCGATATTTCAGATCCTGAGCACCGCAAGATCAGCTCGCACCGTTTGATTGCGAAAATGCCAACCATTGCGGCAATGGCGTATAAATACTCCATTGGTCAGCCAATGATGCAGCCGGATAACTCGCTGAGTTACACCGGCAATTTCTTGCGCATGACATTCGGTGTGCCGGCCGAGGAATATGAAGTGCACCCGGCCATTGAAAAAGCGATGGACCGTATCTTCATCCTTCATGCTGACCACGAACAAAACGCATCGACATCGACCGTGCGCCTTGCCGGTTCTTCTGGCGCGAACCCGTTTGCGTGTATTGCAGCAGGCATTGCCTGCCTGTGGGGCCCGGCGCACGGCGGCGCTAACGAAGCCGCGCTTAACATGTTGCAGGAAATCGGTTCGCCCGACAAAATCCCGCATTACATTGAGCGTGCAAAGGACAAGAACGACCCCTTCCGTCTCATGGGCTTTGGCCACCGCGTTTACAAAAACTACGATCCACGCGCGACCGTGATGCAACAAACACTCAAGGAAGTGTTTGAAGCCTTGAAGGTCGACGATCCTGTGTTTGAAACAGCCCTGCGGCTTGAAGAACTCGCGCTCAACGATGATTACTTCAAGGAAAAGAAGCTGTTCCCGAACGTGGATTTCTATTCCGGCATCATTTTGTCTTCGATCGGTTTCCCAACCACGATGTTCACCGCGCTCTTTGCCCTCGCCCGCACAGTTGGCTGGGTCGCGCAGTGGAACGAAATGATCTCCGATCCAGGTCAGGTTATCGGCCGCCCTCGTCAGCTGTACACCGGCCCGACGCAGCGCGACTACGTGCCAGTCGACAATCGGTGATTTGCGCGCTTAGGCGCAAAGCTTATTACAGGGGCGATCACGAGGCTGCTAGGACGCATCCTCGGGATCGCCCTTTTTTTGGATTGGCCGCGATCTGGGCCCTGCAAGGGCGCGGCTACTCAGTTGGCCTCTTCGAAGCACAATGCGCGCGGTCGGCGCTTGAGCCTTCCATGGCTCCATTCAGCAATTGGGGCGCAAAAGACGCCGACTAATGCTCTAAAACCTAGGCAAAGTAAGGCGGAATTCGGCGCCGCTATTGCCGGAATTGCCTGAAGGAAGAACAACCTCAAGGTCGCCCTTCATTGCGATTGCCAGACGGCGTGAAATATACAATCCGAGGCCCGATCCACTATCATTGCCACCGTCAGAATCGCGGCCAAGGCGTTCAAATTTCTCAAATATGCGCTTGGCTTGGTCTGCGGAGACGCCAGGGCCCTCGTCCGAAACCCGCAGTTCGACTGTGCTTTCGTCGACCACATTGGTCGCAATCGTAACTGTGCTTTCATCGGGCGAATATGCAATCGCATTCCCAATCAAATTGATGAGGATTTGCAGCACACGGCGAAACTCAGCATTCGCCGGGATGGCCTCTTCCCCGTCAGCATGGACAAGCGCGATACCGCGCGCCTGAGCGCGAACACCCAAAATTCCCGCAGCCCGGGCCGCAGCATCCACCAAATCGACCTTTTCTTCTGCGGTAGAAAACCCCTGTGCTTCAACAACTTCGAGGTCAGCCAGATCATCTAACATACCAGACAAATGCTGACCTGCTGCGGCAATATTGCCAGCATAGTCGCTGTATTCCTCTCGCAGCGGTCCCGCCAATCGGGTTCGGATCGTCTCGGCATTGGCGATTATGCGGGCGATCGGTTGGCGCAGAACGGGTGTGAGAGCGCTGCCGACCAATTGTGATTGAGCCATTTCCGCCGCTGGCGCAGGGCTCTCTTCGGCTGATACCAGCGGCTCATCAGCGATCATCAACAATTCAAATCCGCGCGGCGCACTGCTGGCTGGTCCGATCGGAATCAACCTTATGCGCCAGTGACGTTCGGACCCTTCGAATTGACAATGCGCTCCGTCGAGCAAACGCCAATGAAGCGGTTGATGATGCGAAACACCTTTCAGCGTCACATAATCAGTCCAAACCTTGCGAGGGCTCTGCGCAATCGCATCTTGCAATGAAGCCACATCGCTTGCGCTAGAGGTAACAAATTGAACTTGCTGGCGAGCGTCCAAACGGGCGCTCACATCCGCCGCGGCGCGATCAATCGCATCGATTCTGTCGGCGAGATCATGCGTGTTCAACTCAGGTTGCGGCGCGCGCTGCCAGTTCTCCACCAGCACTTCGCAACCGCCGCCTTGTTCATCGGGAACTGGGTGAACACGGACAAAGCCGCTCACCATTTCGACCCCGTCAAAGGCCGAAAACTCCCGCGCAATGCGGAGGCCCATCGCGCGGCTCTGCCTCACAAGGTCGAGCAATTCCGGCACAGCCAAAGTGCCTGGGATTATTCCGCCGCAGCTTTCATGAAGTTCCGCCAAAGGCTCATCCGCGCTGACCAAGCGATCATTTTGATCGGTCAAGCCGCGCGCTGCGAGGAGGGTTTGTTGCCGGTTCATGGTCGCGCCCTCAACCCACGCCCTGCCCAATGCGGGCGAAAGACATGCCACCAGACGATGCTTCGGAAACGCCAAGCAAAGTACGCGCGCGCTCTGGTGACATTGTGGCGATACCGTGTGGCAGCATCTCGCGGGGTTCGATCAACAAGAATTGCCGCTCAATTGCATCCGCATTTAAGCCGCCTGCTCTAAGGCTAAGCGCGAGGCGGGCGGCTTGCCTTTCGTGGCAGGCCAGGACCGCAAGGTCGCGAGGTTGGCGCGTCAGTGCAGCAATTCCCGTTGTGAACAGAGCGAATCCGGCATGATCCAGTTCAAGCGCTGCGACGGCGCCTCCGCGCATGGAAGAGACAAGCCGGGCTAGCAGCCCCAATCGCCCCGCCCCCTCGTCATATTGATTCTTCAGCACCTTCATCGCCTGGCCAACTCGGTCATTATCCGCGGGATCCACGCTTTTCTTAAAGCGCTTTACGACCGACAAGAACAGCTCAGACGGCAATTCACCGAGCGGCAATTCCATCCTTCGTTGACACTGAGTAAAACGTGATTGCGCAGCAAGAGCAGTCATCGCCAACTCTGCAACTGCCGCTTGATCCGATGCGATCAATTCCTGCAAAAGTGGGCTCAGCACCGGATCGACAGACGATCGATGCTCCAATCGCTCCGTTAAATACCCTTCCATTCCAAGTGCATAGAGATGGCCGAGGAGATCGTTGCTGCCCGCGAGCAGGTCGGCGACATGGTCAATGATGTCATTGGTTCCGCGCCGATCCAAAGAAAGGGGCCCGTTGTTCGTTGACGCCACAATCAATTGCCGAGCGAGATCCATCAACATACCGCGAAGCCGCGCGACGATCGCGTCGCTCACCATTGAGTGGCCTGAACTTTCCAACATATGCGAAATCACCGGGGCAACTCCGCTGAGCGCACGATTCCCGCGCGCAAGTTCATCGCGCAGGATAGCCTCGACAGAGGTGGTTTCGGTCCGGTTTTTAGCCACGTCGCCCATCTGGTAGCCTGTACAAGACCTATGGTTAAGCCCTCGTTAGCTCAAGCAATTTAGCGAACCGGTGCAATTGTCCGTGATCTAGCGGCGCAACAGCAGCTGTATGAGAGCAGCAATCGCGAAGATCGCAAGCACTTCTCCCAAATATCCGGCACCTGCAGCCACCGCAAAACCAACTAGATGCAAAGCGCGATCCTGCCAAAATGCTTTGATAGCCGTATTGCCGCTCCGACCGGCAAGATATGACAAGCCAATCGCCAAGATTGGCACAGCAAATTGAACAATTGGATTGGGAGAAAGACCAGAGGCGAAAACAACCGTGACAAGCGCCGCCATCTCCATCGCCGACCTCATCCAACGATTTAGCCGAGCACCAGTCGCCCGCGACCATAGCTTCGCACGCAAACTAGCCCAGCTTCCGCTTAGTGACCCTGCGAACGCACCGATCGCAGCGATAGAAAGCCCCGCAACGCCAAAGCCAAAGCTAGCGAGAACCAATCCCCCAGCAGCAAACGCACCTGCAGCCAACGCGCTAATTTCCGGTCCCTTTTCAATCCATCGCGGCGTAGCCTTGCGGATGGATAGACTGGCCAAGGCATCGGTTGGCCCCGTCCAAAATGGCTGCGGCACACCCGTTTTTATGAGAGCGTTTTCTCGCTCCAACAGAGCTGCGCCGTCATGGGCGAGCAACCAGCGGGCATCGCCCTGCTCACTTTGAATTGCATCTTCGGGAAGAGGATAACACTCGATCTTTGCCTGCAATGCCAGTCTTAGAAGGAGCGACATTGCATCACTATCGGCTGGTAAATCAGCAAGCCGCTCAACCTGCCCCGCCCTTATCACCGCAATACCGGCCCAGTGCCGTTCGCGATCAATCCGCTCAAAATCATCAGGATATGTCTCAGACAATTGATGCTCGGCACCAATGGTGAATATCTGTTTCTTAAGCGCCCTTTCGGTGTCACCTGTCTTATCAAGCACCAAGCCGGTAACCGCGGCATGATCGGCAAGCAGCCCGTCAGCGATCATCATCAACTCATCATCTGCCCGCACCATACCCACCAGCTGGAGGTTTGATCGGACTGCATGAAACTCTCTGCCCTGTGCTTCGACATCGCGTTGCAGGGCAAGGATCGTTTCAGAAACCGTATCGCAAAGGCAAATTATCCGCTCACAAGCCAACGCCGCCGCAAGCTCAGCTTGCCACGCCAAGACGCTGCGCCCAGCGAGCAAACAGTCAGCACGCAGCGCGACATCCTTGGTCCGTTTAACGGCAGCGATAAGGGCTGTGCGCAAGTTGGCTCCCATAGCATCCACAGTCGCAGTAGACTGCAACCATGCGCTACGCCTGCCGCATGCCCCGCATCAAGCGCAGCAATTGAGCAAACCCCATGAATCTATACCAACTGGGCCGATATTAGGACGAAAAGGGCGCTGGAGGCCTGCCAGAAAAGCGTGCCAAGACGCCTTCGATGTTGCGAATGGCTGCCGGCTCGCCCGGGGCCGATTCCAGCGCGTTATCCGCCGCAAGACGCAATTCCTCGGCATGAAAGCTTGCGGCCAGTCCCTTTAAGCGCATGGCCGCTACGGTCCAATTGCCGTCACAACGTGACCGTTTGAGCAAGTCGAGCTGTTTTTCAGCACTCTCGACAAATGCGCCGCGCAATTCGCCAAGCAGTGCCGGATCATCTCCAGCAGCCGCAGCCAGGGTCGCGTCTAAGTCTCCGCTTTCATAAGCCATGACAGCGGCGATACGACATTGAGAGTTAATGCGGGGTTTATCCCGAGGCTCGCTGTGGTATCTAGGGGTTATGTCGGGTGGACAACATATTCGGGCCGTGGGCCCAGGCGCCGCGCATAACGCGCAATCGAAATCGCAATCTAAGGGTGAAATTTCACCCGGGGATGATGCGCAATCATTGGCTGATGCCATTGAAATGGAAGATGAATTGGATCTTTCCGAATACGATCTTGAAGACACGTATGAGGACCCAATTGAACCAACGCAATCACGTTTTGGTTGGGTTGCACCCACAATTGCAATCACCTTGATTGCCGGTTGGTCGGCTTTGTATGGTTGGGCGATTGGCGATCAAGTTCTCGGCGCAAGCAGTGCAAATCCGGCGCAATGGACCCGCTGGATCATTGATTGGTCCGTTCCAGTCTTGCTGGTCGGCGTTGGCTGGCTACTTACAATGCGCCATTCGCGGGCAGAGGCAAAACGCTTCGCCGAAACGGCGGCACTGCTTTCAAAAGAAAGCAGCGAACTTGAAACGCGCCTTACCGTTGTAAATCGTGAATTGAGCATGGCGCGCGAGTTTTTGGGCGCGCAATCGCTTGAATTGGAATCGCTTGGCCGCGTGGCAAGTGAGCGAATTTCAACCCATGCAGGCGAGCTGCAAAGCCTGATCCAGACCAATGGCGAGCAAGTGAACGCAATCGGCAACGCCAGTGAGACGGCTCTGAGCAATATGACGCGCCTACGCGATGATTTGCCAGTTGTTGCCAATTCGGCCCGTGATGTGTCGAACCAAGTCGGAAACGCGGGCCGCACTGCGAAAGAACAGCTTGAAAAACTGGTGACCGGCTTTGATCGCCTCAATCAATTTGGCAAAGCGAGCGAAAACCAAGTCGCGGCATTCGAAAGCCGCGTGACAGAGACAATGGGCGGTTTTGAAACCCAATTGTCACGCATAGAAGACGTCATCGGATCACGTTTGGAAAGTGTAAAATCGCAAGCAAGCGAATATCGCGGCGAAGTCGAGCAAGCAGAAACACGCGCCCTTGCGGCTCTAAATGAGCGAATGGTGATGCTGCAAACGGAAGCGAAGGCAATATCCGGCAACCTGCGTGAAGCAGAAGTCGGAGCCATCGAGCAACTCAAAGCATCGCGTGATCAGTTTGAATCGGACACCACCAAGACTTTCGAAATGCTCGACCGTTTGGATGAGCACGCTTCGTCTGTCGCGAAAGGCCGGGTCCAAGAATTGAATGATCAAGCGGAACGCGTCGAACAAGCGCTTTCCGCGCGGGATCGGAAATTCCAAGAGGAAGTTAGCCAGCGCCAGGAAGAATTCGAGACTCGAGAGGCTCAGGCAAGCGAAGTTTTGGCCCAGCGCCTATCCGACCTCGACGATGCCCTAGCCGAGCGCCGAGAAGCGCAATCGCGCGAAACCGAAAAGCTGGTCGCGCATTCTACATCGATGAGCGAACAGCTTGAAGCGCTGTCCACTCTTATCGGTGAGATTGGCGAACAAAGCGAAACGGCACGAGCGGGCATGGAAACCGGCATCAATGCGCTTGGCGACCAACTTTCCGAAAAACGCGAAGCATTGGGCGAAACCGAAAAGCAATTGGATAGCCTGACGGAAGCTGGCATTCGCTTGCTGGAAATCATCCAGTCCGGCGCCAAACATAGCCGTGAAGACCTATCAGACGCGATTGGCGGGGCATCCGGCGCTCTGGGTTCGGTTGAGCAGCGGGCTGCAGCATTGTCCGGCATGATGTTCGCAACATCTGGAAAAGCGCAAGAGCTCGGCACTTATCTCATCGAAACTCAAAGTAAGATTGAAGATGCCGATACATCCATAGAAGCTCTACAGGCCAAGCTGGTTGAACAGTCAGAAGACACGCTAGCCAAGCTTCAGGGCCTGCGTGGCGGCTTTGCTCAATTAACCGAGCAAAGCGACACCTTCGCCGGTGAAACGCAAGAGAAGCTGCGTGATGCTCTCGGCGCCTTGGAGGATGCAACCACCAGCGCATTCACCGCGCTTGAAGAAGGGGCCCGTGAAAAGGTTGGCGCTTTGGCGACGTCGATTTCGAAAGACGCTGTTGCCGAGTTGGAACGGTCTCTGCGCAATGATACAGCTGAGACGGTCGGCAAATTGGAACAGGCTGCGTCCCACGCTTCTGGCGTTGGCCGCGAAGCTACGGTTCAACTGCGCGATCAGTTGGCGAAGGTCAACGAGCTCACCATTAATCTGGAACAGCGCATCGCGCGTGCCCGCGAAGTTTCCCAAGAGACCGTCGGCAATGATTTTGCGCGGCGCATGGCTCTCATCACAGACAGCCTCAATTCCAACGCAATCGATCTGGCTAGCGCGCTTTCCACAGACGTTACCGACACTGCTTGGGATGCGTACCTGAAAGGTGATCGGGGTATTTTCACCCGCCGCGCGGTCAACTTGCTCGACAACGGCGAGGCCAAAGAGATCGCGGAGCTTTATCAATCAGACGACGCGTTTAAGGCCAATGTGGGCCGCTATATCCATGATTTCGAAGCGATGCTGCGCTCAATGCTATCAACGCGAGATGGCAACGCTCTAGGCGTTACGATTCTGGGATCAGATATCGGCAAATTGTACGTTATTCTCGCACAGTCGATTGAGCGTTTCCGCCAGTAACTCGCCGAGATACCGCCGGTTTAATTGGCTGCCTGATCCGCGATCGTCGGACGGTCTGGAAAGACGTTGATGTCATCCACACCAACCCAGCCATATTCAAAATTGAGCACAAACAAGGTCGTCAATACGGTTGAGAACAATGTTGCGCGGACAAGTATCTTTTTGGGGCGGAAATTGACCGGCGCGCTCTCGGCCTGGCCGGGAACTTTCGCAATCCCTTCTTCATCTGCGGTTCGGACACCAAAAGGAAGCATGACGAATGCGCTCATCACCCAAAAGAGGAAGTAGATCGCTACGATAGATGTGATTTGCATCTTAAATTGCTCCGCCGCTTTGAGCGTTGCCTTGCCCCGGCATTACAACACGAACTTGCGGGCTCTTGCCTGCCCAGCGGCGCGCCGCTCGGCGAGCTGCCAGACGAGCCGCTTCATGCACAGCAGCAGGGTCGTTTGCTTGATGGCCTTTCAATTTGCTGATGGCTTTCAGGATATCCCCCTGCGCCTCTTCGATAAATTCCGGCATATCCTCGTCTAGAGGCAGACCAAGAACTTCCAGCGCAGGTTTATCGCCGCGCGTCAGCACGACAACAATCACGCCCTCGCCAGCGATCCTGCGCCGCATGGCTATCGCTTCGCCGTCTGCTGGTGAAATGATGTCTCCGTCCAGCACGAGGCGGCCATGACGGACTTCGGCAATTTTGCCTGCATCGCCAGGCGCCAGTCTAACGATATCACCGTTTGATTGAACGATGTTGGTCGGGATTTGGCATTCCCTGCCCAGCTTGGCCTGTTCGCGCATATGCCGCATTTCGCCATGCACGGGCACAAGAATTTCGGGCTTCAGCCAATCATACAGCGCGACAAGTTCAGGCCGTCCCGGATGACCCGAAACATGGATCATGCTCTGCCGGTCCGTCACCATCTCAATGCCGCGGGCAGAAAGCTGGTTCTGCATTTTTCCGATTGCGATCTCATTGCCGGGTATCTGACGAGAGGAAAACAGGATCACGTCCCCGCCGACCAATTTCAGCGGGTGATTGTCATCCGCGATCCGCGCCAATGCCGCGCGGGGCTCACCCTGACCTCCGGTCGCGATGATCATGATTTCGCCGCGCGGCAGGCCCATTGCAGTGTTGAAATCGACGGTTGACGGAAAATCCTCAAGATAGCCATTGGCCTGCGACACTTCGATAATTCGGTCGAGTGATCGCCCTGCAACGCACATTTGCCGCCCGGTTTCACGCGCCACTTCGCCCAGTGTTTGAAGCCGGGCAACATTGCTGGCAAAGGTCGTAACCAACACCCGCTTACCATTGTGGCGTGCAACCTCCTCCATCAATCCTTTGTGCACGGCCCCTTCGGAACCAGATGGGTTGGGATTGAACACGTTGGTGGAATCGCAAACAAGCGCCAGAACGCCCTCTTTGCCAATTTCGCGCAGCTCTTCCTCTGTCGTTGGCTCACCAATGATCGGATCTTCGTCGAGTTTCCAATCACCGGTGTGGAAGACCCGGCCATAAGGCGTGTCGATCTGGAGCGCGTTGCCCTCCGCAATCGAATGCGCAAGGGGCAGGTAAGTCACGGAGAATGGGCCTATATCAATATGGCCGTGATCCTCCTCGATAATGTTAAGCTCGACCTTGCCAAGCAAGCCTGCTTCTTCGAGTTTTCGCGCAACCAAGTCGGCAGTGAACGGCGTTGCGTAGAGCGGTACGCCAAGCTCCCCAGCAAAGTATGGGACCGCGCCAATGTGGTCTTCGTGCGCGTGCGTCAGCACGATACCCAGCAGGTCCTTCGTCCGATCTTCGATGAATTCAAGATCAGCAAAAACCAGATCAACGCCGGGGTATTCCCCGCCGGAAAAAGTCATGCCCAAATCGACCATCAACCATTTGCCATCACAGCCATACAGATTGACATTCATGCCAATCTCGCCGGATCCCCCCAGCGCAAGGAACAGCAATTCATTTTCTGGTTTAAAGTTCTTTTTCACAAAATCTCTTGTGTCTAGACGCGTTGGTAGAGGCGGTTAGCCCGCAGCTTGTTGGGCAAGGATAGCCAGGCCATCGATAGTCAATTCGGCATCGACCTCGTCAAAGATATCGGTGGCTTCATTGAAAAGGATGGCCAAACCGCCCGTTGCAATCACTTTCGCAGGCCGCCCAATTTCGGTTTTCATCTTTGCGACGATCCCCTCCATCATGGCAACATAGCCCCAAAACACTCCGATCAACATTTGATCTTCGGTGTTCCGGCCTATCACGCTGCCGCTTGCAGGAGCGCGAATGGCAATGCGCGGAAGTTTTGCGGTTTTGCCAACCAAGGCGTCCAGCGACAGGTTGATCCCCGGTGCGATGGAGCCGCCTTTGTATGTTCCGTTAAAATCGATCGCCTCAAATTTGGTCGCAGTACCGAAATCAATAACGATCAAATCGCCGCCGTATTTTTTGTGCGCGGCAAGAATATTGAGCGCACGGTCAGCACCCAAGGTGCTCGGCTGATCTACGTCGATTTCGAACTTCCACGCCGCTGCGCCTTCACCCGCTTTAATCGGCGTAAGGCCGAAATATTTCTGCGCCAAAACCGTGAGGTTGTGATCAGCGCGCGGAACAACGGAGGCGTATATCAATTGTGTGATTTCTTCGCGCGCAACGCCTTCGATCGTGAGCAATTGCAACAACCAAACCGCATATTCATCACCCGTCCGGCGTGGGTCGGTCGCAATGCGCCATCTTGCACGCGAGGTGAATCCCCCTGCCCCATCAAGTTCAAATAATGCAAAAACGACGTTAGTATTTCCGACATCGGCAGCCAGCAGCATCCGATCACTCCTTAACTGATATCACCTGCGCGAATGACACGTTCCGACCCATCCGCCAAGCGTAGACGCAATGCACCGTCGGTGGGCTCTAACCCGGCGAAGGTGCCTTTTACCACATCGCCGCCATTATCATGGACCGATATTGGTGCCCCGATTTCATGCATCGAACGAGCAAGGAAAGCATCAACCACGTTGGCAAAGTCCTGATTGCGCCAGAATTTGAGGAATTCGGTCATATGTTTGGCAAGGCTCGCGGCGAAATCCTCCAAACCGGGGACGGCCACAAAATCGCTAAGCGCGGCGGTTTTGCGATCCGTCAGGTCCGGGGCTTTGGATAGATTGACACCGATCCCAACCACCACGCAGCTTCCAACCAGTTCTAGCAGAATGCCTGACACTTTGCCTCCGTTTAGCAGGACATCGTTGGGCCATTTCAGCTTTGCATCAGCCGCATCCCCGACCGCATCAGTGATGGCCTGCCACACGGCAAGAGCCGCAATGAATGGGAGCGTGGCAGGTGGCGGATCGCCAGCGCGCAAATCAACCACGGTCGAGCCCATAAAGTTGCCGGAGCCATCAAACCACTCACGGCCCTGGCGCCCGCGTCCGGCGGTCTGGCGCAGCGCGATATGCCAATGGCCCTCCGCAGGATTGTCTCCGCCGCGTATCGCAGCAGCCATATCCGCGTTGGTTGAACCGGTCTCTTGGACGAAGGTTAGAGAGGCGTTCCCGCTCAAACCGCGACGAACAGCGCCGCTGCCGCCTTATCGGTTAGGTCTTTTAGTGACCCGGTGAGCAAATAGCCCAAGGGCGACACGATGGCTGCGGTGATGATGAGCAGCACCCAATGCGCGGCGGCGCTCTTACCCTTCACCACATCGACCGCATCATCAAAGAACATCACTTTGACCAATTTGATGTAGTAAAACGCGCCAATAACACTCGCAGCGATGGCGATCGCGGCAAAGGCAACAAGGCCCGCTTCGACCGTAGCCTGAAAAATCACAAACTTGCTGTAGAACCCAAGAAGCGGCGGAATACCGGCAAGGCTGAACATCTGAATGAGCAGCGACCATGCGATCACCGGACGTGTCACAGCAAGGCCGCGAATATCGCCAAAAGTTTCGTACAAATTGCCGTCTTCGCTGCGAAGCATGAGCAGAGCGGTAAAGCTACCAAGGCTCATCACGACATAGATAAACAGGTATACGAGCATCGCGCTGACACCGGCGGCAGTCGCCACCGCCAAACCGAGCAAGATGAAGCCGACGTTGTTGATCGAAGAATAGGCCAGCAAGCGTTTAAGGTTGTCCTGACCAATCGCACCTAACGCACCAAAGACGATCGACGCCAGCGCGGCGAACATCACGATTTGCTGCCAAGCGGTGACTTGTCCGCCAAACACTTCAAACACCACGCGCGCGGTAAGCGCGACAGCAGCCACTTTGGGAGCGGTTGAGAAGAACATCGTGACAGGCGTCGGAGCGCCTTCATAAACGTCGGGCGTCCACATATGGAATGGCACAGCGGCGATCTTAAACGCCAAGCCCGCCATTACGAAAATCAGGCCGAACAATTGGCCCGTGCTCAAATCCCCTTCAAGTCCCGCACGGACGCTGGCGAAATCGGTACCGCCCGTAAAGCCATAAAGGAGGCTCATTCCATAAAGCAGGATGCCCGATGCAAGCGCGCCCAGCACAAAATACTTTAGGCCTGCTTCTGCCGAGCGCTGATCTTTGCGCAGGATTGATGCAAGCACATAGGACGCAAGGCTGTTCAATTCGAGGCCTAGGTAAAGCGCCATGAAGTCGTTGGCCGAAACCATGATGCTCATACCCAGAGCGGCAAACAGGATCAAAACCGGATATTCGGCGCGCATCCCGCGTTCTTCGCCTGCGGCCGGGCTGCTAAAGAAGGCCGGAGCGACAACCAAACACGCGATAGCCGCAAGGTAGATCAACGCCTTCGCAAACAACGCAAACGTGTCAATTTTCAGCAATCCGCCGAACGCGAGTGTATCTGGCCCATTCACTCCGGTATGGAGCGAGGGAACAAGCAACAGACCGGCAGCAAAGAATACCACTGCGGCAACAATGGAAATACCGCGAGCAGCTTTGTCACCGCCCCATGCCGCAACCAGCAACAGGATTAGACCAGCTGAGGTGAGCACCAATTCCGGGGTGACAAGCGAGAAAGACGCTGAGAAATCCATCAGTGTTCTCCCCCATGGGTATCGTATTCGATGGCGTTGGCCGCCCCTTCGCGGGGTGTGCCCGGTGCAAGGTCAGCATCGCTGGCCGGAGCTGCGGCGCTAAGCTGTGCATCAAGCACAGCGATATCGGCACGCATCGGAGCAAGGAAGCTCTCAGGATAGACGCCCATCCACAGCACAACCGCCGCAATCGGCACCATCATCGCCCATTCGCGCGGACGGATATCCGGCATAGCAGCCGCGTCTTCGTTGACCTGTGTGCCAAAAGCGATCCGGCGATAGAGATACAGCATATAAGCAGCGCCCAGAATGATCCCGATGGCGCAGATGAGCGCGACGAGACTGGAGGTTTGATAGATACCTGCAAGCGAGAGGAATTCGCCCACAAATCCGCTGGTCCCCGGAAGGCCGATAGACGCCATCGTGAAGAGCATGAAAAACAGCGCATAATAGGGCATGTTGATCGAAAGTCCGCCGTAACGTTTGATCTCACGTGTGTGCAGACGGTCGTAGATCACGCCAACGCACAAGAATAGCGCGCCTGAGACAAGCCCGTGCGAGAGCATGATAAGTATCGCGCCTTCAATCCCTTGAACGTTGAACGCGAACAGACCGGCCGTAACGATGGCCATGTGCGCTACCGAGGAATAAGCAATGAGCTTTTTCATATCCTCTTGCACTAGAGCGACCAGTGATGTGTAAATCACCGCCACCATCGACAAGACGAACACGAGCCAAGCGAAATCAGCGCTGGCGTCGGGAAACATCGGAAGACTGAAACGGATGAAGCCATAGGTGCCTAGTTTTAACAGCACGCCCGCGAGAATGACTGAGCCCGCCGTTGGCGCCTGAACGTGGGCATCTGGCAGCCATGTGTGGAACGGCCACATCGGAATCTTCACTGCGAAGCTGGCAAAGAACGCCAGCCACAGCCACGTCTGTGCGCCTGCATCGAATTCGTATTGCATCAATGTCGGAATGTCCGACGTACCCGCTGTCGCCGCCATCCAGAACATCGCGATCAGCATGAAAACCGATCCCAGCAATGTGTAGAGGAAGAATTTGTAGCTCGCATAAATGCGATTATCGCCGCCCCAAACCCCGATGATGAGATACATCGGGATGAGGCCCGCTTCAAAGAAGATGTAGAACAGGAACAGATCCTGCGCCGCGAATGTGCCGATCATCAGCACTTCCATGAACAAAAACGCGCTCATATATTCGCCAACACGTTTCTGGATCGTTTCCCAGCTGGCCAGGATACAGATCGGCATCAGGAACACGCTGAGCATAATCAACATCAGCGAAATGCCATCAATGCCCAGCGCATATCTGAACCCGTCAAACAGGTCCTGACTTTCCTGAAACTGCCATTGAGGGCCGCCGATTTCGTAATTGGCCCACAGCATTACGCCGAGAGCAAAGGTCGCCAGTGTCGCAGCCAAAGCGATGCCGCGCGCTGCCGCGCCGCCGCCTTTGTTACCAGCGATTAGACACAGGATTGCCCCTGCGAGCGGCACCAGCATCATAGTGGTGAGAATGGGAAATTCCATGGCTCAGCTGACCCCTAGAGCAGCACGTAAGTGACAGCGGCGACCAGGCCAAGAAGCATGATCAGCGCGTAAGTGTAGAGATAACCCGATTGGATCGACTTGGCAGCAATGGAGCCGCGCTCCACCGCCCAAGCGATCCCATTGGGGCCAAAGCGGTCGATCGTTCCAACATCGCCAAGCTTCCAAAGCTGTCGTCCTAACCAGAACGCTGGCTTTACGAAGATCCGATCATACAGCTCATCGAAGTACCATTTGTTGAAGACAAATTTGTGGAGCGGACCGAACGCGGCGACAAATTTGGCGGGAATGTCCGGCTTAGCAATGTAGGCTACATATGCTCCGACAAAGCCGATTACCATCACGACCAGCGCCGAGTATTTCACCCAATATGGAACCGCGTGCATCGCGTGCATCAGGTTCTCATTGTAGAAAATGGAGCCTGCCCAGAACGCGGCATCATCGAGGAAGCTCGGTGCGAAGACTTGCCCGGCAAAAACCGCGCCCACCGTCAGCAGCCCCAGCGGGATAAGCATCGTCATCGGGCTTTCATGCGGGTGATATCCGCCGGTTGTGTCTTCGCCCGCTTCTTCGGGTGTTTTGTGGACGGAGTGCTGAATATGCTCACTCTCAATCCAGCGCGGTTTACCCCAGAACGTTAGGAACATCAGGCGCCAGCTGTAGAAGCTTGTAAGCAGTGCCGCGATCACGCCAAGCCAGAAGGACATGACCGAAATCTCTGTTCCGCGTGCAAAGGCCACTTCAAGCACAGCATCTTTAGACCAGAAGCCGGCAAAGCCCAAGCCAAGGCCATATACGCCCACGCCAGTAATCGCGAGTGTACCGGCCATCATGGCCCAGAACGTGACCGGGATTTCCTTACGCAGGCCGCCATAATACCGCATGTCCTGTTCATGATGCATCGCATGAATGACTGAGCCTGCGCCTAGGAACAGCAGCGCCTTAAAGAAGGCGTGCGTAAACAGGTGGAACATCGCCACGTTATACGCGCCAACACCGGCTGCGAAGAACATATAGCCGAGCTGAGAGCAGGTGGAATAGGCGATCACGCGCTTGATATCCCACTGCGTCGTGCCGATCGTAGCGGCAAAGAAGCAGGTCGCCGCGCCGATCACAGTTACAACCATTAGAGCCGTCGGAGCGGTCTCAAACATCGGTGACAGGCGGACAACCATGAACACGCCTGCGGTGACCATCGTTGCAGCGTGGATCAGCGCGGACACAGGCGTCGGCCCTTCCATCGCATCAGGCAGCCATGTGTGCAGGCCCAATTGCGCCGATTTGCCCATCGCGCCGATGAACAACAGAATGCACAGAATATCCATCGTATAGAGGCGCATACCCAGGAACGTAATCGTCGATCCGCTCATGCCGGGCGCGGCTTCTAGAATTTCAGGGATCGACGTTGTCTGGAACACCACAAAGGTGCCGAAAATTCCCAGCATAAAGCCAAGATCGCCAACCCGGTTGACCACAAACGCCTTTATCGCGGCGGCCCCAGCGGTCGGCTTTCTAAACCAGAACCCGATGAGCAGGTATGACGCGAGGCCCACCCCTTCCCAACCAAAGAACATTTGAACAAGGTTATCTGCCGTAACGAGCATCAACATCGCAAATGTGAACAGCGAGAGATAGGCGAAGAAGCGGGGCTGATCCGGGTCTTCGTCCATATAACCCCATGAATAGAGGTGGACGAGCGCCGACACGCTGTTGATCACAACCAACATCACCGCCGTCAGAGCATCAACACGCAAAGCCCAATCAAAGCTCATCGTGCCCGATTGCACCCATTTAAGCACCGGAACGACATGCGCCGTCTCAGACCCATTTAGAAACCCGATAAAGATCGGCCAGCTCAGCGCGGCGGACAGGAACAGAGCCCCCGTCGTGATCGATTTGGTCACTGTGTTGCCCAGCGCGCGGTTGCCCAGCCCTGCGATGATCGAGGCGAGTAGCGGCGCGAAGACTATGATGAGGATCGGATCCACCGGCTGTTATCCCTTCATCCGGTTGACATCGTCGACCGCGATTGTCCCGCGGCCGCGATAATAGATGACTAGAATGGCGAGCCCGATGGCCGCCTCTGCCGCAGCAACGGTCAGGACGAACATTCCAAATATCTGTCCGACCAAATCGCCCTTGAAGGCACTGAACGCGACCAGATTGATGTTCACGGCGAGCAAGATCAGCTCGACCGACATAAGGATCACGATCACATTCTTACGATTGATGAAGATGCCCAACACGCCCAGCACAAACAGGATCGCGCCCACAACGAGGTAATGTTCAATGCCGATCACAGCTCAACCCCTTTGCCATATTCTGGGTTCTTCATCACGGTCGCTTCCTCTGGACGGCGGCTGATTTGCTTACCGATATCTTGGCGTCCGCGTGCGCCCGGCTTGGGTTCACGGTGGGTCAAAACAATCGCGCCGATCATCGCCACCAACAAGATGATCCCGGCAATCTCAAACAAGATGATGTAGCGGCTATAAAGCAGCGCGCCGATCGCCTCGATATTGTTTACATTGGAATACGCAGCAGCGGTGCCATCTGCCGAACCAAGCTCAATCCCGCCAGCGCCATATGCGCCAATGCCAAGCCCCAATTCCGCAAGCAAGATCACTGCGATGGCGATGCCAAGAGGAAAGTTCTTCACAAACCCTGCGCGCATGGCGGCAAAATCGATGTCGAGCATCATCACGACGAACAGGAACAACACCGCAACCGCACCGACATAGACAATGACAAGCAGCATCGCGATAAACTCGGCGCCAACCAGCACCATCAAGCCCGCCGCGTTAAAGAATGCGAGGATCAGCCACAGCACGCTGTGTACCGGATTGCGCGACATGATGACCATCACCCCTCCGGCGATGACCAATCCTGCGAACAGGTAGAATGCGAGTGTTTCTATCATAGTCCCTGTTTTCCTGTCCCGGCTTAACCCGTCAGTGACGCGCCCTTAACGATAGGGTGCATCGGCTTCAAGATTGGCCGCGATGGCCCGTTCCCATTTGTCACCATTGCTGAGCAATTTGGCCTTGTCATAAAGCAATTCTTCGCGCGTTTCGGTGGCGTATTCGAAGTTTGGTCCTTCAACCACGGCATCCACCGGACACGCTTCTTGGCAGAAGCCGCAATAGATGCATTTGGTCATGTCGATATCGTATCGCGTGGTGCGGCGGCTGCCGTCATCGCGCGGCTCGCTCTCAATCGTGATCGCTTGCGCAGGGCAGACGGCCTCACACAGCTTGCACGCGATGCAGCGCTCTTCGCCGTTCGGATACCGGCGCAAAGCATGCTCACCGCGAAAACGCGGGGAGAGCGGCGATTTCTCAAACGGATAGTTGATCGTCACCTTGGGCTTGAAGAAATACTTCAAGGTCAGCGCGTGCGCCTTGAGGAATTCCCAAAGGGTGAAGGCTTTGAGGAGTTGTTTGAGGGTGGTCATTTTACAAAGTGCCCCGTCGCCATCAAATACCCGCTGATCACAGCGACAAAAATCAGGCTCATAGGCAGGAATACTTTCCAGCCAAGCCGCATCAATTGGTCATAACGATACCGAGGCACGGTCGCCCAGATCCAGCTGAAGACGAGGAAGAAGCCAAAGGTCTTGAGCAGGAACCAGATAAAGCCCGGTACATAATACAGCGGCGCCCACTCCAGCGGCGGCAACCACCCACCAAAGAACAACAGCGTGCACAGCGAGCACATCAGCAAGATGTTCGCATATTCACCCAACCAGAACAGCGCGAAGCTCATGCTAGAATATTCGGTCTGATACCCGGCGACGAGCTCGGACTCGGCCTCTGTCAAGTCGAACGGTGCGCGGGCTGTTTCTGCGAGCGCGCAGATGAAGAACACCACAAAGATCGGGAACAACAGCGGGTTAAAGAAGAACCCGTTGACAATGCCCAGCCCGTGCCCTTTTTGCGCGAGCACGATCTCTGTCATGTTGAACGACTTTGACCACAGCACCACGCAGACCAGAATAAAGCCGATGGAGACCTCGTAAGAGATCATTTGCGCCGCGGCGCGCATGGCGGAGAAGAACGGGTATTTGGAGTTTGACGCCCACCCGCTCATCACGACGCCGTAAACGCCCAGCGAACTGATCGCGAGAATGTAGAGAAGGCCCACATTGATATCGGCCAAAACCACGCCATCCGCGAACGGGATCACCGCCCAAGCGGCCAGCGCGACTGTAAAGGTGATGATCGGCGCGAGGAGGAAAATCCCCTTGTTCGCGGCCGTGGGAATGATCGTTTCTTGCAGGAAGACTTTGAGGCCGTCCGCGAAACTTTGCAGCAAGCCAAACGGCCCCACCACATTCGGCCCGCGCCGCAGCATAATCGCGCCCAGCACCTTGCGATCGACATAGATCACCATCGCCACCGCGAGCATTAGCGGCAGAGCGATGAGCAAGATGCCCGCGATGGTGGCAACGCCCCATGCCCATTCGTAAGACATGCCCAAGCCTTGGAAGAACTCGGTCATTCCGCAGCCTCCTTCAGCTCATCCCCGTGGAGCAGTTCAGCCGAACATTGCTGCATCACAGCGGACGCGCGGGCGATTGGGTTGGTGAGGTAGAAATCCTTGATCGGATAGGCCGCGATTGTGCCCTCAGCTTTCGCCTTGCTGTCGGCTTTTGGAAGCGCCCCATAATCGGCCACAGCCTCTTCACCCAAAGCAGGCACTTCGGCGATCATTGCGGACTGCAACTCACCAAAGCTGTCAAAGCCGACATTCACACCCAAGGCATCCGCCAACGCGCGCAGGATCGTCCAATCTTCGCGCGCATCACCCGGCGCGAACACAGATTTCTCCGCAAACTGCACGCGCCCTTCGGTGTTGACGTAACTTCCATCTTTTTCGGCATAGCTCGCCGCTGGCAGAATAATATCCGCCGCATGGGCGCCCTTGTCGCCGTGGTGGCCGATATAAACCTTTAGGCTGTCAGCGAACGGCTCGTGATCCATCTCATCCGCACCAAGGCTCAAAACAACCTTCGGCTTGGCCGCCGCGATCTCTGCCATGCCTTCCGGCACAGTGAAATCTAGCATCAGCGAACCCATCCGCGCCGCGCTCATATGCAGCACGTTAAAGCCGTTCCAACCGTCTTTAACGAGGCCAAATTTGTCCACCAGTTTCAGCGCCGGAGCCAATGCCCCGTTTGCCAAAGCCGCGCCGCCAAGGATAACCGCAGGGCGTTCCGCTGCCTTCATCGCATCGCCCAAAGCCTTGGGCGCGCGGTTCAGAACTTTCAGATCTTCGCCAAGGAATTCAGCCGGATAGGTCGTTTCCCATTCAGGTCCGACCACAAACACCTTCGCGCCAGACTTCACAGCCTTACGAATACGCGCATTCACCAATGCCGCTTCCCAGCGGATGTGGCTGCCGATGATCAGGATAGCATCGGCTGTTTCAATCCCAGCGAGCCCTGAGTTGAAATTCACCGCTGCAATGTTCGACACATCGTATGTCATGCCGGTCTGGCGCGCTTCGATCAGCGACGATCCGCAAGCCTTAAGCAGCGTTTTGGCCGCGAACATCGTTTCGCAATCGACCATGTCGCCTGCAACAGCCGCGATGGAGGATGTGTCATCGCCAAGGTGCGAAGCGATGGCGTCAAACGCATCGCTCCAGTTCGAAGCCGCGAGTTTGCCGCCTTTGCGAACGAACACTTTATCAAGCCGCCGCTTTGTCAGGCCATCGACCTGATACCGCGCCTTGTCAGAAAGCCATTCCTCATTGACGTCGTCGTTGATGCGCGGGAGCGCCCGCATGACTTCGCGGCCTTTGGAATGCAGTGAAATGTTCGCGCCCACGGCGTCAGACACGTCGATGCTGAGCGTGCGCTTCAATTCCCAAGGACGCGCCTCGAACGCATAGGGGCGCGACGTCAAAGCGCCGACCGGGCATAAATCGATCACGTTCGCAGACAATTCGTGCGCCGCGGCCTGTTCCAGATAGGTCGTGATCTGCATGTCTTCGCCGCGATAAAGCGCGCCGATTTCGTCAACACCTGCGATCTCTTCGGAGAACCGAACGCAGCGTGTGCAGTGAATGCAGCGGGTCATGGTCGTGCTGATCAGCGGGCCCATGTATTTCTCGGTCACGGCGCGCTTGTCTTCGCGCTCATACCGCGAACCACCGCGGCCATAGGCAACGGCTTGATCCTGCAAATCGCATTCGCCGCCTTGGTCGCAAATCGGGCAATCCAGCGGGTGGTTGATGAGAAGAAATTCCATCACCCCTTCGCGCGCTTTCTTGACCATCGGCGTGTCGGTGCGGATTTCCTGCCCCTCACCCGCTGGCAAAGCGCACGATGCCTGAGGCTTAGGCGGCCCCGGCTTCACTTCGACCAAGCACATCCGGCAATTGCCCGCGATGGACAGCCGCTCGTGATAGCAAAAGCGCGGGATTTCCTTGCCCGCCAGCTCGCACGCCTGGAGCACAGTCGCGCCAGCTGGAACTTCGATTTCTTCGCCGTCTACGGTGACTTTAGGCATGGCTTACTCTGCAGCCTCCGCGAATTGTGCGTTGTGCTCATGAATGCGCTTTTCTAGCTCGGGCCGGAAATGCCGAATCAATCCCTGGACCGGCCATGCGGCTGCATCGCCTAGCGCGCAGATTGTGTGGCCCTCGACCTGTTTGGTGACTTCGTGCAGCATGTCGATCTCTTCGATGGCGGCATCGCCTGCGCGCAGGCGCTCCATCATGCGCCACATCCAACCGGTGCCTTCGCGGCACGGGGTGCATTGGCCGCAGCTTTCATGCTTGTAGAAATAGCTGAGCCGGCTGATCGCGCGGACGATATCGGTGGACTTATCCATCACAATCACCGCCGCCGTGCCAAGACCCGAGCCGAGCTCTTTCAATCCATCAAAATCCATCGGCGCATGGCGAATTTGATCGGCCGGAACCAGCGGCACAGATGATCCGCCCGGAATCACCGCCAGCAGATTGTCCCAACCGCCGCGAATGCCGCCGCAATGTTTCTCAATCAGCTCCTCAAACGGGATGCTCATCGCCTCTTCGACAACGCAGGGATTTTCAACATGGCCGCTGATCTGGAACAGTTTGGTGCCCGCATTGCCCTCACGCCCAAAGCTTGAAAACCATGATGCGCCGCGCCGCAGGATCGTCGGGACGACCGCGATGCTTTCAACATTGTTGACCGTGGTCGGGCAACCATACAGACCCGCGCCCGCCGGGAATGGCGGCTTCAAACGCGGCTGACCTTTCTTGCCCTCAAGGCTTTCGATCATCGCGGTTTCTTCGCCGCAGATGTACGCGCCAGCACCCCGGTGCATAAACACATCAAAGTCGTAGCCCGACCCGCTTGCATTCTTACCAATCAAGCCCGCGTCATAGGCCTCGTCGATTGCCGCCTGAAGCGTTTCGGCCTCGCGGATATATTCACCGCGGACATAGATATACGCCGCCCGTGCGCGCATGGCGAAGCCAGCAACCAAAGCGCCCTCAATCAATTTGTGCGGATCGTGGCGCAGGATTTCGCGGTCTTTGCAGCTGCCCGGTTCGGACTCATCGGCGTTGATGACGAGGAAGCTGGGACGCCCGTCTTTGCTTTCCTTGGGCATGAACGACCATTTGAGGCCGGTTGGGAAACCCGCCCCGCCCCGTCCGCGCAGGCCAGACGCCTTCATCTCATCGATGATCGCATCATTGCCGCGTTCAATCAGAGCTTTCGTGCCATCCCAATCGCCGCGTTTTTGCGCCGCCTTAAGGCCCCAATCCTGGAACCCATAGACGTTGGTAAAGATGCGGTCCTTATCAGCCAGCATCGCTGTCATCCTTCTGCGTAGTTTGGCCTTTGCGGGCCATTTTCAGTTGGCGCAGGCACAAAACCTGAAAAAGTAAACCCATCGCCATCAGAGCGATACCCGTGGTGCGCTCACCCGTGGCAGCTAGATACGCGCCAACGCCAAAGCCGACGAGGCCGGCTATCAAAAGGGCAAGAACACCGCCGTTCATTCGCTGTCCTCCGCCTTGGCCTTGTTCAAGAAAGTAAGACCAACGACAACCAATGCCGCTCCAGCAGGCATGAACACTGGCCCTACGGTCATTCCAAGGCTGATCGATAGGCCGAACCCAGCGATCAAAAATGTGATGCCTAAGGTGCGATTGTCTGTCTTCTCGGCCATCAATACTCACCCCGATAATCGTGGTTTGCATCGACCATTGCTTTGAGCGAGGTTACGCCATCTTTTGGCTCAGATGTGTGCCGGCCCGGTTCCTGCGTTCCGGCCTTAGGCGTTTCACCGGCGGCCAGTGCATCCAGAACCGCATCAAGGCGGTCTGCGGTCAAATCTTCGTAATTGTCATCGTTGATCTGGACCATTGGCGCGGTCGCGCAATTTCCCATGCACTCGACTTCGGTGAGGGTCCAAAGGCCGTCTTCGGAGACTTCGCCTTTGGCCATGCCGCGTTTCTTGCACGCGCTGATGATATCGTCCGACCCGCGCAGCATGCACGGCGTCGTGCCGCAGACCTGCACATGGAATTTCCCAACCGGCTTCATGTTGTACATGAAATAGAAGGTGGCGACCTCAAGCACGCGGATCACCGGCATATCGAGATATTTCGAAATATACTCAATCACCGGCAGCGGCAGCCAACCTTGCGTATCAGTCTCTTCGCCAACCTGACGCTGAGCCAGATCAAGCAGCGCCATCACCGCCGATTTCTGGCGGCCCTCGGGGTATTTGGCGATGTGATAATCTGCCTTGGCCTTGTTTTCCTTCGTCCAAGCGAAGTCACCCCAGCGGGCGCGGAGTTCAGGCGTGTCGGGTGCGGGTGTACGATCAGCCATTTATTTATCTCCCACCGTCACCCCGGCGAAGGCCGGGGTCCAGAGCGGAGCCACTGGTGTTGCAAACTGGATTCCGGCCTGCGCCGGAATGACGCGAGATGTCTTGCGAAGTATCATTCAAACGTCTCGCTTTCATCCTCTTGATCGGGCTTGGCCTTGATTTGCCAAATCACAGCAACGATGATTGCACCAATCCCATAAGGCAGGATCCCAGCAGTCCAATCGATAGGACCTCTATCGGCGCTACCGAATGCAAAAAGGACCACAGCGATCGCATAAGCGAAACCGACGGTGGTCAAACGATAGGGGGTGCCGTCTTGGAACCTCCGCGTGAAAAAACTAACGAGTCCAGTCAATAGAGCCATCGCTATCGTCGCGCCTATCACGAATGAGAGCAAGCCGATCACCGGTCACACTCCCCGAACACCACATCAATCGCGCCAAGGATCGCGGTTGCATCGGGCAGCATGTGCCCTTTGCTCATGAACTCCATCGCCTGAAGGTGCGAAAACGCAGTCGGGCGGATTTTGCAGCGGTAGGGTTTGTTGGACCCGTCGCTGACCAAATACACCCCGAACTCACCCTTGGGGCTTTCGGTGGCGACGTAGACTTCGCCTTCGGGCACATGGAAGCCTTCGGTGTAGAGCTTAAAGTGGTGGATCAGGCTTTCCATCGATTGCTTCATCTCGCCGCGTTTTGGCGGCGAGACTTTGCCATCTGTGCTGGCAATCGGGCCTTGCGGCATATCGCGGATGCATTGCTTGATGATCTTTGCGCTTTCACGCACTTCGGCCAAACGCACCATGAAACGGTCATAGCAATCGGAGTTCGTGCCAACCGGAACATCAAATTCCATGCGGTCATAGACATCATAGGGCTGCGATTTGCGCAGGTCCCAAGGGATGCCAGCGGCGCGGATCATCGGGCCGCTAAAACCCCAAGCAATCGCATCATCGCGGCCAACCACGGCAATATCGACGTTGCGCTGTTTAAAGATGCGGTTGTCGACCACCAGGCTCATCGCGTCGTCGAACAATTGGAAGAACCGGTTGTCGAGCCAATCGCCAATATCAACGAGCAGTTTTTCCGGCACATCTTGATGCACGCCGCCGGGGCGGAACCAGGCAGAATGCATCCGCGCACCGCTGGCACGTTCAAAGCAGTTGAAACAATCCTCACGCAGCTCAAACAACCAGAGGTTCGGCGTCATCGCGCCCACATCCATCACATGCGCGCCCATGTTAAGCAAATGGTTGCAGATGCGTGTCAGCTCGGCGAACAACACGCGCAAATATTGCGCCCGCTCAGGCACTTCGATGTTGAGCAGCTTCTCAATTGCGAGCACATAGGAGTGCTCCTGACATAGCGGCGAACAGTAATCGAGCCGGTCAAAATACGGCAGCGCCTGAAGATACGTCTTCTGTTCAATCAGCTTTTCGGTGCCGCGATGTAGCAAGCCAACGTGCGGATCGACGCGTTCGATCACTTCGCCGTCAAGCTCCATAATCATCCGCAAAACGCCATGCGCCGCAGGGTGCTGTGGCCCGAAGTTGATCGTGTAATTGGTGATGACATCGCCGTCAGTGGTGGGCGATTCTTCGATTTGGACGCTCATTTGTCGTCCCCTTTCTTATCTTCCGCTTTCTCATCGCCGGGAAGCACATAGTCAGAGCCCTCCCACGGGGAAAGGAAATCAAACGTACGCATGTCCTGAGCCAGCTCAACCGGCTCATAAACAACTCGCTTTTCCTCTTCGGAATAGCGCAGTTCGGTGTAGCCGGTCATCGGGAAATCCTTGCGGAAAGGATGCCCTTCGAACCCGTAATCGGTGAGGATGCGGCGCAAATCGGCATTGCCATCAAAAACGACGCCGAACATATCGAACACTTCGCGTTCCAACCAACCGGCATTGGGCCACAAGGTCGTAATTGTCGGAACCGGCGTCGTTTCGTCGGTCGAACATTTGACCATGACGCGGTGGTTCTTGGTCAGCGAAAGCAGCATATACACCACTTCGAACCGCTCATCCCGATCGGGGTAATCCGCGCCCGCGATTTCCATCATTTGCTGGTAAGCAAAATCATCACGCAATATCCGAAGCACGTCAGCGATGCCGTCACGCTTCACTGTGAAGATAAGTTCACCGTGGCGCTCTTCGGCGAGCTCTAACGAGGCCTTGATTGCCTTGCTGATTGCATCGGCAACGCCATCATTCGAAGCGTACTTTGGGGCAGAATGGACAGTCTGGGTCATTCACCGTGTCTCCAGCGAATTCACAAAATCACGCATGATTTGTTTTGAAGCATCATCAAGCGGCTCTTCGAGGCCAGGGCGCGACATGGAAATCGCATAGACCACTGCGTCTTCGCGCATTTCAACCGCTTGCAAGACGCCAAAGGCGGGGTCTGGACCGCGTTCCGCTCTCAGAGTGCGGCGGCCAGCAATGTCTTCAACGTCGATGCTGACCGTGTCGTGCGCTTCGTCTACTTCCGCGTATGCGGCGTCAAAATCCGGAACCATCGGGTCAAGCGCGTTCGAGCCATCGCCTTGAGAAACAGCAAAAACGTACATTTGGTCGCCAACAACGCAGATACTGCTTTGGAAATCTTCGCTGCTGGTCGGCAAACTGGTGGTATCGGTGCACGGCAACATCGCCGCAACGGTTTCATCACCGACGGCAAATTCAACCAACGTCAAGGCTGCGGCTGTTTGGTCGGCAGCGCCGTCAGCGTCCGCATCCATTGCCGACGCGCCGACAGTTTGAACGGACAGCACCACCGCCAAAGCGGTAGCAATTGGGCGAAGGGAGAGCTGAGCGGGAATCATACTACCGCTCAATCGTGCCAGAACGGCGGATTTTGCGCTGCAATTGCATCACGCCGTAAAGCAGCGCCTCTGCCGTCGGAGGGCAACCGGGGACATAAATGTCGACAGGTACAATCCGGTCGCAGCCGCGAACCACGCTGTAGGAATAGTGGTAATAGCCGCCGCCATTGGCGCAGCTGCCCATGCTGATCACATATTTAGGATCAGACATCTGATCGTAAACCTTGCGCAACGCCGGAGCCATTTTGTTGCACAGCGTTCCCGCAACGATCATCACATCGGATTGACGCGGTGACGCGCGCGGAGCGACGCCAAACCGTTCCATATCGTAACGCGGCATGTTCACATGGATCATTTCAACCGCGCAGCATGCGAGGCCAAATGTCATCCACCAAAGCGAGCCGGTGCGCGCCCATTGGAACAGGTCTTCCGTCGAGGTGACGAGAAACCCCTTGTCGTTCACTTCGGTCTGCATCGCCTTGAAATAGTCGGCGTCAGGTTGGCGAATTTCGCCGCCCTTCGCGGTTTCAAGCGCGGAAATATCAGGCAGGCCCTGCGGAGGAGTAACCAGAGTGCTCATTCCCAGTCCAAAGCTCCCTTTTTCCATTCATAGGCAAGCCCGATGGCGAGAATCCCCAAGAATGTCATCATTCCGATCCATCCAACCCAGCCGGTCTCTCCCAGGCTGACCGCCCATGGGAATAGAAACGCCGCTTCGAGATCGAAAATGATAAAGCTGATTGCCACGAGGTAAAAACGCACATCAAACTGGCTGCGGGCATCCTCAAACGCGGGGAAACCGCATTCGTATTCGGAGTTCTTTTCCTCGTCCGGGTTGTGTGTGCCGGTCAGGCGCGAAACACCCATCGGCATGAATACAAACAAGACGGAAAGCCCAAAGGCTATGCCAATGAATAACAGTATCGGCAAATACTGAGAGAGGTCGATCACAGCCATGTCCAAGCGTTGTTAATGACAGACCGCAGCCTCTAGGCCCCTCGCCGCCCCCATGCAAGGGTTCGACTCGGGCAAAACTGCGCATATCTCTTGCAAGAAATCGAACCCAGCATTCCGCTAAAGTCAATCAGACCAACGCCGTAGGCCGTCACCCAGAATGCGGTAACGGCCTACGGGCGTTTTACTTCATCATTTGGGCCGCGGCCTTTTCGGTGGCTTTGCCATATGGCGGCTTAAACCCGCCAAGCTTTGCGATGTCGATTTTGGGTTGATGATAAACAGCGCGGGCGTGGCTAAACTCGCGGAAACCTTCGACCGCGTGATAGCTTCCGATACCCGACGGCCCTACCCCGCCGAATGGCAGATCTTCCATTGAAACATGAAAAATCACGTCATTGGTTGTCACCCCGCCAGAGATCGTGCGCGTAAGCACGCGCTCCTGCTCCGCCTTATCCTCGCCAAAATAATACAGACCAAGCGGACGGTCGTGCTCGTTCACATAGTCAACCGCTTGATCCACCGATTTGTATGTTTTTACCGGGAGAACTGGGCCGAAAATCTCTTCCTGCATTGCCTCCATTTCATCGCTGACATTTTTCAGGATGGTGAGCGGCATCTTGCGCTGGTTCGCGTTGGAGAAATCTTCATTGCCCGGGTTCACTTCGATGACTTCGGCGCCCTTTTCACGGGCATCTTCGACCAGTCCCTGAAGACGTTCGAAATGGCGGTCGGAAACGATCGAGGCGTAATCGTCATTTTCAAGCAGGGTCGGATACATCGCCGTCACGCCATCCGATACGCCGGCAACAGCCTCGTCCTGCTTGTCCTCTGGCACGTACATATAATCCGGCGCTAGGCAGATTTGCCCGGCGTTCATCATTTTGCCCAGTGCAATCCGTTCGCCCGCTTTAGCGAAATCAGCACTGCTGCCCATGATGACCGGCGACTTGCCTCCCAATTCCAAAGTAACGGGAACAAGGTTTTTTGCGGCTGCTTCCATGACACGGCGGCCGGTGGCGGTGGAACCGGTGAAGACCAAGTGATCGAATGGTAGTGAAGAAAATGCGGCGGCCACCTCTGGGCTGCCGGTAACTACGGCGACTTCATCCTTGGTGAAATATTCTTCAACCAGTTCTGCCATCAATAGACTGGTGCGCTCGGTGAATTCGCTCGGCTTAATCATTGCTCGATTGCCAGCGGCGAGAATTTGCATCAACGGACCAAACGCCAATTGGACCGGGAAATTCCACGGGGAAAGGATACCGATTACGCCCTTTGGTTCGTAGCGCACTTCCGCTTTTGCACCGAGCAGGCCGAGCGGGAATTGCACCTTACGCTTTTCGGTCTTTGCCCATTTGTCCATATTGGCCAATGCATGCTTGCCAGCACCCACTGTTGCGGCAACATCGGTTAGCATACTCTGTTCAGCCGAGCGGCTGCCAAAATCGGCGCTCATTGCTTTACAAAATGCGTCTGAGTGATCTTTTACCATCGCCATCGCACGTTTGATCCGGTCTTTGCGCATCGACATCGGCTCTGGCCGGCAAGCAGTAAAAGCATCGCGTTGGAGCTTTAGCAGCTGCTCTAGTTCGTCTTTGCGGTCGCCCGATTTTGCGCCCGATTTTGCGGTGGCCATGGTGCATTCTCCCAATTTTTCGTTTCAATTTGCCATTGGTTGTCGCGCAAACCATTCACTCATGCAAGCCGCGCAGCGCAATCTGACCGGCGATGACCATCGGATTGCCAATCTTGGGCTGCGACACTACATCACCGGCAACCTTGCACTCTCCCTCAAGAGGAACCCTATCATGACCCAGTTTTCTGCCGCCGATCCCATTGTCATTCTGTCATATGCCCGCACACCGATGGGCGGAATGCAGGGCGCGCTTTCGGATGTATCTGCGACCGACCTGGGCGCGACGGCAGTGAAAGCAGCAGTCGAGCGTTCAGGCGTTGCGGGCGACAAATTTGACCGTGGCTATTTGGGATGTGTTCTTCCCGCCGGTTTGGGTCAGGCCCCTGCCCGTCAGGCGATGATCAAAGCAGGCCTTCCAAAATCGGTCCAAGCCACGACCGTAAACAAGGTCTGCGGCAGCGGTATGCAAACGGTAATTATGGGCGCAGAGGCTTTGGCCAGCGGCACAATTGATTACGTGATTGCAGGGGGAATGGAGAGCATGACCAACGCGCCATACCTCCTCAAAAAACACCGCTCAGGCGCGCGGATTGGCCACGACACCGCCTATGACCATATGTTCCTCGATGGGCTTGAAGATGCGTATGAGGAAGGCCGCGCAATGGGAACATTCGCGCAAGACACAGCCAATGAATACCAGCTAACTCGCGAGGAGCAGGACGCCTATTCCATCGAATCGCTAGCCCGCGCGAACGCGGCCATCGAAAACGGCGCGTTTGCCGATGAAGTCGTCCCGGTAACATTCAAAACTCGCAAAGGCGACGTGACTGTCGAGACCGACGAGCAGCCGGGCAAAGGTCGCCCTGACAAAATCCCGCAATTGCGCGCGGCCTTTGCCAAAGACGGCACGATCACGGCGGCCACATCAAGCTCCATTTCCGACGGCGCGGCCGCAATGGTCCTTTCGCGCGCCAGCGTTGCAAGTGAGAACGGCCAAGAGCCCGTGGCGACCATCACTGCCATGGCGGCTCATGCTCGCGAACCGAAAGACTTCACCGTCGCCCCAGTTGGCGCGATTGAAAAAGTGCTCGCCAATGCCGGGTGGAGCGTGGACGATGTTGACCTGTGGGAAGTGAACGAAGCTTTTGCCTGTGTCTCAATGTTCGCAATGCGCGACCTCGGCATCGCGCATGAAAAGATCAACGTGCACGGCGGAGCGACCGCGTTGGGGCACCCATTGGGTGCATCGGGGACGCGGATCATCGTAACATTGCTCAACGCGCTCAAAACAAAGGGCAAAAAACGCGGCGTCGCCAGTCTTTGCATCGGCGGCGGCGAAGCAACCGCAATTGCTGTCGAATTGACATAGGTCATTTTGTCCCGGCCTGATTGGTCATTGATCCAATCGGCTGCTATCCCCTTAGAAATGATGTGCACGGGCGCATGCGAGGCGGCTTGAACAGCGTTTCGCATGCGTGACAACAGCACACATTGGGTGGCTAATAAATTGAGAAATTTGGGGGATTAGAAATGAAAAAGTTTGTTCTACTCGCGGGCGTTATCACTCTTTCGGCATGCAACGGCGAAGCGGAAGCACCTGCCGAAGAAGCTGCGCCAGTGGTAACCTATGCTGGCGGTGAAGGCACTTACACGCGGACCAATGCCGAAGGTGAAGAGGTCAGCACAGCCATTGCAGCGGACGGCACTTACACAAGCTCTGTCAATGGCGAAGAGGTCGGCACCGGCTCTGTAACGGTCGATGGCGCGAAGATCTGCTTTGAAGGCAGCAACACCGGTGATGAAGGCCCTGCTTGCTGGACCAATCAACCGATGCGGGAAGACGGGTCATTCGAAACGACCAACCCCGATGGCGAAACCTATGTCATCCAGATGACCCCGCCAGTCGCAGAATAACCTGCCGAGACGGTTAGGGGGCGGGCTCCATATCGCCCGCCCCCCAAATCCGGTCCCTAACGACCCAGCCTGACCGGCCAGCTACGTCGATCTCGCAATAATTCTCGCGGCACCGCAGCAAATCTCCGACAACGCCGGGCTGTGCGCGCCACCTGACCGAACTGCTGGCTGAGGCATCGCTGCGCAGTTCCACCGGACCATCACCAACGATCAATGCGCCAAGCGACGGGCTGAGCTGGCTGGATGCGATCCATCCTTGTGTCCCTTCGTTGTCCTGAACCAGACGCCACCCTCCGCGCAGGCGTACAACTTTAACTGGCAGCCCCTTACGCTGATAAACCCATTCAATCGGGTATTCCTGACTGGGACCGACGCGCATATTCACTTCGTCAAAGCGCATTGTCGCCCAATAGGGTGTTTCGCGGTCCTGCGCGTTGGCCTGCGATGCGAACAATGTGGATGCCATGATCGCAGCGCAAAATGCTGTCGCGGCGAGAGCGGCAAGTGAACGGGTGAATCTCATGGCGCCGCTGATAGCCAAGAAATCAGGATTTATTCAAGCCGTTACGTCCAGGCAACATTCAGATGTGCCAAAGCGAGAGAATTCTTCGTCAGGAAAGCAGTCTGATCAGTGCCGCTTGACCTATGTAGCCCAAACCTCTTAGCGCTTTCGCCATGCCCAACTCTGATTTACCCGCCTCTACCGCTCCGCAATTCTCTGCGGCTAAGCCCAAGGTCGTTGTCACCCGCCACCTCGCGCCCAGTGTCGAGGCGCGCATGAGCGAACTTTATGACGTCACGCTCAATAAAGCGGACACACCAATGACGCGCGACGAGTTGATCGCGGCGATGGCCAATTGCGACGTACTTGTACCGACCGTAACAGATCGGATCGACGAAGCGATGATCGCTGGGGCAGGAGAAAATTTGCGCCTGATCGCCAATTTCGGAGCCGGGGTCGAGCATATCGACTTGGCCGCGGCGGCATCGCGCGGCATCAAAGTTACCAACACGCCCGGCGTCTTCACCGATGACACCGCCGATATCGCGATGGCTGCGATTATTGGCGTCCCGCGCCGCATCCGCGAAGGAACAGGGCTTGTAAGGCGCGGCGAATGGACCGGGTGGGCGCCGTCCGGGCTTTTGGGGCGCAAGCTTGGCGGGAAAGTATTGGTCGTAGTGGGTATGGGCCGGATCGGACAGGCGGTTGCCCACCGCGCGCGCGCATTCGGATTGGAAGTTGCCTATTACAACCGCAAACCTCTGCCCAGTGCAGTCGAAAGCATGTTGGGAGCGCGCTTTGTCGAAAATATCGACACGCTTGTCGCAGAGGCCGACATTCTCACCCTGCATTGCCCGCTGACTGAGGAAACCCGCGGATTGATGGACGCGCGGCGTTTTGCTTTGATGAAACCCGGCGCCAGTATCATTAACACCGCACGCGGCGAATTGATCGATCAAGAGGCGCTGATCGCGGCGCTGCAAAATGGGCGTTTGGTTGGCGCGGGCCTCGATGTCTATCCCGATGAGCCCAACGTGGATCAACGCTTGATTGACCACCCCAATGTCATGACCCTGCCCCATATCGGCAGCGCCACCGCCGAAGGGCGCGAGGCATCGGGCGAGAAGGTAATCGCCAACATCCGTTTCTGGGCCGATGGCCACAGGCCTCCGGATCAGGTGCTAACGGCGTTGGTTGGGGGTTAGCTCACCTTCGCCAATTGTTCGCGAAGGATTTCAACGATCTGCGCGATTGAGCGCCGGTCTGCGCCAAACGCAAAGTGCCGGGTGGCGACTTCGATAGCGACGTCACGCTCATGCTCTTTGCCCATCGCGCATTCAGGCGCAATGACCCCATCATTGGGCGACCACACCGCAACAGTATGGACCGGGGGCTTTTCGCTAGGATCGCCCTCAACCTTTGGCGCATCCACTTTGTGATCGTTGATCGCCTCGTATAACCGCCATGCATTGTTCGCTCGTCGATCTCCGGAAAAAGGAGAGCCCAGCGTAACAACCATTGCCACCATTTCTCGATGGTTTTGCGCAAGAACACGGGCGTAAATCCCGCCAAGGCTCCATCCCAAGAGCACAATCTTTCGCCCTTCCTCCCGGTAAACTTGCGAAAGGCGTTCTTCGGCTTTGGCAAAAACCTTGGGTGTGACCCCAGTAACAAAACCAAGCTTGGACGCATAAGTATGATAGCCGGATTGATCGAGCGTCCGGCGAAGCAGCGACGTCGAACTGTCGCTGGAAAGAATGCCCGGCAGCACCATCACAGGCTCGCCGCTAGAGCAAGCTTTTTGAACCGGCCTCGTCCTTCTCAGTGGACTTGCGATGATCTGCGCAGTGTGCGGGAATTCACGCAAATACAGCGGCCATGGCGGGGGCTTGGCCGTCACAATTCCAACGCAAACAGTTGATTGAACTCGCCCGGTTCATACTGCGCAAACTTACCGCACGGCTCAAATCCAAAGCTGCGGTAGAGGCCCAGCGCAGCCTCAAACATCGGCCCCGATCCCGTTTCCAATTTCACCGTGGGCACGCCCAATTCCCGCCCGCGCTCTATCAGGAATGTGAGGATGGCTTTGCCTGCGCCTGTTCCCCGTGCATCGGGGTGCGCCCGCATGGATTTTAGCTCTACGAAATCATCATGAGGTTTCAGCGCACCGATCGCGAGCAGCCTTCCCCCATCCCAAGCGGCATAAGTCTCAATTCCCTCTTCGCTAAGCCCGCTTTCATCAAGGGCATGATCAGTGCCAGGCGGGGATGCCTCGTGCATTTCAGCCAAGTGCAATTGGATGAGCGACACGACCTCAGGTTCAGAAAGGTCGGTGGCGCGAACTTCCATTACAAATGCCCCTTTATAGGTTTTCGAATTGAGGCATGCCCAAAACGTGGAATCCGCCGTCGACGTGGATGATCTCACCCGTGGTGCAGGCCCCGGCATCGCTGCACAGATACACCGCCGTGCCGCCCACCGCCTCCAACGTCGCATTGCTGCGCAGCGGTGCGTTGGTGTCGGCGTGCCGGTATGTGCTGCGCGCTCCGCCAATCGCAGACATGGCCAGCGTTTTCATGGGTCCGGGGCTGATCGTGTTGACGCGGATACCATCGGGGCCAAGATCATCGGCCAAATAGCGCACCGCCGCCTCAAGCGCGGCCTTGGCCACGCCCATCACATTGTAATTCGGCGTGACACGGGTCGATCCCAGATAGCTTAGCGTCAGCAACGTGCCGCCATGCTCCACCATCATCGGATGCGCCCGCCGCGCGACCTCAATCAAGCTGTAGGCGGAGATATCGAGCGAGGTTTTGAAGTTCTCACGCGAGGTATCGAGGATCCGGCCTGACAATTCGGATTTGTCCGCAAAGGCAATGGCATGGACCACGAAATCCAGCGCGCCCCAGCGCTCTTTCAACGCGGCGAACGCAGCATCAAGCGAAGCGTCATCGGTGACATCGACATCGAGCAGGAAATCCGAACCAACGCTTTGGGCCAACGGTTCAAGCCGCTTGCCAAATGCCTCACCCTGATAGGTGAAAGCCAAATCAGCCCCAGCATCAGCGCACGCCTTTGCAATACCCCAAGCAATCGAGCGATCATTGGCAACGCCCATCACAAGACCGCGTTTTCCGGAAAGCACGCCCATTTTACGCCACCTCACCTAATGGTTTCAAAGCCGCAACCTCAACCGTGGAACTTTGACAACAGCATCGAACCGTTGGTTCCGCCAAAGCCAAAGGAATTGGTCATCACCGTATCAAGTCCTGCATTCTCGACCAGGCTTGTGGCGATCTCTTCCGGCTTGAGCGCGGGATCGAGTGTCTCCACATTGATGGACGGAATGATAAAATCATTGTCGAGCGCAAGCAGACAATAGATCGCCTCTTGCGCGCCGGTCGCCCCTTGGCTGTGCCCCGTCATCGACTTGGTTGAGCTAACCGGAGGTGTAGAGCCTTCACCAAAGACACGGCGAACCGCTTCAATTTCGCCAACATCACCGACAGGTGTCGATGTGCCGTGGGCGTTGATATAGCTCACCTTGCGGTCTTCGCTGAGCGACTTCAATGCGCCCCGCATTGCGCGTTCCCCGCCCTCACCCGAAGGCGCAACCATGTCGGCGCCATCGGAAGTGGCAGAGAAACCGGTGACTTCGGCATAAATCTTCGCGCCGCGCGCCTGAGCGTGTTCGAGGCTTTCCAGCACGACCATCGCGCCGCCGCCGCCAATCACAAAGCCATCACGGTCGGCATCAAAGGCGCGAGAGGCGCGCTCGGGTGTGTCGTTATACTTGCTCGACATCGCGCCCATCGCGTCGAACAGGCAGGACAACGTCCAATCCAATTCTTCGCCGCCACCGCCGAACATAATATCTTGCTGACCCAGCGCGATCTGCTGCGCCGCCATGCCGATGCAATGCAGCGAGGTGGAACAGGCAGACGTGATGGAGAAATTCATGCCCTTGATCTGATACGCCGTCGCCAGATTGGCGCTGACGGTGGAGGACATAGTCTTGGGCACTGCAAATGGGCCGACACGTTTTGTCGCTCCGGTTTTCAGCACGGTTTGATGCGCGGCGAACATGGCCGAAGTGGACGGACCGCCCGATCCGGCGATCACGCCAGTCATTGGATTGATGACTTCGCTTTCTGTGAGGCCCGCATCGGCGATCGCTTGCCCCATCGCAATATGCGCATAGGCCGCCCCCGGCCCCATGAAACGCAATGTGCGCTTGTCGACATGCTCTTTAACATCAAGGTCCACCGCGCCCGCGATCTGCGAACGGAACCCGTGTTCGGCCATGTCTTCATTAAAGGTAATGCCTGATTTGCCCGCTTTCAGCGAAGCCAGCACTTCTGACGCATTGTTGCCAATTGAGGAGACAATCCCCAGTCCGCTAATGACCACTCGATGCATATTTTTCCCCTGTCACTTCTAAGCCCATCAGGCTTCAGAAAGTGCGACTTTCATATCTTTAACTTGATAAATGACCTCGCCGTCGGCCTCAACCCGGCCATCGGCAACGCCCATGGTTAGACGCCGCGTTTGCACAGCCTTGGTGAAATCGACGTAATAGGTAAGCATCTTGCGGTCTGGCCGCACCATGCCGGTCAGCTTAACCTCGCCCACGCCCAAAGCGTAACCGCGCCCCTGCCAACCGCGCCAGCCCAGGTTAAACCCGGTGAGCTGCCACAGGCCGTCTAGACCAAGACACCCCGGCATGATCGGGTTTCCGGGGAAATGGCAGTCAAAAAACCAAAGGTCTGGTTTGATATCAAATTCCGCGACCAGATGGCCCTTACCATGTTCGCCGCCATCACCGGATATGTCGGTGATCCGATCCATCATCAGCATCGGAGGTTCGGGCAATTGCGCATTGCCGGGGCCGAACAACTCACCGCGCGCGCATTTGAGCAAATCCTCGCGATCAAAGCTGGTTGGAAAATCTGACATCCTTGGCGGTACCCCTATTCTTTTGGATATTGTTTGAGGCAGCGCCTAGCACCCCATATTGCCGATAGAAAGAGTGCGCGGCCCTCTCGTTCATAACTTAATGACGGTTCGCAAACTGAGACACTGCCGCGCCAGTTCAGCCGTTGCTGCATGCCTCGATATTCTTTGGCTCAGATCGCTCTTCACCGCGTTCAAATCTGGCGAAGTAGCTCTTGAGGTCTGGCCTCTCGACAAATTCGACCAGCTTAAAGCCAACCGCTTCAAATTCGCAGAACAGCAAAGCGGGGGGTATGCCGTGGCTGTTGGTGGGCCGATCCACATCAACCACGATGATTTGACCGCCTTCGGCCATCGCGGGCCACATCCGCCATAGGAAAGCGTAAGGTTCGGTCACTTCGTGATACATATGGACCAGGAATATGCGGTCAAAACTGTCGACGGGAAGATTGGGATCATCCGCTTCGCCCAGCTTGATCGAGATGTTCTGAAGCCGTTCCCGCTCAACCCGTGTGCCAAGCCGGTCCAACGCATCACGGTCGATATCTTGAGCCAAGACGCGGCCATCGGTGCCCACACGTTCAGCCAACCGAACCGTATAATACCCCTCACCGGCGCCAATGTCGGCCACGGTCATCCCGGCGGCGATATTGGCTAGGTCCATGACCTGCTGCGCTTCGCCGCGCTCATCCCGCGCGTCCTCGTTTGAAAACTGGTTAGAGACAACCGCTGAGACAGGCCTGTCAGGCTTTGGAAACTCCGCAGCACTTTCCGGGCGCGCGGTATCGACCGCCAATCCGTCGCAGCTGCTAAGCGAGAATACAGCGGCGGCAACAAAGAGAATCTGTCTAGCAAACATAACTGAACTGGCTCTAGCGCCAAGCCATGCGTGACGCAAAAGGGGAAATGCTCACCCCTTTCAAAGTGGGTGATTTAGCGTTGGCCGTTTGCTGCAATTGCACCGGTCAGATCGACCCGGCGGCGTTCCATTACCCGGCCATCCACAACGTCAGCCTCGACCAATTCGGTCGCCATCAATCCGTATACTCGCCCGCCAAGGAAGATGGGCCGCGCGTTGCCATACCAATCGATGCAAGAAACCTCACAATCATAACCCTCGCCCGTTTTTACATCCCCTTCCGGAGTGGCAATTATCTGACCCGCATCGGCGAGCAAGCCTTGGGCGGAGAAGCTAAGAAAGGATAGGTCGGAAACATCGGAATACCACCAATAGCCGTTTGAGCGTTCTACCCGAGAGACTGTCGGTACTCCCATCATGCCGTCGCCTGCAAAAGTATACGTCGCATTGAACGCATGGCTGCGGCTTTCACTTTCATATCGACCTGACAAGAATGCCGAGCTACGGATATTGGCCGTGTACCCTTCATCCTCCAAGCCAACATAGCTAACCCGCAATCCGCTTTGATCAGCGTATCCGTTGGCGACAAATGCGGAATCTCCCATCCGCTCCAAGCGAACCAGCGAATGACCAATTGAGATCACTTCAGCATCCTCGGGACTGCCGATTGGCACCGCGTGAAGTATGTTGGAAAGCGCGCGGCTCCTCCCTTCTTCGTCGCGTAGTGGGCGGCGAGAATAGCGGCCACGTCCGCCGTAAACAATCCAATCCCCTACGAAACGGTTTTCTACCGCTCCGGCCATCAGGCTCGGCAAGCGCACAAATTCACGCTCACGCGCGGGCACGTATCGATCACGAAACTGTCCTTGGGATGCGTTGAGCAAGGCGAACGCCCTTGGTGTGTCTTCGTCAAAACAGGCGTTGCGTTCAAATTGCGAAAGTGCGCGAAAACGCGTGGCTGTCGCATCCATGGAAAATTGATCCAGCGGCAAGCCCCGCACGCCAAGTATCTCGACTTCGCCGCGGCCAATTGGGACACGGTACACAGCGGCAGGCGCAACATCTCCAAACCCCGGAGATTCAGTACCAATTTCGCATTCGGTCCAGCTCTGCTCATCAGGACCTAGCGCCCAATTCCACAGATAAACGGCATCAGCAGCAACATACATTTCAGCGTATTCGGAGCCGACGAAACCGGTTGTCTCACACTCCAATCCGCGATCTATCACATCGGTTAACGGGCATATCGAAACCGAATGAATCCACGGGTCTCTAACGCCGAACACAGGGCGATAGATTTCTCGGGCGTTCAAGACCTGACGCCCCTCGTTCTCATTCTCGTAAAAGTCCTCAGGGTTTGTCCAACGGCGGATCACCGGGCGTTGGCGGCGGCTGACCAAATCATCCGCGCGGTACGGTGTGTGGATCACCAATTTGTCGCCCACGATCCGGGTGGCATAATTGTCGACATCGTAATAATCGTCTGAGGAAATGAGGAAGACGCCCCGCACCTCGACTTGGCCGGTATCCTGATCCAACCTCAGGACCGTGATCTCGCTCGCATCATCTTCGTAGGAATAGGCGGAGACGATTATCTGGTTACCCTGCACCAGCATTTCGTCATACCAATCGGCACCAATAGGCTTGCCGTCTTCGTCCTTGCGATACACGTCCTCGCGGTCGGTCAGGCGCATCGTAGGATAATGCACCGCAAAAATCCGGCCATCTTGCAAGACCAGCAGATATTCACCGATCAGTTTAACGATATCGCCTTCATCAACAGCGGCTACCTGTGTGTTTGTTATATTTGCCGCGTCTCCGGCCGTCACAGCAGTCACCGCCATCGGGACGGATTGAACCGAGGCGACAACACGCGAACCGGTGACAGTGATCCTAGTTTCGTCGTCTGCCTCACCGGGGCAGTCTTCAGGCACAGCGCATTCTGGCTCTGAATCTTGCATTATCGCGATCACGATCTCGGACGTACCGGGAGAATCAGAAGGGCCCGCATCACCGAGGCGGTAACGCTTGTTCCTGTTCAATCGCGCAACGGAGCGCATGAAGCGGCGAAATTCCACCTCATTTTCAAATGTCTCAAACTCAGGTGTTGCTAGCCGTCGATAACGCGGGTGCTGATAGGCCGGCATACCGACGGATTCTGGATCTGCGAGAGATGGATCAATCGGCGGCAAAGGCTCTGGCGGCAATTTAGCAATATCGCCGGGTAGCAGAATCGTTACCTGACCGGCCGGGTCCTTTCGATCAGACTCTTTGGCCGTTACCGTTGATGTTATCAGCCCCGCTGCCAGACAAATTGCACCAAACCGAGCGATCATTCGACCAGCTGTATTCTGCGCCATGTTTTGCTCCCCTTAAGCGGGAGGCTAACGAAAAACTTAGCGTTTACAACACGTTTCAAATGGCAATGCATTGTGCAACAAATCAAGCCTTACTCGACATCCTCCACATCAACCGCTTCACCAGTTACCTGTTGAGCCAAGGCCGCTGAGATGAAGTCATCGATCTCACCGTCTAGCACTTTATCAGGTGAGCTCGAGGTTTCACCTGTGCGTAGGTCTTTGACCATTTGGTACGGTTGCAGGACGTAGGAGCGGATTTGATGGCCCCAGCCAATGTCACTTTTTTCCTGGTATTCGCCGCTTGCCGCCGCCTCGCGCTCCGCCATTTCGCGCTCGAACAGACGCGCTTTCAGCATATTCATCGCAGTGGCGCGGTTCTTGTGCTGGCTCCGGTCGTTCTGGCTGGCCACGACGATCCCGGTTGGTTGGTGGGTGATGCGCACGGCGCTATCGGTGGTGTTGACGTGCTGACCGCCCGCGCCCGATGCGCGGTAGGTGTCAATTTTCAGATCGGCAGGGTTGATCTCAATGTCGATATCATCGTCGATCACGGGATAGACCCACACACTGGAAAAACTGGTGTGGCGTTTGGCTGCGCTGTCATAGGGGCTGATGCGGACAAGGCGGTGGACGCCGCTCTCTGTCTTGGCATAGCCGTAGGCGTTCTCGCCCTTCATAAGCAGGGTGGCGGATTTGATCCCGGCCTGATCGCCCGATTGATATTCAACCGTTTCGACCTTGAACCCACGCCGTTCGGCCCAGCGGCCATACATGCGGAACAGCATCTCAGCCCAGTCTTGGCTTTCCGTGCCGCCTGCGCCTGCGTGAATTTCGAGATAAGTGTCGTTGCCATCAGCCTCGCCCGAAAGCAGCGCCTGAACTTTATCGGCATCGGCCCGGTTCGCGAGCCGCTCTAGCGTCGCAAGGCCATCATTGATGATGTCCTCTTCGCTTTCCGCCTCACCCATTTCGATGAATTCCATGGCGTCAGCCATTTCAGCCGAGATCTCGTTCACGGTGTTTACCGCATTTTCAAGCGTCTTTTGCTCGCGGCTCACAGCCTGAGCTTCTTTGGGATTGTCCCACAGCGCCGGGTCCTGAACGCGCGCGCTCAGCTCGTCCAGACGCCGCAATGCGCGGTCCCAATCGAGCGATTGCCGCACCAAATTGAGGGCGGCCTCAATCCGGTCGATATGAGCTTGCGCTTCGGCCCGCATAGCCATTCCTTACCTTAAAAACTTGGTCAAAACCCCGGCGGGGTCTGTATCGCTCCCGCTTAGCGTGGAGGCGTGTATTGTAAAGCTTTGCGGGTGGTTGGTTTGGGGCAAGGATCAGTCTGAGAGAGCGCGGACCGCTGTCAATGTTCGTTCAACATGTTCGCGGTAATCGCCGTCGGAGTAGACATAGGCAATCCGCCCATCAGGCGCGATGACATAAGATGTACGGCTCGAAAGACCCGAATTGCCCAGCGCGACATCGTAAGCCGCGATCAATCGCTCGCTTGCCACCCCAACCGGAAACGCATCGCGGCATTCTTCGCTGCTGAACCGGCGCAAGGTTGCGATATCGTCATTGGACATTCCGATCACGCTTGCCCCCGCTTCGCGAAATTCTGGCATCGCTTCGGCAAATGCGTTGGCTTCCAAAGTGCACCCTTGCGTGAAAGCTTTGGGATAAAAGTACAGCACCACTGGCCCCTGACGCAGGGCCGCTTGCAGCGAAAAGCCCATGTCGCGGCCCGCCATAGCTGCCTGGGTCGTGAATGCAGGCGCCACAGTGCCCTCAGCAAGTTGTGCCGATGCAGGGATCGCCATCAATGCCGCAGCAGCCGACAGTGTGAATGCCAATGGTCCAAAGCGCGCGGGCAGTGTTTTGGTGTGTGTCATTCCATATCAACCCACAAAAGATCGTTCAGTTTCAAATTCGGGATCAATAAATCCCGCCCTGCTCTTCGACAAAATCGCTCGGCTCTCCGTTGCCGCTGTCGGCAGGACCATCGGATGCGCGGCGCGATTCTCTGACCAGTGCCAGAATTTCATCGCGCTTGGCCGCGATCTCGTCTTGCCGGGTGGACCGTTCTGGCTCTGTATTTGGCTTGAAAGCTTCCCAGATAACGTCCGAGCGCGGATCGCCGCTTGACCATCCATCAAGGACCCGTTTGCCAGTACGCCGGTCAACGCGGACCATACGTATGCCTTCGGGCGCAATTGCGGGAAGATCAGACCAACGATCGCGTGAATTTTCGATCAAGTCTTTGATGATCGGCGCTGCGATTGTGCCGCCGAAGGCATATCCGCCCATATTGCGAGGCGTATCAAAGCCGACATAAACGCCTGCGACCATTCGCTGCGTGCCGCCTACAAACCAAACATCTTTGGGGCCAGTCGTTGTCCCGGTTTTGCCAAACAGTGGAAGGCCAAGGCCATTGAGCACAGTCGCGGTGCCGCGTGAGACAACCCCTTCAAGCATATGCATCGTTTGGAATGCGGTGCGCGGATCCATCGCCTGATCCCCCTTGATACCGAAACGCGGCATCGCGCTGCCATCATATTCAGCCATATTGCAGCCATTGCAGGACCGTTCATCGGCCCTCCAAATGACCACGCCGTTGCGATCCTGCACGTAATCAATGACAGTCGGTTCATTCAACCGGCCATGGTTTGCGATCGCGGAATAGGCCGTAACCATCCGCATAACGGTCGATTCCTCAGCGCCCAGCGAAGTCGCTGCATAAGGATCAGGATCATCGGAAATGCCCAAGTTTTGAATCGTCTCAACGACATTATTCATACCGGCCTGCATGCCGATTTGGACGGTCATGATGTTTTGAGATTGCTCAAGACCGTAACGCATTGGGAACTGGCCAGCGCGCCCGCCTCGAATACACTTTTGTCCCAATTGGCGGCCCTGATAATAGCAATATCGTGTGTTATCGATCTGGGTCGAGGGCGTCATGCCGTTGTCTAAACCCGTGGCATAGATAAACGGTTTGATCGTTGATCCGGGTTGCCGCATCGCTTGGGTCGCGCGGTTAAAGTCAGACAATCTGTGATCAAAACCGCCCTGCATCGCAAGCACGCGGCCGCTCTGAGCGTTTTGCACGACCAAACCGCCTTGCGCCTCTGGAATGGTCCGCACCCGGTAACCGTTACCCTCTGGCGAGACAGCGATAACATCACCAGCCTTCAAAGCATTCGGCAGGTTCGAAAGCGGTGCTTCTTCGCCATCGGAAAAGCCAATTGTCGCAGACGAACCATTGCGCATTGTGACAACGCCTACGCGCCAGTCATCGTAATTTATCGATAGGTAAGAGCTCGCAAGCTGCCCCGCCCAATTTCCCTGTTCGAGCGGAATAGTCGCAATTGGGCCCGACCAAGCGCGGCGGCCTTGGTAACGCACCAGACCGCGGCGCAGCGCGTCTCGCGCCGCATTTTGCATCTCCACGTCGAGTGATGTGCGAACCCACAGGCCGCCCGCATACACGCTGTTGTCACCGTCTTCGGCGGATTCGCCAAAATCTGCGATCAATTGACGGCGAACCTCTTCGAGGAAATACCCTGCATCCGCGCTGCGCTGGCTGCGTTGCCGGGCCAGACCCAGCGGTTTGGCGGCCGCAGCGGCGCGCTGCGCTTCGGTAATGAAGCCATTTTGCTTCATTTGGGACAAGACAAAATCGCGCCGGTTCAAGGCGGCCTCTTCCTGACCAGAACGCCCATACCGTTCCGGTGCTTTGGGCAAAATCGCAAGGAAGGCCACCTCATGAAGTTCAAGATCGCCGACATCCTTATCAAAGTATGCACGCGATGCCGCTTGCACACCGAATGACCGCCGCCCCAATGGGATTTCGTTGAGATACAGCTCAAGTATCTCTTCTTTAGAAAGAACCCCTTCGATCCGGCTCGCAAGGATCATTTCCTTAAGCTTGCGTGTGACCGAGTATTCATCGCCCAATAGCAGGACTTTCGCGACCTGCTGTGTGATCGTCGAACCGCCAACCGCCCGTTCGCCCGATCCATATTTGGTGACATAATCAAATACGGCGTTGGCCGTGCCGGTTACATCGACGCCGCCGTGGCTAAAGAAGGTTTTGTCTTCAGCAGACAAATACGCATTGACCAAGGGTTCTGGGAAATCTTCAAATTGCAGCTGAACCCGGCGTTCCCGCGCGTAAGAATGCACGATCTCTCCATCAATGCCGCGCACCATAGTTGGCAACGGCGTTTGATAATGAGCGAGACTGGACGCATCGGGCAGGTCGCGCGCCAAAAACGCCCATGCTGCGAACCAAAAGGCAACGAACAGCACAAATGCCAGTGCAGCGAGTTTAAACAGCCAACTGGAGCGCCATTTTTCGCGGAACCAATGGCTCATCGCGGACAAGTCACCGGAAATGCGTTGGCGCGCATATTGGGCAAAAGGCAGAGCTCCGCCTTGCGGTGTTTCGGGAGCAGAAATCTCGGAAGCATCAGTCATCGTGGATGCGATTTATCGCGGTTCGCGGCAGATTGCTAGCGCCGCGGTCTACTGATCAGCACGATCATTGGCGCGGCGCGCGAAATACACCCGGATCGCACGGGCTAAGACTGCCGCGTACTCTGCTCGGCCTTCGTCTGTCGTCAACCGAGTCCGATCGTCTTCGTTGGTGACAAATCCGCTTTCAAACAAAACGCCGGGCACATCTGGCGCGCGCAACACAGCCAATTCAGCCGATCGCCGTGTTTGAGGGTGAAAGCGGATCGTGCCTTCTCCCTCTCGCTCAATCAAAGCAGCAAATTCGGTTGCGTCGTCCTGTGTCCGCTGCTGCGACAATTCGACAAGGATCGCACTGACTTGGGCGCTTTGCCCTTCGATCGTAATCCCGTTTAACGCGTCGGCAGCGTTCTCTCGCTCGGCAAAGCGCGCCGCAGCTTCCGACGAAGCCTCCGTTGATAGGGTGTAGATACTGGCACCTGAAACACTGGTGTTCTCAGCGCCGGAATCGGCATGGATCGAAAGGAACAAGTCCGCTTCCAATTGGCGAGCGATCTCTGGACGCTGCGCCAAAGTGACAATGGTGTCGTCATCACGCGTAAGAGCGACTCGAATGCCGCCCGCTTCGACCAATTGATCGCGCAGAGCGACCGCGATGGCCAGAACGATGTCTTTTTCCAAAACTTCGGTGTTACCGCTGGTTCCAATTGAGCCCGGATCGCGGCCGCCATGCCCCGCATCAATAACAATAAGCGGGCGCGCAGGGTCATCGGGACCGAGCACGTCAGGCAGCTCTAGCGGCTCATCAGACGGATCAATCCAAAAACGCAAAACATAGTCCCGCCCCCATTCAGGGACCGGGATTGTGACACCCAACGCCATGGCTCCGCCCACCAACAAAGCCGGGACAGCCAAGATCAACAAAAGCAGCGTGCGCAAACTCATATCAGGAAAACCTTAGGATGTTGCGTCATATAAGCGCAATAGAGTTGCGGCGCGTAACCCACGGTGCTAGCGATGAAATTGAAACGGGGCAGGAGTGGCAAAGCGCCATTTAACCACCCGGTGTTTCACCCACATGGCCCGATCTGCATCATGAATGCGCAAAATCCGGCCACTTTACAGGTTGATGCAGTGACGAGACGACACTCCTCGCAAAGGTATAACCAGCGCCCAACCGGCGCGGGAAGCCATGCGGGGTCCCCAATGGGGTTTGAGGCGGACATATTCCGCACACTCGTCACAGCAGACACGAACATTGCACGCGGTCTAACATTACAGGCTCGCGCAAATACACATAACGGCCCTGATCTTTCTCGGGGCTATTTCACACACATTACACGCCCCTCTCGCCGAATATCGGTGAGCAGGCCCGGCGTTTGGAGAATAATACATGGCAACGCGCATGCTAATCGATGCGCGCCACTCGGAAGAGACCCGGGTGGCGGTGCTCAAAGGCAACCGAATTGAAGAATTCGACTTTGAATCTGCTGAACACAAACAGATCAAAGGCAACATCTATCTCGCGAAAGTAACCCGCGTAGAACCATCATTGCAGGCGGCATTTGTCGACTTTGGCGGCAATCGTCACGGTTTCCTCGCCTTCAGCGAAATCCATCCGGATTATTATCAAATCCCTCAGGATGACCGCGAACGATTGCTCGCCGAAGAGGCAGAGGCGGCTGAAGAAGAAGCGCGTCTTCGCGCTGAAGACGAAGAAGAAGGCAACACACCCGGCGAAGAATACGACGCCGAGGATGAAAGCGCTGAAGCTCTTGCCGAAGACCTTGCCGAAGATGGCATGGAAGAAATCGACACGTCGGAAAAAGACAAAGTTTCCACCATCGAAGACGGCGCATCAGATGATGATGGCGAAGACGACGATGACGATTCGGAAGAAGAAGCCGAAGAAGCATCGGACGACAGCGACGGTGAAGACAAACCGCGCCGCGGTCGCCGCGGACGTGGTCGCCGCCGTCAAAGCGGAAAAGGCGGCAATGGTTCCAAGCGCGGCAGCCGCGCCAAAGAAGTCGACGAAGTGCGCGCCAAGCGTATGGCTCTGCGTCGCCGCTACAAAATTCAGGACGTCATCCAACGTCGTCAGGTTCTGTTGGTTCAAGTGGTCAAGGAAGAGCGCGGGAATAAAGGCGCGGCTCTCACCACCTACCTCAGCCTTGCTGGCCGTTACACCGTGCTGATGCCCAACAGCAGCCACGGCGGCGGGATCAGCCGCAAGATCAATTCTTCGTCTGACCGTAAACGTCTGAAACAAGTTGTCGCCGACCTCACCCTGCCAAAAAGCATGGGGCTGATCGTGCGCACGGCCGGGATCACCCGGACAAAGACAGAGATTAAGCGCGATTTCGATTACCTCGCGCGCCTGTGGGACGAAATCCGTCAAACGACGCTGAAATCCACCGCGCCGAGCCTTGTCCATTCGGACAGCGACCTTATCAAACGCGCGATCCGCGACATTTACAATCGAGAGATTGAAGAGGTGATCGTCGAAGGCGAAGACGGATACAAATCCGCCAAGAGCTTCATGAAAATGCTCATGCCCAGCCATGCCCGGCGGGTCAAAGCCTATTCCGATCCGGTGCCCTTGTTCCAGCGTTACGGCGCAGAGGATCAATTGCGCGCGATGTATGACCCGATGGTTCAGCTTAAATCGGGCGGCTATCTGATCATCAATCCGACTGAGGCTCTGGTCTCGATCGACATCAACTCAGGCCGTTCGACCAAAGAACACGGGATCGAACAAACCGCGCTTCACACAAACTTAGAAGCCGCGCGCGAGATTGCCCGCCAATTGCGCCTGCGCGATATGGCCGGTCTGGTCGTGATCGATTTCATCGACATGGAATACAATTCCAACACGCGCAAAGTCGAAAAGGCGATGAAAGAGGCGCTGAAGACCGACCGCGCTCGCATTCAGGTTGGCCGCATTTCTGGCTTTGGCCTGATGGAAATGAGCCGCCAGCGACTGCGCACAGGCGTGCTTGAAGCCACAACGCGCGAATGCCCGCATTGCGACGGGTCGGGCTTAGTCCGCACCGCGTCGTCTGCTGGTCTATCCGCTCTGCGTCTGATCGAAGACGAAGCCGCCAAAGGCAAAGGCACCGTCATTCGCATGGCCGCCAGCACCGAAGCGGCGATTTACATGCTCAATGAGAAACGCGGCGAGCTGGTCGAGATTGAACAGCGTTACGGCGTCACCGTCGAAGTCTTGCCAGAAGGTGAAGACGAAGGCGCAAAAATGGCCGTGTCCAGCGCTGGACCGCGCCCGACCGAAGCGCCGAAGTTTGAACCCATCGTTGATGATGACGATGATGATGACATTCCCGAAGAAGAAGACTTCGCCGAAGACGAAGAGGACGAGCGTCCAAAGAAAAAGCGCAGACGCCGCCGTGGTGGCCGCGGCCGGAACAAGAACCGCCGCGATGATGGCGATTCTTCAGAAGGCGAACCTGGCAACGAAGGCGAAAGCGCCGACGAACACGATCAGGGCTCTGAAGGCGAATCTGCTTCTGAGAGAGACGACGAAAGCGGTCCAGACGGCGAAGACAAGCCCAAAAAGCGCCGCCGCCGCGGTGGGCGCGGAAGGCGCCGCAAGACCGACGAAAGCGTAGAGGGTTCAGAAGAATCTGCGCCAGACGCGGATGCAGAGGTTGATGCTCCTGCCCCTGTTCAAGACACAGAAGCAGTGGCAGCAGACGCTGAAGCTCCTGCGGACGAAGAGAAGCCCGCAGAAAAGCCGAAACGCAAACGCGCTCCGCGCAAGAAGAAGGTTGAAGAAACCCCAGCGGAAGCGGAGGCACCGTCTGACAAAACACCGTCAGACGAAGCCCCTGCTGAAGAGAAGCCGGCGGAGAAGCCGAAGCGCAAGCGTGCTCCTCGAAAGAAGAAAGAAGAGGAAGCCGCTCCTGAAGCAGAAACCGCAGAAGCGGAAGCTCCAAAGCCGAAGGCGACGAGAGCACGAGCCAAACCGGCCAAAGCGGCAGCAGTCGAAGCCCCAGCGAGCGAGGGCGATACTGCCGGCGCAGACGATCAGGCTGGCGGGTCGGATTCTAAGAAACGCGGTTGGTGGCAACGCACCTTCGGCGAGTAAACCGAACATCCAACAAAAAGGGGCCGGGAAAGTTCGCTTTCCCGGCCCCTTTTGTTTGCGATGAGAGCGATTTGCCTTGCTTTACATCCCCGGACGGCGCGCCACGCCCCATTCATTCCACATGGCAAACTTGGGTGCCTTGGGAAGATAGCCCTGCCCCAATGGCTCCACTTCGAAACCAGCCCCGCGAAACGCAGAGCCAATCGGCCGGGTCAGATGGCATCCGCCCGCAAGCTTTTTCCAGACTGGTTCCACGCGGTCCTGCCACTTGGCCACATCCGCATCGGGGGCTCTGCCATGTTCAAGGAACAGGGCCTGACCACCCGGGCGCAGAATACGGAGCATTTCGGATAGAACGCGGCTCGGCTCTTGGACGGAGCACAGCGTAAAGGTGCACACAACCGTATCGAATGTGCCAGATGGAAACGGAATATCTTCGCCAATGCCTTGCCGCAGATCAGCGGGCCATCCTTTGGCCAATGCCGCCTCCTTTGCGTTGTCGAGCAAAGCTTCATGCGGGTCTATACCGGCGTAGGACGTGATCGCGTCTGCATTGTAAAACTCGTGGTTGATCCCGCCACCGCAGCCAAGTTCAAACACATCACCGCGTGCCAATGGCACAACAGCGGCCCGCCGTTTCATCACCTGACCCGTGCCGCACGCGCAGCGGATCAGCTTCGGCATCACATGTGCATCATACCAAGACCCAAAGCCCATAAGCCGCATCCTCCCTTACCGCGCGGTATAGAAGCACGTTCTGCGGGATTATCAAAACACTATTGGCCCATCACGCCGATTTGTCGTCACATGGGAGTCTTGACCAAGAGCGATTGCAGCGCCGTTTTGATCTTCGTCATGTCCTCAGAAAGCCCGGCCTCAACCTGCGCGATTGGGCTGTCGCCCCAACCGCTTATCATCGGCATGGAAAGCCCCACTCTAAGCGTTCCGCCCCAGCCTTCTGGGCGCGTAACGCATTTGACCGGTTGACCCAAGCGAACCCCGCCAAGAGCCAATTGCTTGTGCAAATCTTGTGCTTCATCAAATGTTCTCAGTCCGGCCACGCTTTTGGCCATTCTGCTTGGCGGAAAATCGTCCCAAATCCGGTCGGTAAATCCGCCGCTCGGTGCATCATATCGGCCGGGACCAAGCCCACCATTGAACGGAGGGGCTCCAACAAATCTCGACCCAGTCATCAAGACTATCGCGCCATTTTTGAAGTAATCCGCGATGGCATCACTGGTGATACGCGCCTGACAGGCATCAATGACAAAGGTCACCGCACCTGGAAATTCCGCCTGGATCGCGGCAATGTCTTCGATACCGGGCAGCACCAAGCCGATCTTTGGCCGGGCGGCGGAAATGGCCGGTTGGACACAGGAGCAATTGATCGAGACGATTGTGGCTGAAGGGCTGGCTCATCACGGGTTGATCTGAGCGAGCGAGCGCTCGCCCTTATCCGGTCGAAGCAGGGTTTTTGCGGTTCGAATACGCGATAGCCAAGCGAAACACCGCCCAAGCTGGCGCTAGGATTGCAGCAGCGATTAAGCACCATGCGAAGTCCGGTTGATACAGCTGAATTGTGGCAAGCGGTCCTCCGAAAAGCTTCGGCAGAACATCAACCAAGAACCATGCGAGGCCGGCCATAGCCGCCAATGGCAGCCAAAGGCTGAGTTTGCCCGGCAGGTTTTCGAGTTTTGAGCGCAGAGCCTGCCTGCCTCTCCACGAAACAAAAGCGAGCAACACAAACAGCGGCGGCAAGAGCGCAATCGAGAGATAGGCCACCTTCGGCCCCAACCGGGACCCATCGTCGACATGGGCTTGACCCAATGCCCGTGCACCGGCCCCTCCGATCAAATACCACGTGTCGGCAAAACCCAAACCGCCATTGGCATTGACCATTACCGCGGCAGCGGTTCCGTCACTGGGATTGATCGAAGCCAGCGTCTCTGCGCCGGGCACCAATCCGGTGTGATAGACCGTCCCAAGCGTAGGGTCGATTGACCATCCCAGTCCATACATTGGCGAAGCAGGTCCAGACGGTGTCATCATGGCCGTCTTTCCGGCCGCCGACAGGACATCATCTTCGCAGTTTAGCCAAATGGGGAGATACCGCCCCATATCCTTGGCGCTGGACGCGATCCCTCCGACAGGAGCGTTGATGCGAAGCCCCTCTGCGCCAGAGGCAGCGCGCACCCCTCCGAACCATGGTCGATGCCCGGTTGCCATCGTGTCAGGGACAGGACCGACAACAACCACGCTTTCATTCATGCCCAGCGGTTCGAAAATCCGCTGTTTGATATAGTCGGCGTAGGTTTCCCCACTAAGCTGCTCGATCACCGCTCCCAGGATCTGGTAATTGGCGTTGGAATACTCCCAGCCCGCTCCGGGTGTCCGCGCAGGCTCAATGAGGGCCAATTGCTGTGCATATTCGATCAAGCCAAGCTGCGAAGCCTCTGCGGCGCCGTGTTGGCTGTTTCCTTGAACGGTCGAATATCCGCTCGTGTGATTGAGCAGCTGGCGGAGCGTAACCTCGCTCGCGGCACCGCCTGTAAACGCGTCAATATGGATAGAGACCCGATCATCCAGGCCCAGTTTGCCGGACTCGGCCAATTGCATGATGGCCAGTGCCGTAAAGCTTTTGGTGACTGAGCCGATTGGAAAGAGCGTATCTGCAGTAACACGGTCGCCGCTCCCTTTTTCAACTTCGCCAAAGCCCTGTGCCCACACCTCGCCGTCTTCGACCCGCGCATAGGCAAGTCCCGGAGCCGCACTTGAAACGAGTTCGGTATCGATGAATTCATCAAGCTGTTCAGTCACAGCGCTGGCTGACAATGTCGAAGCCAACAAAGCGCCAGCGGCGAACACCCATCTCAATTTCATACCGAGTTCCAAATCCAACATTTCACACAGATACGCGCTTGCGCCTTTCAACAAAAGACGTGGTTACGATGCGGAGATATGTCACTCAGTTTCGCGCAATGCATCAAAGAAAACGGGCGAAGCCGATAGGCCCGCCCGTTTCGTTTTAGCGTTATCTCGCGAAGCAATCGCGCGAACTTTGGTGCTTTTCGCCCAGATTACTCGGACAAACGGCGTGTTTCCAAGATGTGCCCTTGCTCCACCAAGCCGGGCAGATCAGCGCGGTCGATCGAAATGCTCTCACTCTCATCCCAGACGATTCCCGATAGATCGCCCTGCAATTCGCCAAGTGTTCCTTCGGGGCTCGGCCATGCACCGGATTCCGTGATGACAGTAACACTCGCGGCCTCGACTTGCGTGACTTTCAAGAGGCCGTATGCGGCGCCCATCTCATCACCGTCCTGACCAAATTCATAGTCGGAAAACTCGTCCAATTTGGCTGCCCACAAATCACCCACAGCCGGTGCCGCAAGAATTGGGTCAAGCGTAGCCGCGGTGACTTCCTGACCATCCGACACAGATGTCGCAGCATCACAGCCAGAGAGCATAATTGCTCCCAATGCAGCCACGCCGCCAAGTGCACGAAAATTGAGGTTCCCGAATTTCATTCAATTGTTCCAATCATTTTGCCTGGATCAACTTTATGTTCGATGCGCTGCCCGCATTCAACCGGGTTTGTGGGACATTGCTCAGATTGCCGCCAGCTATTGGAGAGTGACACGGATGGTCTGAGTGTCTGATGTTGGGGGTGAGAGCAGACAAAGCCTAACTTGCGCAGTTTAGGCGGGTCCAGGATCAAAGGACAAAGCACGGATAACGCCGCGTATTTCAGCGAGGCCTTTCATCCTTCCAATCGCTGAGTACCCCGGATTGGTCTCCTTCGAGATATCTCCCATCATCAAATGGCCGTGATCGGGTCGTATGAAAATCTCCCGGTCCGTGGCGCGTTCATTGGCGAGCAGATTGCGGATCACGCTGAGCATGTCGATATCGCTGTCCAAATGGCTTGCCTCAACGAAAGTGCGTGGTTCCTCCGGGTCACGCGACACGCCGCGCAAATGGGCAAAATGAATGCGTGTCCGGTAATCTCGTGCCATTTGCGGCAGATCATTGTCAGGCCTGCTGCCGTATGTGCCAACACAAAGGGTGATGCCGTTTGAAGGACTCGGTTCGGCCTCAAAAAGCAAATCTAAATCGGCTGGAGTGCAAATAACTCTGGGAAGACCAAACATATCCCATGGCGGATCATCAGGGTGGATCGCGAGCTTCACATCAAGCTTTTCTGCCACGGGGAGAACGCGTTTCAAGAAGCGGACTAGGTTTGCCCGCAGCTGGCCATGGCTAACCCCGTCATATCGCATCAACATCGCGCGAAAATCATCCAGTGAATACGCATCTGTCATCTTCCCGGGCAGCCCGGCGATAATTGTGCTGGTAAGGGCTTCGATATCGGCTTCTGACATCGCATCAAAAGCAATGCTTGCGCGGGCAAGTTCGTCGTCACTGTAATCCGCTTGTGCGCCTGTTCGTCCGAGGATGAAGAGGTCAAACGCTGCAAAACGGTCTTGATCAAATTTCAACGCATAAGCGCCATTGGGCAGCTGGTGCCTGAGGTCAGTTCGCGTCCAATCGATCACGGGCATAAAGTTGTAGCAGATGGTTTTGATGCCCTCCGCCGCTAGGTTCTTCATGCTTTCGATCCAAGCGTCGACATAGACCTCGCACCCAGGCGAAGCCAGTTTGATGTCATCGTGCACAGGGATGCTTTCGACCACCGTCCAATGCAGGGTCGAACCCGCTGCATTGCCCTGCTCGACCATCGCACGGTGAGCCGCAATCTTTTCACGTGGCCAGGGCTCACCAATCGGGATATCGTGCAAGGCGCTCACAATATCGGTCGCGCCGGTTTGGCGAATGTCTTCGAGGGAGACTGGATCGTTTGGCCCGAACCAACGCCAGGATTCGCGCATTATTCCTCCTCCATCAAAGCATGCCCATTAGGCCCTGAAAGCCCATGTAGCCGGTTACGAGCGAAAAGAGGAATATCCCGCCAAGCCCGGCATTGGTCAGCCATGAATGGCGGTATTCACCCATCAGGTCAGCGCGGTTTCCGAGATACAGAATACATGCGACAGTCAACGGTAAAAGCACCACATTGAAAGCTTGGCTCATGATGAGGACCAAGACTGGTCTTGCATCGAAAAGAGGCACGACAAGCCCAAGCAGGGAGATGATGCCTACGAACAGGCGGTACTTCCAGATCGTCATGTCGCGCGGGGTGCTGCGAAAATCGCAGATCAGCCATGGGATGAGAATAAGGTTTGGGAATTGTGAAGAGACCCCTGCCGCGATAATGCCTATGGCGAAGATTGACACGGCCAGCGGTCCGGCGAGGGGTTCAAGCAAACCAATCATTTGCGATGCTTTGTCGAACGGAATGCCTTCTGCGAACAGGCTGCCCGCTGCGGCCGCCATAATCGATGCGCTGATTACAAACATCATGATCGCCGCAAATGCCGCATCGCGTCGCTGTTGTTTGTCCTGCGCGATAGTCCAGCCTGCCTCCTTTACCAAAGTTGTGCGCATGATGAAGAGACCTGAGAAGATCGTTGTTCCGACCATTGACGCAATCAACAGCAGAGGCCCGGCCCCGCTGGAACCAGTATCCGGCACCGCCGGGATGAGCCCTGCGGCCATAGAGGAGACGGGCGGCATGAGGATGAAGAAGTTGAGCACGAAGGCCACGCCCATAATGGCCACGACCACGGCCAAAATGCGTTCAAAGACTTGTGTGTGACCGCCCCAGAATATGAAATATGCGACCGAGCAGAAAAACGCCGCCCAATAGAGCGGCTTTATCCCGCCGGAGATGAAGGTTTTCGACCATTCATAGCTGATCTCGGCCACAATCCCCATGACACCCATAAGGCTCGCAAACACGCCTATGCCAAGCGCGGCGATAAAGAACAGCCCGACAGCCGGGTGAATATGTTTGCGAAATGCCTCGAGCGCTGTCTCACCCGTGACCAATGTGTAGCGCCCATATGTCGCAACCATTAGATAGGTCGCAGCACACGAAATCAGCACGGTCCAAAGCAGACCCATTCCATAGTTGGCGCCAGCCGAAGTCATCGTGGTGACGCTTCCGGTTCCAATGTTGAAGCCGACTAGGAATATACCCGGAAGGAATAGGGCAAGCTTTGCTTTCCAACCATGTGTGCTGCCGACGCCGGTCACAGTGCCGTTCCAAAATCCGCCATTTGCCTCATCCTCCCTTGCCTGCTTCGGATAAGAGCTGATGCTACTCGTGTCTACTAGACTTGGAAAAGGCAATGAAATGAAACCGAACGTCCGAAACTGAGTAGTTGCCCGACAGATCGCTTTGGTGAGATTTTGAGCCAGTTTCGCGCTCTAGGCCGGAACAACCTTACCGGCAAAATCGAACACTTTTCCGCTATCCTGCGCGTTCAATCCGGCCAGCACATTGAGCAGTTTCTCTGCTGCGGCATTCGGCTCGGTCAATTGCCCGTCTGGCAGGTTTGTCTGAAACGGCTGTGACAGGACGCTATCCACGGTGCCGGGATGCAAGCCGACGATCACGCCGTCCTTATGTGTGCGCCCCATCTCCAAAGCGAAGTTTTTGAGCAGCATGTTTAGCGCCGCCTTTGACACACGGTATGAATGCCACCCGCCAAGGTTATTGTCACTGATCGACCCAACGCGCGCGCTGAGTGCGGCAAAAACGAAGCGTTGATCGCGCGGCATCAGCGGCAAGATATGCTTGGCAATCAAAGCAGGACCGACCGTGTTGAGTGCAAGCACCTCTCCCATTGCTCCGGGATCGAGGCGTTTTAGCGTTCGCTCTGGCCCAGTGCCATCGGGCAAAGTGAGCACGCCAGTGGCTATGATGGTGCATTCGGGCGGGCGTTCCTTCATCATCGCGGCGGCGGTTTTGATGCTGTTTTCATCGGTCAAATCGAATGAGAAAGGTGTGACGCCCGGCGCTGTTGGAACGGCGCCGCGGCGCGAACCGGTATAGAGCACCTCGCACCCCTGCTCCGCCAAATGCGCGCACAAAGCAGCGCCAATCGCCCCTCTGCTGCCAAATATTGCGGCGCTGCGGACCCGGGTAGCTGCTGGGGCGGGTTGCGATTTTCCTACATTGGTCATGCGGGATAAAGCGAAACAATGCGCGCAAAGTTCCCGCCTACCTTTGAACCCAACACCCTCCGAACAGCGATGCGCGGCCTCAAAAAACGGAAGTTGACACATGGACCCAAGCAACAAGCCCAAAAACGGCGGAAATTCGGGGTTGCACGGAACTGTCCATTATTTCGAAAGAGTGCACTTGCGTGTAACGCGGCCTTGCGCAATTGGTGCGGTGCAATCATACGGCCCGTGGTCACCGCACACAGCGTCTTGCCTCCCATGGCACAGGCGTTAAACAGGTGACTGGGGCAATTAGGGATCACGAGACAATGGCGACTTTCACCCTTCCGAAGAATTCGAAGATCCGCAAAGACGGTCAAGTGCACAAAGCATCGGGCGGGAAACGGATTAAGTCGTTCAAGGTTTACCGCTATGATCCCGACAGCGGTCAGAACCCCCGCTATGACAAGTTCGAGCTCGACCTCGATGAATGCGGCCCGATGGTTCTGGACGCCCTGTTCAAGATTAAGAACGAGATTGATCCGACCCTGACTTTCCGCCGGTCATGCCGCGAAGGGATTTGCGGATCATGCTCGATGAACCTCAATGGTAAGAACGGGCTCGCCTGTACCACCGCGATTGAGGACCTGAACGGTGAGATCCGGATCACTCCCCTGCCCCATATGGACGTGATCAAGGATCTGGTGCCAGATTTCACGCACTTCTATGCGCAATACGCGTCGATCCGGCCTTGGCTGCAAACAGTCAGCCCAACCCCTTCGGGCAAAGAACGGCTTCAAACACCGGAACAGCGCGAGCAATTGGACGGCCTGTATGAATGCATCCTTTGCGCTTGCTGCTCAACATCGTGCCCATCATACTGGTGGAATTCAGACAAGTTCCTTGGCCCTGCGATCCTACTTCAGGCGTACCGTTGGCTTGCCGATAGCCGGGACGAAATGACGGGTGAGCGCCTGAACGAGCTTGAAGACCCGTTCCGTCTCTACCGTTGCCACACGATCATGAATTGCGCGAATGTATGCCCTAAGGGACTCTCGCCAGCGAAAGCCATCGCCGAAACCAAGAAGATGATGGCCGAACGCGCGATTTGATCCGTGATTGCGATGAACGCGCCGTTTGAACACCGCGCATTGACCGCCGAAGAAGCGGGCGGCGAAGAGGGATGGTTCACTTGGAACCTGACCGATCGAACGCGCTATAACACTGCCGTGCTTGGCGACATGCAGATGCGCCGTGAAGGCGAGTTTTGCAGGCTGCGCATGTTTCCCGAGCGTAAGCACACAAATTTGGGCGATAACATCCATGGGGCAACGACACTGGGCTTAATCGATATTGCCCTGTTCGCGACAATGCATGCAGTTGGAGCTGGTGATGCTGGACCATCGGTAACCGTTGAATTGTCGAGCCAGTTTGTTGGAGCAGGTGATCCAGATCGCCCTCTTGATGCGGTAACCGAAATCGTTCGCGAAACGGGCCGAATGCTGTTCTTGCGCGGACAATGCGTGCAAGGTGATGATGTCGTTGCCAGCTATTCTGGGATCGTCCGCAAAATGAAAGCGCGGAGTTGATCCGTGATGCTTGCGCGATACGAACAGCTAATCTCGCGCGGCGAATTGCGCGCAGATCCAGGCCAGCGACGCGCCGCTGTTCGTTTGGATATCCTCCAAAAAGAGTTGGAGGCCGAACAACCGGGCGGATTGCTTGGTCAATTGTTCGGACGCAAGCTCACACGGCCCAATGGCGTCTATATGTGGGGCGGTGTTGGCCGCGGTAAATCCATGCTGATGGACCTGTTTCATGACCAGCTAAAGATCAAAGAGAAACGCCGCGTCCACTTCCACGCTTTTATGCAAGAGGTGCACGACGAAATGCGAATTGCGCGGCAAGACCATGCAGGCGACCCTATCCCGCCTGTGGCAGCCAAACTCGCAGAGAACCTTCGCGTGCTTGCATTTGATGAAATGGTAGTCACCAATTCCGCAGATGCGATGATCATGAGCCGGCTTTTCACGCAATTGATCCGTGAGCAAGACGTGACCATCGTGACAACGTCAAACCGCGCACCGACCGACCTGTATAAGGACGGGCTCAATCGCGAACACTTCTTACCATTCATCGGTCTGATAACGGAAGAGCTTGATGTCGTTGGGTTAAACGGTCCAACCGACTATCGCCTCGACCGGATTGGCGATCTTGCCACTTGGCATTATCCGTTCGGTGATGAGGCTACTGCGCGTGTGCGGGAGGCCTTTTTCAGGCTCACCGATTTCGACCCCAATGACGCAGCAAACGTGCCATCTGGCGAAGTCGCAGTCGGCCCGACCCGCTCAATTCATGTGCCAAAATCGTTAAAGGGCGTCGGTGTCTTCAGCTTTAAGAGGCTGTGCGCTGAGGCTCGCGGAGCTCCCGATTACCTCGCCATTGCGAGAACATATCACACTGTTATTTTGGTTGGCATCCCGCAAATGGGCCCGGAGAAACGCAACGAAGCGGCTCGCTTTGTGACGTTGATCGACGCGCTGTACGAACACCGGGTCAAGCTGTTTGCAGCCGCCGAAGTCGCACCGGATGAATTGTACAGCGCAGGCGACGGTAGCTTTGAATTTGAACGGACAGCTAGCAGGCTCAACGAGATGCGCAGTGATGAATATTTGGCGTTAGGCCACGGCGCAGAACACTAAAACAGGTCGCTAATAAGGGCTACGCAGCAGCAATCCGTTCAGCCAATCGACCTTGAGCGCTTACCAGTCGGCTCATCACCTTAAGATCCTGCTCACGCAGTTCGAGAGCCGTGTCCGCCCACATTTCGGTGATCCGGTTAAGCTCTGCCAATTCAAGATTCCAAACATACTTGATGGCGCGGCGCGATCCCACAAGGCCAGCATGTCGTCGATCTGATTTCTTAATGAAATCGCGAACCGCGTTCACCCCGTCGCCCGGTTCGGCCAAGTGGTGCACGATCCCAAGATCATACAGCTGCTGTGCCGTGAATGTTTCATTGGAAACGATGATGCGATCCGCCATCGCACTGCCCAGCTTTCGCGATAGGAACGCATGGGCCCCCATCCCCGGAAACAGCCCGAACATGATTTCGGGCAGACCGAATGTTGCCTGCTTTTCTGCAACTATGTAATCGAACGAAAGAAGAGCCTCAAAGCCTCCCCCTAAAGCAGTGCCTTGGACCATTCCAATGGTGAGCATCGGAATATCAAGAGTGCGGATATTGCGTTCCAAAATCCGGCAACAGCGATGACCATAATCGACCAAAGCGTCCCGATCACGCTTGCGGATCAATCGCTGAAAAAGGTCAAGATCGCCGCCAAAACAGAACACGTCAGGTGACCGGCTGCCTAGGACCAAGTAGCGAAGCGGGACCTTTTCAGGACCAAAGCCGCGCTCAATCAAATCCTGCCATTTTTCGAAATCATCCAGCAATGCCGGAGTAAAACTTGGGCGTCCCTCTGGATTGATGAAGGACCAAAGTGTCGCTGATCGATCTTCATAGAGAACATCGAGTTCGTTTAGTTCGAACAATTCATTTGGAATAGAAGCGTGCAGCACACTTTCGGCGAGCAATTCATCATCGCCCGTCAATGGAACTGCACTGCTCGCGCCGCTGTCCATTATACACTACTCCAATTTGACCCAGACACTCTAAACACGAGAATGTGTCAAGAAATATCGCGACCGTGTTCGGCCCTGCTAAGGAGTAACTCTAATCTACCGATTGGAAAGCTGGCAATACATTGTTTTACATTTCGTCGTGCCGAGAGTCTCAAATCGGGTCAGGATCTGTGCATATTAACGATAGAATATGATCGGAGCAGGCACACTCAGTATGAGCGAATGGTTAATCACTGACACCCAAATGTGTGAGCGATTTTTCCAAAATGAGCAATTGCCAAAGGACACGCGAATTGTCGCTGCGTCCGGATATATGCGCATCGGCCAAGCTAGACAGCGCCTGTGGATCGAACCAATCAGATTGCGCCAGAATTGAGCTTGAAGCGATTGCCCTTGCCTCTTTGCGCAATGGCCCTCGCAACCAATCCGCAATCGGTGTCACAAAACCCTGTTTCGAGCGGTAAAGGATATCGTGAGGCAGATACCGCTCCATACACTTCTTGAGCAGGAATTTGCCTGTACTGCCCTTCACACGCATACCATCGGGCAATCGCGCTGCGAATTCGACCAGGCGATGATCCAGCAACGGCTCGCGCGCCTCTAGGCTGACAGCCATGCTGGTGCGATCGACCTTCGTCAGGATATCGCCGGGCATCCAAAACGTCAGATCGGCATATTGGGCGCGGTCGAGCCCGCTGCGCGCCGGGGCGTCGGCCATGATCTGGATCAGCTCATCTTCTGCGCGAAAACCGCCGAGCTTCTTTTCGAAACCACCCGTATACAGCCCTGAGCGTGCCTCTGGCGTCGTTACAGAAAGCCCGCGCGCATAGCCTGCCTCCCCGCTCTCAGCGAGGGCGAGCAACGTTGATTTGGCGCGAAAGGGTCGCGGCGCCCAATCCGCTTTTGGCCACATCCGTCCAAGCGTTCCGAACAAAGGCTCTCGCAAGCCAGAAGGAAGCATGGACCGCACGCGTTCCTCATTGTGGTGGAACACTTGCCGGCGATATCCGGCGAAGGCTTCATCCGCCCCGTCGCCCGAAAGGGCAACCGTGACCTTTTCGCGCGCCAGCTGGCAAACACGCCATGTTGGCAATGCGGATGCATCGGCAAAGGGCTCATCGAACATCGCGGCAAGATCATCGATTGCAGCAAAGTCATCTTGCCCGACGGTTCGCGCCTCATGCTGCGTACCGAATTTTTCTGCGATTTTCTGTGCGTAGCTGGTTTCATCCAGAGCCGCGACATCAAAGCCTATAGAGCAAGTGCGCACAGGCTCCGGGCTCGCCTCGCTCATAAGGGCAACCACACTCGAGCTATCGACGCCGCCCGACAAAAACGCGCCCAGCGGAACGTCGGAGACCATCCGAGACTGCACCGCATCGCGCATAAGATGCACCAGTTCCGCCGAGAGATCCGCTTCGCTGCCGCTTGCCCTTTGCGTGAAATCAATATCCCACCAGCGGCGCGGCGCGGGCATCGATTTGCCTTGTTCTAAAAGCAGGAAATGCCCCGCAGGCAGTTTTTCAACGCCAGCGAGGATTGAATGACTGTCGGGTACATAGCCCCAGGTCAGATACGCATCGATCGCGGTGGGATCGACCCTGCGCCGCATCAATGGATGCGCGAGCAAGCCCTTAAGTTCGGACGCAAACGCCACGCTGCCATCGGAAAGTTTGGTCAGGAAAAGCGGCTTCACACCGAAACGATCGCGCGCAAGGAGCAATTGCCGTTTGTCGAGATCATAAAGCGCAAAGGCGAACATACCGTGCAGCTTCTCAAGACAATCAAGCCCCCACCGCTGGTATGCGGCTAAGATGACTTCCGTGTCGCCGTTGGTGCGAAACTTTGCCCCTTCTCGCTCCAGCTCGCGGCGCAATTCACGGAAATTGTAGATCTCTCCGTTGAAAACGATGACCGCCCTGCCATCGGCGCTATGCATGGGCTGAGGCGATCCTCCGAGATCAATGATTGAAAGACGCCTATGCCCAAGGCCAATGCCGTGGTCAGTCCAAACCCCAGCGCCATCAGGACCGCGGTGGACGAGCGCATTGCACATCCCTTCGACCCGCGATGGATCAACGGGTTTGGGCGTTTCCGCGTGAAAGAGACCTGCAATGCCGCACATATTCTGAAGCGGCGACTAGCCCAATGCTGAGAGCGCGACAATCGCGGCGATTAGGCCTGATCCAATTGTGAGCGCCGCAATGCCTGCAATTGCGACGATCGGGCTGATCGAACCAGCCTCGAACCGGTCAACCCAAGGGAAGGCAGCAACTTGTGATGCGCTCCATCCGCTATCTTCGGGCTCTCTTTCGAAGAACTGCCAAGCCGCAGCCAAGATTATTGCGACCACGACTGCAAAGAATATCCAGCCATAGAATATATGATCGAACCCAGCGGCGAATTCGACACCTTGGCTTTGGGCGATGTAGATTGTGCCCCACGCTCGAATTCCATTGGCAATGATCGGCACAATGATGGCTGCGAGCAGAAATGCCGCGCGCCGCAACCAGCTTTCAAACCGGGTGAATGCGACCAAAACAGCCAAAGTCACCATCGCAACAAGAAACTTTACGCCCGAACACGCCTCGGCAACGATAAACAGGCCAATCGGCGTATCGATGTAGATCCCATCGATGACGGCCGGAATTCCGCTCCAATGGGTAAGTGTGACGGCGATATCAGCCGTGATGGATTGCAAAGGCCCAATAAACTCATCACCGATCGGAACAAGAAATGCTGAAAACGCTATCGGTAGGGCAAGCACCAAGGATACTCTTGGACCAAGGGCAGTCACAACCACGCCTTGAACCGCGCCGACCGCCCCAGCGTGGGCAATAATATTGACCCCAGAGCTCCGTCCAACGACCCATAGAGCCAGCGCCGCCGCGACAATCGTCAAACCTGGCATCCATGGACGCGGAGTGATTTTTGACAGCTCGCCCAATTTCAAAAACACCAACCACCCCGCGATAACCGGCACCAACAGGATATGTGTGTAAGTATCGATGTTCCACCATTGATGCGCCATTTCGGCCCATTCTCGAGCGGCCATTAGGGCCGCAGCGAGGGCGCCAAGGATCAGCACGGCAAGAGAATTGCGCCATTCAGCAGGCAATTTTGCAAACTGCTCTTGCTCCAGCATATCGGGTGAGAGCGGCTCAGGCTGCATGGGAAGCCTCGAGTTCATGACCGCTTACAAGGCGGCGAAGCGGCGACAACATTGCGCCCCAATCATGGTGATCCAAGACAAATTTTCGCGCCGCTTTGCCCATTGCAGATGCATTATCGACACCATCCAAGAGCTCAGCGATCTTTTGGCACATCGCCTTCGCATCCGCTTGGCAAAGCATCCATTGCTGGCCATCCTTGGCATCGATCCCCGTTGCGGCCTCTGGCGTAAGCAAGACCGGCTTTGCCATGGCCATCGCCTCAAGCACTTTGTTTTGTACGCCTCGCGCGATCAACAATGGCGCAACGACGCAAGTCGCCGCTGCGATGAAAGGACGCACATCGGGAACTTCGCCCCAGATGGTGAGGCCATCCATTCCCTCATATGCCAGCAATTTCTTTGTGGGATTGCGTCCGACGATATGCAGTTCCGCAGCAGGAAACTGCGCGCGAATTGCGGGCAAGAAATGCTCAAACGCCCAAAGCGCCGCCGTTTCGTTCGGCGAATAGTCCATTTGCCCGGTAAAGACGAAATGCGGGCCAGGACGAGCAGATATTTCCGGCTGAGGCTGCGTCGTTTGTGGATCGAAAAACGCCGCATCAATGCCGTTTCCAACGACCTGCACATTGGCCATTGATGGCAATGCCATGCGCGACTTAAACAGAGCCGCTTCGGCTTCACTAATCAGGATGGTTGCATCAGCGCGGCGAGCAAGGTTCTCCTCTTGCTCTGCCAGCAATTGCCCTTCCCTTTTGTTGAGCCAGACCCGCTGTCCCGCCGCCGCGTAGCCCTCAAATTTCGCGCTATCCACATCGCACAAATCAATCACCACGCGCCCGGCAAAATCTTCGGGAACATATTGCCCCATCTGGCCGGAGAAGACCACGATAGCGGTGATGTCCTGCGATGCGATGGTGTCGCGCACCCAGTTGTCCAAGGCGGCGCTGCGGAATGCTGTCAGGCTTACTGGTTTGCCCGAAACAACGGCTTCCAATCCAGCCAGGACCAGCGGCTTTTTCCGGTTCACGACACGCTGCGATGTGGCCACCTTCGAAAGGTCCAACCCGCCCGCACGATCTTCATCGCTTTCGGCAAAGCAACCGACATGAACCGGTCCGATACTTGCCAGTTCCTTTAACAGGTGATGCGCACGAATTTTGTCACCGCGATTGGGCGGAAAAGGCACACGGTGCGCAAGAAAAAGAATGCCGCCCATCGTCAAGCGTGCTTACGCGAGCCCGCGGGCAATAAAGGGACCAATCACATTTGCGATTGGCAACGGAAGCCGCTTCCACGCCTCAATTTTGCGCGAGTATGACGCGTTGGTGGGATCAACATCCCTTGGCTTGGCGCCATTTGCGGTCCACTCGCTGTAAGTTAGCGGCTGCGGCTCAAAGCCCCAGTTCTTCTTGAATTTAAACGGTCCGCTTCCCGTTTTTGACCGTCCAAAATCGAACTGGGTCATCCCCCGCAACCGGGCGTGCCGCATCAACTCGTAATACATCCGCTCGTTCGCGCGCGCGCCGCGTGCGGCAAAGCTACCCCCACCCCAGAATGGCATGACTGCACCGTCGTGATAGAATGATAGGACGCTGGCCAATGGAACCCCATCCTTTGAAACAGTGAGGATGTCGCTGCTGTCTGGGAATGCGCTGAGCATCGCTCTGAACAATTGCTTCGGAAAAACTGGAGTGCCCAGATTGCGCACGCTTTCGCTGTAAACCGAATAATGCGCGACCAAATCGCTCTTGGCGCGGCCAACTTTGATGTCCAGCTCGTTCTTGAGGCCCTTTCGGACCTCTGCCCGTGCCTTTCGCGGGATGCCCAGCAATTCTGCTTCGTCATCTTCGGCCAAGGGCCGTGAAAAATTGCAATGCTTGTCGTCCCATGCGCGCGCGCCGTCTGGAACGGCGCCCCCGCGCAGCTCAATGCTACCGAACCCGCAACGCTGAGCATGCTCCTGCGCAGATTGCATTAGGATAGGAGCTGTATCTGGCCCGTTTGCAAGGATGCCTCCGCCAATCCCAAATCCGCTCGACACAAGGGCTTTGCCAAACAGAACCGATCGCACTTCGGTCAAAGGCAGCCAACCGGTGATCGCTCCCATTTGTTCAGCAACAAATCCGCGCGCGCGCCGCCCGGTGCCCGCTTCAACCGCTTTCAGCCATGCGGGACGGTGGAACAGACTGCCGCTTTGTTCGCGCACGAACGCCTCAATCCGGTCCGTCATAACCGGATCGGATAAATCGGCGAGGATGACCCGCTGAACCATGTTCACAGGCGCGTTCAAGCCGCCTCTCCTTGCGAGACGCCTAGATCAACGGCTCGCCCAGCTTCGCGATGAGCAAGGACATCCATCCGCCCCCAGCGGAATTCGTGTACCAAGCCGCTCAGCTTACCCGCCATTTTTTCAAGACCGGTGTAGTGGCGGAATTTTGAACGCAGGGGTGCATTGGGAACACGCGGCTGTTCGGGGTCAATTTCCCATGGGTGGAAATAGAAAACCGCCGGACGTTCGTCACGCCGATTGACCTGTCGGATTGCCCAGCGCGAAAATCCATATGGCAAAACGCGGAAGAAACCTCCGCCGCCAGCGGCAACTCTGCGGCCGCCCAGAATTGCTGTCGTCACTGGGATTTCGATCAAATCGGACCAAGGCAGCGGTTTAAAGGCAAAACGCGGTGCCTCTGGCCAACCATAATGATCGTGCGCGACCGGGGCGACGCTGGACGAATAGGCATAACCTTGTTCTGCCAGTTCCATAAATGCCCAAGGCGTCCGTTGGTCGATGGAAAAGCTGGGTGCGCGGTATCCGGTAACGGACTTGCCCGAACAATCCTGCAGAATATCGCGGGCCAAGCGAATATCCTCGCCAAACGCTTTGCGATCAAATGTGAATACCCGCGCGTGATCATAGCCATGGCTGGCGATTTCATGCCCAGCGTCTGCGATACGGCGGATCATGGCAGGGTGCTTTTTCGCGACCCAGCCCAGCGTGAAGAAAGTTCCGGTTACGCCGGCTTCAGCGAACAGATCGAGGATGCGATCGATGTTGCTATCCACCCGCATCCGGAGCGAATCCCAATCGTCGCGCTTGATTACATTTTCAAACGCGCCGACCTGAAACCAGTCTTCAACATCGACCGAAAGACCGTTTAATATCCGCGTATCGCTGTCGGGAAACGAACTTTGAACGTTCATTTCTAGGCAGCCTCACGCGAAGGATCTTCCTCAAGCCATTCAATCAGCATGGTCAAAACATGGCGGAACGACCGCTCTTGTTCTTCCATGCGCTCTTCGATGCGGCCCAATGCCTCGTTGATCTGAGCCTCATCAGCTGTTTGGGAAGCAGAGCTGACACTCTGTCCGCCCGCTGCCTGAAGCTCGTTAATGGCGGCTTCAAGCTCGCTGGTGCGGGCATCGCGTTCTGCAAGCAGCGCAGCAACCTCAGTTGCGGGAACGCTGTCGAAATCCTGCGCCGACGCCGGCGTTGCCGCTTCGGGTTCAATACTAAGAGGGCTAGGTTCGGTGCTAGAACCGCGCGATTGATCGGCGTTCATTTCGGTCATGACTGCTTCAAGCATTGGAATTCCAATCGCATCTTGTTCTTCAATTGCACCCAGCAGCAGCAGGCGGTTCATCACCTGGTTCACGCGGCGCGGAATGCCATCGGTCGCGCCGTATAGCGCCGACAAAAGGCCGTCTTCGAACAAGGGTCTACCATCCCAACCGACATGGGTCAGACGGTGGTGAATATAGTCTTCGACTTCATCCGCATCGAGCGCCTCAAGATGGTGCGAGGCAATGATACGTTGGCGCAATTGTTCCAGATCAGGATGGTGCGCCAAAGTCCGGCGGAATTCTGGTTGCCCCAACAGCAAGCTTTGCAGCAACGGATGCGCGCCCAGCTGAAAATTCGACAGCATCCGCAATTCTTCGAGAGCGGTGAAGTCGAGATTTTGGCATTCATCCACGACAAGGAGACACCGCCGACCCGCGCGGGCTTCGTCCTGAAGGAGGGATTCAATCGCGCCTAGCGCGCTCGCTTTGTCCCGGCCTTCAACCTCCAGGCCGAATGCCTGCGCAATGACGTGGATCAATTCTTCGCCATCAAGAGCCGTCGTTACCACCTGAGCAACGGTCAAAGCCTGTGGGTCAATACGCCCCATCAAATGCGCAACCAATGTCGATTTGCCAGCGCCCACTTCGCCAGTGATGACGATGAAGCCTTCGCCTTGGTTCATGCCATAACCAAGATAGCTCATCGCCTTTTTGTGGCTGGCGCTCTCAAAATAGAATTCTGGGTCAGGGGTCAGCTGAAAAGGCCGTCCGCTAAAGCTATAATATTGATCGTACATGACGTCTAATGCTCCGTGGATCAGAAATCGTAGCGCAGGCCGAGCAGCGCTGATGCGGTAGCGAAATCTTCTGCTGAAAAATCGCTGTCGAAATAGTCAACGGCTACAGCTGCCCGTGCCGAAAGCCGGCCCGTGATGAGCCGATTGTAGGCTGCCGAAGCGCCAAATGCGGTGAGATCACCATCGCCCGCGCCTGCATCAAACCAGTTGATGTAGGCGTTGGTTTGCAAGGTCCCGCTGCGCCCGATAGCCCGGGTCAAAGCACCTGTTAGGTAATAGCTTTCATCGGTCAGGCCGTCGGCTGCTTCCAATGCGGTCCCGGCCGCAGCGATAAAGGTCCGGCGATCATACCCGGCACCAAAAGCTGCCGTAAGGCGGCCAATTTGGCGCTGATAATAGCCTGAAACGCCGCGTCCTCTGAAAGCAGAGGAACGCGCAGAACCCAACGAGCTAACAAGACCGCCGCCGTCTGCGCCTGATACAAGACCGCCGAAGTCCCCGGTTACAGGATTGCGCGAAGCGACAAAGTCGCTCGACAAGCCTGCCAAGGAATTGTTCAGCGCCCCGCCGACACCTGAAATGCCGTCATAGACATTGATACCGAGCGAGCTGCGTTCGCTTGGGGCGTAAGTGAAGTTGCCGTAGTAAGTGGTGGAATCGTAACGTTCACCCACACTAGCGGAGAGCGAAGTGCGCGAACTGGGCCGCCACATTACGCCCACATCCCACAGCAAGCCGTCAACTTCGAAGGCTGCGATGCGCGGAGACGCTGTATCCGTGACCAAACGGCCGTCATTTCCAATTACAGGATCACCATTGGCATCGCGCAACGCATCGCGGCTTGAAACCTCGACATCCTCGTAACCGACACCGCCGGTGAGCGCCAAAGAAGGACTAACCGGGACAACAACATCGCCGCGCACATAGAGATCACGAACACGTTGATCGAGGTTGGAGATATCTTCCTGATACCCGCCGGCAGTGACAGCGACGCCAATCGGCAGCACATCACCCGGACGAGTTCCCGCCCGAACTTGGCCGCTATAGCTGACGCTGTCATCGAAAATGTCGATTGGATTGCCATTGGCATCGATGACCGCATCATCGGTCTCAAAACGGTTGTATCCAGCCCGAGCATTCGCTGTCAGATCAACGGCCCCAAGGCGGGTGGACAAAGTCGGACCCGCGTAAAGCGCATATGTCTGGCTCGTCGCGTCAGCGCTTACCAATGGATTGGGCGACACACCGCCGCCGCCGTCAAGCCGCGTGCGGCTGGCCAATGCTCCCGCCTCGAGATTGAGCGTTTGCGGAATCACTGCGACATATCCGCGCGCGATGCCGCTGATCGTATCGTTGTCGACCGCGTCGCCGTATCCGATATTGCGCTCATACCGAACAGAGACAGAGGCTCCGCTGTTTCGGCCTTGCGCATTCAAATCGACCCCAGCGGCGATTTGAGTGAAAGTCACCACTTCATCTCCGGGCGTCAATTCCGCTGAGAGAATCTGGCTTACCTCAATGTATGGCTGGACAGTGACCGACCGGTCATTTCCGCCTGATCCGTTACTTTGGGCAATGGCAGGGTTGGCGGCGACACACGTAGCCAATCCGATCAAGAGCGTCCCTTTTGAGATGCGCATGATTATTCCTCCCTTGCGCCGTAATCGCCAAAACGGCGACCCGACGGGCTGAATTGCGCTGCGTTCAGCAGCAATTTGATATCTGGGCACGCCGACAACAGCTGGCGGGCATCGTCCAAGGACGCCCGGCTGGTTTCATCGGCGCGAACCACCAGCACGGCCTGTCCGACATGAGCGGCCAATTCAGCGGCAGGCGAAGCGGCAAGTGCAGGCGGCGTGTCAAAGATGATGAAGCGGTTGGGCGCATTGCGGGTGAGCCGGTCCAGAACCTGCTGCGTCCGCGCGCTGGTCAAATATTCCGCGTCGCTTGCACTGCTTGTGCCCGCGGGCAGGATAAACAGGCCATCAATGTCGGTCGGAGAAACCAACTCCTCTGGTTTCAGCGTTTTGTCTGCCAATGCATCCATCAGCCCTGCACCAGCCTCTACCCCGAGGCGGCGTGTGATCGATGGGTTAATCATGTCCGCATCAACCAGGACCACTTCAACATCCCGTTCCGCTGCGAGGGCGATCGCGAGGTTGGTGGCGCAGTAAGTCTTTCCTTCACCCGGTAGGGGAGAACAGATCAGGATACGGCGCGCGTCGTCGTCATCGCTTGCACGCGCATCGGCGAGCAATTCGCGCTTCACGATGCGGAATTCTTCAAGCAGCCCGGTCACGGGGTTTTCCGGAACGATAAGATCAGCCTCGACCAAATACTCACGATCGATTTCCATACGCGGACCGCACAAGACAACCGGAGGAAGCGATGGCGTAGCATCGACAGCGGCTTCCGCCACTGGTGAAGGGCCAGGCTCAATCGCTGGAGCTGCCGAAGTGTGAGACGCGAAGGAATGCGTCGCTGCAACCGGTGCTGTGGGTGCAACCTTGGGACGCGGCGCAGTTACCTTGGCCTTTGGCAGATTGCGGGGAACAGCGGAGGGTCCGATGCTGTCCAATCCGAACGCTGCGTCGGCGCGCTCGAACAGAGAAGTGCTCTTGGCATCACGCTGAGAATTGCCGCGTTCGATTTTGCTTTGTTCAGTCATGGCCGCCCCCTCACGCAATCGTTCCGACTGAGACAATCTCAATCACCAACAAAATCACCAAAACGCCGACTAGCCCGGCAGCGGCACCTGCAAATTGCTTCAGCCGCTTGGCGCGCAGAGCCTTGGCTGTCTCAGATACGGTCAATGAGATAGAACCGATCACCGGCAGGCCCATGGATCGCTCCAACTTACCCGGCGTCGCAAAGCTCGAGCGAAGTTGGCTCAATGCATATGCAACCCCTGCCCCAGCTGCGATGCCAGCGATCAACACGCCGATGAGCAGCAAAGGCCGGTTTGGAGCAGCTGGCGATTGCGGAACAACCGGCGGGTCGATGAGGTCGAATTTGTACTGGCTGGTCTCATCAACCACATCGCCGCGGGTGCGCAGTTTTTCGCGATCTTCCAGCAGCTTTTCGTAGTTTGTACGCAGCACGTCGTAATCACGGCTGATGCGGTTGGCTTCGGCGGCGACCGCTGGTTCAGATGCCTGGCTCGCCAACAACGATGCAATCATCGATTGGATGGCTGCTCGCCGTGCCTGCAACGCCTCAACACCGGCTTGCCGATCGGCGCGCACAGCGAGGAGCGATGAATACGCCGGGTTCGGTGTGCCGCTCGCCTCAGCAGGACCAGCAGCGGCCACTTGGCGGGTTAGGATGTCAACTTGGCGTCTGGTCGACACAACATCGGGGTGCTGATCTGTAAGACCGCGTGCCCGCAATTCGGCAAGTTGGGACTGGACGCGCAGCAAGGACGCTTGGGGTCCCACAGCATCCGCCCCGCCCGCAATCGTGCGCGGAGTTGTAGACAATTGACTGCTGATCGAGGCAAGCGCGCTTTCCGCAGCGGCAAGGTTTGCGTCAACATCGCGCAATTCGGTGCGTGATTGTTGAACCTTGGTCGAAAGGGTTTGTGAACCGCCGATCAATTCCGGGTATTGCGTTTCGAAAGCAACACGGCGTTCTTCTGCCGCTTCAAGCTCCAGCTTGCGCTCTTCCAGTTGATCGTTGAGATCGGCGATAGCACTGCTGATCTCTGCACGGCTTCCGGAAATGTGTTCCTCCCGGAAAATGTCGAGCAGTTTTTGGACGACATTGCGCGCGAGGACCGCGTTTTGAGAATCGCTCAACCCGCTCATCCCGACTTCGGCGGTGATCGAAAACAAATTGTCCTGCTCACTTTCAACGCGAACATTTTCAGACAGCCGAGCAATTGCAGAATCCATTTCGCTGCGCTCAGAAATGCCTTCGCCAAGCTCCGTCGACGTGATCACTTTTTCCAGATTGACCGAACCAAGCAGCGTTTGGCGAACCTTAGTGATTTCATCACGGCCATCGCCTGCGATACCGAGTTGGTCGGACAGAACGTCGCCCTCATCAACATAGATGCGCGCCTTTGATTCATAAGTGTTCGGGATCATGGCAACAGCCAGCCATCCGAGCAGGCAAACGCCCCAGGCAACAGCCAGCGCCAGCCAGCGCCGGTGCCAAACTGAGTAGAGCGCTGTGCGCACTTCTTCGAATATCTCGTTCATTGTGCGCGCGCTTTAGAAGCGACTCTCCGGGATAATAATGGTGTCGCCAGGTGAAAGCATCACGTTGGCGCTGCTGTCACCGCGTTTGAGCAAGTCCGATAGTCGCAGGCGGTATTCGGTTTGATCGCCAGTCTCGCGGTTGATGCGGAGCAATTTCGCACGGTTTCCTGCGGCAAACTCACCCAGACCGCCGACTGCGATCATTGCGTCCAAGACCGTCATGTTCGCACGGTAGGGCAGCGATGCGGGCTGTTCCGTTGAACCGACAATCCGGATCTGCTGCTCGAACGTTGAGTTGAATTCATTGACTATGACAGAGACAATCGGCTGTTCGATATATTGAACAAGCTCGTCGTGAATATCGTTCTGAAGCTGTGTAGCGGTCTTGCCCACGGCGGGCATATCGCGAACCAGAGGGATCGTGATGCGACCATCGGGCCGAACCTGAATATCTTCCGCGCTCAGCTCTGGGTTGCGCCACACGTGGATCGTCACCTTGTCGAGTGGACCGATGATATATTCCGCGCTCGGTTCCGATTGTGCACCGGTATAGCTCGCAGACGGCAGTTCTGGGCCGCCGGCTGCGCATGCAGACAGTATGGCGGTGGCAAGAGCTATTCCCGCGCAGCGAGTGAGTGGCATTGGCTTAAGCATTTAATACGTATCCTTGGGTCGGTGCTACGGACCGGGATGCGTGCTTCAGGAGCGACCTGCACATCCGGGTCCGCGAATGACCCGTTGTTTGTCGCTGATAATGGTGAACATAATGTTAGTAATACTGGGTCATTTGCCCGCCCATCCCAATTCGGGACAGTGCATTAGCAAAGGCTAAACCAGCAATTCGGCAGCCGGGCCATGCCCTAAAAACGCGGCAGGAGAAGCGGACGCGCCGTATGCGCCCGCGCAAAACACTGCGACAATGTCCCCTACTTTGGCAGCGGGCATGAGAGCCTGATCTGCCAAGCGGTCGAGCGGGGTGCATAGGCAGCCGACCACGTTAACCACTTCCGTCGTCTCCGCATCAAATCGCGATGCAATCGCCACAGGATAATTCCGGCGGACAACAGTTCCGAAATTGCCTGATGCAGCGAGTTGATGGTGCAGCCCGCCGTCTGTGACCAGATACGTTGTGCCGTGACTGACCTTTCGATCGATCACCCGGCAGAGATAAACACCGGCCTCGCCAACCAGGTAACGACCCAGTTCCAGGCAAAGTTCTGTTTCAGCCAAAGATGACGGCAAATCATCGACATAGCCGTGCAAGGCCCGACCAATTGCGGACAGATCAAGGGCCGTGTCATTGGGAAAATACGGGATGCCGAACCCGCCGCCCATGTTCAGTTTTGGCAAAGCAGTGCCAATCGCGTCGCCCAATTGCGCCGCGAGCTTCAAGACATTGCCCTGCGCCTCTATAATGGCGTCGGCGCTAAGAGCCTGGCTGCCGGTAAAGATGTGCAAGCCGCGCCATTCTGCGCCCTCTGTCATGATCATGCGGGCCAGCGCCGGAACGCGCTCCGCATCAACGCCAAAGGGTTTGGCGCCCCCGCCCATTTTCATGCCAGAGCCCTTGAGCTCAAAATCTGGATTGACCCGGACGGCGATGCGTGGCGCTTTGCCGATCCGTTGACCAATCGCCAGCGAACGCTCCGCTTCCCCTTCGGATTCGCAATTGAGCGTGACACCGGCTGCAATCGCGGCCTCCAACTCATCATCGCGCTTTCCCGGCCCTGCAAAACTGACCCGCGCGGGATCAATGCCAGCAGCGTTTGTCATCGCCAATTCGCCAGAGGAGGCGATGTCGAAACCGTCCACCAATGGCTCCATATGCGCGATTACATCGGCGTGCGGGTTGGCCTTAACGGCGTAATTGACGCCAACACGCGTTGGCAGCGCAGCCCTGAGCTCAGCAATGCGTCTGTCCAGATGGGCGCGTGAATAGACGAATAACGGCGTCTTTCCTGCTGCTGCCACCAGATCACTGGATGTGCGTCCACCAATCGCCAATTCAGCGCCAAGCGTCTGGTATCCATCTGGGATCGGGCCGACAGGTTTCGTCTTCATCATGCGTCCTTTTCGGTCAATTCGCGGTAGAGGGCCGTGCGGTCAATTTTTCCATTGGGATTTAGCGGCATGGCCTCGCGCCAATGGATTGTTTGAGGTTGCATAAAGTTTGGAAGTTCTTTGCGCAACAATTTGGAAAGGCTGGATTGTTCGTCTTCGTTTGAAGTACCGCGTACCACCAAGTGAACGGCGTGACCCAGCCTATCGTCGGGAATGCCTAACGCGACCGCTTCGACCACCAAATCGGTTGCGATTGCCGCCTCTTCGATCTCTTGCGGGCTGATGCGGTTGCCCGCGCCTTTTATCATCGCATCGCGCCTGCCCACGAAGTAAAGCAAGCCGTCGGCGCTGCGTTTAACGCGGTCACCCGACCAAACGGCCATACCGCCATATTTAGACGCATCGGGAGCCGGTTTGAACCGCTCCCCCGTGCGCTCGGGGTCCTGCCAGTACCCCTGCGCCACCAATGGCCCGCAATGAACCAGCTCACCTTCTGCGTCAGGCCCCGCCACTTCACCTTCATCATCAATGACCAAGATTTCCGCAAAGGGGATGGCGGTGCCCATCGAAGTGGGATGCTCTGCGACCATTGAAGGATCCAGATAGGTCGAACGAAACGCCTCAGTCAGGCCGTACATCGGATAAATGTCTGCAACGGCGAAAATGTCGCGCAAGCCCTCGACCAAATCGGTCGTCAATGCGCCGCCGCTGTTCGTAAGCCTGCGCAATGAAGCGCTTGCCTCGGTGGGCCACTCCAGCTCCGTAAGTTGCACCCATAAGGGCGGAACGGCGGCCAATGTCGTGATCGAATGCTTCGCGCACGCCTTCGCCACGTCTCGTGGGAAAAGGAAGTCGAGTGGTACAACGGAACCGCCGGCAAACCATGTCGAAAGCAGCTGATTCTGTCCGTAATCAAATGACAAAGGCAGGACAGACAGGGTCACATCGTCCTCCGCCATTCCAAGGTAATGTGCAACACTGACCGCGCCCAACCAGAGGTTTGCGTGCGACAGCATTACCCCTTTGGGCCGACCGGTTGATCCGCTGGTGTACAAGATGGCGGTCAGATCATTGGGATCAGCTGACGATGCTCCGTGTTCAATCGCGGCATCATACGCGGACGTCAAAACATCTTGTTCATCCATAGACCGACATTCTGCCGGGACATCCCCGTCTTCCAAGGTCGCAATGCGCGATCGTGTGCCCATCAACATCACCGCGCCACTATCTGACAGAATATGGGCCACTTGGGCGCGTTTCAGAAGAGGATTGATCGGAACGTATACAATCCCAGCGCGCGCCGCAGCCAGCGGCATAAGACAGGTCAGCTCATTCTTTGCGCCCCAACTCGCGACACGTGCACCGCCAATCGGAACCTCACGCGCCAGCCAACCGGCGAGCCAATCGACACGCTGTCTTAACCCATCATAGTTAAGCACGCCGTCACGAAGCACCAGCGCCGGTGCATCGCCATGTCCGTGCAACCCCGCCAGTTCGGCAAGGTGATCCAGCGGATACGGTGTCGGGTCGGGGCTTTTGGACATGGTGTTCCTGAGTTGAAGCAAGGGCGAGAGGCACGAAATAAGTGATCGAAGCGCGGTATCACGACAGGGTTAACGTCTTGCAAGACCTCTTTGCAAAGGGGAATGTCGCGCCTGCACCTTCACCTTTTGATCGTGCAGAGTGGTATTCCCTGCTTGCGGACACCGGTTTGACACCGCTGATCGCGATTGCGGGTGATGCAGAAGAGCAGGCTGCGCTCGCTTTGACCGAAGATGCCGGGCGGATCACGCCTTTGCGCAATTGGTATAGTTTTACGTGGCGTCAATTCGCGCCAGACGGTGAGCACGGCGATCAGTTGTTGTCGGACATCGCGCGTCAGCTAAAATCGCGTGGTCACCGGGTAACACTCGAACCAGTGCCAGACGAAGATGGCTCAGCAACACGGTTGGCGCGCGCTTTCGCAAAATCTGGATGGCGCGTCGAAGTAACCGCGTGTGATACGAACCATGTTCTGCATGTTGGGGGCCAAAGCTTCGCCCAATATTGGGCAGACCGTCCCGGTCAAATGCGCACCACACTCAAACGCAAAGCCAAAAAGGTTGAAACCAAAATCCTGACCGATTTTGATGGGGCCATGTGGGACGAATATGAGCGTATCTACGCCTCCAGCTGGAAGCCAGAGGAAGACCATCCGGCAATGCTCCGCCGGTTTGCTGAGCTTGAAGGGCAAGCCGGCCGTCTTCGGTTTGGCCTCGCTTGGCACGAAGGTTCGCCAGTAGCGGCCCAATGTTGGACCGTCGAAAATGGCACCGCGTTTATTCACAAGCTCGCCTATCTGGAAAGTGCACGCAAACTGTCTGCCGGTACAACCCTATCCGCGGCTCTTTTTGAGCGTGTGATCGACACAGATCGAGTTGAATTGGTGGATTTTGGAACTGGCGATCAATCATACAAATCGGATTGGATGAACGCAGTTCGTCCGCGCTATCGAATAGACTGCTTTGACATGAAAAATCCGCGCGCATGGGCGGACTTGGCCCGCCTCACCGCAAACCGATTGCGGGAGGCAGACATTCCCGAACTTGCGCCCGCCCCGCCGCGCCGGTAAGGGCGCCCGTTTAACCACGTATGCTAGTGCGTCCAATTGCGGCGACCCATCAGAGGGATCACTTTCACACATGAACACAGACCAGACCTCAGATTGCACGCCCAGCGACGATGTGGCCGGCGGCGACGCGTCCGACAAATCGACTGGCCTACCCATGAGCCGCATTGCTTTGGACAGTGAGTTGAAGTCGATCATCGCTGATGTTTTGGGCATTGATGCAGGCCAGGCCGATGCGTTTTCTGATGACAGCGGGCTTTTCGGACATTTGCCTGAATTGGATTCGATGGCAGTCGCTGGTTTGCTTACCGAAATGGAAGACCGGCTCGATATCGTAATCGAAGACGATGATGTGGATGGCGAGATGCTGGAAACGTATGGCGGCCTCCTTGCCTTTGCAGAGGCCAAGCTCGCCGAAGCCTGAATGAGGCCGCGAGCAATCAGCCGATGATCACTACGTGGCAAACAGCGCTCGATTGCGGGAAAGAATGCGAAGAATTGCTGCTTTCCTTCGATCAAGCACGTGATCGCCGTATCTTAATCCTCCCCGCTCTTTTCGATGAAGCAAACAAGATGCGCCGGCTAACTGTGCAAGTCATGCGCAGGATGGATGTCGCCGGAATCGACAGTTTTCTACCTGATCTACCGGGTTGCAATGAAAGCCTTGCCCCTCTGAAAGATCAGACGCTTTCGTCATGGCGGAAGGCAGTTGAAGACGCCGCAACACAGGTGGGCGCGACACATACATTGGCCATTCGCGCAGGCGCGTTGCTTGCTCCATTTGCGCTGCCCGGATGGCAATATGCGCCGCAGAATGGGCCAAAGCTCCTGCGGTCAATGCTTCGCGCGAAAATTATCGCAGAGCGAGAGGCCGGGCGGGATACATCGTCTGAACAATTGATGTCGGCGGGTCTTACCGAAGGCCTAACGCTGAACGGTTGGCCAATTGGCGCGCCGATGCTGAAACAGCTGGAAACAGCAGAGATTTCTCACAGCGCCGAGATAACAACGATTGAGCAAAAATCGGTGGGCGGCGCTGGCCTTTGGCTGAGAGCGGAGCCTGATGAAGACTCGGCTCAGGCGGATGCGCTCACATCGTTGATTTGTGACCAACAGGCGCAAACGACATGAACCGCCTTCAATTTCAATTCGGCTGCGGCAGCCTAAAGCTGGGGGGCACTCTCGATACAGCTCCCGGCACGACCGGGCTGTTGATCGTCAGCGGCGGCAATGAAATTCGATCGGGCGCATTTTCAAGTCAATCGCATTTGGCTGCCCACATCGCTTCAGCTGGCTTTCCGGTCTTTCGCTTTGACCGGCGCGGAATTGGAGACAGTGAAGGCGAAAACCGGGGCTTCAGGTCAAGCGAAGGCGACATCGGCGCTGCACTAGAAGCCTTTCGCGCGATGGCTCCTCAGATGGAACGGGTATTGGCCTTTGGAAACTGCGATGCCGCTTCCGCACTCATGTTGATGGGAGGACACGGCTGCGACGGGCTCATACTGTCGAATCCATGGACAATTGAGGATACTGAGAATTCGAGCTCAGCAGAAACACCTCAACATGCACCTGAGGCTATCAGGGCGCGCTATATCGAAAAACTGAAAAACCCACGGGAGATTGCGAGGCTCCTGCGCGGCGGAGTGGATTTGCGCAAGCTAATGCGCGGTTTGACCTCTTCACTGCGCCCGACTCAGTCTCCTTCATCCCTGGCGCAGGAAATGCGAAACGGTCTCGCGCAATTTGATGGGCCAGCCCACATTTTGCTCGCGACAGGCGATAGGACAGCACAGCTGTTTGAGAGCGCTTGGGAAAAAGCCGACAGCCGGATCCACCGATGTGAAGGTGCTGGCCACGCCTATGTTGAACCCAGCCACCGTGAGTGGCTTGAGAAACAAGTACTTGCCGCAATGAGAGGCTAATCTAGCGTTCGAACAGGCTTACCAATTCGACATGGGTTGACCACCGAAATTGACCAATTGGTCGCAGCTTTGTCAGCTTGTAACCGGCATCGGCCAAAACTGCCCCATCGCGAGCCCAACTGGATGGATTGCAGCTAACATAGGCGACCTGACTGACATCACTTTGCGCAATTTCAGCGATCTGCGACTTTGCTCCGGCCCTAGGGGGATCGAGCAGGACCGCGTCAAAGCGATTCAATTCTGCTGGTTGCAAGGGGTTGCGAAACAAATCGCGATGCATCGCATGAACTCGCCCTGCTCCAGATAGCCCCGTTCGAGCGGCGGCCATTTTGCAGGACATATGCGCTGCTTGCTCAGCTTCTGCAGCCAGGATTTTGCGCCCTTCGCTGCCATCCAACCCGCCCTTTGCCAAGGCAAATGCAAAGGTGCCCAGTCCTGCAAAAAGATCTGCAATCATACGAGAGCCACTGAGCCAGTCGACCAGATCGGCCGCCATCTGATTTTCCGCATCTTGTGTCGCCTGAAGGAAAGCACCCGCAGGCATAGCGACTGGATATCCCGATAGCGTTATCGTCACCGGTTCAGGTTCCCAGACCGTTTCTGGTCCGTACCCCTGATCAATTGTCAAACGTGCCAACCCTTGGTCACGCGCAAAATCCAACGCCGCCTCAGTCGCTTCCAACCCTTCCAATGGAAAATTGGTGAGCCCCAAATCGGCACCCTGGTCACACAGAGACAGCGCAATATCGACATTGCCTTTGGGCCCAAATTTGCCGGTGAAAGCCCGCAATGGAGCGATGAATCGTGCCAATTCTGGGCGCAGGACCGGGCACTCCGCCAAATCGACAAGGCGATGCGATCCTTCTTCACGAAATCCGACAACAGCTCCGCGATGCGTGCGCAGTGCATGAAGCGTTGCCCGCCTACGCGAATTTTTCGGCGACAGATGTTCGGGAAGCAATTGCTCCGCAGAAAGGCCCTGCCCCTTAGCCGCATTGGTTACGCGCCCCCGGACAAAGTCACGCAGCACCGCGTCATCGGCGTGCTGCAACTGGCACCCTCCGCAGGTGCCAAAATGCTTACACGGCGGATCGACATGGCCCGGCCCGCGTTGGACAGCTCCATCTGCATCAATTCTATCGCCGGGAACGGCTCCAGCGAAATGCCGTCCATCAGCGGTGATGCCATCGCCTTTTGCGGCGAGACGAATAATTTCTGAGGGGTCAGTCATTTGCAGGCCGCAATGGCACCTGAAACACTCTTTGCCAATTCCAATGGTGTGAATGCAGCCCCGCAGTTGCGAGCTGCTTTCCCGTGGAGCCAGACTGCTTCGCATGCAGCTTGAAACGGGTCCGCTTTGCCAGCCAAGCGGCTGACGACAATTCCAGCAAGCACGTCTCCGCTTCCAGCGACCGAAAGCCAGCTGCTTGCTGGCGGCGCAATGCCCACCCGCCCGTCGGGTGCAGCGACGATGCTATCGGGACCTTTAGCCAGAACGACCATTTTGCTGACTTTGGCCAATGCAATCGCTTTTTCTCGGCGCGTTTCGGCTATGACTGCAAAGTTCCGGCACAAACTGTCCAGCTCTCCATCGTGCGGGGTCGCGACGATTGGCACGCCGTCCGAAAGCATGGCAGGCCTAAGAGCAACCAAAGCGTCAGCGTCCAACACGCAAGCTCGCTTTGATTGGAGCGCCTTCGTCAGCTTAGAAATCGCGTCATCGCCCCGCCCTAGTCCAGGCCCCACCAAAACGGCCGCGATACGATCATCGCATAGCGCAGCGTCAAGCGCTCCGGTGTCCGCAACGAGCGCCGGGTTGTACGGGTTTTCTCGATCGGCATTGAGCAGCTTAACATAGCCCGCTCCGCCGCGCATTGCCGCTTCAGCCGAGAGCAGCGCAGCGCCAGGCATTGCGCCAGCAACGATTGCCGCAAGACCGCGTCGATATTTGTGTGCTTCCAATGGGGGTGCGCCAATATTGGGCTTTGTCAGCAGCACAGCAGCATCGTCTGCCGGCGGAGTGCCGATAGGAATGAGCTTAAGCTCACCCATCACCGCGCGTCCGGGCAAGGACCAATGCGCGAATTTCCAAGCGCCAAGTGCCAATGTCACATCCGTATCAGGCAATTTGTCGTTGAGTATGGCGCCGGTGTCGCTGGCAATTCCCGACGGTACGTCGATTGCGATCACCTTGCCATGTCGCGATGCAAGGTCCCGCAGCAGCAAAGCGTGTTCAGCAGTCAGCGGACGCGACAATCCGCATCCGAAAAGGCAGTCGACAAGAACATCATGGCTTTCTCCGCCGCCGGAGCTGAGCACGGTGCCATTCCATTTGTCACGGGCCACGCAGGCCGCATCGGTTTGAGGCGCAATGGGCGCCACAACTTGCACAGTGTTGCCAGCTTCCCGCAGCATTCTCGCAATGACATAGCCATCACCGCCGTTGTTTCCCGGGCCGCACAGTACCGTCACAGCCCGGCCAGCGGAAATTCGGCGCACCCATTCAGCGGCACGCCCAGCTGCGATTTCCATAAGCTCCTCGACGCTCATCCCTGCATCGAACAGCGCCTGTTCACTGGCGCGCATTTGCGCCGTGGTCAGGACTTGCGCGCTATTCATCTGGAGATAGGGCGATCATGTCTGGGTCTAGCCGGTAGCGATCTGTCGCCAGTTCAACTTCGATCAATTTTCCGTCGGCGCCGCTGCTCGAGAACTTCAACGGTTCCGCGCCATCGGCAACACCCACGGGGGCCGCGGCGTCATCAGTCAACGCGAAACGGCGAAAGCCACCGTCAGGATGATGGATCACAAATTCCCCGCCGGATAATCGCTCAAACGAGCACACCGCCGAAAAATCCGAACCCGGTCCAATCGCGCATTCGACCGTCGGGCCGTCCGGAGCCTCAGCATCAGACCCGCATGCCGCCAGAATCGCGAGCAGCGCAGCGCTGCTAAATATCCGCAAACACATGAGTTTCCGCCTTTGCTCCGGGATGAGTGAGTGCGCCGTCTTTCGCTGGACCAACCGTTTGAGAATACCGCCACAGGGCACCGGATTGATAATCATTGGTACGCGGGCGCCATGCTTTCTTGCGCTCTTCGAGGACAGCCTCATCAACTCTAAGGTCTATGGTTCCCTTCGAGGCATCAATGCTGATGATATCGCCATCTTCTACCAAAGCGATCGGTCCGCATTCGGCCGCCTCTGGTCCGACATGACCGATGCAGAAGCCGCGCGTAGCGCCAGAAAAACGACCATCGGTGATGAGAGCGACCTTCTCGCCCATACCTTGTCCATAAAGCGCCGCTGTGGTCGCAAGCATTTCTCGCATGCCGGGACCGCCTTTGGGGCCTTCGTAACGGATAACGATCACGCTGCCCTCGGCGATGTCGCGCGCTTCGACTGCGGCGAATGTGTCTTCTTCGCATTCGAACACGCGAGCGGGACCGGTGAACTCCAGACGCTCCATCCCAGCAACCTTCACAATTGCTCCGTCGGGCGCGAGCGAGCCTTTTAGCCCAACAACCCCGCCGGTTGGAGTGATTGGGTTTTTGACATCGTAAAAGACCTTTTGATCCGGGTTCCACGTGATTTCATCAATGTTCTCGCCCAATGTTTTGCCAGTCACAGTCATGGGCTCAGGATCAAGGAACCCGCCATCAAGCAAGGTCTTCATCGCCATATAGACGCCGCCTGCTTCGTGCATATCCTTGGCAACATACTTACCTCCCGGCTTGAGGTCAGCGATGTAAGGTGTTGATTTGAATATCTCGGCGACATCAAACAGGTCAAAGTCGATTCCCGCCTCGCTCGCCATAGCAGGCAAGTGGAGCGCTGCATTGGTCGAGCCACCGGTGGCGGCTACAACGCGAGCCGCGTTCTCGAAGGCTTCGCGGGTGCAGATGTCACGGGGACGCAAATTGAGCTTCAACAACTCCATCACCTGGGCCCCAGCAGCGCGGGCAATTTCTTCGCGTGAAGTGTAAGGAGCCGGTGCCATATTGCTGTTTGGAAGCGACAATCCGATTGCCTCACCCACACACGCCATGGTGTTGGCCGTAAACTGCCCGCCGCACGCGCCGTGTCCGGGACATGCCACTTTTTCTAGCGCAATCAATTCCCGAAGCGGGCAATTCCCGGCGGCGTGCTGGCCAACGGCTTCAAAGACATCGACCACCGTGACGTCTTTACCGTGATGCGTTCCGGGCAAGATTGAGCCGCCGTAGACGAAGATAGAGGGAACATTGAGGCGCAGCATCGACATCATCATGCCGGGCAAGCTCTTGTCGCATCCCGCAAACCCAACCAGCGCGTCATAGCAATGTCCCCGAACGGACAATTCCACCGAGTCTGCAATGACTTCGCGGCTGACAAGGGAACTCTTCATACCCTGATGGCCCATTGCGATGCCATCTGTAACAGTAATCGTGTTGAACCGGCGCGGCGTCCCGCCGCCCGCGATCACGCCTTCGCGGCATATGTCTGCCTGAGGATCAAGCGTGGTGTTGCAAGGCGCGCTGTCATTTCCAGCGCTGGCCACGGCCACAAACGGACGCGCGATTTCTTCCTCGGTCATGCCCATGGCGTAGTAATAGGAACGGTGCGGCGCGCGCTCTGGTCCAACGGAGACATGGCGGCTTGGCATTTTAGATTTGTCGAAGGACATTTTGTTACCTGATAATTGAATTCTGAGACACAGGCAGTGCCTTTAGTCGAGCGCGAGCGCAACCCTTCCCATAACATCCGCGATCATCATCGCCCACCGTGATTGATCGGCACGCGTCGCAATTAGATCCTGACGAACCTCCAACGCGCAATAGTGCCGCCCATGCGCCTCTGCGTGTCTGTTCATGGTCGCGTTTAACTGACGTCCGGAATATGGCTCATTGTCGCCCACCCTAAGGCCGGCTTCGCCAAAAAGACGGATCGCATGACGCGCTGCGCGCTCGTCTTGATTGTAAAGCAAGGCCACTTCCCAAGGGCGAGCCTCATCACTTGTCGCAAGTTTTGGCGTGAAACTGTGCAGAGAGATGATCAATTGAGGTGCTGCGGCGTCGAGCCACGCAGCCAAAGCATCGTGGTAAGGTCGGTAAAACCGATTAAGCCGCGCTTCTATATCAGAACCGATGTTTCCCGGGATGAGATGGCCGTCGCTTTCGGTCGGCACCACTGCGGGATGGTGTTCCTCGCGGTGGAGATCGACGACCAACCTGCTGATCTGAGCAAGATGCGCCGGAATACCAAATTGCCGCGCCATTCGGGCAGCAACACCGTCCACGCCAATATCGACGCCAATATGGGTGTCGAGCAGCGCGCCCGGGATGCCCAAAGGCACGTCACCGGGCACAAAGTTGGATGCATGATCGGCGACGCAAACGATGCCGCCTTGGGTAACAGCACCAATCTGCTTAAATGGCGCTCCGTCAATCACCGCAATTTCCCTGCAAGTTGCCACCAATCGCCGCGGCGCTGTGCAATCCTGCGCTGGGCGTCATCCCGCGCGGCCTCGTCTTGGTACAAAGCAAAACAAGTTGCCCCAGAGCCCGACATTCTTGTCAGCCACGAGTCGCCTGCGGCCAATTCGGCCAGCACTTCGCCAATCTCAGGGCAGATCGAAAGAGCGGGCTGGGTCAAGTCGTTGCGGCCAGCCGCTGCTATGTGACTGGCGCTGCCAAGCGGCAACGCGCCCCGATCTTTTCCGTCCCACGCTTTGAACACCGGCCCTGTGGAAAGAGGCACGCGGGGGTTTACGAGGAGAACCGGCGTGCCTTTCAAGTCATCGTCCAGCGGCTCAAGCTCAGTGCCAGTACCGCGCCCAATGGCGGTTTCGCTGCGCACGCAAGAGGGCACATCTGCGCCGAGTTTTGCCGCGCGCGCCTGCCAGTCTTCCGGTAGACCGTGGAGCTGCTCAACCAACCGGAAAACCGCGCCTGCATCCGCAGAGCCTCCCCCAAGTCCAGCGGCGACGGGGAGGTTCTTTTCGAGGGTGATTTCCAAGCCCTCTGCACGCGGCAGGACGGAAAGTGCTTTTGCCACCAAATTGTCGAACGGGCTATCGATACCGCCCGCAAACTCGCCCACGGTGGTGACGCGGTCTTCTGCGGCGGGTGCGGCGCTCAGCGTGTCCCCCGCATCGACAAAGGCGAACAGCGTCTCCAGCTCGTGATAGCCGTCATCCCGCCGCCTGCGAACATGCAGCGCAAGGTTGATCTTGGCGTAGGCGGTTTGGTTCAAGATCATTGATCGTTGGACAAGCTGATTGGTGCACCAAGAAGTTGCTCTCCAACATCCCAATCATGAACTTCACCGGTCGCAGTGTTGACGGCAAACCATCCCATGAGGACACTTCCACAAACGTCTTGCTTGCAATAGCCGCTGTGCCTCAGAACTTGAAACTCGTTGTCCCCCTCGGTGTGGGAGCCTGACATATCGCAGCTTGCAATGAAGCTCACATTAAATCCTGCCGACTGTGCATGGGCCTGCTTTGATGCTTCGCAAATCTCAGTCTCTGTGAGCTGTCGCTCAGAATGCTCAGCGTCGGCGCATCCCATGAAGCTTACACCCAGCAAAGGGAGCAGCAGCCCAACCAGAATTGAACGGGTCCCATCACATATTCGGATAGTTAGGCCCGCCCGCACCCTCTGGCGTCACCCAGTTGATGTTCTGGTTGGGGTCTTTGATATCGCAGGTTTTGCAGTGGACGCAGTTTTGTGAGTTGATTTGAAAGCGGGGCTCTTTGCCCTCTTCTTCGATCCACTCATACACGCCCGCCGGGCAATAGCGCGCCGACGGCCCGCCAAACACATCATACTCGCTCGACTTTTGCAGCGCCGCATCGCCCAATTGCAAGTGGACCGGTTGATCCTCTGCGTGGTTGGTGAAGCTGAATGCGACATTGGTCAGGCGGTCAAAACTGATCACGCCATCGGGCTTAGGATAGTCGATTTTGGGATACAGGTCCGCGCGGCCGGTCATGGTGTAATCGGCGTGGTGCTTCATGCTGATGGGCAGGCCGATTTTCAGCGTGCGCATCCACATATCTGCGCCCGCAAGGATTATGCCGATGTCCTCGCCATATTTGGCAACCGCTGGCTCTGCGTTTTGGACGAGCTTCAATTCCTTGGCGATCCAGCTTGAGCGGACTGCTGGCTCATAGCCCTGCAGCTCTGGCTGGCTCTCATGGCCTTCAATCTCTGCGGCAATGGCTTCTGCGCACAGCATACCGCTCTTCATAGCGGTGTGGCTGCCTTTGATGCGCGGCACGTTTACGAAACCAGCCGCACAGCCGATCAACGCGCCGCCGGGGAATGCGAGCTTTGGCACAGACTGCCAGCCGCCTTCATTGATGACGCGCGCGCCGTAAGCGACACGGGTGCCCCCTTCGAGATATTCGCGGATCGCCGGGTGCTGCTTCCAGCGTTGGAATTCTTGATAGGGTGAAACCCAAGGGTTCTTGTAATCCAGCGCGGTGACGAAGCCCAAAGCGACTTGGTTGTTGGCCTGATGATAGAAGAAGCCCCCGCCCCATGTTTGGCTTTCGCTCAAAGGCCAGCCTTGGGTATGGATGACGCGTCCGGGAACGTGTTTCTTGGGGTCAATGTCCCACAGCTCTTTAATGCCAAGGCCGTAAACCTGCGGCTCGCAGTCGGCCTCTAGGTCGTATTTGGCCTTCATCTGTTTGGTAAGAGAGCCGCGCGCGCCTTCTGCAAAGAGCGTGTACTTCGCCTCAATCTCCATGCCAGGCTGATAATCGCCCTTATGGCTGCCATCTTCGGCAATGCCCATATCTTGCGTGATGACACCGCGAACCGCGCCCTTGTCATCGAACATGACTTCGGAAGCGGGGAAGCCGGGGAAGACCATCACGCCCATCTCTTCGGCCTTTTCACCCAGCCAGCGGGTCATATTGCCCAGCGATCCGGTGTAACAGCCATTGTTGCTCATCAAAGGCGGCATGATGATATGCGGGATAGAGGTCTTGCCGGTCTTACTCAGCGACCAGTGCCAGTTATCCGTCACGGGCGTCTCAGACATGGGGCAATCCATGTCGCGCCAATCGGGGAAAAGCTCACTCAAAGCCTTAGGATCGACCACAGCGCCTGAGAGGATATGCGCTCCAATCTCAGAGCCTTTCTCAAGGACAACGACCTCAAGTTCGTCGTTAATCTGTTTCAGCCGGATCGCTGCGGAAAGGCCAGCTGGCCCCCCGCCCACGATCACAACATCACATGGCATTGATTCCCGTTCGCTCATGCGCTCTTCTCACCCTTGGTTTTGTCGCGATCTTCTTCGCAAATTTGTCTCATGATGCACTTGCTAACTGGGGTTTGGACAGTCAAGACCTGCATTGCATAGGATGACCGTACAAACTTCGCCTCAATCTGCCGAATTGGCCGCCGAATACACCGCCGCACTGGAATGGTGGCGCGATGCTGGCGTAGACCTCGACTTTGCTGATGACGCTACGGATTGGCTAAATCCCGTGACAGATGGCGCGGCCTCACCCGCCAAAGGCGCTCCCGCAGCAGACAGCGATCCATCACAGACCGGCGATCCAGCAGCAGCCGATACGGCTCAAAAAAATTCCGTAGTGCGGAATGATTTTTTCGCAGGAGCACCTCCGCAAGACCTCACAACATTTCGTCAATGGTGGCTTGAGGCACCCGGTCTCGATGCAATCGGACCTAGGGGACGCATCGCGCCGAAAGGGCCCAAAGACGCGAAATTGATGATTCTGATCGCTGATCCAGAAGAGCGGGACAGAGATCACCTGCTCAGCGGCCCGCAAGGTAGATTGCTTTCGAGCCTTATCGCCGCGACGGGCATTGCTGAAGAAGACGTCTACTTTGCTTCTGCCCTGCCACGGCACACGCCAATGGCTGACATTGCCGCATTGGCGTCAGAAGGTATGGATACGGTCACCCTGCACCATATTGGTCTCGTTTCGCCGCAAAGGTTGATGGTCCTCGGCACCGGCATCTTGCCCCTAATCGAGCACGATGTATCGGATCCGGAGACATATTTACGTGAAATCAACCAGAATGGGCGAAAGCTGCCGATCTTGGTGAACGAGGGACTCGAAAGCCTTATGGCAATGCCTCGTCTCAAAGCCCGATTCTGGCGGAGATGGATTGAATGGACGGCCCGATAGCGATTTCAAAGCGTCTACGCACGCTGCAGGCAGGCTTGATAGCTGGTCTTGGCCTAATCTCCATTGTAGCCACTGCTCATGATGCGTCTGCGCAATCTGGCAATGTCAGCGGCAGCATGGCCGCGCACTACGATGGGTCAAGTAGCCGAATCGCAAGCTCGCGTGTCCCGCAAGTTTTGAGCAATGATGAGCGTCAACATTACCAGGACGTTTTCGACGCCATTGACCGCCAAGAATGGGAGCGGGTCGAAGCGCTCTTGAACCGCCACCGCGACAGCGTTCTCCACCAAATCGCACTGGCTGAGTATTACACCGACGCCAACAGCCCTCAGGTTAGCGCCAGCGAAATCCAGAACTGGCTGGCTGCCGGGGTAAGCCTGCCGCAGTCTGAACAGCTTGGCCGATTGGGCGCGCGGCGCGGGATCGAACAGCTCCCCGCTTTTCCGCAAGTGCAAAGCCTTATTCGCCAACCAGAGGCATCGAAGCGGATTCGCCCACGCTCAATTGTCGATGGATCGATGCCAAGCGAATCCCGCAGCGCGATCCTCGATGCCATTCGCAATGATGATCCCTCGGGCGCCTATGTGATCTTGCAAGAGGTTGATGCAGGTCTCAGTTCGGCTTCACGAGCAGAATGGCGTCAGCGCGTCGCTTGGAGCTTCTACATCGAGAACGATGACCAAAACGCTTTGGCTCTCGCCGAAACCGTCTCTGATGGGTCCGGCGCGTGGGTTGCCGAAGGCGAATGGGTCGCCGGTCTTGCCGCATGGCGAATGGGCTATTGCTCGCTGTCGTCAGAGGCCTTTGCCAAGGCCGCAAGCCAGTCCAGCAACATCGAATTGACCGCGGCCGCGCATTACTGGGCGCACCGTTCGCTCGTCAGGTGCCGCGAACCGGGACTGGCCGAAGACCATCTTACCGCCGCTGCGCGCTATGACGAGACCCTGTATGGTATGCTCGCAATCGACCAGCTTGGCGTCGACCTGCCCACCACCGCCGCGCCTCAGCGTTTCTCTGATTCGGACTGGTCCGCGATTTCTGACCGCAGCAACATCCAAATCGCAGCCGCTCTTGTCGAGATCGGCCGGCCGGCACTCGCCGATGAAGTCCTTCGCCATGAAGCGCGCATTGGCCGCGCCGGCGACTTCCCCTCAATCGCGCGCCTAGCCCGAGAGCTGGGCCTCCCCTCGACGCAGTTGTTTATGGCCCACTATGCCCCGCGCGGTATGCAAAGCGACAGCGCGCTGCGTTTTCCCATCGCCCATTGGCAGCCAGCAACCGGTTGGAGCGTTGACCCGTCGCTCGCCTTTGCTCATGCGCTGCAGGAATCGAATTTCCGCGCAGGAGCCGTCAGCCCAGCCAACGCGCGCGGCCTTATGCAAATCATGCCGGGCACTGCGCGCGACCACAATCGCCGCCTCAATCTCGGCGCAAGCTACGCCGATCTCAACGACCCAGAGGTCAATCTCGCCTATGGCCAGCAGCACCTCGTAACGCTCCGTGACAGCCATGCCACGCAAGGCCTGCTGCCCAAGATCATGGCGGCCTACAACGCCGGGCTCACACCTGTCAGCCGCTGGAACACCGAGATCAACGACCAAGGCGACCCGCTCCTTTGGATGGAGTCGATCCCCTATTGGGAAACACGCGGTTATGTCTCCATCGTGATGCGCAATTACTGGATGTACGAGCGCGCCGCCGGTGTCGACTCGCCCTCTCGCCGTGCATTGGCACAAGGGCACTGGCCACAGTTCCCGCTTATGGCTACCACGCGAACGGCAAGCATAAGCCGGCAACACCGCCGACAGTAGGAGCACCGTGATGGCGATTGATGAAGCCAAGACCTTCACCCCGATCAACATCGCCGTTCTCACCGTTTCCGACACCCGCACACCCGCCGATGACACATCGGGCGACATCTTGGCCGCGCGGGTCGAAGCCGCTGGCCATACCCTCGCCGGCCGCACCATCATCCGCGACGATGCCGCATTGCTTGCCAGCCATTTGAACCGCTGGATCGACGACCCTGCCATCGACGCGGTCGTAAGCACTGGCGGCACCGGCCTGACCGGACGCGATGTCACGCCAGAGGCACTGTCCCGCATCGAAGGGGCCCGAGACATTCCCGGTTTTGGCGAGCTGTTCCGCTGGCTCAGTTTCAAGACCATCGGCACCAGCACCATCCAATCGCGCGCCTGCGCCGTAGTTGCGCGGGGGACCTACATCTTCGCCCTGCCCGGTTCGAACGGCGCGGTAAAGGATGGGTGGGACGGCATCCTTGCTGAACAACTCGACAGCCGGAACAAGCCCTGCAATTTCGTTGAGCTTATGCCTCGTTTGCGCGAATCCTAAAACCCAGTCGTTTCAGCCGCTTAACCGAGACATGGACCGCATGTTACACGGTCCTAGGGCCAAAACTTTCACCTCCATTTTCCTTGCCTCCATTTCCCCGCTGACATGCAATTTCGCCGGTCTGTAGGAAAGCGAAATCGCGTGACACAGCGCCCTTTGTTCTATATTTGTTCACGCAATGAAAACAGCGGAATATCCAGACTTTGAACGCGGCAGAGGCGCGGCTTCGGCGGGCGTCCCCACCCGGTTTGGACTGGCAACGCGTCATGCGGATGGCGATTGGCGCGATCATATGCAGGCGCTGGCCGATGAAGACGGCCCGCCCGTCAAACTGCGCCCCCATGTAACCGAAGAGCACCCCAAAACGATCCTCAGTTTCAACCAGTCGCCCGACATCCCCTTTGACCGCTCCATCAACGCATACCGGGGATGCGAACATGGATGCGTCTATTGCTTTGCCCGCCCCACCCATGCCTATCACGACCTGTCGCCGGGCCTCGATTTTGAAACGCAGCTGTTCGCAAAGCCCAACGCGGCAGAGCTTCTGCGCGAAACCTTGGCAAAGCGGAGATATGCGCCCCGCGCGATTGCGATGGGCACCAACACCGATCCGTATCAACCGTTAGAGCGCGATTACCGCATCACCCGCGACTTGCTCAAAGTGTGCCTAGACGCGCGGCACCCCGTCACCATCACAACCAAGTCCGACCGGATATTGCGCGATCTCGATCTGCTAAAGGAGCTTGCTGCGCGCGGGCTGGTCGCGGTGGCGATATCGGTGACCTCTCTCGACCCGGTGCTGTCTGCCAAGTTGGAACCGCGCTGCGCCGCGCCTGCAAAACGCATGGCGGCTTTGGGCAAATTGGTGGAGGCCGGGGTGCAAACCCATTGCTCCATCTCCCCCATAATCCCGGCGATCACCGATGAATTTATGGAGGAGATTGTGGCGCGCGCGGCCGAATTGGGCGTCACCAGCATGGGCTGGATCCCGCTGCGCCTACCCCACGAAGTCGCGCCCCTGTTCCGCGAGTGGCTGGACGTGCATTACCCCGATCGCGCGGGCAAAGTGATGAGCATCGTGCGCAGCATAAGGAACGGGCGCGACAACGACCCCAATTTCTTCAGCCGAATGAAACCCAGCGGCGTGTGGGCCGATTTGCTGCGCAGCCGGTTCCGGGTGGCCTGCAAACGCGCGGGGGTAGGGAATGCGAGGTTTGAACTCGATTGTTCGAAGTTCCGGCCGCCCGAGGTCGGCGGTCAGATGCGGTTGTTGTGAATGACTGCTTTTTGGGGGATAGCTTAATCTAGCAAACAGCGCATAAACCGCCAGTCATGGTGCAGCGCTGCGGGCACTTCTGCCTCTGGATATGGCGCGATATCTGCGAACCCTACCGCCTCATAAAGGCGATGGGCCGATGTCATAAAGGGGCCAGTCTCCAGCATGAGTTCTCGATAGCCGAAAGAGCGCGCGTCACCGACAAGCCGGTCCAAAATCTTAGCGCCAGTTCCTCCGCCGCGGCTCGCTTGGGAGACATAAATACGTTTAATCTCGCCAACACCGTCTCGAATGCGGCGGAGCCCGCCCATGCCGAGCGCCGCCTCCCCATCGAAGACAACATAGACGATGCCATTTGGCGGCGTTCCGTCACACAGTTTGTCTAATGCGCCGTCGACATAATCAGGGATCGGCATTCCCAGCAGACTGGGTAGCGATAGGCCGAAGCGCTGATGCACAGACTCGCTGGCCCAAGAGAGATACTCGATATTGAAACGTGTGAGCACTTCGCGGTGCTGCTCAAGATCGGCTCTCACAAATTTTAGACTCATTGGCTTCCCCATTCCAAGCGCGCAAGCTATTGTACCGAGCCAAATATGCCCCGCAGCAGAGATTCAGGCAACCACTAGAGCTGGGTCGTTTGTCGACGGTCTCCGCCAACCCTCGCAAACCTCACAAATCAATCCATCGGGATACTCTTTACCGGCGGTCAGTTGCGGCGGTTGCGAACGACAGCCTTTGCGGGTGGAGTGCGACGCTTTGCGCTAAAGTCATACGACGGGTCGTCAAATCTCTTCTGGTTGTTTAGGCTTAGACTATCTTGAGATTACGAAGAGACACACAATGCAATGGAACTGGTCGGCTATTTCCGCGGTCAGCGATTTATTCGCGGCGATCGCAGTTGTCATTTCACTCTGGTATGTCGCGGCTCAATTGCGACAAAACACCAAGGCGATTGTCGCCAGTTCGAGGCAGGGAATGCTGGACGCAGACCTCGGGCTGATAACAGGGTTTGTTGATCACGCGATCGATCCACACTTGATCAGCGACGACGAGAAGCTCTCCCCTGAGAATGAAAGGCGGATCACCTGGATGGTGGTCAAGGCCCTGAGAGTGCGCGAATTTGCATGGCATCAATACAAATCAGGCCTATTGGACGAGCCGACATGGCAATCTTACATGGAGCCAGTGCCCGGAATATTCTCCTCTGAGCGCGCCCGATCTGTCTTGGATTTCTACACAGGCGATGAGGAGTTCTTGCAGGACATCCGATTGAGAATTTCCAACGCGGTTTAATGGGCGTAACGTGACCATAGAATTGGACCAATCTCCCAGCGCCGCCGATCTGGCGGTGATGAGCGAAGGCATCAAGGCGTTCAATCAAGAGCATTTGCCCGATGCCGTGGTGTTCGAACCCGACACCCGCTTTGCCGTGTTTGCGCGGAATGCAGCGGGAGAGGTCGTGGGCGGCATTCGTTGCAACGCCTATTGGAATTACTGCTTGCTCGAACTGGTGTGGATTTCCGAAGAAGCGCGGGGAAAGCAAGTGGGCAGCCAGTTAATGGCCAAGGTCGAGGACCATTGCCGCGCGCTAGGCTTCGAATACATCCGCACCGAAACCGTCAGCTTTCAGGCGAAGCCGTTTTACGAGAAGCTGGGGTATTCGGTCTACGGTGAACTGGCGGATTTCCCAAAGGGGCACACGACGTATTGTTTGGTGAAGCGGCTTTAGGGGTTTTCTCGATAGAAGCGCGCTTTACACTGTTAGCAATGAAGTGAGAGATAGAATTGAATTAGGCATCTGGTTGAAGGGCAGAGGCAAAAATAAGCAATTTGATCGAATTGAATTGGCTTGTTCTGTCAGCCCTAAATTTTCCACTTCACTAGGCCGGTTTTTGGATCGACAGCATCTGCTAAATGCAAGTTAGGCCGATTTAAGCGATTATCGATAAACCTTTTTTGCTTCGTGTTTGGTCCGAACACGAGTTTTTTCGCCTGGACTGTGACAGCATCATTCATCGCCTTAGCCAGAACCTTACAATCGTGTTTGGCCATATGATCCGGCAATGACGAATTTTCTGTCAGCATTATTAGCGTTCGAGGGCCTGTTGGAAGTATGATAAACGCGTCAGTATGACCAATTCCGTTGGACATCATCAGAGGACTATCGCTCGTCAAAAGATCATGGGTATCCTCACCCAGATTGATAACGAATGTAGACATTTCCATCATTCGACTGATCATCGGCTGCGACTGGATCAATTCAACAAACGTATTCAATGCCCCCGCTCGAAAAGTAGCAGTATCTGCATCTTCAAACAGCGGGTTCTCGCCCAACTCTTGAGCTAATCGTTTTTCCAAGTAGTTGATACAATCTGGAGAGCGATGGAGCATTGACAACATAAACTGAACTAAACCCGCTTTGTCTTCAGGCTCAGCTGCTTCATCATGCTCAGCTTTAGCTATAGCTCTCGCACCGCGATCATCTACTATTTGCAGTAGCTTGGTCTCGATTTCCGATGCGTCTTCCGCAGCGGAATTTGGGATCGTATATAGATCGAGCGCATAACCTGTCGCAGCTGGATGCCGATATCGAGCCTTAAGTTCATTAAGTGGTCCGACACGACCGAACTCCCAAATTACCTCTTCGTCATTCCATTGACGCTTCCATCGCGACAAATACCATTCCGGCAAATAGTGGTGTTTTCGTGGTGGGTTCACGTGAGTTTATCCTCTCACCCAAATCCGCCCCCAACCTCACCCGGCTCAAAGCGCATCAAGCGGCTATCGAGCAGCGCGGCCGTGCGGTTCACCACGGCCAGCTGGTAATCGGCGTCCTTGATCATCTCAAAGAACGCGCCTGCATTGGGGTATTGCGCGACAAAGCCGTCGTGCCAGACCTTGTCATCAGGCTCTGGCCCCGTGACCATTGTCTGAAACGCGCCGCGCCAAACGACCTCGCCGCCGACCCGGCTGAAAATTGGGCCTGAGGTTTTGCCATATTCCTCATACGCGCGCTTTCCGGTCCAACCGTTCCCATGATGCTCGTGGCCCTCTGGGTATTCCGCAAGGTCGCGGTACCGCAGCAGGTTGAGCATATGGATCGACTCATCGCGAGGCAGATCCTTGAACGCCTGAAAATTGGCGGGCGATGGGTCGATATAGGCTTTTGCCACGCTCACCCCTCCAACGAATAGTCGGAGAAGCGGTCGCGCAGGTCTTTCTTCGAAATCTTGCCTGTCGCGGTGTGCGGAATATCGTTCACAAACTCGACCGCATCGGGCAGCCACCATTTCGCGATTAGCGGTTTGAGATGCTCGATAATGTCATCGGCGCTTACATCCGCGCCTGCATTCTTGATCACGAACAGCACGGGACGTTCATCCCATTTGGAATGGTACATGCCAACGCACGCAGCCTCTGCGACATCAGGATGGCCCACGGCGGCGTTCTCAAGCTCAACCGAGCTGATCCACTCGCCGCCCGATTTGATCACGTCCTTGGTCCGGTCGGTCAGTTGCAGCGTGCCGTCAGGGTGGATGATGCCAACATCGCCGGTATCGAACCAGCCATCGTTGTTCACCGCGTCCTGTTCCGCTTTGAAGTAGCGCTTGATAATCCACGGCCCGCGAATTTGCAGCGCGCCCGATGCCACACCATCGCGCGGCAATTCGGTCGCCATATCGTCAAGGTCAACCGTGCGCAGTTCCACGCCAAAGATTGGGCGGCCCTGCATCGCGGTTTTATCGACCTTCTCTTCGAAAGTAAGCTCGTCCCAATCCCATGTCGGCCCGCCTACTGTGCCGATGGGCGACGTTTCCGTCATGCCCCACGCGTGTTGAACCCTCGTGCCGTTCTTCATCAGCCGCTCAATCATAAAGCGCGGGCATGCTGAACCGCCGATGGTGGCCGCTTTCAGTGGTGGAAGGTCGATCCCTTCCTTGTCGCAATATTGGAAGTGTGCCAGCCACACGGTCGGCACGCCGGCGCTGTCGGTGACTTTCTCGCGCAGCATCAATTCGTGCAGAACAGCGGGGTCATTGACCGCGGAGAACACGAATTTGATGCCCGCCATCGCGCCAGCATAGGGCAGGCCCCAGCTTGCCGCGTGGAACATTGGCACCACCGGCAACATGACCGACGAACCAGAGAAATTGAAGGTGGACGGTTGCAGACCAGACACGGCGTGGAGCACGGTTGAACGGTGTTCGTATTGCACGCCCTTTGGATTGCCGGTCGTGCCGCTGGTGTAGCAAATCATGCACGGATCGCGCTCATCGCCTGTGACCCATTCAAATTCACCGGTCTGCTCACCAATCCAATCTTCAAACGCGGGCGAATGTTCGCCGGAATCGTAACAGATGTAATGCTCAACCGTGGTCCAGCGGTCCTTCATCTTGTCCACGATGGGCTGGAACGCGGCGTCATAGAGAAGCACGCGGTCTTCTGCATGGCCGACGATATACTCAAGCTGATCTTCGAACAGGCGCGGGTTTACGGTGTGCAGCACCCCGCCCATCCCCGCGACGCCGTACCAGCTGACCAAGTGACGCGAATGGTTCATGGCGAGGCTGGCGACGCGTTCACCCGGTTTGATGCCAAGCGCCTGAAGCGCCTGAGCCATTTTCAAAGCATCGGTGCGAATGCCCGCCCAATCCGTGCGCGTCTCGCTGCCGTCGGCCCAGCGCGTTACGATCTCGCGCGAGCCCGATTCACGAGCGGCGTGGTCGATCACATGCGTAATCCGCATGCTCCATTCCTGCATTGCGCCTAAGGCCTGTGTCACCATGTCCGTGTTTCTCCCAATTCATCCCAATGTTCAGCCGGCTTGCGCGGCTGTGCTTCGCACAACAATGGCGCGGTCAGTTGCCATTGGCAATCGTTTCTGAATCGGTGATTGAACAAACACAAACCGGGAAACGGATCGCTCCGCTCCCGGCAAATGTTCTGATGTTGTATCAACGCGAACGCGCTGGCTTACAGGATGAAGTATCCTGCGACATTATAGCTGCGGCCATTCTTCTTCATCACGACTGTTTCAATCGCAATGTCGTCGCGCTCGGCGAACTTCGTTTGGTATTGAAGCACTTCGTAATCGCCCTCGGGCTCGCCCGGTATGGTCGATGTTTGCATCACAGTGGCAAGGCGGCGTTCCTCAACCGCACCCAAAGGCGCGCGCACCGGCTCAATCGTCTGTGTCCATTCCGCTTCACTGGCGGAAGATTGGAAATCCTCCCCGGCGGCATTCCAGCTTCCCTGCCAATCACCAGCATCAACTGCCGCAAGGAAAGGCTCTGCGATGGCTAGCGATTCGGCTTCCTCCACCGGAGCTTGGCTTGCTTGCGATGATTGCTGAGCGGATGGCGTTGGGGCGGCCGACGTTTCTGCTGTGGTTTCGGTTTCATTGCCAGACGTTGATACGACGGCAAGAACGGCAACGGCGATAAAGATAGACATGATTAGCATTCCTCCTGCGAGCCAAGTGAACCGCATCGGTCCTGCCCGCTTTTTGTGTGTGAGGTCTGCATTGTCTCCGCTGTCGCCCGCTTCGGCGATCCCCAAAGATCTGTGCACCGGATTTTGGGGTGTCTCCCCCTCGGCGTCCCGCAAGATTCTTGCGGCCTCTCTGCTGCTCGACACACCCAATTTGCGGCGCGCACCGCGCAGCCGGTCATTGATTGTGTGAACCGACAGGTTGAGAAGATTGGCGCTCGATTTGGTATCGTGCCCATCGAGCAGAAGCCGCAGGGCCTCTTTTTCTTTGTCCGTTAAAGAACCAATTTCCGCTGTCATCACGCGACCAGCTTAAGGTTCGCGCGGCCGCGTAGAGGTTCGAGCGTGACATTCTCTATCCCCTCAACATCGGACAGGCGCTCAGCCAGTTCGCCGTTCAGGATAAAGTTCGTGCCAAGCCGCATATGCGCCTCTTCCTCCGCGCCAAGGATCAGGCGGATCATGACTTCGCCCGGCGCCGTTTTGCCCTGCGCCAATTCCAGTTTGAGATCAGTCAAAGCATCAATCGATACAATGTCGGCGCGCAAGATCATCGGCGTGCTGCCGCTCACCGAAGACAGCGGCCGCGCGCCGCGCACGGTCAAGCGCGGGGGCTCACCAGGATTGGGCGAATCCAGCTCGACGTTGAGCAGCACGCATTCACCATCCGCCGCCCATTTTTGGAAACTCTCGACCAAACTCTCTTCAAAACAAGCGGACGAGAATTGCCCCGATGCGTCGGAGAAATCGGCGCGGATGAACTCTGCCCCGCGTTTTGTCCGGCCTTTGCTCGCATTTTCGACCATCGCCGCGATCACCGCAGTGCAGCGCCCTCCCGCAGGCGCGCCCGCTTCCATCAGGCTTTGGTATGTTCGTGCACCTTGGGCTGAGGCGACTTCGCGGTATTGCTGAATTGGATGCGCGGAGAAGTAGAAGCCGAAATTCTCACGCTCTTTCGCCATTTGTTCGGGCCGCGACCACGGTTCTGCGGGTTGCAAACGCAGGCCCTCTTGCGGCGCGTTGTCTCCGCCGAACAGGCCGCCTTGCCCGCTCGACCGCTCCCGCATCGCCGCATCCGCCACGGCCAGCAACATGTCGGCGTTGGCAAACAGCATGCCTCTGCTCTCTTCAAGCCCATCAAGCGCACCTGCGCAAATCAGCCCTTCGAGCTGACGCCGGTTCATTGACCCTTGGGGAAGCCGTTCGAAAAAGTCTTTCAGGCTCTCAAACTTTCCATTCGCCTCGCGTTCGGCGACAATCGTGTCCATCGCTTTTTCGCCGACATTGCGTATCCCAGCGAGAGCGTAGCGCACGCCGTATCCGTCATCGGTTTGCTGCACGGTAAAGCGGGATTCGGACATATTGATATCCGGCGGCAGGACCGTAACGCCCGCCCCATCTTTACCCTCAACCGGATAACGCCGCGCGTCATCGACGAAAATGTTGAGCTTTTCGGACTGATGCAGGTCGAAACACATCGAAGCGGCGTAAAATTCTTCGGGATAATGCGCCTTGAGCCAGCCCGTCTGATAGGCGAGCAAAGCATAGGCTGCGGCGTGCGATTTGTTGAAGCCGTAGCCTGCGAATTTGTCGATCAAATCGAACAATTCGTTGGCTTGCTTGGCCTCAATGTCAGAGTTTTCCTTGCACCCGGTTACGAATGTGCCGCGCTGAATGTCCATCTCCGCCTGGACCTTTTTGCCCATCGCGCGGCGCAGCAAATCGGCATCACCCAGCGAATATCCGGCCAGGATCTGCGCGGCCTGCATCACCTGTTCCTGATAGACGAAAATGCCGTAGGTTTCGGCCAGAATCCCTTCGAGCTTGGGGTGCGGATATTCAATCGCCACCTCGCCCGCTTTACGCTTTCCAAACAGCGGGATGTTGTCCATCGGACCGGGCCGATAGAGCGATACGAGTGCGATAATATCGCCAAAATTGGATGGCTTCACCGCCTTGAGCGTGCGCCGCATCCCTTCGGATTCGAGCTGGAACACTCCAACCGTGTTGCCCGCCTGCATCATGTCGTAAACGGCCATGTCGTCCAGCGGCAGCTCGCCCAGATCAATTGTGATCCCGCGCAATTCAAGCAGGTCAACCGCCTTGCGCAGTACCGAAAGCGTTTTCAGCCCCAAAAAGTCGAATTTGACGAGGCCGGAGCTCTCCACATGTTTCATGTCGAACTGTGTCACCGGCATATCCGAACGCGGATCGCGGTACAGGGGCACCAATTGTGCCAGCGGCCGGTCCCCGATCACAACACCGGCGGCATGGGTCGATGAATTGCGCGGCAGCCCCTCGAGCTGCATCGCCAGATCAACCAGGCGTTTTACCTCATTGTCGTTGTTGTATTCCTGTTTGAAATCGGACGCTCCGTTGAGCGTGCGCGGCAAAGTCCACGGATCGGTCGGATGGTTGGGCACCATTTTGGTCAGCCGGTCGACCTGACCATAGCTCATCTGCAAAATTCGCCCGCAATCGCGCAAAACCGCGCGCGCTTTCAGCTTACCGAATGTGATGATCTGAGCGACGTGATCCGCGCCGTATTTTTGCTGAACATAGCGGATGACTTCACCCCGGCGTGTTTCGCAGAAGTCGATATCGAAATCGGGCATCGACACACGTTCCGGGTTTAGGAACCGTTCGAACAACAACCCCAATTGGATCGGGTCAAGGTCGGTTATGGTCAGCGCCCAAGCGACAATAGAGCCCGCACCAGAACCACGGCCTGGGCCCACTGGAATCCCCTGATCCTTGGCCCATTTAATGAAATCGGCAACGATCAGGAAATAACCGGGAAAGCCCATGTCGACGATAATCTTGATCTCATAATCAAGCCGGTCGAAATAGGTTTTGCGGTGTTCTTCGCTCATTTCGCCATACGGCTTAAGCCGGTCTTCCAATCCCGAACGCGACAGGTCCGCCAGCATCTTGGCCTCACCCTCCAGATCGCCGGCAAGGCTAGGCAGGATCGGATCGCGGTACGGCGGCGCATAGGCGCACCGCTGCGCTATCACGAGAGTGTTGGCTGTCGCTTCGGGTAAATCGGCGAACAATTCCTCCATCATCGGCGCGGATTTGACGAAGTTTTGCGCGTTGGATTTGGGCCGGTCGTCGTTTTCGACATAGGTCGAATTGGCGATGCACAGCATGGCGTCATGCGCCTTGTGCATATGCGGTTCTGCGAAATTGGCGGGATTGCTCGCGACCAACGGAATGCCGCGCGCATAGGCCATGTCGATCAACGCCTCTTCCGCGCGCGCTGCGGCGGCATCATTGTTGCGCGCAAGCTCGATATAGAGCCGGTCGGGGAAGAGAGCCTGCAAACGGTCCGCCAGCGCCTGAGCCGCGGGTTCCTGCTCCTCGGCCAGCAATCGAGTGAGGCCGCCCTCGCCCGCCCCGGTCAAAGCAATCAGGCCGCCTGTGTGCCCATCCAATTCGGACATCTCGACATGCGGCTCCAACTCCAACGGACGGTCCAAATGCGCTTTGGACACGAGGTGGCACAGATTGTCATAGCCCGCCTCATCCTGAGCATAGAGCGGCAGGTAATCGACCGTCTTCCCCTCAGACCCGTCACGCGCCACGCCCAGCAATGTGCCGATAATCGGCTGAATGCCCTCGCTCTTACACGCGTTTGCGAACATCACCGCACCATACAGGCCATTGCGGTCGCACACCGCAATCGCGGGAAAGCCGCGCTCCTTTGCCAATTTCGCGATTGCCTTGGGATCAATCGCCCCTTCGAGCATCGAATAGGACGACAAAACGCGCAGAGGAATGAACGGAGCAAAGGCCATGCTCCTCAATCTAGGAAATTTTACCCGATTGAGAAACTCGCTACCCGCCTAATTCTCCACAGGCCGCAACAAGCGCGCCCCCCCCGCTCAAAGCAGCTTTTCGATGTCTTTCGCGATGCTTTTGGGCGTATCTTGCGGGCCGTAACGTTTCACAACATGGCCATCCCGGTCGATCAGGAATTTGGTGAAGTTCCATTTGACCGACGTGCTGCCCATCAGGCCCTTCTTTTCCGACTTCATCCAATCATACAGCGGCGATGCGTCTGCGCCGTTCACATCAACTTTTGCCATCAAAGGGAAGGTGACGCCAAAGTTCACTTTGCAAAATTCAGCGATCTCATCCGCGTTGCCCGGTTCCTGAGCGCCGAATTGGTTGCAGGGAAATCCGAGGACTTCAAAATCCTTGTCCTTAAACTGCTGATACAGCTCTTCGAGACCGTCATATTGCGGGGTAAAGCCGCATTTCGATGCAGTGTTGACCACCAACAAGACCGTGCCCTGTTTGGTTGAAAGATCGAGGTCTTCGCCGCGATTGGTCGTGACGGTGAAATCGGCAATAGTGGTCATGGATAGTCCCCGCAGTTGTTTGGTTCCAAAAATGGGCCTTTGCAGCCTTACGCGCAAGGAGAAACGTAAACCACGCTCACTGGCGTAACCTTATCTCAAAACCCCATCATGAAGGCGCACCACGCGGTCCATCTTTTCGGCGAGCCGTTCATTATGCGTCGCGATCAATGCCGCGCTGCCCTCTCCGCGCACAAGTTCCAAGAACTGGGACAGAACCGTATCGGCGGTCGCTTCGTCGAGGTTGCCGGTTGGCTCGTCGGCCAAAACCAATGTCGGCCTGTTGGCGAGCGCTCTGGCAACAGCAACGCGTTGCTGCTCGCCGCCCGAGAGCTGGCTCGGCCGGTGGGTAAGCCGGTGGCCGAGGCCGAGGCTGGAAAGCAGGCTCTGCGCGCGTTCATCGGCGCTTGCCCGGTCCGTACCTGCCACCATTTGCGGCATCACCACATTTTCGGTCGCGTTGAAATCGGGCAGCAAGTGATGGAATTGATAGACAAAGCCCAGATGCTCGCGGCGGATACGGGTGCGCCCATCCGGCGCCAGGTTCTCCGCCTGCTCACCGGCAATTGCAATCGAGCCTTCGAAACCGCCCTCGAGCAATCCGACAGCCTGAAGCATGGTCGATTTGCCCGAACCCGACGGGCCCAGCAGCGCGACGATCTCTCCCGGCCTAATGTCAAGATTGACCCCGCGCAGCACGTCAATGCGCTGGCCGCCCTGTTCAAAGCTGCGCTGTAGATCGCGTAACGCGACAATAGGTTGTTTGTCACTCATAGCGGAGCACCTGAACAGGATCGGTGTTGGACGCCTTTAGCGCGGGATACAGCGTGGCAAGGAAGCTAAGCACGATGCCCAGCGCCGTGATGCCAATAATCTCCCACGGATCCACGCGAACCGGAAGAGTCGTCAGGAAACGGACTTGGGGGTCCCAAATCTCCACACCAGTTAGGAAAGCCACGCCCTCCACAATCGGGTTGCGGAAATACAGCAGAATAAAGCCCAATATCAGGCCCGCCACCGTTCCAAGCGTACCAATCGTTGTCCCGGTGGTGACGAAAATCTTGAGCAGATTGCGCCGTGTTGCGCCCATTGTGCGCATGATTGCAATGTCCCGCGTTTTGGCGCGCACAAGCATCACAAGGCTCGACAAAATGTTAAAAGACGCAACCAACACCATAAAACTCAGCACAAAGAACATAGCGACGCGCTCAACTTCAAGCGCTTCGAACAAAGTCGCGTTGATCGTTTTCCAATCCGCAATGCCCGCCCTGCCTGAAAGGAGCCCGTCAAGCGGCGCGAGGATTCCCGCAACATCGTCAGGATCGGCAACGGTCACTTCAATTAGGCCGACCGTGTTGCCCAGCAGCAAAAGTGTCTGCGCATCGGACATCGGCATGATGACGAATGTCTCATCGAAATCATAAAGGCCAATCTCAAAGATTGCGCCCACTTCATACCCCACTTGGCGGATCGAGGTACCAAACGGAGTTGATCGTCCCTGAGGATTGATGATTGTGATCGTGTCTCCGACCCGCGCGCCCATATTGGCGGCGAGACGCGATCCAATGGCAACTTTGCCCGCGTCCGGTTGAAGGCTGGAAATGTCACCCATCAGGACTTTGTCGCCCAGATCAGCGATGTCTTCCGCGGTGTTGCCCCGAACAAAAATCGCATTGGCGCGACCATTGAAGCTCGCCAGCAATGGCTGTTCAATCAGGGGCGAGGCGTGGGTGACGCCTTCGGTTGCGCGCACTTCCTCCAGAACGCCCTCCCAATTGTCGAGCTCGCCGCCATACGCCTGGATGATCGCGTGCCCGTTTAGGCCAGAGAATTTCTCCAGCATTTCGCTGCGAAAACCGCCCATCACGCTCATCACAAGGACGAGCATGGCAACCGACAGCATCACGACACCGACAGATATTCCAGCGACCAGCGCAATAAAGGCCTCGCCCTTACCCGGCCACAAATACCGCTTTGCAATCATTCTTTCGAAAGGAGTGAGCATGTGTGACCCGGTTTGTTGACGGTAAAGGCGAAGTGCGCTGTTGACGCCGATAAGCTGAATGGTGCCTGTAAGCCGCCGACAAGCGCTGCACAATGGTCCCGCACGCACCGTCACAACAAAGATCGGTGAAAAAGCGGCGCAGAATGCGCTTATCAGCCCTTGTAATTGATCCGTAACAACGTCATTGAGCGCGCTCTAACTCGGGCAGCGAAGCGGACACTTTATCGTCATGGCAACGACCGATTTTCAAAGACCGCTTGGCAACTTCACGCATCCATTTCGTGACGAAGACGGCGATAAGCTGCGCGAAGAGTGCGGTGTGTTTGGCGCAATCAACGCCGACAAAGCCTCAGCAGCCACGGCCCTTGGCCTCCATGCCTTGCAGCACCGAGGGCAAGAAGCCGCCGGCATAACCAGTTTTGATGGCAAGGATTTCATTTCGCGCAGAGGCCTTGGCCAAGTTGCTGAAAATTTCTCGTCTGCCGAAGCGATCGCAGAATTGCCGGGGTCTATGGCGGCGGGTCACGTGCGCTATTCCACCACAGGCGGCGCGGGCCTGCGCAACGTTCAGCCGCTCTATGCAGAGCTGGCCAGCGGCGGTTTCGCAATCGCGCACAACGGCAACATTTCCAACGCTCAGGCCTTGCGCAAAGACTTGGTGGGCAAGGGGTCAATCTTCCAGTCGACCTCCGACACTGAAGTTATCATCCATTTGGTTGCGACATCGCGCTATCCGACGGTTGCGGACCGGTTGATCGACGCCTTGCGTCTGGTCGAAGGCGCCTATGCGCTTGTCGTTATGACGCCAACCGGCATGATCGCCTGCCGCGATCCACTGGGCATTCGTCCGCTTGTCATGGGCAAAATGGGCGACGCGGTGATGTTCGCCAGCGAAAGCGTCGCGTTTGACGTGGTCGGCGCAGAAATTGTTCGCGAAGTTGAGCCGGGCGAAATGATTCAGGTCGATTTTGAAGGCAAGGTCAACAGCCTTCGCCCCTTCGGCAATCAAAACCCGCGCCCTTGCATTTTCGAACACGTCTATTTCAGCCGTCCCGACAGCTTTTTCGCTGGGCAAAGCGTTTATGGCGCGCGCAAGGCAATCGGGGCGCAGCTCGCTATCGAATCGTCCTGTGATGCGGACCTCGTTGTCCCTGTTCCAGACAGCGGCGTACCAGCGGCGATTGGCTATGCGCAGGAATCGGGCCTCCCGTTTGAGCTCGGCATCATCCGTTCACACTACGTCGGGCGGACCTTTATTCAGCCATCCGACAGCGCCCGCCACGCCGGGGTAAAACGCAAACATAACGCCAACCGCGAACTTGTGGCGGGCAAGAAAATTGTCCTAATCGACGATTCAATCGTGCGCGGCACCACGAGCATGAAAATCGTCGAAATGATGCGAGAGGCCGGCGCAAGCGAAGTGCATTTCCGCGTCGCCAGCCCGCCAACGGCGCATTCTTGTTTTTATGGTGTCGACACGCCCGAACGCTCCAAACTGCTCGCCGCGCGGATGGATTTGGAGCCGATGCGCGAATTCATCAAAGCGGACAGCCTCGCCTTTATCTCAATCGACGGCCTTTACCGCGCGGTTGGGTCATCATCGGGCCGCAATTCGTCATGCCCGCAATTTTGCGATGCCTGTTTCACCGGCGACTATCCAACATCGCTGACCGACAACACGCAAGGCGATGGCAAATCGGGTGAGCTACCTTTCGCTGACCCAGGTGATACCGACAACAAGGCCGCGTAACCCATGATTGATACAAAACCGCTTTCCGGGCGCACCGCACTTGTAACGGGCGCGAGCCAAGGGATTGGCGCAGCGACCGCATTGGCCTTGGCCGAAGCGGGTGCGCATGTCATTTTGGTTGCCCGCAAAGTTAAGGCGTTGGAAGAGGTCGAAGACCGGATCCATGCGGTTGGCGGCACGTCCACAATCGCGCCGATCGACATAACCGAACCTGATGCCGTTGCGCGGCTCGCATCGGCTATATCAGGCCGCTGGGACGCTCTTGATATTCTCGTGATTTCAGCTGCATATCTACCAAAGCTAACACCGCTTGCGCAAATTGATGGCAAGGAATTCAACAAAACCATCATGACCAATATTGTCGCGACGCAGGCATTGCTGGCCGCGTTTGACCCGCTGCTGCGCAATGCGCAAGCAGGCCGCGTCATTGGGCTTACCAGCAGCGTTGGCGCTGGCCCTCGCCCATTCTGGGGAGCGTATGGCTCGACCAAGGCCGCGTTTGACAATCTGCTCGACACCTACGCGGCTGAAGTTGAAAAATTGAGCCCGCTGCGCGTTGCAATCGTTGATCCCGGTGCCACCCGCACCGACATGCGTGCGCGCGCCTATCCCGGCGAAGACCCTGAAAAAGTCAAACCACCAGAGGCGGTTGCCGAGCGTCTCGCCGCTCTTTTGCAGGAAGGTTTTGAGACCGGGCACCGCGAACGCGTCAATTGATCTCAAATTGGCGGACCCTTTGAGATTATTTGTCCGAAAAATCGGCTGCTTACCGACTTGTTAAGTATTTTCCGCAAGACTCCATAAAGCCCGAATTGGGATAACACTCGGATTAAAGAACCCGACGATTGGAGAAAGTGGCAACGCCATGCCTACCGACAGCAAACGTTACACCGTTGCAGCGCAAGAAGATCGCTGTTCGCCCCGCACACGGCTGACCATCCCTGCAACCTTGCGGGCATCGGGCGGTCGTGCGTTCCAGAGCGTGGTGCACGACCTGTCGATTTCCGGCTTTTCCGCTTCGTCTATCAACCGCATGCATGAAGGCCAGATGTGCTGGCTTACCCTGCCCGGTCTTGAATCGTTGCAAGGTCAGGTCGTGTGGTGGGACAACTGCATCGTTGGTTGCGCCTTTGAAGAATTGCTGAGCCCAATCGTGCACGACAACATTCTGCAACGGTACAGCAACACCGGCGTTTATCGCCCAATGTGACCCGCACGGGTGAAAGGCCGCGCGATTGCAGCCCTTCCCCGTTCAATCCTCAATCAACCGCCGCAATTTTTGCCCCAACCGCACGCCATGCAGCGCGGTGATCGTTGCTCGTCGCGGTGGACCAATTGCTGACCACGGTCAGGACCAAGTCTTCTGATGGAACGATTGTGATCGATTGACCAAAGATGCCCTGTGCGCCGTACGCGCCGGGATAGGTCCACCATTGGTAGCCGTATCCGAAGCCGGAATCGCCAAAATCGACCAGCGAATCGCCAGCTTCAGCAAACCATCCCTCGGGCACGGTATCCCCGCCCCCTTCGAGAGCGAAAAGTCCCATCCGCGTATAGTCGGATAGGGTCAGAGACAGACAGCACCCGCCGATATTGCCGCCGCGCGGATCGGTCATCCAGAACAGGCCGTTTTCGAAGCCCGCAGGTTCGACGATCTTTTCCTGCGAATATTCAGCCAGAGACAGACCAACGGCGTTCTCAATAACCAAGCCGATCAAATTGGTTTCGCCCGTCTTATAGACCCATTTCTCTCCCGGCTCTGCTTCGCGGTCCAATTCGCGCATCTGAGCAACAATCGCATCGGCACCGTATTCCAAGACAAAGCGGTTCATTTGCGCAACGTCGCTGCCCGGATCGGTGTAATCCTCGTTCCACGCAACGCCGCTGGTCATGGTTGCGATCTGGCGCACGCTGACGCCGTCATAGGCTGATCCTGCCAGTCCGGGCACATATTGAACCACCGGATCATCCAGACTTGCGATAAAGCCATCCTTTACCGCGGCTCCAAGCAAGGTCGAGGTAAAGCTTTTTGCGACCGAAAAACTGGTCCAGCGCTGATCGGGCGTCAATCCCAATCCGTATTCTTCAAAACGCACGCTGCCGCCTTTGTGGACCATCACCCCGGCCGCACCTGTGTCGTGCATGGTCTGGCGGATTTCCTGCGCGAGCGCGGCAGGCAGTGGCTCTCCCTGAGCCAGAGCGCGGGGATTGGATGCGGCAGGCACTTCATGGCCAGCAAACCAGCTTTCCATGTCGCGGAACCGGTCGGATCGCTGTTCATCGCTCCAGAATAGAACCTGCAATTGCGATGGATCGCGCGCGGGTGGTTGAGTCACTGCAACCGGCTCCAAAGCCGCCGGAGCCGCGTCGAGCCCCGCTGCACTGCCGTAGCTGCAACCGCTGAGCGTCAAAGCGCCCAGCGCGGTCATCGCGCCAAACATCACCGATGTGCTTTTCATGATTTAGACCTTTCCCGTCTCAATTCTTAGGCCCTCAATTTTTTACAAGAGTGACCTGATGGACATCAATATTCCCGGCGCGAAAACCGCCTTCGCAATAGGACAGATAAAACCGCCAGAGGCGGATAAACCGCTCATCAAATCCGTCTGGCAAACGCCCTTCGTCAACAGCGCGAACGAACGCTTTGTGCCACAGTTTTAGGGTTTCGGCATAATCGTGACCAAAGTCGCGCTGGTTTTGCCATGCAAGTCCGCGATCCTGTGCGAGTTTGCGAAACTCGCTTGTCTTGATCAGCAATCCGCCGGGGAAGACATACGCCTGAATGAAATCGACCGTGCCCGCGTAAGTGTCGAACAGATCATCGGCGATGGAAATATATTGGATTGCCGCGCGGCCGCCGGGTTTCAGGCTGCGCGATATGCAGTCCATAAACGTGCCCCAATATTCGCGGCCAAGCGCCTCCACCATCTCCACACTGGCGATGGCATCAAACGTGCCGGTGACGTCGCGGTAATCCTGATGCCGGTATTCGATTGTCGGCGATGTGTGCGTTCTGGCCCAAGCTAGCTGTTCATCAGACAGGCTGATCGCGGTCACTTTTGCGCCTTTGCCTGACAGATGCTCGGCCAGCGCGCCCCATCCGCACCCAATCTCAAGGACAGTCCCAGGATCACCCAGCCTTTGGGCAATGCCTTGCAACTTGCGCTGCTGCGCCGCAGCAAGATCGCCGCCGGCCAGATCCAGCGCGCTGGAATAGGTCATGCTGTCATCCAGCCACGCCGCATAGAAATCATTGCCCAGATCATAATGCGCAGAGATGTTGCGCGCAGAGCCGCTGCGGTTGTTGCGGTTGAGCCAGTGGCCGATTTGCGATGCCCATTTGAACGGTCCGGAACTGCGCGCAGTATCGCCCAGCGTCCGCGCGTTGGCCCCGAACAATGCGAACAGAATGGCGTGATCATTCGCCTCCCACTCGCCCGCCTCATATCCTTGAAACCACCCAATTGCCCCGCCTGTGGCAAGGCGCAGCAAAGCGCGCCAATCCTTAAGCTCAACCTCAACATCAAAGCCCGGCGCGCGTCCGCCCAGCATACGGGTGGAGCCATCGGGCAGATGAGCGAGCAAGGAACCTGTCTCGAGCCCTTCGTCCACGCGGTCGATAATTTTGCGAAAACCGGGCGCGAACAGGCGAGCAAAGAAACCGGGCTTAGCGGAAAACCGCTCCCCCGAGCTTAACAAACGCTCGCCTCTAATCCCCTCAACAGTCATGCCAATCACATAGGCCTCAGCGGCCATGTGCTGCAAGAGATTAGGCGGCACAACTACCCAGTTTCAGCAATCAAACCGCCTTCATCGCCCTATAGGCGGCAAGAGCGCGTTCGCGTGCCTCGCGGTGGCCGACGATCTTGGCGGGATAGGCTTTGGGCAATTGCCCATATTCGTCTGGATCGTGGATATAGGGTTCGCTGAGACCGCGCAGTTCCGGCACAGATTCGCGAATATAGTCCGCGCAATTGAATTTTTCCGACTGCGTGAGCGGCGCCATTATTCGCACGAACATATTGGAATCGACCCCAGTTCCGGCGGTCCACTGCCAATTGACCGCGTTGGAGGCGTAATCGGCATCGACCAGCGTGTCCCAGAACCATTGTTCCCCATGCCGCCAATCGATCAGCAAATGTTTGATCAGGAAACTCGCCGCGATCATGCGGACGCGGTTGTGCATCCACCCGGTCTGCCACAGCTGCCGCATCCCGGCATCGACGATGGGATAGCCGGTCTTGCCCTGTTGCCACGCCCTAAGGTCGCGCGCGGCGGCGGGGTCGGTTTGCGGGTCGCGCCATTGAAGCTGATCGAAATCTTCGCGGTAATTGCTGCGCGCATAGAGCGGGAACTGGTTGACCGCGTTTTGGGCGTAATCGCGCCAGATCAACTCGCTTTCGTACACTTGCCAACCCTTGGTCGATTTGCCCTGGAAATGGTGCCAGATTTGGACCGGGCTGATCTCTCCAAAATGCAGATGCGGGGACAGCCGGGAAACACCGTCCTTGGCGGGAAGATTGCGCGCGTCCTGATAGTCATCGACATGGTCGCTCCACCATTCGAGCTGCGCCTGCGCGGCTTCCTCCCCCACGTTCCAGAATTCGGCGATGCTGCCTGACCAATCCGGCCGTGTGGGCAGCAGGCTACAATCCTCCAAAGCATCGCTTGCCGGGAGAATAGCAAGCGCGGTTTGTGCACGGGGAGGAGGCACAAGCGCGCGCGGGGGAAAGGCGGCGCGCACAGCCCGGCTGAAAGGGGTGTAAATTTTGTACTGACCGCCCGATCCGGTCGTAACCGCGCCCATCGGCAGCAGGTAATTGCCATCGTAGAGCTGCAACTCGACCGCTTCGCCCAGCACGCGCTGCGCATTGCGCCACCATGGTTCGTAATGACGGTTGGCGTGGATCGTCTTGGCGCCGGTTTCGTCGGCGATCTTGGTCAGTTCCTCCACCGCATCGCCCCGCCTCAGGATCAAGGGGATGCCCAGCTTCGCCAAAGAGGCCCTCAGACTGTGCAGGGAATGGTGCAGCCACCACCGCGATGCCCCGCCATAGGCATGGGTTTTGGCACGCGCGTCATCGAGCACATAGACCGCGATCACTGGGCCGCGCTGCGCCGCCGCGGACAACGCGGGGTTATCGGCAACGCGCAGATCGCGCCGCAGCCAGAGAATTTGGGGTTGGGTCATGGGGATTAAAGCGCGCTACTCGCCGCCGAGTTCCACACATTCGACATCGGGCAACGCGATCGAGAACCGGTCCCGAGCGCGAGGGTCATAAAACCGGGCGTCGTAGAGGATGACCGATCCGTCTTCGGCGCGCCCCGCAAAGGGTGCGCGCGACCAAAAGAGGAATGCGTCGACTTGTGAATTGACCACCCTTACCTCCGTCAAATCGGGCCATCCGCAACGCGCATCCGTGATTGGTTTTGCTGTCGACGGACTTGGCACAGTGCCGGGCGGGATCACGAAATAATTGTTATGCTCGCCAAGAATTAGTTCTCGTTCATGCGGCCAGAATGGGACGGGTGAGGCAATCATCTGCTCTGCGGGAACATTTGGTTCCGACGGCGATCCGACACCCTCCGCCCCAACCACCTTGGAATTGATCGCATAAGGAACCCAGGATGCCTCTGTCACAATCCAGTTTCCGCCAATATACGCGGTCGCCGCTGCTATCGTCAAAGCCGCAGGCCAACGCGATGGTTTGCAGCGCCTTTCCCGCCACATTGAAAACCATGTTCCAAAGCCCAGCAGCGCCCACAGCCACACGTCGATGATGAACAGCGTATCGCCATAAAACCACGCGCTCGAAAACGGCTCCAAAAACCGGATGCCGTAAACATTGAACCAATCAAAAAGCGGATGGCTGAGACAGCCGATAAAGCTCAGCAAATAGAGCCACTTGAAGCTCACCGGCAAACGCCCCTCGGGCCTTTTGCCGCGCCTGTCCTGCCAGCGGTCAAACCACCATAGCAGGCCTGCCAATATCAGCGGCAACACCACCCATGCAATCGGGCCGTGGGTGATCCCCCGGCGAAGCCCCAGATGCTCGGTCCCCTCCAGCCAAAAGAAGCACGCCGCATCCACATCGGGCAAATTCGCGCCGATAATCAGCGCAGGCATCGCCAGCCCCGTTTTTTTCTTGAGGCCCGCTTGCCCCATGACCGCGCCGACGAGGCTGTGCGTTAGATTGTCCATCGCCTGTGCCTAAACTGGCGTTTGTCTCAATGCGAGTGGAAATGACGCGGCGATGGCTCTATCGACTTTCCCAAACCTCTTGGGAGAGAACGACTTTATGACCGACACGCCTTTCATCCGCCCCGATATGAAAGCCTTTCTGGATGCGCTGGCCGCCATAGACGGCCCGAACATTGCGGATATGACGCTAGAGGAGGCGCGCGCGTCCTATGTGGCGCTGCACGGTATGGCGGACCGCCCTGCCCGCGATCTGGCTGTCATTCGCGACATGAAGTGTCCCGGCCCGGACGGCGATATACCGCTGCGCCTTTACGATCCGCGCAAGGATCGCGAGCCCGGCCCGGTCATCGCGTTTTACCACGGCGGCGGTTTTGTCATCGGCGATCTGGAAACGCACCATGCGCTGTGCACGGAAATTGCGGCACTGATGGATCTGCCCCTGGTCGCGGTGGATTATCGCCGTGCGCCGGAGCACCCCTTCCCCGCGGCAATTGACGACTGCGAAGCGGCAACCCGCTGGATCGCATCCTCGCCTGACGCTCTGGGACGCGGGTGCACCGGCATCATCACAATCGGCGATAGCGCCGGGGGCACCGCAACCTTGGCGGTGGGGCAATTGCTCGCGGACAATGCCGCCGACGTGCCCGTTGTCTTGCAGGTGCCGCTCTTCCCCCTTGCCAGCCCGGTGGAAGACGCGGCCAGCTTCGATCAATTCGCCGATGGCTTCGTGTTAACCCGCAAAGCGATCGAATTCTTCGACGCTGCCTACGCCGCTGACCGCAGCGATGCGCGCGGATTTCCCGTCCTTGGTGACCATTCAAAGGCCCCGCCAACGGTTCTGGTCACAGCCAGCCTTGATCCGATCCGCGATTCTGGGCGTGACTATGCCAATGCGCTCACCGATGCCGGGGGCAGCTTCACCTATCTGGAAATGCGCGGGGTAACGCACAGTTTCACCAATCTGCGTCAGGCAGTGCCCAGCACACAGGCCGATCTGGAACGCGTGATCGCGGCCATGAAATGCACCCTTGCTACCTCAGGGGCCAGCGGCGCATGAGTGACCTTCCTTACCGGCCGTGTGCCGGGTTCATGCTCGTCAACGCAGACCGCAAGGTCTTTGTCGGGCAGCGCATGGAAAAACGCGCGCGCGGCAGCTGGCAAATGCCGCAAGGCGGAATCGATCCCGGCGAAGAGACGCAGGTCGCTGCCCTGCGCGAGTTAGAAGAAGAAACGGGCATCGGTCCCGCTCTGGTCGAAGTCATTGCCGCAGCGTCAAAGCCAATACGATACGATCTACCGCCAGACCTGCTGGGCCGGGTGTGGAAGGGCAAATATCGCGGGCAGGAGCAATATTGGTATCTGGGCCGGTTTTTGGGCAGTGATGCGGACGTCAATTTGAACGCGCACAATCCGCCCGAATTCGACGCATTCCAATGGGTCGATGCGGATCAGCTCACCGATTTGATCGTGCCGTTTAAACGCGATGTCTACGCGGCAATCGTGGCGGAATTTGCGCCGCTTATCTAAGCCCGCTTCTTAGAACCGGAAATCGATATGGGGCCGGTCATCCTTGGCCTGAGCCGCCTTGAAGGAATCCAACGCCTCAACCCTGTCAAACCAGGCCAAGATGTTCGGATAGCCATCAAACGCGCCTTTGGTCCGGGCCGCGACCATCGCATAGATCAAGGTGATGTCAGCCGTGGTCAGGGTATCGCCGCCAAAAAACGGCTTCTCGCCCAGATCCTTTTCCATCAAATTATAAAGCGCCTCTGTCCGCGGATTGACGAACAGCTTGCGCACCTGGCCAAACACCGCCTTTAACAGCGAGCTGATCGGCCATGGGGAACGCGTTTCGAGCAAGCCGAGCACCATCGCAACGCTTTGGATCGACATCAGTGAACCGGGGCTGGCATGGTACCAAAACAGATGGCGCGCGCGGTCTGCGCTGCCCGGCTTTGGATTGAGCGCGCTATCGGGATGCGCGTCCATGATGTAATCAATGATCGCATTGCTTTCGGCCAGCACAACATCACCATCCGTGATAACCGGCGCCGTACCGAGCGTTGAGAGCGCCTTGTAATCGTCGGGCGCGAGATTGCTCTCTGGATCGCGGTTGTAGCTTTTCAGCTCATAATCTGCACCAAGCGCCTCAAGCAGCCATAGAATGCGAAAGCTCTGCGAATATTCCAGATGATGCAGCGTCAGCATGGTTCACTCCGTCGGTCGATTAAGAGCAGTGTCAGTTGGTTGCGGTTTCGTCTTCGCTCGCTTCAGCGGCGAGCCGCTCGGGCGGTCCTGCAGAAATAGTCGCTTGAAGCGCCAGTGTTTCGGGGCAAGTTTCACCGCACAGGCTTTCTAACCGGGCCAGATTTCGCTGGGCCTTTTCGATCGCCCCTTTTTCGACGAGCGCTTCGCCCTCGCCTGATATCGCAGCGAAATTGCTCGGATCACGCGCTAGCGCTTCTCGGTAATAGCGGATCGCTTTGCCTTGAAGGCCGTCCTGACGAGCGGCCTCTGCAAGGTTGATGAAGATCGGTGTGTAACCCGGATCAACCACCAAAGCGGCTTCGAACGCGTCAATTGCAGATTGAACATCGCCCGCCTCAAGCGCCGCCTGACCTTGGGCAATCAACATAGCGGCGCGCGGTTGTGCCTGGCCGGGATCGGCGTTGATGACGCTCGCGGAAGTCGCAAGCATCAACGACAAAGCAGCGGCAACGGGCGCAAAACGCATGAAAAGCTCCTTGAGATCAGCAAGCCTGGAAGTTTGGGGCTCCGCCATAGGCCCCTTGGCTAACAGCTGGATTGCAATATGGCGACAAAAAACCCGTCAGTCCCATCACGAAGGGGGGTCATCCGTGTCCCCTTACCGCGCGCTTCACCAACGGGAATGTCGGCGGGCAGAGCCTGCCAACCGGGATGCCGATCGAGGAAGGCGTCGACGCGGTGGGCGCCCTCTTCATCAAACACAGAGCAAGTTACGAATACAAGCGTGCCGCCCGGCTTTACCAATTGCGCACCGGTGTTGAGCACATGATCCTGTAGTTCGCTCAAGCGTTCCAGCTCGGCTTTGTCCAGCCGCCAGCGCCCTTCGGGATTGCGCCGCCACGTGCCGCTGCCCGAACATGGTGCATCGACCAAAACTCGGTCTGCTTTGCCAAGCCACGGCGACAGCGCCTCCAATTCTTTGCCCGGATCGAGCAAGACAGTGTGGTCGACACTTGCGCCAGCGCGCGCCGCGCGCGGAGCCAAATTGCCGAGCCTGCGTTTATCTGTATCCGCCGCGATCAAAGTCGCGGAGTTTTTGACGTTGCTGGCAATGGCAAGGGTTTTGCCCCCTGCCCCTGCGCACAGGTCAACGATTACTTCGCTAGATTGCGCCCCAACAGCTTCGCAAACCCACTGGCTACCTAGGTCTTGGATTTCGATCTTGCCTTCGCGGAACGCAGGCCATTGATCGATATTGGTGCCCGATGGAAAACGAACGGCGTTGGATGCGGAGAGGTGCTCACCTTCTTCTGGCAGTTCGATTGTGCTTCGTTCCGCCTTGAGTGTGTTCACCCGAATATCGAGCGGCGCGCGCCCAAGCAACGACCGGGCGACCTCTGGTTCAACGCCAGACGCCGTTAGTTTCGCCGCCAGCCAGCTTACCGCGATGCCCGTTTTGGCGGGTTTCTCGTCTGGGCCGATAGCCGGCGGACCGTGGGTCGACCCGTCGAAAAGGGGCGCGACTTCTTTGTCATGTTGAGCCACGGCCAACATTGCAGCGCGGCCGCTTGCCGGGCGCGGACCGCACAGGCGGATCGCGCGGTACACCAATTCGCGCACAGCCCGGCGGTCTTTTGACCCAGCATAACGGCGCGCTTTGAAATATTCAGAGATCAGCCGGTCTGCAGGCGCGCCCTTGTTGGTCGCTGCTTCCAAGATGGAATCGAGCAATTCAATGGCGGCTTGAACGCGCGCGGATGGAGTCATGGTCGGCCTCTACAATGATGCGGATGGGCCAAGTCCAATAGCAGCCATAGGATTAGCGAGTGGGGTAATTCGGCGCTTCGCGCGTGATCGCCACATCGTGGACATGGCTTTCCGAAAGGCCGGCGTTGGTGATGCGCACAAATTTCGCGCGGGCCTGCAAATCGGCGATCGTGGCTGAGCCGGTGTAGCCCATCGCAGCCTTAACGCCGCCCACCATTTGATGGATCACGTCTGCCGCCGGGCCTTTAAACGGCACTTGACCCTCGATCCCCTCTGGGACGAGTTTCAATGCGGAGACATCCTGTTGGAAATACCGGTCCGCGCTGCCGCGCGCCATTGCCCCAACGCTGCCCATCCCGCGATAGCTTTTGTAGCTGCGCCCTTGGTACAGGAACACTTCGCCCGGGCTTTCGGTTGTTCCGGCCAGCATCGACCCGACCATCACCGTAGACGCGCCCGCCGCAAGAGCTTTGGCCGCGTCGCCGCTTGTGCGAAGGCCGCCATCTGCGATCACAGGGACGCCAGATTTGGCCGCTTCGGCTGCGCTTTCCATCACGGCCGTAAGTTGCGGCACGCCGACGCCTGCGACCACGCGTGTGGTGCAGATGGAGCCCGGACCAATTCCGACCTTAACCCCGTCCGCGCCCGCATCGATCAAAGCGCGGGTTGCCTCTGGTGTGGCAACATTTCCGGCGACGACTTGAACTGTGCTCGACGCCTTCTTCGCGCGTTCAACCGCGCGGGAAACCTCTTGGTTGTGACCATGCGCGGTGTCGATGATAATCACATCAACCTCTGCGTCTATCAGTGCCTCTGTCCGGGCAAAGCCTGCATCGCCAACCGTGGTTGCCGCGGCAATGCGCAGCCTGCCAGTGGCATCCTTAGTCGCGTCAGGGTAGTTCACGGCCTTTTCGATGTCTTTGACCGTAATCAGGCCAATACAGCGATAGGCATCGTCTACCACGAGCAGTTTTTCAATCCGCCGTCCGTGCAGCAAACGGCGCGCTTCCTCTTGCCCAGTGCCCAGCGGCACGGTGGCGAGGTTTTCGGTGGTCATCAGCTCGCGAATGGGTTGAGCCGGGTTTTCGGCAAAGCGCACATCGCGGTTGGTCACGATGCCGACGAGCTTTCCGTCAGGCGCGGTTACCGGAATGCCGCTGATCCGGTGTTGGTCCATTAATGCTTGCGCATCGCCCAGAACCGCGTCGGGCCCGATGGTGATCGGGTTCACAACCATGCCGCTTTCGAACCGCTTAACCGCGCGAACTGCCGCTGATTGCTGCTCAATTGTCAAATTGCGGTGCAGAACACCAATGCCGCCCAATTGCGCCATGACGATGCCCATATCCGCCTCTGTCACGGTGTCCATCGCCGATGAAAGCACCGGAATATTCAGCGCGATATCGCGGGTTAGCTGTGTTTTGGTGTTCGCCATGCTCGGCAGCACGTTGCTTTCCCCAGGGCGGAGCAGAACATCATCAAAGGTGAGACCGAGAGGGATTTCCATGTGCACGGGCTTTCTATTGGCGCTTGGGCTTAGAGGGCCAGCTACTGGCGCCTCGAATCGTGCAGGTCCCTGTAGGACGGCTTTGCCCTCGGCGCTAGAGTAAGTAGCGAAGCTATCTACGCCCTATTTCTCGGCAAGAGGGTATTCTGTGGTGCTGGCGAAGCGCCGAACCAGTTCCTGATGCAGCAATAGGTCGTCGATTGCGCCGCCCAATTCGATGTCCTCAATCTCATCAGAAGGCTGGTGATAGTCCTCTGAAAGATAGGGGCCGAGTACGATTTCTGAACTGAATGCAGTCGACAAAAACACCGCCGGCACCCCTTGTTCCAGCAATACCCAGCCATCCTGTCTGCGCACAAATTCGTCGGCGAAATCGCGGTGGCCCAATTCGCGCGCGCTTTTGTTCATTACATCCAAAATAACCGGATCGAGCGGCGTGCGCCCTTCGCCTACGAATCCAACCGCGCTGCCCGCAGGTGCCACGGCGGCGGTGTCGAAATTGAATGCTGCGACAATTGTGTCGAGCGGCACCGGCGGCGCGTTAACGAACGCCTTTGCCCCCAACAGTCCCGCTTCCTCTGCACTGGTTGCAAGGACATAGATGTCGCGGTCATACGGGCCTGAAGCGTTGAGCCGGCGTGCTAACTCTAACATCACTGCGATGCCGCTGGCGTTGTCGACCGCACCGTTGCAAATTGACGCACCCACCGGCTCCCCCGCCTGCTCGCCGCGACATTCGCCAAGGTGATCCCAATGGGCCATCAGAAAAACCGCACCGGATCCAGGCATGGTGCCCGAAAGCAGTCCAATGACGTTGGAGCTGGTGAATTCGCGTCGGTTCGACATCGCTTCCATCGAAGCGGTCGCTTCTAATGGTCCGGGAGAAAATCTTTCCGTAGCCGCCTCCTCGACCAAAGCGTTCCAATGCGCCTCGCCGTTTGCTTCGCGCATGGCCGCATGAGTCACAAATCCGGTAAGCTGTTTTTGTTCTTCGCTCGCCAAAATCACGCGCTCTCGCGAAAAATTCCGGGTGATTTGAGCGATGGCGGCTTCGTCTTGCACGACCGTTATAATCGCCGACGGACCTGCGCCAAACAGCTGCGCGCGCCGAGCCGGGCTGGCCCCAGGCTCCCCAAGCATAACCACCACTTTCCCAGCGATGGATTCGGGATCGACGCTGTCCGCCTCGTACCCCACAAAAATCATTTGGCTGCGGCCGATTAAAAGGCGGCTGGCGGTGGTGAATGCCGCACCTTGGTCGGAACCGACGGCGATATTGTCCCCGCCCACTTCTAAGGTCAATTCGCCGCCGCTGGGCACAGTGCTGACCAATTCGACTGGCGCGCGCCATGCGCTGCCGGGGTCATTCGTGCCAGAATTCAACCCAGCTCCGCGCATTTGTTCGATGAGGTATTCAACCGTCAGCGTTTCGCCCGATGTGCCCGGTTCGCGGCCGCTGTATTCATCGCTCGCCAACACAGAAATGTCGCGCATCAAATTGGCAGCAATCACCTCGCGTTCGGCAGCGGGGGCAGTGGCAAGCGGAATTTTGGCGCACGCGCTTAACGCGATGCTGATCACCGCAATGCATAACAGCCGCCCCCGATTGCGCATCATTCTGCGGTCCAGCCTCCGTCGATGCTCCAATTTGCGCCCGTCACATTGCCCGCTTCCTCACGGCACAGGAAAACAGCAAGAGCGCCGATTTCCTCAGGCTGGACGAATTTTTTTGTCGGTTGTTTGGCAAGCAGCACATCGTTGATGACCTCTTCACGCGAAAGGCCGCGCGCCGCCATTGTGTCGGGGATTTGCCCTTCGATAAGCGGTGTCCAAACATAGCCGGGGCTGATGCAATTGGCGGTCACGCCGGTTTGCGCCAATTCCAGCGCGATGGTTTTCGTAAAGCCCGCAATCGCGTGTTTACTGGCATTATACGCGCTCTTGAACGGAGACGCAGTCAGCGAATGCGCCGAAGCCGTGTTGATGATGCGCCCCCACCCGGCTTCTTTCATCGCCGGTATGGCAAGGCGCGATGTGTGAAACGCCGCCGTTAGGTTCAGCGCAATAATCGCATCCCATTTATCAGTCGGAAAATCCTCAACTGGAGAGACATATTGCATGCCTGCGTTGTTCATCAGGATATCGATCGGGCCAATATCAGCCATCATCGCCTCAATCGCGGACACATCGAGCAGGTTGGCCCCATTGAATGTCGCGCCCATTTCTTCGGTCAGAGCAGCGATTTCGTCTGCATCTCCAAATCCATTGAGTACAATTTCGGCGCCCTCCGCGTGAAGAGCGCGCGCCGTGGCGAGGCCGATCCCCGATGTGGAGCCAGTGACAAGGGCCCGTTTTCCAGAGAGCAGCTGCCCTTTTGTGCCTTCGCTCTTGAGCATTCAATCCAACTCCTGCACGTATTGATTAAATTCGGTTTTCCGGTGGCCACTCCATGGTCTCCGGTCTGCCTTTGCTTCGTCTACACTTTGCAACGCTGCGCCGCGCTGTCCAGTGAATTGCGCGGCACCGGACTAGCGGTTAAGTTGCTCGCCGATAAGAAAAAAGGGCTTCTCGAGGGGAAAACGCATGCGGCTCAATCCATTTGACACCTCTAAGATCAAAGTCCGTTCCAGCAATGGCGGCGGCAGGCGCGGAATGCGCCGGGCTGGCGGTGCTGGTTGCGGCACGTTGGTTATTGCGCTGGTTGCTGCGCTCGCCTTTGGGATTGATCCTGCACAAACGATTGCTGTTCTGGGCGGCGCCGATCAAACGCAAAGCGCACCGCAATCCGGAGGCGGGCAATTATCCGAAGAGCAGGTCTGTACAATGGGCCCCTATGCTCAAGAAGCCTGCGAAGCCCTCACCAGCCTTAACGAGACTTGGGAGCCAGAATTTGCCCGAGCGGGCGTCCCATTTGAACAACCAACTTTGGACCTATTTCGCAGCGGTCAAGTGAGCACCAAAGGGTGCGGCAGCGCCAGTTCCGCCTCTGGTCCGTTCTATTGCCCGGCGGATCTAGGCATCTACATCGACACGGGCTTTTACGAACAACTGGCGCGGATGTCCGGCACAGGCGGCGATTTTGCGCGGCTGTATGTCATTGCGCATGAATATGGCCACCACATTCAAAACATGACCGGGTTGGCGGGACAGGTCCGCAGCCTGCAACAGCGCAATCCTAGCCGTTCAAATGAACTGCAAGTGCGCATGGAGCTTCAGGCGGATTGTTATGCTGGTGTCTGGGCGGGTAAGAACCGGTCGCGCATCGAACGCGGCGATATGGAAGAAGGTCTGCGCGCAGCCAGTGCGATTGGCGATGACACATTGATGCGCAACGCTGGCCAGCGCATCAATCCCGAAAACTTTACCCACGGAACCAGCCAGCAGCGCATGCAAGCGCTGCGGCGAGGATTGGAGAGTGCCGATGACACATCGTGCGACACCTATTTTGACTTCCGCTAAAACCGCAATCGCAGGCGCGGCCTTGGCGTGCTTCCTTTCCACTGGTGCTGCGGCTCAGGTGATCGCTGAGGAGCCAGATGTGGAGGATGTCGCGCGAACCCCGCTCGAAGACTTCAACATCGATAGCGATGACATTCCGGATGTCTTAGTGGTCGCTGCACGGGATCCCTATGCTTCCAATGGCCTATCATCCTGCAACGCCATTGTCGCCGAAATCGCCTTGCTCGACCGCGCTTTGGGTGCAGATTTCGACATCGCCGATACCCAAGAACGCGGTATCAGCAGGGGCCGAGTTGCTCAAAGCGTGGTGGGTTCCTTCATTCCATTTCGGGGTATTGTGCGCGAAGTGTCCGGCGCGAACGCGCGGCGCAACGAAGTGAATATGGCGATCACGTCGGGAATGGTTCGCCGCGGTTTCCTAAAAGGTTTGGGTCAACAGCGCGGCTGTTCATACCCTGCCCGCCCGCGCGAAGATCGGGGCACTCTCACCGCGGATGATTAACCTGGCATGGCAAAAAAGGCCGGCGTGGAGAGTGCTCCACGCCGGCCTTTTCGCGCCAAGGCTATGGATTGCGTGGCCTTACGATTCTGTCGCAGCCTGATCCCACTCGCGAATTTGTTCATCGAGCTGACGAACAATCTGCTCGCGCATACGTTCTGACATTTCGGTGCTGTTGGCGATCTGATCGCGGGCTTCCTGAAGACCTTCACTGGCATGCGCCATAACGCGCGCCTGACACAGCATTACGGTCCGTGTGCCGTCAGCGTTTTCTGTCGTGGTGGCCACTTCGCTGCTGGAATTGTCGCAGGACATGCGGACGATGGTACGACCTTGCTGCCCTTCGCTGGCTTCCGCCATCGCCTCTTCGATCAAGGCAGGCACATCTCGAAGAGCTTCGTTGGCTTCTTCCAAGCCTTCGCGAACCTCGACCATGATCTCTTCGATCTGCTCTTCGGTAAGCTCGCCGTCTTCGGCTGACATCCGGATGGTTTCAACGCGGCGTTCGCGGCGCTTTGTGTCTTCGTTTTCATCTCGGATCACGATGACGGTCTCCTCGCGGGTTACTTCGCGTTCCTCACCGGTGTCAGGATCCACGATTGTAATGGTGCCTGCCGAAATAGCCCCCAATTCCGGTGCCAAGGGCACCGCAGGAGGAGCGGGAGGCGCTGGAGGAGCAGGTGGAGCGATACCGACACTTGGCGCATTCGGGGCAACCGGCGGCGTCGGAGCCATTGGCAATTCGCTCGCGGCGTAACTGATCGAAGCAGTGAGCGGCAACGCAAGCACTGCCGCGCCGAGCATAAGACGGCCGGTGAAGCGGCGTTTTTGGGAAGTATCGGTCATATTTAGGCTCCTCAAACGGTGGATTATCGACTTTTCGCCCAAGACCGGGCACGCCATCGGGGCGGCGATTGCGCAATGCGGCGCGGCTTGGGGGCCGGCAGCAATGCTGACGATAAGATCGGCATAGGCAGCGCGCTGGGTCGCCGGTTGCGCGGCCAGAACGCGGGCATCACACGCAGCTTCCTGATCACGGCGCAGCGCAAGCCAGCCATAACGGCCAAGCGGGTTGAACCAATGCAGCGCGAACAAGGGTTGGACCGCGACATTGATCAGCAGATCGCGCCCGTGGTGGTGCGCCATTTCATGCGCCAGAGCGAGATCGCGCGCTGTGCGGTCTGGTTGCGCCAGAAATCCGATTGGCAGCGCAATGACTTTGTCGATCACGCCAAAGGCCAAGGGGGCATCTGTTCCGGGCGTTTCGATTAAGCGGATCGGCCCTTCACGACCAACTTGTATGGCAGCGGTCAAGAGGTCGCTGCGCAGCCGGAAGTAATCGGCAAAGCGTAGGTAAAGGAAGATGGCGGCACCGATCAGCCAGACCGCAATGCCGAATTGGATGCCGAGCTGGAATAGGGTTTCCAGATCGACGTTCAGCGCAGGGGTAATCGGTGATGACGCATCATGCGCCGCCGCCTCAACACCCACAGGTCCATCTGTTGTCGCAACTGGATTGGCGGGATCGAGGGTTAGAAATTGGGTGTCGCCGCTTGCGGTCAGCGTCGCGGCTTGAGCAGCCTCCTCAGCGACATCCGCCGGGCGCATCCATGCGGGCAGTTCGATCGGAGGGAGGAACAATCGGATCGCCGGGATCGCCCACAAGGCATAGGCGAATTGCGGACCAAACCACCGCGCCACCGGTCGGCGCAGGAACAGAACGGCTGCGATTAGGGCGGCGGTCCAAATAAGCGTTTCTAAGAGCCAGCTTGTCATTGCTTCAACTCCTTCAAAAGGGCTTCAATCTCTGAGACATCGTCATCGCTGAGCGCTTCTGTTTCAGCGAGATGCGCGACCAATGAGGCCGCCTTCCCTCCAAACAAGCGGTCAACCAATCGGCGCGATTCTCCGCCGACATAATCCGAACGCGCAATCAACGGCGTGTAGAGAAACCGGCGGCCATCAGGGCGCGTTTCGATCGCCTGTTTTTGAACGAGGCGCGACAGCAAAGTCTTTACTGTGGCAAGGCTCCAATCGCGCTTTGGGCCAACGGCATCGCACACTTCGGCTGCTGTCAAAGTTCCGCTGTTCCACAAAGCTTCCATTACGGCGTGCTCTGCCTCGCTAATGCGTTCAGGCTTATCGGACTGGCTCAAGGCGTTCTCCATTCGCTTGATTACGTCTGTAGTCATATCGACTACGACTGTAAACATTGCAACCAGATGAACGGGCCCTCCCCCGGTTGATCTTCTGCAAAGACCCGATATCAAAGGACGAATGACATTTCTTGCTCCCCTACTCCTCCCGCTCAGCATGATGGTTTTGGTTCAGGATCAACACGGCAGCGAGTCGCAAGCCGCCGACCCCGAAGAGGCCGCTTCGCAAACTCCGATCATTGTCGAAGGCAGCACCAATGATCCTGAGACCCGCGCGCAAACCGGATCGCGCATTCCTGGTGAGCCCCTCTACCGCGATCTCAATGTAGCAACCTCAACCGGCATTGCGGGCCTGACGCCGGGTTCTGGGATCAGCCCGTTCCACGGGGCGAACCCGGTGAGCAAGCGGATCACCACCACCTGTGTCAGCGACAATGATGCCGTTGGTGAGCGTGCATCTTGCCTGCTTTTGCAAGGGCGCGAGGCTGTCGCCGACGATGACATCGAAGCCGCCACCGACATCTACCGCTTTCTTGTAAGTTCGGATGAGTTCAGCCCGGAAGAGCGGCTCGCAGGCGGAACCGAGCTCTATAACCTCGCTGGATCACTCGGCGATACGGTTTTGCGCGAGGAAGCTCTGATCCGATTGCTGGAGAGCGGCGCACTACAAGGCGAACAGCAACGGCCAGCCATGCGTACGCTTATCGATATGGCCATTGCGCGTGATGATAATTCTCTCGCGATTGCTCGGCTCAGGCATTTTATCGACACTGGCGATGTTCAGCCGGAAACTTTTGCAAACCTCGCGATATTGCTCCGCGAGGAAGGGCAGCAAGGCGCACGAGAAGCCATGCAAAATGCGGTCGATATGCAGCGAGCATTAGGCGGCTCAGTTGAGCAAGGGTGGCTCGATTTCGTTCGCGACACACCGCCAAGCAATGCTCCAGACGCCGAAGCCGCATTCGCCACCACCGCGGTGGTCTTGGAAACAGAGCTTGGCGATATCACCATCGCGTTGGAGACAGAGCGCGCGCCGATAACGGCAGGCAATTTCCTGCGCTATGTTGAGGAAGGGCGTTTCGACGGCATTGTGTTTTACCGCGCGATGCATGTGGATTGGGGCGATCAACCCAACGGTCTGATCCAAGGGGGTGCGCAATGGGATCCCGACCGGGTTTTACCCGGCATCCCGCATGAACCGACCACGGTGACCGGATTGAGCCACACGCGCGGCGCGCTGTCCATGGCAATGGGCGAACCGGGCACCGCCAACGGCGATTTCTCGATCATGGTCGGCGATCAAACCGGCCTCGACGCAAAGCCGGAGTCCGAAGATCCGGTCTGGCAAAACGGTTATGCCGTGTTTGGATATGTGACCGATGGCATGGACGTCGTCGCTGCGATCCATTCTGCCACTATCGACCCGGCCAAAGGCGAAGGGTGGATGTTGGGGCAAATGCTGGCCGATCCAGTGACAGTCATCAATGCGCGGGTGGCGGACGCCCAAGACGACGCCCCTACCGAATAGCTTACTCGCCGATGGCGGGACGGCCAACTGGGTTGGTCGCAGTTTGCGGCATGCGCGCCTCCAATTGCGGCAGCCACGCCGCGACATTTGATCCAAAGGCGCTCTGCGGCAGCGAAGCGAGCAAACGGCGCTGTGTCTCCCACCCGGCGACCATGCGGTTGGCTGATCGTGCGACCTCGCTCAATGGCTGCGGTTGGCGCATGGCCCGGTTGATCATGGCATCGCCGTAAAATGTCCAATCGTTCTGAGGCTCGCACCCAAACGAATTGCGCTCCGAAGCGGCAGCGGTCAGGATCGCAGTGTCAGGGCCGGCCATAGCAGGGACAAAGACGCCGGAGAAACAGGCACTGATGACCAGAATGCGCCGCTTTATGCCAAGGTTCTCCATCGCGTCTTTGAGCCGCTGAGGCGACAGAATGCCGTAGCCGCTATCGCCGTAATGGTAGGCAAGACCCAGCTTGTTGCCGTGGCTGGTCGTGTAGAGGACAAGCACATCCTCCTCTTGGTCCATTACCTCTGCAATATGCGCGAGGCTGACCAGCAGGCTCTCGATCGAACCGCGCGCCAGATCATCGCGTGTTCCATCCGGCCCGGCCAAAACCAGCGTCCGCCCCGCCCCGTCATAACGCCGCGACAAAACGCGCCCTGCTTCGCGCGCTTCGCGGGCAAAGACTGGATCGCTGTCGAGAGCAATTGTGACAACATAGGCGTCGATTGTCCCCGGGCGCTGAGCTTGGAGAGATTCAAGCGAGCGCGTCAGCCGCCTTCGATCCTCAAGCATTTCTGCCGCCGCAAAGCCGCGATCCAATTGCGGAGATTGGGCAATGCTTTCGGCCACTTCCTCGCGGGTTTGGCCCGCGCCAAGGTTTGGAAATGGCTGCGTATGTTCCGGAGGCTGGTTAGCGGGCGTCCCCGACTGAGCTATCAGCGGAGCAGAAGCAAACGAGAATGCGGCAATGCCAATAAGGACGCGAAAAAGCATGACACAACGCTGCCTCTTCATCGGAGAAGGGTCAAGGGACCGTGATTGAACGCGCAAGCACCGCGCATATGGGTATCGATGAAAAATGCCTCGCTTGGCCCCAAAGCAAAAGGGCCTGACCGAGCAAACGCTTGGTCAGACCCTTTTGATTGACGTGTCGCCCCTTTAGTACACGCGTGCCTTTGGCTCGATGTAGCTGGCGTCTTCGGTGAGTGTGTAGTCGTGGACCGGGCGGTAGTCGATTTTCATATCGCCTTTGCCGCTGCCACCGGCGCCGCCGCCCCAACCGTCGAACCAAGTGACGGTGTGCTTCATCCATTCTTTGTCGTTGCGATCGGGGAAATCTTCGTGCGCGTGTGCGCCGCGGCTTTCTTTCCTGTTCGCAGCCGACGCGATGGTGACGTTGGCTTGGCTCATCAAATTGTCGAGTTCCAGTGTCTCGATCAAATCGCTGTTCCAAATGAGCGACGTGTCGGACACTTTGATGTCGTCCATACGCTTGTTCTGTTCGGCAAGGACTTTGACGCCCTCTTCCATCAGCGCGCTGTCGCGGAACACGGCTGCGTGTTTCTGCATGCCTTTTTGCATGTCTGCGCGAATTTCCGCGGTGGCGGAACCGCCCTTTGCATAACGGAAGTGATCGACACGGCTCAAAGAGAAATCTTTGCTGTCGGCCGGCAATTCTGGCTGCGCAGCGCCTGCGGTCAGATTGTCTTTCAAATGCAGTCCGGTTGCGCGGCCAAACACGACCAAATCGATCAATGAGTTGGAGCCCAAGCGGTTTGCACCGTGAACCGAAACACAGGCCGCTTCGCCAACCGCATAAAGGCCCGGGACAACTGTATCAGGGCCGTCTTTGCCAATTGTCACAACCTGGCCATGATAGTTACACGGAATGCCGCCCATATTGTAATGGACCGTCGGCGTGACCGGCAAAGCTTCGCGGGTCAGATCGACACCGGCAAAAATCTTGCCACTTTCGGTGATACCCGGCAGACGCTGAGCCAAAACATCGGGCGCAATATGGTCGAGGTGGAGGTGGATGTGATCTCCATCAGCGCCAACGCCGCGCCCTTCGCGCATTTCGAGAGCCATTGAACGGCTAACCACATCGCGAGAGGCCAAATCTTTCGCCGATGGAGCGTAGCGCTCCATAAAGCGTTCGCCTTCGGAGTTGGTGAGATAGCCGCCTTCGCCGCGAGCGCCCTCTGTGATGAGAACACCAGCGCCGTAAATGCCGGTCGGGTGGAATTGAACAAATTCCATATCCTGAAGCGGAAGCCCTGCGCGCAAGACCATGCCGCCGCCGTCGCCTGTACACGTGTGCGCGGAGGTTGCGGTGTAATAGCAGCGGCCATAGCCGCCGGTTGCAAGCACCACGCTTTGTGCGCGGAAACGGTGGATAGTGCCATCATCGAGGCACATCGCCATCACGCCAACGCATTGCTGTACGCCGTCAACATCCGCCATGATTAGGTCGAGCGCGAAATATTCAATGAAGAAGTCCGCATCATACTTCAGGCTCTGTTGATAGAGCGCGTGAAGCATCGCGTGACCTGTACGGTCAGCCGCTGCGCATGTCCGTTGCACAGGAGGGCCATCGCCCATGTTTTGCATATGGCCGCCAAAGGGACGCTGATAAATCGTGCCGTCTTCATTGCGCGAAAACGGAACGCCGGCGTGCTCAAGCTCGTAAACCGCCTGCGGTGCTTCGCGAACGAGATATTCAATCGCGTCTTGGTCGCCCAGCCAGTCTGACCCTTTTACGGTGTCATACATATGCCAAGTCCAGTGGTCGGGCGTGTTGTTGCCCAGACTCGCCGCGATACCCCCCTGCGCCGCGACAGTGTGCGAACGGGTTGGGAAAACCTTGGAGATGTTGGCGGTGCGCAGGCCCGCTTCGGCCGCGCCCGTTGTTGCGCGCAGGCCAGAGCCGCCCGCACCCACAACAACCACGTCATAGATGTGGTCGATAATCTTATAACTGTTGTTAGATGCTGCCGTAGCCATCAGGCCTGACCTCCGAATACAAGCATGATGATGCTGAACACGGCGAACGCGCCGCCGCCAATTGCCGCGATGTTAAGCGACATGAGCACGCCAAACTTCGTTCCAGCTTCGTGAATATAATCTTCGATGAGAACCGTCAGCCCCATCTTAGCGTGCCAAAACAAGCTGACCACGAGTAGGATCATCGCAATCGCACTGATCGGTGATGACAGCCATGACGTGACCGATGCGTATGAAAAATCATTCAGCGTCGCAAAGCTGACAATCAACCAGCTCATAAGAACGAGATTGGTGATCGCGGTGAACCGGTGCGTCAGCCAGTGATGCGCGCCATGATGCGATGAGCCCAGTCCGCGAACGCGGCCAATGGAAGTGCCGTTACCCATGCTCTTTACTCCCAGACCCGAAAAATGACTGCCCAGAAAATCCCCGTAAGGACAATGGCAATGATAGGAGCCGCGATGGACCAAAACTTGTTCGTATCCAGCTCATACCCCGCCCCAATATCGAGCACAAAGTGACGCAGGCCGCTCATCATATGGGTGAAAAACGCCCAAGACAGGCCGACCAAGACAACCCAGCCAACCGGCGAAGTCATCACTTCGGTGAAGGTTTCATAAGCTCCCGGCCCGCTCGCCAAAGCGCCCAGCCACCAGACGAGCACACCAAGTCCAACCAGCGCCATACCGTCCCCGGTCGCGCGGTGCAGGATGGAAACCAACATATGCGGTCCCCACCGCCAGATCTGAAGATGCGGAGAAAGCGGTCTTTGGCTCATGATTGTCCCATGTGTTTAATTGCCCCCTCACCCACTTAGCGCAATGATCGCGCGGTGCAAGCGCGGCGCGCTCGACTTCCCTTGCAAATTTTCGGATAAACCCTGCATGACATACATTCTTGTAACCGGATCAAGCCGCGGAATCGGCGCCGCTGCCCTCGAAATGCTCAAAGCACGCGGTGTAAGCGTCATCGGGCATGGCACACGCCCCAGTGACCCGGCATTTATCGGCGCAGACTTTGCCAACCCCTTGGCCGCTGGGCTGCTTTGGGAAGAAGCGCTAGAGCGAAGCGGCGGGGACATTTCCGCCGTTGTGAACAACGCAGGATTGTTCTCCCCCACACCGCTCGATTCGTCGGATATTGAGTGGCTTGACGGGTGGGAGGACACCCTGCGCATCAACCTGACAGCAGCTGCGCAATTGAGCCGTTTCGCGGTGCGCCATTGGTTAAAGAGGGAAACAGACTCGGAGGGTGTTCGCGGGCGGATTGTCCATGTTGCCAGCCGCGCGGCCTATCGCGGCGATTCCCCGGCGCATTGGCATTATGCGGCGGCCAAAGGCGGAATGGTGGCGATGCACAAGACCATCGCTCGCGCCTATGCGAAGGATGGGATTGTCAGTTTCGCTGTAACCCCCGGCTTTACCGACACATCCATGGCCGGCGACTATCTGGACAGCCGCGGCGGTGCGGGGCTTCTCGCCGACATCCCGCTGGGCCGAGTCGCAACGCCGGAAGAGATTGCGACAATCATCTGTTTTTGTGCGCTCGATGCCCCGCCGAGCATGACGGGCGCCGTGATTGATGCCAATGGAGCAAGCTATGTTCGCTAAACTGCTCCCCGCTTCGCTGCTCGCCGCTGCGGCCTGCGTTCCTGTCGATCAGATACCAGAGAGCGTCAGCGCACAACGCGATCTGCACTCCAGCGGCATCGTTCATTTTTCCGACGTGTGCGAAAAATGGGACGATTGGGACAAGCCGACCGAACCGTTCCAGATTAGCGCAAACACGTATTACGTCGGGACTTGCGGCATCGCGGCGATCCTCATCACGGGCGACGAAGCTCATACCCTGATCGACAGCGGAACCAAGGCCGGGGCTGACGTGGTTCTTTCAAATATCGCTGCCCTTGGCTTCGATCCACGACATGTCTCTATTGTGCTGAACAGTCATGAGCATTTCGATCACGTCGGCGGCATGGCGGCGGTGCAAGAGGCGACTGGCGCCATTGTCGTGTCGACAGAGATCGGCATTGAAGTGATGGAGAGCGGCATAGCCCATCCCGCCGATCCGCAATTCGGAATGCACGGCCCAATGGCTCCCATTGCACACGGCGTGTCATACCTAACCCCAGACATACAGGAATTGCTGACTTCGCTCGGCCTGACAGCCATCGAAACACCGGGTCATTCACCCGGCGCGATGTCGTGGCAATGGGAAAGCTGCGATGCGGGCGGGTGCCAAACCATCGTCTATGCTGACAGCCTATCGCCCGTCAGCCGCGACGACTATCGCTTTTCCGACCACCCTGACTATGTTGTCGAATATCGAGCAGGCATAGAACGTTTGGCGGTGTTGGATTGCGACATCCTCCTCACTCCGCACCCTTCGCACAGCCGCATGATAGAGCGCGCCGCGACCGGCTCATTTATGGGCGGCGTCACCTGCGCCGAATATGCTGAGGGCAAACGCCGCGATCTAGACGCGCGCCTAACGCGCGAGGCAGGCGGCGATCAATGAGCGGTCCAAGCTGGAAACTCAGCGCATTCGCGCCAAAGCTTGCCGTGCAATCGGCCCTGCTCGCCCACGACGATATTGACGATTGGGATTTTGATCTTGTGATTTCCGGCCGTGAAGTCGCCGAGGATCAGCCTGATGATTGGGTGCTGGAGGGGTGGTACCCACGCAAACCCGGTGCGGATCAAAAACGGACCCTGTCCGATCTGTTCGATGGGGAAGCCCCATCAATAGCAGTTGAAAAACTGCCCGACGAAGATTGGCTTACACTCAGCCAGCAGGGCGTCGAACCCATCCGCGCGGGCAAATTCTACATTCACACGCCTGAATATGACGCCGACCCTGATGCGATCGACTTTATCGTCCCTGCGGCTCAGGCGTTTGGTACCGGACAACACCGGACCACCGCCGGATGTTTGGAAATGCTCGGCGCGATGAAGGATCGCGGCATTGTCGCACGCAACATTGCGGATATCGGGACCGGCACAGGATTGCTCGGCTTCGCGGCGATGGCCTTGTGGCCCAGTGCCCATGTCACTGCATCGGATATCGATGCGGTGTGCGCCTCAGTGGTTGAGGACAACGCTGATCTCAACGGCATTCAATTGGGCGGCGGCCCCGGCGCAATGGCGATGGTGATCGCCCCGGGCATGAATGATGACTTGCTACAGATGCGCGGGCCCTATGACCTTTTGATTGCCAACATCCTCGCCGGGCCATTGGTTGAATTGGCCCCGGATTTCGCCGCCTCGGTCGCGCCGGGCGGCAGCGTGCTCCTCGCAGGATTGCTGGCCGGGGATCAAGAGGCTGCGGTGCGGCGCGCATACCGATTGGCCGGTTTCCGCCAAGCGGGCCGGATACAGCGCGGTGATTGGGCGATCCTATGGTTTAGGCGCCGCCGTGCTCGATAGGGCAAAAACCATAGCGAAATGGAGCGCTATCGCTCTGGTCACGGTGGCTGCGCTGTTCTTCCTCGCCGCTTGGATTGGATCATCGATTGGGCGCAACGGTGATTGGACCGAACCAGTTGCGGCCGATGAACGCACCGTGGAAATCTTGGTCGGCAGCAACGGCATTCACACCGAGATTGCGATGCCTCTGGTCACTCGCGAAAAGGACTGGCGCACGACCTTCCCTGTCACCGATATTCGGGCCAACACCCGCCCTTACACCCATGTTGCGGTTAGCTGGGGCGAGCGGGAGTTCTTCCTTGAGACACCGGAATGGAGCGATCTCTCTGTCTCAACCGTAGCGGGCGCGATGACCGGCGGAGAGGCGGTGCTGCACGTGGCGCATTATGTCCGCCCTGCGCCATCAGACGATTACCGCGTTCTGCGCCTAAGCGCGGACGAATATCGCGCTTTGACAGAGGCTGTGGAAAGCCAGTTGGTTAGCGCCGAAGCCCGCGAAACCATTCCCGGATACAGCTGGCACGATGTATTCTACAGCGCGCACGGCACGTACCACATCGGCAACACGTGCAATCAATGGACTTCTGACCAATTGGCGGCCGCGGGAGTTAACGTCGGGATATGGACCCCGCTGCCCGGAGGCGTGATGAAATGGGTGCCGGACGCGCCCTAACCTGCTCGGACAAGAGCCTCTTCAAGCAGGTTCAGCGCGCCGCGCGTAAACGCCGCCATATTGTCTATCCGATCATCGCTATCGGTGCTTACTGCTCGGGTTATTTGGAAGTCGTCTGGACCCGCGACCGCCGAAATGCTGCTGCCCGATGCCACCCCCAAGGGATGCTTGCTTGATCCAGCAGAGCCGCTTTCTGCGATGCCCCACGATGCGCCCATTCTGTCGCGGATCGCGCCCGCTTGCAGAACCGCATATTCCTCGGTCACCGACCGCATTCCTTTGTAAGCCTCTCGTGGGAGGTCGAACAGAACATCGCGCGCCTTGAACGAATATACGATCCCGCCGCCAACATAGAATTCCAGCGCGCCCGGCACTGCAAGCAAACTCGCCGCGATCAAACCGCCTGTCGCCCCATCGGCCACGGCGACTTTCTCGCCGCGCGCGCGCAGCAGATCGGCAATCCGCGCAGCCTGAGGGTGAAGTTCGCGCAATAGGTCCATCAATCTGCTCCCGCCGCCGCAACGATAGCGGCCCAACCCGCCTCATCCATAATGTCGATGCCCAGCGCCTCCGCCTTTTTCAGCTTTGACCCCGCGCCCGGTCCAGCAACCAGAATATCAGTCTTGGCGCTGACCGATCCGGCGGCTTTCGCGCCCAACCTTTCGGCCTGCGCTTTGGCTTCATCGCGGCTCATTGTTTCCAGTTTGCCGGTGAAGACCACGATTTTGCCCGCGACGGGCGAGTCCAGCGTCTCAACTTCATAAAGCGGCGGGGCAACTTCATTGAGCAAGTCTTCCCAAACGACAATGTTGTGCGGCTCATGAAAGAAATCAGCGAGCGAATGGGCGATGGTTGCGCCGAACCCGTCGGTCACGCCAAAGATGTCCTTCGCCGCATTGTCCATCCGCGCTTTGAACGGGGAAGGCTTTTCATCGCTCGATTGCGGATTGTCACGCCGGTAATCGGCAAACTTTGCCGCCGCCTCGCGCAGTTTGGACAATTCACCCAGCGACTTCATCAAATCGCGCGCCGTAACCTCGCCCACTTGGCGAATGCCTAGGCCGAATAGCAGTTTCGCCGCATCCGGTGCGCGTTTGTTATCCACGGCATCCAACAGGTTATCGACAGACTTATCCTGCCACCCATCCAGCGCCAGAATGTCGTCCCGGCGCGCGCGCAATTTGAAGATATCCGCCGGACTTTCCAGCCAGCCCTTCTCAAAGAACTGCGCGATGGTCTTTGAGCCAAACCCATCAATATCCAGCGCTTTGCGGCTGACAAAATGCTCAAGCCGCTGCGTGCGCTGTGCCGGACAGATCAACCCGCCGGTGCATCGAACATCGACTTCGCCGTCTTCCGCCACAGCTTCGCTATCGCATTCGGGACATTTGTCGGGAAAGACATAGGGATCGCGCGTCGCATCGCGGGTCAAGTTCTCGACCACTTGCGGGATTACGTCGCCTGCCCGCTGGATCACCACGCGGTCGCCCGGCCTGACGCCGAGCCGCTCGATCTCATCGCGATTGTGCAAGGTCACATTGGTAACAGTCACGCCGCCCACCAGCACAGGCGCGAGCCTACCCACGGGGGTCAATTTGCCGGTGCGGCCAACCTGAATGTCGATCGCCTCCAACGTGGTCTGCGCGCGTTCCGCAGGGAATTTGTGCGCCAAAGCCCAGCGCGGAGCCTTCGCCAAAAAGCCAAGCCGTTGCTGGTAATCAAGCCGGTCAACTTTGTAGACCACGCCGTCGATCTCATAACCGAGATCCGGGCGCTGGCGGCCAATTGCATCGTAATGCGCAAGCATCGCATCAACGCTGTCTGTGACGGTTAGAAACGGCGACAGGGGAAAGCCCCAGCCCGCAATCATCTGCATCATTTCATATTGCGTATCACAGGGAACCGCGCTCGCCGCGCCCCAGCCATAGGCCCAGAATTTGAGCGGGCGCTTTGCTGTGACACTGGCGTCCTTTTGCCGGAATGACCCGGCGGCGGCGTTGCGCGGGTTGGCGAACAATTTGGCCCCGGCCTCTTCCTGTGCCGCGTTCAATGCGGCAAAATCTGCGCGCGACATATAGACCTCTCCGCGCACTTCGAAAACGTCGGGAAACGTGCCCGAAAGCTGTTGAGGGATGTCAGAAATATGCATGGCATTGGGCGTCACATCCTCACCCACTTGCCCATCACCGCGCGTCGCCGCACGCACCAATTTGCCCTGCTCATAACGCAGCGAACATGACAGACCGTCAATCTTATCCTCAGCGGTGATCGCAAGCGACGCTGTCTCTTCAAGGTTGAGATAGCGATACACCCGCCCCACCCATTCGGTGATGTCATCGCGGTTGAAGCCGTTGTCGAGGCTCATCATGCGAACCTCATGCGTCACCTTGCTCAGCGGTGAGGCGGCGATGTCGTGACCGACCTTTTGCGATGGAGAATCCGGACGGATCAGATGCGGAAACGCCTCTTCCAGCTCACGATTGCGGCGGGTGAGCGCGTCATATTCCTGATCGGTGATCTCGGGATTGTCTTGCGCATGGTAAAGCTTGTCGTGCCGCGCAATCTGCCGCGCAAGCCGCATCAGCTCATTGGCGGCGTCTGCTTCGGAGGGGTTGGTCATTGGTCTCCGGTCGGAACAGGTTCGGATGGTTGGGTTTCAGATTCGATTAGGGCGCGGACTGCATCGCCGTTGACCTGTGTCTGCCTTTCAGGAAACAGCTCTTCCAACCGTCGCTCAATCTCTTCTGGCTCCATCGTGCCATCTTCTGCGCCCCGGCGGATTTCATTCAATTCTGGCAGGACCCGTCCCAAATCTTCGGACACGGATTCTGACGATGGCAAGACATTGCGCAATTCGCCGCTTATCTCGCGCTGAAAACTCTCGTCTTGCAGAGCGCCAACGGTCATTCCGCCTAGCAAGATGGGCGCCAGAAGGCCAAGCCCAAAGGATATGAAAAACAGACGCTTAAAACTCATTTCCGTGACAATGCCGAGCGCTGCCATCAGCGCAAACGCGACAATGGTTGTAAGGCCGACGGCGGCAAGCAGGACGAGCGCGGCGAGTAAGAGTGCTATTGCGCCTAAAAATTCCATCTTCCGTTCTCCCTTACCGCTCGACTTGAACGGACCAGTTCCCATCCACTTTGCGCGCCGATATTGGCACACCGGGCTCAATCACTTCGCCAAAACTTACATCGGTGAAGGCCGTACAATTGTCCGCTGTACAGCGGATAGTGCTCAGCCCGAGGAGGACTGACATACCCTCTTCGCCGACATAGGGGGAACAATTGAGCCGCCCCTCCAACCGCAGCGGCACATCGGCAAACCGTTCAAAGAATGCAGGCGTTGGCTGTCCATAGGAATAGCCGAAACAGGCAAACTCCAATTCATCGCCAAAACGTTCCATTGCCCATGCGATTTCATGGCGCAGCATGGCCTCAACTCCGTCGGGATCGGCGTGTTCAAGCGGCCATTCGCCAAACTCAATCACCGCCGCACGCGGTATCGAAAGCGGTTCAAGCTGGCTGCTTCTTTCGGATTGCTCCGCGCTGACATTGACCGGTAAGGTCGCAATCAGAATTGATCCCAAGACTGTTAATCCTACACGCATCACACCCCCTCCAACAGGCGGTCGGCCTGCGCGCGCGCCTCTGGAGTAACTTCAGCGCCAGAGAGCATCCGCGCGATCTCTTCTTGCCGGCCTGTGTCATCCAGCAGAACGACGCTGGTCTTGGTCACGGTACCGCTGGATGCTTTGGCGATCATATAGTGCATACCTCCGCGCGCGGCGACCTGCGGTGAGTGTGTTACGGCGAGCAATTGCCCCTCTGCGCTGGCAAGCCGGGCGAGACGTTCACCGATAGCAGACGCCACCGCGCCGCCGACGCCGCGGTCAATCTCATCAAAGATGATTGTCGCAGCTCCGCCTTTTTCCGCCAGCGCCACTTTCAATGCGAGGATGAAGCGCGACAGCTCGCCGCCCGATGCGATCTTGGCAAGCGGTGCGAAGTCTGCGCCGGGGTTCGTCGCGATCAGGAACTCAGCGGCATCCATGCCATGCGCGCCCCACTTGTCCTCGGGCAAAGTGCGAATCGCAGTTTGGAACCGCGCCGCATCCAGTTTGAGCGGAGCAAGTTCCGCCGCGACCGCTTTGTCGAGCAATTTTCCAGCCTTGATCCGCGCGGCCTGCGCCTTCTGCGCCGTTTTGAGATAGGTTTCGCGCGCATCGCGGGCTGCTTTTTCCAGCGCACCCAATTCCGCATCGCCGCCTGCAATCGTATCGAGTTTGCCGCGCATTTCGGTCATCAGCGCGGGAAGAGCATCCACGTCGCAGCGATGTTTGCGAGCAAGTGCGCGCAGCTCAAACAAGCGGGTCTCCGCAGCATCCAGGGCCGCCGGATCATGCACCAAAGCGCGCGCGGCGGCCTCCAACTTGTCTTCAGCTTCGCCCGCTTCGATCACCGCGCGGTCGAGCGCGGCCAACGCGTCGGTGAGCATCGGGTGTTCAGGCGCAATGCGGTCCAATTTGCGCGCTGCCACTCGCAGCGAAGCGAGCGGCGAATCCGAGCCCTCCCAGATATGGCGCAAATCTTCGAGCTCGCCCGCCAGTTTCTCGCCTTTTTGCATGTCCGAACGCTGCCGTGCGAGCTGCTCTTCTTCGCCGGCAACGGGTTCGATGGCCGCCAATTCCGCAAGATGCGCGATGAGCAGATCTTCGTCGAGCTTGGCTTGGTCCTGAGCAGCGCGCGCTTCCGCCAGCTTCGCCTCGGCTTTCGCCCAGCTCTTCCACCGGGTTTCAAGCGCGCCAAGGTCAATCCCGGCGTAGCGGTCAAGCAGCATCCGGTGCCCGCGCGGGTTCACCAAACCGCGATCATCATGCTGCCCGTGCAGCTCGACCAATGCGGGTGCCAATTCGCGCAGCAGCGCTACGCTGGTGGGTTGGTCATTGACGAAGGCTTTGGACCCGCCATCGGCCTTCACCTGGCGCCGGATCAACAGCGGCTCACCCGGTTCGATCTCCAAATCCGCCTCGTCCAGAGCGTCTTCGATCAGCGCGGGCAACTGTGCGAATTCAAAGCTTGCCGTGACGCTGGCCTTGGCCTCTCCCGCGCGGACCAGCGACGTTTCCGCCCTGTCTCCCAGCACCAGACCAAGCGCATCAAGCAGTATCGATTTGCCCGCCCCCGTTTCACCAGTGAGCACGCCCAATCCATGCGCGAAATCGAGGTCGAGCGCTTCGATAAGGACAATGTTACGGATGGACAGTCGGGTCAGCATTGCAGTGTTGCACTAACCCAATCATTTGGCCCCGTCACCACATCAGCATGTCTTAACTGGGGGTGACATCTCCAGCGTGGTCTTCAACCAGTTCGAATGCCTTCTCATACCACCGCGTACCCGGGTAGTTTGCACCCAGCACCGCAGCGTATTTCACCGCTTCTTCGCGAATGCCCAGCGCAAGGCTGCTTTCGGTCAGACGGTACAGAGCCTCTGGTGTGTGGCTTGTGGTTTCGTACTCTTCTACAACGTTGCGGAACCGCAAAGCCGCCGCAAGCCACCGGCCAGACCGTTGGTAATAGCGGCCAATTTCCATCTCTTTGCCCGCAAGGTGATCGGACACCAGGTCAAGCTTCAACCGCGCATCGGCGGCGTATTCGGTTTGCGGGAACCGGCGGTTCACCTCGCGCAGCGCAATCTGCGCCTGTTCTGTGATCGATTGATCGCGGTTCACATCGCTGATTTGCTCGTAATAGGAGAGCGCAATCAGGTAATAGGCATAAGGCGCGTCTTTGTTGCCCGGGTGGATCGACAGAAACCGCTGCGAGTTCTGGATCGCTTTGTTGTAGTCACGCGCGATGTAGTAGCTGAACGCGCTCATCAACTGAGCGCGCCGCGCCCATGGCGAATAGGGGTGCTGGCGCTCCACTTCGTCAAACAGCGCCGCGGCCAGAACCGTGTTGCCGCTATCAAGCCGCCGCTGCGCCTCTCCATAGAGCGATTCGACGTCTCGCGCGACGTAAGCAACATCCTTATCAGCTGAGCCGCCACTACAGGCAGCAAGAGTTGCAAAGGCCGCGCCCATCAGGGTGGCGCGCGTCAGGCGAGTGCGGATCGTCTTGGTCATGGCCCCGCGTATAGCCAGCGCGCGCCTGAACGCCAAGTGAAGTTGAGGCATTTTTCCCGTATGCCCTTTACCGGCGCTATCCTGCGCGCTGTGCGCCATAGACATGGACCGCATGTTACACGGTCCTGTGGGCAAAACGGCCCCCTGCTTTTCGGGCGCAAATCTGCTCAAAACCGCCCGAAGCGCGCCGCAACCAGTCACAAAGAAAACCATGCCGTCATCTTACGAAGGTCAGGTCATGTAGGAAAGCGGTCCAAATCAGCAGCAAGCGCCGAGGAATGGGCGCAAAGGAAACGGGACACGCGAGACGGGGCAAGGGCTTAAGGGTGATGGTTGGGAGTGAAGTCCCGTAGATAAGCCGAGCATCGCGACGCGAGCGCAGGCTTATCTACGAGAGGCAGTAACTCCGGCCAGCGGGTCGGCTTCAGCCGAACCCGACTGACGACGCCTCACGGCGGATGGAGCGTTTGCGAAGCAAACGCGGAACGGCGCGAGGGGGGCTATCCACATCCGGCACGTTAGCCTTCCTTGAGAATCCATCATTATGGATGCATCGGTGACGAGAAGCCTTGACCTAAAGACCAGAATCTGGTTTTTGTTCCACATATGTTCCGGTAGTGCGAGAATTTGCTATGCCCCGAAAGACAGTCATCGACCTTTTCTGTGGCGCAGGCGGCCTATCTGAGGGCTTTCGACAAGCTGGTTTTTCAGTCTTAGCCGGCAACGATTTCTTCGCATCAGCAGGCAAGACCTTTGAAGCCACCCATCCCGAAGCCAAGTTTTTCTGCGAGCCAATTGAAGAGCTGTCAGCAGAGCAGCTCCTAAAACAAACCGGCCTTAAGCGCGGCGAGCTAACTTGCCTTGTCGGTGGCCCACCGTGTCAGGCCTTCTCAGTCTATAATCATCAGCGCGGTATGCATGATGCGCGCGCCAGCCTCTTCCGCGAATACCTGCGGATGGTCGAAGGACTCAACCCTGAATGGGTGGTGATGGAAAACGTCACGGGTATTCTGTCCGCCGGTGGCGGTGAAGCGGTCGAAGCCATCATCGAAAGCCTTAACGGCCTTGGCTATGCGGTGGAATATCGGACGCTCAAAGCTGAAGAATATGGCGTACCGCAAGAGCGCCGCCGCGTGGTCTTTATGGGCAACCGGATTGGTGCGCCGATTGTGTGGCCGGAACCGACCCACGGCGAAGGACGCATACCTTTTGTCACTGTCTGGGATGCCATCGGCGACTTGCCCAAGCTCGAAAATGGCGAAACGCCGAGCGAACGGTTGAAATATCGCTCTGCTCCGTTCTCTAATTATCAGCGGACACTTCGTGGTAATGCGGTCTCAGTTGCCAACCATCAAGCACCACGCCTCGCGCCGATCAATGAGCAGCGGATGCAGCATATTCCCGAAGGGGGAAGTTGGCGAGATATTCCGCGCGAGCTTTTGCCCGCCGGTATGAAAAAGGCGCGCCGCTGCGATCATACGAAGCGTTATGGGCGACTGCGCCGTGAAGGCCTGTCATCAACTGTACTGACCAAGTGTGACATCCATTGGGGCGCCTATATTCATCCCGATCAAAACCGTTCACTGACCGTGCGCGAAGCGGCGCGTCTGCAATCCTTTCCCGATTGGTTCGAGTTCGCTGGGCCACGCACCGAACAATACGTGCAGGTCGGCAATGCGGTTCCGCCGCTTCTCGGGCGCAACATCGCCGAAGCCGTCTTAGAGGCGATCGAGAGTCTAAACGAGAATCTACTTGAAGCGGCTGAGTGATAGCGAATGAGCTTTGACCCCACCGATGCGATTGAAGAAATTCTCGGGCGGAGAGCGAAGCTAGGATTCCAACCGGCAGACTATGACTATCTCTGCCCGTTTATAGATAAAGCCTGCAATAAACGCAGCACCGCCGACAAAGCCAATCCCTATCCTGTCTGTTCGCTCCGCAAGAAAAGTGGCGATGTGGTCGCTGTGTGTCCGAAGCGGTTCTATGAGCGGGACTTCCTGCAAGACGTGATCGAGCACGCTTGGGTTGGACCAAAGCCCGCGAATCCGATCATCACCAGCGAAGTGAAAATGGATGGCTTTGGCAATGTGGACTTTGTCATTTCCGATATTGCGGAAGATGGCGGCATCAACCAATTCATGTCGGTCGAGTTACAGGCCATCGACATTACAGGTAGCGCCCGTCCCGCCTATGACGCGCTACTTGCGGGAGAGATGCTCCCCAAGCGCCCAACCTATAATTTCAATTGGAAGAACGTTGCCAAGCGGTATATGAATCAGCTCATCTCCAAGGGCTATTATCATCACCATTGGGGCACCAAGATCGTCGCCTCGATCCAAGATGAAGTTTATGACTATTTCCGCAAAGACGCGGATTTCATGACCAAAACCGACATCGCCGATCCGCAAGTCAACATCATCTTCATGGTCTATGGTTTTGAACCGGGCGGCACAGATGGACGCGAACAGACACTTGTACTGAAGCGGGTTGAGGGAACTCATCATTCTCTTTTGCAGCAAGCAGTGCTCTATAAGAGTGCTCCTAGTAGAGACGCCTTTATTGACCGGATCAAAAAGGCGATGCAGCGATAGAATGCCTTGGGTGGCTGGAAGCCACGCGCCGTTCCGCGTTCGCTTCGCGACCGCTCCATACGTCGCGTGCCGTCAGACGGGTTCCGCATTGCGGACCCGCTGGCCGGAATGCGCGATGCGCTGACGCGCACCGGCTTCTAACTTGTTGCTTGGCAAGCCAAGCGCCTGCGTTAGGCGCCTTCGCTTATTCCTCCCCCATCCGCAGCGCGGCAATAAATGCCTCCTGCGGAATACTCACATTGCCATATTCGCGCATCTTCGCCTTGCCCTTCTTCTGTTTCTCCAGAAGCTTTTTCTTGCGCGAAATGTCGCCGCCATAGCATTTGGCCGTCACGTCTTTGCGCATCGCGGCGATGGTTTCGCGGGCGATGATTTTGCCGCCGATGGCGGCTTGCACGGGGATTTTGAACAGGTGGCGCGGGATCAGGTCTTTTAGACGCTCGCACATGCCCCGCCCGCGTTCTTCCGCGACGCCTGAGTGCACGATCAGCGACAGCGCATCGACCGGCTCTGCGTTGACCAAGATGTTCATTTTGACCAAATCGCCTTCGCGCAGGCCAATCTGTTCGTAATCGAACGAAGCATAGCCGCGCGAAATGCTTTTCAGGCGGTCGTAAAAATCGAACACCACTTCGTTGAGCGGCAATTCATACGTAACCTGCGCGCGTCCGCCGACATAGGTAAGGTCGGTCTGGATGCCCCGGCGGTCTTGGCACAGTTTCAAGATCGCGCCGAGATATTCGTCCGGGGTGTAAATCACCGCCTTGATCCACGGTTCTTCGATCATGTCGATACGGTTCACATCCGGCCAATCGGCGGGGTTGTGGATCATGATCTCTTTCGCCGCTTCGTTCTTGGTCTTGCCCAGTTGCAGACGGTACACCACCGAAGGCGCGGTGGTGATCAGGTCCAGATCGTATTCCCGGCTAAGCCGTTCTTGGATAATCTCCAAGTGCAAAAGGCCTAGGAAACCGGCGCGAAAACCAAAACCAAGCGCCGCTGAGCTTTCCATCTCGAACGAGAAGCTGGCGTCGTTGAGGCGCAGTTTTGCGATGCTTTCGCGCAATTTTTCAAAGTCCGCCGCGTCAACGGGGAACAAGCCGCAGAACACAACCGGCTGAACTTCCTTATAGCCCGGCAGCGCTTCGACCGCTCCGTTCTTCACCGTGGTGATCGTGTCACCGACGCGGGCTTGCTCCACCTCTTTGATTTGCGCGGTGATAAAGCCGATTTCGCCCGGCCCCAGTTCATCGAGGTCTGTGCGTTTGGGCGTGAAACAGCCGACCCGGTCGATCAGGTGCTGTGTGCCGCCCTGCATAAATTTGATGTTGAGCCCTTTGTTCAAGACCCCTTCGATAACGCGCACAAGGATCACGACGCCCAAATACGGGTCATACCAGCTGTCGACCAGCGAAGCCTTGAGCGGCACATCGCGCTCGCCCTTTGGCGGCGGGATTTTGGCGATGACCGCTTCGAGCACTTCTTCGATGCCAATGCCGCTTTTCGCGCTGGCCAGAACCGCTTCGGATGCGTCGAGGCCGATGACCTCTTCGATCTCTTCGCGCACGCGCTCCGGTTCGGCGGCGGGCAGATCGACCTTGTTGATGACCGGCACGATTTCGTGATCGTGTTCAATGGATTGGTAGACGTTGGCGAGGGTCTGCGCCTCAACCCCTTGCGCCGCATCGACAACCAGCAACGCGCCTTCGCACGCAGCAAGACTGCGCGACACTTCATATGCGAAATCGACGTGGCCGGGCGTGTCCATCAGGTTCAGCTGATAGGTCTCGCCGTCTTTGGCCGTGTAGTTCAGCCGGACGGTTTGCGCCTTGATCGTGATCCCGCGCTCTTTCTCGATATCCATATTGTCGAGCACTTGGGCGGACATCTCACGCTCTGTCAGGCCGCCGGTGAATTGGATCAGCCGGTCGGCGAGCGTGCTCTTGCCATGGTCGATGTGAGCAATAATGCTGAAATTGCGAATTTTTGAGAGGTCAGTCATTTCGACTGCGCGTTTAGCGGCCTGCTGCCCCCATGTCATTGGGGAAAATTGCAACACTCACAGTCGGTGAATGAAATAGCGATCGATTAGGCTGCTTCGCACCGAGGTTGGGCGTGCGCTTGGACCGCATAACCAAACTGCGGGACGCTGGTCCCACCTTGGCTCAGCATACCGCCTTCCATGCCTTTATAGTCACCTTGGGATAGCGCCGCGAGCGGTGCTCCCGCTGCGCTTAGCGCATAGGGGCTGACGCGGTTGCGGGTGCAAAGGCCGCCAGCTCCGTCGTCCACCAGGGATTGCTCAAATTCGAGACCTTGCGTGTCACCGCTGGAGCGGATGACGGTGGCCACGGCCAATTGTCCGCCGCCCAGATCAACCACAAATTGTGTTTCCTTGGGCACCTCGTGAAGGCCTTCGATCAGCGCGCCAGTCTTGGACAGGTTGCGCAAAGTGACCTCATAGGAATGGTCATCGTGAATAACTTGAATTTTGCGGAAGACTGTGCGGCGGCGTGCGCGTTTGGTGCGGTCGCCGCTCGGTTCGATTTTCCATGCATCACCGATTAATTCTGTATCAGCAACTTCGCGGGCAACCGGGTCAGAATAGATTTGCCCTTGCATGAATTTAACGCCGCATTCTTTCAGGCGGTCAAACAAATCGGTGGTCTCGATGCCGTTGGCGATCGTGTCCATCTCCAGCGCACCGGCCAAAGCTACGATGGCCCGGATCAGGCCCAAATCCTTGCTGTCATGCGCTTCGGCTTCGCTAACCAAGGTTTCATCAATTTTGACCGCGTCAAATGGCGCGCGGCGCAAATAGGCGAGGCTGGAATAGCCGCTGCCAAATTCATCAAGCGTCAATCGCACGCCCAATTTGAACAATTGCGCCAATGTCCGATCAACATCATTGGTGTCACCAAAGAAAACCGCTTCGCTGATTTCAAGCTCAAGACGATGAGCCGAAATGTCGGCCGCTTTTAGCGCTTCGGATACGCCGTCCACGAAACTGTCGGCGGCAAACAGGGCAACCGGCACATTGACTGCAACCCGCACCGTATCAGGCCAACCGGCGGCATGCTGGCACGCCTCTTCGATAGCCCATTTGCCGACTTCGACCACTTGGCTGGACCCGTCGAGGATCGAGGCGAATTCCTCCTCATCAATCTCACCGCGTTGATCGTGCATCCAACAGATGTGGGTTTCGAGCGCGCGAACGGTTTCATCCTCCGCTGTCACGATCGGTTCGTATTTCAGGAACAATTGCTTTTCACGCACGGCCACGCCGAGGTTTTCCTCAAGCCGGCGGCGGAACAGCGCCTCGTTCTCTAGCTCGCCGGAAAAGAAGCGATATTGACCGCGCCCGCTGTTTTTGGCCGAATACAGCGCAAGGTCGGCTGAGCGCACAATTTCATCCGCGCTCACACCGTCGTGCGGAGCAATCGCGATACCGATAGAGGCCCCAATGACGCAGCGCCCCTCATCCAAGGAATAGGGTTGGCGCAGCATCGTGATGATCTTCATCGCAATCTCGCCCAGTTCGCCGCGATCATCCATATCGGGGATCATCACCTGGAATTCGTCGCCGCCAAGACGGCCAATCTCGCATTCCACTTCGATCGAACGCTGAAGACGGTCTGATACTTGTTTAAGCAGCTCGTCGCCCGCCGCATGGCCGAGCGTATCGTTCACATTCTTAAACTTGTCGAGATCAAGCATCATCACAGCGCAATTGCGCTTGGCCGCTTTGAACGCGGTCAATGTGGTCTCAATAATGTGCTGCATCCGGTGGCGGTTCGAAAGCCCGGTGAGGGAATCGAATTTGGCCAGCCGCTCGGTCTCTTCCTCGCGGTGGTATTCATCCGTGATGTCGGCGCCGGTGCCGCGGAAACCGGTGAATTTCGATCCGTGAAAGGCAGGCTGACCCGACAGCCGCAGTACAGCGCCGTCGGGACGTCCCTCTGCCCGCACAGCAAAGCCTGCGAATGCCTTATGCGCGCCGAGCATCAGTGGGAGTGATTTGGTTCGGCCATCACGGTCGGCGGACACAAACACACTTGCCAGCGGCTTACCCAACAGATCGGCGAGCGGCACATCGATACGCTCTGATATGGCAGCAGAAAGATAGGTGAGGTTGCCGTCGGTGTCGCACGCCCAAAACCAGCCGAGGCCCGATTGCTCGAGCTCATCCAGCATCGCAAGTTTTTCCCCATCAGACATAGCGCTTGCCGCCCTGCCCGATTTGAACCCGCTTTTAGACAAGAAACCCTTTAGGGGCACCCGCGCCGTTCCTCTCAATCGCATCAGCATTCGGTTCAACCAAACGCCAAAATGTGTGCTCGTTTACGAACGACCAACCGCCGTCCTTCACCATCAGTAAATTCGGTTGGTTATTTTTTGACTAAGACGGACAGTTAACGCGTAAAAAAATCCGACATATTGCCGCAATTCGCCAGCGAAACAGCGTTGTCAGTTGGTGTTAGGTGATTTCGACTTCGACGAAGGATTTTGTGTTCGATCCCATCACGCCGGTGATCGCGGCCACGGCTTCGTCGTTCAAAGCGCGCAGTGGCCGGCCCGCCGCTTCGATTTGGTACGGCGACACCCGGTGGCGAGTGCAAAGCCCATCGGCTCCATCGCTAATCAATGGGGTCTCAAATTCGACCCCTTGGCTAAACCCTTCGGACCGGCGCACGCAGGCGACAGCAAGCTGGCCTCCGCCAAGATCGATGACAATATCGGTGCCGACAGGCACATCCAACAGACCTTCGATCTTTGCCCCCGATTTGGACAAATTGCGCAGGAACACATTGTAACGATCATCGCCGTGAATAAGGCCGATCTTGCGGAATTCGGTGCGGCGATCAGACCGATATTTTTCTGGGCCGCGAGGCACATATTTCAGATCGCCGCCTTCGAGCCTGGAAATAATGTCTTCATTGGGCACCGCACGTGAGAACAGCATCCCTTGAAGATGCGTGACCCCTTCATGCGTGACCGCGGCCAGCTCATCCTTGGTTTCGACCCCTTCGGCAACCGTTTCCATACCAAGCGCGCGCGCAAGACCGACAATAGCGGCGATAATCGCATCGTTGCGATTGTCATCGGCGGTGCAGCCGCGAACAAAGCTCTGGTCGATCTTGATCTTGTCAAACGGCGCGTCTCGCAAATAGCTGAGCGAAGAATATCCCGTCCCAAAGTCATCCAGCGAAAGCCGCACGCCCAAGTCTTTGAGTTCGTGGAACAGGCGCAACGCGCGTTCCATATCGCCAACAAAGACGCTTTCGGTGATTTCCAACTCAACCCGAGCAGGATCAATCCCTGTGTTTTTGAGCGCTCTTTTGACAATTTCCACGAAATCATCGGCAGCAAATTGCACCGCAGACACGTTTACAGCCGCTCTAATATTCCCCGGCCATTCCAACACTGTCTTGCAAACTTCGTTAAGCGCCCATTCGCCCATCTCACGGATAATGCCGACATCTTCGGCGACGGGGATAAAATCAGCGGGCGAAATCATGCCGCGATCGGTGTGTTTCCACCGCATCAACGCTTCAACGCATGCGACCTCATGAGTCCCCGCATCGACGATCGGTTGATAGTGCATTTCCAGCTCATCGCGCGCGATTGCATCACGCAAATCGGCCTCGATCTGGTGACGATGGCTTGCTTGGTCACGCAGATCGCTGGAGTAAAACCGGAATTGGCCGCGTCCGCCGCCCTTTGCCGAATAGAGCGCCAGATCGGCCGCTTTTACCAGCTCTTCTTCTTCAATGCCGTCAAACGGCGCCACCGCGATACCAATGGAACAGCCGATAATCGCACGCATTCCGTTGATGGAGTAGGGTTGCGACACCATCTGGATAATCCGCTGACCCAGATCGCCCAGCACGCCGCGATCATCTTCGTCGGGCATTATGACCTGAAACTCATCACCGCCAATGCGGCCAATCTCGACCTTATCGCCCAAGATGCGCTGTAGCCTGCTGGCGACCTGTTTCAGCAATTCGTCGCCGGCTGGATGGCCCATCGTGTCGTTAACTTGCTTAAACCGGTCAAGGTCCATCAACATGATCGCGCAAGAACGCTTTGACACCTTAAATGCAGTCAATGTCGCGCCCAATTGGTGAGACATCCGATACCGGTTCGACAGGCCTGTTAGCGAGTCATAGCGCGATAGTTTTTCGGCATCTCGCGCACTTTGGAATGTGTCAGACACATCGCGGGCGATCCCATGATATCCCAGAAAATCGCCATTGGTGTTTGTTTGAGGAACCGCGGCGATTTCCCACCATGATTGGCCCTCACCCATGTCCAATTTCACGGTTACCGGTTTGATCGAATTGCGCGCTGCCAATTGGAATTTGAGCGGTCGCTCTGTTCCGCCGTCATCGCTGTTGTCGACTGGCTGAAACACCTCGGTAATGTGCTTGCCTGTGATGTCGCTGACGGGACGGCCCACGCGCTGCGCGGCAGGAATGGAGAGATACACGATCTTTCCATTCACGTCGCTGGCCCAAAACCAGCCAAGATCGGATTTCTCAAGACTCTGCAACAACGAAGCGCGGCTTGCGTGATCGAAGGACTTTAGTGAAGCCTTCTCTTCCGCATCCGCACCGTTGCTTTTGAGCCGAGAAAACAAGCCGGCCATTGCACCAAATCCCCATTACAACTTTTTCAACCTACGCTTGTGATCGCAAAGGGTGAAAAATTGGATAATTACACTTAACCATTCGCTACCAAGGCTAAGCAAATCGCAACAGCGCCCTACAAAGGCGGCGAGTGCTAGCGAGCCGTTTCAACAGGCCGCGTCCCAAACCCAGTCACGTCAGATCGTTTTTGTTGTCAGATCGGCAATTGCCCGTCATCAAGGCAAGGCAGAAACACGCTCACCTAGAGCGGCGCTGCAAATGCGCGAAAGAATGGGGACCAATCGGATGTCAGACAGCACTGTAAAACTCGAGAACGAGGCAGCTCAATCAACCAACGCTCTGGGCCCGCTTGTCGGCGTGGCGCGTGAGGACTTTGTCAGCGCTGTTGCGCTTTTGCTGCGTGAAACCGCGTCCGATCCAAACCGTGCATTTCGTCATGCCAAGTCGCTGAGCGAGGACATGGTGAAGATCATGACCGGCAAAAGTGACCTTGCCCCGCATCCCAAAGACAAACGTTTCATGGACCCGGCGTGGCAGTTCAATCCGTTCTTTAAGGCGGGCGCGCAGTATTATCTCGCTGTGCAAAAGGGGATGCGCAATTGGCTCGAAGATCTTGAACTGGATGAATTGGAGCGCAACCGCGCGAACTTTATCTCGAACATCATTCTGGATGGGATTGCGCCGAGCAACTCACTGATCGGCAACCCGACTGCGCAAAAGCAGATCATCAATTCGGGCGGCCTTTCGCTCATCAAAGGTCTGCAAAACGCCTATAACGATATCGTGCACAACAAAGGCATGGTGAGCCAAGTCGACAAGCGGCCGTTTAAACTGGGTGAGAATGTTGCGACGTCCAAAGGCAACGTTGTTTTGCGCACCGAAATGATGGAACTGATCCATTATGCGCCGACCACGGACGAGGTTTATGCGGTCCCGCAGCTAACCGTACCGCCTCAGATCAACAAAATGTACATCAATGACCTTTCGCCAGAGAAGTCGATCATCAAGTGGCAGGTTGACAACGGCCTGCAAACATTCGTCATTTCGTGGCGCAACCCGACCAAGGAACAGGGCCATTGGGACATGGCCGACTACATCTCTTCGTGTGAAGAGGCGCTCGCTGCGGTTTCAGAGATCACAGGGTCGGATAAGGTCAATGTCTCTGCGGGTTGTTCTGGCGGTCAAACTGCCTCTGTGCTGGCGTCAAAGCTGGCGGCGACGGGCAATGACATTCTGGGCACGCTCACCTTGATGGTTTGCGTCCTGCACCCCGAACAAACAGATATCGAAGCGGGATCCTTGGTCAGCGAAAACGGCATGAAGCTCGCGCGCCAACGCGCCGCGAAAAAAGGCGTGATTAAAGCGGATGATCTGGCCCGCGGCTTTGCGTGGCTGCGCCCCAATGATCTCATTTGGAACTATGTGATCAACAATTACCTGCTTGGCATGGACCCGCCTGCGTTTGATGTCCTGTTCTGGAATGCGGACGCGACCAATTTGTCGGCCAGCCTGATGGGTGACTTCCTCACATTGTATGAAACGCTCGCCTTTACCAAAAAGGGCGAAGTCGAAATGGCAGATCACAACGTCGACCTCAGCAAAGTCACCGCTGATATGTTCATCCTTGGCGGGGTCACTGATCACATCACCCCTTGGAAAGCGACCTATCGCTCCACCCAATTGTTCGGGTCGAAGAATGTCACCTATGTGCTCAGCCAATCTGGCCATATGCAGGCAATCCTGAACCCGCCGACCAATCCAAAAGCCAAATATTTCGTCCAAAAGAAAAAGGGCAAATTGCCCGGCACTGCGGATGAATGGCTGCAGGGAACCGAAGAGGTCAAAGGCAGCTGGTGGCCGTATTGGATGGAGTGGATTCAGGCACGTTCGGGCGACAAAATGCCTGCGCCCGACACATTGGGCAGCAAAGCCAATCCCCCGCTAGAAAGCGCACCGGGACTCTACGTCATCGAAGAAGTCTGATAAACGCAGCCCCGCAATGACAGTTTAACAGCTTATGGTTGAGCGCTTTTCGCAAAGGAATAGCGGCAAGCGCTCCTCCCGCACCGGCTTGGCAAATCGGTGTGAAAATGGGCGCGATAGGACGGTAATTAGATGAGCGAAGCAATGAACGGTGCGGTCGTCACCATGGAGCAAGTGGCCGGACGGACGCTACGGGTTGCGACATGGCGGCTTACCGAAGCGACCGAGCACCCACCGGTTTTGTTCTTCAATGGCATTGGCGCAAACATCGAAGCGGTCGCCCCATTGGCAGAAGAGCTGAAAGAACGCGCCTTTATAATGTTCGATATGCCGGGCGTGGGCGAATCGCCTGACCCATTGGTCCCCTACAACCCCTTCACAATCAGCTGGACCGCGGCCCAATTGCTCGACAAATTCGGCGTCGACGAAGTTGATGTCATGGGCATCAGCTGGGGCGGAGGCATTGCACAGCATTTCGCCATGCAGCACGCCGCGCGCGTACGCCGTGTTGTTTTGATCGCCACCAGCGCAGGCATGTTGATGATGCCGGGAAGCCCCAAGGCGCTGACCAAAATGGCCAACCCGCGCCGCTACATCGATCCAGAGTTTATGATGAAAAACTTTGAGACGCTCTACGGCGAGGGTTTGGGCAAATCTCAAGGCAAAGGCGGGCATATGTCACGCCTCAAACCGCCCTCGCCGCGCGGCTATATGTATCAGCTGATGTGCATGCTTGGTTGGACCAGCGCACCGGCTTTGCCGTTCCTGATGAAACAGGAAACTCTGATCATGATGGGCGATGATGATGCGATTGTGCCTCTAGCCAATGGCAAATTCCTCAACATGCTCATCCCCAACAGCGAACTGGTTGTGATGAAGGGCGGCGGACATTTGTTCCTGCTGTCGCATAAGGATGAATGCACAAGGGCGATGCGCCGTTTTTTCGACGCCCCAGAAAATGAAGAAGAGCTCGCAGCCTAACAAGGGCGCGACATAGGAATACGGGACGTCTGACCGGCTGAACGGGCACAGGGAGAATTGCGATCGCGACAGCCAATCCGCAAGCGGAAACCATGCCTATGCGGGCCCATAGCGGCACGGGCGGAGCGTTGGATAAGACCGGATTTGCTTGGGCTGTGTTTGAATGGGCGCGCAACCCCTATTACATCCTGATCGTCATCTATATCTTCGCGCCCTATTTTGCGCGCGACATCATCGGAGCAGACTTGCTCGCCAGCGGGGATTTGGACACTCTTGCCCCCGAAGAGGCGCGCAAAACAGCCAACGCACAAGGCCAAGCGACCATCGCATCGGTCACAAAATGGGCCGGGTTGATCGCCGCCCTCACCGCTCCATTTCTGGGTGCGGCCTTGGATCGCGGCGGGCGGTTAAAGCCGCTTTTGGCCGTGTTCTTGGGCGCAATCACCGTTTCGTCTGCCATGCTTTGGTTTGCACAGCCCGGCGGCGCTGGCCTGCCAGTGTGGGCGATCATGGCGCTGCTGGTGGTGGCTTACGTCAGCTTCACCTATTCTGAGGTCACCCATAACGCGATGCTTTCGGTTTCGGGTGAACCGGCCCGTCTTTCGATGATTTCCGGGCTGGGCTTGGGACTTGGCAATCTGGCGGCGGTGCTGATTTTTATCGCGATCGCCCTGCTCTTCATCCTGCCCGGTGCCATTGGCTGGCCCTTTGCCAAACCGCAGTTTGGCGTTGACCTATCGACCTTTGATCACGCGCGGATGACGGGGCCAATATGTGCAGTGTGGCTTGTCACATTCTCGATCCCGTTCTTCCTCAACGCAAAGGACCCCGGCCTACCTGGCGCAAGCTGGCGTGCAGCAATCGTTAGCGGTTTTGGGGCCGTCCTCACAACTATGCGCGAAGTGAGGAATTACCGCGATCTGGCAAAGTTCCTCGTCGCCCGGATGCTGTACGCCGATGGGATGGCTGCTTTGCTCGCCTTGAGCGCAGTTTATGTCGCGCTTTTCCTTGAATGGGGCTTCTTAGAGATGCTCTCTTACGCAATTTTCGGGTCGATCTTTGCCTTTTTTGGCGGCATTTTTGGGGGCTGGCTTGATGGCAAAGTCGGGATCAAGAATGCTCTGATCATTGAGATTTTAGGAATGGTTGCCGCCTTTTCCGCGCAGCTTTCCCTTACACAAGACACGCTGTTTTTCGGCACAATCCAGAATTACCAAGTGTGGGATGGACTGGTGTTTCAGACGCTCTCAGATCTCACCTATTTGGCCTTGATAAGCGTTGTCGCCGTTACCGTCACAGCCAGCATATCATCTGGCCGAGCGATGCTCGTCACGCTCGCTCCATCGGGGCGCAGCGGTGAATTTTTCGGCCTCTATGCGATTGCGGGGACCATAACCGTATGGATGGGTCCATTGCTGGTCGAAATCTTCACGACCGCGTTCAACGATCAACGCATCGGGATGGCGTCGATCTGTTTGCTGTTTGCCAGCGGGTTGGCTGTGCTGCTGTTTGTTCGGATGCCGGATCGGACCTAAGGCGGGGGCCTGATTTAACCAGCAGGCGGCAACCACTCCGAGACAATCGCGTTCACTTCATCTGGCGCATCCTGCTGAACCCAATGCGACACGCCGGGCAGTCGTTTTAACGTGAAATCGCTCACCCATTCTTCTGTGCCTTCGGTGCAGTGAATATTGAGAGCGACATCTTCTTCACCCCAAATCATCAATGTCGGTATGTCCACGCGTGCGTCGCCCAGATCAATTGTGTCGCCATGACGCAACAACGCGCGGTAGTAATTGACCATGGCAGTCCTTGCGCCCGGCCTACGGCTCGCGTCGCTATAAATCGCACGTTCCTCAGGACCAAAGCGTTCTGGGTTACAGGACGTTTTCGCAATCAGATCGCCGACGGCATCGCCGCCCTTTCGCGCCAACATCCGTTCAGGCAACCAAGGCAGCTGAAAGGCGAAGATGTACCAGCTCTTTTTGAATTGCCGCCAATGCCGAATTTCACGCCGGGCAACCATCGGATGGGGCACATTCATGATCACAAGCCGGGTAAGCGGGCGCAGCTTTGTTATCGCAAACGCCCAGGCGATGATCGCGCCCCAATCATGCGCAAACAACGTAACCTGCTTGGCCCCGCTTGCATCAATCAAATCCGCCACGTCCTGCGTCAATCGGTCCAATGCATAATCGCGCACCTCGCCGGGTCTATCCGTCGCGCCATAACCGCGAATGTTCGGAGCCCAAACCCGGTAGCCCATTTGGGCAAGCAAAGGCATTTGATGCCGCCATGAAAAATGCAGTTCTGGAAAACCGTGGAGCATAAGCGCCAAATGGTCCCCTTCCCCTGCCTCCGCCACTTCAAACGTCAGTCCATTCGTTTCGACAAAGCGGATGTCGATGCCGCTATCGGCGGGCGGGTTCCAGCTGCGATTTCTTTCCATAGAAGAGTGCATAGCAGCACGCGCGCTCTTATGCTAAACCAGTATCAATTGAAGACTGGCCTCAAGCATTTTGGGTCAGTTGAATTTGGGAGAGAAGACATGGCAACCTATGACCTCATCATCCGGGGCGGCACAATTGTGGACGGCACGGGCGCAGCGGCCTTTACCGGCGATGTTGCAGTCAAAGATGGCCTGATTGCGGGCGTTGGCACGATCGATGGTGACGCCGCGCGAGAGATCGACGCGACCGGTCAAATCGTCGCCCCCGGCTTTGTCGATATTCACACCCATTATGATGGTCAGGCGACGTGGGATCAGGAAATGGCCCCATCCAGCTGGCACGGCGTCACCACGGTTGTCATGGGCAATTGCGGCGTTGGCTTTGCCCCTGCGAAACCCGACCGGCACGAATGGCTGATCAGCCTGATGGAAGGCGTTGAAGACATTCCCGGCACAGCCTTGGCCGAGGGGATTACGTGGGACTGGGAAACCTTCCCCGAATACCTCGACGCTCTTGAAAAAATGCCGCGCAGCATCGATATCGGCACCCATGTGCCCCACGGCGCTGTGCGCGCCTATGTCTTGGGCGACCGCGAACAGCCCGGCGCAATCCCCACCCAAGAAGACATCAAACAGATGTCCAACATCGTCGAAGAAGGCGTGCGCGCAGGCGCATTGGGCTTTTCCACCTCGCGCACCGTCTTGCACAAATCGGTGGACGGAGAATTGGTCCCTGGCACCACCGCGACACCCGAAGAATTGGTCGCGATCGGGCACGCGATGGGCCGCGGACAGCGCGGCGGCGGCCATGCCGTTTTCGAAATGGCCAGCGACATGAAGGTAGAGTGGAACGAATTTGGCTGGATGGGCAAACTCAGCCGCGAAGCCGGCGTGCCCGTCACATTCGCTGCCTTGCAGTCGGTGAAAAAGGATATGACGCTCGACGAAATGATCTCTGGAATGCGCGCCGAAAACGACAACGGCGCCAATATCGTCGCGCAAATCGCGCTTCGCGGAAACGGCATCATTATGGCGTGGCAGGGCACGGTTCACCCCTTCGCCTTTCGCCCCAGCTGGCAAACCATTGCAGAGCTTCCTTGGGCGGAGCAAAAGGCAAAATTGCTCGATCCCGCGTTTAAGAAACAGCTTTTGTCCGAATCCAACGACTATTCCGAAGCGCCGATGGACATCATCGAAGTGGTGATGGTCATCACCCAAGGGTGGGCTTTGCAATATGAAATGGACCCGGATTTTGACTATGAGCCAGAGGCATCCGCCAGTGTGAATGCCCGCGCGCAAGGGGCCGGCATCGACCCGCAGGAATACGCCTACGACATGCTGTGTGCAGAGGATGGGACCGGGTTCATCTACCTGCCGATCTTGAATTACATCGACGGCAATCTCGATTTCCTCCACCCGCTTCAACATTCCGACGACACTGTAAATTCGCTCTCCGATGGCGGCGCGCATTGCGGAACCATCTGCGACGCGGCCTCGCCCACATTCATGTTGGAACATTGGGTCAAAAGCCGCCGCCGGGGCGACCGGATCACCCTAGAACAAGCGATGAAGCGCCAATGCCGCGACACCGCCGTGCTCTATGGATTGGAAGATCGCGGCGTCATTGCGCCCGGCTATCTCGCCGATATCAATGTGATCGATATGG